>ERZ791905.12-NODE-12-length-274833-cov-17.393179_pt1 | contig 274833 bp, 243 predicted proteins | sample MGYA00510147_ERZ791905 | MGnify/ENA primary metagenome ERZ791905 (study PRJEB30046, sample SAMN00792084) | human gut metagenome | study: EMG produced TPA metagenomics assembly of the A metagenome-wide association study of gut microbiota in type 2...
CACTTGAAAAGTGCGAACATAAAAATAATTTCATCAATATTCTCCTTTATAAATTCCGATTTGTATAACAGTAGTCTAACACACGTTGTTAAAAAATACTACAGCCAAGCCAATGTCTGTAATTTGCCCTAAAATTTCATTTTATGGAATTTGGACTACTTGATTTTCTAATTGCATACGTAATTCGTGAAATGTATCATTATACTGTTGATACATCAGACACACAAATGTAAATAGGGACTTAATTTATTGCTTAAGGAATGAACAGGCAGCAAAGCATCTGTTGGATAGTATAGATACTATTTATGACAGGCTAGAGATTAATCCATTTCAGTTCGCAAAGTGCAGAGATGCATATCTTGCTAAAAGAGGATATCGTGAGGCAGTTGTGTCACAGATGAATTATATTATTGTTTTTGATGTGAAAGCGGATGTTGTAAATGTGGTTGGTATTTTTCATCAGTTACAAAGTAAATTGTAATAAGTGTAGAGTTAAATAGAGTCAGTTGGAAAAGTTGGCTCTATTTTTGTATGTGCGCCTTGCGGCGCACGTTTCTAACGGGTGAAAGTCCCCAATCCGCCTTAGTAGTGGGAAGGATACAGCCAAGACCAAGGGTGTCCATCGCGAGGTGGAATCTGAAGGAAGGTGGCGGCAAATCTCTGGTCTGACGAACAGAAATCACATCAGGCTTCAGTTAAGGATAAGATTGCATAACAAATCAAAGTCCAATAACTACTCGGAATTAACTGTAGTAAATGGTGTATAATAAAGTTCAAAATGGCTATAATGAAGTCTTAAAAACGAATAAATTCATTGAAGAATCTGAGTCTATAATTGATATGAAAGTGTAAAATGTAGATGGATATCTTTTAAATATAAGAATAATTAATGTAGATTGCACAATTATATAAAAAGTATTTGTTTTGGGATTACAACTAAAGAGATATTTGTTTTATGAGAGTAATCAGGTGTCAAGATTAGTAAAGATGAATGAGAATTAATAAGAATTAGTAGGAATTAAGAAAAAGCGGTCTTTTGATTAGATTAAAGGACCGCTTTTTTCGACCGAGTAAATAATTGAGGGAAACGTGATATAAAACGGCAAATATAAGATAGTAGAACAAAGAGGAGAAAGTAAAGGAAATTGTGAGTTCCTATTAACTCCTTGCACTTCCCCCTCATCTACGGTATAATCGTAAAGTCCGTGTGCAACCAATCGCATGCGGGGATAAGAATGAATATATTGTGTTATGGATAGAGTGAAGGAGCAGGAAATGAAGAAGAAAATATGGGCGGCAGCTTTGATTTGCATTGTCGTATTAGGAATGCTGGATGGATGCGGACCAAAGGAGAAAGATGCAGACAAGGAAGCAGCAGGAAATACAGAAACAGAAGCAGTGGAAGGGATCCATGCCACAGAGACGGAGACAGAAGCACAGGGAAATCTTAAGGAAGATACCTGGTATGTTTTATCCGGTATGTATCAGCACAAAATGGAAACCGAAGAGAATACCGCTGTGATAAAAAATGTCAATGTATACAATATGGCAGGAACCATGGATGGTGAGACCTTTGTGCAGGCATCTGATTTTACCAATCATTTAAATCAGGCGGAGTATGAGATAAGCTGGAATCGTACTGAGACAGACGAAGAAGGAAATACAGTTTATACGGTTGCTTTATCTGCAAAGATTCCGTGGAATGGCATACAGACGGATGCAGAAGCTTATATCGAATATGAAGACATCAGCCTCGTGGATGCAACTACCGGAATGGTGCTGCCGCAGCATGTAGCTGCAACAGACAGTTCCATGGCTATGATGGCAGAAGTGGCTTGTGCCGGCACAACATATCAGGTGGCAGCCACAGAAGATACAGAGACAACATTTGGTGACTGGACGGTAGAGGATGGCAGTGAGTATCCGATGGTGACTTACTATGAAATAAAAGAGACTTATAAAGTAACAGCACCGGCAGAATATAAGGGATTGCTGTTCGTATTACAGACACAGCGTACCGCAGAAGAATATGAAAATGGAATTGTAAAGGGTCTTGGAACAGATGAAGCACATACATTTGATGGCACAATCAATGATGGAAGTGTGGCGATTGAACTGGACCGGGATTATGATTATGTGAATGTGGATTAGAAGATAAATAGAATAGGTAAATCCAACAGATAATAAAAGAAAACGAAACAGAATCGTCGAAAGGTGGTTCTGTTTTTCCACGTCTAAAGGAGCATACAATGGATTATAGCAGATTAGAAAAAGGAATTATGGATTTCATACAGGAAGAGCAGGTAAAACTTGGATACCGGAAAGAAAAAATCCGGTTATATTATCCTTTGAGTTCATTAAAGCATTTTCTGGGAGAAGAAGTGAGCGGAAAATCAACGGAAGAATTGGAAAAAGAATTTTATGAAGCAGCAGGAATACGACTTGGCAGAGTAGAAGTCAGCAGGAACAAGGAGCGCTTCTGCTTTGTAGTACCGGAAGAAGGCGCAGAATATGTGCGTGAGCATATGGAAGAAAATGCATTTATTAAAAAGCTGGTGGCTCTGCTGCAGACACATCCTTGCACCATAGAGGATATCCATAAGCTGTTCTTAGGAACCGGCGAGAAGATACATTTTGAGAAAATTGAGACAGAGGATTTTGATTATCTTATTTATTTTGAACATGGAGAGGATTCTTATTATTACTGCTTTAAGGACGAAGGCTGCCATATCATCTATCATCGTTTTATGCCGGAGGATTACCGGGATTTGTTTTCAGATAACATAAAGTAAAAGAGGAAGAAAAGATGCAGAAGAAAATAAACAGGGTGCTGGTATATATTGCAGGATTACTGCTGCTTGCCATGGGAATCATATTAAATACGAAAACAGGACTTGGTGTATCACCGATTATATCCGTGGCTTACAGCATGTCAGTAATCAGTGGGTGGAATTTAGGAGATATGACATTGATTTTATATAGCATTTTTGTATTGATAGAAATGATATTACATACCATCCGGCGGGAAAAAGGAAAATATATGAAACGACTGTTATTAGACATTTTGCAGCTGCCACTGAGTATTGTATTTACCCGGTTTATGAATTTATTTGCCGGTTTTGTTCCGGAATTTGCCAAAGACTGTGAGGGCACATTCTGGGGTGGCATTCCGGGAAGACTTTTACTGCTGATGCTGGCAATCATATTAACCGGTGTAGGTGCTGCCATGTCTTTGAATATGAGAATCATACCGAATCCGGGAGACGGAGTTGTTCAGGCAATTGCAGATTTCGCAGGAAAATCAGTAGGATTTACCAAAAACTGTTTTGATGTATGCAATGTAACAATAACCTGTGTGGCAGGACTTTTAATGAAAGGAAAAATTCTTGGAATCGGAATTGGAACATTGCTGGCAGTGATTGGAGTAGGAAGAGTTATTGCAGTATACAATCATTTCTTTGGAAAATATCGTTATGAAACCTAAGCTGCTTCTAGCCATTCTGTTAGAAAAATGGTAAAATAAAACCAGTGATGTAAATTAAGAAAAGAAGAAAATTCACAGAAATAAAAGAGAGTAAGAGGAAGATAGATGGCAGCAAAGTTTTATGCAGTCCGAAAAGGAAAGAAACCGGGTATTTATATGAGCTGGGATATGTGTAAGCAGCAGACCGCTGGCTTTTCCGGAGCGGAGTTTAAAAGTTTCCCGACGAAGGAAGCAGCAGAAGAATATATCGGTCAGAAGCAGCAGACAGTAGAAAAAGAGCCGGAAAATTATGCCTTTGTGGATGGCTCTTATAATATTGTAACTAAGGTATACGGATACGGCGGCTTTCTGATGGCAGATGGGAAAAGAGAAGTGCTGCAAGGCTCAGGCTCGGAAGAAGAAATGGCATCCATGCGTAATGTGGCAGGAGAAGTATTAGGAAGCATGGCTGCCATTGAGAAGGCAGTGGAGCTTGGACTGGCAGAGCTTACGATATATTATGACTATATGGGCATTGAAATGTGGGCAACAGGAACATGGAAACGGAATAAGAAAGGAACCATTGCTTATTATGACTATATTCAGGGCATAAAGGATAAAATTACACTTCATTTTGTAAAAGTAAAAGGGCATTCAGGAGTAGAAGGAAATGAAGAAGCAGACCGGCTGGCAAAAGAGGCAGTCGGAATTGAGCTATAGTATCTGCAGAAGAGTGGATACGGGGATAAAACAGGAGGAAAGAAATGGTTTCATTAAAGGACGTAGCGAAGCGTTGTGGTGTCTCAACGGCAACAGTAAGTAAAGCGTTGAATGGACATAGCGATATTGGTGAGAAGACCAGGATACGGATTAAAGAAGCAGCACAGGAGATGGGGTATTTTCCGAATGCGGCAGCAAGGGCATTAAAGACGAACCGTTCTTATAACTTAGGAGTACTTTTTAAAGAGGAGGCCGGAAGAGGGCTTACCCATGAATATTTCTCTGGCATCTTAAATGGATTTAAAGAAAAGGCGGAAGAATTAGGCTATGATATCACTTTTATTAATAATGAGCATGTGAATCATAAGATGTCATATCTTGAACACTGCAAATACCGGAATTTTGACGGAGTTGGAATTGTGTGTGCCAGGTTTGATGACCCGGAGGTACAGGAACTTTTGCAGAGTAATATTCCAATTGTTACTGTGGATTATGTATATCACAACTGCACGGTTGTTTCTTCTAATAATGTAAAAGGGATGAATGAACTGGTACGTTATATTTATTCCAGGGGACACCGGAAAATTGCATACATTTATGGGGAAAAACATTCGGCTGTTACCAGAGATCGTCTGACCAGCTTTTTCCAGACAATGGAGAGCTTTAATCTTGATGTTCCGGATGACTATTTAAAAGAAGGAGAATATTTAGATACCAGGCTTGTGGCAAAGGCAACCAGGGAACTTTTAAATCTGCCTGACCCGCCGACCTGTATTCTCTACCCGGATGATACAGCATTAATTGGTGGGATTAATGTAATTGATGAAATGGGACTAAAAGTACCGGATGATATTTCTATTGCAGGTTTTGATGGAACAAAAGTATCCCAGATGATGAGTCCAAAGATTACGACTATACGGCAGAATACCAGAAAGATTGGAGAAGAGGCCGTAAAACGTCTGGTACAGAGAATCGAGCAGCCTAAGACAACACTGGTGGAGCGTGTGATTATTAATGGAGAACTTTTGGTAGGAGAATCAGTAGGAGGAATCTGATATGGCACTGCAATTTGTACTGGGCAGTGCTGGAAGCGGAAAGTCAGGCTATGTATTCCGCAAAACAGTCAAAGAGGCTCAGAAGAATTTAAAGAAAAATTATTATGTAGTAGTACCGGAACAGTTCACGATGCAGACGCAGCGTGAACTTGTTCGGTTACAGGAAAAAAACAGTATTATGAATATAGATGTGGTCAGCTTCCAGCGACTGGCATATCGTATTTTCGATGAATTAGGAAAGACGAATATGGCAGTTTTAGAGGAGACCGGGAAAAACCTTGTATTGCGTAAGGTTGCCGAAGAGCGGATGGATGATTTATGTGTCATGCAGGGAAATATGAAAAAGATGGGATATATCAGTGAAGTGAAGTCCCTGATATCAGAGCTGACACAGTATAATATCGATCCGGATACTTTGGAAACATTTATTGAAGAACAGAATATGCCACCGGCATTTTCCTATAAACTGCAGGATATCCTGACCATGTACAGGGGTTTTCGAAGTGCAATTTCCGGGATGTATATTACTGCTGAAGAAGTTTTAGAAGCCTTCTGTGATATGGCAGAAGAATCAAAGCTTTTACAGGATGCCGTGCTGGTTTTCGATGGATTTACCGGATTTACACCGATTCAGAATAACGTGCTATACCGCCTGATGGGAATTGTATCAGATATATATGTGACAGTAACCATTGACCCGGCAGAGGATATTTATTCCTATCATGATATGCAGGAGCTGTTTGCCATGAGTAAGAAGACTGTAGCCAGCCTAATGAAAATGGCAGAAGAGAAGCATTTTGAAGTAACAGAGCCGGTGGTATTAAAGAATCCCAAAGCTGACCGGTTCCGGGAGGCACCGGTACTACGGTTCTTAGAGCAGAATCTGTTCCGTACCAGACATCATAGCTACGAAAAGAAGGATGAGAAAGAAATCAAAGAAGGCATAGAGATTTTATCCCTGCCAAATCCAAGAAGAGAACTGCAGTATGCAGCAGAAGAGATTGCAAGGCTGGTGCATACCGGAGCATACCGCTACCGGGATTTTGCCATTATTTCCGGTGCCATAGAAGAGTATGGAAGCTATGTGCCGCAGATTATGGAGGAGTTTGGCATTCCGTTTTTCTTAGATACAACGAAAAATATTTTACTGCATCCATTTTTGGAATTTGTCCGGTCTCTTTTGCAGGTAATCGAGGACAATTTTTCAGAGGAAGCAATGTTCCGTTATTTGCGCTGCGGATTATCACAAATCAGTGAGGATGAGATTGACCTGCTGGAAAATTATGTACTGGCAGCAGGCATCCGTGGAAAGAAAAAATGGGAGGCAAGATTTATTTATACCACCCATGAGGTTGCGGAAGAAGATTTAGAAGCTTTAAATGAACTCCGGATCCGTGTAATGGAGCCATTTTCGGAATTGACGGCTGTATTTCATAAAAAAGGTGCTACCGTACGGGAATGCACGACAGCACTCTATCAGTTTATTGTGTCCTTACAGATAGAGCAGCAGTTAAAATACCGGGAGAATCAGTATAAAGAGGCGAAGGACTTAGCCAAGGCAAAGGAATATGCACAGATTTATCGCATTGTAATGGATATTTTGGATAAGATGGCAACGCTTCTGGGTGATGAAGTCATGGACATATCCGAATATGCCAAGGTCTTAGAGGCTGGCTTTGAAGCTGCCAAAGTAGGCGTGATTCCGGGTGGCTATGACTGCGTGATGATTGGTGATATTGAAAGAACCCGTCTTGATGATATAAAAGTATTGTTTATCGTGGGAGTCAATGATGGTATTGTGCCAAAATCCGATAATCGTGGCGGCATCATTTCCCAGCTGGAAAGAGAAGAACTTGCAAAAAAACATATGGAACTGGCTCCTACAGCAAGGGAACGTGTCTTTATCCAGCGTTTTTACCTTTATCTTGCAGTGACAAAGCCATCGAAAAAACTTTATCTTACCTATGCAAGGGTAGGCAGTGATGGAAGTGCAAAGCGCCCGTCCTATTTTATTCATATGATTGAGGGACTGTTCCCGGGGTTAAAAGCAGAGCTGATAACGGGAGAACAGGTTGATGAAACACTGGTAACACCGGAGAGCAGCATGGCATTTCTGTTAGAGGGACTGTATCAGGAAGATGCCGGGTGGAATGATGAGAAGGAAGTACTCTGGCAGGCTTTGCTGCACTGGTATGAAGAGGAACCGGCATATCAGGAGCAGGTAAAAGCTATTCTTGATGCAGCAGAGCTTAAATATCATGCAGAGCCAATCAGCCGGGCTGTGGCAAAGGCTCTTTATGGAAATGAGTTAAAGAACAGTGTTACGCGGCTGGAACAGTATGCAGCCTGTGCCTGTGCCCATTTCCTGACTTATGGACTGCGTTTACAGGAACGGGAACTCTTTGAATTCCGTATGACGGATATGGGAAATATCTATCATCAGGCATTGGAAAATTATAGCCGGTATCTGAAAGAATCATCCTATAGCTGGTTTGATATTACAGAAGAAGCACAAAAACAGCTTATGGAGCGGGCGATGGAAGAAGCAATTGCTTCCAGTGGAAATGCAGCCATGGCAGATACAGCGGCAAACCGTTATCAGGTAGCAAAGATGAAAAAGATTTTTGCACGGACCATCTGGGCACTGACCAGCCAGATCCGTCAGGGAAAATTTGAACCATCGCAGTTTGAGGTGGGATTTTCCTATGCGGATGATTTAAATGCAGTGAATTTTAAACTCAGTGAAGAAGAGCATATGCGGCTCCAGGGAAGAATTGACCGTATTGATACTTATGAAGACAAAGATAAGTTATATGTAAAGATTATTGATTATAAATCCGGTAATACCGGTTTTGAACTGCTATCTCTGTATCATGGACTGAAGCTTCAGCTTGTGGTTTATATGAATGCAGCAATGGAATTATTTGCAAAGCAAAATCCGGCAAAAGAGGTAGTGCCGGCAGGTATGTTCTACTATCATATTGATGATCCGATGGTGGAAGGAACCGGTAGTGAATCTGAAGAAGAGATTCGAAGAAAGATATTGGAAAATTTACGTCTGGATGGAGTGGTAAATACAGAGGATGATATTTACCGTGCCATGGATGTGGAACTTTCCGGTAAATCCAATGTCCTTCCGATTTCTGTAAATAAGGACGGAACGGTGCGAAAGAGCGATAAGGCTGTGGACAAGGAAGAATTTAGGCTGATTGCGGATTATGCCAGCTATCGGATTGCAGAAGCTGGAAATGCTATTTTAAAGGGAAATACAGAGGTGAATCCGTATCTTTTAAAGAACCGGAGCAGCTGTGATTATTGTCCATATGCTGCGGTCTGTGGATTTGATAAAAAAATTCCGGGATATGAAGTAAGGCGGTTGGAAGAATTATCTTCCGAGGAAATCTATGAACGCATGAAGGAGGTTTTTTAAAAAATGGGAATGACATGGACAAAAGAACAGCAGCAGGTCATTGATTTAAGAAACCGTAATATCTTAGTGTCTGCGGCAGCAGGTTCCGGAAAGACAGCCGTACTGGTAGAGAGAATCAAAGAGCTGGTATTGGATAAGAAGCATCCGGTAGATATTGACCATCTTCTGGTGGTAACCTTCACCAATGCGGCGGCAGCCCAGATGAAAGAGCGTGTAGCAAAAGCCTTGGAAAAGGCATTGCAGGAGAATCCTTCCGATGTGAGATTACAGCAGCAGGCTGCACTGGTGCAGAATGCGCAGATTACTACCATAGACAGTTTCTGCCTTTATGTGCTTCGGAATCATTTTCATGAAATCGGTCTGGAGCCGAATTTCAGGATTGGAGATGAAGGCGAGTTAAAGCTTCTTCGGGAAGATGTAATGACCGGATTGTTTGAACAGTGTTATGAAGGAAAACATCCGGGTTTTTTGCATCTCATTTCCTGTTATGGAACCAGTAGAAGTGATGCACCGGTGCGGGATATGATTTTTAAACTTTATTCCTATGCACAGAGTTATCCATGGCCGAAGCAGTGGCTTCGGGAAGCGTTAAGCTGCTATGAGATAAAAACAGAGCAGGAATTAGAACAGGCGCCTTTTATTGAAATGACGGTAGAATATGGGAAGCAGATGGTAAAAGGCTATTTAGAGCAGGCAGAGCATTATCATGAACTTTGTCAGGATGTCGATGGCCCCTATATGTATGAGGAAGCCTGTGAGCAGGATGTAGAGCTGATGGAGGATCTGCTTTCCTGCAGTACTTATCAGGATTTTTATGAAGAATTAGGAAAATGTAAATTTGCAACATTAGGCAGGGCAAAGGATTATATCGGAAGTCCGGAAAAGCAGGAGCAGGTAAAGACAGAACGTAAGAAGCTTAAGGATGGAATCGGAAAGTTAAAAAGTGACTGCTTTGCCCTTACTTTTCAGGAAATCTTAGAGCAGCTCACTCTGGTGCAGCCATCAGCAGAAGCGTTAGCTGAAGTGACGGAGCGTTTTATCGATGCTTTCACAGAAAGAAAGCAGGATAAGAATCTGGTGGATTTCTCAGACCTTGAGCATTTTGCATTAGAGATATTGGTGGAGGAGGAGACCGGGAAACCAACGGAGACAGCAAAAGAATTTCAGAATGCCTATGAAGAAATTATGATCGATGAGTATCAGGACAGCAACTATGTGCAGGAGACGATTCTCCGGGCAATTTCAAGAGAAGTGGTCGGACAGAATAATCTTTTTATGGTAGGAGATGTAAAACAGAGTATTTACCGTTTTCGTCTGGCGAGACCGGAGCTTTTCATGGAAAAGTTTGATACTTATGAGACAACAGATGCACCCTGTCAGCGGATTGATCTGCATAAGAACTTCCGAAGCAGAGATACGGTGCTTACTTTTACCAATGATATTTTCTATCAGATTATGAAACGGAATCTTGGCGGTGTGGATTATACCGGTGAGGCGGCATTGTATTGTGGTGCAGATTATCCGGCGGGAGAGAAAGCAGACGCTTTTGACAGTGAGATTCTTCTTACAACTACACAGGAACTGGAAGAGGGAACAAAACAGCAGATTTCAAAACAGGAACTGGAAGCAAAATTAATTGCAGACCGGATTCGGAAGATGGTAGGCAAAGAAGAGGTGGTAGACGAAGAAACCGGAGAATTCCGGAAAGTCCGCTATGGCGATATTGTAATTTTACTGCGTAGTTTAAGTGAATGGGCGGACCTTTTTGCAGAGGTTTTAAATGCCAATGGAATTCCGGCACATACGGTTTCAAGAACCGGATATTTTTCCACATTAGAAATCAGGACGGTATTAAATTATCTTAGGATATTAGATAATCCAAGACAGGATATTCCACTGGCAGCAGTATTAAAATCCCCAATGGCAGGTCTTTCCGATGAGCAGCTTGCAAGACTCCGGTTACTGGCAGAGGACAAGCCGTATCATCAGTGTGTAAAGATGTTTTTGGAAGCGGAAGAAGAACTGACAGAAAAAGAATCAACAGCGGATGAAGACATGCGGGCAAAATTAAAACGTTTTTCCGAAACATATAAAAAACTTCGTAGACAGACCATGGATATACCAATGCACGAACTGCTGCAGAAGGTATTGAAGGAAACGGGATATGCCAGATATGCATCGGCATTGCCGGCGGGCAGACAGAGACTTGCAAATCTTCATATGCTGTCAGAGAAAGCTATTGCCTATGAGAAAACCAGTTATCGCGGACTTTATCATTTTATAAGATACATTGATGAGCTGCAGAAGTATGATGTGGACTTTGGGGAAGCAGAGCTTGTGGGAGAAAATGAGGATGCCGTAAATATTATGAGTATCCACAAGAGTAAAGGACTGGAATTTCCGGTCTGCTTTGTCAGTGGAATGGGCAAATCCTTTAATAAGCAGGACAGCCGCAGCAAGATGATTCTGCATCCGAACCTTGGTGTTGGACTTGATATTATAGAGGAAGACCGGAGGTTAAAAGTACCTGCATTTTTTAAGAAGGTAATTGCAAGGCAGACAGAATTAGAAAGCCTTGGCGAGGAGCTTCGTGTCTTATATGTGGCATTTACAAGAGCCAAAGAAAAATTGATTATAACGGGCTGCATCAAGGATGAAGAAATGCTGCAGCAGATAAGAGAAATTTATTGCGGAAGTAACCGAAAAGCACTTAATTTTAAGGAGCGGGCAGAAGCAAAGACCTTCCTGGAGTGGATCCTTCCGGCGGCAGCCGCCAGTGGCAGCTGGGACAAGGTTTCCTATGTGACACCATGGAGCATGTTAGAGGACGAGGCGGCACATCAGATAACAGAGCATGTGTCATTGAGGCAGCGTGTGCAGCAGGCGGAGGAAGTTTCGGATACTCTGTATGAAAAGATAAAGGAACAGTTATCCTATCAGTATCCGCACCCGGATGCCATTCATCTGGTGACAAAATATTCTGTATCGGAATTAAAACACCGGGCAATGAGGGAGCTTGCAGCAAAGGAAGAAGAGGATGTTACACCGAAATTCTTAGAAGAAGTATCTACCCCATATGTCCCGGCATTTATGGAAGGAAAAGCAGAAGTAAATCAGGGAGCACTGCGTGGAACAGCCATGCATCGTCTGATGGAATGTTATGATTTTACGAAAATGCCGGATCGTTCCGATGAATTTGCAGAAAATATAAAAAAGCAGTTGACAGGACTGGTACAAATGGGTAAAGTATCTGAGGATATGCAAAAATTAATCCGTATACCATCCGTGGAATTATTCTTAAAATCGCAGCTTGCACCCCGTATGAAAGCAGCTGCAATGCGGGATGATTTGTTCCGTGAGAAGCCGTTTGTCATGGGAAATCATGAGATGGAAGAAGAGATGGTTTTAATCCAGGGAATCATAGATGTTTTCTGGGTGGAAGAAGATGGAATCGTACTGCTTGATTATAAGACAGACCGGGTAGACAGTGCCACAAGGCTGCGGGATATGTATAAAGAACAGCTGGATTTATATGCAGAAGCGTTAGAACGGATATTCCCGCTTCCGGTGAAGGAGAAGTATCTTTATTCCTTCCGGCTGAATCAGGCAATTGAAGTATAAGGTGTCATAAGTGATGAAGGAGAAAAAGTTTTTATAGGAAAGGCTTTTGTTTGAAGGCATTTGCTTGCCCATTGAAATACCGAAGTTCTAAGGCATATGTTTTCCTTTTTTCTATAAATACAGTCTTTCCAATGTTTGACAGACACATTGCACGGTTCGCTGCCTGCGGATACATGAATAGGCTTGTTAGGGGCACTTAGAATTTCGTATGCAACCAGGCAACGCTGGTACAGGGATGTACCAGCGAGGCACAGATGAACATGGATGTGAATTTGTGCCGGTTGCCAGACGAAGTTCATATATTAGCCGAAATTCTTAGTGCCCCTTACAGGCGTATGCGGTATCCGCAGACAACGGACAGTGCGACGTGTCAGTCCAAGCAACGGAAAGACAGTTTATCATCAAGGAAAACATATGCCTAAGAACTACTGGTATTTCAATGAAAAAAGCAAATGTTCTCCAAACAAAACCTTTTCCGGTAAACTTTTTCATCCACTCACTTATAATATACTGGAACACAAGGAGAAAAAACGTGAAAATAATTTTAGCATCAGCTTCCCCGCGAAGAAAAGAACTCTTAGAGCAGCTTGGACTTACCTTTCTGGTATTTCCGGCACAGGGAGAAGAAAAGCAGGTGGGAGATACGCCTTCTGAGATTGTCATGAATCTGGCGAAGCAGAAAGCGGGAGAGATTTATGAGAAGATGATAGAAGCCAAAGTAGGAGAACAGGACAGTCTGGTAATCGGAGCAGATACCGTCGTGGTAAAGGATGGCAAAGTGCTGGGTAAACCGAAGAAACGGGAGGATGCATTTACAATGTTAAAGGGACTTTCCGGCAGTACCCATGAAGTCTATACCGGAGTGTCACTTTGGATGCGGGAGAATGGAAAGAAGGTACAATATAGCTTTTATGAATGTACGAAAGTAACCATGTATCCGGTTACAGATGAAGAACTGAACCGCTATATAGATACCGGGGAACCAATGGATAAAGCAGGTGCATATGGAATTCAGGGAAAAGCAGCTGCATTTATCGAAAAAATCGAAGGTGATTACAATAATGTAGTAGGTCTGCCGATTGCCCGGATTTATCAGGAATTGAAACAATTAGGTATTGATGTATATAAATTTTCATAAAACAGGAGGAAAGAATAAATGGAATACGATGAGGTATGTCTGAATTACTTTTTAAAACATCAGTCACAGTTATTTGATGAAAATGTGGCAGAAAGTTTAGAGGAGGCAGAAGCGTTTTTAGAGGACTGTATGGCAGTTATCTGTGACAGCATCAAAGAAGTAAAACAGTTCTTAGACGAAAGCGGCGCGGATGTATCCGGAATGAGTAATCATGAAATCGAAGAAGCAGAAGAAGTATTTTCACTGCCAGATGGCAGATATCTGGTTGTAGAAGCGTAAGGGAAAGGGGTATTAAATATGAACAATAATTATGATGTGATTATTATTGGTGCAGGTCCGTCCGGAATTTTCTGTGCCTACGAATTAAAGGAAAAGAGACCGGATTTAAAGGTTCTCATGATAGAAAAGGGAAGAAGCATTGAGAAACGTCAGTGTCCGAAACGTAAGACAAAGGTCTGCGTAGGATGCCAGCCATGCTCAATTACAACCGGATTTGCCGGAGCGGGAGCATTCTCAGATGGTAAATTATCATTATCACCGGATGTAGGTGGCAATCTGCCGGAAATCTTAGGATATGAAGAAGCATTATCCTTAATTAAAGAATCGGATGATATTTATCTGAAATTCGGTGCAGACACTAATGTCTATGGTGTGGATAAGGAAAAAGAAATCCGTGAGATTCGTAGAAAAGCAATCAATGCCAATTTAAAATTAATCGAGTGTCCGATTCGACACCTTGGAACAGAAGAAGGATATAAGATTTATGCCCGTCTGCAGAAACATTTATTAGACCTTGGTGTGGAAATTCTCTTTAATACCATGGTGGCAGATATTCTGGTAGAAAACAATGCCGTAACTGGTGTTGTAACGGAAAAGGGAGATACATATTATGCGAAAGAAATCATTTCCGCAGTAGGACGTGAAGGCGCAGACTGGTTCTCACATATTTGTAAGGAAAAAGAGATTGAAACCAAGGTAGGTACGGTTGATATCGGTGTCCGTGTCGAAGTGCGTGATGAGGTTATGGATTTCTTAAATACCAACCTTTATGAAGCAAAACTGGTTTATCATACACCAACCTTTGACGATAAAGTGCGTACTTTCTGTACAAACCCATCTGGTGAAGTGGCAACCGAATATTATGATGACGGACTTGCGGTTGTAAATGGACATGCTTACAAGTCGAAAGATATGAAAACAAATAATACTAACTTTGCATTACTGGTATCCAAGAATTTTACCAAGCCATTTAAGACTCCGATTGAGTATGGTAAACAGATTGCACAGCTTTCCAACATGCTTTGTGATGGCAAAATTTTAGTACAGACATTTGGTGACTTTAAGCGGGGCAGAAGAACTACAGAGGAACGTCTGGCGAGAAACAATCTGATTCCAACCTTAAAGGATGCAGTGCCGGGAGATTTATCACTGGTATTCCCACATCGTATTATGGTAGATATCGAAGAAATGTTAGAGGCACTGGATAAGGTTACACCTGGTATTGCCAGTGATGAAACATTACTTTATGGTGTAGAGGTAAAATTCTATTCCAATAAAGTTGTTGTCAGCAAAGATTTTGAAACCAGCATTAAAGGTCTGCGTGCCATCGGTGATGGTGCAAGCGTAACCAGAGGATTACAGCAGGCATCTGCAAACGGAATCAGCGTGGCAAGAAGTATATTAAAGAGTCTTGAAGCATAAAAACATACCAAAGAATTGGTTTTCGAATAAGAAAAGGAAGAAAATTCATGGGACGAAAGAGTAAAATTGCCGCAGTGGTCTTAAGCATTTCTGTATTGCTTGGTGGATGCAGTCTTGGAAAAACTGACATTGTATTTACAACAGGCTTATCTGCTAATGAAGTTTTTAAGATAGAGCATGAAAAGGTATCTTTGGCAGAAGCCAGGGTATATCTTTGTAACTACCAGAATCTATATGGAAATGTCTATGGAATCGATTTGTGGGAACAGCAGTATCAGACCGATGATTTAGAGCAGTATGTGAAGGACGTTACATTATCGGAAATGACCTGGGTAATCTGCATGGACCAGTTGGCAGAGCAGAAGGAAATTACTTTAAGTAAAGAGGAAAAGACCAATCTGAAGCTGGCTGCAAAAGAATATTATGAGTCATTGAATGAAGAGGAAAAAAGTTATATGGATGTCAGTGAGGCAACCATAGAGAAACTCTATGAGAATTATGCACTGGCAAGCAAGGTGTATACATCTTTAACAACCGGTGTCAATGAGGAAGTCAGTGATGATGAAGCAAGGGTCATGGAAGCACAGCAGATTTATGTAAAGGATCAGAACCGTGCAGGAGAGGTGGCATCCAGACTGGCAAATGGAGAGGATTTCCGGACAGTAGCAGCAGATTATAATGAGGCTGTCCAGATTGATATTACCTTTGGAAGAGATGAGATGCCAAAGGAAGTAGAGGATATTGCATTTAACTTAAATGATGATGAAATATCAGGAAACATTGCGACAGAGGATGGTTATTATTTTATCAAGTGCATCAATAAATTCAATCAGGAGCTGACGGATGCAAATAAGGATAAGATTGTTAAAAAACGTGAGAAAGAAGCATTTAATGACGAATATGACGCTTTTGTGGCAGATTTATCTTCAAGCCTCAATGAAAAAGTCTGGGATGAACTGGAACTTAAAACAGACGGAACCATAACCACCAACAGTTTTTTTGAAGTGCTGGATAAGTATTATCAGTTAGAAGAGTAGAACAATAGTAGAAAAAATCTACAGAATCTGCCGCTGGCAACTATAAAAGGGAATCTGATGAAAATCAGATTCCCTTTTGGGTAGTTCTTCTTGAACTTTTATTTTGCCAGCAGCATCATGATATCGTTGCTACGCTGGATGAATTTTGTCATAGCATCTACGGATAATGGCTGGTTGCTTAAAACAGCTAAATCGTAAAGCTGCTGACAGAACATTGGTACATGCTCGGAATCTTTGTGATTTAAGATGTACTGGACCAGAGGATGACTGGTATTTAAGGTCAGTGTCTGGTCTGCCGCAAACATGGAAGTATCCATACCGCCCATGCCATTCATGGCATACATTTTCATCATATCCTGCATACGTCTGCCTTCCTCGGAGAGAGTAATAACAGAAGCAATGTCGGGATTTTTCAGTTTGGCAGCTTTAATCGTAAGCTTATCATTCTTTAAAGTATCTTTGAATACTTTGGACAGTGTTTCTTCAGTCTCTTTAGTCTCTTCAGCATTTTCTTCTTTCAGGGAATCGGTAAGGTCTGCATCGATTCGCATGAATTTGAATTTCTCATTACGCTGCTCTAACTGGCTGATGAAGGAGGTATCGATATTGTGATTTAAGATAACTGCATCCATGCCCTGTTCCTTGAACATCTTGATATACTGTCCCTGCTGAACCGGATCGGTAACATAGTAAATCGGTTTTCTTTCATCCTTTTCGTCTGAGTCAGAAGCAGTATCAGCGGTCTTATCAGCATCAGACGCATTGTCTGAAGCGGTATCTTCAGCCTTTGTATCTTCGGTATTTCCTTCCGTATTTTCTTCTGCTTTTTCGTCTTCTTTCAGAAGCTCCGGAAGAGTAAGGTACTTATCGTCTAAGTTCTTAAAGAGAATGTAATCATTCATCTTGTCACAGAACTTGGTATCTTTTAAGCAGCCGAATTTGATAAATGGGCTGATGTCATCCCAGTATTTTTCGTAGCTTTCCTTTTCGGTCTTGCACATACCGATTAATTTATCTGCAACTTTTTTACTGATGTAATCGGAAATCTTCTTTACAAAGCCATCGTTCTGCAGGGCACTACGGGAAACATTAAGCGGAAGGTCAGGACAGTCAATCACGCCCTTTAAGAGCATTAAGAATTCCGGAATCACTTCCTTAATGTTATCTGCGATAAATACCTGGTTATTATATAATTTAATAGTTCCTTCGATGGAATCGTATTCCGTATTAATCTTCGGGAAGTACAGAATACCTTTTAAGTTAAATGGATAGTCCATATTCAGGTGAATCCAGAATAAAGGCTCTTTATAATCCATAAATACTTTCCGGTAGAAAGCTTTGTATTCTTCGTCAGTGCACTCGCTTGGGGTCTTGGTCCAAAGTGGGTTTGTATCATTTAATGGAACCGGCCGTTTTAAAATCTTAAGCTTTTCGGTCCTTGGAGATACTTCTACGACTTCTTTTTCGCCATTTTCATTTTCTTTTTCTTCAGTTTTTGCTTCTTCAACGATTGTTTCAATGACAGTATCGGTATCTAATTTATCTTCCGGTTTGATGGTCTCATACTGTGGCTCAGCATTTGCTTTGGTCAGATAGATTGGTACCGGCATGAAAGAGCAGTACTTCTCAATGACTTCTCTTGCACGATATTCGTTGGCAAATTCCAAAGCATCTTCATTTAAGAAAAGAGTAATTTTGGTGCCGACTTCGGTACGGTCACTGTCTTTCATATCAAATTCTGTACCGCCATCGCATTCCCAGTGAACAGCAGTAGCACCATCTTTATAAGAAAGGGTATCAATGTGAACCTCATCTGCAACCATGAAAGCGGAATAGAAGCCCAGTCCGAAATGACCGATAATCTGGTCTTCATTGGCTTTATCTTTGTATTTCTCCAGAAAATCGGTAGCACCGGAGAATGCAATCTGGTTGATATATTCTTCTACTTCATCAGCGGTCATTCCAAGACCGTTATCAATGAAGGTAAGGGTTTTATCGTCCGGGTTGACAATAACGTGGATTTCAGGCTTATAATCGGCTGGAAGGGTATATTCTCCCATCATTTCCAGCTTCTTTAATTTGGTAATGGCATCACAGCCATTGGAAATCAGTTCACGATAGAAAATATCATGATCGGAATACATCCATTTCTTTATAATCGGAAAAATGTTATCGCTGCTAATTGATAAATTTCCATGTTTATTACTCATTTAAAACACTCCTTTTCTTTCTCTATATAATTTCTTGTTTTATTTTGTAGTGTCAGACTACAAATCCTAATAGAAATATTATACTTTGCAAATTTAAAAGTCAATAGAAAATTAGCACTCTTTAAAAAAGAGTGCTAACAAAAATCCGCAACACCAGTATTTATTGGACGTTGCGGATTTCTTAAAAGTTTATAAACTTTCTTTTTAATCATTTTTTCATTCAGATTTAACAGCTTTATCTGGGCTTAAATTGCTTTCCTTGCAGATATAAATAGGCCGTTTTTTGACCTCCATATAAGTGCGGGAAAGGTAGGAACCTAAGATTCCGATGCACAGAAGCTGGATACCTCCGATAAAGATAACGATACATGCCATGGACGGCCAGCCGAAAGCGGAGCCACCGAATAAAAGCTGCCTTACAATAATAAAGATAATGGCAAGGAAGGAAATGATACACATAAACATTCCGGTAAAGGATGCAAGCTTCAACGGAGCTGTAGAGAAGGATATCATTCCGTCTAAGGAGTAGCGGACCAGCTGGAAGAAAGACCATTTGGTTTCTCCGGCAATCCGCTCTGTATTTTCAAATTCAATCCATTTGGTACGGAAACCGACCCAGCCAAATAACCCCTTGGAAAAGCGGTTGTATTCATTTAATTCTAACAACGCATCCACAAAAGGACGGTTCATCAACCGGAAATCTCTGGCACCATCTACGATATCTGTATCGGACATTTTGCGGATAAGCTTATAGAACATCCGGGCAAAGAAAGAGCGGACAGGCGGTTCTCCTTTGCGGTTTACCCGTCGTGTGGCAACCGAATCATAGCCTTCTTCCCGGATGGCATGAAGCATCGAAGGAAGCAGGGAAGGCGGATCCTGTAAATCTGCATCCATAATGGCAGTATAATCACTGGTTGAATTTCTCAGACCGGCATAAATAGCCGCTTCTTTTCCAAAATTACGGGAAAAGGAAATATAATATACACTGTTATCGGAAGAAGCAAGCTTCTTTAGGATGGCAAGGGTATTGTCCGTTGAGCCATCATTGATAAACAGCAGCTTAAGAGAAATCTCTGTAAGCTGTTGTCTGATTTTTGAGATCTCTTCGTAAAAATACGGAAGTGCTTCTTCTTCGTTATAGCAGGGTACAATAATCGTCATTGTTTGCATAAAAGAATCAATCCTTTGCAAGGTTCTTGTTGGCAGTAGAGAGCATCAGTTTGATACGGTTCAACTGGTTAACCTCACTGGCACCCGGGTCATAGTCGATAGCCACGATGTTAGAAAGAGGGTACTGGTGACGCAGCTTCTTGATAACACCTTTACCAACCACATGGTTTGGCAGACAGGCAAATGGCTGTGTACATACGATATTATTGGTTCCGGTATGAATCAGCTCTAACATTTCGCCGGTTAAGAACCAGCCTTCACCGGTCTGGTTACCCTGAGATACAATCTCAGAAGCATATTTTGCTAGTGTTTCAATGTGGGCAGGCGGATCAAAGTGTTCACTCTTTTCAAATTCGTCACGGGCAGCGGAACGGAGCCATTCGAAGAATTTGATACCGAGGTTTGAGACTCTTGCGGATTTCCTGCTCATGCCAAGGTGTTCTGCTTTAAAGTTCTGGTTATAGAAGCAGTAGAGCAGGAAGTCGGTAAGGTCAGGAACAACAGCCTCAGCACCTTCGGACTCCAGTAAGTCTACCAGATAATTATTTGCGGCTGGAAGGAATTTAACCAGAATCTCACCAACGACACCAACTTTAGGTTTCTTAATGTCTTTCATCGGAAGACGGTCGAAGTCACGGATGATTTCACGACACATCTTCTTGTATTTCCGGTGGGAGACAAAGCCCTTCCTGGAAATAAATGCAATGACACGTTCCTTCCATTTCTCATGAAGTGCATTGGCAGAACCAGGTACTTCCTCATAAGGTCTGGTGCGGTAGAGACAGCGCATGAAAATATCGCCAAACTCTAAGGCATAAAGACCGTGCTGGATAAGCTGTGGTGTAAATTTAAAGCCTGGGTTCTTCTCTAAGCCGCTTAAGTTGATGGAAATAACCGGAACGTCTTTATAACCGGCTTTTTCCAAGGCACGGCGGATGAAACCGATATAGTTGCTGGCACGACATCCACCACCGGTCTGGGAGATTAAAATTGCAGTCTTTGTCATGTCATATTTTCCGGACATAACAGCACTCATAATCTGACCGACAACCATAAGGGAAGGGTAGCAGGCGTCGTTATTTACATATTTTAATCCCACATCCACAGAGTCGCGGTTATCATTATCAAGTACAACCAGATGATATCCGGCAGCCTGGAAAGCAGGCTCTAAGAGTTCGAAATGAATCGGTGACATCTGCGGACAGAGAATTGTGTAACTGTCACGCATTTCTTCGGTAAATACCACACGGTTAAAGTTAGCAGAAACGATGGTACGTTTTTCATGACGTTTTTCTTTGACACGGATAGCAGCAAGAAGAGAACGGATACGGATTCTTGCAGCCCCTAAGTTATTTACCTCATCGATTTTCAGGCAGGTATAAATCTTGCCGGATTTGCTTAAAATGTCATTGACGCAGTCTGTTGTAACGGCATCTAATCCACAACCGAAGGAATTCAACTGGATTAAATCAAGATTATCCTGTGTCTTTACAAAGTTTGCTGCAGCATACAGTCTGGAGTGGTACATCCACTGGTCCATAACAATAAGCGGACGCTCTACTTCATGGAGATGTGCTACGGAATCCTCTGTAAGTACAGCTAGACCATAGGAATTAATCAGTTCCGGAATACCATGGTTGATTTCCGGATCTACATGATATGGACGGCCGGCAAGTACAATACCACGTTTTCCAGTCTCTTTTAAATATGCTAAAGTTTCTTCTCCTTTGTGCTTGATATCCTCTCTGGCATTGGAAAGCTCCTGCCATGCAGTTTTCGCGGCAGCTTTGATTTCTTCTGCCGGAATGGAGAACTCTTCGGTAAAGGTATGTACTAACTGCTCGGTCAGAACGTCAAGGTTGGTAAATGCCATAAACGGATTTAAGAAACGAACCTGACCTGAAGTAATTTCATCTACATTATTCTTGATATTTTCGGCATAGGATGTAACAATCGGGCAGTTGTAGTGATTGTTAGAATCCGGGAATTCATTTCTTTCATAAGGAATACATGGGTAGAAAATGAAATCTACCTGATGCTGAATCAGCCAGGATACATGACCGTGGGCAAGCTTGGCCGGATAACATTCGGACTCGCTTGGAATGGAATCAATACCCAGCTCGTAAATCTTTCTGGTTGACTGTGGAGAGAGCACTACTTCAAATTTTAAAGCTGCAAAGAAGGTTGCCCAGAATGGGTAATTCTCATACATATTTAATACTCTCGGAAGTCCTACGGTTCCGCGGGCGGCTTCTTCTTTCTTCAGTGGAGGATAAGCAAAAAGCCGTTCATTCTTATATTCAAAAAGGTTTGGAATATTTTCTTTATTCTTTTCTTTGCCAAGTCCACGTTCACAACGGTTACCGGTAATGTAGGAACGGTTGCCGGAGAAACGGTTGATGGTTAAAAGACAGTGGTTGGTACATCCCTGACAGCGGGTCAGCTTGGTATCAAAGGTCAGTGCATTGATTTCATCAATGGAAAGCATGGAAGTCTGGTAACCTTCCTCATGACGCTCCCTTGCAATTAAAGCAGCACCAAAAGCACCCATGATTCCTGCAATATCAGGTCTTACTGCTTCACAGCCGGAAATTTTTTCAAAGCTCCGGAGTACCGCATCATTGTAGAAGGTTCCACCCTGAACTACGATATGCTCACCTAAATCCTTTGCATCGGAAAGCTTGATAACCTTGAAAAGAGCATTCTTGATAACGGAATAAGCAAGACCGGCGGAAATATCAGCAACACTTGCACCTTCCTTCTGAGCCTGTTTTACCTTGGAATTCATAAATACGGTACAACGGGTTCCAAGGTCAATTGGGTTTTCAGCAAATAAAGCTTCTTTGGCAAAATCCTGCACACTGTAATTTAATGATTTTGCAAAAGTCTCGATAAAGGAACCGCATCCGGAAGAGCAGGCTTCATTTAACTGAACACTGTCAACGGTCTGGTTCTTAATCTTGATGCATTTCATATCCTGACCACCGATGTCTAAGATACAGTCTACATCCGGGTCAAAGAATGCCGCTGCATAGTAGTGGGCAACGGTTTCTACCTCACCATCATCCAACATAAGGGCAGCTTTTAATAAAGCCTCTCCATAACCGGTGGAGCAGGAGTGTACAATATGTGCATCCGCCGGTAATAAGGAATAGATTTCCTTGATGGATTTGATTGCAGTAGCCAGAGGACTTCCGTTGTTGCTGCTATAGAAAGAATAGAGAAGAGAACCGTCTTCTCCTGCCAGTGCAATTTTGGTTGTGGTGGAACCGGCATCAATTCCAAGATAGCAGTTTCCTTTGTAAGTAGAAAGGTCCGCTGTCTTTACATTGTGTCCGTTATGACGGGCAGTAAAGGCGTCATAGTCAGCCTGGGTTGCAAAAAGAGGCTCCATACGGGCTACTTCAAATTCCATTTTAATATCAGAAGACAATTTGTCTAAAATATCGGATAAATCGTAAGTGACATCTTCTTTATAATTTAATGCAGAACCAATGGCTGCAAACAGATGGGAATTTTCCGGTGCAATAATGTGTTCATCATCCAGTTTTAAGGTACGGATGAAAGCTTCCTTTAATTCAGAAAGGAAGTGCAGTGGTCCACCTAAGAAAGCAACGTGACCACGGATTGGTTTTCCACAGGCAAGACCACTGATGGTCTGGTTTACGACTGCCTGGAAAATAGAAGCAGATAAGTCCTCTCTGGTAGCACCTTCATTAATCAATGGCTGGATATCGGTTTTTGCAAATACACCGCATCGTGCAGCAATCGGATAGATGGCATCATAATTTTTGGCATACTCATTCAGACCGGATGCATCTGTCTGGATCAAAGATGCCATCTGGTCAATAAAGGAACCGGTACCACCGGCACAGATACCATTCATACGCTGCTCAACATTACCACCTTCAAAATAAATAATTTTGGCATCCTCACCACCAAGCTCAATGGCAACGTCAGTCTGTGGTGCATAGTCCTGTAAGGCAGTAGATACGGAAATAACCTCCTGCACAAACGGAATGCCAAGATGCTTGGCAAGGGTAAGTCCGCCGGAACCGGTAATCATCGGTGCCAGCTTTAAATTCCCAAGCTTATCAAATGCCTTTTTTAATAAATCCGTTAAGGTTTCACGGATATTGGCAAAATGTCTTTCATAGTCTGCAAACAGCAGCTCGTTATTTTTTCCAAGAACAGCAATTTTAACGGTTGTGGAACCGATGTCTATTCCCAGTTTGTTAAGATTTTTGTTTTCCATAATAATCACCCTGTATTAGTCTGTTACTTCATATTAATAATGTGTTTCATAAATTCCAAAACAAAATCCATTATACGACAGTATTTTTCAAAAAACAATTCCTAATAAAAGAATTTATGGATTGTTTAGAAATAGTGGTGAATCTGAAATTTTTATGAAGAAGTCCTAGTGTCGTTGACAAATCTTTGGGGATACTTCTATAATAGTAGACAGATTGCAATAAACTAATTTATGAAATATGAGGTGTAATATGAATTTTTTGAATAAAATGGAGCGCAAAATTGGAAAATACGCCATCCCGAATCTGATGATTTATCTGATTGCAGCATATTGCATCGGATTTGTGATTTATACGGTAAATCCGAACTTTATGTTGATGCTGACCTTAAGCCCTTATCACATTCTGCATGGACAGGTGTGGAGACTGATTACCTGGATTCTGATGCCGACAGACACCAGAGTATTCTCACTGCTGATTATGGCGCTTCTTTATTATCAGCTTGGTTCTGCACTGGAACGGAGCTGGGGCACATTCCGTTTTAATGTTTATATTTTCGGCGGAATGTTATTTACCGTAATCGGAGCGTTTATTTTATATGGAATATATGCAGCAGCCGGAACAGGAAGCTTAGAAACAATTTCATTGATTTCAAGCCTTACTTTCACTACGAATTATATCAATCTGACCATATTCCTTGCCTTTGCGGTCATGTATCCGGAAATGCAGATTTTACTGTTCTTTATTATTCCGGTAAAAATGAAGTGGATGGCAGTGGTATATGCAGTACTGATTGCGATTAATCTGATTTTAACCAGCTGGGGCGGAAGAATTGCTATCATTATGTCTATTTTAAATTTCCTGATTTTCTTCCTGTCTACCAGAAATTACAGAAGGGTATCCCCGAAGGAAATTCACCGGAAGCAGGTATTTAAGGCTCAGATGCGGGAGCCGAGGAGAGGCGGCATGGTGACAAAGCATAAATGTGCAGTCTGCGGAAGAACCGAGCTGGATGATCCAAACCTGGAATTCCGTTTCTGCTCCAAGTGCGATGGCAATTACGAATATTGTCAGGATCATCTGTTTACCCATCAGCATATTAAGCACAGCTAGAAAAGGAAAATGCGACCGGACAACATTTTGACGGAACATTTTGACGGAACTCCAAAAATCGTTATTGATTTAGCGGACGTTTGACTTTATAATAGATATATTAGCGAAGAAACGAACCCAGGAGGAAGACAAAATGGAAAACGAAGCTGTCTCCAAGAATTTTATTGAGCAGATTATCGACAAAGATTTAGCAGAAGGACATTGCAAAACGGTGCATACCAGATTTCCACCGGAGCCAAATGGCTATTTGCATATCGGACATGCCAAATCTATTCTTTTAAATTATGGACTTGCACAGGAATATAACGGCTTATTTAATATGCGTTTTGACGATACCAATCCGACCAAAGAGCGAAGCGAATTCGTAGAGTCAATCAAAGAGGATATTAAATGGCTGGGTGCGGATTGGGGCGACAGATTGTTTTTTGCATCCAATTATTTTGATCAGATGTATGAAGCAGCTGTAAAACTGATTAAGAAAGGGAAAGCATATGTTTCTGACTTAAGCGCAGAAGAGATGCGCGAGTACCGCGGAACCTTAAAGGAGCCGGGAAAAGAAGATCCGTCAGCCGGTAGAAGTGTAGAAGAGAACTTAGAACTGTTTGAAGCAATGAAAGATGGCAGGTATGCAGACGGTGAAAAGGTATTGCGTGCCAGAATTGATATGGCTTCTCCAAATATGAATATGCGTGACCCGGTTATTTACCGTGTGGCACATATGACTCATCAGAATACAGGGGATAAATGGTGCATTTATCCGATGTATGATTTTGCACATCCAATCGAGGATGCCATTGAAGGAATCACACATTCTATCTGTACGCTGGAATTCGAAGACCATAGACCTTTATATGACTGGGTTGTCCGTGAGTTAGAGTATGAGAATCCACCAAAGCAGATTGAGTTTGCAAAATTATATCTTACCAATGTGGTAACCGGTAAGCGTTACATTAAGAAGCTGGTAGAGGAACATATTGTAGATGGATGGGATGACCCGCGTCTGGTATCCATTGCCGCTTTGAGAAGAAGAGGCTTTACACCGGAGTCTATTAAAATGTTCGTAGAGCTGTGCGGCGTTTCCAAGGCAAACAGTTCGGTAGATTATGCAATGTTAGAATATTGTATCCGTGAGGATTTGAAATTAAAACGTTCCCGCGTGATGGCAGTATTAGATCCAATTAAGGTTATTATTGACAATTATCCGGAAGATCAGATAGAATACTTTGATGTGGTCAATAATATGGAAAATGAAACTCTAGGCAGCCGTAAGGTTCCGTTTGCAAGAGAACTTTACATTGACAGAGAAGATTTCATGGAAGAACCGCCGAGAAAATATTTCCGTATGTTCCCGGGTAACGAAGTGCGTCTGATGCATGCATATTTTGTGAAATGCAACAGCTTTGTAAAAGACGAGAACGGAAAAGTGACAGAGATTCACTGTACCTATGACCCGGAATCCAGAGGCGGAAACAGCCCGGATGGAAGAAAGGTAAAAGGAACCATTCACTGGGTAGCAGCACCAACCGCAGTGAAAGCAGAGGTAAGATTATACGAAAATATTGTGGACGAAGAGTTGGGCGTATATAACGAAGACGGAAGCCTGAACTTAAATCCGAATTCTCTTACCATATTAAAAGAGTGCTATGTAGAGCCAGGTCTTGCAGATGCAAAAGGATATGACAGCTTCCAGTTTGTACGACAGGGATATTTCTGCGTAGACGCGAAAGATTCAAAAGAAGATGCACTGGTATTTAACCGCATCGTTTCACTAAAGAGTTCTTATAAACTGCCAGCTCAGCAGTAGAGCGGAGGAATAGATATGAATTTATTTTCTGGATTGGAAAAATTCGGAATAAAGGCAACTGACAGTACAGACCTTTATGCCGATGAGAAAGTAGCAGAAAAGAAAACAAAAGAAAAAGTAGAAACAGCCGTAGTACAGCCAAAGGAAGAGGATTTCCTTTTAGATAAGACCGTGCGCTGCCCGGTATGTGATAAAGAATTTAAGACGAAAATGGTAAAAGCCGGTAAGGTGAAGCGATTGGAGCCGGATGCAGATTTGAGACCGAGACAGCAGTATGTGGATTCTTTGAAATATGATGTGGCATCCTGCCCGAATTGCGGATATACTTCACTGAATCGTTATTTTGAACATATTACCATGGGTCAGATTAAATTGATTAAGGAACAGATTAGCCGGAATTTTCATCCGCAGGCACCATCTGACGATGCAACATGGGATTATGATAAGGCAATTGAAATGCATAAGTTATCCCTGTTTAATTCGATGGTAAAGAAAGCGAGAACCAGTGAAAAAGCATATAACTGTCTGATTCTTGCATGGTTGCTTCGCACCAAAGCAGAGGAATTAGAGACTGCCGGTAAAAAAGAAGAGGCAGCAGCCTGCAGACAGGAAGAGGAATCTTTCTATAAAGAGGCCTATGATGGCATGATGAAGGCAGTAAGTACAGAGATGTTCCCGATTTGTGGAATGGATCAGAGTACTATGGATTATCTTCTTGCAAATATGGCATTCCATTATAAGCAGTATGATATAACATCAAAATGCTTAAGCCGTGTTTTGAGTTCCGCAAGTGCAAATCGTAAGATTAAGGATAAATCCTTGGAATTAAAAGAAATTATTTTAAAAGAGCTTAAGAAAAACCGATAGGTGGATAACGGGATGAAGGAATTATGGATTGATTTACAGCCGGATTCTCCACACGCACTTTATGAGCAGATTTACGAATATATTCGTAAGGATATAGCAGACGGTAAGATTTCCCCGGGGGAAAAATTACCGTCTACTCGTTTTATGGCCAAAAATCTGCAAATCAGCAGGAGTACCGTGGAACTGGCATATGAACAGCTTACAGCAGAGGGTTATATTGAACCAAAACCCTGTGCAGGCTATTTTGTATGCGATATCAGCATGCTGTATCAGCTGAGCCGTGGACAGGAAAAGCCAGAAGAGGGAAGACTCATGGAGCGGCAGAAAAAGCAGTATGAAATCAGTTTTTCTCCTTATGAGATTGACCGGAAGCATTTTCCTTATGGAATATGGTATCGGATGCATAAGAGTGTAGTGCCGGAGGATAACCCGGATTTATTGCTTTCGGGAAATCCAAAGGGAGAACTGAATCTTAGAATGGCAATCAGCCGCTATCTCTATCAGGCGAGAGGGGTAGTCTGCGATGAAAAACAGATTCTTATTGGTGCCGGTAATGAGTATCTTCTGTTATTGTTAGCTCAGATTATGGGGCGGGATAAGAAAGTGGCAATGGAGAATTATACTTATTTGCAGGCATATTATACTTTCTGTAATATGGGATATCGGGTGCTGGCAGAAGAAATTGATGAAGATGGAATTTGTATGGAGGCTATCCGGAAAGAAAATCCGGATATGGTTTATGTCATGCCATCCCATCAGTTCCCGTTGGGAAATGTCATGCCGCTGCGAAGAAGGCTGGAACTTTTACAGTGGGCGTCTGAAGGAGAAGAACGTTATATCATAGAAGATGACCACGATAGTGAGTTCCGTTATAAAGGAAAGCCGATTCCGGCTTTGTGGGGAAATGATACCGGAGAGCATGTGATTTATATAGGAACTTTTTCAAAAAGTATTGCACCTTCTCTTCGAATCAGTTTTATGGTATTGCCCCATTCCCTGATGGAGCGGTACCACAGTTCCTGTGGTTTCTATGCCTGTACGGTGCCGCGGAACAGTCAGGAAGTATTGTGCCATTTTATGGAAGAAGGGCATTTTGAACGGCATCTGAACCGTATGCGTAATAACTATAAGAATAAGCATGATACTTTTATGCGTCTTTTAAAGCAGGAAGACTGGGTCTGCCGCATTTACGGTGATAATGCCGGCCTGCATGTATTGGTAGAACTGGATGTGAAGTGGAAGGAAGAAGAAGTGGTAGAGCAGGCGAGAGAGCAGCATATTGAAATTCATGGACTGGGTGAATATGTGATTCAAAAGCCAAAGGAAAAGAAAGTTCCGACACTGGTGCTTGGATATGGTAATCTGACAGAAGATGAAATGGAACAGGGTCTTGCTGTATTAAGAGAGATTCTGGATAAATAAAAAAGACATTACATATCGGCGGCTGTCGAATGTAATGCCTTTTTTACATTCTATATTGCGTTAGAAAATTCTATTTCTGGTTATTTTTTTCTAATTCCTGCATTTTCATAGCACGAACTTTTAATGGAAGACCAAACAGTGTGATGAATCCATCTGCATCATGGTGATCATAAAGGTCTCCGGTTGTAAAGCTTGCCAGTGACTCACTGTAGAGAGAGTATGGAGAAGTTGTTCCGGCTTTGATGATGTTTCCTTTGTAGAGTTTGAATTTTACTTCACCGGTTACATATTCCTGGGTAGACTCAACGAATGCCTGAACTGCTTCACGTAAAGGTGTGAACCATTTTCCTTCGTAAACAATCTGAGCCATACGATTGCCCATATCTTTTTTAACATCCATAGTAGCGCGGTCTAATACGAGTTCCTCTAACTGACGATGTGCTTCCATCAGGATAGTTCCGCCAGGAGTTTCATATACACCACGGGATTTCATACCAACAACACGGTTTTCTACGATATCGATGATACCAATTCCATGTTTGCCGCCTAAACGGTTTAATTCACGGATGATATCGGAAACTTTCATTTTCTTTCCATTAACAGCAGTAGGAACACCTTTTTCAAAGGCCATGGTTACATATTCGCCCTCATCCGGAGCTTTTTCCGGAGAAACACCAAGAACTAAAAGGTGGTCATAGTTTGGCTCATTTGCAGGATCCTCTAACTCAAGACCTTCGTGGCTGATGTGCCATAAGTTACGGTCACGGCTGTAACTCTGGTCAGTAGAGAATGGAAGATGAATGCCATGTGCTTTGCAGTATTCAATTTCGGATTCACGGGAATCCATTTTCCATTTGTCATCACGCCAAGGAGCAATAATTTTAATATCAGGAGCAAGTGCTTTGATAGAAAGCTCGAAACGAATCTGGTCATTTCCCTTACCGGTTGCACCGTGGCAGATAGCAACAGCATTTTCTTTTCGTGCAATTTCAACTAATTTCTTGGCAATACCAGGACGAGCCATAGAAGTTCCTAAGAGATATTTGTTCTCATATACGGCATCTGCCTGAACACATGGAACAATATAGTCATCACAGAATTCATCTGTAATATCTTCAATATATAATTTGGCTGCACCGGATAATTTTGCTCTTTCATCAAGACCATCCAGCTCTTCACCCTGTCCGCAGTCAACACAGCAGCAGATTACTTCATAATCATAATTTTCTTTTAACCATGGGATGATAGCGGTTGTATCAAGTCCACCAGAGTACGCTAAAACAACTTTTTCTTTCATAATAATAGGTATCCTTTCTTCAGATGTTTTTTAACTAGGACTAATATACAACAAAAAAATTAAATACGCAAGCGAAAAAATATACATAATATACTTATAAAAATGCATAATTATATACAAAGGGTACATATTTATGTATAAAAAACGGATAATATATTAATAAAAGAAGACTTATAGAATCACAAATTAACTGAAAAAGCGTGAAAACAGAAAATAATACTTGCACAATGTATAAAACGAATGTATAATTATGCACTGTAAATGGCATGCAGATTTCGTGTGTGCCATAATCTTAAGAAGAAAGAAGATGTAAAAATGATTAAAGCAGGAATTATCGGAGCAACCGGATATGCAGGAGCAGAACTGGTAAGGATTCTTATGGGACATCCTTCCGTAGAGATTAAGTGGTATGGCTCCAGAAGTTATATAGATAAGAAGTATGCAGATGTTTACCGTAATATGTTTGAAATCGTAGAGGATACCTGCCTCGATGATAATATAGAAGAGCTGGCAAAGCAGGTGGATGTTATCTTTACAGCAACACCGCAGGGTTTCCTTGGCTCTGTATTGAATGAGAAGATTTTATCCGAGACAAAGGTAATTGATTTGAGCGCAGATTACCGTATTAAAGATGTGGCTACTTATGAAAAATGGTATAAAATTGAGCATAAGAGTCCACAGTTTATTGAAGAAGCCGTTTACGGACTTTGCGAAATCAATCGTGAAAAGGTGAAAAATGCAAGACTGGTAGCCAACCCGGGATGCTATACCACCTGTTCTATTTTAACCGCATATCCGTTGGTAAAAGAGGGATTGATTGATGCCAATACATTGATTGTGGATGCAAAGAGCGGTACTTCCGGTGCAGGACGTGGAGCAAAGGTCAATAATCTGTTCTGTGAAGTAAATGAAAATATGAAGGCATATGGCGTGGCAACCCACAGACACACACCGGAAATTGAAGAACAGTTAGGTTATGCAGCCGGAAAAGAGATTACCATCAGCTTTACACCGCATCTTGTTCCGATGAACCGTGGTATCCTGGCAACAGAGTACGCATCACTTGTAAAGAAAGCAGACGGAAGTTATCCGACCAAAGAAGAGATTCGTGCAGCTTATGAGAAATATTATAAGAGTGAGAAATTCGTCAGGGTATTAGAGGATGGTGTGTGCCCGGAAACCAAATGGGTAGAAGGAAGCAACTATGTAGATGTGAACTTTGTAGTAGATGAGCGTACCGGAAGAGTGATTATGATGGGTGCGCTGGATAATCTGGTAAAAGGAGCTGCCGGTCAGGCAGTACAGAATATGAATTTATTATTTGGATTAAAGGAATCAGAAGGTCTGGAACTGGTACCGATGTTCCCGTAAGCAGGAGAGAATATGGCAGAAGCTACATATATATTAAGAACAATGAAAGAAGACGATTTTAACGAAGTCCATGCACTCTGGATGAGCATTCACGGATTTGGCATCCGGAGCATTGATGATTCGGAAGAAAATGTGAAGCGTTTTATCCGAAGAAATCCGGACACCAGTATCGTGGCATGTATGGATGGAAAAATCGTAGGAGCTATTCTTTGCGGACAGGATGGAAGAAGAGGATGCTTTTATCATGTATGCGTCCATGAGGATTACCGGAAACATGGTATTGGAAAAGCAATGGCAATGATGGCAATGGAAGCATTGAAAAAAGAAGGCATCAACAAAGTAAATCTGGTGGCATTTACCAGTAATGAGCTGGGCAATGGATTCTGGAAGAATATGGGCTGGACATTCCGGAAGGATATGAATTATTATGAATTTGATTTGAATCCGGAAAATGTAACTGTATTTAATCCATAAATAAATTTGGAAAGCAGACAGCTTAAGATAAAAGACAGAGGAAAGCAGGACAGGAGGCATATTATGAAAAAAGTAGAAGGCGGTGTTACCGCAGCAGAAGGTTTTCAGGCTGCATCCACAGCAGCAGGTATTAAGTATAAAGACAGAACAGATATGGCAATGATTTATTCCACAGAGCCATGTGCAGTTGCCGGAACATTTACCACGAATGTCGTAAAGGCAGCACCGGTAAAATGGGATAAGGACATTGTAAAGAACAGTGCATTTGCACAGGCAGTTGTAGTAAATGCCGGAATTGCCAATGCATGTACCGGAACAGAAGGATTAGGATATTGCAAAGATACCGCAAAGAAAACTTCAGAGTTAATGGATATTCCGGAGGATGCAGTTCTTGTGGCATCCACAGGAGTAATTGGAAAACAGCTTCCGATTGACCGTATCTGTGCCGGTGTGGAACAGATGAGTAAAAAATTAAGTGGTGATTTAACTAGTGGACATAATGCAGCACTTGCTATTATGACAACAGATACCCATGAGAAAGAGGCTGCAGTGGAGGTAGAGCTTTCCGGTAAGAAGGTTACCATCGGTGGAATGTGTAAAGGCTCTGGCATGATTCATCCGAATATGTGTACCATGTTAAGCTTTATCACAACAGATGCGGCAATTTCAAAAGAAATGTTGCAGGAAGCACTGAGCAGTACCGTAACAGATACTTATAACATGATTTCCGTAGATGGAGATACTTCCACCAACGACACCTGCCTGGTACTGGCAAATGGCCTTGCAGGCAATGAAAAAATCAAAGAGAAGAATGAAGATTACGAAACATTCTGTGAGGCACTTTATTATGTCAATGAAGCACTGGCTAAGATGATGGCAGGAGATGGCGAGGGCGCAACTGCTTTATTTGAAGTAAAAGTAGTGCATGCGGCATCCAAAGAAGATGCGGTTATCTTAAGCAAATCCGTAGTAACATCAAGCCTTACCAAGGCTGCAATCTTCGGACATGATGCTAACTGGGGAAGAATCCTATGTGCATTGGGCTATTCCGGCGTGGAATTTGATCCGGAGCAGGTTGACCTTTACTTTGAAAGTGCAGCCGGCAAGCTGATGATTATCAAAGATGGTGTTGCCGTAGATTATTCCGAGGAAGAGGCAACTAAGATTTTATCTGAAAAAGAAGTAACTGCCATTGCAGATATGAAGATGGGTGAAGCCTGTGCAACAGCATGGGGCTGTGATTTGACCTATGATTATATTAAAATAAATGCAGATTATCGTTCTTAAAAAAGATTTGATTGAAAAAATATACGAAAAAAGATTTTTTAAGAAAAGGAAAGAGGATTGGACAGATGGAAGAAAACAGTATGCAGGAAATATTGAAAAAAGCTGAGGTATTAATTGAGGCATTGCCATATATCCAGCGTTTCAACCGTAAAATTATCGTAGTAAAATACGGCGGAAGTGCAATGGTAGATGAAGAGTTAAAGCAGAGCGTTATCCAGGATGTAACTCTTTTAAAACTGGTTGGTTTCAAACCGATTATCGTTCATGGTGGCGGTAAGGAAATCAGCAAATGGGTTGCAAAAGCCGGAATGGAGCCGGAATTTATCAATGGACTTCGTAAAACCGATGCACCTACCATGGAAATTGCAGAGATGGTTCTTGGAAAAGTCAATAAATCACTGGTTCAGATGGTAGAAAAGCTTGGCGTGAATGCAGTAGGTATCAGCGGTAAAGATGGTGGACTGCTGAAGGTAAATAAGAAATTGTCTAATGGACAGGATATCGGATATGTGGGTGAAGTCAAGGAAGTAAATCCAAAGATTTTATATGACCTTCTCGAAAAAGATTTCCTGCCGATTATCTGCCCGGTAGGTCTTGATGATAATTATGATACTTACAATATCAATGCGGATGATGCAGCATGTGCAATTGCCCGTGCCGTACAGGCAGAAAAACTTGCATTCCTTACTGATATTGAAGGTGTATACAAAGACCCGGATGATAAATCTACACTGATTTCCGAACTTAAGATTTCAGATGCACACAAGCTGATTGAAGATGGTTATATTGGCGGGGGAATGCTTCCAAAATTAAATAACTGCATCGATGCCATTGAAAATGGAGTATCCAGAGTGCATATTTTAGATGGTAGAATTGCACATTGTCTGTTACTGGAAATCTTTACAAACCGTGGAATCGGAACTGCAATTTTAGGAGATGAGGAGGAAAAATTTTATCATGAATAAACAGGAATATATGGATTGTGAAGATAAAGCATTATTACATACTTATAATCGTTTCCCACTGGTATTAGATCATGGTGAAGGCGTATATCTTTATGATACCGATGGAAAGAAGTATCTTGATTTTGCGGCAGGTATTGCGGTAGAAGCGTTAGGATACAGCAATGAAGCTTATAAGCAGGCATTGAAAGACCAGATTGATAAAATTACACATACTTCAAATCTTTATTATAATGTCCCGATTATGGAAGCTGCAGAAAAATTCTTAAAAGTTTCCAAAATGGACAGGGTTTTCTTCACCAACAGTGGAGCAGAAGCCATTGAGGGAGCAATTAAGGCAGCAAAAAAATATGCCTATACCAGAGATGGTCATGCAGACCATGAGATTATAGCTATGAACCATTCCTTCCATGGAAGAACCCTGGGTGCATTATCCGTAACCGGAAATGCCCATTACAGAGAACCGTTTGAGCCACTCTGCGGTGGTGTGAAATTTGCAGATTTTAATGATATTGAAAGTGTAAAAGCACAGGTAACAGAAAAAACATGTGCCATTATCTTTGAAACCGTGCAGGGAGAGGGTGGAATTTATCCGGCAGAGGAATCCTTTATGAAAGAGATTTCAGCACTCTGTAAAGAAAAAGATATTCTTCTTATTTTAGATGAAATCCAGTGTGGAATGGGAAGAACCGGAGAAATGTTTGCATGGCAGCATTATGGAATCAAACCGGATATTATGACCAGTGCCAAGGCATTGGGCTGTGGAGTGCCGGTAGGAGCATTTGCCATGACAGAACGTGTGGCAGAGAAATCCTTGGCACCGGGTGACCATGGAACCACATATGGAGGTAATCCGTTTGTCGGAGCAGCGGTCAGTAAGGTAATGGACTTATTTGAAGAATTAAAGCTTACGGACCATGTAAAAGAAATCGCAGTTTATCTGGAAAGCGAACTGGATAAGCTGGTAGAAGAATATGATTTTATTACAGCCCGCCGTGGTATGGGACTGATGCAGGGGCTTGTAAGCACAAAACCAGTTGGAACCATCGCAGCAGAAGCATTAAAAGAAGGTTTAATTATTATAACAGCCGGCGCAGATGTAATCCGTATGGTGCCGCCACTTGTGATTGAAAAAGAGCATGTGGATGAAATGATAACGAAACTGAAAAACGTACTGGATCGTATGTAGGCAGGGTATATGAAAAAGAAAACAAAGGAAATCATAGAAACAACAACGCTGGCAGTGGGAGTTATCCTGCTGTCAGCGGCTGCTTTTTACAGCAGCAAAGAAACAGGGAAAACAGAGTTAAAAACAGACAGAAAAGAGCAGATAACATCTGAGCAGGAAACAAAAGAAGCATATGAAGCAGCACAAAAGGAGCTATCCTTTTGGTACAGCGATGCAGACTGCAGGAATTATTTTGAACAGTGTGCAGTGGATTATTATGCCAAAACCGGTATCGCAGTGGGAATCCGTTATGTAGATGAGGAATCTTATCTTGAACAGATTTATGATGCAACGATGACGGAAGAAGACTATCCGGATTTGTATCTTGCCTGGAATGATGCAAAAGACAAGGCGTATTTATATGGTGTTGCAACGGAAGAAGAATACCCATTGTTTTTTGATACACTGGTGATGGTATATCAGAAAGAGAATTTCCTGGAAGCACCGGAGAGTATTTCGGAAATTTTAGACTATGGACAGAATAACCTTTTAGGAGAAGGTGTAGGAAATCTGCTGGAATGGAATGTGGCAGATGGATTTTATGATTATCCATTTGTGGGGACTGAAGTGGAATGGAATGAGACGGACTATACCCTTTTGACGACATATGGAGAAAAATATAATGATGAATTAACTTTCTTTAAAAACCTTTCAGAAACTGTGGGGATTGATACGGATGAAATTGACAGAAATCAGGTGGTGGAGAATTTTAATCAGGGAGCATCTTTGTGTGCAATCATTGATTCTGATGATTTAAATAAGATGACAGCAGAAAATTATGGCGTTTGCGGGCTGCCGATGTTAGACGATACCACACCGATGCAGGGGGTTGCCAGAACGGGGATCCTTTTGGTAAATGAATTTTCGGGGGAAAAAGATATGGCGTCTGATTTTGCTGCTTTTATAGAAAAAGAAGAAGTGGATACCCTGCATGCAATGACTGGTCATATTTCTACAGATGAAGGTGCCAGCAGGGATGAAGCAGAACAGGCAGCTTTTATGCAGTATCAGAACAGCCAGCTGGTACCGGATGCTGCAAATGCAGGTGAGTTCTGGTCAGAATTTACAAGGCAGATGAAGGCATTGTGGAATGGTGGAAGCCTGCCACAGGAATAATTTGAAAATACTACTTGTATAAAGGGCAAATTTTCGTTAAAATAGAAAACAGTAAGCATTAGGGGACTTTCTTGCATAACAGAATTTATGTAAGGGAGTGATACAGATGAAAAAAGTCGGGTTATTAGCTCTGGCTTTATATTGTGGGATTATATATACGGCATGTGGAAAAGAAGATACCGTATATTTTGAGCCGGATACGCAAATGGAGAGTGAAGAGGTTACAGAAGCTGTCTTATGCCCGCCGGCTTCTTGTTATGTATATGTCTGTGGTGAGGTAGTGCACCCGGGAGTATATGAAGTGGAAGATGGAGCCAGAATCTGCGATGTATTGGAGCTGGCAGGAGGTTTTAACGAGGCTGCAGCAAAAGAGGCACTCAATCAGGCAGAACCGGTTGTTGACGGACAGATGATAAAGGTGCCGGATCAGGAAACTTACCTTTTGCAGCAGACAGGGAGTGCTGATTCGGCAGCAGAGCCGGAGGATGGCAGAATCAATCTGAATACTGCATCAAAGGAACAGCTTATGACACTTTCCGGAATTGGAGAATCAAAAGCTGAGACAATTATTTCTTACCGGGAAAAAAATGGCGCATTTCAGACTATTGAAGATTTAATGAATATTCCCGGAATTAAAAATGGCGTTTTTGAAAAAATAAAAGATAATATAATGGTTAACTGAGGTGTAAAATGGCAAAAAAAGTTCTGGTTGTGGACGACGAAAAATTAATAGTGAAAGGAATCCGTTTTTCATTGGAACAGGATGGAATGGAAGTAACCTGTGCGTATGATGGTGAAGAGGCACTGCATCTGGCACAGGAGAATAAGTTTGATATGATTTTACTGGATATCATGCTTCCGAAGATGGATGGATTTGAAGTGTGTCAGGCAATCCGGGAGTTTTCTAATATGCCAATCGTCATGCTGACAGCAAAAGGCGATGATATGGATAAAATCTTAGGACTGGAATATGGTGCAGATGATTATATCACCAAGCCGTTTAATATTCTTGAGGTGAAAGCCAGAATCAAAGCAATTATGCGAAGAACTGCTGCCAGTGAACCGAAGGAAGAAAATTCCAAAGTGATAGAGAGCGGCGATTTAAAATTAGACTGTGAGAGCCGCAGACTGTTTGTCCAGGGAAGAGAGATTAATCTGACAGCCAAGGAATTTGACTTGTTAGAGCTTCTTGTTATGAATCCGAATAAGGTATACAGCCGTGAGAATCTGCTGAATCTGGTATGGGGTTATGAATATCCGGGCGATGTCAGAACGGTGGATGTTCATGTGCGTAGACTGCGTGAGAAGATTGAACCGAATCCGAGTGAGCCAAAATATGTGCATACGAAATGGGGTGTAGGTTATTTCTATCAGAAATAACAGCGATATAGCAGAGGATGAAGGTACAGACTTATGAATAGAAAAAAAGGTATTCGCAATTTTTTGAAAAGCATGAAATTCCGGCTGATTTGTCTTTTTATGCTGATTGGTATTTTGACCGGAATTTTAATCCGGACCGGAATTTTAACTGCGTATGAGAAACATGCGGTTTCTAACCGGAGTGTAGATGTAATTGGTCAGGCAAAGATTCTTGCAAACCAGATGGTCTCCACAGATTATATCAATGGAGCGGAGTCGGAAAGCATCACTTCACAGCTGCAGCAGATGTCACGTGTTTATGATGGAAGAATTCTTGTGATAGATTCTTCTTTTCATATTATAAAAGATACTTATGATCTGGATACCGATAAAACAATTATTTCAGAAGAAGTCATAAAGTCATTCCGCGGTGAGGATTCTATGAATTATGATGTGGATAATCATTATGTGGAAATGACTATTCCGCTGACTACAGATAACGTAGAGTCAGGGGAGAAGAGTATTATCGGAGTGCTTCTTATCAGTGTTTCGACAGATAGTATTCTTGCCAATCTGGAATATATGAGAAATGCTGCATTAGTGCTTCAGATTTTCGGGGCAGTTTTTCTGTTTGCAGTCAGCGTATTTTTATCCGTTCGTCTGACAAACCCGTTGAAGAATATGGCATCCTCTATTGCTGAGATTCAGAATGGATATGGAACCAGTGATGGGGAGCTGATGATTAAGGATTATTCTGAAACAGTTCAGATTTCGGAAAAATTTAATAAACTTTATAGCAGAATGAAGATGCTGGATGACTCCAGACAGGAATTTGTGTCCAATGTGTCCCATGAGCTGAAAACACCGCTTACTTCTATGAAGGTACTGGCAGACTCACTGAATGGACAGGAAGATGTTCCGGTAGAACTGTATCGTGAATTTATGTTAGACATTGGAAATGAAATTGAACGTGAAAATAAAATAATTAATGATTTGCTCTCGCTGGTTAAGATGGACAAGTCTGCATCAGATTTGAATATCACGTCAGTTAACATCAATGAGATGCTGGATTTAATTTTAAAGAGATTAAAACCGATTGCGGAAAAACAGCATGTAGATCTGGTGTTGGAAAGTTTCCGGCCTGTTACAGCAGAAATTGATGAGGTAAAGCTGACGCTTGCCATTACCAATCTGGTGGAAAATGCAATCAAATACAATAAGGAAGACGGTTGGGTACATGTGTCCCTGAATGCAGATTATCAGTATTTCTATCTTAAGGTAGAGGATTCCGGCATCGGTATTCCGGAGGATTCCTTAGAGCATATTTATGAAAGATTCTATCGCGTAGACAAGTCCCATTCCAGAGAAATAGGTGGAACCGGACTTGGACTTGCCATTACAAGAAATGCAATATTAATGCACCGTGGTGCAATTAAGGTATTTAGTACAGAGGGTGAGGGAACGCTCTTTACTGTGCGGATTCCGCTGAATTACATTGCCTAGGAGGTCTGGCATGAAGAAAATTGCAGGATGGCTGAGTTTTATCCTTCTGGTATCGCTGTTCACAGGGTGTGGCAGACAGGAGACAGATGACCCGGCGTATTATATTTATTATCTGAATAAAGAAAAAACAAAAGTGGTAGAGCAGCCATATGATTTAAAAGAGGGCAAGACAGAGGACATGATATCCACTCTTTTAGATGCGTTGTGCACCAATACGGATAGCGTGGAGTATCAGAAACCGGTTCCTGGTGATGTTACAATTACAGACTGGTCACTGGAAAGCAATCAGCTGTTTCTTTACTTTAATGATAATTATTCCAAAATGCAGTCTACGGATGAGGTGTTGTGCCGGGCAGCAGTGGTAAAGACACTGGTACAGCTTCCGGATGTAAAATATGTATCTTTTTATGTGGGAGATGCACCGTTGGCAGACAGCCGGGATAATGTAATCGGACTGATGACAGAAGAAAGCTTTGTTGAGAATCCGGGAAAACAGATTAATTCCATTCAGACAACAACATTACATTTATATTATGCAAATGCTGATGGAAACGGACTGGTAGAATGCGAAAAAGAAGTACAGTATAGCAGTAACATTTCCTTGGAAAAACTGATTATGGAGAATCTTTTAAAGGGACCGGATGATAAGAATTTGAAAGCACCACTTCCGGAAGGAACAAATCTTGTCAATGTTACGACAACCAATGGAATCTGCTATGTTACATTAGATGAGGCGTTCCTGAATCAGAATTATGAAATACAGGAGCCAATTGTCATTTATTCTATTGTAGACTCTTTATCGGAGATTTCAACCATTAGTAAGGTGCAGATTTCTGTAAATGGAAAGACCAGCGGTGTTTACCGGGATAGTTTTGCATTAGACCAGCTTTATGAACGGAACCTTGACTATGTGGTAAGTGCAGATGAGAACGAGACGGTATCTACAGAAGCACAAACAGAAGAGACACCTTAGTAGAAGGTCTTAAGAAGAAGTATCTTATAAGTAACATATCTTATAAGCAACATATTAAGAAGAAACATCTTAGAAAAATATTTAGGAGGGGTTATATCGAAATTATAAAACGCCCCTTATGCTATGGAACGATATTGTTCCTGTGTGGTATTATTGTCTGCCTGTCTGTTCCGACGGTCATAAAAGTTATCATTATCAGTTTTGTGGCAGGGTGTCAGATGTATCTGCTGTATGCCCTGCGGCAAAGAAAACGGAGGGTATACCGGTTTACAGCAGTACTTGGAATAGGATTTTTTCTGCTGGGAATTGCAAGAATCTGGTATATGCAGCAGCAAAGCTATACCATTGAGACGATTTTAAAAGAGCAGGAGACCAGCCTTTCTGTAGAAACAGATGCTTCCAGAGGCTGGCAGACGGAAAATGAAAAGACAATTTTACAGGGGAAGATAGAGAAAAAAGAACGAAAAAACAATCAGACAAGATTATATCTTAATCATGTTTTCTTACGGATTGGAGATAAAACCTATAAAACCAATTCTGTCCTGGTTCGACTGAAGCAGGAACCATCTGACCAATCGTGTCGTATTGGAACAACCATTGTATTAGAAGGAAATATCCGACAACTGAATCGCGCTGCCAATGATGGTAATTATGATGAATTTCAATATTATCACAGTCTGAATATGGATTATCATTTTGATGCCGAAAGGATTTGTGGCGAATATGGAAGAGAAGATGTACTGGCAGAGAAATTATTTATAATAAAAGAAAAATTAAAAAAAGATTATATAAATAATTTATCGAAAAGAAATGCTGGGATTCTTGGAACAATGCTTTTAGGAGATAAAGAACTTTTGGAAAAGGAAGTTTCAACAGTCTTTCAACAGGCAGGAGCCAGCCATGTGCTGGTAATCAGTGGAATGCATATTTCCTGCATTGGACTGTTCTGTTATGGACTTCTTAGAAAAAAAGGAAATTCTCTTTGTGCCTGTACGGCAGCGGTTGTATTTTTGTTCTGTTATGTGAAAATGACCGGGATGGGAATATCTGCTATCCGGGCATGGATTATGTTTGCACTTCTTATGGCAGCAAAGCTGTCCGGGCGAAGCTATGATAGCAGAACCGCTCTTTCTGTGGCAGTGCTGGTGCTTTTATGGAAAAACCCGTATCTGGTTGAAAATGCAGGACTCCAGTTTTCGGTAGCTGCAATTCTTGGTGTGGTAGTAGTGGCAAAATGTATTGGACAGTTGTTTCCAAGGGAGCAAAAACAGCAAACACAGGAACGGAAAACAGGCGATAAGGCGGCAAATAAAATACGGGAAATATGGAAACGGCAAATCCGGCAGAACTTTTTAGTTTCGCTTTCCGTTCAACTTACAACACTTCCACTGGTGGCATACTATTATTATGAAGTGCCGGTCTATGCTTTGCTTCTGAATCTGTTGATAGTTTCTTTGTTGAGTGTAGTTTTAATAAACGGGATAGCTGCAACATTGCTCATGTGTATGGGAAAAATTGTTGTAGGAAGACTGTTTGCGGGACCGGTAATCATGATGTTGGAATTATTGCTGGACGGAATTTATGTTGGAGTCAGCTGGTGCAGCCGGCTCCCGGGAGCTACGAAGATAGTAGGACAGTGGCCGATACAGAGCATCATATTCTATTATCTGATGCTTGCAGCCGCCTGCTTGCTGATAAAAAAACGGACAAAGAAAAGCGGAAACAGAGATGGGAATAGAAATACAAATACAAATATACTCCTTAGAAAGTTTACGATTGTTTTGATTGGAAGCGTGGTGTTACTTCTGGTTCTTCGTCCGGTAAAGAGTAATCATCTTATGGCAGTTCTTGATGTGGGGCAGGGAGATGGCATCTATGTACGACTGGGGGAAGATACCAATCTTTTTCTGGATGGCGGAAGCACTGATGTGTCTAAGGTGGGAACGTATCGGATTTTGCCATTTCTAAAAAGCAATGGAATCACGAAGATAGATTATTGGTTTATAAGCCATTATGACGAAGACCATGTGAACGGATTGTTAGAAGTTCTTGAGACGGAGTATTCTGTTGAAAATATTATATTGCCTGGAAAACAGCCGGATATAAAGAATTATCAGAGCATATGTGCACTGGCAGAGCGGAGAAACATTCCCATCGTATATATGAAAGAAGGAGATTGCATAAGAAGTGGCGAGGACACCATAAGCTGCCTCCTTCCGGACGGAGAGTATCAGGCAGAGGATGAGAATGGAAAATCCATGATATTGCTCTATCAGACGAAATATATTTCCGGGATATTTACCGGAGATGCCGGAGAAGCAGAAGAAAATTGGCTCTTAGAAAAGCAGCGGTTGTGGAAAGTAGATTTTCTTAAAGTAGGACATCATGGCTCAAAGTATTCCTCGACAGAAAAATTTTTAAAAGCACTTTCGCCGGAACTGGCATTGATTTCCTGTGGGGAAAACAACCGATATGGACACCCTCATCAGGAGACCATAAATCGATTAAAAGAAGCTTCGGCAGAAATTTTTGATACGATGGAAGGCGGTCAGATTTCGCTGGAAGAGGAAAAGGGAAGGATCACAATTCAAAGCTTTCGGTAAGTATGCTTTGATAAAGAAGTAAAAATATAGTATAATATCCTTTATGAAAACAATAGATAATGACATTAAAATGGGACAATTAAAAAACGTATATCTTTTATATGGAACGGAAGACTATCTGAAACGGCAGTATCGTGATAAGCTAAAACATGCACTGGTAGAGCCGGATGATACGATGAATTTTTCGGCATATGAGGGAAAGGATATTAATCCAAAGGAACTGATTGATTTATCGGAGACACTGCCATTCTTTAAAGAAAAGCGTATGATTCTGGTGGAAAACAGTGGCTTCTTTAAAAACAGCTGTGATGACCTGGCAGAATATATGAGCCAGGTGCCGGAATCCACCTGCTTTGTTTTTGTGGAAGAAGAAGTGGATAAGCGTTCCAAATTATTTAAAGCGGCATCCAGGGCTGGAAGTGCCGTAGAATTTGAGACCCCGAAGGAAGATATGCTGATTCGCTGGATACTGGGCAGAATCCAGCGGGAAGGGAAGAAAATTACCCAGTCCGTGATGCAGCTTTTCCTGTCAAAGACCGGTTCCGATATGGAAAATATTGATAAGGAATTAGAAAAGCTTATCTGTTATACATTGGATAAGACAGAGATTTCTGCGGCAGATGTAGAGGCAATCTGTACCGGACAGACGGAAAATAAAATCTTTGAAATGATTGATGCCATCTCTGCCAGGAATCAGAAGAAGGCTTTGGACTTATATTACGATTTACTGGCATTAAAGGAAGCACCCATGCGGATTTTATTCCTGATTGCAAGACAGTTCCAGAATCTGCTTTTGATAAAAAGCATGTCAGCAAAAGGATATCCTGCTGTCAGTATTGCAAAGACTGCAGGGATGCCAAGCTTTGCAGTGCAGAAGAATCTTCGGCAGGCAGGAGCTTTTAAAATAAATCAGTTAAAGGAAGCAATTGAAGACTGCGGACAGGCAGAAGAGGATGTCAAGACGGGAAGAATGGCAGACCAGTTAGCCGTAGAACTTCTGATTGTAAAATACAGTGCATAAAAAAAGAACGTTTCGAATGACGGTACGAAACGTTCTTTTTTATAATCGTTTATAATCTATGCTCTTCCGGCAATTATGCCATTTTGTTCACAGCTTTGTTTAAGCGTGAAATCTTTCTGGAAGAAGTGTTCTTGTGATAAACACCCTTAGTAGCAGCTTTGTTGATTTCAGATGTTGCAGCAACTAATGCAGCAGCAGCAGCCTCTTTATCGTTTGCAGCGATTGCAGCGTCTACTTTCTTAATAGATGTTTTAACTTTTGATCTAATAGCCTTGTTTCTATCAGCTTTGGTCTGATTTACAAGAATTCTTTTCTTAGCAGATTTAATGTTAGCCAACCTGTACACCTCCAATATGATTGTTTTATTGTTTTTGGTTGTTTCATTAAAGCCGGACACGGACGTTCTAATGTAAACATACTATGATAGTTTATCCCACATATTTACATCTGTCAATACATATTTGGAGAAAAAATGTAAAAAATAATAAAGAAAATTTATTTGGAAAAATTATTTACAGGAAGTGAAGCTATGTTTCAGGTAAGAACAGACCTCGCATTAGAGACGAGAGAAAAATTTGATGAAGATCATATTGAAGTAAAGGGAGTACGGGTGGATGAGGAAAGAATTTCACCGGAAATCATGATTACAAGGGTATTTATTGACACAGAAAACGGAGCAAAGGCAATGAAAAAACCGAAGGGAACCTATATTACCATTGAGGCTTCGGACATGATGGAAGAAGATGAGGATTATCACAGAGAAGTGTCCGGGCAGCTGGCAAAAGTGATTGAAACCATGCTGCCGGGGAAAAAAGAAGAACTCAAGATATTGGTAGTAGGTCTTGGCAACCGGGAAGTGACACCGGATGCATTAGGACCTTATGTAGTAGATAATATGATGATTACCAGGCACATTATCAAGGAATATGGACAATATGCCTTTGGAAATAAGGCGACGAGCCAGATAAGCGGAATTGTGCCGGGCGTAATGGCACAGACCGGCATGGAATCAGGAGAGATTGTCCGGGGAGTCATTGAAGAGACGAAACCGGATATTGTAATTGTGGTGGATGCACTGGCGGCCCGCAGCGTGAAGCGTCTGAACCGTACCATCCAGATTACGGATACCGGAATCAATCCCGGTTCCGGTGTGGGCAATCACAGGCACGCCATTAATAAAGAAAGCATGGGAATTCCGGTAATTGCCATAGGAATTCCTACCGTAGTAGATGCCGCAACGATAGTTTCGGATACCATGAGTGACTTAATCGGAGCCATGCGGGAGTCAGCGCAGCTAAAAAGCGTGGGAAATGGGCTGGCAGGTCTGGATGAAATTGAAAAGCATGAGCTGGCAAGAGAACTTTTATCTCCACATTTGAATGCAATGTTTGTAACCCCAAAAGATATTGATGAAGCGGTAAAAAGGCTGAGCTATACCATATCAGAGGGACTGAATCTGGCATTCTCCCGGTTCTAAAGGGACAGAAGCTGCATAGAATATAGTGTTTGCTATGGCAGAACAGGAGGTGCTGGCAGCATGAGAGTCTATGGGCAAAGATATCAGGGAAAAACGGAACTGGTCAGGAAACGAAAAAAATGGTACAGGCAGTCTGCTATTGCACTTTTTCTGTTGTATGCATTTTTTCTTATGGTGAAAGCGGGAACCGGAAGGGAAACACTGGCAAAACGTTTTTTTTCTTATATACAAAATGAGATATCCATGTCCATGACCAGACAGTATATTCCGACTGTTGCCTATATGGCAGAGGGCAGGCAGGAACAGACACTGAGTGATTTTTTGCTGGAAAAAGTGACAGACCAGATACCACTTATCGGATATGCAGATACCATAAGGACTTATGATACGACAATTGAGAGCAGCCTTTCAGAAGAAGAGATTGTTGCACTGGAAGGAAAGGATGAAGCGGAAGTAGAGGCTAAGCAGATGGCGGAGGCAGCCAGCAGAGAGAATCAGGACTGCATAGTGGCAGAAATGGAGCAGGAAAATGCGCAGGCAGGAGCAGATGCGGCAGCAGAAGCGGCAGAGCAGCCGGCAGCCCCGGATAATACAGCAGTCAGCTCTCAGCCGTTGGTGGAGATTCCAAGAGAAAAATTAAATGATTTTGATTATCTGATTCAGAATTTTTATCAGGTGGACAATACAACAACCATCAATAGCAGTCAGTTAAATGCAGAAGAATTGTTAAATATGGATTTAACCATAAAAACGCCGGCAGACCAGCCGCAGATTCTGATTTACCATACCCATTCCCAGGAAATGTTTGCAGATTCCGACCCAAATGATGTAATGACGGGCGTTATGGGAACAGGGGAATATCTTACCAGCCTGTTACAGGAAAAATATGGATTTCAGGTCATGCATCATATGGGACAGTATGATGTGGGAGACAGAGATCACGCCTATGCCAATGCGGAGGGGCCCATTGAGCAGCTGTTAGCAGAGAATCCGAGCATAGAAGTGGTAATAGATTTACATCGTGATGCAGTGGATAAGCATATGGTGCGGGAGGTAAACGGGGTGCAGATGGCACCGATTATGTTCTTTAACGGACTGAGCCGGACAAAGGCGTTAGGAGATATTTCTTATCTCAATAATCCAAACCTTACCGGGAATCTTGCTTTTTCCCTGCAGATGCAGATTGCAGCGGCAGAGTATTATCCGAATCTTACCCGCCCGATTTATTTAAAAGGATACCGGTATAATATGCATTTTAAAGAGAAATATCTTTTGATTGAAATGGGTTCCTATACCAACACGCAGGAGGAGGCACGCAATGCCATGGTTCCACTGGCAGACCTTTTGAACAGAGTGCTGCATGGAGAAAATTAGAAAAACATTTCGTAATGAAAATGTAATAACTTTTTCGGAAAAACACATTGAAATCACTTGCATTTCTTATATAATAAAAGAGATGCGTAAAATAAAACGAAAGATATGGAGTTATCATGGAATTTTCAAGCTTAGAATTTTTATTTCGGTTTTTGCCGATTTTTCTTATTATATATTATCTGGTACCGGTAAAGTATAAAAATCCGGTACTTTTCTTTGGCAGTCTGGTATTTTATGCCATGGGAAGCTGGAAGGATGCACTTCTTTTACTGTTTTCCATGAGTCTGAACTATATTCTGGTATTACTGATGGATCATATAAGAAGGAAGAGCAGCAGAAATACCATGCTTGTGATTTTGCTTTGCTATAATATCGGATTATTGTGTATATTTAAATATACAAGATTGTCGCTTCCGCTTGGAATCAGCTTTTATACTTTTACCATGCTTTCCTATGTGCTGGATGTCTATAAGAAGAAAACTGCAGCGTTGAGGGATTATCTGGAATATGGAACTTATATCCTTTTGTTCCCAAAGCTGATATCCGGACCGATTGCCCAGTTTGCCAATATGGCAGGGCAGTTAAAGAAACATCCAATCCGTCTGGAGAAAATCGAACATGGTCTGACTCTTTTTATCATAGGATTGGGATATAAAGTAATTATTGCAAATCATCTGGCAATTCTCTGGCGTGATATTCAGGGCATTGGTTTTGAGAGTATTTCCACACCGTTAGCGTGGATGGGAGCATTCGGTTATTCTGCACAGTTATTCTTTGATTTCCAGGGATATTCCCTGATGGCAATCGGAATCGGAGAGATGCTTGGATTTGATTTGCCGAAGAACTTTGACCATCCGTATCGTTCCAGGACAGTGTCTGAGTTTTACCGCCGGTGGCACATTACACTGGGAAGATGGTTCCGTGATTATTTATATATTCCCTTGGGAGGCAACCGGAAGGGAAATGCGTGGACATTTTTCAATCTGCTGATTGTCTGGGTTGTAACCGGAATGTGGCATGGCTCTACCATTAATTTTCCATTATGGGGCTTGATTTTATTTGTATTTATTGCGTTGGAACGATTTGTAATCAGAAATTTTTTGGAGAAACATGGATGGCTGGCACACCTTTACATCTGGTTTGTAATCCCTCTGACCTGGGTCGTGTTTGCAATTACGAAGTTATCTGATTTGAAAGTATATTTTGCAAGACTGTTCCCGTTCTTTGGAACCGGAATCGCAGTCAATGCAGGCGATTATCTGAAATACGGCAGAACCTATGGAGTGTTTTTCCTATTGGCATTCGTGGTATCACTTCCTTTTATGGATAAGATATTAAAAAAATGCTGGAAGAAGTGGTGGATGAAAGCAATTTTGTTTGTTGTATTATGGATTTGTATTTATCAGATTGCAAATGGACTGAACAATCCGTTTATGTATTTTAGTTTTTAATGGGAGGCTGTCATGAAGAAATGGAAGAAATGTCCGCTTCTTATTGTTACGGCAATCAGTATGCTGCTGGTAAGCGGTGTCGCATTAGCCGGAACAAAGGGCGCATATAAAGAATATAATAAGGACTGGCCGAAGGTTCCGGCGGTGGCTGGCATGATGCAGGCATCCAAAGAGGGCATTCTGCCATGGGATAAGGCAGAACCGGAGGAGGATTTGGAAAGCGTATATGCTGACAAAGAGGAGCCGGCAACGGAAGAAGCAACAGAAGCAGTTGCAGATACGGAGGCAGAAGAGGATAAGACTTATACTTTTACCGATGTAACCCAGGATTATTTTGATGATGCAGTATTTATCGGAGATTCCAGAACCGTTGGCTTAAGAGACTATGGCGGCTGGGATAATGCGACTTTTTATGCCAGTATCGGACTTACGGTCTATGATATGTTTGATACGCCGATTGTCGAGGAAAACGGCGCGAAGATTACTGTTGAAGAAGCATTAAGCGAGCATCAGTTTGGTAAAGTCTATCTGATGATTGGAATCAACGAAATGGGAACCGGTACAGTAGACAGCTTTATGAAAAAATATGAAGAAGCTGTCAATCATATCCGGGAATTACAGCCGGATGCACTGATTTTCTTACAGGGCATTATGTATGTAAAACAGGAAAAGTCAGAGACCGACCCGATTTTTAACAATCCGGCAATCAAAGAACGGAATGACAGAATTGCAATGCTTGCAAATAATCATGATATATTTTATATTGATGTAAATGAAGTAGTGACTGACGAAACAGGAAATCTGAATCCGGAATATACTTATGATGAGATTCACCTGCTGGGAAAATATTATTCCCTGTGGACGGATTTCCTTTTGAAACATGGAATAAAGAAGGAGTAAATATATGTCAATCGACCAGAGTAAGATTCGTAATTTTTGTATCATTGCCCATATTGACCACGGTAAATCAACCCTTGCAGACCGTATTATCGAAGTGACAGGGCTTCTGACCAGCCGCGAAATGCAGGCGCAGGTTTTAGATAATATGGATTTGGAGCGGGAACGTGGAATTACCATTAAGTCTCAGGCAGTCCGTATTATATATCATGCCAAAGATGGAGAAGAATATATTTTCAATTTGATTGATACACCGGGACATGTGGACTTTACCTATGAAGTATCAAGAAGTCTTGCTGCCTGTGACGGTGCAGTGCTGGTAGTAGATGCGGCACAGGGGATTGAGGCACAGACCCTTGCCAATGTATATCTGGCATTAGACCATGATCTGGAAGTGATTCCAGTCATTAATAAAATTGATCTGCCGAGTGCAAGGCCGGAAGAAGTAGTAGAAGAAATTGAAGATGTGATTGGAATTGAGGCACAGGATGCACCACGGATTTCTGCCAAAACAGGGTTGAATGTGGAAGAAGTATTAGAGCAGATTGTGCATAAATTACCGGCACCAAAAGGGGACGCCAAAGCGCCTCTTCAGGCGTTGATTTTTGATTCTGTGTATGATGCTTATAAAGGTGTTATTGTATTCTGCAGAATCCGGGAAGGTTCCGTAAAACCGGGGACAACCATCCGCATGATGGCAACCGGAGCAGAAGCAGATGTAGTAGAAGTAGGATATTTCGGAGCCGGACAGTTTATTCCATGTGATGAGTTAGAAGCCGGAATGGTAGGTTATATTACTGCCAGCCTTAAGAATGTGAAAGAAACCCGTGTGGGTGATACCATAACAGAAGCAAAGCGTCCTTGTGATGCACCATTGCCGGGATATAAGAAAGTTAATCCGATGGTATACTGTGGATTATATCCAACAGATGGAGCCAAATATCCGGATCTTCGTGACGCTTTGGAAAAATTACAGTTAAATGATGCAGCCTTACAGTTTGAACCGGAGACTTCCATTGCATTGGGCTTTGGTTTCCGCTGTGGTTTCTTGGGACTGCTTCATTTGGAGGTAATTCAGGAGCGGTTAGAGAGAGAATTTAATCTTGATTTAGTAACGACAGCACCAGGCGTTGTATACCGGGTACATAAGACTGATGGTACCATGATAGAATTGACAAACCCATCCAATCTTCCGGATCCATCCGAAATCGAATATATGGAAGAGCCGATGGTTGCAGCAGAAATTATGGTGACATCCGAATATGTAGGTGCCATTATGGATTTGTGCCAGGAACGCCGTGGTATCTATAAGAGTATGGAATATATTGAACAGACCCGTGCAGTTATTAAATATGACCTTCCGTTAAATGAAATTATTTATGATTTCTTTGATGCATTGAAATCCCGTTCCAAAGGATATGCGTCCTTTGATTATGAGATGAAGGGTTATGAGCAGTCAGAGCTTGTGAAGCTGGATATTCTTATTAATAAAGAAGAAGTGGATGCTCTTTCCTTTATTGTATTTAAGGATACCGCCTATGAGCGTGGAAGAAAGATGTGTGAGAAGTTAAAGGAAGAGATTCCGAGACATTTATTTGAAATCCCGATTCAGGCAGCCGTTGGAAGCAAGGTAATTGCCCGTGAGACAGTAAAAGCAATGCGAAAAGATGTGCTTGCAAAATGTTACGGCGGTGACATCAGCCGTAAGCGTAAACTGTTAGAGAAACAGAAGGAAGGTAAGAAACGTATGCGTCAGGTGGGAAATGTAGAGATTCCACAGGAAGCATTTATGAGTGTACTGAAGTTAGATGAAAAATAGATGACAGGAGAACATAGATGGAACTTTATGTGCATATTCCTTTTTGTGTAAGAAAATGTGAATATTGTGATTTCTTATCAGCACCTGCGGACGAGCGGTTACAAAACCGCTACGTGGGTGCTCTTTTGCATGAAATCAGATATTACGGACAGACAATGGGACGTCCGGCTCTTTCTACTATATATATAGGGGGCGGAACACCGTCTCTTTTAGCACCGGAATATATCGCACTTCTTTTAAAACAGATTCAGGTAAGCTTTGAGGTGGAAGCAGATGCAGAGATTACCATAGAATGTAATCCCGGAACTTTAAATGAGGAAAAACTTCTTACCTATAAAGAAGCAGGCATTAACCGTCTCAGCATAGGGTTACAGTCTGCCTTTGATGATGAATTAAAGATATTAGGAAGAATCCATACTTACCGGCAGTTCTTGGAGAATTATGAATGTGCCAGAAGATGTGGCTTTGAAAATATCAACGTTGATTTGATGAGTGCCCTGCCTTATCAGAGTACGGAGAAATTTGTCACCAGCTTAAAGCGTGTCATAGCATTAAAACCGGAACATATTTCAGCCTATTCCCTGATTATCGAAAAGGGAACACCATTTTATGAGAAATATAAATTCGAGGCAGTGCTCCGGGAAGCCGGAAAGCCGACAGAACATCTGCCATCTGAAGAGACGGAGTATGAAATTTATAAAAAGACTCAGGAGATTCTTGCAGAGGCAGGTTATGAGCATTATGAAGTATCCAATTATGCAAAGCCGGGGAAAGAGGCAAGGCATAATATCGGATACTGGAAGCGGGTGCCGTATCTTGGGGTAGGACTTGGGGCAGCGTCCCTGATTGGAGAAGTACGCTACAGTAATATAAGAGAGATTGAAGCGTATATCAAAGCATGTGGTAGTATTTCGACGCAGGAAATAGATGGTGTAACGGCATTGAATCTCCATGAGAGTGCAGATGCAATCAGCCGCCATGCCCAGATGGAAGAATTCATGTTTTTAGGCCTGCGTATGTTAAAGGGAGTTACAAGAACAGAATTCAAAGAGACCTTTGGCGTGGAAATAGAAGCAGTATATGGCGAAGTCTTAAACCAGCTTCAGGAAGAGGACTTAATCGAGAAAAAAGCCGGTGTAATAAAGCTCAGCGACCATGGCATGGACATCAGCAACTATGTACTCGCCCAGTTTTTACTGGATTAAGTAGTGCGGTGTTGAACCGCATTAAATCAGAACAAATCTAAAGAAAATATAAAATTATAAAATGCTGTTGACAAAAAAAACGAATGGTGCTATCTTAAGTACATAGAAATTAGCACTCTTTTAAGTTGAGTGCTAACAACTAAGAAAAAGCAGTACAAAAAGCTTTTTCAAATACCTATAAAAGTTTCATTTTCAGGAGAACGTGAATGAACGAGAACGAATTGGATGAAAGAAAAACAAAAATCTTAAATGCAATCATTCGCAACTATCTGGAAACGGGTGAGCCGGTTGGTTCAAGAACCATTTCCAAGTATACGGATTTGAACTTAAGTTCCGCAACAATCCGGAATGAGATGTCGGACCTAGAAGAGATGGGATATATTTTGCAGCCACATACATCGGCGGGAAGAATTCCATCCGATAAGGGATATCGCTTCTATGTGGATAATCTGATTGCAGAGAAGGACAAAGAAGTATCCGATATGAAAGAGTTCGTAATTGAACATACGGAGAAGATGGAACAGGTATTGCAGCAGGTGGCAAAGCTGTTGGCGAACAACACGAATTACACCACCATGATAACAGCACCGCAGTATCACCACAACAGCCTGAAGTTCATCCAGTTATCCAATGTGGATGATGAACATATTCTGGCAGTTGTCGTATTGGAAGGCAATCTTGTGAAAAATAAGATGATTCCGATAGAAGAGCCGATAGATAATGAGCATATGTTAAAACTTAACATGCTTTTGAATACACATTTAAATGGATTGTCATTAGATCAGATTAATCTGGGCACCATAGCAGTGTTGAAAGAGAAAGCCGGTATCCATTCCAAAGTCATCAGTGATGTATTGGATGCAGTAGCAGAAGCAATCAGCGAAGATGAGGATTTGGAGATATATACCAGCGGTGCAACGAATATCTTAAAATATCCGGAGTTATCGGATTCGCAGAAAGCAGGAGAGCTTTTAAATGCGTTAGAAGAGAAGAAACAGTTAGTAAGTCTGGTGACGGATAACCTCAGCAATGAGGAGAACGGCATACAGGTTTATATAGGAGATGAATCTCCAATTCAGACCATGAAGGACTGCAGTGTGGTAACAGCTACCTATGAACTTGGTAAAGGCGTGAAGGGAACGATAGGAATTATCGGACCGAAGCGTATGGATTATGAGAACGTCATGGATAATCTGAAAAATTTGAAATCACAACTAGAAGGCATATTTGATAAGCCGAAGAAAGAATAGCATAGAAAGGTGGTAAGGAAGTGGCAGAAGAAAAGAAAGAAGAAGTGCTTGAGGAAGTATTAGAAGACTTAGAAGCAGAGGATGCAAAAAAGCAGGAAGAAGCACAGAATACCGCCTCAGAAGAAAAAGAAGTTGAGGCAGAAGAAAAAACGGAAGATACCGAATCTGAACCGGAAGAAATAGAGAAAGAAGATGAGGAGAAAAAGAAAGGTATCTTTAAAAAGAAAGACAAGAAAGATAAGAAGGACGAACAGATTGAAGAGTTAACCGACCGGCTGAAACGTCAGATGGCAGAATTTGAAAACTTCCGTAAGAGAACGGAAAAGGAAAAGAGCCAGATGTATGACATGGGAGCCAGCGCAATCTTAGAGAAAATCCTTCCAGTTATCGACAATTTTGAAAGAGGGCTTGCAGCTGTACCGGAAGAAGACAAAAACAATGGCTTCGTAGAAGGTATGGATAAGATTTATAAGCAGATGATGACAGTGCTGACAGAGGTTGGTGTAACACCGATTGAAGCAGCCGGTCAGGAGTTTGACCCGAATCTCCATAATGCAGTAATGCATGTGGAAGATGAAGAACTCGGTGAGAATGTAGTAGCCGAGGAGTTACAGAAAGGTTACAAGTACAAAGAAAATGTAATCAGACATAGCATGGTAAAAGTAGCGAATTAAGCATAGGAGGATAAGAACATGAGTAAAATTATTGGTATTGACTTAGGAACAACAAACAGTTGTGTGGCAGTTATGGAAGGTGGAAAACCTACCGTTATAGCAAACCAGGAAGGTGCAAGAACAACACCATCTATCGTAGCATTTACAAAAACAGGTGAGCGTCTGATTGGTGAACCTGCAAAACGTCAGGCAGTAACCAACGCAGAGAAAACAATCTCTTCCATTAAGAGACATATGGGAACCGATTACAAAGTAAGCATTGATGACAAACAGTATTCTCCACAGCAGATTTCTGCAATGATTTTACAGAAATTAAAAGCTGATGCAGAAGGATATTTAGGAGAAAAAGTATCAGAAGCAGTTATTACTGTACCGGCATACTTCAATGATGCACAGCGTCAGGCAACCAAGGATGCAGGTAAGATTGCAGGACTTGATGTAAAACGTATCATCAACGAGCCGACAGCAGCAGCACTTGCTTACGGACTGGACAACGAAAAAGAACAGAAAATTATGGTATACGACTTAGGTGGTGGTACATTTGATGTATCTATCATCGAAATCGGTGACGGAGTCATAGAAGTATTATCTACAAATGGTGATACCAGATTAGGTGGAGATGATTTCGATAACAAGATTACACAGTGGATGATTGACGAATTCAAGAAAGCAGAAGGCGTTGACTTATCTAACGATAAGATGGCTCTTCAGAGATTAAAAGAAGCTGCAGAGAAAGCTAAGAAAGAGTTATCTTCTGCAACAACAACCAATATCAACCTGCCTTTCATTACTGCAACAGCAGAAGGACCAAAGCACTTTGATATGAACTTGACAAGAGCAAAATTCGATGAGTTGACACATGACTTAGTAGAAAAAACAGCAATCCCGGTACAGAACGCTATGAAGGATGCAGGCGTAACCAATGCAGACTTAGGTCAGGTATTATTGGTTGGTGGTTCTACACGTATCCCGGCTGTTCAGGATAAAGTAAGACAGTTAACAGGCAAAGAGCCAAGTAAATCCTTAAACCCGGATGAGTGTGTAGCACTTGGTGCCTGCATCCAGGGTGGTAAATTAGCAGGAGATGCCGGCGCAGGCGATATCCTTCTTCTGGATGTTACTCCATTGTCACTGTCTATCGAGACCATGGGTGGAGTTGCAACAAGACTGATTGAGAGAAATACAACAATTCCTACAAGAAAGAGCCAGATTTTCTCAACAGCAGCAGATAATCAGACAGCAGTAGATATCAACGTAGTGCAGGGTGAGCGTCAGTTCGCAAGAGATAACAAATCCCTTGGACAGTTCCGTCTGGATGGTATCCCACCAGCACGTCGTGGAGTTCCTCAGATTGAAGTTACTTTCGATATCGATGCAAACGGTATTGTAAACGTATCTGCAAAAGACTTAGGAACCGGAAAAGAACAGCATATTACAATTACTGCCGGATCTAACATGTCTGATGCAGATATTGATAAAGCAGTAAAAGAAGCAGCTGAATTTGAAGCACAGGACAAGAAGAGAAAAGAAGCAATTGACACCAGAAATGATGCAGATGCCTTCGTATTCCAGACACAGCAGGCATTAGACCAGGTTGGAAATAACCTTGATGCGGCAGATAAATCTGCAGTAGAGGCTGACTTAAATGCACTGAAAGCTTTAGTAGATGCAAATCCACAGGCTGAAAACATGACAGATGATCAGGTTGCTGAGATGAAAGCAGCAAAAGAGAAACTGATGGAAAGTGCACAGAAAGTATTTGCTAAGATGTATGAGAATGCTCAGGCAGCTCAGGGAGCCGCTGGTGCAGGTCCTGATATGGGGGCAGGTGCAGCCGGTGGAGCCGCTGCAGGTTCCGCAGATGATGATGTGGTAGATGCTGATTACAAAGAAGTATAATTCTACAGATAAAAAGCAGTAGAAAGGGTTGGCAGTTTTACTGTCAACCCTTACAAACGGTAAAGAGGGAATAGATTATGGCAGAACAGAAAAGAGACTATTACGAGGTCTTAGGCGTTGATAAAAACGCAGATGACGCAGCAATAAAAAAAGCATATCGTGTCCTTGCCAAAAAATATCATCCGGATATGAACCCGGGGGATAAAGAAGCAGAAAAGAAATTCAAGGAAGCATCTGAAGCATATGCAGTACTGAGCGACCCGGAGAAGAGAAAACAGTATGACCAGTTTGGTCATGCAGCCTTTGATGGAGGTGCCGGCGGAGCAGGCGGATTTGATTTCTCAGGTATGGATATGGGAGACATTTTTGGAAGCTTTGGAGACATTTTCGGAGATTTCTTTGGCGGCGGAAGACGCAGCAGCAGCAACGGACCGATGAAGGGAGCCAATGTACGTGCCAGTGTCAGAATTACATTTGAAGAGGCAGCATTTGGCTGTGAGAAAGAAATTGATTTAGTATTAAAGGATGAATGTAAGACCTGTCATGGTACAGGAGCGAAGCCGGGAACCAGTCCGGAGACCTGTAGCAAATGTCAGGGAAAAGGAAAAGTGGTATATACCCAGCAGTCCTTATTTGGTATGGTACAGAATGTACAGACCTGTCCGGAATGTAACGGAAGCGGTAAAATTGTTCGTGACAAATGTCCGGACTGTCGTGGAACCGGCTACATTGCCAGCAGGAAGAAGATTAAGGTCAGCATTCCTGCCGGAATTGATAACGGTCAGAGTGTAAGAATCCGTGAAAAAGGTGAGCCGGGTGTAAATGGCGGACCAAGAGGAGATCTTCTGGTAGAAGTAGTAGTATCCCGCCATCCAATCCTTCAGAGACAGGGCATGGATGTATATTCAACAGCACCAATCAGTTTTGCACAGGCAGCACTGGGTGGAGAAGTAAGAATTACAACCATCGACGGTGATGTGGTCTACGAAGTAAAACCTGGTACACAGACCGACACCAGAATCCGTCTGAAAGGAAAAGGAATCCCATCCCTGCGTAACAAGGCAGTCCGTGGTGACCAGTATGTTACACTTGTGGTTCAGGTCCCGACCGGATTAAATGAGGTTGCAAAAGAGGCACTGCGCCAGTTTGATGCAGAGACCGGTAATTCATTAAAGACACAGAATGGTGCGGCAGGCACGAAAAAGAAAAAGGGATTTATGGGAAAAATTAAAGAGTCCTTCGATGATTTATAAAAATGATAAAGCTGTTTCCTGAAAAATGGAGGCAGCTTTTTTTACGCGAGTAGCGAGAAAAATCGCATGCTTGCATGCAGATTTGGCGAGCACCGCGATAACTCGAGAAACTCGCAAAGCGTGTTTCTCGTAGTTGAGTATTGTGATAACTCGGGAAAACTGCAAAAGTGAGTTTCTCGTTGTTGCATTTTGTGACAACATATTGTATACTGTTTCTGATTCATAAGTTTTTTGTAACCATATGTTGATTTAGGCAACCGTTTATGAGACAAGGAGAGAGATTTATGAAGCAGCATAACAGCGCTGTGATTAAGAAGGATGCAGCACAGTTTGATAAATGGTGTTTTCAGCAGACTGTGGAACTGGAACATACAAGGAGAGAACTGGAAAATTCCAAACGCGAGATGGAACACCATCAGAGGGAGTTAGAACGTCAGAAGCGGAAATTCGAGATGGAGAAGAATCTTGAACAGGAGCGGATGAAGCGGGAACAGCATCTTTTTGACATGAAGTGGAAAATATTAGAAAGTGAACTTCAGAAACTTGCTGCCGAAAAGCAGAAAATGGAGCGTCAGAGAGACTTTTACAGCAGAGTACATGAATTTGAACAGGAGAATAGAAACCAATCATCCAATGTGGTGAAGGGAGAAATGTTCTTTATGGGCGTAGGCAATGAAAAATCATTGCGGAAGCGTTATAAGGATTTGATTAAAATATATCATCCGGATAATCTCAATGGAGACACCGGTACGATTCAGGAAATTAACCGGGAATATCAGGTACTGATGCAGAAACTGGAAGTAAAATATCAGTAATAAGATTGCAATAATAGCACAGCAATGACATAGCAATAAACAGGAAAATCAGCGGGCAGAAGAAATATGTTCCGCTGTTTTTGTGTTACCAGACATGCGTAGGCGTCGCTATGTATCTAAAGAAGCTGTCTGCTGGTTACCGTTGATTCCCTTATAGTTGCGAAAAATAAAAAGCTATGTTAAGATTAAAATGTTTGCTTTTTATAATAGAAGGTTAAGATAAGAACAGGAGCAGAAACTATGAAATGGGATAAATATACAATAGATACAACAACAGAAGCTGAGGATTTTATCAGCATGATGTTATCAGAAAATGGCATTGAAGGAATTGAAATCGAAGATAATGTACCATTGACGAAAGAAGAAACAGGAGAAATGTTTATTGATTTTCCGCCGGAGCTTCCACCAGACGAAGGAAAAAGCAAAGTCAGCTTTTATTTAGAGGCAGGCGAAGACCATACCGAGACTTTAAAGGCAGTCCGCATTGGTTTAGAGCAGTTAAGAAGCATGGTAGAAATCGGAAGCGGAGATATTACCTCCAGCCAGACCGAGGATATTGACTGGATTAATAACTGGAAACAGTTTTTTCAGTCTTTTTATATCGATGATATTTTAATCAAACCAACCTGGGAACCATTAAAGGAAGAGGATAAAAATAAATTCTTAATCGAGATTGACCCGGGTATTTCCTTTGGAACTGGAAAGCATGAGACAACACAGCTTTGTATCCGCCAGATTCGTAAATATTTAAAAGAGGGCGAGCGTGTTCTGGATGTAGGATGCGGCAGTGGAATCTTATCCATTGCAGCATTAAAGCTTGGTGCAGGCAGCGTAGTGGGCACGGATGTGGATGGAGATTGTATCACATCAACTCATGAAAATATGACAGTCAATCATCTGGCAGAAAATTCAGGTGAATTTTATGTTGGAAACCTGATTGACGATAAAGCATTTCAGAAAAAGATTGGCACAGGTTATGATCTGGTCGTAGCGAATATTTTAGCGGATATTATTATTCCGATGGCACCGGCACTTTATCAGTGTGCGAAAGAGCAGGGAGTGCTTATTACTTCCGGAATTATTGATTTTAAAGAAAACGAAGTAAAAGAAGCTTTAGAGCAGGCAGGCTTTGAAATCTTAGAAGTCAACCATCAGGGCGAATGGGTCAATGTAACTGCACGGAAAAATCAGAGGTAAAATAGATGCATCAGTTTTTTGTTGAAAAAAGCCAGGTGGGCAAAGAATATGTTACCATAACCGGAAGCGATGTAAATCATATCCGGAATGTACTGCGTATGAAAATCGGAGAGACGATTCGCATCAGTGACCGGGAAGGTGGCAATTATTTTTGTAAGATTGCAGAAACCGGAGAAAATTTCGTGCAGGCAGACATAGTATCTGTGGACGAAGAAGGAACCGAGCTTCCGTCTAAAATCTATTTATTTCAGGCACTGCCGAAGGGAGATCGGATGGAAACGGTGATTGAAAAGGCAGTAGAACTTGGTGTCTATGAAATCATTCCGGTAGCCATGAAATACTGTGTGGTAAAGCTGGAAGGAAAAAAGGCAGCACAACGGGTACAAAAATGGCAGGCGCAGGCAGAGACTGCAGCAAAACAGTCAAAGCGCAGTATCATTCCAAAGATTCATGAAGTAGTATCTTTCAAGGAAGCCTTAAAGCTGGCAGAAAACTGTGATATCCGCTTAGTGCCTTATGAAAATGAAAATGGCATGGAAGGGACCAGGACAGTATTAGAGCAAATCGAACCGGGGAAGAGTATCAGCATTATGATAGGACCGGAAGGCGGATTTGCAGAGGAAGAGATTGCAAAAGCAAGAGAGACCATGCAGTCCATATCCTTAGGAAGAAGGATACTTCGGACAGATACAGCAGGTATCTGCATGATGTCCATGCTGATGCTGCAATTAGAGAGCCGTATATAACGAAAAAACAGTAAGAAAGTGTAGAAAAGTATGGAAGCATATCTGGATAATTCTGCGACCACCCGCTGCAGTGACCGGGCGTGTCAGTTAATGGTAGACCTTCTGACGAAGGATTATGGCAATCCATCTTCCCTTCATATGAAAGGAATTGAGGCAGAACGATTTGTTGAGACTGCAAAGAAGAAAATAGCAAAAACATTAAGAGTATCAGAAAAAGAAATCATCTTTACATCCGGTGGAACGGAGTCAAATAACCTTGCGATTATCGGTGCTGCAATGGCAAACCGCAGAGCGGGAAATCATATTATAACCACATCCATTGAACATGCATCCGTAGAGAATCCAATGGAATTCTTAAAGGAGCAGGGCTTTGACATTACTTATCTTTCTGTGGATGAGAATGGAATTATTTCACTGGAAGAATTAGAAGAAGCAGTAACGGAACAGACTATTCTTGTTTCCATGATGCAGGTAAATAATGAAATCGGAGCCATCGAGCCGGTTGCAGAAGCTGCAGAGCTTATTAAGAAAAAGAATCCGGCTACACTGATTCATGTAGATGCAATCCAGTCTTATGGAAAAATGTATATCTATCCAAAGAAGCTTGGCATAGACATGCTTTCCGTCAGCGGACATAAGATTCATGGTCCAAAGGGAAGCGGATTCCTCTGGGTGAAGGAAAAGACGAAATTAAAGCCGCTGATATTAGGCGGTGGACAGCAGAAGGGAATGCGTTCCGGAACAGAAAATGTACCGGCAATTGCAGGTCTTGGAGAAGCAGCAGAAGAAATCTATGAGAATCTGGATGAAAAGAGAGCGCATCTTTACGGATTAAAGCAGCGTTTTATCAACGGAATCGAAAAGCTGGAAGGAACCCATGTAAATGGAAAGACCGGAGAGGATTCTGCACCACATATCGTCAGCGTCAGCTTTGAAGGAATCCGAAGTGAAGTATTATTACATTCACTGGAAGACAGGGGGATTTATGTATCTTCCGGTTCTGCCTGTTCTTCCAATAATCATGCAGGCAAACAGAAGGGAAGCAAGACCCTTAGAAACATTCATTTAAAGGAAAACCTTCTGGATTCCACACTGCGTTTTTCCTTCAGTGTGCATACAACGGAAGAAGAGATTGACTACGCATTAGAAGTACTGGGAGAGCTGCTTCCGGTATTGAAGAAATATACAAGACATTAAAAGAGAAAGGAAATCATATGTATAAATCATTTCTGGTAAAATATGGAGAAATCGGAGTAAAGGGAAAGAACCGCTACATTTTTGAAAATATGTTAATGGAGCAGATCCGCCATGCGTTAAAGACAGCAGAGGGCGAGTTTGAAGTAACCAAAGAGCAGGGAAGAATCTATGTCAATGTAGTATCTGATGACTATGATTATGACGAGACCGTAGAAGCATTAAGCCGTGTATTTGGTATTGTAGGATTCTGTCCATTACTTCAGGTAGAGGATGAAGGCTTCGATAAATTAGCGGAGACAGTGGTAGATTATCTGGGTAAAGAATATCCGGAAAAGAACTTTACCTTTAAAGTAAATGCAAGGAGAGCAAGAAAGAATTATCCTCTTGATTCCATGGAAATCAATGCTGAACTGGGTGGAAAAATCTTAGATGCGTTCCCGGAGAGCAAGGTAGATGTGCATAACCCGGAGGTTATGGTCTGCATTGAAATCAGAAGCCTTATCAATATTTATTCCAAGGAAATTCCGGGACCGGGTGGAATGCCGGTAGGTTCTAACGGAAAAGCAATGTTATTATTATCCGGCGGAATCGACAGTCCGGTAGCAGGTTATATGATTGCAAAACGTGGAGTAGCGTTGGACGCAACTTATTTTCATGCACCGCCATATACTTCAGAACGTGCAAAACAGAAGGTAGTGGATCTGGCAAAACTGGTAGCAAGATACAGCGGACCTATCAATCTTCATGTAGTGAATTTTACCGATATCCAGCTTTATATTTATGAGAAATGTCCACATGAGGAGCTTACTATTATCATGCGCCGCTATATGATGAAACTGGCAGAGCATTTTGCGAAAGAAAACCGCTGTTTAGGACTGATTACCGGAGAGAGTATCGGACAGGTTGCAAGCCAGACCATGCAGTCATTAGCGGCAACCAACGAAGTATGTACCATGCCGGTATACCGCCCATTGATTGGATTTGACAAGCAGGAAATCGTAGAAGTGTCAGAAAAAATTGATACCTATGAGACATCTATCCAGCCGTTTGAAGACTGCTGTACCATTTTTGTGGCAAAGCATCCGGTTACCAAACCGAACATTGAATACATCAAGAAATCTGAAACAAAGTTAGAAGAGAAGATTGATGAACTGATGCAGACTGCAATTGATACGGTAGAAGTGATTCATGTAGAAGCAGAGTAGTGTGAATAGAAATAGAATGCTGTTTAGAAGCAGAATATTACGTAGAAACAGATAATATATAAAAGCAGAGCAATATATAGAAACGGAATTAAATAAGGGACTCGCACAGCGTAGCGGGTTCCTGCACAAATAAAAAAAGGGATTGCTTTCGCAATCCCCCCAATTCATTTACATCAATTCAATTATACAAGATAAGGTTTTAATGCTTCCATAATCTCATCCAGATTAGACTCTGCATGGATTGCTAAGTCGATTGGTTTGGATAAATCTAAGCTGAAGATACCCATGATAGATTTAGCATCGATAACGTATCTTCCAGAGATTAAGTCGAAATCAAATTCGAACTGTGTGATTGCGTTTACGAAGGATTTCACCTTATCGATTGAGTTTAATGAAATTTGAACTGTTTTCATAGTAAGACCTCCTTGGTTGCTATAAATACTTTTTCTTAATAGTAACTTCTTTGGAGGTAAAAGTCAACTAGAAGTGAGGAAAAAATCGAATGAAAAAAGCAGCATTGCACAATTTGGGATGCAAGGTGAACGCATATGAGACGGAGGCTATGCAGCAGTTATTAGAACAGGCAGGTTATGAGATTGTTCCTTTTACGGAACAGGCGGATGTCTATGTAATTAACACCTGTTCGGTAACCAACATGGCAGACCGGAAATCCCGCCAGATGCTTCATAAAGCAAAAAAAGAAAATCCGGACAGTATCGTTGTCGCTGCCGGCTGTTATGTCCAGACTTCATCGGAAGAAGCAGCAAGGGATTTATCCGTGGATATCATTATCGGAAATGACAAGAAACATGAACTGGTGGAGCTTATTGAAAACTGTATGAACCAGAAGAAAAATGCAAACGAAGAAACTGAAGGAGTGGATGACTGGAAGGAAAATATCTGCGATATTAATGAGAAAGGCAGAGCATATGAAGCACTGTCTATCAGCCGGACGGAAGAACATACCAGAGCTTTCTTAAAGGTGCAGGATGGCTGCAACCAGTTCTGCACATATTGTATTATTCCATATGCGAGAGGTAGAATCAGAAGCCGTAAGGCAGAAGAGGTCGTGCGTGAAGTGGAGACACTTGCAGCAAATGGCTGTAAGGAAGTGGTACTGACCGGAATCCATTTAAGTTCCTATGGATTAGACCATGGAGATAATCTTTTACATCTGATTCAGGAAGTGCATAAAGTAGAAGGTATCCGCCGGATTCGTCTGGGTTCCTTGGAGCCTGGAATCATCGATGAGAATTTTGTGAAAGAGCTGGCAAAATTAGAAAAAATCTGTCCGCATTTTCACCTGTCCCTGCAGAGCGGATGCGATGCAACCTTAAAGCGGATGAACCGGAAATATGATACAGCCACTTATGAAGCAGGCTGTAAGCTGATTCGGAAATATTTTACCCATCCGGCAATTACCACAGATGTTATCGTAGGATTCCCGGGAGAAACGGAGGAAGAATTTGAGGCAACGAAGGAATTCTTAGAGCGGATTCATTTTTATGAGATGCATATTTTCAAGTATTCCAAGCGCAAAGGTACGAAGGCAGCAGTGATGCCGGATCAGGTGCCAGAACAGGTGAAGACAGAACGCAGTAAGGTGCTTTTGGCACTGGCACAGGAAATGTCAGAAGAATTCCGGGAGTATTATGTTGGCAGACCGGAAGAAATATTATTAGAAGAAACCGATGAAATCGCAGGAAATGTATATTTTACCGGATATACCAAAGAATATGTAAAGATAGCAGTGCTGGAGGCAGAAGGGGAAGAAAATATTTTGGTGAAAGGCATCGTGACCGGACGGATTTCAGCAGATGTATACCGGATGGAAAATATTGAAAAAGCAGAGTAGAATTATCGGGAAAAGATAAGTGTATGAGAAGTGTATTTTGAATAATGGTTGAATTTTGCAGTACTTTATATTAGAATAGATTTAGCGATGCTTTTTCATTAGGAAGAACAAAAGAGCAAAATAAGGGCGTGAAAAAATGCAGAACATGAATAACACACAATATTTTAGAGTTGAAAAAGAACCGGAAATCAGGGTACATGATGTACTTAAGATTGTATACGAGGCATTATCCGAGAAAGGATACAATCCGGTCAATCAGATTGTTGGATATATTATGTCTGGTGATCCGACTTATATTACCAGTCACAATAATGCAAGAAGTCTGATTATGAAAGTAGAACGTGACGAACTTGTAGAAGAGATATTAAAGGAATATATCCATACAAATTCATGGAAGTAGGAGGCAGTTGATGCGGATAATCGGTCTTGACTTCGGTTCTAAAACCGTTGGAGTTGCCGTTAGCGATGAACTGCTTATTACTGCACAGGGAATTGAGATTGTGCGCAGAAAATCAGAAAATAAGCTGCGTCAGACATTGGCACGTATTGAAGAATTAATCAAAGAATATAAAGTGGAGAAAATTGTTCTCGGCTTTCCGAAAAATATGAATAATAGTGAAGGCGAGCGTTGTGAAAAAACCTTAGAATTTAAAGAAATGTTAGAAAGGCGTACCGGACTTACAGTAGAGCTGTGGGACGAACGCCTTACTACTGTTGCGGCGGATAATCTTATGATGGAAGCCGGAATCCGAAGAGAGAATCGCAAAGAATATGTGGATCAGATAGCGGCATCCTTTATTTTACAGGGATATCTTGACTATCTGCAGAATGAAAAGAATCAGGAGTAAATATGGAAAAAGTAAATTTTACAGACCCGGATACCAATGAGTCAGCAGAATTTTATGTATTAGAGCAGACAACCATACGGGGAATCAATTACCTTCTTGTCACAGTAGACGAAGAGGGTGATTCGGATGCATTTATTTTAAAAGAAACACAGAATGAAGATGATCACAATACCATCTATGAAATGGTGGAAGATGATAAAGAGTTAGAAGCACTTGCAAAAATTTTCGCAGAATTAATGGAAGATGTAGACATTGAATTCTAGGAGAACTTATGTAATTGCGGACAAATGCAATGAGCGCGAAAAGAAAGAATTTATGGAGGTAATATTTTGAAAAAAGAAGCAAACTCAAAATTGAAAATCATTCCATTAGGCGGATTAGAGCAGATTGGAATGAACATAACTGCCTTTGAATACGAAGACAGTATTATTGTTGTGGACTGCGGTTTGTCATTCCCGGAGGATGATATGTTTGGTGTAGACCTTGTTATCCCGGATGTGACTTATTTAAAAGATAATATTGACAAAGTAAAGGGATTTTTTATTACCCATGGTCACGAAGACCATATCGGAGCAATCCCTTATATTTTAAAAGAAGTCAATGTGCCGATTTATGCAACCAAGCTTACGATTGCAATTATCGAACACAAGTTAGAAGAGCATAATATGCTCAAGAAAGTAAAACGTAAGGTAGTAAAATACGGACAGCATATTAACTTAGGCTGCTTCCGCGTGGAATTTATCCGTACCAACCATAGTATTCAGGATGCGGCAGCTCTTGCCATTTATTCACCGGCAGGAACAGTTGTCCACACCGGAGACTTTAAAGTGGATTATACACCGGTATATGGTGATGCTATCGATTTACAGCGTTTTGGTGAGATTGGTAAGAAGGGTGTACTGGCATTGATGTGTGACTCCACCAATGCAGAGCGTCCTGGCTTTACCATGTCGGAGCGTACCGTAGGAAAGACCTTTGATAATATTTTTGCTGACCATAAGAACACACGAATCATTATTGCAACTTTTGCATCCAATGTAGACCGTGTACAGCAGATTATGAACTCTGCCAATAAGTATGGCAGAAAAGTAGTGATTGAAGGACGAAGCATGGTAAATATCATTACGATTGCGTCTGAGCTGGGATACCTTACCATCCCGGAGCAGACCCTGATTGATATTGAACAGCTGAAGAATTATCCGGATGAGCAGACGGTTATCATTACAACAGGAAGCCAGGGAGAATCCATGGCGGCATTATCCCGTATGGCATCCGGCATGCATCGTAAGATAACAATTAAACCAAAGGATACCATTATTTTTAGTTCCAACCCGATTCCGGGTAATGAAAAAGCAGTGTCCGGTGTCATTAATGAACTGACCATGAAAGGTGCAGAGGTTATTTTCCAGGATGTTCATGTTTCCGGTCATGCCTGTCAGGAGGATATCAAACTGATTTACTCACTGGTAAAACCGAAATATGCAATTCCGGTTCATGGAGAATACCGTCATCTGGTTGCCCAGGCTAAGATTGCAGAAGAACTTGGCATTGATAAAGAAAATATTTTCCTCTTGTCTTCCGGTGATGTATTAGAACTGGATGAGGAAAGCGCAGCAGTTACCGGACATGTACAGGTAGGCGATGTCATGGTAGACGGACTTGGTGTTGGTGACGTAGGAAATATTGTATTGCGTGACAGACAGCATCTGGCAGAAGAAGGAATCATTATTGTTGTAATGACATTGGAAAGTGGCTCCGGAATGGTGCTGGCAGGACCGGACATCGTATCCAGAGGATTTGTCTATGTACGTGGGGCAGAAAGCCTGATGGAGGAAGCCCGTCATGTATTAGAGGGAACCATGGAACACTGCATGGATAAGAATATTACAGACTGGAGCAAGATTAAGACAGAAATCAAAGATGCTTTAGGTGATTTTGTCTGGAAAGAGACAAAGCGCAGACCGATGATTATTCCAATTATTATGGAAGTTTAATGTGGGTGGATGAACATGAGCGTAGTAGAAGATAAGGTAACAGAACTTGTAAATGCAATTCAGGATACCAATGAATATAAGCGTTATCAGGAAGCAAAGAATAAGCTGCATGCGAATCCGGAATTAGAGCAGATTGTATTTGCATTCCGCCAGAAGAATTACCAGATCCAGAACAGTAAAAATGTGGATCTGTTCTGGGAAGTAGACCAGCTGGAGCGGGAAAATATAGATATCCGCAAGAATCCGGTTGCAGAAGAATTTATGACAGCAGAGCTTGCATTCTGCCGTCTGCTGCAGAAAATTAATTTCAGACTGGTTGGCGGCCTGAATTTTGAAGTAGGTTTTGTAAACGAAAGATAATGGAGAGGTTGTGCGATGAGTGCCAGTAAGATTGTGATGAAAATTGTCCGAATCAGTTTTTCTGTTCTTGTTGTTGTACTGGTGATTTTTGTACTTTTTAAGGCAGGAAGCTATGCATATGATTTCGGATATCGCGTGTATACAGAGCAGCCGGTGTCATCCGGTGATGGCAAGGATATTGTGGTTCAGATAGAGGCTGGAATGTCCGGTAGTGATATTGGAAGTATGTTAGAGGAGAAAGGACTTATCCGTGATGCCAGGCTTTTTGCAGTGCAGTTAAAGCTTTCTGCGTATTCTAAAAAAATCAAACCGGGAATATATACGCTGAATACTTCCATGACAGCGAAAGAAATGATGGAAGCCATGTCACCGGTTTCGGAAAAAGATACAGAGGGTACAACGTGATAGTAGAGGAACGATTAGTAACGTATATCAATTCCTTAGACAGTGGAAATACACCGCTTTTAGAGGAAATTGAGGCAGAGGCAAAGAAGAATTATGTGCCGGTTATCCGTAAGGAAATGCAGAGCTTTTTAAAATCCATGCTGGCATTAAAGCGGCCAGAGCGGATTTTGGAAGTGGGAACTGCAGTAGGATTTTCTGCACTTCTGATGGAAGAATATAATCCGGTGCCATGCCGGATTACAACCATAGAAAATTACGAGAAAAGAATTCCTATTGCACAGGCAAATTTCAAACGTGCCGGAAAAGAGAAAGAAATCACACTGATTCCGGGAGATGCCACAGAGGTGTTAAAGACGTTAGAAGATTCTTATGATTTTCTTTTTATGGATGCGGCAAAGGGACAGTATATCAATTTCCTGCCGGATATTCTTCGGCTGATGAAGCCTGGTGCATTACTGGTATCTGACAATGTGCTGCAGGAGGGAGATATTATCGAATCCCATTATGCAGTAACCAGAAGAAACCGGACCATTCATAAGAGAATGCGGGAATATCTTTATGAACTGACACACAATGACAGTCTTACCACATCGGTGCTTCCGATTGGAGACGGTGTTACCATTAGCATTAAGAAATAGATGATACAGATTGAAATATTAGGAGAAATAAATCAATGAGACCGGTAGAATTACTGATTCCAGCCAGCAGTCTGGAAGTATTAAAAATTGCAGTCATTTATGGAGCAGATGCCGTATATATCGGCGGAGAAGTATTTGGACTTCGTGCGAAGGCAAAAAACTTTTCCATGGAGGATATGGCAGAGGGCATCCAGTTTGCCCATGAGCATGGCGTAAAAGTTTATGTAACAGCAAATATACTGGCTCACAATGGGGATTTGGAAGGTGTAAGAGAGTACTTTACCCAGTTAAAGGAAATCAAGCCGGATGCCCTGATTATTTCCGACCCGGGTATTTATACCATTGCAAAAGAAATCTGCCCGGAAATCGAGCGTCATATCAGTACCCAGGCCAATAATACCAACTATGGAACGTATCAGTTCTGGTGGAACCAGGGCGCAAAGCGTGTGGTAACAGCAAGAGAGCTTTCTTTAAATGAGATTGCTGAGATTCGCAAAAATATTCCGGATGAAATGGAAATCGAGACATTTGTGCATGGAGCAATGTGTATTTCCTATTCCGGAAGATGTCTTTTAAGTAATTATTTTACCGGAAGAGATGCCAACCAGGGAGCCTGCACTCATCCGTGCCGCTGGAAATATGCAGTGGTAGAGGAAAAACGTCCGGGAGAGTATCTGCCGGTTTATGAAAATGAACGTGGTACCTATATTTTTAACTCCAAGGATTTGTGCATGATTGAGCACATCCCGGAACTGATTGAGGCAGGTATTGATTCCTTTAAGATAGAAGGACGTATGAAGACAGCACTTTATGTTGCTACTGTAGCACGTACTTACCGGAAAGCCATTGATGATTATCTTACCTCACCGGAGAAATATAAAGAAAATATGGACTGGTATTTAGAACAGATTTCTAACTGTACTTATCGCCAGTTTACCACCGGCTTTTTCTTTGGAAAGCCTTCGGAAGAGAGCCAGATTTACGATAATAACACTTATATCAAAGAGTATACCTACCTTGGAATTGTAGGAGAACGCAACGAAGAGGGATTATATCAAATTGAACAGAGAAATAAATTCTCCGTAGGGGAACAGATTGAAGTCATGAAACCGGATGGAAGAAATATTCCGGTTACCGTAAAACGGATTGTGGACGAAGATGGAAATGAAATGGAATCAGCACCACATCCAAAACAGGTGCTTTACATTGATTTAGGACAGGAACTGGAGATGTATGATATTTTACGCAGACAGGAGGAATGACCTATGGAAGAAAAGTATGTTGTTTATGTCGGAACGTATACCCATGAGAACAGTATCGGAATCCATTTATATGATTTGGATGCAAAAAGCGGAGAAATGAAGGAACGGAAAGTGGTTCCCATCAATAATCCTTCCGATTTGCTGGTATCGAAGGATGGCAGATTCTTATATTCCATCGCAGATGAAGGCGTGGAAGCATTTCACATTCTGCCGGACGGAGACCTTGAGCCAATGAACAAGCAGTGGATTGGCGGTATGCGTGGCTGTTATGTGGAAGTGGACAGTAAGAACCGTTATCTTTTCGTAGGCGGTCATCATGATGGCAGAGTGACCATGATGAAGTTGGAAGAAGATGGCAGCATCGGAGAAATCGCAGACGGTATTTTTCATAAGGGAATGGGACGGACCATTGCAGAGCGAAGCTCCAAGCCACATGTAGACTGCGTGAAACTGACACCGGACGAGAAGTTCTTGTGTGCAGTGGATAATGGATTAGATCATGTAAAGATTTACCGGATTGACTATGAGAATGGCAGGATGAAGCTTGCAGATATCATCCGTTGTCCGTTGGAATCTGCACCGCATATGATTCGCTTCAGCCGTGATGGAAGATTTGCTTATATTCTCTATGAGCTGTTGAATCAGATAGAGGTATTTTCCTATATGTTAGAAAATGACCAGCCGCATTTCGAGAAGGTTCAGACCATTACAACGACCACACCGAAGGAAGCTGATGTCTGTGCTGCATCCGGTCTGGAAGTGACAATGGATGGTGAATATTTATTCTGCAGTAATGCAGGTGCAAACTCCGTATCGATTTATGAAATTGATAAAGAGAGTGGATGTCTTACCATGATGTGTAATTCGAAAATCAGTGGTGATTATCCGAAAATGATTGGTATCTGTCCGGACAGAATGCATTTCATGAGCCTTAATAATGAGACCAATGAGATTACCATGTTTAAGGTAGATTATGAGAAGAAATACATTCTGATGGAAGAGAAGCCGATTCCGGTAGACAAGCCGAATTGCATTTATATCCATAAACTAAGTTAAAAGCGAACTGCAGGAAACATGCTTTAATCAGGCATTTTTCGGTATTCATGTAAAAAGGGTAAAAAAAGATGTCATTTGTTAAAAAAATAACAGACGACATCTTTCTTTTTTGGAAAAACTATGATAGAATAACACGGTTGAAGCCTACCGGTCCGGAGGCTATCAATGGAAGTGCTTGGCCGCAAAGCCTTAAAATGCGGAGAAAAAAGAAAATTTAAGAAAAGAGGAAGAGACTATGAGTGAAAAAAACGTAGCTTTTACCAGGGACAGAAGTATCCCAAAATCTTATGAGCTGGTTCTGACAGCTTTATTTACCGCCATTATCGTCGTAATGGCTTTTACCCCGTTAGGATTTATTCCTTTAGTAGTAATTAATGCAACGATTATCCATATACCGGTTATTTTAGGTGCAATTTTCTGCGGACCGAAAAAAGGTGCCTTTTTGGGATTTGTATTTGGATTAACCAGTTTTATTAAAAATACATTGATGCCAACTTCTATGTCAGCATTTGTATTTTCACCGATACTGGCAAGCAGCATCGATGGCGCAGCAGGAGTGGTAAAGAGTACCATTATCTGTTTTGTACCACGAATTTTAGTAGGTATCATCCCATATTTCGTATATCGTGGAATTGTAAAATTAACCACATCCAGCCATGCAAAGGCTGCAAAGGTAATCAGTAATCTTGTAATCAGTGTACTTTTACTGGTTGGTATCCATGCGTTCTTTGCTAAAATGCTGACAACAGATTCGAAGGAAATGATTGGCTGGATATCAGGTGCAGCTGCAGCAGTTATTTATTTTATTGTAGTGGAACTGACCGGGAGAAAGAAGGATGGCAGATTCTTGGGCTATGTCTATGCCGGCGTGACTGGTGCATTGACCAATACACTGCTTGTAATGCCGATGATTTATATTTTCTATAAAGAGGCATATGCCAATGCATTGAGCATTGAGCCGGGCGCAGTTATGGGCGTAATCCTTGGCGTTATCAGCTTTAATGGAATTATAGAAGCAATTGTAGCAGCCGTTCTGGTAGCAGCAATTGGAATGGTATTGAATAAAGTACACAGGAGGTAATTCATATGTTAAAGGGCAGGAACATATTACTGGCAGTGACAGGAAGCATTGCAGCATATAAGGCGGCATCACTTGCCAGTATGCTGGTAAAGCAGCACGCAGATGTGCATGTAATTATGACGAAAAATGCAGAGCAGTTTATATCACCGGTTACCTTTGAGACACTGACTGGTAATAAGGTAATTGACGACACCTTTGACCGCAACAGCGGATATCATGTGGCACATATTGCTATGGCACAGGAAGCAGATGTGGTGATGATTGCTCCGGCATCTGCAGATGTCATTGCAAAGCTGGCACACGGAATTGCAGATGATATGCTCACTTCTACCATGTTAGCCTGTGAGGCTCCGATATATCTTGCCCCGGCAATGAATACACATATGTTTGATAATCCGTTAACACAGGATAATCTTAAGAAGCTAAGAACATATGGTTATCACATTATTGAGCCATCCTCAGGCTATCTTGCCTGTGGCGATACCGGAAGGGGAAAACTTCCGGAACCGGAAGAACTGTTAGAATATATTCTGCAGGAAGCTGCCTGTGAGAAAGACCTGACAGGAAAGAAGGTTCTCATCACAGCAGGAGCCACCCGGGAGGCAATTGACCCGGTACGTTATGTGACCAACCATTCCACCGGAAAAATGGGTTATGCACTGGCAAAGAATGCGGCAAGAAGAGGGGCAGAGGTAACACTGGTCACCGGACCGACCAGCCTTGAAAAGCCTTTTTTTATAAATACAATTCCGGTGGTTACGGCAGAAGAGATGTATCAGGCTGTTACAGATGCATTTGCAGAACAGGATATTGTAGTCATGGCTGCAGCAGTAGCAGACTACCGTCCAAAGACCGTTGCGGATGAAAAAATCAAAAAAGCCGATGGCGGTCTGGCACTGGAAATGGAACGCACGAAAGATATTTTGGGAACCGTTTCTGCCCGGAAGGAAAAACAGTTCCTGTGTGGATTTTCCATGGAGACACAGCATCTGAAAGAAAATTCCAAAGCCAAGTTAGAAAAGAAGAAGCTTGATATGATTGTTGCCAATAATCTTAAGACAGCGGGAGCCGGATTTGGTACCGATACCAATGTGGTAACTTTGATTACAGAATCAGAAGAAAAAGAGTTTCCGATTATGTCGAAGGATGAAGTTGCCTCAGCTATCTTTGATGAGATTCTAAGCAAAATGCAGGCGTAGAAAATAATAATAATAATAATCCCTGTCAGCGGAAGGTCACCTGAGTTTGTGACTTGTAGCAGACAGGGATTTTGCTGTTTCTGATAGAAGCCTTTATTTCTTGTAGAAATCTTTGATTCCATCCATCCGGGCACTCATATTAGAAAGCATGGCATCGAAAATAGTAATGGCAGCCATGGATTCGACAACCACAACAGCTCTTGGAACGATAATCGGATCGTGACGTCCCTTGATATTGATTTCGATTTCCTCGCCGTTTTTATTTATGGTCTTCTGGGTGGAAGCAACGGAAGGAGTCGGCTTGATGGCAGCACGGAATACAATCGGCGAGCCATCACTCATGCCGCCTAAGATACCGCCGGCGTGGTTGGTTTCTTTTGTGACAGAACCGTTTTCATCCGTTACAAAGGCATCGTTGTTGGTAAGTCCGGTAGCAGCAGCAACTGCAAATCCATCACCGATTTCAAAGCCTTTTACAGCACCAATGGAGAAAATTGCTTTGGCTAAATTTGCATCGATTTTTTCGAATACCGGGTCACCGATTCCGGCAGGAACACCGGTAATAACACATTCGATAATACCGCCGGCAGAGTTCTGCATGGTTTTGCATTCTTCCAGATAGGAAGCAGCTTTTGCAGCAGCATCTGCATCCGGCATATAGAGCGGATTCTTCGTGATTTCTGCGGTGTCAAATCTGGTTTCGTCAATGGTGATGGGACCGATGCTCTTACTGTAGGTGAGAATCTCAATGCCAAGTTCCTTTAAAATTTTTGCGGCAACCGCACCGGCAGCCACACGTCCGATAGTCTCACGGCCGGAAGAACGTCCGCCGCCACGGTAATCCCGGAAACCGTATTTGGCATCAAAGGTAAAGTCAGCATGTCCCGGACGATAGTAGGAAGCAATCTCACGGTAGTCTTTGGAATGCTGGTTTTCATTTACCACAATCAGTGAGATTGGAGTTCCGGTGGTTCTGCCTTCAAAGACACCGGAAAGAATATGTACTGCATCATCCTCTTTTCGCGGGGTAGAGAAAGCAGATTGTCCCGGTTTACGCCGGTTTAAATAGGTCTGTATATCTTCTTCACAAAGGGAAAGTCCGGCAGGACAGCCGTCAATTACGACACCGATTCCTGATCCGTGTGATTCTCCCCAGGTTGTAATTTTAAAGTTAGTTCCAATAGTTGAGCCTGCCATAGCATCCTCCTGATTTGTTTTTGTAAAAAAGTCAGACTCTATTATAGAAGATTTTTCAGATACTGGCAATCCCACAGTTGCAAAAAGTGCGAAAACAAGGTATGCTAGGATAGTATTTGTAAAAAGAATAGAAACAGGAGATTATATGTACGAATTATTAAAACAGGATGGAAGAGCAAAGAGGGGCATTTTTCATACCGTACATGGTGATATACAGACCCCGGTGTTTATGAATGTAGGAACGGTCGCTGCCATAAAGGGAGCTGTTTCTACCGAAGACTTAGAGCAGATTAAGACACAGGTGGAATTATCCAATACCTATCATCTGCATGTACGTCCGGGAGATAAATTAATCAAAGAGCTGGGCGGACTGCACAAGTTCATGGTGTGGGACAAACCAATCCTTACCGATTCCGGTGGATTCCAGGTATTTTCACTGGCAGGACTCCGTAAAATCAAAGAAGAGGGAGTCTATTTCCATTCCCACATTGATGGAGCAAAAATTTTCATGGGACCGGAAGAAAGTATGCAGATACAGTCTAATCTGGCATCCACCATTGCCATGGCATTTGATGAATGTGCACCGGCACTGGCTGACCGTGGATATGTAGAGGCATCCGTAGCCAGAACAACCCGCTGGCTGGCACGCTGTAAGGCGGAAATGACAAGACTGAATGGGTTGGAAGATACCATTAATAAAAATCAGATGCTGTTTGGAATTAACCAGGGAGCCATTTATCCGGATATCCGGATTGACCATGCAAAGCGAATCAGTGAATTAGATTTAGATGGCTATGCAGTAGGTGGACTTGCAGTAGGCGAGACCCACGAAGAGATGTATGATATCTTAGACCAGACCGTTCCATATCTGCCACTTGAGAAACCAACCTATCTTATGGGTGTCGGAACTCCGGCAAATATTTTAGAGGCAGTAGACCGTGGCGTGGATTTCTTTGACTGTGTATATCCGACCCGTAATGGCCGCCACGGACATCTTTATACCAATCAGGGAAAGATTAACCTTTTCAATAAGAAATATGAAAAGGATATGCGCCCGATCGAGGAAGGCTGTCAGTGTCCGACCTGCCGCCGCTACAGCAGAGCCTATGTCCGCCATTTGTTAAAGGCAAAGGAAATGCTTGGCATGCGCCTTTGCGTATTGCACAATCTGTATTTCTACAATACCATGATGGAAGAAATCAGAGACGCCATTGATGCCGGCAGCTACAAGTCATACAAAGAGGAAAAACTCTATGGTATGAACCAGATAAACAGGGAAAAAGAGGCACAAATCTAAAAAAAGAATGAAATATCGGGAAAATACTTGTGAAACGCAGTCTTTTTGTGTACAATGTTTTTCATGAACTTAAGTTTGTAATTCAGGAGGAAAAGAAATGTCTATTTTAGCATCACAGCAGGCACAGGCCTGGGGAAGCATTATTATGTGGGTAGTAATTATGGTTGTATTTGTATACTTCTTCATGATTCGTCCACAGAAGAAAGAAGCAAAGAAGAAAGAGCAGATGATGTCAGAGTTGGCAGTAGGTGATACCGTACTGACAACCAGCGGTTTCTACGGAATCGTAATTGACGTATCTGAAGATGATACTGTTATCGTTGAGTTTGGCAGCAACAGAAACTGCCGTATCCCAATGCAGAAAGCCGCAATTGCAGCAATCGAGAAACCGGAAGAAGCAGTAGAAGCAAAAGAAACCAAAGAGAAGAAATAAGATAAGACCTTAGAAAATCCGTGGAGTGTGCGAGATGTACAAGCCACGGATTTTTTTATGTGAGAAACCCGCAAATCGTGTTTCTTATAGTTTGCAAAGAAAAAAAGTTTAAAAAAACATACAAACAGTTTAAAAACAAACTGTTTGAAATAAAAAATAAACTTGAAATACACTGTTAAATAAGTTAGTATAGATAATAATAAAAGAAAAAATGAGGTTAATCATTTATGAATGTATATTATGAACTGCTAAAAAAACCGGTATTTACATTAAATGATGTGAATCAGTTTTATCATAATATGGAATCAGCCAGTTCAGCAGTTCGACGGTTGTTGAATAAGGGGCGCATTGTTCGGATAAAAAAGAATATGTACACTTGCATAAGTGGAGAAACAGATAGTCCTGTTGCAAACAAGTACCAGATAGGATGTGCTATTACGGAATCATCGTATATATCGCATCATACAGCAATGGAATATTATGGTATGGGTGATCAGATATATTATGATATATATGTTTCGTCTAAAACACCATTTAAAGAGTTTGAATTTGATGGTTATAATTATTGTTATGTTGCTTCAAAGTGTGATATCGGTATTGATGAGATTATGTACAGTGGTGGTATACGGGTGACAACTAAGGAGAGGACAGTTGTTGACAGTATTAAAGATATGGATAAAATAGCCGGCATTGAGGAGGTAATAGCAGATATAGAAGCAGTGACACACTTACAGGAAAAACGTTTGTTACAGTATCTGCAAGCGTATCATAATCAGTTCCTGTATCAAAAGACAGGGTATCTGCTTTGGGCGTATAAAAATAAGCTTGGATTAAGTGATGATTTTTTTGAATTTTGCAGGGGAAAAATCGGAAAAAGTAAGCGATATCTGACGAAGGAGATGACGGGTGGAAAATATGACAACAGTTGGAAGCTGGTTGTTCCAAATGATATATATGGCATGAAAAATGGGGTGTTACATGATAGCATATAAAAAAATTGAATTAGAAAAAGCGGCAAAACAGGCAGGATTTGTCAGAGATACATTTGAAAAAGTGCTACGTTTGAAAGAAGTGTTGAAATATATTAACAGTGATCCGTATTTAAGGGAGCATTTGGCGTTAAAAGGTGGTACAGCAATTAATATGACAATATTCAATCTGCCACGTTTGTCGGTAGATATTGATTTGGATTTTACTCCGAACTTATCCAAAGATGATACGCAGATGCATAGAAAACAGATTACAGAGCAATTATGTGAATACATGGAAGAATTGGGGTATCACCGGTCTGAAGCATCAAGATATAGCCATAGCTTAGATGCATTTTTGTTTTTATATCAAAATGCAGGCGGAAATAGGGATAATATCAAGGTGGAAATTAATTATTCCTTGCGGTCGCATTTGTTTGAACCCACAAACAGGAAAATTGTGACGGATATGTTTCAGGAAGATGTGATGATTCGGACGTTACATCCGATGGAAATTTTTGCTGCCAAGGCAAATGCATTAATGAGCAGGGCTGCAGCGAGGGACTTATATGATTTCAATAATATGATAACATATGGTTTATTTGGAAAAGAGGAAGAAATTCTTCTACGAAAATGTATTATATTTTATGCTTCAGTATCAGCAGAAGTAATTAACAGGAATTTTGACACATCTGCAATTGATGGCTTGAATTTTACGAAAATCAGGAGAGATTTGTTTCCGGTTTTGAGGAAGAAAGATAATTTTAATCTGGAAGAGAGAAAGAAGAAGGCAAAAACATATATACAGGAACTTATGATGTTGACACCAGAAGAAAGAGAATATTTAGAGGCATTTGAAAGAAAAGAGTATAGACCAGAGTTGTTGTTTGATGATAAAGTAATTTTAGATAATATTTGTAGTCATCCTATGGCAATATGGAAAATGAAAGAACAGAAAGAAAAGGAGCATAACCATGCAGACAGACATTAACGCAACATATTTTAAAAGCATCATTGACCAGGATCGTTGTTCCGTTGTGATATGCAATTTAAAGCACGAAATCATTTATATGAATCCAACTGCAGTAAAAAGCTATGAGAAATGGGGCGGTGAAAGCCTTATTGGAAGAAGTCTTTTAAACTGCCATAATGAAGAATCGCAAAAACGCATCCAGCAGGTAATCGACTGGTTCGCAGCAGATGAAAGCCACAATCTCATCTATACCTCCCATAATGAGAAGCAGAATAAAGATGTGTATATGGTTGCGTTAAGGGATGCTGAAGAAAAGCTGATTGGCTACTATGAGAAGCACGAATTCAGAAATGCGGAAACCATGGAAAAATATGATTTGTGGTAAAATCCCTTTTCTAATCCCCTAGAAATTACTGTCATTCCATCCCCAGTCCTCGGTCGGGAAGTAAGCAACGTAGATTCGCTTCTTCGGAATACCAAGTTCAGTTTCTAAGAGAGAGCAGACTTTTCTTGTCATAAGATTCATCTGTGGCTTAGTCGGATAGCCGTAGCATTTCACTTCTACATAAGCAATATCTTTGGTGCTCCCTAAAAAACAAAGAGAAGCATTACCCTCGAACCCGGTCATAACCCAGTTCTCGCCTTTGCCAATGCAGTCTCTGGTAATGGTGCAGAGTGCTTTGGACAGGGTATCTTTTTTGGCAATATCTAAAGTAGCAGTAGTTTTCATGTTAATAAATGGCATTGTTAGTCCTCCTTACGAATGGATAAGTTAATTGGCTCGTTATATAGGTGAGAGTGAAAAAGCTATGATTCATCAGAATATGGATGTGAATCTGCACCGGTTGCCGTACGGTATTAGTATTGCGGTAGAAATGCCTGATGCCCCTTACCGTTTTGCCTCGCATCCATATCTGATGAATCATAGAACCTTTCTCAACTCATATAAAATACCTACCTCAAGTCTACTGTACCAATCCCATTCTGACAAGAAAAAGATTTGGTATAATAACAACAAATCATATCAAGAGAATAGAATATAACCACAGTTTATAAATGCTATGAGAAACTATAATGGTAAAATTTATTGAATTCTTCGGATAAATAAGCTATGATATAGGATAATGAGCATTACCATAATCAGTAGTTATGAAATTGGGATGCATGCAATAGGAAAAGAAAGAAGGATTTACCCATGAATTATAATGTTGGAGTAATTGCCGGTGACGGAATCGGACCGGAAATTGTAAGCGAAGCAAGAAAGGTGTTAGATGCCATTGGAGCAAAGTTCGGACACACCTTTACATATGACGAGATACTGATGGGCGGTTGTTCTATCGATGCAACCGGTGTACCGCTGACCGATGATGCCATTGCACATGCAAAAGCGGCAGATGCAGTTCTGATGGGTTCCATCGGAGGAAATACAGCAACATCCCCTTGGTACAAATTAGAGCCATCCCTTCGCCCGGAGGCAGGTCTTTTGAAATTAAGAAAGGCATTGAACCTTTTTGCTAACTTAAGACCAGCATATCTTTATGAAGAATTAAAGGAAGCATGCCCACTGCGTGATGACATCATCGGAGACGGATTTGACATGATGATTATGCGTGAGCTGACCGGCGGACTTTATTTTGGCGAGAGAAAGACAGAAGAAGTGGACGGTGTGATGACGGCAACCGATACTTTGACATATAACGAAAATGAAATCCGCAGAATTGCAAAACGTGGATTTGACATTGCCATGAAACGCCGCAGGAAAGTAACCAGCGTGGATAAGGCAAACGTACTGGATTCCTCCAGACTCTGGAGAAAGATTGTAGAAGAAGTAGCAAAGGATTATCCGGAAGTAACATATGAGCATATGCTGGTAGATAACTGTGCCATGCAGTTGGTAAAAGACCCGAAGCAGTTCGATGTAATTTTAACTGAGAATATGTTTGGAGATATTTTATCGGATGAAGCAAGTATGGTAACCGGTTCCATCGGAATGTTATCCTCTGCAAGCTTAAATGATACGAAATTCGGTCTGTATGAGCCAAGCGGCGGTTCTGCACCGGATATCGCAGGAAAAGGAATAGCAAACCCGATTGCAACCATTTTAAGTGCAGCGATGATGTTAAGATATTCCTTTGATCTCGATAAAGAAGCAGATGCCATTGAAAATGCCGTAAAGAAGGTATTAAAGGCAGGCTATCGTACCATTGACATTATGCCACAGGAAGAAGCAAAGAAAGCAACCGTAACCCAGGTAGGAACAGCCAGAATGGGTGACTTAATCGTAGAGAATCTGTAAGAGATAAGAAATTTTCAGACAGAACAATAAAAAAGAGAGGAAGAACGAAGATGAAGAGTGATAATGTAAAAGCCGGAATGCAGCAGGCTCCGCACAGAAGTCTTTTTAACGCTTTGGGATTTACCGAAGAAGAAATGAAGAAACCAATGGTTGGTATCGTAAGTTCTTATAATGAAATCGTACCGGGCCATATGAATCTGGATAAAATTGTAAACGCTGTAAAATTAGGTGTTGCAGAAGCAGGTGGAGTACCGGTTGTATTCCCTGCAATTGCAGTTTGTGATGGAATTGCCATGGGACATATCGGAATGAAATATTCCCTGGTAACAAGAGACTTAATTGCAGATTCCACAGAGTGTATGGCATTAGCCCATCAGTTTGACGCACTGGTTATGGTACCAAACTGTGATAAGAACGTACCGGGACTTCTGATGGCAGCAGCAAGAATTAACGTACCTACCGTATTTGTTTCCGGCGGTCCGATGTTAGCAGGTCATGTAAAGGGACGCAAAAGGAGCTTATCTTCCATGTTTGAGGCAGTAGGTTCCTATGCAGCTGGCACAATGACAGAGGAAGAAGTAAGAGAGTACGAAGAAAAAGTATGTCCGACCTGCGGCTCCTGTTCCGGTATGTACACTGCAAACTCCATGAACTGTCTGACTGAGGCACTTGGTATGGGATTACGTGGAAATGGAACCATTCCTGCCGTATATTCCGAGCGTATCAAATTAGCAAAACATGCCGGAATGGCAGTTATGGATATGTATCGGAAAGATATCCGTCCAAGAGATATTATGACAAAGGATGCTATTTTAAATGCACTGACCGTAGATATGGCGTTAGGCTGCTCTACCAACAGTATGCTTCATCTGCCTGCAATCGCACATGAAGTGGGATTTGACTTTGATATTTCCTTTGCAAATCCAATCAGTGAGAAGACTCCAAACCTCTGCCATTTAGCACCGGCAGGCCCGACCTATATGGAAGACTTAAATGAAGCCGGCGGCGTCTATGCTGTTATGAAAGAATTAGCAGATGCAGGACTTTTACATACAGATTGTATGACCGTAACCGGTAAGACCGTAGGTGAGAATATCAAAGATGCAGTGAATAAGAATCCGGAAGTTATCCGCCCAATTGATAATCCGTACAGCAAAACCGGTGGTCTTGCCGTATTAAAGGGAAATCTTGCTCCGGACGGCGGTGTTGTAAAACGTTCCGCAGTCGTAGAAGAGATGATGGTTCATGAAGGACCGGCAAGAGTATTTGACTGTGAGGAAGATGCCATTGCAGCAATCAAGGGTGGTAGAATTGTTGCCGGTGATGTAGTCGTGATCCGTTACGAAGGACCAAAAGGCGGCCCTGGTATGCGTGAGATGTTAAATCCGACTTCTGCAATCGCAGGAATGGGACTTGGTTCTTCCGTAGCATTGATTACAGACGGACGTTTCTCCGGCGCAAGCCGTGGAGCATCCATCGGCCATGTTTCACCGGAAGCAGCCGTAGGCGGACCAATCGCATTGGTAGAAGAAGGCGACATCATTAAGATTAACATTCCGGAAATGAAGTTAGAACTTGCAGTATCCGATGAAGAACTTGCAGCCCGTAAAGCAAAATGGCAGCCAAGAGAACCGAAGGTAACAACCGGATATCTGGCACGTTATGCTTCCATGGTTACTTCAGGAAACCGCGGTGCAATTTTACAGATTCCAGGTACCGGGGAAGAAAAATAAGAACCGGTAATCTGTAAATATACAGCAGAAAGATAAGTTGGAAAGAGAGGAAATTTCAATGCTCTTAACAGGTGCTGAAATCGTAATAGAATGTTTGAAAGAGCAGGGCGTGGATACGGTATTTGGTTATCCGGGCGGTGCAATTTTAAATGTATATGATGAGTTATATAAACATAGTAATGAAATAAAACATATTTTAACTTCCCATGAGCAGGGAGCTTCCCATGCGGCAGACGGATATGCAAGAAGTACCGGAAAAGTTGGTGTGTGCTTTGCCACCAGCGGACCGGGTGCAACTAATCTGGTAACCGGAATTGCAACCGCATATATGGATTCTGTTCCAATGGTAGCAATTACCTGTAATGTCAATGTGCCGCTTCTTGGCAAAGACAGTTTCCAGGAAATTGATATTGCAGGAATTACCATGCCGATTACCAAGCACAACTTTATTGTAAAAGATGTCAATGATCTGGCAGATACCATCCGCCGGGCATTCCGCATTGCAAAAAAAGGAAGACCGGGTCCTGTTCTTGTGGATATTCCAAAGGATGTCACTGCTAACAGGGCAGAATATAACGCACAGCGTATTGAACCGGTACTGCGTGTGACAGAAACCATCCGGGAGGAAGATTTAGAAGAAGCAGTTGCTTTGATTCAGAAAGCGAAAAAACCATATATCTTTGTGGGCGGCGGTGCCGTGATTTCCGACTGTTCGGATGAATTGAGAGAGTTTGTGGATAAGGTGGATGCACCGGTTTGTGATACCCTGATGGGAAAAGGTGCATTTAACGGAACGGATGAACGTTATACCGGAATGCTTGGAATGCATGGAACCAAGACTTCAAACTTAGGAGTCAGCGAGTGCGATCTTCTGATTGCAGTAGGTGTCCGTTTCTCAGACCGTGTGCTTGGAAATGCTAAGAAATTTGCCCATCATGCAAAAATCTTACAGTTTGATGTGGATGCGGCAGAGATTAATAAAAATATCATGGTAACAAACAGCGTGATTGGTGATTTAAAGAAGATTCTTGCAAGAATCAATCCGATGTTATCTCCGATGGAGCATAAAGAGTGGATGGAGCACATCATGGAATACAAGAAAGAATATCCATTGAGCTATCATCCGGAAGGATTAAGCGGTCCGTTCGTAATCGAAGAAATCTATCGTCAGACCAACGGAGATGCTATCATGGTAACGGAGGTCGGACAGCATCAGATGTGGGCAGCACAGTATTATAAATACAAACAGCCGAGAACACTTCTGACATCCGGCGGACTTGGAACCATGGGTTATGGACTGGGGGCAGCAATCGGTGCGCAGATAGCAAATCCGGATAAACAGGTTATCAATATTGCCGGTGACGGATGTTTCCGTATGAATATGAATGAGATTGCAACAGCAGTCCGTCAGAAGCTTCCGTTAATCGAAGTTATCATTAATAACCATGTGCTTGGAATGGTAAGACAGTGGCAGACACTTTTCTATGAGAAGCATTATTCTGCAACTGTTTTAGACGATGGAGTAGATTTTGTAAAACTGGCAGAAGCCATGGGAGCAACGGGATATCGGGCAACCAGTCAGGCAGAATTTGTCGATATTTTGAAAAAAGCACTTGCAAGTAGTACACCAGTTGTTATAGACTGTATAATTGATAGTGATGATAAGGTGTGGCCAATGGTAGCACCGGGGGCAGCTATATCTGAGGTGTTTACCGAGGAAGATTTAAAATAATAAGCCATTACATATAGAAAGATATGTGTAAGAAGTGAGGAGGAATTAGAAAATGAGCAGAGTATATAATTTTTCTGCAGGTCCGGCAGTATTACCGGAAGAAGTTTTACAGGAAGCAGCAGATGAGATGTTAGACTACAGAGGATGTGGAATGTCCGTAATGGAGATGAGTCATCGTTCCAAAGTATATGACAACATCATCAAAGAGGCAGAAGCTGATTTAAGAGACTTAATGAATATCTCGGATAATTACAAGGTATTATTCTTACAGGGTGGAGCTTCCCAGCAGTTTGCTGCAATTCCAATGAACCTGATGAAAAATAAGAAAGCTGCATACATTGTAACTGGACAGTGGGCTAAGAAAGCTTACCAGGAAGCAAAAATGTATGGGGATGCAGTAGAAGTAGCATCTTCAGCAGATAAGACCTTCTCTTATATTCCGGATTGTTCAGATCTGGATATTCCGGAAGATGCAGATTATGTATATATCTGTGAAAACAATACAATTTATGGAACCAAGTTCAAAGAACTTCCAAATACCAAAGGACATACACTTGTTGCAGACGTATCTTCCTGCTTCTTATCAGAACCGGTTGATGTAACCAAATACGGAGTAATCTACGGCGGCGTTCAGAAGAACGTTGGACCTGCAGGTGTTGTAATCGTAATCATTCGTGAAGACTTAATTACAGATGATGTTCTTCCGGGAACACCTACCATGTTAAAATACAAGACTCAGGCAGATGCAGATTCTCTTTACAATACACCACCATGCTACGGCATTTATATCTGTGGTAAAGTATTCAAATGGTTAAAGAAGATGGGCGGACTTGAAGTTATGAAACAGCGTAACGAAGAGAAAGCTAAGATTCTTTATGATTTCTTAGACCAGAGCAAGTTATTCAAGGGAACTGTAGTTCCAAAAGACCGTTCTCTTATGAACGTACCATTCGTTACCGGTGATGCTGACTTAGATGCAAAATTCGTCAAAGAAGCAACCGAAGCCGGTTTTGTAAACTTAAAGGGACACAGAACCGTTGGCGGTATGCGTGCCAGCATTTACAATGCAATGCCAAAAGAGGGTGTTGAGAAGCTGGTAGCATTTATGAAGAAGTTTGAGGAGGAGAACGCATAATGTTTAACTATACATGTTTAAATCCAATCGCTGGTGTAGGCTTAGACCTTTTGTCAGATGAATATAACAAAGTAGAAGATATCAAAGATGCACAGGCAGTCCTGGTAAGAAGTGCAGCAATGCATGATATGGAACTTCCAAAGACTTTGGAAGTTGTTGCAAGAGCCGGTGCAGGTGTAAATAATATCCCATTGGATAAATGTGCAGAAGCAGGTATCGTAGTATTCAATACACCGGGTGCAAACGCAAATGGTGTAAAGGAACTGGTATTTGCAGGAATGTTATTGGCAGCCCGTGACGTAGTCGGTGGAATCGAATGGGTAAAAGGCGAGGAAGGCAATGCAGATGTTGCAAAACTTGCTGAGAAACAGAAGAAGAACTTTGCCGGAAGCGAAATTGCAGGAAAGAAGCTTGGCGTTATCGGACTTGGTGCCATCGGTGTTAAAGTAGCAAATGCTGCAACACATCTTGGAATGGAAGTATACGGATATGACCCATACATTTCTGTAAATGCTGCATGGAGTTTATCCCGCAATGTAAATCATGTAAATGCTGTAGAAGAAATTTACAAGAACTGTGATTATATCACAATTCATGTTCCGCTTTTAGATTCTACCAAGAAAATGATTAATGCAGAAGCAATTGCAATGATGAAACCTACCACTGTAGTATTGAACTTTGCAAGAGACTTACTGGTTGATGAAGAGGCAATGGTAGCAGCATTAGAGGAAGGAAAGATTGCAAAATATGTCAGCGACTTCCCAAATCCAACCACAGTTGGAAAGAAAGGCTGTATCGTAACTCCTCATATTGGAGCTTCTACCGAAGAATCCGAAGATAACTGTGCAGTAATGGCAGTAAAAGAGATTCGTGATTTCTTAGAGAATGGAAATATTACACATTCTGTAAACTATCCGGACTGCAATATGGGCGAGTGCAAGAGTGCAGGAAGACTGTTACTGTTACACCGTAACGTAAAGGGAATGATTAGCAGCTATACTTCTATTTTAGGAGATGCAAATATCAACATTTCTGATATGACCAATAAGAGCCGTGGCGATTATGCATGTACATTGCTTGATGTAGATGCACCTGTTACCAAAGAAGTAGAAGAGAAACTTCAGACCTTAGATGGTGTATTAAAGGTTCGTATTGTAAAATAATAAATGCAGGTGAGAAAAAGATAATATATGGACTGCCCGGTTACGCCGCGACAGTCCATTTCTCTTACGCAGGAAACTCACAAAGCGTGTTTTTCGCAATTACGCAGGAAGGAGAAAACAATGGCAGATATCAGACCATTTTTATGTATCAGACCAAGAGAGGATGAGGCGGCAGAGATTGCAGCACTTCCGTATGATGTATATAACAGAGAGGAAGCAAAGAAAGCGGTAGAAGGACATGACAAAAGCTTTCTTCGCATTGACCGTGCCGAGACACAGTTTGATGATTCCGTAGACACTTATGCACCGGAGGTATATAAGAAAGCCCATGACATGCTCTGGGATATGGTAGCAGAAGGTGATTTCGTAAAAGAAGAGAAACCGTGCTATTATATTTACGAACTGACCATGGACGGAAGGGTGCAGACCGGTATTACAGCCTGTGCTTCGATTGATGATTATCAGAATCAGGTCATTAAAAAACATGAGAATACCAGAGCAGATAAAGAGCAGGACAGAATCAACCATGTAAATATCTGTGATGCACAGACCGGACCGATTTTCTTAGCATACCGTTCCAATGATGTCATCAATGCAGTGGTAGAGAAGGTAAAGAAGACAGCACCTCTTTATGATTTTGTGGCAGAGGATGGAATCGGACATCGTGTATACAGAATTGCAGAGGCAGAAGATATTGCGGCTATCGAGGAAGCATTTGCAAAGATAAAAGAAATTTATATCGCAGACGGTCATCACCGTGCAGCATCCGCAGTAAAGGTAGGACTGATGCGGAGAGCAGAGCATCCGGATTATGACGGAACTGAGGAATTTAACTATTTTTTATCCGTATTATTCCCGGATGACCAGCTTATGATTATGGATTATAACCGTGTGGTAAAAGACTTAAATGGAATGACAGAAGAGGAATTCCTTGGAAAGATGAACGACCTGTTTGAAGTGGGAGCACCACAGAAGAAAGCGGTTCATCCGGCTGAAAAAGGAAGTTTCAGCATGTACCTTGGGGATAACTGGTATGCCTGCCGGATGAAAGAAGCGGATTTAAGCAGTGACCCGGTAGATGGGCTGGACGTATCAATTTTACAGAATGTGTTACTGCATCCGGTACTTGGCATTGAAGACCCGAAGACCGATAAGCGGATTGATTTCGTAGGTGGAATTCGTGGACTGGAGGAATTGGAGCGCAGAGTACATAGTGACTGTAAAGTGGCATTTGCCATGTATCCGACCAGCATCGGAGAGTTGTTTGCAGTAGCAGATGCTGGAAGACTGATGCCGCCGAAATCCACCTGGTTTGAGCCAAAACTTCGCAGTGGATTATTTATTCATGCACTTTCATAATAACTTTCATAAATAACTGGAGGATATTAAAATGGGATTTTATCTGACCGCATTAGAGGCCAGCACAGAGGGCATTACAGCGGAAGAAGTCAGCGATGCTATTGAACAGATGAAGAAACCGGGCGTGATACGTACTTACCTGGAGGGGCTGGTGCCGGATTTACTGGCGTTTCTCTTTCAGGTGGTGATTGCCTGCGTGGTATATGCCATTGGCGTAAAGTTAATCAAACTTTTCCGGAAACTCGTCCGGAAATGGCTGGATAAAAAGGATGCTGACAAGGGTGTAAAACAGTTTATGGATGCACTGGTCAAGTGCATTGGATATTTCTTCTTGATTGTAATCATTCTTTCGCTTTTTGGAATTGCAACCACATCTGTAATGGCAATAGCAGGTTCTGCAGGACTGACGGTAGGCCTGGCACTGCAGGGAAGCTTATCCAACTTTGCCGGCGGCGTATTAATACTGATGTTAAAACCGTTTAAAGTGGGGGATTATATTGTAGAAGACAGCCATGGCAACGAAGGAACGGTAACAGAGATTTCGATTTTCTACACCAAGTTAAAGAGTGTTGACAATAAGATTATCGTAATTCCAAATGGAATCTTAGCCAACAGCAGCCTTACCAATGTAACCTACAGTGAGAAACGCAGGATTGACCTGGAAGTAGGGGTGTCCTATTCGGCGGATTTAAAGAAGACGAAGGCTGTGATAGAGCAGTTGCTTCTTTCCGAAGAACGCCGGCTTAAGGATGAGGCGGTGCAGGTCTTTGTATCGGAATTGGGAGACAGCAGTGTTACCATTGGTGCAAGAGTGTGGGTGCCGACTGATTTATACTGGGATATCCGCTGGGCACTGACTGAGGAGATGAAAAATGCCCTGGATGAAAATGGAATCGAAATTCCGTTCCCACAGCTTGATGTCAACGTAAAGAATCCAGTATAAAATCGGGCAAAAAAGTGAAAAAGTTTGACAAATATTGGAAAATATGCTACTGTTAGCCATGTAGTCGTGCACAATTTTGTGCAACTTTTTAGATTTATTGTGTATTAGGAGGAAAAAGAAATGCAGGGAACTGTAAAATGGTTTAACGCAAAGAAGGGTTATGGATTTATCTCAGATGCAGAAGGAAATGATGTATTCGTTCATTTCTCCGCATTAAATATGGATGGATTCAAAGAGCTTAAAGATGGAGAAGCAGTTGAATTTGAGGTAGTAGAAGGAGAAAAAGGACCTCAGGCAGCTAACGTAGTTCGCTTAGGTTAATTCGTATAGAGTTGAATATGAAATAAGCGCAGAGCAGGAAGATGGATATCCGTCTTCCTGTTTTTAGGTTTATCAGGTGTAAATGTAAAAAAAATGTGTTATACTGATAAAGACTGTGAGTCAGATTATGAGAACATGGAGGATAAAACATTTGAATTTAGCAGCGTTAACAGCATATGAATTAATCAAAGAAGAAAATCTGACAGACATCCATGCAAAGGGATATCTGCTTCGACATAAAAAGAGTGGAGCTAAAATCAGCCTTATTTCCAATGATGATGAAAATAAGGTCTTTTATATTGGATTCCGTACTCCGGTAGAGGACAGCACCGGCGTACCACATATCATTGAGCATACGGTATTGTGCGGTTCAGACAAGTTCCCGGTGAAGGACCCGTTTGTGGAACTGGTGAAGGGTTCTTTAAATACATTCTTAAATGCCATGACTTACCCGGACAAGACCGTTTATCCGGTGGCAAGCTGCAATGATAAAGATTTTGCTAATCTGATGGATGTATACTTAGACGCTGTGTTCCATCCGAATATCTATAAGAAAGAAGAAATCTTCAAACAGGAAGGCTGGCACTATGAATTAGAGGATAAAGATGCACCGGTTACCATCAATGGAGTGGTATACAATGAGATGAAGGGCGCATTTTCTTCTCCGGAAGGTGTCTTAGACCGTGTAGTATTAAATTCCCTGTTCCCAGATACCACATACAGCAATGAGTCCGGCGGTGACCCGGAAGTAATTCCGGAGCTTACTTATGAGCAGTACCTTGATTTCCACCGGAAATTCTATCATCCATGTAATTCTTATATTTACCTTTATGGAAATATGGATATGGACGAAAAACTGGAATTTCTCGATAAAGAATATTTAAGCCATTATGATAAAATCGAAGTAGATTCCGCAATTCAGCTGCAGGCTCCTTTTGAAAAGCCGGTAACCATCAGCAAGCCATATTCCATTGCATCTTCCGAAAGTTTAGAGGATAATGCATATCTTTCCTATAATGTGGCGATCGGAACGAATCTTGAGAGTGAACTGACTCTGGCATTTGATGTGTTGGATTATGCACTATTAAGTGCACCGGGAGCACCGTTGAAGCAGGCACTTATTGATGCAGGAATCGGAAAAGATATCATGGGCGGATTTGATAACAGCACCTTACAGCCAATTTTTTCTGTGGTGGCAAAGAATGCCAATAAAGAAGACGAAGAGAAGTTTGTAGGAATTATCGAAGATACTTTAAAGAAAATCGTCAAAGACGGTCTCAATAGAAAATCCCTGTTAGCAGGAATCAACAGTGAGGAATTCAAATTCCGTGAAGCAGATTACGGTAATTTCCCGAAGGGATTAATTTATGGATTATCCTGTATGGACAGCTGGCTTTATGATGATGACGAACCATTCTTATATCTTAAAATATTAGACGTATTTGCAGCATTAAAGGAAAAGATTGAAACAGGATATTTTGAAGAACTGATTCAGAAATATCTTTTGGATAACAGCCATAAATCCTATGTATCCATTGAACCGGAAAAAGGCTTAAATGCCAGTCTGGAAAAAGAATTAGAAGAGAAACTGGCAGCTTATAAGAGGGACTTATCAGAAGAAGAGATTGATAAGTTAGTAGAGGATACAAAGCATTTAAAACAGTATCAGGAAGAGCCGTCACCAAAGGAAGACCTGCTGAAGATTCCGATGTTAAAACGGCAGGACATGAAGCGTGAAGCACAGCCGCTGGTATATGAAAAGGTAAGCTGCAATGGCATCGAAACCATTCATACCAACATTTATTCCAATGGTATTCATTATCTGAATCTGATGTTTGATATCGGTGATATTACAGAAGAAGAACTGCCATACCTTGGGGTGTTAAAAGCTGTACTTGGTTATATGGATACGGAGCATTATAACTATGCAGACTTAGCAAATGAGATTGATCTTAAGACCGGCGGTATCTCATCCCAGATTAATATTTATGCGGATACCAAGAAAAAAGACAGTTTCCATGCAAAATACGAAGTACGTTCCAAGATTCTTTATCAGAATTTAGAAGAGGGGCTTAGACTTCTTTCTGAGATTCTGATGGGCACACAGATTACAGATGAAAAACGTCTCTATGAGATTTTAGCGCGTATCAAATCGAGACTGCAGATGTCCTTAAGCTCTGCCGGACATTCCGTATCTGCCATGCGGGCAATGTCTTATTTCTCACCAGTAGCCCGATTCAATGACCTGGTTGGCGGAATTGCACTGTACCGGACGATTGCAGAATTAGAAGAACACTTTGACGAGAAGAAGCAGTTCTTAATGGATAAATTAAGAAGCCTTACAGAGAAAATCTTTGTAAAGAACAGACTGTTGATTTCCCTGACGGCAGACGCAGAAGGATATCAGCTGTTAGAAGAAAAATTCCCGCAGTTCTTAACTGTTTTACCGGATGGAGAGAAAGAGGGAGAAGCAGTTACCTTCCATTGTGAGAAAAAGAATGAAGGCTTCTTAGATGCATCCAAAGTACAGTATGTATCCAGAGCCGGAAATTATTTATCGAAAGGATATTCCTATACCGGAGCACTTCGTATCTTAAAAGTAATTTTAAGCTATGATTACCTTTGGATTAATGTCCGGGTAAAGGGCGGTGCATATGGCTGCATGAGCGGATTTATGCGGAATGGAGATGCATATTTCACTTCTTACCGTGACCCGAACCTTAAGAGCACCAATGAGATTTACGAAGGTATCCCGGCATATTTAAGAGCTTTTGATGCAGATGAACGTGATATGACAAAATATATCATCGGAACGGTAAGTGATATGGATACCCCGTTGAATCCGGCTGCCAGGGGCATGCGTTCCGTAAGTGCTTATCTTACTAATATTTCTTATGAGGAATTACAGCGTGAGAGAAATGAAGTTTTAGATGCCCAGCCGGAAAATATCAAAAATCTCGCAGTGCTTATTGAAGCAGTACTCGCACAGGATGCCTTGTGTGTCATCGGTGCAGAGGAAAATGTAGAAGCAGAAAAAGATATGTTCTTAGAAGTAAAGAATCTTTATTAAAAGCTGTGGGTAATAGTCCCGCAGCATACATAAGAAGGAGTAAGTATGACGGAAAATTTTAAATCAGGCTTTGTAACACTGATTGGACGGCCGAATGTAGGAAAGTCCACCTTGATGAATCATCTGATTGGACAGAAGATTGCAATTACATCCAATAAACCGCAGACTACCAGAAACCGTATCCAGACTATTTATACGGATGAAAACAGAGGACAGATTATTTTTGTGGATACACCTGGTATCCATAAGGCAAAGAATAAGCTGGGCGAATTTATGGTAAATGTGGCAGAACACACATTAAATGAAGTGGATGTCATTTTATGGCTGGTGGAACCGAGTGATTTTATCGGTGCAGGAGAGCAGCATATTATCGAGAAATTAAAGACCGTAAAGACACCGGTTATTCTGGTTATCAATAAATTAGATACCTTGGATAACAAGGATAAGATGCTTGAGTACATTGACACTTATCGTAAAGTCTATGACTTTGCGGAAATTGTACCGGCATCTGCACTGCGTGGAGAAAATACGGATGTTATCATTGATTTGATTTTTAAATATCTGCCGTATGGTCCGATGTTCTATGATGAAGATACCATTACCGACCAGCCGGAGCGTCAGATTGTGGCAGAGCTGATTCGTGAAAAAGCCTTACATGCTTTAAATGAAGAAATTCCTCATGGAATTGCCGTTTCTATTGACCAGATGAAGAAACGCAAAGGTAAGAAAATGTTTGACATCGATGCCACGATTATCTGTGAGCGGGATTCCCACAAGGGAATTATTATCGGTAAGCAGGGAGCCATGTTAAAGAAGATTGGTACCAATGCCAGGTATGAGATTGAGCGCCTCTTAGATGCCAAGGTTAATTTAAAGCTTTGGGTAAAGGTGAAAAAAGACTGGCGTGACAGCGATTATATGATTAAGAACTTCGGATACCGGGAAGAGGAATTCTAAATATTGACAGTATTATCTTAAGTGCTTCTGGAAAACCTAATTTCATACAAGTATGAAGAAAGGGCAGGAAGGAAGCATATGGTAAGAGCAAGCTGGAATCATTTTACTTTGACCGGAAGTGTAGATGATTATCTTAAGTTTAAGGAACAGGAAAAAGAAGAACAGGATGGATTGGGCAGCCTGAAAGAGAAAGTAAGAGGTGAACAGGACCGTGGGCACAAACGTGATGGTTACGGGTATGGTGCTTACCGCAATGCCAATCAGTGAATATGACAAACGAATTACGATACTGACCCTGGAGAGGGGAAAGATTACGGCGTTTGCCAGAGGTGCGAGAAGACCGAACAGTACACTGCTGGCAGCCTGCAATCCCTTTTCCTTCGGACAGTTTGAAGTCTATGAGGGCCGTACCTCCTACAATGTGGTGCGGGCAGAAATTAAAAATTATTTTACCGAACTCACCACAGACTTGAATGATACATACTATGGATTTTATTTTCTTGAGATGGCAGAATATTATGCCCAGGAAAACAGTGATGACCGGGAAATGCTAAAGCTGCTTTACCAGTCCCTAAAAGCACTTGGAAAGAAGAATTTTGATAACCGGCTGGTCCGCGTGATTTATGAATTGAAAATGATGGTGTTAAACGGAGTATATCCGAATCTTTTTTCCTGCCAGAAATGTGGAAAAAAGGAACCGATGCAGTTTTTCAGTGTGCAGCGCGCCGGGCTTCTTTGTGATTCCTGCAGCGAAACCGAGCATGGCAGACGGTTAGATGCATCTACCATTTATACGATGCAGTATATTATTACCACGGAATCAGCAAAGCTTTTTCATTTTGCAGTATCAGAAAAAGTGTTGTTTGAACTGATTCGGACGGTGAAGGAATTTCGGGAAAAATATGCACCCCATACATTTAAATCAGAGCAATTTTTAGAAGGGCTTTTCTGATTTATGGGAGAAGCCGGGCATTTTGCCTGAGGTAACGCTTGAAATACCAAACCGAAAATAGTATAATTGTTGAGATTATGAGATACAGGGATTTGGAGGTTCGTATGAAGAAGAAGATAAGTGCACTCCTTGTAATGCTGTTAGCCTGTGGAATATTTGGCGGCTGCGGTGCTACAAAAGATGCAGATACCACAACACTCTTTCCGGAGAAAAAGGGTGGAATCACAGAAGTTGCAGTAGGTGACTTTGACAAAGACAATTATGATGAGAATGAGTTAGAACAGTATGTAAAGGATTCCATCAAAGAATATGAAGACAATGATGGAGCCGGGACAGTAAAATTAAAAAATCTTTCCGTAAAAGACGGAGTTGCAAAGCTTGGTATGCATTACAGTGACAGCACAGCATATTCTGCATTTGTGGGAGATACCGTATTTACCGGAACGGTGGTACAGGCAATTGCTGCCGGATATGATTTTAATACAGATTTTGTAGCGGTAACAGATGGAGCTGCCGGAGATGCAGCGGACAGCAAAGATGTCATGAAAAATGATGACTATCATGTTATCGTATTAAGCAAGGGTGTAGATGTTACGGTTGATGGAACACTGCAGTATGTTTCATCCGGGGTAACCGTCAAGGATAAGAACACTGCAACTGTGGATGAAATTCCTGCTGGTGAGACAGCAGAAGCAAGATATATTATTTATAAATAGAATGCGAGGAAGAATTTTATGGAAAAATCAATGGAAAAAATTGTAGCTTTAGCAAAGGCAAGAGGTTTTGTATATCCGGGTTCCGAGATTTACGGTGGACTGGCAAATACATGGGATTACGGTAACCTTGGTGTAGAATTAAAGAATAATGTGAAACGTGCCTGGTGGCAGAAATTCGTACAGGAAAATCCATACAACGTTGGTGTAGACTGTGCCATTCTTATGAACCCGCAGACATGGGTAGCTTCCGGACATTTAGGCGGATTTTCAGACCCTCTTATGGACTGTAAAGAGTGTCATGAACGTTTCCGTGCAGATAAGATTATTGAAGATTATGCAGAAGAGCATGGCATTACATTAGAGACTTCTGTAGATGGCTGGAGTCAGGAAGAAATGATGAACTTCATCAAAGATAACAGTGTTCCATGTCCATCCTGCGGAAAACATAACTTTACAGATATCCGTCAGTTCAACCTGATGTTCAAGACTTTCCAGGGTGTAACTGAAGATGCAAAGAATACGGTATACTTAAGACCGGAAACAGCACAGGGTATTTTTGTTAACTTCAAAAACGTGCAGAGAACATCCCGTAAGAAAGTGCCTTTCGGCATCGCACAGATTGGAAAATCTTTCCGTAACGAGATTACTCCTGGTAACTTTACTTTCCGTACCAGAGAGTTTGAACAGATGGAGCTGGAGTTCTTCTGTGAGCCGGGTACCGACCTTGAGTGGTTCCAGTACTGGAGAACCTTCTGCCATAACTGGCTGTTAAGCCTTGGCATGAAAGATGAAGAATTACGTCTTCGTGACCATGATCCTGCAGAACTTGCATTTTACAGTAAAGCGACTACCGACTTTGAATTCTTATTCCCGTTCGGATGGGGCGAACTGTGGGGAATTGCAGACCGTACCGACTATGACCTGACACAGCATCAGAATACATCCGGTCAGGATATGTCTTACTTTGATGATACCAAGAATGAAAAATACATTCCATACGTTATTGAGCCATCTCTTGGAGCAGACCGTGTGGTACTTGCATTCCTTTGTGCAGCATATGACGAAGAGAACATCGGAACAGAAGAGAAACCGGATATGAGAACCGTTCTTCATTTCCATCCGGCACTTGCACCGGTTAAGATTGGTGTGCTTCCACTTTCCAAGAAATTAAATGAGGGCGCAGAAAAAGTATTTACACAGCTTTCCAAGAAATACAACTGTGAATTTGATGACAGAGGAAATATCGGTAAGCGCTATCGTCGTCAGGATGAAATCGGAACTCCATTCTGTGTAACTTACGATTTTGAATCTGAAACAGACGGAGCAGTTACGGTACGTGACCGTGATACCATGGAGCAGGAGCGTATCAAAATCGAAGATTTAGATACATATTTTGCAGAAAAATTCACTTTCTAAATCAAACACTTTATTTTTTACATGACTGAATGGTCTGATTTCGAAAAAATGGTTGCGAAACTATAAAATTATGATAAAATAAATATGTGCGCTTGTGGACAAGTGGCACGCGTAATGGGTGACATTGTGGATATCAATTGTTGTTGATAACAGACGATGTTCGCATATCAATAAACCAAAGTAAATTTATTAGGAGGAATTCAAAATGGCAAACAAATGGGTTTACATGTTCAGTGAAGGAAACATGTCCATGCGTAATCTCCTTGGTGGAAAAGGTGCTAACCTTGCCGAGATGACTGATATCGGTCTTCCAGTACCACAGGGATTCACAATCACAACAGAGGCTTGTACTCAGTATTATGAGGATGGCCGCAAGATTAACGACGAAATCATGGCACAGGCTATGGAAGGCGTTAAGAAAATGGAAGAGATCAACGGAAAGAAATTCGGAGACCTCAAGAATCCATTACTTGTTTCTGTTCGTTCCGGTGCCAGAGCATCTATGCCAGGTATGATGGACACCATCTTAAACCTTGGACTGAATGACGAAGTAGTTGCAGCAATGATCGCTGGAAACCCAGATCCTAAATTCGAGCGTTTCGTATATGATTCTTACAGACGTTTTATCCAGATGTTCTCTGACGTTGTTATGGAAGTTGGTAAGAAATATTTCGAGCAGCTCATCGATAAGATGAAAGCAGACAGAGGAGTTAAGTTCGACGTTGAACTTACAGCCGCTGACTTAAAAGAATTAGCAGAGCAGTTCAAAGCTGAGTACAAGAACCAGTTAGGAACCGATTTCCCATCTGATCCTGTAGAGCAGTTAAAATTAGCTATCGAAGCTGTATTCCGTTCATGGGATAACCCACGTGCAAACGTATATCGTCGTGATAACGATATCCCATATTCCTGGGGAACAGCTGTTAACGTAATGCCTATGGTATTCGGTAACTTAAATGATGAGTCTGGTACAGGTGTTGCATTTACCCGTGATCCTGCTACAGGCGAGAAGAAATTAATGGGTGAGTTCTTAATCAATGCTCAGGGTGAGGACGTAGTTGCTGGTGTTCGTACACCTATGCCAATCGCTCAGATGGAGCAGGAATTCCCAGAAGCATATGCTGAGTTCATCAAGGTTTGTGAGACTCTTGAGAATCACTACCATGACATGCAGGATATGGAGTTTACAGTAGAGAACAAGAAGTTGTACATGCTTCAGTGCCGTAATGGTAAGAGAACTGCTCCTGCAGCTCTTAAGATTGCATGTGACCTTGTTGATGAAGGACATAAGACAGAAGAAGAAGCAGTAGCTATGATTGATCCTCGTAACTTAGATACACTTCTTCATCCACAGTTTGATGCAGCAGCATTAAAAGCAGCTACACCAATCGGAAAAGGTTTAGGAGCTTCTCCTGGAGCAGCTTGTGGTAAGATCGTCTTCACAGCAGAAGATGCAGAAGCTTGGAACGCTCGCGGAGAGAAAGTTGTACTTGTTCGTCTTGAGACATCTCCAGAAGACATCACAGGTATGAAAGCTTCCCAGGGTATCTTAACTGTTCGTGGTGGTATGACATCTCACGCAGCTGTAGTTGCCCGTGGTATGGGTACATGCTGTGTATCCGGATGTGGTGATATCGCTATGGACGAAGAGAATAAGAAATTCACTCTTGCTGGAAAAGAATTCCATGAGGGAGATTTCATCTCTATCGATGGTACAACAGGTAACATCTACGATGGCGAAATCAAGACAGTTGACGCTACCATCGCTGGTGAGTTCGGCCGTGTTATGGCTTGGGCTGACAAATATAGAAAACTTAAAGTTCGTACAAATGCAGATACTCCTGCAGATGCTAAGAAAGCTCGTGAGCTTGGAGCAGAAGGTATCGGACTTTGCCGTACAGAGCATATGTTCTTCGAAGAAGACAGAATTGCAGCATTCCGTGAGATGATCTGTTCTGACACTGTAGAAGAAAGAGAAGCAGCTCTTGAGAAGATTCTTCCATATCAGCAGGGAGACTTCAAAGCTCTTTATGAAGCACTGGAAGGATGCCCGGTTACTATTCGTTTCCTGGATCCACCTCTTCATGAGTTCGTTCCTACAGAGGAAGCTGACATTAAGAAATTAGCAGATGCTCAGGGCAAAACTGTTGAGCAGATTAAGACAATCATCGATGGACTTCATGAGTTCAACCCAATGATGGGTCACAGAGGATGCCGTCTTGCTGTAACATATCCTGAAATTGCTAAGATGCAGACAAAAGCTGTTATCCGTGCAGCAATCGAAGTTCAGAAAGAGCATGCAGATTGGAATGTGAAACCTGAAATCATGATTCCATTAGTATGTGAAGTTGAAGAGCTTAAATACGTTAAGAAAGTAGTTGTTGAGACAGCAGACGCTGAGATCGCAGCTGCAGGCGTTAAATTAGAGTACGAAGTTGGTACTATGATCGAGATTCCTAGAGCTGCTCTTACAGCTGATGAAATCGCTAAAGAAGCTGACTTCTTCTGCTTCGGTACTAACGACTTAACTCAGATGACATTTGGATTCTCCCGTGACGATGCTGGTAAGTTCTTAGATGCTTACTATGACAAGAAGATCTTCGAGAACGATCCATTTGCTAAGTTAGACCAGACTGGTGTTGGTAAACTTATGGATATGGCACTGAAACTTGGTAAGCCAGTTAATCCGAACCTTCACGTTGGTATCTGTGGAGAGCACGGTGGAGATCCTTCATCTGTTGAATTCTGCCACAAGATTGGTCTTGACTATGTATCATGTTCACCATTCCGTGTACCAATCGCTAGATTAGCAGCAGCTCAGGCAGCAATCGCTAACAAATAATTATTGGACAGGAACAATATAATATACAGCATATCTCATATATCGTGGGAATGCTGTATATGCAGGATAAGCCTCACCGTATGGTGAGGCTTATCTATCTTGTGAAATGGTACTTATATTGTATAGTATTTTTGTATTGCATAGCATTTTTATATTGCATAGTGCTTTTTAGCTTGTGCAGCATGATTGTTATATGACCTTATATTTCGCTTGCTGCCAGCTTCTTATTCTTCAGGCAGGATGATAACAGAATATTCTTATTACGAATCCATTCGCTTATTTGTTGAAAAATCTTAAGTTTCTTTATCAAATTCCATTTAATTACAAAATTCAGTTAAGGCATAATATTCAAGTAATTATATTTTGAAAGTAATCATATCATTTAGTTTAATTATATTATTTAGTTTAATCATATTATATGGTCAAATCATATTGTTTGGTTTAATCATATTATATAGTCAAATCATATTGTTTAGTCTAATCATACTAATTCAGTTCTTTTAAAGTTTCTAGTATGAAAAAATCTCCATTTATATCAAAAAAATCCCTGAAAAATGAAAAAAATCATACTAAACAGTAGAATCTAGTTTTTTAGTATGAAGAAAGCTGAAAAAGTGTTGAAAAAATCATACCAGATATATGTTGCAAGAGAAAGAAGTATGATTATGGCATAAGGCAGACTATCATGCGAAGTATGTGACAATAGGAATCGTTGTTTAAATATGAAAATATAAGAGCTATAAAAACTATAAGAGCTGTAAAGAATACAAGAATTGTAAAAGCTATAAGAACTGTAAAGAATATAAGAACTTTAAATCTTATAAAAGAAAGGAATAATGCTTATGAAAAATTGGATACAAAATGAAATAAATGAATTGCAGAAGATACTCAATGATATAAAGCATTTTGAAGAGAAAGCACCAAGTGGTACGCTGAGAATTCATAATAAAAATGGAAAAACGTATTATTACAGGCAGATGAAAGATGAAGAAGGGAAGATGATACAACAATATCTTCCACTAAGAGAAATGAATTTTATTCGTATTCTGGCACAGAAGAGCTATTGCAAAAAGCTTAAGACCAAAGCAGAGAGAAATTTAAAAATACTTCAGCAGGTGGAGGCTGATTATGATATAGGATGGATGAGAGAGATTTATGAGGAGCAGGAATACCAGAGGAAGAAGTTGATCACACCATATCTAAAACCGGAAGAAGTTGTTTTGAAGGAATGGGAAGAGGAAAAATATGAGCAGAATATAGAATATCCGGAGAATTTACGATATGAGACGGAGCATGGGGAACTGGTGCGTTCCAAGTCAGAAGTGCTTATAGCTAATATGCTGCATCAGAAAAAAGACATTCTGCTATATAAGTATGAACGCCCATTAAAGTTAAAAAAGAAAGGAAAAGAGATAGAAATATATCCGGATTTTACAATTTTAAATAAGGAAACCGGGCGGATTCTTTATTGGGAACATGCTGGAATGATGGATAATATATCTTATGTAGGAAATTTTATCCGAAAGCAGAATTTATATATAGAAAATTATCTTATGCCGGGGCGGGATGTTATTTTTACTTATGAATCTTTGGAAAGTCCATTTGATATTTCAGGTGTAAAGAAGATGATACATATGATGATTGATGAAACAGAATAATATGCTGTCAGATTGGATATATGATGTGAATATATTCCTTGCATCTTTGTCTCATTTGTATTATAATTAATAACACAAATGAGACAAAGAAAATTTTAGAAAGAAAATTTAGAAAGGAAGTTTAGAAAGGAAGTTTTCAGATGGTCATATCGATTGATGAGACAGCGGAAGTGCCGATTTACCAGCAGATTCGTAATCAGATTGTACTGGGAATTTCGGATGGCAGGTTAAAGCCAGGTGAGCAGCTTCCAACGGTCCGGGCTTTGGCAGGAGAGATAGGAATCAATTCTATGACAGTAAATAAGGCATATGCATTATTAAAGCAGGAAGGATATATTTATACCGACCGGCGGAATGGCGCTCATGTGCGGAATGAATTTACTGAGACAAAGGAACTGCAGGAGAAATCCAAAATAATATTACAACAGGTGATTTCCGAGGCAAAGATATGTGGCATAACGCAGGAAGAATTTTTAGCATTATGCAGGAATATGTATAAGGGGTGATGAAGATGTTTCTTAATATTATATTTTTTGCAACATTGTATCCGGTATTATTTATTGTATATGTGGTAATGGCGCTGCAAAGCGGACAGAAGAATGGAAGTATTTTTGGTGTAAATATGAAACCGGAATGGTTCGAAGAGGATGAAGTAAAGGCAATTCAGAAGCGGTTTAAAAGAGAAATGAGATGGTATGGGCTGCTGCTTGCGGTAATTCCTTTTAGCAGTCTTTTGACACCGTATTTTTCCATCCAGATGACGATCTGGCTGGTATGGATGTTTGGAGCAATTATATTACTGATGCTGCCATTGGTCTTTGCCAATAGCCGGCTGAAAGAATGGAAGCGGCAAAAGGGATACTATGAGACACAGTCAACAGAGCGATATGTGGAACTAAAGAATGCGGGAGCCATTCGGTGCATACATTTTTTCCAATTCTTTCTTCCGCTTGCCATAGGCATTATAGGCGCAGCTTTAGCACTGCCGGTTTATAAAATGGTTGGAATATCCTGTCTGATTGGAGCTGCCTGTGGATTCATTTATTTTCTGGTCGCAGTTATTATGGACAGACAGCCGATACAGGTCATCAGTTCAGATAGTGACATTAATATCAATTATAGCAGGGCAAAGAAAAATATCTGGAAAAATTTCTGGCTTTGCTGTATCTGGATGAATACCATATTGATATTATTTCTTCTGGCAATTTCATTCGTAGATAAGAAGGTAGAAAGCATAATGCTTATTGCCATGATAGTGTATGCAGTTCTCCTGCTGGTGATATGCATTCCGGTATTTATCAGACTGGGAAAAGTGGAAAAGGCTTATGCAGGCAAACATGATTTAAGCAACGGAACAGAAGATGATAGAAACTGGATAGGCGGTGTTCTTTATTATAATCCTAATGATCCGCATACGATGGTAGATAAAAAAGTCGGCATTGGAACAACTGTAAATATGGCGTCAAAAGCTGGAAAAGCAACAATGCTATTTACAGCACTGGTATTTCTTACTATTCCAATTTTATGTGCCTGGGTGATTGCAGAAGAGTTTACACCGATTCATCTGGAAATAGAAAATGGCAATCTTTGTGCAGAGCATATTCGCACCGATTATGAGCTTCCGCTGGATACCATAGAAGAGGTGGAAATGGTGACAGAACTTCCGCGCAGGTCTAAGATAAATGGAACAGGAATGGATAATCTTGAGAAAGGAACATTTAAGATTTATGAGCAGGGAGAATGTCAGGAGTTTTTAAATCCGCAGAATAAGAAATTTCTGCATTTTTCGGCAAATGGAAAACAATATTATATGAGTGGAGTGGATGATGCACAGACAGAAGAAATTTATAAGGAAATTCTGAGCAGATAGAAAGAGATTGAAAATAGAAAATTGAAAAAATAGGAAAGATTGAAAACGGCCGGCAGGAAAAACACATAAGAAAGGAATGTGTTTTTCCTGCCGGCGGTCTGTATTCAAAAGTGAAATTAGTTTTTCTTTCGTATATGAATTTCCGGAATCGCAACATTATCAAAGCTGACACTGGAAGTCTGTTCATCGGAAGATTCAGATGGAAAGGCAGCAGTGGTATTTTCTGCTGTATCCGGAGTGGAAGATGTCTTGTGCACCTCTGGAATGGCAACATTATCATAAGTCAGATCATAATTTTTCTTTTCACGTTCTTTTCTTGCATTCTTGATTTTATTTTTAAAATGAAACATAAGGTGCTCCTTTATTTACAAAATATTAATAAAAAATGTAATTACAAGGCTGTTGATGAAATCGGCAAACAGACTTCCCACCAGTGGAATCAGAAGGTATGCTTTGACGGATGGAACATAGCGGTCACAGAGAGCCTGCATATTTGCCATGGCATTTGGTGTGGCACCCATACCGAATCCGCAGGTACCTGCAACAAGGACTGCTGCATCATAATCCCGCCCCATAATATTGAACTCAATAAAGTAAGTAAATACAGCAATCAGAATGACCTGTGAGCTTAATAAAATGATAAGCGGAAGTGCCAGAGAAGCCAGTTCCCATAATTTTAAAGTAATCATAGCCATACCAAGAAATAATGACAGGGAAATACCACCCAGGTCATTAATTTCTCCCATATGGATCGTGGCATTGCCATGGGAGTATTCCACAATATTACGAATCAGTGCGGCTGCTAACATGGCACCAATATAAATTGGAAAAGTCAGTCCTGTTTTTGTCAGAAAATAGGAGAAAATAGTACCAAGTCCAATGGCAAGGATAAGCTGGAAAACAGCGGAAGCATACATGTTGGTATGGCGTTCGTGTTTTTTCTCATCTTCCACTAAGAGGCTGTCATCTTCGGAAGCAACAGTAGAGAGAAGATTTTTCTTTTCTACCAGGCGTTTTCCTAAAGGACCGCCAATCAGGCTTCCTGTAATCAGACCGAAGGTAGCAGCAGCGGTACAGATGGTAGTGGCACCATGGATATTGAAATCCTCCAGTACCGGTCCAAAAGCACCTGCTGTACCATGTCCGCCCACCATTGGAATGGAACCGGTACACATACCGATTAATGGATTTAATCCTAATAGTTTGGATAATCCAACGGCAAGAAAGTTCTGGGTAATAATAAGGGTAATGACCAGTCCTAAAAATACTGCCATGGATTTCCCACCACTTTTTAAGACTTTTAAGTTAGCCTGAAATCCTACGGAAGTAAAGAAGAATACCATACATACTTCCCGCAGGGTATCATCAAAGGAAAATTCTGCAACTCCGGTGCTGTAACAGATACAGGTGAAAATCGCAAAGAGCAGACCGCCGATAACGGGTGCCGGAATACAGAATTTTTCCAGAAAATGTATTTTCTTTCGTAAAAAACTCCCTAGCATGAGTACCAGCACAGCAACAGCTAAGGTCTGGTACATATCTAAATGTATATTCATAGTGTTCCTTTCTAGTTTGGTGTATTGCTTTCGGAAGAAAGCGTAATGCCCTGTTTCTCATAATAGGCAACAGCACCCGGATGGAATGGAATCGGTATGCCATCAGTAGCATAAGTTTCATCTAATTGCAGGTTTAAAGAAGTTGCATACTGTAAATCCTTCGCATGGGAAAAAAGCCATTCCGTCAAGTGCTCTACCGTATCGGAAGAGAGCTTGTCGGAAGCAAGGAGAACCGCTTTGACACCAAGGGTATGGATATCTTCCGTCTGTCCGGTGTAAGTATTGGCAGGAATGGTATATTCACTATAGGATGGATAAGCAGACAGCAATTTATTCCTGCATTTCTCATCAATATCCAAAAGACGGATATCACATTCTTTGGCTAATTCTTCGATTACAGTTGTCTGGATACCGGCAGTACAGAAAAATGCATCGATTTTTCCATTGATAAGCTGGTCAGCAGCATCGGTATAATCGAGGTTTACTGTTTTCACCAGCTCAGTGGTAAGTCCGCTCATGGTCAGAATCTGGTTAGCGTTCTGTTCAGTACCGGAATCCTCCGCACCGATGCTGACGGTTTTGCCCTGTAAATCATCCAGCGTCTGAATATTGGAGTCTGCACGGACGACAATCTGACAGGCTTCCGTATAAAGCCCGGCAATAGCGGAATATCCCTGACAAGGCTCTCCCTCAAAAATTCCACTGCCTTCATAGGCGGAGGCAATCAGGTCAGACTGGGCTAATCCAAGTTCGATATATCCACCGGAGAGCAGCCTTAGATTGGCAGCAGAGCCTGCGGTTGTCTTAACTTCAAACTGATAGGTATCATCCTCCGAGGAGGCAAGCCCGGTAAAGGTATTGGCAAAGGTATAGTAGATTCCACCTATGTCAGCGGCACCAAAGCGGATGGTTTTCTGATAACCACTGCATCCACTCACAAAAAGCAGCGCAAGACATAGAAGAAGACGGAATGGTTTTTTCATATATAAAATCCTTTCTTTTTAAAATTTAATCCCAGTAAAGTATTTTACAATAATTTTTTCAGAAAAGGAAGAGCGAAAAATTAGTGAGAAAAAATATCGTTAATCCTATATTTTTTTAGAAAAAAAGAGATTATAATGTGATGGAATGAAATGAAGGAGGAAGGATTTATGCAGAAAATAACAGTAAAAGTAGATGGTATGCAGTGTGGAATGTGTGAGGCACATGTAAATGATGCAGTGCGGGCAGCATTTCCGGTAAAGAAAGTAACTTCATCCCACAGTAAAAAAGAGACCGTAATTATTACCGATACCGATATTCCAGAGAAAAAAATCAAAGAAGTGATTAAAAACAGTGGATATGATGCGTTAGAAGTAACAAAAGAACCATATGAGAAGAAGGGATTATTTTCAGCATTCCGCAAGTAAACAGAATATCTTAAGAAAAATAATATATATATTATCGGCATAGTATGTTAAAATGAGGAATCGGAAATAATAGGAAAAGAGGACAACGAAATGTTATTGGATTTTGTAGAAATGCTGAAGGTTATTTTTCTTGGAATTGTAGAAGGAATTACAGAATGGCTTCCAATCAGCAGCACAGGACATATGCTTTTAGTGGATGAATTTATCAGGCTTGATATGACAGATTCATTCAAAGAGATGTTTTTCGTGGTGATACAGTTGGGAGCTATTCTTGCGGTAGTGCTTTTGTTCTGGAAGAAAATGTTCCCGTTTCAGTTTAAAGACAAGACACAGCCGGTCATCCGGAAAGATATTTTTTCTTTATGGTTTAAGGTTGTAGCTGCCTGCATACCGGGAGCTGTGGTAACGCTTTTGTTTGATGATTATGTGGATGCACATTTTCATACACCGCTTGTGATTGCTGCTGCATTGATTTTCTATGGTTTTGCGTTTATTCTGATTGAAAACTGGAATAAAAAGCGGAAAGTAAGGGTGGAAAGCTTAAATGATATTACTTATCAGACAGCATTTTTTATCGGACTTTTTCAGGTACTTGCAATTATTCCGGGAACCTCCCGTTCCGGTGCAACCATTATCGGAGCACTTTTAATCGGAGTATCCCGTGTGGCTGCAGCAGAGTTTACATTTTTCCTGGCTGTGCCGGTTATGTTTGGCTGGAGCCTGATCAAACTTATTAAGTTCGGCTTTGCGTTTTCTGCTCAGGAACTTTGTGTCTTAGGCTTAGGTTGCGTGGTAGCATTTGCGGTATCTGTAGTAGTCATTCGTTTTCTGATGGGCTATATCAAAAAACACGATTTTAAAGTATTTGGCTGGTACCGGATTATTCTTGGAGCCATTGTTTTAGGCTATTTTGCACTATAGGAACCGCTTAAGAAAATGAGAGATTCTTCCGATATAAAGAATGGAACAGATTGTTTTAAGCAAAAGGATTTGCTTATAGATATTTTCAAGGAGGAATTTTTATGAACACAAACGCAGTAAATCAGGTGGCAGAAAACGTTTCTGGTTATACGGAATCGGAAAAGAGCAGCAAAGTCTCCGGAAAAACCATTGGAGAGCCAAAGCTTTCGGATAAGGCGAAAGAGTATTATGAGAAGCTGAAAAAGAAATTTAGCACGATGGATTTCATTCTGGTATCCAAGGATATGAAAGAGACAGCAAAAGCCAATGCAGGACAGTATGCCAATGCCAACAAAATGGTGGTCCTGATTGATGAAGAGAAGATTGAGCGGATGGCAGAAGATGAGTCTTACCGGAAACAGTACGAGGGAATCATAGCCAATGCATCCAGTCAGCTTGCAACCATGCAGAGTCGGTTTGCTAATGGACAGAGTGGTGTGAAGGCATATGGCATTCAGGTAAATGATGGCGGCAATGCATCATTTTTTGCAGTTGTAGATAAGTCTTTATCTCTTCAGAAGAAACGTATCGAAAAGAAACAGGAAGAAAACCGTGCAGAACGTAAGAAAGCTCAGAAGGAAGCTTATGAGAAACGAATGAATAAGGAGGATGAAGATACATCTTCCGTTAAGAAATCGGACAGGACTGACAGCACGGATAAAACTGGTAAGAGTGAAGAGCTTGTAACGGTTACTGCTGGTTCGTTGGAAGAACTGGAAAAGAAAATCCAGGATATGTTATATGACAGCATGAGCGATTATGTATTTACACCACAGGAAAAACAGGTTGGCTGGAATGTAGATTTTCGTGGATAATTAATAAAAGGCAGGATACAATATGGAAAAGAACCCCTATATATTGCACTCCGGGCAGACCTGACTTTCTTAATCCACTGGGAAATCAAAGTGGAGAAAAAGGACTGCCTGGAGTAGAGGTACGATTCGTATGCTGACGTTCCGGAAGGGAATGGATAAACTGGCGTGGTGTCATGCCATAGCGTTTTTTAAATTCCCGGTAGAAGTAGGAAAGGCTGCTGAAACCGGCAGTCATGGCGGCATCTGTAATGGAAAGCTCCTGCTGTTCTAAGAGGTCGGCAGCCTTTTGCAGGCGCAGGCTCTTGATATAATCTAAGCATGACATTCCGACATATTTCTTAAAAAAGCGCATGAAATGGTATTCGCTGAAATAGCAGGAGGATGCCAGGCTTTCAATAGAAATATTTTCGGTATAATGTAATCCGATATATTCTAAGACACCCTTAATCTTCTGGGTATGTTCGCTTTGAAGCTGTGGCTGCTCAGAACTTTTGCTGCAGTACGGAAGTAGAAGGGTAAGAAGCTTTAACAGCAGGGATTTTAACATTAGTTCATATCCCGGCTGGGCAGCGGAATAACAGCTGCTGATTTCATAGAACAATGCGAGGGCATCCGGGTAGACCGGGTGCTCTTTTACTATATGAAAAGGGGGAATCAGCTGCTGCTTGGCAAGGGGCATCAGATATCGCATGGCACAGATATCTGCAGAGGATGCACCAAGGAAATCAAGGTGAAAGACATATGTTTCCGAATGCATATGCCCGGCAGGTAATATGGCAATGGAATGCAGAGCCAGAGGAGGAATGAAAACGAAATCTCCAGGCATAGCCTGAAAGCTTTCAAGGTCAACCTGATACGTACAGACACCGCTGGTAATCAGGGTAAATTCAGCCTCTTCATGCCAGTGTGGCGTAACAATGGGATACCGTTCCTGCAACGTAGTAAGATATTTCTTTAATGGAAAAATTCGTTCGCCATGAACGGCCTTTTCTTTTTGTTCCAGAGGGAGTTGTTTTTTATCTTTCATTGGAATCTCCTTTTAATGTTGCTTATTTAAACAGCATTTATCCTGATTTTTTATACAAACAAAATGAAAGAAATGGAATTTTGGATGCAGACGATGGAAGGTAGGTCTGATGCAAAACAGTGCATTTCTAAAATACATTTTTTCTTTCTATGATAAAAACAGTCTTTCCAATGTTTGACAAGATATCTGTACCGTTCGCCGAAGTATGGATGCATGATAAGGATTGTTAGGCGCACTTAGAATTTCATACAGCAATAGCCAACGCTGGCACAGGGACGTGCCGGCGAGGCGCATATGAACATGGATGTGAATTTGCGCCGGTTGGCAGATAAAATAATATTAATACTGAAATTCTTAGTGCGCCTTACTATCTTTATGCAGCATCCACACTCGACGGACGGTGCAGATATCCTCGTCAAAGCAAGCGGAAAGACAGTTTATAATCAAGAAAAAATGTATCTAAGAAATGCTGCTATTTTGTATCCTATAACCTACCTTCCACCGTCTGCATCTGAAATCCATAATCATATCGTTTATTTTGTTTTACATAAAAGAGCAGGATTGTGCAATAAAAACGCAAATATCACGGAAGAAACTTCCTAAAACTTCGTATATAATAACAGTATCATACAAAGAACGAAGTGTAAATACAGAAATAATGGAAATATGGAGGATGAGAACATGAAGAAAAAATGGTGGCATGACAAGGTAGCATATCAGATTTATCCAAAGAGCTTTCAGGACAGCAACGGAGATGGAATCGGTGATTTGAGAGGAATCATATCCAGACTGGATTATTTAAAGGAACTGGGTATCGATATCGTATGGCTTTCACCGATTTATAAATCCCCATTTGTAGACCAGGGATATGATATTTCAGATTATTATAATATTGCTGAAGAATTCGGAACCATGGAAGAGTTTGATGAGCTGCTTGCGGAAGCAAAGAAACGTGATATGTATATCGTAATGGATCTTGTGGTAAATCATTGCTCCGACCAGCATGAGTGGTTCCGGAAAGCACTGGCAGACCCGGATGGAGAGTATGCAGATTATTTCTATTTTGTGAAAGGAAAAGATGGCAGGGCTCCAAGTAATTACCGTTCTTATTTTGGCGGAAGCACCTGGGAGAAGGTGCCAAACAGTGATAAATACTATCTTCATATGTTCGCCAAAGAGCAGCCGGATTTAAACTGGGAGAATCCGGTAGTACGTCAGAAAATCTATGAAATGGTAAACTGGTGGTTAGACAAAGGCGTGGCAGGATTCCGTATTGATGCAATTATCAATATTAAGAAAGATATTAATTTCCCGTCCTTTGAGCCGGATGGACCGGACGGACTTGTAACCTGCATCAGGATGGTAGAAGAGGTAAATGGAGTAGGAGATTTTCTCGAAGAATTAAAACATGAGACTTTTGAAAAGTATGATGCCTTTACGGTAGGAGAAGTCTTTAATATGAAAGAAGATGAGCTCTTAGAATTCATCGGAGAGGATGGACATTTCTCTACGATGTTTGATTTCAGTGCCCATGTGCTTACTTTTGGTGAGCATGGTTGGTACGACCAGAAACCATTACGTTTTGAGGAATGGCGGAAAGTAATTTTTGATTCCCAGCAGGAATTACAGGGAAAATGCTTTAAGGCAAACATTATTGAAAATCATGATGAACCAAGAGGAGCAACACATTATCTGCCGGAGCATGCCAGAAATGATGCAGGAAAGAAGATGCTTGGAACTGTATCCGTTCTTTTGCGTGGAATTCCATTTATCTATCAGGGACAGGAAATCGGGATGACCAACTGCAAACGAAATGATATTTCAGAATATGATGACATCAGCACCATCGACCAGTATCAGGAGGCGTTGCGTGCAGGACTCAGTGAAGAAGAAGCCTTGAAATGCTGCTATGAGAACAGCCGTGATAATGCCAGAACACCAATGCAGTGGTCCGATGGAAAAAATGGCGGATTTACCGATGGAACTCCATGGCTTGCCATGAATCCGAATTACATGGAAATCAATGTAGCAGCCCAGGAGCATAAGGCAGATTCTGTATTGGCTTATTATAGGAAATTAATTGCACTGCGTAAGGCAAAAGAATACAAAGATACTTTCACTTATGGTATTTTTAAACCAAAATATGAAAATGCAGATGACATATTTGCTTTTGAACGGGTAAATGAAGAAAGCGGTCAGAAGCTTTTGATTCTTGCAAACTTTGGAACAGAAGAGCATACCATCACATTAGAGCAAAGAATTGCCAAGGTATTGTTAACCAATGAAGGCCGCCAGGAAGCAATTAATGCTGAGGCAGCCTTAAATGGAACAATTACATTAGACAGCTGTGAAACCGTTGTCTTAGAATTAGAAAAGTAAGATTTGTGGAAGCAATTTAATCTGGAAATTTATTCCATAATCTTGCCATCAACAGAGATGGTAACAACCTGCCATGGAATCATTTTCCCGCTTTGCTTTAAGGCATTCTGGACAGCCATTACAATGCCGCCGCAGCACGGAACCTCCATGCGCACAATACTGATATCTCTGATATTGTTATTGCGGATAATTTCAGTAAGCTTTTCACTGTAATCCACATCATCCAGTTTGGGACATCCAATCAGGGTGATGTGGTTTTTTATGAATTTTTCATGGAAATTGCCATAGGCAAAAGCTGTACAGTCTGCAGCAATCAGCAGTCTTGCATTGTCAAAATACGGAGCATTTGTAGGTGCTAATTTAATCTGAACCGGCCACTGGGTAAGCTGGCTTTCCGGTGCGTTTCCTGCTGTGACTGCGTTGGATGCAGTATCGGATGTGGTATTAGAGCCTGCAGAAGTATTTTCCGTGTTTTTACGCTGCATGGAGCGCATCCGGCTGCCCGGACATCCGCTGAAAACCGGAGCTGCGTGATTGGCTGAAACTGCAGGTTTTACCGAAGCCGCTTCACGGTTCTTTAAGTGCTCTTTTACAGCGGCTTCGTCATAAGCTGCGGCTTCCCTCTGTACAAAGGTAATAGCACCGGTAGGACATGCCGGAAGACAGTCACCTAACCCATCGCAGTAATCCTCTCTTAAAAGCTGGGCTTTTCCATCGACCATGCCGATGGCACCTTCGTGGCAGGCGGATGCACATAAACCGCATCCATTACATTTTTCTTTATCAATATGAATTATTTTACGAATCATTTTAGATTCCTCCTCGTTGATTTTGTATAGTCAGTATACTATAATAGCAATAAATAATCGGTTGGAAAAACAACGGAGGTTATAAAATGAAAAAATTTCCTGTAGAAATGAAAAATTCACCTTTTTTTGAAGGAATTGAGGAAACAGAAGAGGAGAAAGTCTTAAAGGGATTAGATGCCCATGAGATGACTTATGATAAAGAAAATTATATTCTGCACTGCGGAGAGCAGGTAAAAGAAATGGGGCTGCTGGTTTCTGGCGGACTTTTGATTGTGCAGGAGGATTTCTGGGGAAACCGGAATCTGGTTGCAAAAATAGAACCGGGGGATGTTTTTGCAGAGACTTTTGCCTGTATGCAGAGGCGGAATATTAATGTAAGTGTGATTGCAGAAGAGGCAGCAAATGTGCTGTGGCTGAACGTTCGGAATATATTGGATGCAGATGGAGAAACGGAAGGCTGGAAGCTGGTTCTGCTTCGGAATTTATTAGAGAATATGGCAGAAAAGAATCTTCGCTTTAATGAAAAATTAACCCATATGGGAAAACGCAATACCAGAGAAAAGTTATTGTCCTATCTGTCAGCAGAGGCACAGAAGCATGGAACATCAGAGTTTGATATTCCATTTTCCAGACAGCAGTTAGCAGATTATCTTTCTGTGGAACGGAGTGCGATGTCAACGGAGCTTGGAAAATTAAGAGATGAGGGACGGCTTTCTTTCCGGAAGAATCATTTTTGCCTGAACAGAGATGCATATTTATAATAGAAGAAAATGCACTTTTGAGAAATTGTACTGAATTCAAAACTTGATTTTTATTTAAAAGAGGGTACAATAATATGCAGTTAAAATAATACATAGAAAAAGAGGAGAGAAAGATATGTTTGGTTTTGGTCAACTGATTGATATTTTAAAGAAAAGCCCAAAGAAAATTGTGTTTACAGAGGGAAATGACCCAAGAATTTTAGAGGCAGCATCCCGCCTGCTGGCAAGTAATTTCTTAAGCCCGATTCTGGTTGGAAATGAGGCTGAGATTCAGAAAGCAGCAGAGGAGAGCGGATTTAATATTCGCGGAGCCAAAATTATCGATCCATTACATTTTGAAAAATTTGATGAAATGGTTACCATGTTCTGTGATTTAAGAAAGAGCAAAGGCGTAACACCGGAGCAGGCAAAAGGAATTCTTTCACAGGCTAATTATTTCGGAACCATGTTAGTAAAAATGGGATATGCTGATGCACTGTTAGGTGGAGCAACCTATTCTACAGCAGATACTGTTCGTCCAGCGTTACAGTTAATTAAGACAAAACCGGGTAACAGCATTGTATCATCCTGCTTTATTCTGGTACGTCCTTCTGCAACCGGCGAGAATGAAGTACTGGCAATGGCTGACTGTGCAATCAACATTCATCCGACAGAAGATGAACTGGTTGAAATTGCCGGAGAAGCAGCAGAGTGTGCAAAGATATTCGGTGTAGATCCAAAGGTGGCATTCTTAAGCTATTCTACATTAGGCTCCGGAAAGGGCGAGGATGTAGATAAGATGCGTAATGCTGCAAACAAGACAAGAGAAAAATATCCGGAGCTTCCAATCGAGGGAGAGCTTCAGTTTGATGCAGCCGTATCTCCAAGAGTTGCACGTACCAAATGTCCGGAATCCAAAGTGGCAGGACATGCAAATACATTTATTTTCCCGGATATCAATGCAGGAAATATTGGATATAAGATTGCGCAGCGTCTTGGTAACTTTGATGCATATGGTCCGATTCTTCTTGGATTAAATGCACCAATCAATGACTTATCCCGTGGATGTAATGCATCAGAAGTATATTCCATGGCAATTATTACAGCTGCATTAGCGTAAGCTGTTAGAATGAAAAGGTGACGGTATGCATAACGAATTAACACAAAGTGATATCAAGAAGATGGAAGAAGAAATTGAATATCGGAAATTAGTGGTACGAAAGAATGCAATCCGTGCTGTACAGGAAGCAAGAGAACAGGGTGACTTAAGTGAAAACTTCGAGTATTATGCTGCCAAGAAAGATAAGAATAAAAACGAAAGCAGAATTCGTTATTTAGAGCGCATGATTCGTACTGCAGTCGTGGTATCAGATGACTCTAAGGAAGACGAGGCAGGTATCAATAATACGGTGACGGTTTATGTTGAAGAAGATGATATGGAAGAATCCTTCAAATTGGTGACTACCATGCGTGGAAATTCGCTGAAAGGATTAATCAGTATCGAATCTCCTATGGGGAAAGCAGTGCTTGGCCATAAGGTAGGAGACCGTGTCAGTGTGAAGGTAAATGACGATTACAGTTATGATGTTATAATCCGTAAAATTGAAAATACCGGAGAAGAGAACGAGAAAATCCGAAGCTTCTAAAAGATAATAAGAATAAGAATAAGAATAAGAATAAGAACCGGAAAACGGTTTAAAAAGGCGAGAAGAGGTCTGTAAAAGGTGATGCTTTTGCAGGCTTCTTTTTTTACGTTACAGGAAATTGCTTTCCTGTAACGTAAAAAACGCTCCGCGAGGATGTACCAAGGTGTATCCTGTTTTGTATATTTTGCACAAATTGTGAAATGGATTTTTGTGAATGAAAATGACGGAATATGATTGACTATGACTGTTTTTGAACGTATAATAAAACCATAGAAAGCAGAAAATAGAAAAAAGGAATGGGAGGGATGATATGCTGACAGAGGAAAGATATGGAAAAATCCTTTCCCTGCTGGAAGAACAGGGCAGTGTTAAAGTGACTGAGCTGATGCAGCTTTTAGATGCTTCCGAGTCAACGGTACGAAGAGATTTGAATGCTTTAGACGAAAATGGAAAGCTTTTGAAGGTTCATGGCGGTGCAATTTTAAGAGGAACAGTTTTTCATACACAGGATGATGATGTGCCACTTCGAAGAAACATGCATCGTGATGAGAAGGCAGCCATAGCGAAGTATGCAGCATCCTTAATTACAGCAGATGATTTTATTTATCTGGATGCAGGAACCACAACAGACAGCATGATTGATTTTATGGATGTGAAGCCATCCTGTGTGGTAACCAACGCAGTAGCCCATGCAAAACGGCTCTCTGAACTGGGATGTGAGGTTTATATCATCGGCGGAGAGTTCAAGGCATCCACAGAAGCTGTGGTAGGTGCTGAGGCAGTGGAGTCCTTGGATAAATATAACTTTACAAAAGGTTTCTTCGGAACTAATGGAATTAATGTAGAAAAAGGATATACCACACCAGATGTGAAAGAGGCTATGGTAAAGAAGAAAGCAATGGCAAATTGCAGACAGTGTTATATCCTGGGAGATAAGAGTAAATTTGCACAGATATCCAGTGTGACATTTGCACCATTTGCTTCAGCAGATGTGATTACAACAGGTCTTACCTTGGAGTCTTATCGGAAGTATAAAAATATAAAGGAGGTGGAAGAATGATTTATACCGTAACTTTTAATCCGTCACTGGATTATGTGGTGGATGTAAAAACCTTCAAAACCGGTCAGGTAAATCGGACGGAACAGGAGAAAATGTTCCCGGGAGGAAAGGGAATCAACGTATCCATCGTACTGAATCATCTGGGATTAAAGAGTACCGCATGGGGCTTTTTAGCTGGCTTTACCGGAGAAGAAATCAGTAAGCGTCTGGATGAAGAAGGTGTAAATACCGATTTCATTCAGGTAGAGGAAGGAATATCCAGAATTAATGTGAAGCTTCGGTCCACAGAAGAAACAGAAATCAATGGCCAGGGGCCGATGATCCGCAGCACAGATATCGGGAAGCTTTATGCTAAATTAGATACCTTAAAAACCGGAGATGTGCTGGTACTGGCAGGAAGTATACCGGATATTATGCCGCAGTCCATATATATGGATATCATGAAATACCTGGAAGGAAAGGATGTCATGATTGCTGTAGATGCAACCAGAGAACTTCTGGCAAATGTACTTCCGCTTCATCCATTCCTGATTAAACCGAATAATCATGAATTAGGACAGTTATTTGGTGTGACAATCAGCAGCAAAGAGGATGTAAAGAAATACGCAGCGAAGCTGCAGGAGCAGGGTGCAAGAAATGTACTTGTTTCCATGGCAGGTGACGGGGCTGTGCTTTTGACAGAAGAGGGAAAAGCTTTTGAGAGCGAAGCTCCGAAGGGTAAAGTAAAGAATTCCGTAGGAGCAGGAGACTCCATGGTGGCAGGTTTCCTGGCAGGATATTTAAAGAATAAGGATTATGCGCAGGCGTTTAAGATGGGAGTCTGTACCGGAAGCGCCAGTGCATTTTCAGAAGAACTTGCAACGAAAGAAGAAGTAGAACAATTATTAAAGAATCATGCATTTTCATTTTAAGAAAAAGGAGGAAGGTATATGAGAATCAGAGATTTGCTGGCACCGGAAAGCATTCAGTTGAATGGTTCAGCAACCGGAAAGGAAGATGTATTAAACCAGATGGTTTCCCTGATGGTAAAGAGTGGAAAAATAGCAGATGAAGAGACTTACCGGAAAGGAGTCTTTGCAAGAGAGGAAGAGAGTACCACAGGAATTGGAGAGGGCATTGCAATTCCTCATTGCAAATCAGCAGCCGTAAAGAAACCGGGATTAAGTGCAATGGTATTAAAGAATGGGGTAGATTTTGATGCCTTAGATGGAGAGAAGGTTCATTTAATCTTCTTAATTGCAGCACCGGATACAGAAGATAATGTACATCTTGACGTATTAAGCCGTCTGTCTGTTCTTCTGATGGATGAGAATTTCACCAACGGATTAAAACAGGCTACTTCGGTTGAAGAATTCTTAAAAGTCATTGATGAAGCAGAGTCTGAGAAGGAAGAAAAGGAAGAACAGAAGGAAACAGAAATAAAGGAACCGGAAGAAAATCAGAAAAAGATTCTTGCAGTAACCGGATGTCCGACTGGAATTGCCCATACATACATGGCAGCAGAAAGTCTGGAAAAGAAGGCAGCAGAATTAGGTTGCTTTATTAAGGTGGAAACAAGAGGCTCCGGCGGAGCAAAAAATGTGCTTACTGCAAAAGAAATTGAAGAGGCAGATTGTATTATTGTAGCAGCCGATACCAAAGTCCCGATGGATCGTTTTGCCGGAAAACCGGTTATCATCTGTCAGGTTTCCGATGGAATCAGTAAAGCAGATAAATTAATACAGCGCGCTATGGCAAAGGATGCACCAATTTATAAAGGCAGCGGCGAAGCATCAGAAAGTGAAAGCATGGGCGGAGAAAGTTTTGGACACAAAGTTTACAAGCATCTGATGAATGGTGTTTCCCATATGCTTCCGTTTGTTGTCGGTGGTGGTATTATGATTGCCATTGCATTTTTAATCGACAGCTTTGGTGTAGACCTTGCATCACTTCCTACGGATGAGCGTGCTAATTTTGGTACAATTCTTCCGGCAGCAGCATTCTTTAAGTCCATTGGAGGACTGGCATTTGGCTTTATGCTTCCTGTACTGGCTGGCTATATTGCCATGAGTATTGCAGACCGTCCGGGACTGGTAGTAGGTTTCGTTGGAGGAGCAATTGCAGCAAATGGAAAATCAGGTTTCCTTGGAGCCTTAGTAGCCGGATTTGCCGCAGGTCTTATCATCCAGTTATTAAAGAAAATCTTTGACAAACTGCCAAAAGGCCTGGATGGATTGAAACCGGTTCTACTGTATCCGCTGCTTGGTGTATTGTTAATAGGTGCATTGATGACCTTTATCATCGAACCACCGGTCGGAGCTTTGAATATTGCAATTAATACAGGACTGGCACATATGAATGGTGTAAGCTCGGTATTACTGGGAGCATTGGTAGCTGGAATGATGGCTGTGGATATGGGTGGTCCTTTAAATAAGGCAGCATATGTATTTGGAACTGCATCCATTGCCGCTGGAAACTATAATATTATGGCAGCCGTTATGATTGGAGGTATGGTACCACCAATTGCCATTGCACTTGGAACCTTATTTTTCAAAAATAAATTTACAGCAGAAGAAAGAAAAGCCGGACCGACAAACTTTATTATGGGATTATCCTTTATTACAGAAGGTGCAATACCGTTTGCAGCAGCGGATCCGCTGCGCGTGATTCCAGCCTGTGTGGTAGGTTCTGCAATTGCAGGAGCAATGTCTATGGCATTTAACTGTACACTGATGGCACCACATGGTGGAATCTTCGTATTCTTAGTAATGGGTAATGCAATCTGGTATCTTTTATCATTGATTGTAGGTTCAGCAGTATCTTGTCTGCTTTTGGGATTGTTAAAAAAGAAGATTGTATGATATAATAAGTGATGTACTCACGAATAGTGAGCATAAGCGAGTCAACATACTTGCAAATTAAAACTATGGTATAAAAAACGGGAAAAAATATAACTTTTTAGGAGGAAGAACATGAAGGAATTTACTTACACAATCACAGATGAGCAGGGAATCCATGCAAGACCGGCAGGATTACTGGTAAAGGAAGCTGCAGGATTTGCAAGTGCAATTACCATTGAAAAGGATGGTAAGAAAGTAGATGCAAAGAGAATCCTTGGCGTTATGGGGCTGGGTGCTAAGAAAGGTGCAGAAATCACACTTCGTGCTGAAGGTGAAGATGAAGATGCAGCAATTGAAAAATTAAGTGCATTCTTACAGGAGAATCTGTAAAGCCAGGAAGAATATTTAAGCTGAAGTGCATTTCGGAAAAGGTGTTCACAGCGATGAAAAGGGACCTGTCACTTATGATAAGTGGCAGGTCCTTTTATGATGATTTGTATTATTTTAAAATTCCTTAGTTATTTGAGATAAATGTTAATTCATCAGAGGAATAGAATGTCTCATAAGAATCATAATCACGTACTTCAAATTTAATAGAAGCATTGGTTACATCATCAATAGATGTAATATCATCATTTGCTTCAATTGACATAAAGGTACCGGTTCCAGGAAGAAGATATCCATATCCGTAATCATCCTGCATAAAGTCATTGATTGAGAAATCATCGGATTCAGCAACACAGGTTTTATCTGTAGTGTTCTCAATATAGAATACAAATACAAGTGTATCATCCCAACCGGTTGTTGTGCCGACATAATATGCATTGATGCCATTAGAGGAATCTAATGCAACTGCACCCGGAACAGAGGAAATAGAGAATGGGGTATAGGAATCGGAAAGATTGATATCCTGTACAACACCATCATCAATCAAAGTATCATAAGTATCAGAATCATAGAAGCTTACCTGAAGTTTAATATTATCAATGCTGTCAAAACCGGTTAAAGTGAAATCATCAGAAGAAATGCTAAGTTCTTCGTTGCTTTTTTTGCCGGCAGCGACGTCACCTGAAATATAACCATACATGGTTACACCATTGATTGCACAATAATCAACATTGATTCCAAGGTCGTTAGAAGTATTGTTTTCAACAGTAACTTTAATTTCCGGAATTACAGAATCATCATAGTAGCTGTATACAATACTGGTAGCTGTAATGGTAACATCATTAGCTGAGTATAATACAACATTATCTAAAGGAACTTCTTTGTCATCGCCATAGCTGTAATCACTGTAATCACTGTCATCATAGTCATCACTATCATCTGAATCGGAATCAAAATCAAAGTCATCAAGATCAGATGTGATACCACTGTTGTCAAAAAGTTCTTTTCCAGCTTTGCTTAAGGTTTTAGAAACATTGATAACTGCATATACAATAACACCGATAGAAAAGATGGTTGCCAGAATGGAAATGATTAATCCGGCAATTGCTGCACCACGAAGGTCACGGTTCTTACCCATTCCAAGAATGGAAAGAATGATAGCAGCGATACCAAGAATGATTCCGATAATTGGAACAAACCATCCGAAAGGTAAAGCTGCGATACCAAGAATCAGACCAAGGACACCAAAAACACAGGATTTTTTCGGCGCATCACCGTTGATATTGTAGGAAGGTGCTGCATTGTAGCTGTTTCCATTATAGGTGTTTCCATTGTTAAATGCCTGCTGTCCGTAATCTGGCTGATTGTAAGCCGACTGATTATAAGCGTTCTGATTAAAGCTGTTTGGATTATAATCGGTCTGGTTGAATGCCTGCTGCTGATTTGTATTTGGTGCATCATAGGTCTGAGGACCATTTTCCGGCTGGTTGTACGTCTGCTGCTCAGGAGCCGGTTGACCATAGTTCATCTGAGCATTGTTGTCTGGGTTTGGAGTTCCGGCAGGTTCATTTCCGGAAAAACCATTTGGATTGTCGTTTACATTTTCTCCATTTAAATTATACATAACTTTCTCCTTTTCATATATTACGTGAATGGTTGTACTCTATTAAGGTATCATATTAAAGTCAGCTTGACAATGTTTTTCTTTTTTTGCTTTTTTTGCAGAAAAAAATCAAAACATTTATAAAAATACATTGACATCATCACTTTACAGTGATAAACTATGCTCAATTAATGAACTGAATAAATAAAATCAGTGAGCAAAAGTAGTACGGTAAATGATTTCTTTACAGAGAGCCGGCGTTGGTGGAAGCCGGTAAGATAGTTTATTCGGAATGGATTTGTCAGATGCAAAGTGAACAATAGTAGCGGATGCCGTTTTCCCACGTTACAGGGACGAGGATATCGAAGGAGACTTCTGTATCCAAGAGGTTATGTTTGAATGAGTGGCGGATATTTTCTGATTGAAAATATCCGCTTTTTTAGTTACTTACAGGTAAAAAGCAGACATAGCGAAGATGGGTGGCACCACGCGATAAGCGTCCCTGACTGGAAAAGAACATTTTCCGGTCAGGGACTTTTTCTTTGCACGAGCAGCATTTATAAAGCCGGTTTATAGGAGGATGATTATGGTAAGAAACAGAAAAGTATTCAAAAAAACAGTGAGCATTGTCAATGAAAAATCAACAGACATGTACGAAAGTCTGGTAGGAGATAAAAAAGGCTTCCTGTTAGAAAGTTACGATAAGAATTATGACCGCTATACTTTCTTTGGCATGGAGCCGGAAGAAATTGTAACATCAAGAGGAAATGCACTGGTGATTACAAAAGCAGATGGCACAGAGGAAGTAAGAGAAGGAAATCCGCTGGAGCGTCTGAAAGAATATTATAGTGAATTTCATATCGAAAAAGAAGACGAAGAGCTGTCCTTCTCCGGCGGACTGGTTGGAAATCTTGGATATGATTTCGTAAGATATTCTGAAGTGCTTCCGGACAATAACACGGATGAAATCGGAATCGAAACCATACAGATGATGTTGATGACTTCTTTCCTTATGGTAGACCATGTAGCAGAAACACTGACTGCTGTAGTATTAGAAGAGCCTTCGGAAGAAGGAAGAGAGCAGGCAATGGAAAAGGCAGGAAAGATGATAAAGAAAGCCATGGAAAAGAAGGAATGCAAACGGAACTTCTACCACGATGGAAAAATCATTAAGAAGTCGGACAGTATCGAAGAATATGGCGAAAAGGTAGAGAAAATCAAACATTATATCAGAGAAGGCCATGTGTTCCAGACCGTATTGTCACAGCGCTGGACGATTGAAACCAGACAGACCGGTTTTGAATTATATAAGGAATTAAGAGAATTAAATCCTTCTCCATATCTTTATTATTTTAATTACGGAATCTTTGAAGTAATCGGAAGTTCACCGGAAATGATTGTAAAGAAGCAGGGAAATAAAGTGTTCACCTGTCCGATTGCAGGAACCCGGAAGAGAGGAAAAGATGAAGCAGAAGACAAACGGCTGCGGGATGAACTACTTTCCGATGAAAAAGAGCGGGCAGAACATGTTATGTTAGTAGACCTTGCAAGAAATGATATGGGAAGAATCAGTGAATTTGGAACCGTAAAGGTAACACAGTTTATGGAAGTACAGAATTATTCCCATGTAATGCATATTGTTTCCCAGGTAGAGGGACGCAAGAAAGGAGAATCCCATCCATTAGATTTGGTGGCATCCTTCCTTCCGGCAGGAACCTTAAGCGGAGCACCAAAGATTCGAGCCATGGAAATCATTGATGAATTAGAAAGTGTACGAAGAGGCTTATATGGTGGAGCAACCGGATATATTGATTTCGGTGGAGACATGGATTTCTGTATTACAATCCGGACCATGGTAAAGAAAGGAAATGAGGTATACCTTCAGGCAGGAGCCGGAATCGTAGCAGATTCCGTACCGGAAAATGAATATTATGAATGCTGCAATAAAGTAATGGCATTGGCAAAGACTTTGGTTGAGGAGGAGAACTTATGATACTGCTGATTGATAACTACGATTCATTTACCTATAACCTGTATCAGTATATAGGAACTTTTACGAAGGACATTATCGTAAAACGGAATGACAAGATTACAATAGAAGAAATCCGCACCATAAACCCGGAACGCATCATTCTTTCTCCGGGACCAAAAGCACCGAAGGATGCCGGCATCTGTATGGATGTGGTGAAGGAATTTTATAAGACAATTCCAATCCTTGGCATCTGCTTAGGACATCAGTGTATCGGGGAAGCCTTTGGCGGCGTAGTGAGTTATGCAAAGGAATTATATCATGGAAAACAGTCCCTGATTGCCCATGACGGCACAGGAATCTTTCAGGGAATTGAAAGCCCGATTCAGGTGGCAAGATATCATTCCCTGGCTGTTCAGAAAGATAGTCTTCCGGAGTGCCTTGTGGTAACGGCGGAGACAGAGGATGGAGAAATCATGGCAATGCGCCATAAAGATTATCCGGTAGCTGGATTACAGTTCCATCCGGAATCCATTTATACACAGCATGGAAAGCGTATGATAGAGAATTTCTTGAATGGGAGGATATAGAACATGATATTAGATGAAATTGTTGCAGATAAAAGAGAGCAGCTATTTCGTGATAAGCAGAAAACAGATCTGACCGTGATGCGGACTTTGGCAGAAGAGAAGTTAAGGGAAGAAGCAGCAAAGAAAGAAAATGTAAGAAGCTTTTATCAGAATCTTGCCAAAGATGGACTTTCCATTATTGGAGAATTTAAAAATGCATCCCCAAGCCTTGGAAAGATAGAAAGCAGGATTACATTGGAAGAGCGGATGGAAGATTATACCGCTTCTGTGGATGCGGTATCCTGCCTGACAGAAGAGAAGCATTTCCTTGGAAATACTGATTATTTCCGGAAAGTAAGAAATCTGACTCCGCTTCCAATGTTACGGAAAGATTTCATGATTGAAGAATATCAGTTTTATGAAGCAAAAGCCATTGATGCAGATGCGGTATTACTGATAGCAGCAATCTTAGATGACAAGGAAATGTATGACTTTTATCAGCTTGCAAAGGAATTAAAGTTAGATGTACTGGTGGAAACCCATGATGAATGGGAAATGGAACGGGCATTGAAGCTGGATGCAGACATCATTGGAATCAACAACCGTAATCTTAAAGATTTTACCATTTCGCTGGAACGAACCAAAACACTTTCTAAGATGGTGCCAAAGGATAAACTCTTAATCGCAGAAAGCGGAATTGTAAGAGATGATGATGTGGCATATCTTGCAGATTGCGGTGTCAGCGGATTCTTAATCGGAAGAGCATTTATGGAACATGAAAATCCCAAGGCACTGGCAGCCCACTGGAAACAGGTTTATAAGGAAGCCGCAAAGTAAGGAGAAATGGCATGACAAAGATTAAGATTTGTGGCATCACAAGAGAATCTGAGACAGAAGTGCTGAACCGGATGCAGGTAGATTATGCAGGCTTTGTATTCTTTGAAAAAAGCAAACGAAACGTTTCGATAGAGCAGGCAAAAGAAATTAAGAAACATTTGAAGCCTTCTATTAAAACTGTGGCAGTTACTGTAAATCCGGCACTGGATTTGATAGATGAAATCATAGAAGCAGGTTTTGATATTCTGCAGATTCATAAGATGCAGGAATTCCATGAAAATCTTAAAATTCCGGTCTGGGTAGCATATCAGGTGCGAAACAGGGAAGAAGCGGAAGAAATAAATGTTCCGGATGGTATTTCCGGCATTTTATTAGACGCACCGGAATATGGCAGTGGAAAGACTTTTTCCTGGCAGGATTTTCCGATGAAAAAAAGAAGGGAATGGCAGGAAAGAAGGATACCATTTATTTTAGCCGGCGGCTTAAGCAGTGAAAATGTAGAAGAAGGTATCCGGTTATTTGAACCTGATGTAGTAGATGTCAGTTCTTCGGTAGAAGGAGAACATGGAAAAGATTATAAAAAAGTAGAAGCATTTGTAAGAAAGGTGAGAGAACATGAATAAGAAGAGTTATTATGGAGCATTTGGTGGACAGTATGTAGCAGAATCATTGATGAATACTTTAAAAGAGTTGGATGATGCTTTTGAAAAGTATACAAAGGATGAAGAATTTTTAAAGGAAGTGGACTATTATCTGAAACAATATGTAGGAAGAGAGACACCACTTTATTTTGCCAGCCGTCTGAGTGAGGCATATGGAACAAAGATTTATTTAAAAAGAGAGGATTTAAACCATACCGGAGCCCATAAGATTAACAACGTAATCGGTCAGATTCTTCTGGCAAAGAGAATGGGAAAAACCAAGGTAATCGCAGAAACCGGAGCCGGTCAGCATGGTGTGGCAACTGCAACCGGAGCAGCTCTTTTTAATATGGAATGTACCGTATATATGGGAGCGGAGGATATGAAACGTCAGTCGCTGAATGTAATGCGTATGGAAATGCTGGGAGCTAAAGTAGTGCCGGTTACATCCGGAAGTAATACCTTAAAGGATGCTACCAATGAGGCAATTCGTACCTGGGCAAAAACCGCAGAGGATACCTTTTATGTAATCGGTTCCGCTGTTGGACCGTATCCTTATCCGAAGATGGTAAAATATTTCCAGAGCGTCATCAGCAAAGAAGCAAAGAAACAGATTTTAGAGCAGGAAGGAAGACTGCCGGATGTGGTTATGGCATGTGTTGGCGGAGGTTCTAATTCTATCGGAATGTTTGCAGATTTTATTGAAGAAAAGGATGTAAAACTGATTGGTGTAGAAGCTGCCGGAAAGGGAATTGAGACAGGGGAGCATGCCAGTGCCATGGCATTGGGCGAGCCTGGCGTATTACATGGTATGCGTTCCTATTTATTACAGGATGAGGATGGAAATGTGCAGCTTGCCCATTCCATTTCCGCAGGACTGGATTATCCGGGGGTTGGACCGGAGCATGCCTATCTTAAGGACAGCGGCAGAGCAGAATATGTTGCAATCAAGGATGATGAAGCCATGGATGCATTAATGGAGCTTTGTAAATTAGAGGGTATCATACCGGCAATCGAAAGTGCCCATGCAGTGGCATATGCAAAGAAGCAGGCGAAGAAAATGAAGCCGGATGATATTATGGTAGTTTGCCTTTCCGGAAGAGGCGACAAGGATGTAAATACAATTGCAGATTATCTTGCAGGAAAGGGTTATTTAAACTAGGAGGTGCAGCATGAACAGAATCGAAGAAAAATTAGCACAGTTAAAAGAACAGAACAAAAAAGCATTTATTACATATATGACAGCAGGAATGCCGGACTTTGATAAAATGCAGGAGATTATCCGCACACAGGAGCAGGCGGGAACAGACATCATCGAGCTTGGAATTCCATTTTCAGACCCGGTAGCAGATGGCCCGGTTATTCAGGATGCTTCCTATCATGCCATCTTAAAAGGTGTGAATTTAAAGAAAGTATTAGAAGCCATGAAAAAGCTTCGCAGTGCAAAAATTGAGATTCCAATTGTATTTATGATGTATTACAATACCATACTTCACTATGGTGTGGAAGCCTTTGTGGATGCATGTATTGAAAGCGGAGTAGACGGACTGATTATTCCGGATCTGCCATTAGAGGAACAGGATGAGATAAAGGAATTTTTACAGAAGGAAAATGCACCGATTCTTATCCAACTGGTATCTCCGGTTTCTAAGGACAGAATCCCTGAGATTTTAAAGGATGCAAGAGGATTTGTTTACTGCGTATCTTCCATGGGTGTAACCGGACAGGAAGCAACCTTCCATAAGAGTGTAATAGATTATCTTGGCAGTGTGAAAGCGGTATCAAAAATTCCTGTCATGATGGGATTTGGTATCCGCACTGCAGAGGATGTTGCACCGATGAAAAATATTATCGACGGAGCAATTGTAGGCTCACATTTCATCAGGCTGATGGAAGAAAATGATTATGATTTACAGGCAATCGAAACTTATTGTGGCACATTTAAAAAAGAACTGAATCATTAAAGGAGAAATTTACGATGAAAGAATATATTGAACTGGTTGCAGAAGGAAAAGATTTAACAGAAGAACAGGCAAAAGCAGCAATGGAAATCTTATTAAGCGGGGAAGCATCCCAGGCTCAGATTGGTGCTTTTTTAATGGGACTTCGTATGAAAGGTGAGACCTTAGATGAATTAACCGGGTTTGCAGGAGTACTCCGGGATAAGGCAGATACTATTTCACCGAAGGTTTCTGATTATGTGGATCTGGTAGGCACCGGTGGAGACTGTACTTATACTTTTAATGTGTCTACCACTTCTGCATTTGTCGTTGCAGCAGCCGGACTCCCGGTGGCAAAGCATGGCAATCGTTCCATTTCTTCAAAGAGCGGAGCCGGCGATGTATTAGAGGCACTGGGCGTAAATATTATGGCAGAGCCTGCAAAAGTAGAAGCCTGCGTGGAGAAAGCCGGAATCGGATTTATGTTTGCACAGCTCTTTAACAAATCCATGAAATATGTAGGTCAGGCAAGAAAGGAAATGGGTGTGCGTACTGTGTTCAATATTTTAGGACCGCTTGCCAATCCTTCCAGAGCAAAAAATATGGTGGTAGGTGTCTATGATGCAGCCCTGACAGAAAAAATTGCCCTTGCCATGAGCAGGCTTGGCGTTGAACGTGCCTTTGTAGTAAGCGGCAAAGACAATATGGATGAAATCACAACCACAACCGAGACCGTAATATCTGAAATCAAGGACGGGAAAGTAAATACATTTACCATAACACCGGAGCAGTTTGGTTTAAAACGTGCTTCTTTAGAGGAACTGCGTGGTGGCGATGGAACAGAAAACGCCGTTATCACAAAGAAAATTCTCTCAGGAGAAGAAAAAGGTGCAAAACGTGACATCGTATTACTGAATGCCGGAGCAACCCTGTATGTTGGTGGAGCAGCATCCACCATAGAAGATGGAATCGCCCTTGCAAAAGAAGCAATCGACAGCGGAAAAGCAGCAGGAAAGTTAGCGGAGCTGGTGAAGGTATCAAACGAAGCGTAAAAACAGAAATAAATCTGCACCGTAAAAACGGAATGTTAACCTTTTGCAAATATAGGTTGACAATATAAGCCAGAATACCATATAATACCCTATGGATAAAATCTATAGGGTATTTTTAGGCGATTGTGAAAAGAAATACCAATATTACCAATAAAATATTCAGATATTCAAAGGACTATATTTTATACGGCACCAGATGTCAGCAATTCTTAGCGGCATGTTTTCCTTGAATGCAGACTGTCTTTCCGTTGCTTTGACTTAGATAGCGGCACTGTCCGTTGAATACGGATGCAGCCGAACGTCTGCAAGGGGCACTAAGAATTTCGGAACATATATGGATTCGTCTGGCAACCGGCGCATATTCACATCCATGTTCAGATGCGCCTCGCTGGCACATCCCTGTGCCAGCGTTGCCGGGTGACAGACGAAATTCCAAGTGCCCCTAACAGTCATTCTAATGCATCCGTACCTTCAACGGACAGCGCCGCTATCTTGTCAAACATTGGAAAGACTGTTTTCATAGCAAAAAGGAAAACATGCTGTTTAGAATTGCGGCATCTGGTGGCTTAAAAGATATGTCCTTTGAATAGCTGAAATTTTAGTGAATGATAGGGTATTTCCTTTCATAATCGCCTGAAAAAAACACAATGATAGGAGCATTATTATGGAAAAAAGAAAAATAACAACACAGCAGATGGCACTGGTAGCAATCATGACAGCGCTGACCTGTATCCTGGCACCATTTTCATTGCCGATTGGTCCGGTACCAATTTCCCTTACCAATCTGGTTATTTACTTCTCATTGTATTTACTGGGTTGGAAGCTTGGAACGTTAAGCTACGTCATTTACCTTCTGATTGGACTGGTTGGTGTACCGGTATTTTCAGGATTTACCGCAGGACCGGCGAAACTTTTTGGCCCAACCGGTGGATATTTAATCGGATTTATTCCAATGGCAATCATTGCCGGTATTGTAATTGATAAATATACTGAGAAATGGCTCTTATGTCTGCTGGCAATGATTGCTGGAACGATTGTCTGCTATGCATTAGGAACAGCATGGCTTGCTTATGAAGCGAAGATGGACATGATGGCAGCATTATGGGCTGGTGTAATTCCTTTTATTCCTGGTGATCTGGTGAAAATGGCACTGGCAATTTTAATTGCACCAAAAATCAGAGCTCAGGTATGCAGGGCAAGATAATTTTTCATAGTCTTTAGAGCAGTTTTTTCCAGACGGCTGACCTGAGCCTGGGAAATATGAATCTCATCAGCAATCTCCATCTGGGTTTTGCCTTCAAAGAACCGTAGCTTAACGATATGATTTTCTCTGTCGTTGAGCCGGTTCATTGCATCGGAGAGGGCAAGCCCTTCCACCCAGTTATCTTCTTTATTCTTTTTATCACTAATCTGATCCATCACATAGAGTGTATCACCACCATCCGTATAGACCGGGTCATAAAGACTGACCGGACTTTGAATGGCATCTAGGGCATAGACGATTTCTTCTTTGGTAAGTCCGGCTTCTTTTGCAATTTCCTGTAAAGTAGGCTCCTGCATGGAATTTTTCATCAGGATTTCTTTGGCATGAATGGCTTTATAGGCAGTATCCCGCAGGGAACGGCTGACACGGATGCTGTTGTTATCCCGCAGATAGCGGCGGATTTCGCCAATAATCATAGGAACGGCATAGGTGGAAAATTTTACCCCCAGTGTATCATCAAAATTGTCAATGGACTTAATCAGTCCGATACATCCAATCTGAAAGAGGTCATCAATATTTTCCTGATTTCCGGAAAAACGTTTAATCACACTTAAGACCAGACGAAGATTCCCTTTGATATATGTTTCCCTTGCAGTCATATCCCCCTGTTTGATTCTGGCAAATAGAGCAGCCTTTTCTTCTTCCTTTAGGATTGGAAGCTTTGCGGTATTTACACCGCAGATTTCAACTTTGTAGACGGACATGATGCGTACCTCCGGGTTAAAATGTTTTTGCAGCCATTGGCTGATACAGAAAGGATGTCCTTATTTACATAAAAATATGCCGAAAACAATAAAAATTTAATAATTTTTCATCTTGAAAAACGAATGAGTGAAAGCTATGATATACATAAAGAGAAAAAATGGAAGTGGAATAATATGCAGGATGCAATAGATAAGAGAAATGAAAGAGATCGAATTGCTCATAGTATTGTGAAACGCTGGAATGTTCATTACATGTCGGAAGAAGAGATTTTAGCCGCACGCAGGAAACAGCAGGATGAACAGCGGGCACAGGAGATTCTTGATCGTCTTGCAAGAGTGGCTGCAGAGGAAGAAGAAAAAAAGCAGCGTGAGATTGATGCGGCAGTAAGGCAGCAGATTGAGGAAGAAAGAGCACGTTTACAGAAAGAAGAAGCAGATGAAACGATTTCAGATGATAAGTTATCTGCTATTTTAGGAGAAAAGAGTCCTGAACGAAAAGAAACACCGCAGGCAGCGGAAGTGTCACAGGAGGTGGAAACACCGCAGGTGGTGGAGAAACAGACAGACAGTGGAGAACAAGTGCCTGAGGTCATAGAAGCGACCGTTGAAACAGAACAGGAATAAGTCGGGTTCTAACGGACAATATCTCATTCATATATTGTAATAAGAAGTAAAACTGGAGCATAAGTATGGATGATGCCTTGCTGTTACAGAAGTATCATGGATTAGGAAATGATTATCTTGTACTCGACCCGAATAAGAATAAGATACATTTATTGGAACGTCATATTGTAAAGCTATGCAGAAGAAATATTGGTGCAGGAGCTGATGGCATTTTATATGGACCGATATGGCAGGATGAGAAGCTTTATGTAAAGATATTTAACCCGGATGGAAGTGAAGCAGAGCGCAGCGGAAATGGTGTTCGGATTTTTGCAAAATATTTATTAGATGCCGGATATATCAGACACAGACCGTTTAGCCTTTATACCAAGGCAGGCGAAGTAAGGATTGATTTTTTAAATGAAGACGGAAGTCTTATGAAAGTAAATATGGGAATACCACAATTTACCGGAGGGGTACTTGCTTATGTAGGTACGCCTCCGGAAATTATAAACAGGCCTCTGGTTTTTCATGACCATCCTTACCGGGCAACCTGTGTTTCCATGGGAAATCCGAACTGCGTGATTCATTTAGATGAAATCAGTAAAGAAAAGGCAATGGAATTAGGACCTTATGTGGAAAATGCATCTTATTTTCCAAACCGGATTAATATGCAGCTTTGTAAAGTAATGGATAGAGGTCATATCCGGGTGGAAATCTATGAGCGGGGAGCCGGATATACCTTAGCTTCCGGAACCGGAGCCTGTGCAGCAGCGGTAGCATCCCATAAGCTGGGACTGGTGGATGACAGAATTGAAGTCACGATGCCGGGTGGGCAGTTACTGATAGAAATCGGAGAGGATGGCAGCGTGTTCCTTACCGGAGAGGTGCAGAAAATCGGAACAATTCTGATGGCAGAACACTTTCTGGCGTAGTTGACAACTGCTTGCCTTTGAGTATAAAATGGAAAAATAGAATGCTCAGAAAGGAACATGAGAAAGAATGAGAAAGATACTGGATTTAATAACAGATGAGATGGTGAAAGCATTTGAAGCAGCCGGACTTGATGCAAAATATGCAAAAGTAACTGTTTCAAACAGACCGGACTTATGTGAATATCAGTGCAACGGCGCTATGGCTGCTGCAAAAGAATATAAGAAAGCACCGATTATGATTGCGGAGGAAGTAGTAGCACAGCTTAAGGATAACGCAATGTTTGGATCCGTAGAAGCTGTAAAACCTGGCTTCCTTAACTTAAAGCTGAATAATGAATTTGTGGCTTCCTATATCAGTAAGATGCAGGAGGATACAGAGCGTTTAGGCTGTGATAAGGTGGAAAATCCAAAGACCATCATGATTGACTATGGCGGACCAAACGTTGCAAAACCACTTCATGTAGGACATTTACGTTCCGCTATTATCGGTGAAAGCATCAAACGTATTGGTAAATTCATGGGACACAATATGATTGGTGATGTGCATCTGGGAGACTGGGGTCTTCAGATGGGACTGATTATTACTGAGTTAAAGCTCCGTAAACCGGAACTTTGCTATTTTGATGAAAATTATGAGGGAGAATATCCGGTTGAGCCTCCATTTACCATTTCCGAGCTGGAAGAAATTTATCCGACAGCCAGCGGAAAATCCAAAGAGGATGCAGCTTATAAAGAAGCTGCCATGCAGGCAACCTATGAACTGCAGCATGGAAGAAGAGGCTATCAGGCATTACTTTCCCATATTTTAAATGTATCTGTAACGGATTTAAAGAAGAATTATGCTAATTTAAATGTATCTTTTGAATTATGGAAGGGTGAGTCTGACGCACAGCCATATATCCCGGACATGGTACAGAAGATGAAGGATGACGGTTATGCATATATCAGTGATGGTGCACTGGTAGTAGATGTCAAAGAAGAGACTGATACGAAAGAGATCCCGCCATGTATGATTTTAAAATCCGATGGGGCCTCTCTTTATAACACAACAGACCTTGCGACGATTGTATGGCGTATGAAAGACTATCATCCGGATAAAATTATCTATGTAGTGGATAAACGTCAGGAGCTGTATTTTACACAGGTGTTCCGTTGTGCCAGAAAGACACATCTTGTGGATGATGATACAGAGCTTCAGTTTTTAGGTTTTGGTACCATGAATGGAAAAGACGGAAAACCATTTAAGACCAGAGAGGGTGGTGTCATGCGGTTAGAGACACTGCTTTCCAGCATCAATGATGAGATGTACCGCAAGATTACAGAGAACCGTACGGTAGAAGAAGCGGAAGCAAAGGCAACCGCAAAAGTAGTTGCACTTTCCGCAGTAAAATACGGAGACCTTTCCAATCAGGCTTCCAAGGATTATATTTTTGATATCGACCGTTTTACTTCATTTGAAGGAAATACAGGCCCATATATTCTTTATACGATTGTCCGGATCAAATCCATTCTGAACAAATATAAAGAAGCAGGAAAAGAGGCAGGAACAGCAGCAATTCTTCCGGCACATTCCGAAAGCGAGAAGGCATTGATGTTAGAGCTGACCCGTTTCAATGCCATGATGGAAAATGCCTACGAAGAGACAGCACCACATAAGGTATGTTCTTATATCTATGACCTGGCAAATGCATTGAATCATTTTTATCATGAGACAAAGATTATGGCAGAAGAAGACGAGGCAGTGCAGGCTTCCTATGTTCGTTTATTAACACTGACCAGGCGGACATTAGAGGTTTGTATCGATGTATTAGGTTTCTCTGCACCAGACAGAATGTAAAGGAAAATATATGATTGACAATAGAATGGGTGCCATCTTTGATTTAGATGGCACTCTTTTAGACTCCATGGGAGTATGGCGGAAAATTGATGAGGATTTTCTTGGAAAAAGAGGATTTATAGTGCCGGATGATTATCTGGTAGCAATTACTTCAAAGAACTTTGATGCGGCAGCAGAATATACCAAAGAGCGTTTTAATCTGCCGGAGTCCGAAGAAGAGATTATCAAAGAATGGTTTGATATGGCGATTGAAGCTTATACCAATGAAGTAAAGTTGAAAGCCGGTGTTATAGATTACCTGAAGCAATTAAAGGCAGAAGGAATTAAGATTGCAGCAGCAACTTCTTCCGATGAGAGGCTGTTTCGTCCCTGTCTTACTCATTGCGGCATCATGAAATATTTTGATGCATTTACAGTGACACAGGAAGTGAAGCGGGGAAAGGGATTCCCGGATGTGTACCAGCTTGCAGCAGAAAAGCTTTCTTTGAAACCAAAGCAGTGTGTGGTATATGAAGATATTTTAAAAGGTGTAGAAGGTGCAAAGATGGATGATTTCTATGTGGTAGGTGTGGAAGATATCCATTCCTCCTATGAGAAAAATGAAATCATGCAGCTGTCCGACCGCTATATCCTAAGCTTTGAAGAATTATTAGATTAATTCCGTCACACAAAAAACACAGTTTGACCGCATTTTTATCACAAAAACATCGTCTTTTTAACACAACTTTCTCATAGACTTTCTGAGGTAAGATGTTATAAGGAGGAAGAGACGTGATAGAGATTAGTCATTTGACGAAAAAATACGGGACGCATGTAGCGGTAGATGATTTGAATCTTACTATTGAGCCGGGAAGAATTTATGGCTTCTTAGGACCGAATGGTGCAGGCAAATCAACTACAATGAATATGATTACCGGATATCTGGGGGCAACAGAGGGAACCATTAAAATCAATGGATTTGATATTTTGGCACAGCCGGAGGATGCAAAGAAATGTATTGGCTATTTGCCGGAACTGCCACCTTTATACATGGATATGACGGTAGAAGAATATCTTTTGTTTGCAGCAGAACTTAAGAAGATTCCAAAGGAGAAACGGAAACCATATGTAGAAGATGCCATGGCAACCACAAAGATTACTGATATGAGAGGCAGACTGATTAAAAATCTGTCCAAAGGATACCGGCAGAGAGTCGGACTGGCGCAGGCAGTCTTAGGTTATCCGGAAGTTATTATATTAGATGAGCCTACAGTAGGCTTAGACCCGAAACAGATTATTGAAATCCGTGATCTGATTCAGAGTCTTGGCAAGAAGCACACTGTAATTTTAAGTTCCCATATTCTTTCGGAAGTCCGGGCAGTATGTGATTACATATTTATTATTTCCCATGGAAAATTAGTTGCATCGGAAGAAACAGAAGAACTGGTAGAGCGGATGTCCGGTGGACAGGTAATCGAGCTTAAATTAAAAGCTGAAGAAGAAAAAGTAAAAGAAGTTTTTGCAGATGCAGAACATATTACTGCAGTAGAGACGAAAGAACTGCCGGATGACGGAATTATTGAGGTGACTGTAACGGCAGAAAAAAATGAAGATGTCAGAGAAGAAATTTTTCATATTTGCGCAGAAAGTGATATGCCGATTTTGGAAATGATAAATGGTGGTAAATCACTGGAAGATATCTTTCTTGAACTTACATCAAAGGAGGAAGAATAATGCGTGCAATATGGAAAAGAGAATTAAAATCTTATTTTCAGACAGTGACCGGATGGCTTTTTATTGCAGCAACACTGGCACTGTTTGGCCTTTATTTTTATGTATACAATATGTATTATGGTTCGACAGACATCAGCAGTACTTTATCAGCAGTAACGTTTCTGTTTCTGGTTACTGTGCCGATTCTTACGATGCGTACCCTGGCAGAGGAGCGGAAGAATAAGACAGACCAGCTGATTTTAACTTCGCCGGTATCAGTAGAAAAAGTGGTTCTGGCAAAATATCTCGCCACCGGAACTGTATTTACCATTAGTGCAGCGGTTATGTGTCTGGCACCGTTAATTATGTCAGCATATGGAAGTGTTGCTTTTGTAAAGAACTATGTGGGAGTACTGGGCTTCTGGTTATATGGTATGACTTGTATTGCCATTGGAACCTTTGTATCTTCACTGACAGAAAGTATTGTAATTTCTGCAGTATTAACCTTTGTATTTCTCTTTGTGGGATATCTGATGACCGGAATTACCAATCTGATTTCACAGAATGGAAATATGATTACAAAGATTTTAGGCTGTTATGATTTGACAAAACACATGGATATGCTGATGCAGGGAATTCTTGATGTTGCAGGCATCGTATATTATATTTCCATGATTATCCTGTTTTTGTTCCTGACGGTACAGTCCATACAGAAGCGTCGCTGGAGTATGAGCAGTAAGAAATTAAAGCTTGGCGTATTCAGTTCTGCCATGGTTGTGATCGGAATCGTGGTTACAGTCGTAGTAAACCTTGTAGTAAACGCATTGCCATCTTCCATTACGTCTATTGATTTGACAGCCCAGAAGATGTATTCCATTTCTGATGATACAAAAGAGATTCTTCATAATCTGGATGAGGATGTCACTATTTATGTTCTGGAAGCGGAAGGAAATATGGATGATACCCTTGCAACGACATTAAAGCGTTATGAAGGCGAATCTTCCCATATTTCAGTAGAATATAAAGACCCATCCGTTTATCCGAATTTTTATCGGGATTATACGGATGATACCTCTATCACCAGAAAGAGTCTGATTGTAGAAAGCAGCAAACGTTCCAAAGTAATTAATTACAGCAATATTTATGAGACCAGTATAGATTACAGTACTTATAGCAGCCAGACTACAGGTTATGATGGAGAGGGACAGCTTACCAGTGCCATTTCCTATGTCACATCGGATGAAATGCCGGTTATGTACGAACTGCAGGGACATGGTGAGACAGCATTGAACGGTAATTTTAAAGATGCTGTTGAGAAAGCAAATGTCACTTTAAACAGCCTCAACCTGATGCAGGCAGACAGCATTCCGGAAGATGCACAGGCACTTATTATCAATGGACCGACCTCTGATTTTTCATCCGATGATGCGTCAAAAGTAATTGGTTATATCAATAAAGGTGGAAAACTTTTTGTAACGCTATCTTATACAGATGCTGATATGAGTAATTTTTATTCGGTTTTAAATGAGTTTGGCATTACTGCAGTAGATGGAATGGTGATGGAGAGCAATACCGGTTCTTATTATCAGGCACCATATTATCTTTTACCAAATGTAGAAAGCAGTGCGCTGACTTCCGGTGTGGATGGCTATGTATTTACACCGTATGCAGTAGGTCTTACCTATAATACCGATACCGAAAATGTAACCTATACACCTTTACTTACCACTTCGGATGCAGCGTATAGTAAGACAGATGCTACAAGTTCCTTAGAGCAGACGGAGGATGATATTGCAGGACCGTTTACGGTAGGATTAAAGGCGGAAAAAACCATGGATGATACAAGCGCAGATATTCTTGTATATTCTTCCATGAGTATGTTTACGGATGATGCAGACAGTATGGTATCCGGAAATAATTTATCCGTATTTTCAAAATCCATTGCAAGCTATATTCCGGAAGACAGCGGTTCAGCAGTTGTGATTCCGGTCAAAGAATATGACAGCAGTACCCTGACCGTACCGGCTTCGGTTGTCATTGCATCAGCTGTAATCGGCATTGCAGTAATTCCGTTATTGCTTCTTGCAATCGGTATCGTAATCTGGATGAGAAGGAGAAAGAAGTAATGAAGAAACAGAAAAAACAGTTGATTGCTTTATGCATCCTGCTTCTTATCTGTATTGTTGCATGGGTTGGCCTGACGAAGTGGAATAAGAGCCAGGAACAGAAAAAACAGGAAGAGGAAGAAGCTTCAAAAGTAACGGTGACAGATGTTAACACAGAAGATGTAAATGCATTTTCTTATCAATATAATAATGAGACACTGTCTTTTGTAAAAGAAGATGATACATGGTATTATGAGGCAGATAAAAGCATTTCTTTAGACCAGGATACTATGGAAACATTGATTGCCACCACAGCACAACTTACGGCAGAGCAGAAAATCAAGGATTATGAGGACTTATCAGAGTATGGACTTGAAACGCCGTCAAATACCATTACACTGACGACAGGGGATGGAACAACAACACTTCTGATCGGAAATAAAAATGACATGCTGAGCCAGTATTATGTAAAGACGGATCAGTCTGACAGTATTTATCTGGTAGGAAGTGCAGTATATACCACTTATCAGAAAGGCATTGCGGATCTTACAGTAACGGAGAGTACTGAGGAATCGGCGACTGAACAGCCGGAAGAGACAGAAGAAGCTGATACTCTACAAGACGGGGATACGGAAAGCACAACCGAAATTGCGGAATAAAAGGATTGACAAGTAAAATATCCGTTGGTAAAATATATGAGAAAGTGTGGAAGAGAAATAGTAATCATTGGAAGCCTTCAGAGAGAAAACGGCAGGTGAGAGTTTTTGACGGAAGATGATGAACCAGTCTTGGAGCTGCATATCCAAGCAGAAGTGAAGGTATGTCGGGTTCTCCCGTTACAGAGAGAAGGCATAAGAAGATGTGCCGGAGTGCAGGAGCAGTCCTGAATTTAGGTGGTACCACGGATGAAACATTCGCCCTAAGCTAAATCATAGCTTAGGGCTTTTATATTGCTTTAAGCAGATGAGTTGCAAGAATAGAAAAAGGAGATAAGAAAATGAAACTGGAAAAATTAGTTGGTGACCGGTTTAAAGAGAGACCGGCAGATTGTGTGATTGACAGTCATGCACTTATGGTAAAAGGTGGATACATCAAATATGTGGCAAATGGTATCTATTCTTCATTCCTGCCATTAAAGAGAATTACACGTAAGATTGAGCAGATTCTTCGTGAAGAGATGGACAAGGTAGACGGACAGGAAGTTCAGTTCCCGGTTGTTATGCCTGCATCTATCTGGGAAGAATCCGGAAGATATGAAAGCATCGGAGACGAGCTGCTTCGTTTCACAGACAGAAACGGTGCCAGGATGGTACTTGGTATGACCCATGAAGAAGCAGCCGTACAGCTGGTTCGTGAGTATGCACAGAGCTATACCAAATATCCTTTTATGATTTATCAGATTCAGACCAAATTCCGTGATGAAGCAAGACCTCGTGCCGGATTAATCCGTGTGAGAGAATTTACCATGAAGGATGCATATTCCTTCCATACCAGCCAGGAAGATTTGGAACAGTATTATCAGAGAGTACACAAGGCATATGAGCGTATTTTTGAAAGAGCCGGTATTCCGGAAGTGGTATCCGTTGCATCTGATTCCGGTATGATGGGTGGAAGTCTTTCCCATGAGTTCATGCTTCTTACTCCGATTGGAGAAGATTCCATTGTACTTTGTGATGATTGTGGATACAAAGCAAATATGGAAGCTGCAGAAAATATTTCTGACATTCCAAGAGCCGCAGAATCAGCAGAACTGGAAAAGGTTCATACACCAAATATCCATACCATTGAAGATATCTGTGAATTCTTTGGCGATAAGACAAACAACTCCTGTAAAGCAGTTGTTTATCAGAAAAATTCAGATGACAGCTATGTGGTTGTATTTATCCGTGGCGATCTGGAAATCAATGAGACCAAGCTTGTTAATTATCTTGGTGATCAGATTCATGCTGCTGTTATTACAGAAGAATGCGGATTAAATGCAGGCTATATCGGACCGGTTGGCTTACATATCAATGCACCTCATGTGGTTTTATATGATAAGTCTCTGGAAGGAAGAAATAACTTATCCTGCGGAGCAAATGAAGAGGAATACCACTTCAAAGGACTTGATATGGAGCGTGATGTAAAAGACGCAGAATATCATGATTTTGCTAAGGTATACGAAGGTGGAATCTGCCCGAAATGTGGTAAGAAGACCGTCCGTATTTCTAAAGGTATTGAAGTGGGAAATATCTTCCAGCTCGGAACCAAATATACCAAGTCCATGAAGATGACTTATGTAGATAAAGATGGTGAGAGACAGACTCCAATCATGGGCTGCTATGGAATCGGTGTCGGAAGACTTGCTGCTGCTGTATGTGAAGCACATCATGATGAGTATGGTCCAATCTGGCCAAAGGAAATTGCTCCATGGCAGGTCCACCTTTGTGCAGTAAGACCGGACAATGAAGAAGTAAAGGCTTTTGCTGATGATTTATATGAGAAAATGCAGAATGCCGGTATTGAAGTTATCTATGATGACCGTACCGTAAGTGCCGGCGTTATGTTTGCCGATGCAGACCTTCTTGGAATTCCGCTTCGTGTTATCGTAAGCCCAAGAAATATGAAGCAGGGAATCATTGAAGTGACATCCCGTGATAAGACTTTAAAGGAACAGGTTCCGGTAGAAAACGTATTTGAAGAGATTCAGAAGTACTTATAAGAAGAGATTAAAAATAGCATATTGTGAATGATATGAGAAGAACTCCTGCCGGTTGGAAAACAATCAGCAGAAGTTCTTTTTGTGCGAATAGCGAGAAAAATCGCATGCCTGCATGCAGATTTGGCGAGCATCGCGATAACTCGAGAAACTCGCAAAGCGTGTTTCTCGTAGTTAGTGCGTCTGTTTATTAATATAGCTTGTCTTAAATTTTGAATACATAATCTTCTGGCTGCGGTACAGTCCGTAATAGCCGGAGAGCATATAACTGAATGCAATCGCAAGAAGCAGGAACGGCATTGCAGCAAAGCCGAACATTTCAAAGCTGATCAGCAAAGAAGTAATCGGGCTGTTGGTGACACCACAGAAAATGGCGGCCATACCGATGGCGGCACATAAGGTTGGGGAGAAACCGGTCAACGTTCCAAAGAGACAGCCGAAGCTTGCACCGATAAAGAAAGTAGGAACAATTTCGCCACCTTTGAAGCCGGCACCAAGAGTCAGGGCAGTAAAAATAATTTTTAAAAGAAAAGCTTCCGGTGCCACTGTGCCGTCAAAGCATTTGGAAATAATATTAACGCCGGTTCCGTTGTAATCCTGATTACCTGCCAGAAGGGTGAGGAGAATAATGATGCAGCCGCCTGCCGCAGCACGAAGGTAAGGATTTTTGATAAATTTACGGTAAATGGTTTCACTGTAATGTAAGGAAATACAGAACAGGATACTGACCAATGCACATAAAACGGCAAGAATCGTTACGGTAACTGCAGAAGAAATTCCGAATTCCGGAATGTCTGAAATAGCAAAGGACGGCGGCGCAATCTGAAAGTGTAATGCCAGACCATGTGCTACTAAAGCAGAGATAACGCATGGCACTAATGCAGAATAGTGCATGATGCCGACACTGACTACTTCCAGCGGAAAAATAGCGGCAGCCATCGGTGTTCCGAATAAGGCGGAAAAAGCAGCACTCATGCCGCACATAATCATAATATGTTTATCTTTTTCATCAAAACGGAAAAGTCTTCCGAGAGAATTTCCGATGCTTCCGCCAAGCTGAAGTGCTGCACCTTCCCGGCCGGCAGAACCACCAAAGAGGTGTGTGATTAAGGTGGAGATAAAAATAAGCGGAGCCATACGCAGTGGAATTTCATCCCCAGAATGGATGGCGGAAAGCACCAGGTTGGTTCCAGTATCCTTTTCATCATGGAGAAGATGATAGAGCAGTACAATCACGATTCCACCCAGCGGAAGAAAGAAGATGAGCCATGGATAAGCAGTTCTTGTATCGGTGACCCATGTCATGCCAAAGTAAAAGGCAATTCCCACCATACCGATGAGAAGACCGGACAGAATAGAAAAAATAATCCATTTTATGGCGGTACGCAGACGACGCAGATTGTGTTTGATTTTATGTATCACAAGTTCTTTGGTAACTGGTTCGTTCATGATGTAGTAACTCCTTTTTTATATAAAGTAAATATTATAAGCAGAAATTGTTTGTATTTTTTGAAAAATATATATTCTATAAGAAATAGTAGCATTCTGGAAATAAATTTACAAGATGAATGAAGAGATAAATGAAGAGAATTTTATTTGCAAAAAATAACCGGGGTGACTATAATAAGTGAAGGCTTTCTATAAAATCTGGAAATTACAGGCAATGGAGGAAGAAAGATGGAATCAGAAATCAGGATACGCCGGCAGATGATAGAGATTGGAAAAAGAATTTATCAGAGTGGAATGGTGGCTGCCAATGATGGTAATCTTTCTGTGCGTATATCAGAGAATGAAATTTTGTGTACGCCAACCGGAATATCTAAAGGATATATGACGGAAGAATGTCTATGTAAGATAAATCTGCAGGGAGAAGTCTTATCCTGTCAGGATGGGTTCCGCCCGTCTTCTGAAATGAAGATGCATTTGAAAGTATATGAAAAACGTCCGGATGTAAGAGCAGTTGTACATGCGCATCCGCCATATGCCACAACCTTTGCGATTGGCGGTCAGGCATTAAATCGTGCAATCATATCAGAATCCATTGTAAGTCTTGGCTGTGTGCCGGTAGCAGAATATGGGCTGCCGTCTACGCAGGAAATACCGGATGCCATTGCACCATATCTTGACTATTTTGATGCGTTGCTCTTAGCGCATCATGGGGCACTGACTTATGGAAAGGACCTGACGGAAGCTTATTACCGGATGGAGTCGGTAGAATTATATGCAAGACTTCTTTACCAGAGTAAAATGATGGAAATGGACCGGGAGCTGGATGCAGATACGGTACACAAATTATGTCTGATGCGGGAAAAGGCAGGAATGAAGAATCCGGAAACAGTCTGTGGCAGTAAGAAATTATTATTTGAAAGCTGCCGTGAGTGTATCCGCAGGAAAAATCTTTTACCAGATGGATAGAAAAGAAAACGTTTGGCAGAAGGCAGCATTTTATAAGCAAGAAAAAGTTATTACAGAGAATAGCAGGAAACAGAAAAAGGAGATTAGAAGATGACAATAGAAGAAAGAGTAAAATTAGCAGAAGAAAAACATCACAGTGGTTATAACTGTGCGCAGGCAGTATTATGCAGTTACAGTGATAAGCTTGGAATTGACGAGGAAACTTTATTCCGTCTGTCCGAAGGATTCGGCGCAGGAATGGCAGATATGCAGGGAACCTGTGGAGCAGTAACCGGCATGTATATGATTGCAGGAGCACTGGGAAGCTCGGGAGCAATTGAAAAGGGCATGACCAAAGGCAGAACATATCAGACAGTAAAGGGACTGACAGCAGCATTTGATGAAAAAAACGGCTCTCATATCTGTAAAGAATTGAAAGGAATTGAAACCGGAAAGGTTTTGCGGAGCTGCGATGGCTGTATTGAAGATGCAGTCCGTATTGCAGAGCGCTTGTTTTCATAGAAAAAACACAATTTAATGGTAAAAGTGCACAAAAATGGAATGCCAAAATTATATAAGTGTACAAAATGTTGAAAACCCCATTGCTATTTTTGAGTAATGGGGTTATATTATATACATCCACTGAAAACGTTACCGAGAACGTAACCAACCAGTTTTCAGACAAGTCGGTATACAGATTGGGGAAGAGGTTTTCAGGAAGGACAGCATATTATATTTTAGGAGGATGTACTATGAAAAGAAAATTAGTATCTCTTATGTTAGTTGTATCTATGACAGCAGCTATGGTTGCTGGATGTGGAAGCGACGACAAGAAAACAGCTGACAATAATGCAGCAGGAACAGAGAAGACAGATGACAGCAAAGAAGCAGCAAGTGGTTCTGTTTACTACTTGAACTTCAAACCAGAACAGGATCAGCAGTGGCAGGATCTTGCAAAAGCTTACACAGATGAGACTGGTGTTCCAGTTGAAGTTGTTACAGCAGCATCTGGTACATATGAAGAGACTTTAAAGTCTGAGATGGCTAAATCTGATGCACCTACACTTTTCCAGGTAAACGGACCGGTTGGTCTTGCAACATGGAAAGATTACTGCGCAGACTTATCAGGAACAGATGTTTATTCACATGTTAAGAGTGATGACTTTGTACTGAAAGATGGAGACGAAGTAAAAGGTATCGCATATGTACTTGAGACTTATGGTCTTATTTACAACAAAACCGTATTAAACGCATATTGCGGAATGGACGGAGCTAAAGTTACTTCTATCGATGAAATCAACAGCTTCGCAAAATTAAAAGAAGTAGCAGATGATATTCAGTCAAGACTTGCAGAAGTAAGTGAAGCAGCTGGCCCTGAATATGACCTTAAGGGTGCATTTACTTCAGCTGGTATGGATTCATCCTCTGACTGGAGATTCAAAACCCATTTAGCAAACCTTCCGATCTACTATGAATACAAAGCAGATGGAATCGGATCTACAGATGCTATCAAAGGAACTTACCTTGATAACTACAAACAGATCTGGGATTTATACACAACAGATTCTACTTGCGAAGGCTCTATGTTAGCAAGCAAGACTGGTGATGATGCAACAGCTGAATTTGGCTTAGGTGAAGCTGTATTCTATCAGAATGGTACATGGGCATACAATGATATTATCAATGCTGGTGTATTAACAGATGATGACCTTGGAATGATGCCTATCTACATCGGAGTTGATGGAGAAGAGAATCAGGGACTTTGTACAGGATCTGAGAACTACTGGTGTATTAATGCTAATGCTTCTGAAGAAAACATCAAAGCAACAGAAGATTTCTTGAACTGGGTTATTACAAGTGACACAGGACGTGACGTTGTTGCTAACCAGATGGGCTTCACAACACCATTTGATTCATTTGATGATGGATATCAGGCAAGCAATGCATTCATGGATGCAGCTAACCAGTACATTGCAGATGGTAAGACTTCTGTAGCTTGGTGCTTTACAACAATGCCTTCTGAGGCTTGGAAAGATGGCGTAGGTTCTGCATTAACAGCTTATGCTGCTGGAACAGGTTCCTGGGATGATGTTGTAACTGCATTCGTTGATGGCTGGGCTTCTGAGTACGCAGCAGCAAACGAGTAAGACTTATCACATATAATCAGAACAATATGTGAAAAAAGGGCGGGCGGATATCGCCTGCCCTTTATAAAGGGAAAGGAAAAATATTATGAACAAATCAATTAAAAAATATTTTCCTCTTTTTGCACTTCCAACGTTAGTTGCATTTACAATTGGTTTTATAATTCCTTTTGCTATGGGTATCTATCTTTCTTTTTGTAAATTCACAACTGTTACGGATGCAAAGTTTGTAGGACTATCTAACTATACCAAAATCTTTGGAGATGAGACATTTGTTCACTCATTATGGTATACAGCACTCTTTACAATTGTTTCTGTGCTTGCCATTAACTTTTTTGCATTCGTAATTGCGATGCTTTTAACAAAGGGTATTAGAGGAACAAATGCGTTCCGTACCATTTTCTTCATGCCGAACCTGATTGGTGGTATTGTATTAGGATATATCTGGCAGTTGATTTTCAATGGTATTCTCGCAAATTACAGCAGAACATTGGTATATAATGAAAAATATGGTTTCTGGGGTATGATTATCCTGATGTGCTGGCAGCAGATAGGTTATATGATGATTATCTATATCGCAGGTATCCAGAATATTCCTGGAGATTTGATTGAAGCTGCAGAAATCGACGGGGCAACTTCCTGGCAGGTACTTAAAAATGTAACCTTACCGATGGTAATGCCATCTATTACCGTATGTACATTTTTAACACTGACCAACGGATTTAAATTATTCGACCAGAACTTAGCGTTGACAGCAGGTGAACCTGCAAAGAGATCACAGCTTTTAGCATTGAACATCTATGATACTTTCTATGGTAGAAACGGATGGGAAGGCGTTGGTCAGGCAAAAGCAGTTGTATTCTTTATTCTGGTAGCAATAATTGCACTTGGACAGAACTATCTGACCAGACGTAAGGAGGTGCAGCAGTAATGAGTAATGTAAGAAAAGCAAAACATGGCTGGATTTTTACCATTATATTTACTATTTTAAGTGTACTGTGGGTACTTCCAATTGTAATCGTATTTATGAACTCCTTTAAATTAAAGGCATATATTAACCGATTCCCGTTCCAGTTAGGACCGTTTAAAATGACTGACGGATGGGACAGATTTGTTGCCGGAGTACAGAAGGCATTTGTTGGATTAACCAACTATGCAGAAGGTATCCGCAAGATTAACTTCTTTAATGCGTTTGGAACATCATTATTTATCACAGTATGTTCTGTTGCGGTAATTATTCTCTGCACATCTATGTGTGCATGGTATATCATCCGCGTGAATGATAAGTTTTCAAAAGGTTTATATTGCCTTTGCCTGTTTTCCATGATTGTACCTTTCCAGATGGTAATGTTTACATTATCCAAGCTGTCAAATATGTTACATCTTGGAAATCCGGTTGGAATCATTTTAGTATATCTTGGATTTGGAGCAGGACTTGCGGTATTCATGTTTACCGGCTTTGTAAAGAGTATCCCGCTTGAAATCGAAGAAGCGGCAATGATTGATGGATGCAGCCCGATTCAGACATATTTCCAGGTTGTATTCCCGATTTTAAAGCCTACGGCAATTACAGTTGCAATTCTTCAGGTAATGTGGATTTGGAATGACTACCTTCTTCCATATCTGGTACTCGATATCAGAAAATGGAAAACGATTCCGATTGCAATTCAGTATTTGAAAGGTGGATATGGCTCTATCGACTGGGGTGCAATGATGGCTATGCTGGTACTGGCAATTCTTCCAATTATCATTTTCTATGGAATCTGCCAGAAATATATTATCGAAGGCGTTGTTGCAGGAGCTGTAAAAGGTTAAGCATTTATATAATAGGTATTTCGCTATAGATATAGTGTAAAGGCAGGACAAAACATGACAATAAAAGATATTGCAAAAGAATCCGGATATTCAGTAAGTACTGTGTCGAGGGTTCTGAATAACAGGGATGATGTGAGTCCGGAAGCAGAAAAGAAGATTCGGCGGATTGTTGCAGAACACAATTTTGTTCCAAATGGAAATGCGAAGCATTTGAAACAGATTGCCTCTAAAACCATCTGCGTACTGGTAAAAGGTACGTCAAATATGGTTTTTTCAGGGATAGCAGAAGAAATCCAGACGATTGTAAATAAGACCAGTTATACATTGAATATGATATATCTGGATGAAGAAGAAAATGAAGTAGAACAGGCAATTATTCAGTGTCGTGAAAGAAAACCTCTGGGGATTTTATTCCTCGGAGGTAATCCTGCATTTTTCAGGGAAAAGTTTCATGAAGTAAAAGTTCCATCGGTATTAGTGTCTACAGCAGGAAAAGATCTTGGCTTTCCGAACCTGTCCAGTGTAGCAACAGATGATGTGGAAGCGGCGAAATGTGCCATGAATTATCTGGTGAATCAGGGGCATGTTCATATTGGGGTAATTGGAGGAAATTTAAGTTCCTCTTATGTCAGTGAACAGCGTTATATCGGGTGCGAGAAATGCTTTGGTGAAAAGGGAAGAATATTTGATTACGATAAATATTTTGTGAAAGCAAGATTTGACTTTGGAAGTGCATATCGGGCTACGGAAAAACTTTTGGAGAAGGCAAAGGATGTGACTGCTATATTTGCGATGAGTGATGTCATGGCAATTGGAGCAATTCGTGCGATACGAGACAGAGGTCTGTTGGTACCGGATGATATTTCCGTTGTGGGGTTTGACGGAATACCAATGGCGGATTACTATAATCCAAAGCTGACCACTATAAGACAGCGGTACCAGACGATGGCACAACGCAGTCTTGAAATACTATTTCGTACAATTGACTTGAAAACCAAGGCAGTACATGAGATAATACCTTTTGAACTTGCACTGGGGGAAAGTGTTCGTGAGATAGGAAAATAATCTAGTTTGCAGGAGGAATTTAATTATGAGAACAAGTGGGATATTAATGCATATATCTTCACTTCCGTCACCATACGGAATTGGTACAATGGGAAAGGAAGCCAGAAAATTTGTAGACTTTTTGGATAAAGCAGGACAGACTTACTGGCAGATATTACCGATATGCCCAACCAGTTATGGAGATTCTCCGTATCAGTCATTTTCAAGCTTTGCGGGGAATCCATATTTTATTGACTTAGATTATCTTTGTAAGGATAAGTTACTGACAAAAAAGGAATGTTTAAGCTATGAATGGGGAGAAAATCCGGAATTTGTAGAGTATGGAACACTTTATGAAAACCGTTTTCCTTTATTGAAAAAAGCATATCAGCGCTTTAAAAAAGCATTACCGGATGATTTTGCGGACTTTTGTGAGAAAAACAGTGACTGGTTAGAGGACTATGCACTGTTTATGGCATTGAAGGATGCAAATGGCGGGGTTGCATGGTTTGAATGGAAGAAAGATTTAAAACTCCGCAAACCATCAGCAATTGAAAATGCGAAAGAAGAATTTGCAGATGATGTTGAATTCTGGAAAATGCTGCAGTATCTGTTCTTCAAACAGTGGACAGAGCTGAAAGCATATGCTAATGAAAAAGGCATTCAGATTATCGGTGATGTACCTATTTATGTTGCTGGTGACAGCGCAGATGTATGGGCAAATCCGGGACAGTTCTATTTAGATGAGAACCTGGATCCGATTGATGTATCCGGATGTCCTCCAGATGCGTTCTCTGATGATGGACAGTTATGGGGTAACCCGTTATTCCGTTGGGATACAATGAAGAAGGATGGTTATACCTGGTGGACAAAACGTATCAAAGCAATGTCTGAATTGTATGATGTTGTTCGTATTGACCACTTCAGAGGTTTTGATTCATATTACGCAATTCCTGCAAAGGATAAGACAGCAAGAAATGGAGAGTGGAGAGAAGGTCCTGGTATGGACCTGTTCAATGCTCTGGAAAAGAAACTTGGCAGATTAAATATTATTGTAGAAGATCTGGGTTATTTAACACCGTCCGTAAAACAGTTGTTAAAGGATACCGGTTTCCCTGGAATGAAGTTAATCCAGTTTGCTTTTGACAGCAGAGAAGAGAGTGATTACCTTCCACATACATATCAAAAGAATTGTGTTGTTTATACTGGAACTCATGATAATGATACCATTATGGGATGGTTCAAGACGGCTCCAAAGGAAAGCGTTAAATATGCCAAAGAATATTTAAGATTAAACAAAGAAGAAGGATATAACTGGGGCACCATGAAAGCAGTATGGGGCTGTGTTGGTGATATGGCTATTGTTCCGATGCAGGATATTCTTGGAATTGGCAGTGAAGGACGTATGAATACACCATCTACACTTGGCATGAACTGGAAATGGCGTGCAGTAGATGGACAGATTACTTCGGCACTTGCAAAGAAAGTCTGCAAAAATATGGAAATCTACTGTAGAAAGAGAAAAACAAAAGAAGAGCTGGAAGCTTTAGAAACAGCAGAATAAAATGTATCATTTTATAGTAAACAATACCTCGGGAGGCGGCAGGTCCAAACGGGTCTGGGAGGAACTGCAGAATTACCTTCTGGAGCATGAAATAAGGTATAAAGCACATTTTACAGAGTATGAGGGTCATGCGAAGAAGCTTGCAGACCGTGTATGTGATATTGATAGAGAAAAAGTGTATCTTATTGTGGTCGGTGGTGATGGTACGTTAAATGAAGTACTGAACGGGATGCATGATTTTGAAAAAATCCGGTTTGGCTACATACCGACCGGCTCTGGGAATGATTTCGCAAGAGGTATGAAAATCAATGGAACACCTACAGAAAATTTAGAGCGGATACTTCAGGCAGAAGAGACAACGCCGATTGACCTGGGCTGTGTCAGCTGGGCAGAAGGAGAACAGAAGGAACAGAAGATTTTTGCAATCAGTTCCGGCCTTGGACTGGATGCAGATGTATGTAAACAGGCACTGCATTCCGGATTAAAGAAAGCATTAAATAAACTGGGACTTGGTTCATTAACCTATGTCTGTCTTACGATAAAATCCCTGTTTACCATGCCGACAGCAGAGGCGAAGATAGTATTTGATGATGAAGTGGAAGAGCCGATTTCCCGGATGATTTTTATTGCCGGAATGAATCAGTATTGTGAAGGCGGCGGAGTGCCGATGGCTCCGGATGCAGTGGCTACGGACGGAGAATTTTCAGTCTGTTGTGGCTATGGAGTGGCAAGGTGGCGTACCTTTTTTCTGCTACCATTTCTGGTAAAGGGAAAACATACAGGATTTAAGTGCTTTGATATCCATAACTGCAGAAAATTCAGCGTGGATTTGGAAAAACCAATGGTATTGCATGCAGACGGAGAATATTGCGGGGATGTGACGCACGCAGAGTTTAGATGTCTTTCTGGAAAACTGAATATTTTGTTATAAAGGTGACTTCCTCCTGCATATACATATAACAGTATAGGCAGGAGGAATTTATATGGAAAATTTTAATACAGGCACTTATGATATGTATAAAGATATCAGTGCAAGGACAAATGGGGAAATTTACATAGGTGTGATTGGAGCTGTGCGGACCGGAAAGTCATCTTTTATCAAACGTTTCATGGAGCTGATGGTACTTCCGTTTATGGAGGATGAAAACAGCCGCCAGCGTGCGGTGGATGAAATGCCACAGGCGGCCCAGGGGAAAACCATTATGACAACAGAGCCGAAGTTTATTCCAAAAGATGCTGCAAAAATCCGGCTTGGCGAAGATACCGAAGTAAAAGTGAGGCTGATTGACTGTGTGGGTTATATGGTAGAGGGTGCCACCGGACATCTGGAAAATGGCGTGGAGCGAATGGTAAAGACGCCTTGGTTTGAAGAGGAAATTCCTTTTACAAAGGCAGCAGAGGTCGGGACCAGAAAGGTTATTAATGACCATGCAACCATTGGAATTGTAGTAACTGCAGATGGCAGTTTCACAGATATCCCGCGGGAGAATTATGTGAAAGGTGAGGAAGAAACCATAAAAGAGCTGCAGAGAATCGGAAAACCCTTTGTTATGGTACTGAATTCCGTAAAACCATACAGCGAGGAAACGGCACAACTGGCAAAAGAATTAGAAGAAAAATATGAAGTCAGTGTATTTCCACTGAATTGTGAGCAGCTTCGAAAAGAAGATGTCTATGCAGTGCTGAAGGGTATCCTCTATGAATTCCCGGTGGTGAAGATGAATTTCTTTCTTCCGAAATGGGTAGAAATGTTGGAAATGAGTCATCCAATCAAAGAAAATGTGGTTGCAAATGCTGGAAAAATGCTGTCGGAAGTAACTCTGATTAAAGATTTGATGGATTACAAGATGGCTCCGGAGGGAGATTACATTTCCAATATGATGATGCAGGCGGTGAATCTGGAAAATGGCACAGCAGATATCCGGCTGGATATTGCAGATCAGTATTATTATGAAAATATCAGTGAACTGACCGGAACAGAAGTGACCGGGGAATACCAGCTTATTTCCATGATAAAGGAGCTTTCTGAGAAACGTAAGGAATATGAGAAAGTAGCGGATGCTGTACAATCGGTAGAAATGAAAGGATATGGAGTGGTGAGTCCGAAGCTTTCAGATATTAAAATGGATGATCCGGTGCTGATTAAACATGGTAATAAATTCGGCGTAAAAATTAAGGCAGTAGCACCGTCTGTTCATATGATCCGGGCAAATATTGAAACGGAGATTGCACCGATTGTAGGAAGTGAAGAGCAGGCAAACGACCTGATTCATTATATCAAAGAGGGACAGAGCACAGAAGATGGAGTCTGGGGAACCAGCATTTTTGGAAAATCCATTGGAGAACTGATGGAAGACGGTATCCGCAGCAAGATTGGCATGATGGATGATGAAAGCCAGATGAAGCTGCAGGATACCATGCAGAAGGTTGTAAATGATAATAATGGCGGATTAGTCTGTATTATTATTTAAGGATGCAAGCCGGTAATCCCGGGGCGATATTCCTTTCAGCTTGTGGAACGTCTTGGAAAAATGCAGCCCATTGTCAAAGCCTACGGAATTAGCTACAGCAGTAATGGATAGGCTGGAGTGTTCTAAGAGATAGCATGCCTGTTTTAAACGAAACTGGGTCAGATAATTTTTCGGCGACTGACCCAGTATGGTTTCAAAAGAGCGGTACAGATGGCTCCGGCTTACGCCTACATAATCAGCAATATCTTCTACGCGAATCGGGTAGGAATAGTTGGCGGAAATATAGGCAATTCCTTTCTGGACATAGTTGCTGGAACTGTTATACTGTTCATTATTGCTGGCGTGTTTCATAAAAAGAGCCAGCGTCTGATAGAGCCGTCCGGTCATTTCTACAGAATCCATGAAATCATTTCCGCAGGCTTCATAGATACCGAGAAGGTGTTCCCGGATGGATTCGGAAAGCGGCGTCTGGTGAATCAGTGGAAACTCCCTGGAAAAATCTGTGGCATTCAAAATAATGGCAGCGTCACTGCCATTAAAACCTACCCAGGCATATTCCCACGGGTCTTTTTCGTCTGCATAATAGGTGATTTCGGTCTGAGGGTAGACAAGGAAGGTATCTCCGGTGGAAAGGGCATAAACTTTACCACCAACAGAATAATATCCTTTGCCGGATAGAATGTGATGAATCAGATAATGGTCACGGATTCCCGGTCCCCACTGGTAAAGAGGTTCACATTTCTGGAAACCGACATTATAGACGGAAAGGGAAACCAGTTCTTTTTTATTTACTTTATAAGAATTCTTATATTTTGGGTCCATCGTATGCCTCCCTTCTGGAATTTGCAGATGGATTATAGATATATTATAGAGGCTGTCCTTTGCAGATGCAACAAAAATACATATTGTTTATACAATAGATACTGTTCAAATACAGGAATATAAGGTATACTCTTATTTGTAAGGAACACGAAAATACATATTTTAGTACAAAGGAGTGGAGAATATGTCTATTTTAGTTACAGGTGGAGCAGGTTATATCGGAAGTCATACCTGCGTGGAATTACAGCAGGCAGGCTATGACGTAGTAGTGCTGGATAATTTATCCAATGCCAGCGAAAAATCATTGGAGCGTGTAAAAGCGCTTACTGGAAAAGAAGTTACATTTTACCGTGGAGATATATTAGACCGTGATATCTTAAATGAAATCATGGAAAAAGAGAAGATTGACTGCTGCATTCATTTTGCAGGATTAAAAGCAGTTGGAGAATCTGTGGTAAAGCCATGGGAATATTATAATAACAACATTGCAGGAACATTGACATTAGTAGATGTGATGCGCCAGCACGGCTGCAAGAATATTATCTTTTCTTCCTCCGCGACCGTATATGGTGATCCGGCACAGATTCCAATCACAGAGGAATGCCCGAAAGGACAGTGTACCAATCCATATGGCTGGACGAAATCCATGTTAGAGCAGATTCTTATGGATATGCAGAAAGCTGATCCGGAATGGAATGTTATCTTATTAAGATATTTTAACCCAATCGGAGCACATCAGAGCGGAACTATGGGAGAAAACCCGAATGGAATTCCGAACAATCTGATGCCATATATTACCCAGGTGGCAGTTGGAAAGTTAAAAGAGCTTGGCGTATTTGGAAATGATTATGATACACCGGACGGAACCGGGGTAAGAGACTACATTCATGTAGTAGACCTGGCAAAGGGACATGTAAAGGCATTAAAGAAGATTGAGGAAAATGCCGGCTTAAGTATTTACAATCTTGGTACCGGACATGGTTATAGTGTACTTGATATTGTAAAGAATTTTGAAGAAGCAACAGGCGTAAAGATTCCTTATTCCATTAAGCCACGTCGTGCCGGCGACATTGCGACCTGTTATTGCGACCCTTCAAAGGCAGAGCGGGAGCTTGGCTGGAAAGCAGAGTTTGGCATTCGTGAAATGTGTGCCGATTCCTGGAGATGGCAGAAGAATAATCCGAATGGATATGAGGACTAGAAAGAAGCTGAAGAAAAAAATGCAAAAAAATTAAAAAAAGTGCTTGCAATTTAGAGGGCGTCGTGTTATAGTATCACTTGTCCGGTTCATTGGTCAAGCGGTTAAGACGCCGCCCTCTCACGGCGGAAACAGGGGTTCGATTCCCCTATGAACTGCTCACTATTAATAATTTAATAGCCCAACCCATAGAAGATGCTGAAAGCCAGATAATGGTTTTACAGCATTTTTTATTTACGCGAGTAGCGAGAAAAATCGCATGCTTGCATGCATATTTGGCAAGCACTGCGATAACTCGAGAAACTCGCAAAGTGTGTTTATACTATTTTGCGTAAAAATTCGAATTGCAATAATTAACTAAAATTTACGAAAATATCTCTTCCAAATCAGCATATATTATGTTATAATTTACTATGTTTCCGGTAACAAACAAGGGAAAAATAAGCAAATCTAACAAATGTATGATGGAGGGTGACATGAAGAGAAGAGGAAAAGCATTGGGGATGGCATTGCTGCTTATCATGATGACTGTTTTTTCAGTAGTCTCAGATGCGGCAATGGTAAAGGCTGACGAACTTTTGATTAAGCTGCATTACCACAGAGCAGACGACAATTACGATGGATGGGATGTCTGGATGTGGGGAGAAGGTGCGGATGGTGCAGCTTATGAACTGGCAGAGGAAGATGGTGACCATGTGGCAACCATGGAAGTAACACCGGGTACAACCTCTGTGGGATTTATTGTGCGTACAGCAGACTGGACCAAGGATGTTGATGAAGACCAGTTCATTGATATTTCTGAGATGGTATCCGGCACTGTGGATATTTATGTGGAGTCCGGTGTGAAAGGATATACCAAAGAATATGGTGATGATGCTGTAACCGGAACTAAATTATCCGGAGCCAAATATGATGGGGAAGGCGCAGTAACCGTTCAGATGACCGGAGCAGTTGAAGGGGATCTGATGCAGGCATTTTCCATTAAGAGTGCCGATGGTGTGGCGGTTACTATCAAAGAAGTAACACAAGATGATGATTTCGTATATCAGGTAGTTGTGGAAGAACCATTAGATGCTTATAAGAGCTATCAGATTACATACGAAGGAACTGAATATAAAGTAGTGATGCCGAGCGTATATTCCACCAAAGAATTTGAAGAAGAATATACTTATGACGGAGATGACCTTGGTGCAACCTGGACAAAAGACAGCACAGCGTTCCGTCTCTGGGCACCAACCGCACAGGCTGTTTCTGTAAATCTCTATGAATCAGGAACAGAAGGAACCGATGATTTAATCGAATCCATTCCAATGACTGCAGATATAAACGGAACCTGGGTGGCATCAAAGGATGGAGATTTAAATGGTACCTATTATACTTATACCGTTACCATTAATGGTGAGGAAAAAGAAGCCAATGACCCATATGCAAGAACCACAGGCGTCAACGGAAAACGTGCCATGATAATTGATTTGGAATCCACCAATCCGGAAGGGTGGGACAGTGACAGTAACCCACATGCCGGAGAGGGTATTAATGATGCTGTTATTTATGAAATGCATATCCGTGACGTCTCTTCAGATTCCAGTTCCGGAATTGAAAACGTTGGAAAATATTTAGGACTGACAGAGACCGGAACCACAACTGAAAATGGTGTTCCGACCGGACTTGACCATATCAAGGATTTGGGAATCACACATTTACATTTACTTCCGTTTTATGATTATGGTTCCGTAGATGAAACAAAGCTGGATACACCACAGTTTAACTGGGGATATGATCCGGTCAACTACAACGTACCGGAAGGCTCTTATTCCACGGATCCATATCATGGAGAAGTCCGGGTGAAAGAAGCTAAAGAAATGGTAAAGACGTTACATGATAATGATATCAGTGTCGTTATGGACGTGGTTTACAATCATGTATACAATGCAGGAGAATTCTGTTTTAACGTAATTGTGCCGGAGTATTTCTCAAGAGTAAATGATAATGGGACTTATTCTAATGGTTCCGGCTGTGGAAATGACACAGCATCCGAGCGTTCCATGGTGAAGAAATATATTGTGGACTCTGTGAAATACTGGGCAGATGAATATCATATTGATGGCTTCCGTTTTGACCTGGTAGGTCTTTTGGATACGGAAACCATGAACGAGGTAATCGAGGAAGTGCACAAAGACCACCCGGATGTTATCTTCTACGGAGAAGGATGGTCGATGCAGACAAGCCTTACCAAAGAAGGATATTCCATGACAACACAGACCAATTCCACAGAAGTACCGGAAATGGCTTTTTTCAGTGATACTTTAAGAGATTTGTTAAAAGGAAATACATTTTCAACTACAGAAAAAGGTTTTGTATCCGGAGCAAATGGCAAAGAGAAGACCTTACAAAAATGCTTTGTGGGATTATCACCGGAATGGTGTACTACACCTTCCCAGTCCATTAACTACGCATCCTGTCACGATAATCTTTCCCTGATGGATCGTATTATCCGTTCTACTCCGGAAGCTTCCGTGGAGGAGCGAATCCGCATGAACAATCTTGCAGCAGCCATTTATATGACGGCAGAGGGTGTTCCGTTTATGCAGGCAGGAGAAGAATTCTTAAGAAGCAAAGTGAAAGCAGATGGTGGTCTTGATGAAAACAGCTATGCCTCACCAGATTCAGTAAACAGCTTAAAATGGAGCAATCTGGAAGATGAACAGTATCAGAATGTTTACCAGTATTATAAAGGACTGATTGCATTCCGTAAGGCACATCCGGTGCTTCGCCTTGACAATGCAGAGGATGTAAAAGCACATGTGACTCCGGTAGAAGATTTAGATGATAATGTAGTAGCGTTTGCAATTACTGGTGATGTTGACGGAGAGACAGCAGATGGAATGTATGTGATCTTCAATGCCAATAATGAGAAAAAAGAAGTAACTCTTCCGGAAGGAAACTGGAATGTATGCATTAATGATACCTTAGCAGGAACAGATACGATTGAAACAATTTCTGGAACAGCAGAAGTAGCTCCGGTTTCTGCATTGATTTTAGTAAAAGGTGATGGAAACGGCAGCACAGCAGTAGTATCTGCAGGAACATTACCAGCATGGATGGCATATGTATTTACAATTCTGGTTGCCGTAGTGATTGGAGCATGTTCTGTCTGGTCACAGAAAAAGGCAGGAAAAGCCGGCAGAAAGTAGATAATTTGGAAATAAAATCTTGCAATTTAAGAAAATAGTGCTATAATAATACAGTACATGATGATTTAGGCTTTGAGAGTGGGCGTTGCGTCCACTCTCAATTCATGTTTAGAACAAAATTTAAGCAGATGGAAAGGTGGTTACATGTCCAGAAAAGAAATTTATGAACAGAAGACAGAAAGCTTCATTCAGCCAATCGTTGATAAGTATCATTTTGAACTGGTAGATGTGGAATATGTCAAGGAAGGTTCCGACTGGTACTTACGGGCTTACATTGATAAGGAAGGCGGAATTACCGTCAATGACTGTGAAATGGTAGCACGGGAAATGAATGAGATTCTGGATCGGGAAGATTATGTGGAAGACTCTTATATTTTTGAAGTGAGTTCGCCGGGACTTGGCAGACCGTTGAAGAAAGAAAAGGACTATGTCCGTTCTATGGGAAAAGAAGTGGAGATACGTCTGTATCGTGCCATAGATCATGAAAAGGAATTTTGTGGAGTCTTAAGTGCATATGATGAGAATACCGTAACAATTGAAGACGAATCTTATGGACAGAAGGTATTTGATAAGAAGGATATTGCATTAATCCGTCTTGCCATCGATTTTTAATCATTAACATAGCATACAACTTAGAAAATAAGTATATAGGAGGATAAAGAAATGAATAACGAGTTGTTGGAAGCATTGACAATACTGGAGCAGGAAAAAAATATCAGCAAAGAGACTTTACTTGAGGCAATTGAGAATTCTCTGCTGACTGCATGCAAAAACCATTTTGGAAAGGCAGATAATATTAAAGTAAATATTGACCCGGAAACATGCGAGTTCCATGTGCTTGCTGAGAAGACCGTAGTGGAAAAAGTAGAAGATGATGTAACAGAAATCAGCCTTGCAAATGCACGCATGATTGATTCTGAGTACAATCTTGGTGATGTGGTAAATGTAGAAGTTAAATCCAAAGAATTTGGACGTATTGCAACACAGAATGCAAAGAACGTAATTTTACAGAAGATTCGTGAGGAAGAAAGAAAAGCAATTTACAGCGAATATTATAGCATGGAAAAAGACGTTGTAACCGGAATTGTACAGAGATATGTTGGAAAAAATATTTCCATTAATCTTGGTAAAGCAGATGCCATTCTTACTGAAAATGAGCAGGTAAAGGGTGAAGTATTCAAACCGACCGAACGTATCAAGGTATATATTCTGGAAGTAAAATCTACACCAAAGGGACCAAAGATTATGGTTTCAAGAACACATCCGGAATTAGTAAAACGTCTGTTTGAAGCAGAAGTTACTGAAGTAAAAGATGGTATTGTAGAGATTAAGAGTATTGCCCGTGAAGCAGGAAGCAGAACAAAGATTGCTGTTTACTCCAATGACCCTGATGTAGATCCGGTAGGAGCATGTGTAGGTATGAACGGAGCCAGGGTAAATGCTATCGTAAGTGAATTACGCGGTGAGAAAATTGATATCATTAACTGGAATGAGAATCCTGCTATGTTAATCGAGAACGCATTAAGCCCGGCAAAAGTTATTTCTGTAATCGCAGATGGCGAAGAGAAGAGCGCAAAGGTTGTTGTTCCGGATTATCAGTTATCCCTTGCTATCGGTAAAGAAGGACAGAATGCAAGACTTGCTGCAAGACTGACCGGATTCAAGATTGATATCAAGAGTGAGACACAGGCAAGAGAGTCCGGTGAATTCATGGATTATGAAAATGATTACGAGGACTATGATGAGGAGTATGAAGAGGGTTATGAGGAAGGTTATGAAGAAGAAAACGCAGGAGATGGTGAGTTCATAGATGGCAACGAATAAGAAGATTCCTATGCGGAAATGTGTAGGATGCCAGGAAATGAAAAGCAAGAAAGAACTGATTCGGATTATTCATACGCCGGAAGATGAACTTGTAGTGGACTCCACTGGAAGGAAGAATGGAAGAGGCGCATATATCTGTCCGAATATGGATTGCTTTTTGGCAGCAAAAAAGACAAAGGGCTTGGAAAGATCTTTGAAAATGGCGATTCCGGAAGAAATATATGAGGAGTTGCAAAAGGAGATGCAGAATATTGAAACAAGATAAGGTGTTATCCATGCTTGGACTTTCTGCTAAGGCAGGAAATGTTGCAAGCGGAGAATTTTCAACAGAGAAAGCGGTAAAAGAAGGAAAGGCTCATCTGGTCATTGTCGCAGGAGATGCTTCAGATAATACGAAGAAACATTTCCGTGATATGTGCAGCTTTTATGAAGTACCATTTTATGCTTATGCTGATAAGGAGAGTCTCGGACATCATATTGGAAAAGAATTTCGGGCATCATTGGCAGTTACCAACGAAGGTCTTGCCAAAGCCGTCATAAAGCAATTGAAACTGTTAACAACTGAATAACGGAGGTAGTTATATATGTCAAAACTCAGAGTATATGAACTCGCAAAAGAATTAAATATAAAGCCGCAGGATGTTTTGGATTCCTTAAAAGGAACCCAGTATGAAGTAAAGACATCCAGCAATAGTATAGATGAAGATGCACAGAAACTGGTACGTTCTAAAGTAAACGGAGCAGCAAAACCGGCAGTAAAGCCAGCAGCAGAGACAAAGCCGGCAGGCGAAGCAAAAGCTGCAACAGAAGCAAAGCCAGCAGGTGAAACAAAAGCTGCAGGCGAGGCAAAATCAACAGAGGCACCGGCTCGACCGAAGAAAAAAGCAAGTATTTCTGCTGTATTTAATCCACAGAACAGCAAGACCAATCCGGGAAGCAGACGTCAGGCTTATCACACCAATGCCAAGACCGGAGAAGCAAGAAGGCCGGCACCGGCTGCAAGACCAGCTCAGCCTGCAAAAACGGCAGCACCAAAGCCTGCAGAAGTAAAAACTGCAGAAGTTAAGCCGGCAGAGGTAAAAGCAACAGAAGTTAAGGCTGCAGAAGTAAAACCAGCAGAAACGAAAACTGCAGAAGTAAAGACTACGGAAACAAAAACTGTTCAGGAGAAACCGGTAGTGAAAACAGAAGAGAAGAAGACGGAGACAAGAAACTTTAACAATAACCGTCAGCAGGGAGACAGACCATACAACAATAACCGTCCACAGGGAGACAGACCGTATAATAACAACCGCCCACAGGGAGACAGACCGTATAATAACCGTCAGCAGGGAGACAGACCGTACAACAATAACCGCCCGCAGGGGGACAGACCATATAATAACCGTCAGCAGGGAGACAGACCGTATAATAACAACCGCCCGCAGGGAGACAGACCGTACAATAACAACCGTCAGCAGGGAGACAGACCGTACAACAATAACCGCCCACAGGGAGACAGACCATACAATAATAACCGTCCACAAGGCGACAGAAATGGAAGAGGCGGAAGAAATGGTGGAAGATTCGATCAGGAATTAAACCGTTTCAATAAAGAAGCAATCCAGGCAGGACCGGACGATTTAAGAAAAGAAAGCCGTGAGAACCGTGACCGTGACAATACCCGTAAGAAACAGGTGCAGGAGCACGATAAGTTAGGAAGCAAGAAACAGGAAAGATATGTAAATCTTGAGAAAAACGGCGGTAAGAAGAAACGTCCTGCACAGCCGAAACCAAAGGAAGAAGATACCATCCGCAGCGTATCCCTGCCGGAGCGTATGACGATTAAGGAACTGGCAGATAAGATGAAGGTTCAGGCTTCTGAAATCATCAAGAAGCTCTTTATGAAGGGACAGATGGTTACCGTAAACCAGGAAATCGACTATGACAGTGCAGAAGAAATTGCACTGGAATTTAACTGTATTGCAGAGCCGGAAGAAAAGGTAGACGTAATTGCAGAGCTCTTAAAAGAGGATGAAGAAAGAGAAGAAGATTTAGTTCCAAGACCACCTGTTGTCTGTGTAATGGGTCACGTTGACCATGGTAAAACATCCCTTCTGGATGCAATCCGTAATACACATGTAACAGACCGTGAGGCTGGTGGTATCACACAGCATATCGGAGCATATGTGGTAAGTATCAACGGACAGAAGATTACCTTCTTAGATACACCGGGACATGAAGCATTTACCGCAATGCGTCTGCGTGGAGCAAAATCTACCGATATCGCAATTCTTGTAGTTGCAGCAGATGATGGTGTCATGCCGCAGACTGTAGAAGCAATTAACCATGCTAAAGCAGCCGGAATTGAAATCGTAGTAGCAATCAATAAGATTGATAAGCCAAATGCCAATATCGACCGAGTAAAACAGGAGTTATCCGAATACGAACTGATTCCGGAAGACTGGGGTGGAAGCACCATTTTTGTACCGGTATCTGCTCATACCCACGAAGGTATTGACCAGTTATTGGAAATGTTATTATTAACAGCAGAAGTCAGCGAGTTAAAGGCAAATCCAAAACGTAAAGCCCGTGGTGTTATCATTGAGGCACAGCTGGATAAAGGAAGAGGAGCTGTAGCAACTGTTTTAGTACAGAAGGGAACCCTTACAGTTGGTGAGCCGATTGCCTGTGGTAGTGCATATGGTAAAGTGCGTGCCATGATTGACGATAAGGGAAGAAGAGTAAAAGAAGCCGGACCATCCATGCCGGTAGAGATTTTAGGACTTTCCAGTGTACCGGATGCAGGAGAAACATTCGTAGCATGTGACAGTGAAAAAGATGCAAGAAACTTTGCAGAGACATATATTTCCGAAGGAAAGGCAAAACTGTTAGAGGAGACCCGTTCCAGAATGTCTTTAGATGATCTGTTCTCACAGATTCAGTCCGGAGATGTAAAAGAGCTGGATATCATCGTTAAAGCAGACGTCCAGGGTTCTGTAGAAGCCGTAAAACAGAGTCTTGTAAAACTTTCCAACGACGAAGTTGTGGTTAAGATTATCCATGGTGGTGTTGGTGCAATCAACGAATCTGATGTTACTTTAGCATCTGCATCTAACGCAATTATCATTGGATTTAACGTAAGACCGGACCCTACAGCAAAGGTTACTGCTGAAAATGAAGGTGTAGATATCCGTCTTTATAAAGTTATCTATAACGCAATTGAAGACGTAGAAGCTGCTATGAAGGGAATGTTAGATCCTGTATACGAAGAAAAAGTAATCGGCCATGCAGAAGTTCGTCAGATTTTCAAAGCATCCGGTGTTGGTAACATTGCAGGTTCTTATGTATTGGATGGTAACTTTGAGCGTGGATGTAAAGTCCGTATTACCCGTGAGGGAACACAGATATTTGAAGGAAATCTTGCTTCCCTGAAACGTTTCAAGGACGATGTGAAGGAAGTAAAAGCCGGATATGAGTGTGGTCTTGTATTCGAAGGATTTAATGATATTGCAGAACTGGATCAGGTAGAGGCATATAAGATGGTAGAGGTTGCCAGATAATCTGATAGAAGGACAGGAAAATTATGCAAAAAAATAGTATGAAAAATATGCGGATAAATGGAGAAGTTCAAAGAGAACTCTCCAACATTATCCGGAGTGAAGTAAAAGACCCGCGTATTGCACCGATGACCAGTGTGGTCGCCGTAGAAGTGGCACCGGATTTAAAAACCTGTAAGGCGTATATCAGTGTATTCGGAGACGAAGAGGCTCAGAATAATACAATCAAAGGTCTTAATAGTGCAGAAGGGTATATTCGTCATGCCCTCGCAAAAAGTATCAATTTAAGAAATACTCCGGAGATTCGGTTTATCCTGGATCAGTCCATTGAGTATGGTGTAAACATGTCAAAGAAAATTGATGAGGTGATTGGACAGGAAGAGTCCTAAGCCTCATCCGAAGAGAAAGAGAGCAGGTGTTGCCAATGAAATTAGAGGAACAGCTTTATGATGTGAAGCGTGTAGCAATAGCCGGTCATGTAAAACCTGACGGAGACTGTGTAGGTTCCACGTTAGCAGTATATAACTATATCAGAAAATATCATCCGGAAATGGAAGTGGAACTCCATCTGGAACCGATTCCAAACATTTTCAAATTCCTTGCAAATGCAGATAAAATTGACAGCTCTTATATAGAAAAAGAGCCATACGATTTATTTATTGCATTGGACTGCGGTGATGAGAAACGACTGGGAAATGCAGTGAAATATTTTCATGCAGCAAAACGCACCTTCTGTGTTGACCATCATATCAGCAATCAGAGCTTTGCAGATGCAAACTACATTTTCCCGGAGGCAAGTTCAACCTGTGAGCTTGTATATGAACTCATAGATGAAGAGAAGATTACAAAGGAAATTGCAGAATGTATTTATGTGGGAATTGTGCATGATACCGGTGTGTTCCAGTATTCCTGTACTTCCGCAAAGACCATGAACATTGCCGGCAGGCTGATGGAAATGGGAATTGATTTCAGCCGTATCGTGGATAAGACTTATTATGAGAAAACTTACGAGCAGAACCGGATTTTGGGTCAGGCATTGGTGGACAGCCAGCTCTTTTTAGATGGAAAATGCATTGCATCTATCGTAACCAAAGAAGAAATGGAAAAATACCAGGTTCTTCCGAAACATTTAGAAGGAATCGTACAGCAGCTTCGTGCTACCAAAGATGTGGAAGCTGCAATCTTTCTTTACGAAAATGAGGATGGAAGCTTTAAAGCAAGCATGCGTTCCAGTGGTAAGGTAGATGTGGCAGTTATTATGATGTCCTATGGTGGAGGCGGTCATATACGGGCAGCCGGAGCAACCATAGAAGGCAATGTCAAAGAGATTCTTGAGGGAATCGTAAAGGACGTTGAAAAACAGCTTTTGAAATAGACAGGATAACGTATGGACGGAATTATTAATGTGAGAAAAGAAAAAGGATTTACGTCCTTTGACGTAGTTGCAAAGCTGCGTGGAATTTTAAAAATGAAAAAGATTGGACATACAGGTACGCTTGATCCGGATGCGGAGGGCGTACTTCCTGTATGTATAGGAAAAGCAACCAGAGTCTGTGACCTTTTAACTGATAAGGACAAGGTATACGAGGCAGTCATGCTTTTGGGAAAAGAAACGGATACCCAGGATATGACAGGAACCATATTAAAGGAATCCGAGGTAAATCTTTCCATAGAAGAAGTAAAGCAGTGTATTGAAAGCTTTGTGGGAGAATATGCACAGATTCCGCCGATGTATTCTGCACTGAAGGTCAATGGAAAGAAATTATGTGACTTAGCAAGAGAAGGTGTGGAAGTAGAACGCAAGGCAAGGAAGGTTCAGATATTAGATATTGCAATTTTATCAATCGACTTGCCGCGAGTGACCATGCGGGTGCACTGTTCCAAAGGAACTTATATCCGGACATTGTGCCATGACATCGGAGAAAAATTAGGTTGTGGAGCCTGTATGGAGTACCTGGTACGGACAAGCGTTTCAGATTTTCAAATAGAAGATGCAAAAACACTGCAGGAAATTGAGACAATAATGAAAAGTGGTAAGATAGAAGAGATTTTATATCCCATTGATACCGTATTTAAAAATCTGCCACAGATTCACAGCCGCAAAGATAGTACTGCACTTTTATATAATGGAAATAAGCTGCCGTTGCCTGTGATAGCAGAGGCAGAGACGATAGAGCATACGCTTGCTTCTTTTTATAAAGAAGATGACTGCAAAAAAGTCAGAGTGTATGACAATGCAAATCATTTTGTTGGAATATATGAATACCGTACAGCGGACAGGCTGTTTAAGCCGGTAAAACTTTTCTTTACACAGCAATGAGAAGGAAAAAGACATTTAAGCAGGTATAAAAAATGAAGTATATACATGGAACAACAGAATTTCATATTGAAGAAGAATGCGTGCTTTCCCTTGGCAAATTTGACGGTCTGCACAGAGGACATGAGACTTTATTAGAACATATGATGGAGCAGAAGAATAAAGGCTGTGCAACGGTACTATTTACCTTTGCCATTCCGCCGAGACCGGGCAGGATAAATGAAGTCCAGAAGGTGCTTACGACGAATGAAGAGAAGGTTGCAATCTGTGAAGAGCAGGGCATTGATTATCTGATTGAATATCCTTTTACCAAAGAAGTCATGACCATGGAACCGGAAGCATTTATTGAAATGCTGGCTTCTTCCATGAAAATCCGTGGCATTGTGGTTGGAACAGATTTTCATTTCGGACATAACCGCCGCGGAGATTACCATCTGCTGGAAATATATGCGAAGAAGTTGCATTATGAACTTAAGGTAATAGATAAGGTTCAGTATGAGAATCGGGATATCAGCAGTACCTTTATCCGGGAAGAAGTAGAAAAGGGCAATATGGAAAAAGTAAAATACCTTCTTGGCTATGATTATTTTGTGGAAGGTGTTGTAATACATGGCAGAGAAATGGGCGCGAAGGTACTTGGAATCCCGACCATAAATATCATACCGCCGGAAAACAAACTGCTTCCGCCGTTTGGCGTCTATGTTTGTGATGTTGTAGTAGGGGATAAGACGTATCATGGAATCGCAGATGTGGGATGTAAGCCGACTATCGAAGGGGTTAATCCGGTGGCAGTGGAAACCAATATTTTTGATTTTAATGAGAATCTCTATGGAAAGAAAGTGCGTGTCTGCTTCCGGAGCAGAGAGCGCAGCGAGATGAAGTTTGAATCCTTAGAGGCTTTAAAGCAACAGCTCGAACAGGATATTGCCTATGGCAGATTTTATGTACAGCAGCATTAAATATATGAATTTCGTAAAATTTCGAACAATTGTTACATAATTGTTACATATTTATGTTGACATTATGAAATCACGTTGCTATAATCTTAAAATATGGAGAAGCATATTGATTCGAACAGATGCGGAAATGCAGGGTGCATTTTGCATCGTTACAATGTCAGGAGGCATATTTTTATGAAGAACAATAGAAAGTGGAAGACAACAGCATTTATTCTTACCTGTGGACTTACAGTGGCGCTTGAGGGTGGCGCAGCTGCACAGACATCAGCAGGTTCCGGCTTAAATGCAGGAATATTTGCTACAATGGATTCCTATTATAATACAGATATTGTTGTTTCAGCAACCAATACTGTTACAACGATGGAAGGACAGTCTGAGGATGCTGCAGCAACCGATACAACGGTACCTGCAGATACAGCAGCAACCGATACAGCGGTACCTGTAGATACAACAATCTGTGGATATACCAATCTTGGTATTGCACAGGTTGACAGCAGTTTAAATGTAAGGGAACAGCCGGATACCAATTCTGATATCGTAGGAAAGATGCAGAACGATGCCGGATGTGAAATATTAGAGGACGATGGCGAGTGGCTTAAAATTGAATCTGGTCAGGTAACCGGATATGTAAAAGCAGAATATATCATTACCGGAGAGGCAGCTGTAGCAAAAGCCCAGGAAGTAATGAAGACCATTGCAACCGTTACAACACAGACTTTAAATGTACGTGCTGAGATGAATACCGATTGTACCAAACTGGCATTGATGCCGGAAGGAGAAGAATTAGAGGTTTTAAATCAGTATGATGGCTGGGTGGAAGTAGACTTAGATGGTGATGTAGGATATGCAAGTACCGACTATGTAGAGATTTCACAGCAGCTGCCAAAGGCACAGACCATGACAGAATTAAAATATGGTCAGGGTGTTTCAGATACAAGAGTATCACTGGTGGCTTATGCAACACAGTTTGTCGGTAATCCATATGTATGGGGCGGAACCAGCCTTACCAGAGGAGCGGACTGTTCCGGATTCGTATTATCCGTATATGCAAATTATGGCGTATATCTGCCACACTCATCCAGAGCACAGGCAGGATGCGGAACCAGAATCAGTGCATCCGAAGCACAGCCGGGAGATTTGTTCTTCTATGGTAGCGGTAAGGGCATCAACCATGTGGCAATCTATATCGGAAATGGTCAGATTGTTCATGCAAGTTCACCTTCTACCGGAATCAAGATTTCCAATGCATATTATCGTTCACCAGTATGTGTTGTCCGTGTATTAGGAAACTAGATAAGGAAACTAACAGAATTTTGTTTACAAATAATAAGTAGTATGTTATATTTGTTAGGTATGATTTAGCCGATATTCGGTAGATGGACACTCCGACCTTTTACTGATTATCAGGCGATAAGAAAATATAAGGAGGAAACGTAAATGTTATCAAAAGAAAGAAAAGAAGCAATCATCGCAGAATATGGTAAAACTGCTACAGACACAGGTTCACCAGAGGTACAGGTTGCACTTTTAACAGCCAGAATCAATGAGCTGAATGAGCACTTAAAAGTAAATCAGAAGGATCATCATTCCAGAAGAGGACTTTTAAAGATGGTTGGTCAGAGACGTCGTTTACTGGCTTACTTAAAGAAAGTTGATATTGAAAGATATCGTTCTTTAATCGAACGTTTAGGTTTAAGAAAGTAATTTCTTGTAAAAGGAAACCGTATAGAATAGAGCGGAGTTGTCCGCTCTATTTTTCGGTTGCTAGGCTTCCACAGGTTGCCGGATATCCGTAAGGAACTGCAAGTACAGAGTCTTATGGATGACAATGTAAGAACGGCAGAAGGACGATTCCGAGACCACTGATTAGTGCAATTACAGATTGTGTTAATCAGTAGTTTCGGTCGATACACCTCCGGATGGCTGCAAACAGCACCATTTCGGAACTTCTGCCATAATAAGCAGGAATATCCTGCATACAAAAAAGGAGAAATGATATGTACCAGAGTTATTCAATGGAACTTGCCGGAAGAACTCTTACGGTTGATATTAACCGTGTGGGTAAACAGGCAAATGGATGTGCATTCATGCACTACGGTGATACCACTGTATTATCTACTGCAACAGCATCTGAAAAGCCAAGAGACGGAATCGACTTTTTCCCTCTTAGCGTAGAGTTCGAAGAGAAATCTTATGCAGTAGGAAAAATCCCAGGTGGATTTAATAAGAGAGAAGGAAAAGCATCTGAGAATGCAATCCTTACTTCCCGTGTAATTGACAGACCTATGCGTCCGTTATTCCCAAAGGATTATCGTAATGATGTAACATTAAACAACCTCGTTATGAGCGTTGACCCGGAATGCCGTCCGGAAATCGTAGCAATGCTTGGTTCTGCGATTGCAACCTGTATTTCGGACATCCCATTTGACGGACCATGTGCTATGACACAGGTCGGAATGAAAGATGGTGAATTTGTAATCAACCCATCCCAGGAAGTTTGGGACAATGGTGATTTACAGTTGACGGTTGCTTCTACCAGAGAGAAAGTAATCATGATTGAAGCCGGAGCAAATGAGATTCCGGAAGATAAAATGATTGAAGCAATTTACATGGCACACGACATCAACCAGACCATTAATGATTTCATTATGAAACTGGTAAACGAAGTTGGTAAACCAAAACATGAATATACAAGCTGTGCAGTTCCAGAGGAAATGTTTGCAGCTATGCGTGAGATTGTTACACCGGATGAGATGGAAGTAGCAGTATTCTCTGACGACAAACAGACCAGAGAAGAAAATATCCGTAAAGTAACAGAGAAAATGGAAGAGGCATTTGCAGATAACGAAGAGTGGCTTCCATTAGTTGGTGAGGCTGTATATCAGTATCAGAAGAAGACCGTTCGTAAGATGATTTTAAAAGACCACAAACGTCCGGATGGAAGAGCAATCAACCAGATTCGTCCGCTGGCATCTGAGGTTGATATTATTCCTAGAGTACATGGTTCTGCTATGTTTACCCGTGGACAGACTCAGATCTGTGATGTTGTAACATTAGCTCCATTATCTGAAGTTCAGAAAATCGATGGATTAGATGAGAATATTACCACCAAGAGATATATGCACCATTACAATTTCCCATCCTACTCTGTTGGAGAAACAAAACCTTCCAGAGGACCGGGACGTCGTGAAATCGGACATGGAGCACTGGCTGAGAAAGCATTGGTTCCGGTTCTTCCTTCTGAAGAAGAATTCCCATATGCAATCCGTGCCGTATCCGAGACCTTTGAATCTAATGGTTCTACCTCTATGGCATCTACCTGTGCATCCTGTATGGCACTTATGGCTGCAGGTGTTCCGATTAAGAAAATGGTTGCAGGTATTTCCTGTGGTCTGGTAACTGGTGAGACAGATGATGATTACATCGTATTAACCGATATTCAGGGACTTGAGGACTTCTTCGGAGATATGGACTTCAAGGTAACCGGTACACATGACGGTATTACTGCAATCCAGATGGATATTAAGATTCACGGATTAACAAGACCTATCGTAGAAGAAGCAATCAGAAGAACCAGGGAAGCAAGACTTTATATCATGGACGAAGTTATGTCCAAAGCAATTGCTGAGCCAAGAAAAGAAGTTGGACAGTATGCTCCAAAGATTCTTCAGGTTCAGATTGACCCGGCTAAGATTGGTGATGTAGTAGGTCAGAAGGGTAAGACAATCAACGAGATTATCGACCGCACTGGTGTTAAGATTGACATCAATGATGAAGGTGCAGTAAGCATCTGTGGTACCGATAAAGCAATGCTTGAGAAAGCTGCTGACATGATCCGTATCATTACAACTGATTTCGAAGAAGGTCAGATTTTCACTGGTAAAGTAGTAAGCATCAAAGAATTTGGTGCATTCATCGAATTTGCACCGGGTAAAGAGGGAATGGTTCACATTTCCAAGATTGCAAAAGAGAGAATCGAACATGTAGAAGATGTTCTGACTCTTGGTGATACAGTAACCTGTATCTGCATGGGCAAAGACAGAATGGGAAGAATCAGCTTCTCCATCAAGGATGTTCCTGCTCAGAACTAATTGCAGATTCGTGGCATGTGATTTTTCAATACTCACATAAATAAAATAAGGCGTATGCTTTTGCGGATGAAAATCCACAAGGGTATACGCCTTTTTACGTAAGTAGCGAAGAAAAAAGTCTGGCAGAAAAAAAGAGCCGAGTTTGCTGGGTAAACTTTTTTTCGGGTATCCGGAAAGCACTGCAGGTGGTCAAAAATGCTGCACTGCATATATTATAAGAAAACATAAAATGGTGCAGTATGGAACGGGTCAGACAGATTACAAGGGTGAATGAAGCTCATAAACTAGGATATATTGGAAATAATGTCACGGTAGCCGTGATGGATACAGGAATTGGAACTCATATTGATTTTGGACAAAGAATCAGAGGATTTCGTGATTATGTAGGTGATAAGAAGATACTTTATGATGATAACGGTCATGGAACCCATGTTTCCGGAATTATTGCAGGTTCTGGTTTCGCTTCCCATGGACGTTACCGTGGAATGGCACCGGGAGCACAGATATTTTCGATAAAAGTATTAGACCGCATGGGAAAGGGAAATACCAGACTGGTGGTATCTGCATTAAAATGGCTGATTGCAAATTATGGGAAAATGAATATAAGAATCTTAAATATTTCCGTAGGAATGCTTGCTTCGGCCAGAAGGGAAGAACAGGAGGAATTGTTAGCAGCAATTGAAGCAGTCTGGGATGCAGGAATTGTAGTGGTTGCCGCTGCCGGAAATAACGGACCAAAGGATAAGAGTATTACGATACCGGGGCTATGCCGGAAGATTATAACGGTAGGCAGCAGTGATGATGAGGAAGGAGAAGTAAAAAATCTGGGTCTGATGCGTGGGTATAGTGGGAGAGGTCCGACGGAAGCCTGCATTATGAAACCGGAAGTAGTGGCTCCTGGAACAGCGATTGTCAGCTGTAAGCGGATGGGAAATGGTTATGAGATGAAAAGTGGAACCTCTATGGCAACACCGGTGGTGGCCGGGGCGGTCGCGGTGCTTTTAAGCCGTTATCCAAATCTAAAACCGGCAGAAGTAAAACTGCGGCTTTATGAGACGAGTGTAGATACTGGAAAATCCAAGCATGCACAGGGCTGGGGGAGGCTGGATGTCATGCGGCTGATTCGATAAAAGAAAATAGCCTGGAAGAGATAAAAAGCAGAAAGAAAGAGAAAGAGACAGAGACAGAGGGAAAGGAATACGCCGGACATTTGATTTCTGGGAGAAAATGCGGTAGAATGAAGAATACGCATAAAACAAGGGGTAGAAAAGAAAGAGGAGGGAATAAGGTGAAGAAAATAGTTAAAGTTTTAATCAGCAGACTTTTTATCACAGTTTTACTTATTTTACTTCAGTTTGGATATTTATTTTATCTGCTGCTGGAAGTTGGTAAAATGTCTACTTACATCAACCTGATTCTCAATATACTTGCATTTATCGTAGCTTTATTCGTTGTAAATCGAAGAATGAATCCGGCATACCGGCTGGCATGGGTATTTATTATTCTGATGTTTCCATTGCTCGGATTATTGCTGTACGTGGTATTTGGAAGACCGGAACTCACCAGAAAGGCAAGAGAGAAAATGAACCGTGTAAATGAGGAAGTAGAACCGCTTCTTACAGAAGATAGAGCGTGCAGAGAACGGCTGGCAGAAGAAGATCCGGTTGCCGCTGGACAGTCTTCATATATCAGTGACTGGGCGCATTTTCCAGTTTATGAACATACAGCAACAAATTATTATCCGTCCGGAGAAGAAATGTTTCCAGTTATGTTAGAAGAAATCCGGAAAGCGAAAAAGTTTGTTTTTCTGGAATATTTTATTTTAGATGATGGAAAGATGTTCCGGGAGCTGATTCAGCTTTTGAAGGAAAAAGTGGAAGAGGGCGTAGAAGTACGTCTGATTTATGATGATGTTGGCTGCATTACGACACTGCCGAATAATTTCTATAAGGAATTGCAGAAAATCAGCATTAAATGTGCGGCGTTTAATCCGTTGCGGGCGAGACTTGCTGTCATTATGAATAACCGTGACCACAGAAAAATCCTCGTTATTGATGGAAATGTTGCATTTACTGGTGGAATCAATATTGCAGATGAATATATCAATGAAATTGAGCGGTTTGGATACTGGAAGGATACCGGAATCCGTATGAAAGGTGCAGCGGTATGGAGCTTTACCTGTATGTTTCTTGAAATGTGGAATTATATAATAAATTCCACGGAGGATTATGAGAAGTTCCGGCCGGATGCAGACTATGTGGCAAAGATTCCATCCGTTGGATATGTGCAGCCGTATAGTGATACACCGTTAGATCACGAAAATACCGGCGAGAATGTATACATGAACATTATTAATTCAGCACAGAAGTATGTCTACATTTTCACCCCGTATCTGATTATTGACCATGAAATGCTGGTAAGCCTTCAGAATGCGGCAAAACGTGGTGTGGATGTGCGGATTGTAACACCTGGAATTCCGGATAAGAAATTTGTTTATCTTCTGACACAGGCAGATTATGGTGTTCTTATTGAAAGTGGTGTAAAGATTTATCAGTATACACCGGGATTTATTCATGCAAAGAGTTTTGTCTGTGATGATAAAATTGCTACCGTAGGCAGTATCAATCTGGATTACCGCAGTATGTATCTGCATTTTGAATGCGGAGTCTGGTGCTATAAGACCGAGGCAGTGCTGCAGTTAAAAGAAGATGCACTTGCGGTAATCGGACAGTCACAGCAGATTGATCTGGAATTCTGCAAACACAGATTTGTAGGAGTACGGATGATACAGACCTGTCTGCGTCTGCTGGCCCCGCTTTTGTAGAAAAGGTTTTACAGGGAGAAGAAATAAGTAAGCGTCTTACGAAAATAATCCTGATAGGTAGCTTTTGGAATTGTAGTATCATATAAGACACGGATGGAGCCGATTTCTTTTTCATTTAATGTATAGTAAAGTGTGCCGGCTTCTTTTCCCTGTGTTACCGGAGCTTTTATTTCTTCTGGAAGAGAAAGCTTTTTTTCAATAAGATTTAAGTCATTTCCTGCAGTATCAAGATATGAAAAGGTTCCTTCATAGGAAAGACTGACCTTTTTATCAGTGCCACCCCGTACTGATAATTCCGGCAGAGCGGGCGGTGTGGTATCCTGATAGAGCCGGCATACGGAAAAACCATAGTCTAAAAGGGCGGACGCATCAGCAAAACGCACTTTATAATCCGGTGCAGCCATAATGACTGCGATGAGTTTAATGTTATCTTTTTCAGCAGTGGCTGAGACACAGTACTTGGCAAGACCGGTGGAACCGGTTTTTAATCCAGTGGCATAGGCGTATTGTTTGATGAGCTTATTGGTGTTGGTTAAACCAAATTCGGAAGACCCTTTTTTCGTGACATGGGTAATATTTTCCATCCAGATGGTAGAATAATTATGTATCTGCGGATATTTTGTGATTAATTCCCGGGACATTAGAGCAACATCATAGGCACTGGTCATATGATTGTCAACGTCAAGACCGCAGCAGTTAACAAAGTTGGTATCCTTCATACCAAGACCGGCAGCCCGCTCATTCATCTGGGCAACGAAGGCATCTTCCGAACCGGCAATGAATTCTGCCATGGCAACGCAGGCGTCATTGGCACTGGCAACACTGATACACTTTATCATGGTATCAACGGTCTGGGTTTCACCCGGCTCTAAGAAGACCTGGGAACCGCCCATGCTTGCAGCATGTTCCGAAACTGTGACAACATCATCCAGGGAAATTTTTTGTGCGTCCAGAGCATCGAAAATCAGAATCAGTGTCATGATTTTCGTAATGCTGGCAGGATGCAGGATGGAATGAGCATCCTTTTCATAGATGATGGTTCCGGTAGATGCTTCCATTAAAAGAGCGCTGGGAGCAGACAATGTGACCGGAGCAGATGCATCGGAAGCAGCATCCGGATTGGAAGCATCTGGCATGGAAGCATCAGGGGATGGATTGTTGGATTCTGCAGGAGTTTCGTTTTCTGCAAGAACAGAAAATTGTGATGCCATTGGTAAAAAGGCCGGGCCAAGAAGAGACAGGCTTATGAAAATGGAAAGAATGGTATGCATAAGAATACCTCCGGTATGTTCTATTACATTTTAATAGAGAAGAGAAAGAAATATGCAGATAAAGCATGGTTTATTTTGTTGATGCAAAGAGGTGAAAGATGTTATTAAAAATCATTATTGTAATAGCATGTGTGATTTTGGTTTACATAATCTGGCAGTGGCAGGAATTAAAAAAATTTGTAAGAACGGATTATGAGATAAAAAGTGGTAAAGTGCAAAGAGAATATAAGGCAGCAGTACTGGCAGATTTGCATGGTTTTCAGTATGGAAAAGACAACATCCGGCTTTTAGATGCAATTAGAAGTGGACAGCCGGATCTGATTCTGATTCCAGGAGATATGGTGGTCAGCAGGAAAAGTGACACCTATGAGACAGCGTTAAAGATATTGGAAGAACTGTGCAGGATTGCACCGGTTTATTATTCTTACGGAAATCATGAATCCCGTGCCCACATAAGAAAAAGTGAGTATCAGGAGAAATTTTTCGCTTTTGAAAATAAGGTAAAAGAGCTTGGCATCCATGTACTGCATAATGAAACAGAAGCTTTTGGAGAACTGGCGGTTACCGGGCTTGAAATTCCATTGTCCTGTTATAAAAAAGGAGTGGATGTGCCACTTCCACAGGATTATCTTGAGAAAACGCTTCCGAAGCAGACGGAAGATACATTTCAGGTGCTGTTAGCACACAATCCAAGATATGCGAAGGAATATGCAGACTGGGGAGCGGATTTGACTTTTTGCGGACATAATCATGGAGGACTGATACGGATTCCTGGCGTTGGAAGCCTGATTTCTCCGCAGTTTCAGTGGTTTCCGAAATATGATGCAGGAGCCTTTGATTTTGAGGGAAAGAAAGTAATCGTAAGCCGGGGGCTTGGAACCCATACCTTTCATATCAGAATCTTTAACCGTGCGGAACTTGTGTTTATGGTTATAAAACCACAAGATATTGCTTGATTTGTGGTATAAAGTTGTGAAAAACACTAAATCTTGTGAAAACACTTGCGTTTTTTCTTAGATACCGTTAAAATAGATGTGCTAGGAAAGAATGGAGAGGTTTTGAAATGGAATTAACAGTAAAGCTGCAGGTGTTCGAAGGACCATTAGATTTGCTCCTTCATCTGCTGGATAAGAATAAAGTAAATATCTATGATATCCCAATTGTGGAGATAACCAATCAGTATATGGAATATATCCGGGAAATGAAGCGGCAGGATTTAAATGTTATGAGTGAGTTCTTAGTCATGGCAGCCACACTGATTGATATTAAATCAAAGATGCTTCTTCCGGCAAAAGAGACAGAAGAAGAGGAAGCAGAAGACCCGAGAGCAGAACTGGTAGAACAGCTTTTGGAATATAAGATGTATAAATGCATTTCCTATGAATTAAAAGACCGTCAGATGGATGCGGAAAAGGTGATGTTTAAGGAGCCGACGATTCCGGACGAGGTAGCTGCCTATGAAGAGCCGGTGGATTTAGAGGAACTGATGGCAGATGTCACATTGAAGAAATTGAATGATATTTTCAAATCCATCATGCGTAAGCAGGAAGATAAGATTGACCCGGTTCGTTCCAAATTTGGCAAGATTGAGAAAGAAGAAGTATCACTGTCCGATAAAATGGTATATTTAGAGCAGTATGCAATGACACATCCACATTTCAGCTTCCGCAGTCTTTTAGAAGCACAGTGTGGCAAGATGGAGATTATCGTGACCTTCCTTGCAGTGCTTGAGCTGATGAAGATGGGCAAGATAACCATTTATCAGGATAAAATATTTGATGATATCAGAATAGAGTCCAAGGTTGCAGCCTAGGCTCTTATTATATGAGGGTAGTAATGGAAGAAAAGAATTATGAAGCAATTATAGAAGCAATTTTATTTACCATGGGGGAATCGGTAGAATTGGATAAAATTGCTAATGCAATTGAATTAGACAAACAGGAAACCAAAAAGAAAATAGAAGCACTCCGGCAGAAATATGAGCAGGAAGAAAGAGGTATCCAGATTATCGAACTGGACGGCGCTTATCAGATGTGTACGAAGAATGAAATGTATGAATATCTGATTCGGATTGCAAAACAGCCAAAGAAGCGTGTCCTTACAGACGTACTGTTAGAGACCTTATCCATCATTGCTTATAAGCAGCCAATCACTAAGGCGGAGATTGAAAAAATCCGTGGCGTATCCTGCGACCATGCAGTAAGCAAACTGGTGGAATATAATCTGGTCAATGAAGTGGGAAGATTGGATGCTCCGGGCAGACCTATGCTATTTGGCACAACAGAGGAATTCTTACGGAGCTTTGGTGTGCATTCCATCGATGAACTCCCGGTGCTGAATGAAGACCAGGTGGAAGAATTCAAGCATCAGGCTGAACAGGAAGCAGAAATGAAGCTTGAAGTATAGCAACAGGGAATGCAGTAAGCGGAAGTATAATCGAAGTATAATCATAGAAAGAAATGAATAGAATGCAGAGAAAATGTATTTCGGAGCGGTCATGAAAAAGAGACGGTGGAAGAAAATGACAGCATTATCTCTGCTTTTTATATTTTTTAGTTCCAATCATATTCCGGCAGAACCGCTGCCACAGGATAATCCGGATGAAACGCAAGAAGAAAATGAAATAGAAATCGAAGAACCAAAGAATTTGTACGCGCTGTCTGCATGCTTAATGGATGCGGATTCAGGGCGTATTTTGTTTGGAAAAGAAGAGGATGTGCGCCGGGCAAATGCCAGTACGACAAAGATTATGACATTGATTGTAACCTTAGAGCATGCAGATTTAAATAACGTGGTTACATTTTCTGATTATGCAGCCTCCCAGCCGGATGTGCAGCTGAATGGAGCAAGTGGGGAACAGTTTTTATTAAAAGACCTTTGTTTCTCTCTGATGTTAGAATCCCACAATGATTCGGCAGTGGCAATTGCGGAACATGTGGCAGGAAGTGTGGAGGCATTTGCTGGCTTGATGAATGAGAAGGCGGCGGAGCTTGGCTGCATGGATACCTATTTCATTACGCCAAACGGACTGGATAAGGAAGATGAAAACGGATTCCATGGAACGACAGCAGCCGACCTTGCCCGGATTATGAGCTATTGCATCAATGAGTCTCCCATGAAAGAGACTTTTCTTGAAATTACGCAGACACCGTCCTATTCCTTTTCTAATATAGAAGGAACACGAAACTACAGCTGCAATAATCACAACCGTTTCCTTACGATAATGGACGGAGCAATCAGTGGTAAAACCGGTTTTACGGGCAATGCCGGATACTGTTATGTGGGAGCATTGCGGCGGGATGACCGTACCTATGTGGTGGCACTTTTGGGCTGCGGCTGGCCAAACAATAAGAACTATAAATGGGCAGATACAAAACAGCTGATGCAGTATGGAATCGATTCTTTTGAAAAGGTAAATCTTCTGGAGTTGGAAATCCCCAAGGAAGCAGAATGTCCCCTTGAGATAAGTGGGGCAAAGACAGAAGACTGTAGCAGAATTAAGATGACAGAGGTTCAGAACAGGACAGAGGAAAAACAGATAGAAAATATACTGCTTCGTAAGGATGAATCCATTGAATTTAAATTGGAGAGAAAGCAGAGACTTGAGGCTCCGGTGGAAGCAGGAACTACTGTTGGAACCCTTAAGTATATACTGAACGGGCAGGTGGTGAGAGAGGAAGAACTTGTCTTAAAAGACAGTGTTCCGGCATGGGATTACCGCTACAGCTGCCTCAGAATGGTTGACCTTTTTTCTTTATAAAGTCAGAAAATCAGCCATAAAATGCGATATGTAAAATCTGTGAAAAAATTAACAATTTGCTATTGAAAAGTTTTGGTCAATGTACTACAATTACCCTAGCGAAAAATTTTATTTTTTCTAAAATAGATGGAGGACTAAGAGATGAGCAACAGAAGTAATAACTTAGCAGAACAGAGAATTTGCCGTTTGCTGGATGAAAACAGCTTTATGGAAATCGGTTCTCTGGTAACCGCAAGAAATACGGATTTTAATCTGGCAGATGAAGCTACGCCATCAGATGGTGTCATTACCGGACATGGTCTGATTGATGGTAATCTGGTATTTGTCTACAGTCAGGATTCTTCCGTATTAAATGGAACAATTGGCGAGATGCATGCAAAGAAAATTGCAGCTGTTTATGACAGGGCGATGAAGATGGGTGCACCGGTAATCGGACTTTTGGATTGTGCCGGAGTTCGTCTTCAGGAATCAGTAGATGCTTTGAATGCATTAGGAATGATTTATGAAAAACAGGTTATGGCATCCGGAGTAATTCCACAGATTTGTGCTGTATTTGGCAACTGTGGCGGCGGACTTACCGTAGTACCTGGATTATGTGATTTTGCATATATGGAAGCTGATAAAGCCAAAATGTTTGTAAATGCACCAAACGCAATCGAAGGAAATTACGTTGGAAAATGTGATACTTCTTCTGCAGATTTCCAGAGCACAGAGACCGGCGTCATTGATATGGCAGGTTCTGAAGAAGAAATCTTTGCACAGATTCGTGAACTGGTCTGCATGCTTCCGGCAGATAATACAGAGAATGGTTATATGGAAGACTGTGAAGATGATTTGAACCGTGCATGCGAAAATGTAGATACCATGAAAGGCGATCCTCGTTTCGTATTAAGCGAGATTTCTGATAATCACAATTTCTTAGAGACAAAGAAGGATTATGCAAAGAGCATGGTAACCGGATTCATCCAGTTAAACGGACTGACTGTCGGTGCTGTTGCTAACTGCACAGAAGAATATGATGAAGAAGGAAAGAAAGTCGCAGAGCATGATGCAGCACTTTGTGCAAAAGGCTGTGAAAAAGCTTCTGAATTCATCCAGTTCTGTGATGCATTTGATATTCCTGTATTATCTCTTACCAATGTGGCTGGATTTACAGCAACAAAATGCAGCGAAAGAAGACTTGCAAAAGCTCTGGCTAAACTTACATATGCATTTGCAAATGCTACCGTTCCTAAGGTTAGCCTGCTTACCGGTAATGCTTACGGAAGTGCAGCAGTAATGATGAACTCCAAAGCAATCGGTGCTGACCTTGTATACGCATGGCCGGATGTTAAGACCGGTATGATGGATGCACGTCTTGCAGCAGAGATTATGTATGCAGACGCTGATGCGGACAAGCTTGCTGAGAAAGCAAAAGAATATGAGGCATTACAGTCTAACGTTGTAACTGCAGCTAAGAGAGGATATGTAGACTTGATTATTGAGCCTGCTGATACCAGAAAATATCTTGTAGCAGCTTTTGAAATGCTGTTTACAAAACGTATGGATACTCCATATAAGAAACATGGAACAAAATAGAAAGGTGAATCTTATGAAGAAAAAATTGTGGATGCTTGTATGTGTTTGTCTGCTTGCATTTTCTGTTACGGCCTGTGGTAAGACAGATCAGACTTCAATAACATTCAATGGAGGCACCTATGACCAGTGGAAGGATACAGTACAACAGACAGTACAGCAGATAACTACTGTGTCAGAAGCTGATATTGATAATGCTCTTTCTTCCATTTCAGAGAAGAGCGATGCAGTAAACTACAACTTCTATAGCAGTTGGAAAGAAGCTGTTGCTGACGAAGGAGATTTCCAGGGATTTGGTGACTTTACCATGACAGAGTCAAATAAGACAATGGTAATGGAACAGACATTGAATTATACCAACCGTGATTTGAGTTTTACTGTTGTATTTGATACAACTACAGACACACCGGAACTTACCAGTATGACATTTGACAAGGTATATTCACTTGGCGAGAAAATGGGCAAAGCCGGAATGAATACACTTATGGGCATGGGTACCGTATTTGTAATCTTAATTTTAATCAGTATTATTATTTATGCATTCCGCATTATTCCTTATTTACAGAATAAGAAAAAGAATGCGGCTGATGCAACTGCTGCAAAAGAAGATAAAGTAGTAGAACAGATTGCTCAGAAAGAAGAGCTGGTTCAGGATGATTTGGAACTTGTTGCAGTTATCTCTGCTGCAATTGCGGCAGCAACAGGAAGTTCTACAGATGGATTTGTAGTACGTTCCATTAAGAGAAGATAGTTTGAAGAATAATTAGGAGGATATAAAGATGAAAAACTATACAATTACAGTAAATGGAAATGTTTATGATGTTACCGTAGAAGAGAACGGAGCATCTGCACCTGTAGCTGCACCAAGAAAGGCAGCAGCAGCTCCTGCAGCAAAAGCAGCAGCACCTAAGGCAGCAGCCGGAGCAGGAAGCATTAAGATTGAAGCCGGAGCAGCCGGAAAAGTATTCAAGATTGAGGCTCAGCCTGGAACAGCAGTAAAGAAAGGTGATGCAGTTCTGATTCTTGAAATTATGAAAATGGAGACTCCTGTTGTTGCACCGGAAGACGGAACAGTTGCAAGCATCGAAGTTGCAGTTGGTGACAGCGTAGAAGCAGGAGCATTACTTGCTACAATGAACAACTAGGAGGAAAATTATGTTAAGTTATGTTGGAGACACAATGAGTAACCTCCTGCATCAGACTGCATTCTTTAACCTGACCTGGGGTAACTACCTTATGATTGTAATTGCCTGCGTATTCTTATATCTGGCAATCAAGAAAGGTTATGAACCTCTTCTTCTGGTTCCGATTGCATTTGGTATGCTTCTGGTTAATATTTATCCGGACATTATTGCAAGTCCGGAAGAGACCAGCAATGGTGTCGGTGGTTTACTTTATTATTTCTATACTCTGGATGAGTGGTCAATCTTACCTTCTCTGATTTTCCTTGGAGTTGGTGCGATGACAGACTTTGGCCCTTTGATTGCAAACCCAATCAGCTTCCTTTTAGGAGCAGCAGCACAGTTCGGTATTTTCGGAGCTTACCTGCTTGCAATTCTGATGGGATTCAATGACAAGGGAGCAGCAGCCGTATCTATTATCGGTGGAGCAGATGGTCCGACCTCTATCTTCCTTGCCGGTAAATTAGGACAGGCTGCATTGATGGGACCGATTGCGGTGGCAGCATATTCTTATATGTCTCTGGTTCCGATTATTCAGCCGCCAATTATGAAACTGTTTACAACAAAGAAAGAACGTGCAATCAAGATGGAGAACCTTCGTCCGGTATCCAAACTGGAGAAGATTTTGTTCCCAATCGTAGTTACTACAATTGTATGTCTGATTCTTCCGACAACTGCTCCGTTGGTTGGTATGCTTATGCTTGGTAACCTCTTCCGTGAGTCTGGTGTAGTCAGACAGCTTACAGATACAGCATCCAATGCTTTGATGTATATCGTAGTTATTCTTCTGGGTACTTCCGTTGGTGCATCTACCAGTGCAGAAGCATTCTTAAATTTCAGCACACTTAAGATTGTTGCTCTTGGACTGATTGCATTTATGTTTGGTACTGCAGCCGGAGTCCTCTTTGGAAAACTGCTTTGCTGGATTACCAAAGGAAAAATTAATCCGTTGATTGGTTCTGCCGGAGTTTCCGCCGTGCCTATGGCTGCGCGTGTATCGCAGAAGGTCGGTGCAGAAGAAGACCCGACAAACTTTTTACTTATGCATGCAATGGGACCAAACGTTGCCGGTGTTATCGGTACAGCAGTAGCTGCCGGTGTATTTATGGCAATCTTTGGTATATAGGAGGATAGAAATGTCAGAAGAAATGAAAAAACCTTTAAAAATTACAGAAACTGTTCTTCGTGATGCACATCAGTCTCTGATTGCAACCAGAATGACAACAGAACAGATGCTTCCAATTATCCCGAAAATGGATGAAGTTGGATATTATGCAGTAGAGTGCTGGGGTGGAGCAACATTTGATGCCTGCCTTCGTTTCTTAAAGGAAGATCCATGGGAGAGACTTCGTAAATTAAGAGATGGATTTAAGAAAACTAAACTTCAGATGCTGTTCCGTGGACAGAATATCTTAGGATATCGTCCATATGCAGATGATGTGGTTGAGTATTTCGTACAGAAATCTATTGCAAACGGAATTGATATTATCCGTATTTTTGACTGCTTAAATGATGTTCGTAACCTTCAGACAGCAGTAACAGCATGTAACAAAGAAAAAGGACATGCTCAGGTTGCATTATCCTATACATTAGGAGATGCTTACACCTTGGATTACTGGATGGAAATGGCAAAGAGAGTAGAAGACATGGGTGCTGATTCCTTATGTATTAAGGATATGGCAGGACTTTTAGTTCCTCAGAAAGCAACCGAACTGATTCAGGCTCTGAAATCTTCAACCAGCCTTCCAATCGAACTGCATACACATTATACTTCCGGTGTTGCTTCCATGACATACATGAAAGCAGTAGAAGCTGGATGTGACATTATCGATACCGCAATGTCACCATTTGCACTTGGAACCAGCCAGCCTGCAACCGAAGTTATGGTAGAAGCATTCAAGGGAACACAGTATGATACCGGTCTTGACCAGAACAAACTGGCTGAAATCGCTGATTACTTCCGCCCAATGCGTGAGGAAGCATTAGACAGCGGTCTGATGAATCCAAAGGTACTTGGTGTTAATATCAAGACTTTATTATATCAGGTACCGGGTGGAATGTTATCCAACCTGATTTCCCAGTTAAAAGAGCAGGGACAGGAAGATAAATACGAAGAAGTACTGGCTGAAGTACCTCGTGTTCGTAAAGACCTTGGTGAGCCACCACTTGTTACACCTTCTTCCCAGATTGTTGGTACACAGGCTGTATTTAACGTATTAATGGGAGAACGTTACAAAGTTGCTACCAAAGAGACCAAGGATATTCTTCTTGGAAAATATGGTCAGACTGTAAAACCTTTCAATCCGGAAGTTGTGGATAAGGTTCTTGGTGCTGACAAAGATAAGGCAATTACCTGCCGTCCGGCAGACTTACTTGAGCCTGAATTAGATAAGATTGAAGCTGAAATGAAACAGTACAAACAGCAGGATGAAGATGTATTATCTTATGCATTATTCCCACAGGTTGCTACTGAGTTCTTCAAATATCGTCAGGCACAGCAGACGAAAGTTGATACAACAATTGCAGATACAAAGAACGGAGCATATCCGGTATAGGGTACCTTGCTATCTATAGCAGTAAAGAAGCGGCTACAGACAAATATGTCTGTAGCTGTTTTCCTTTTGATTGGTATAATGGAATATCAGAATTACATAAAAATTCTATGGACAAGAGGACAAAAGATTGCTATGATGAAGTCATGATTTGTCATGGGGTAGACAATTTTAATTGCAAAGCATTTGAAAATATTGTGGCAGTTCTTTCACGGTATTTGGAGAGGAAAAAGGTGAAGGACAATGAAACTGTATGAATTGGGGACAGGGGAGCCGGTGCAGGTGCTGGTGAAAGTGGAGAATGCTTCAGCAGAATATGATAGTACAGTTGCTTTTGGAAAAGAAGGCATTTTATTAATTGAGCCAATACGTTATGATGGAAAAATTATTAATTTTTCCGGAGATAAGGTGCATATCAGTGTAATTTATATGGAAGATGGAATCAAACCGCTGATATGGGAGGGGTGCAGAATGCAGACCGTCCAGGCAGGAAAAGAAAAATATCATGCAATTGTATGCAAGCGTGATGGAATGAAATGGAACCGCAGACAGGCATACCGCCAGTATCTGGGACTGGATGGAACGTTATCCATTGACAGTACCAGAGCAAATCATTCTGTGATTGTGAAAGATATCAGTGCTACCGGAGTGTCATTTGTGGGGGTGCCGGATATGAATTATCTTTCCATGGGACCGTTTCATTTGACGTTTGAAGATAAAGCAAGCAGGCTTAAGGTACAGTTAACCGGTACTGCTGTTCGTCAGGAGCCGGTAGATGAAACGAAAGTGATTGTAGGATGTACGGTAAAGCAGGCAAATCTCGACTTGGGGACTTATGTCGCCTCCAAGCAGAAGCAGGAAATTGCCAGACGACATGGAAACTGACGAAAATCCTGCAAAAAAATGTTAAAACGACATAAAAAATGCAAATTTTTTGTAGAATCGAGAAGAAGGAACTATGAATGGGAATACCAATGATTTGACCAGTCGAATCAACGAATGTTATGGAAGTTTAAGCAAAGGACAGAAAATATTAGCAACCTATATTACGGATAATTATGATAAGGCTGTATTTCTTACGGCAGCAAAAATGGGACAGGTAGTAGGTGTGAGCGAATCGACTGTAGTACGATTTGCTACACATTTAGGCTATAAGGGTTATCCGGAATTTCAGAAGGCTTTAGAGGAGATGGTTCGGAATAAGCTCAACTCCATTCAGCGTATGGAAGTGACTTATGGAAGAATCAGCCAGTCGCATATATTAGAAACGGTATTGCAGTCGGATCAGGAGAAAATTAAGGATACCTTGGAACATATTGATGAGCATGCTTTTGAACTGGCAGTAGATACCATTATCAAAGCAAAACATATTTATATTGTTGGAATACGAAGCTGCGCTCCACTGGCAGCTTTTATGGCGTTTTACTTTAATCTGATGTTTGAAAATGTGACATTGCTTCAGACCAATAATTCCAGTGAATTATTTGAACAGATGGTGCGAATCAGTAAGGATGATGTCATTATCGGAATCAGTTTTCCAAGATATTCCATGCGTACCTTAAAGGCAATGGAATTTGCCAATAACCGGAATGCAAAAGTAATTACATTAACAGATAGTGTGCATTCCCCAATGAATTTATATTCTTCCTGTAATCTGATTGCAAGAAGTGATATGGCATCTATTGTGGATTCTCTGGTGGCACCGCTTAGTGTTATCAACGCACTGATTGTTGCTCTGTGTATGAAGAAGCAGGGTGAGGTTGCCAAGACATTGGAGACCCTGGAGGATATCTGGAATGAATATCAGGTATATGAAAATGATGAAATTAATTATATTGATGATAAAATCAAAATGAGATATGCCAAATTAGGAGATGCAGATGAGTAAGGTACTTGTAATCGGTGGTGGACCAGCGGGCTGTTTTGCAGCAATTGCTGCGGCAGAGCAGGGACATCAGGTCGTATTGTTAGAACGCAATGAGAAAATCGGGAAAAAATTATTCATTACCGGAAAAGGAAGATGCAACCTTACCAATGCATGTGATACGGAAGAACTATTTTCAAACATTCCAAGGAATTCCAAGTTCTTATACAGCGCAATCTATTCTTATGACAATTTCCGGGTCATGGATTTCTTTGAACAGAATGGAACACCGGTAAAGGTGGAACGGGGAAACCGTGTATTTCCGGTATCAGACCATTCATCGGATGTCATTGCAGCCTTAAAACGCTCCCTGGATGCACATAAAGTAAAGATTATGTATCATACAACGGTAGAAAAGCTTATGGTATCGGAGAATTGTGTACATGGAGTAATTACTGCAGAGGGAAAGAAAATGCCGGCAGATGCAGTAGTTATTGCAACAGGCGGCTGTTCTTATGCATCTACCGGTTCTACCGGGGATGGTTATCGTTTCGCAGAAGCCTGCGGACATACCATAAAAACCTGCAGTCCATCCCTTGTGCCTTTTAACGCAGAAGAGGAATATGTCAAAGAATTGCAGGGGCTATCGTTGAAAAATGTAAAGGCGAGCATTTATCAGGGCAAAAAGCTTTTGTATGAAGCTTTTGGAGAAATGTTATTTACCCATTTTGGCGTAAGTGGACCTCTGATGTTAAGCGCCAGCAGCGTGGTAAATGATGCGGTAAGAAAACAGCCGTTGCAATTATACATTGACTGGAAACCCGCACTTTCAGAAGAACAGTTAGATCACAGAATTTTAAGGGACTTTGAAGAGGCAAAGAACCGGCAGGTGATTCATGGAATTGAAAAATTATATCCGTCCAAATTCCTGCCGATTATTTTAAGACTTGCTAAGATTCCAGCAGAAAAGCGTGTCAATGAAGTAACCAAAGAGGAACGGCAGCGCCTGGTGGAACTGACAAAGAAGTTCCCGGTTACACTGACTGGTTTACGGGGCTTTTCGGAAGCCATTATTACAAAGGGCGGTGTTTCTGTAAAAGAAGTAAATCCATCGACCATGGAATCAAAATTAACAAAGCATCTTTATTTTGCCGGAGAGGTATTGGATTTGGATGCATTTACCGGCGGCTTTAATCTGCAGATTGCCTGGTCTACCGGATATCTGGCAGGAAGCAGCATTGGAAATGAATAAAGAGAATAAAAAAACAGAAAAATCGGAGGATGAGAAATGAGCTTTAATATAGCAATCGACGGACCGGCAGGAGCCGGAAAAAGCACTATAGCAAAACAGCTTGCAAAGGAACTTTCTTTTATATATGTAGATACAGGAGCCATGTATCGGAGTATGGCATTGTATTTTATGAGAAATGACATTGCAAAGGAAGATGAGGCAGCAATTTCAGATGCCTGTAAAACCGTGGAAGTATCTATTGCCTATGAGAACGGAGAACAGCAGGTGCTTTTAAACGGTGAGAATGTCAGCAAAGAAATCCGGAAAGAAGAAGTTGGAAAAATGGCATCTGCCACCAGTGTTTATAAGGAAGTCCGCAAAAAACTGGTTGAATTACAGCAGAAGCTTGCAGCAGATAAAGATGTTATCATGGATGGAAGAGATATCGGAACCTGTGTGCTGCCGAATGCCCAGGTAAAGATTTATCTTACTGCAAGTGTTGAAACAAGAGCCGAGAGAAGATATCAGGAATTGCAGGAAAAAGGTGCTGCCTGTGACTTGGAAGTGATTAAAAAAGATATTGCGGACCGTGATTATCAGGATATGCATCGGGAGATTTCACCATTAAAGCAGGCAGAAGATGCCATTCTTGTAGATTCTTCGGATATGGGAATTGAAGAAGTGGTAGAAACCATCAAAAATATTTATAGGGAAAAATGTTAATATGAAAAATGTCAGAGTTGCAAAAAGTGCAGGTTTCTGCTTTGGCGTAAAGCGTGCAGTAGATATGGTTTATGCACAGCTTGAAACAAACGATGAAACAAAGGATGGAATAAAAGACCCGATTTATACTTACGGACCGATTATTCATAATGAAGAAGTGGTAAAGGATTTAGAGGCAAAGGGCGTAACCGTAATCCATGATATTTCAGAAATAGAAGAATCAGAAAAAGGAACCATCGTCATCCGTTCCCATGGTGTAGGCGAAAAAATATATCAGACATTAGAAAATGCCGGTTACCATATCGTGGATGCCACCTGTCCTTTTGTAAAGAAGATACATCGTCATGTACGGGAATATGGAGATGCCGGTTATCATGTTGTAATTATCGGAAATGCCAGCCATCCGGAGGTAGAAGGAATCCGTGGATGGGGAAATGAAGAGGAAATTACGGTAATTGGAACGAGGGAAGCAGCAGAAAATTTCCGGGTTTCAGCAGGAAAAAAGGTTTGTATCGTATCACAAACGACATTTAACTACAATAAATTTCAAGAATTAGTTGAAATTATAAATAAAAAAGGTTATGATATAATTGTTTTAAATACAATCTGTAATGCAACGGAAGAGCGGCAGACCCAGTCGAGGGCTTTGGCAAAAGAAGTTGAAGCGATGATTGTGGTTGGTGGGAAGAGCAGTTCCAACACACAGAAGTTATTTGAAATATGTAAAAACGAATGTGCAAATACTTACTATATACAAACCATAGATGATTTGGATCCGGCAGTACTTCGGACCATTGATAACGTAGGTATTACCGCAGGGGCATCTACCCCAAATAAAATTATTGAGGAGGTTCAAAATAATGTCAGAAATGAGTTTTGAACAAATGTTGGAAGAATCTTTTAAAACAATAAGAAATGGAGAGGTAGTCGAAGGCGTCGTTATCGGTGTTAAGCCAGATGAGATCATCCTTAATATTGGATATAAGTCAGACGGAATTATTACACGTAATGAATATACGAACGAAGCAAATGTAGACCTGACCACCGTTGTATCCGTAGGTGACACTATGGAAGCCAAAGTTTTAAAGGTAAATGATGGAGAAGGACAGGTACTTCTTACTTACAAACGTCTTGCTGCTGAAAAAGGAAGCAAGCGTTTAGAGGAAGCATTCAACAATCAGGAAGTGCTTACCGCAAAGGTTACACAGGTATTATCCGGTGGATTAAGTGTTGTAGTTGATGAAGCAAGAGTATTTATTCCTGCAAGCCTTGTATCAGATACTTACGAGAAAGATTTATCTAAGTATGAAGGACAGGAAATTTCATTTGTAATCACTGAGTTCAACCCAAGAAAGAGAAGAATTATTGGTGACAGAAAACAGCTTTTAGTAGCAGAGAAAGCTGAAAAACAGAAAGAACTCATGGAGAGAATCCATGTTGGTGATGTTGTAGAAGGTACAGTAAAGAACGTAACAGACTTTGGCGCATTCATCGACCTTGGTGGAGCAGACGGACTGTTACATATTTCTGAAATGTCCTGGGGACGTGTTGAAAGTCCTAAGAAAGTATTCAAAGTTGGCGATACTGTAAAAGTATTCATCAAAGATATCAATGAGAGTAAGATTGCACTGAGCATGAAATTTGAGGATGAGAATCCTTGGAATAATGCTGCAGAGAAATATGCAGTAGGTAATGTGGTAACAGGTGTTGTAGCAAGAATGACAGACTTTGGTGCATTCGTAGAATTAGCTCCTGGTGTAGATGCATTACTTCATGTATCCCAGATTTCTAGAGAGCATGTTGAGAAACCTTCTGATGTATTAAAAGTAGGTCAGGAAGTAGAAGCTAAAGTAGTTGACTTTAATGAAGAAGACAAGAAAATCAGCTTAAGCATGAAAGCACTTCTGCCAGAAGAGGAAACTGATACAGAAGAAGTTCCTACAGAAGAATAATAAGGTAGGAGGTAGCATATATGTTTGAAGGCTATGAAAAGTTTAAAAAAGATATATATGCAATGACCACGATTGACTTAAATGCTTACAAAGAGAAACAGATGCGTCGTAGGATTGACAGCCTTTTGGTAAAGAATAAGGCTCAGTCCTATGATGAGTATGTACATCTGCTTCATACAGATAAAGAGAAGTTTGACCAGTTTATTAATTTCCTGACTATTAATGTTTCAGAATTTTACCGGAACCCGGAACAGTGGAAGTTTTTGGACGAAGAGGTTTTCCCGGCACTTATAAAACAGTTTGGCAGCAATTTAAAAATCTGGAGTGCAGCGTGTTCTACCGGAGATGAGCCATACTCTCTTGTAATGGCTTTATCAAAGCATGTTCCGCTGAACCAGATACATATAATTGCTACTGATATTGATAAACAGGTACTTGAGAAAGCAAGAGTTGGACTTTATAACGAAAAGAGCATTGAATCTGTACCGGATGATTTGAAGCGTAAGTATTTTACACAGGTAGGAAAATCCTATAAGATTTCCGATGAAATCAAAAAGCATGTAGAATTTCGGGAACATAATCTTTTGCGGGATCCATATCCATCAGGTTGTCATTTGATTGTCTGCAGAAATGTAGTAATTTATTTTACAGAAGAAGCAAAAGACGAGATTTATCGCAAGTTCTATGATTCTTTGGCAAAAGATGGAATGTTATTTATCGGAAGTACAGAGCAGATTATGAATTATCGTGAGTTGAATTTAAAAAGACATCAGTCATTTTTCTTTCAGAAATAATAATGACATAGTAAAGACCTCATTCTCAAAATTGGGAAAGAGGTCTTTTTTTACAGGAAATTGCTTTCCTGTAAAGTAAAAAACGCTCCGCGAGGATGCACACTGCGGCGTATAATGTAGGTATCACTTAATTTTCTTGTTTTTTATAGCGTCTAACAAGTGATTTACATAACTTTTGATAAGCTCCGGCGATGAAAGAAATTTTTCCGTAAGTTCAAAGTAAGAAATTTTTTCCTTATAGTCGTGTTTAAAAGAAGGAGAAATAAGCTCTTCGTACTGTGGAAGAAAGCTTCCTTCATGCCGGGTATAGCAGGTGGCAGCGGTAGCCTGTCTGCGGTGTTCTTTATCGACATATGATGCTACACTTTTGTGCATTGCAGTATCTTCAGCCGGAAGATAATAATAATCCTTATAATTTGGAAAGAAATATTTCAGGGCATCCTCTTCTAAACGGACGGAGAGGGTGCATTTTTTGCCCTTTGCATAGAAATAAACAGAACCTATGCGGCAGGAAATATGCTTTGGAAATGGAAATTCCGGCTCAATAGAAAGAATCAGTTCTTTCTTTTTCTGTTGCTTATAATCTGTATATTCAGAAACAGAAGCACTGCAGGATAAATACTGTCCGTAAAACAGATGGACATAGGATAAGACGGGAAGTAATGCAGGCATATCCAGAACATCTTCGTAGTTGTGGAGCAGAAGAATTTCCAATTTATCCGGACGTGGTTCCTTGGTATACGAATGATAGATCTCAATCAATTCACCGCCGGAATATAAGTCATCCCTGCCAATACCAAGAAAAGCTTCGATGGTCTTCTGCTTGTAATTTGGCAGCTGGAGAATATGCTTTATCTGGGAAATGGATTTGAAAATATCCACATAAGTAAAATCAGCAAAGTGCTCGTTACATCCATAAGTATTGCATTTCGCTTTCAGATAAGGAATATCAAAGCCGATTCCATTGAAAGTGATAATTGTATCAAAACCGTCTAATAGCAAAAGAAACTGCTCAAGTACTTCTTTTTCTTCTTCCGGTGTTTCGGCAAAAAACTGTTTGATATAAAGCATCTGTTCTATGTGATAGGCACATCCAATCAGATAAAGACTGGTATGAGCCGGGGAAAATCCGGTAGTTTCGATATCGAAAAAGACAGAGGAAGCAGTGAATATTTCCTCATCTAAATTCGAAGCCGGACTATATGGAATTTCATGTACAATTGTTTTCATATCTGTCCTCCTGTTATTTTTTTATTATACACGATGTATGGGAAAAAAGTAATCATTCCTTGTTTAAAATCGACAAAAATATTGAGAAAAAATCTTTTTAGTGTGTCAAAAAATCCTAATTTGTGTTATAATACATTTTATGTTAAACGCATTGCATATGCAGTGCAATACTATCATAGAAAGAGGGGCACATAAGATGGGTTTAATGACATTTAAAGGTGGCGTCCATCCTTTCGAAGGAAAGGATTTATCAAAAGATAAGCCAATACGTGAATTATTACCCAAAGGTGAACTGGTATATCCGTTATCGCAGCATATTGGAGCACCGGCAACACCAATCGTAGCGGTAGGAGATTCCGTTTTGAAAGGGCAGAAGATAGCAGAAGCAGGCGGCTTCGTATCTGCACCAATCCATGCGTCCGTATCCGGAACTGTTAAGAAAATTGAGCCAAGAAGAGTTCCAACAGGTGATATGGTGAACTCCATTGTAATTGAAAGCGATGGTGAATTTAAGGAGGTAGAGTATCAGGCAGTAGAAGACGTCAGTGCTCTTTCCAAAGAAGAAATTATTAACCGTATAAAAGAAGCGGGAGTTGTTGGTATGGGTGGAGCAGGATTCCCAACCCACGTAAAATTATCTCCGAAGGAACCGGAAAAAATCGACTATATTATTGCCAACTGTGCAGAGTGTGAACCATATCTGACATCTGATTACCGCATCATGTTAGATCACACGGAAGAACTGGTAGAAGGCATGCGTATTATTCTCAGTATGTTTGAACATGCCAAGGGTGTATTTGCAGTCGAGAATAATAAACCGGATTGTATCGCAAAATTATTAGAATTAACGAAAGATGAGCCTCGTATGGAGGTCGCACCTCTTATGACAAAATACCCACAGGGTGGTGAACGTCAGCTTATTTATGCAGTAACCAAACGTGCAATTAATTCCAAGATGCTTCCGGCAGATGCAGGATGTATCGTAGATAATGTTGCAACCATGGTTGCCGTATACCATGCAGTAAAAGAAGGAAAACCTGTTACAAGCAGAATCTTTACAGTTACTGGTGATGCAGTAGAAGAGCCGGGTAACTTTGAGTTCTTAATCGGAACCAGTTTCCAGGAGCTTTTAGATGCTGCCGGTGGATTTAAAGAGCAGCCGGAGAAAATTATTTCCGGTGGACCAATGATGGGCTTTTCCATGTTCGGATTAGATGTGCCGACAACCAAGACTACCTCAGCACTCCTTTGTATGACCAAAGATGAAGTGGCAGAAGCAGATGCAGATGCAACAGCATGCATCAATTGTGGGCGTTGCGTAGAAGCATGTCCGGAACAGATTGTTCCATCCAGATTATCTAAATTCTCAGAGCATGGAGATATGGCAGAATTTGAAAAATGGCATGGTCTTGAGTGCGTGGAATGTGGAAGCTGCAGTTTTATCTGCCCGGCAAAACGTCCGTTAGCACAGCTTATTAAGACAATGAAAAAACAGGTTCTTGCTGAAAAGAAAAAAAATAAATAACAAAGAAAGAGGTGGACTATTGTGAGTGAGTTATATCATGTATCATCATCACCACATGTACGAGCCAAAGATACAACAAGCAGAATCATGCTTTATGTAATTATAGCTCTGCTTCCAACAAGTATATTTGGTATTGTTAATTTTGGATATAAAGCAGCAGTATTGATTTTGGTATCTGTTGCAAGCTGTATTGCATCAGAGTGGATTTTCAATCTGATTGTACATAAGAAGAATACCGTCAGTGATTTAAGTGCGGTAGTTACCGGACTGTTACTTGCATTAAACCTGCCGGCATCCCTTCCATGGTGGGAAGCTGTAATCGGCAGTGTATTTGCAATCGTTATTGTTAAAATGATGTTTGGCGGACTGGGACAGAACTTTATGAACCCGGCACTGGGTGCAAGATGCTTTTTACTGATAGCATTTGCCGCAGACATGACAAACTTTACCGTAGATGGATATTCAGGAGCAACTCCACTGGCTCTGATCAGAGAACAGGGCGTTGGAGCTGTTAATACCATGAATATGTTAATTGGTAAGACAGCCGGAACCATCGGAGAGACATCCGCTATTGCTATCTTAATTGGAGCAATGTTCTTAATCCTGATGGGTGTCATTACACTTCGGATTCCGGGAACCTATATCATTACATTTGTAGTATTTATCAGCTTGTTCGGCGGACATGGCTTTGACATCGACTATATCGTTGCTGAGCTTTGTGGTGGTGGATTAATGCTTGGTGCATTCTTTATGGCAACCGACTATGTAACATCACCGATCACACCGAAGGGACAGATTTTATATGGAATTCTTTTAGGTATTCTTACCGGATTATTCCGTATCTTTGGAGCAAACGCAGAAGGTGTATCCTTTGCAATTATTTTAAGCAACCTTCTGGTTCCTATGATTGAAAGGATTACAATTCCAAAGGCCTTTGGACAGGTAAAGGAGGCAAAGCAGCATGAATAAGAAGATTGTACATGACGCGTTGATTTTAACCGTATTTACCGTAGTAATCGGATTTATTCTCGGACTGGTATATGAGATTACCAAGGATCCGATTGCAAAGGCAGAAGAGGCAACTGCACAGGCTGCATACAAAGCAGTGTTTGAAGATGCAGATTCTTTTTCCACCTATGATTTTGATGCAGAAGCCGCAGCCAGCCTGTTAGAGCAGAATGGTTACAGTGATGAAATCAATGGTGTGCAGGAAGCATTAGATAAAGATGGCAATGTATTAGGCTATGTGATTACTGTAACAGCGAAAGACGGAAGCCAGGGTAATATCACATTTTCTGTTGGCATAAAGAATGATGGAACCGTAAACGGCTATTCCGTTACCAGTATGTCAGAGACACCTGGACTTGGAGACAAGGCAAAGACAGAAGACTTCTCCAAACAGTATAAGAATAAGAATGTAGACAGCTTTACCGTTGTGAAACAGGCACCATCTGCTGATAACGAGATTGAAGCAATTTCCGGTGCAACCATTACATCAAAAGCAATGACCAATGGTGTAAATGCCTGCATTACATACTTCCAGAATGAATTGGAAGGAGGCGCTGAATAATGAATAAGTATTTAGAACGCGTATATAACGGATTGATTAAAGAAAATCCTACCTTTGTACTGATGCTTGGTATGTGTCCGACACTGGCAGTAACCACATCAGCAATGAATGCACTGGGAATGGGATTATCTACAACAGTGGTATTGATTTTCTCTAACCTGTTGATTTCCTTATTCCGTAAAGCAATTCCAAATGGTGTCAGAATGCCGGCATACATTGTTATCGTAGCATCTTTGGTAACCATTGTAGAATTTATTATGAAGGCTTATACACCGGCACTGGCTAAACAGCTTGGTGTATATATCCCTCTTATTGTTGTTAACTGTATTATCCTTGGACGAGCAGAAAGCTATGCATCTAAAAATCCACCTGTATTGTCTATCTTAGACGGTGTTGGTATGGGACTTGGATTTACCTTCGGATTAACCTGTATCGGTATTGTCCGTGAGATTTTAGGTGCAGGACAGTTGTTTGGATTCCAGATTCTTTCACTGAAATGGTATACACCAATCAATATCTTTGTTATGGCACCGGGTGCATTCTTGGTACTGGCATTCTTAGTTGCTTTAATGAGTATTGTTCGTCAGAAGATGGAAGCAAAAGGCAAACCACTGGCAGAGCCTGCCGGCTGTATCAGTGGAGACTGTGCCGGATGCAGCATGTCTGCAGCCTGCAGCGAAAAAGAGAAGAAAGCTGCAGATGCAGAGGAAAAAAGTGAATAGGAGGAATATGACAGATGCAGACATTATTATTGATTGCAATTGGTTCAGCCATTGTAAATAACGTAGTATTAAGCCAGTTCCTTGGTATCTGTCCTTTCTTGGGTGTATCAAAGAAAACAGAGACCGCTGCTGGAATGGGTGGAGCCGTTATCTTTGTCATAACGATATCCTCCTTTGTTACCTCATTGATTTATAAGTTTATACTGATTCCGACGGGAACACAGTATTTACAGACGATTGTATTTATTCTTGTAATCGCAGCGCTGGTACAGTTTGTAGAAATGTTCTTAAAGAAATCCATGCCTGCTCTTTATAAGAGCCTTGGAGTGTATCTTCCTTTGATTACAACCAACTGTGCAGTATTAGGTGTAGCACTTACCAACGTAACCAAAGAGTATGGTATCTTAGAGGGCGTTGTAAACGGTTTTGCAACCGCATTTGGATTCTTTATTGCTATTACAATTATGGCAGGAATTCGTGAAAAAATTGAATATAATGATATCCCTAAGCCATTTAAAGGAACAGCAATTGTATTAATTACAGCATGTCTGATGTCCATTGCATTTATGGGCTTCTCAGGAATGATTTAGGAGGAAAGAAAAGATGAGTGTACAGGCAATTATTATTGCAGCCGTTATTGTAGGCGGCGTAGGACTTTTTATTGGATTTTTCCTCGGCGTTTCCGGAGAAAAGTTCAAAGTAGAAGTAGATGAAAGGGAAGAAGCAATTGTTGGTGTTCTTCCTGGAAATAACTGTGGTGGTTGTGGTTATGCCGGATGTTCCGGTCTTGCAGCTGCTATTGTAAAAGGTGATGCCCCGGTCAATGGATGTCCTGTTGGTGGTGCGCCGGTTGCAGCAAAAGTCGGTGAAATCATGGGTGTTGCTGCAGAAGAAGGCACAAAGCAGGTTGCCTTTGTAAAATGTGCAGGAACCTGTGAAAAAGCCGGTCATGATTATGAATATACCGGAGTAGAAGATTGTGCTGCTATGGCATTTATTCCGGGCGGCGGAGCAAAGAGCTGTAGCTATGGCTGCCTTGGCTTTGGAAACTGTGTAAAGGCATGTCCGTTTGATGCAATCCATGTTGTAGATGGTATTGCAAAGGTGGATAAGGAAGTATGTAAGGCATGTGGAAAATGTGTTGCAGCCTGTCCGAAGCACTTGATTGAGCTGGTACCATATGAAGCAAAGCATCTGGTACAGTGCAGTTCCAAGGATAAAGGCAAAGACGTTATGAAAGCCTGCTCCGTAGGTTGTATTGGCTGTCATCTCTGTGAGAAGAACTGTCCAAATGATGCAGTTCATGTCGTAGATAATGTGGCTTATATCGACCAGGAGAAATGTACCGGATGTGGCATTTGTGCCGAGAAATGTCCGAAGAAGATTATTTTATAATCGTTTCTGTGATAGAAAGAACGGGATTGTCATTGATTTGGCAGTCCCGTTTTGCGTAGTTGATGTTATATGAGGATTGGATATGAGAAAATTTAGAGAAAAGTATATTGGAAATAAAGATTTTTATAAAATGGTTCTGCTGGTAGCTATTCCAATTATGATACAGAATGCCATCACTAACTTTGTGAGTCTTTTGGACAATATCATGGTAGGACTGGTTGGAACGGAGCAGATGTCCGGTGTCGCAATCATCAATCAGTTGATGCTGGTTTACAATATCTGTATTTTTGGAGCAGTATCCGGTGCAGGCATTTTTGGGGCACAGTTTTATGGAAAAGGGGACCATAAAGGAGTGCGGGATGCCTTCCGTTTTAAAATTGTAGCCTGTGGTTTCTTAGCAGTCATATGGATGCTGATATTGGGCTTTGCAAATGAACCGTTAATTCGGCTGTTTTTGCATGAAGGAGGAAGCACGGGAGATATTGAAGCTACATTATTGTATGCAAAACAGTATTTACAGACGGTAATGCCATCCATGGTTCCTTTTGCATTGATTCAGGCATATGCCCAGACATTACGTGAAACAGGAGAAACGGTTCTTCCGATGAAAGCTGGAATTGCTTCTGTAGCAGTAAATCTGATGTTTGACTATGTATTAATATTTGGTGCATTTGGACTGCCTGCATTAGGAGTAAGAGGTGCAGCGGCAGCAACCGTATTGGCAAGAGTTGTGGAATGCATTATTGTTGTCTTGTGGACCCATGCGAGAGCAGATAAGAATCATTTTATTGTAGGAGCTTACCGTGATTTTAAAATACCGGGAACACTGGTACGACAGATTATCATAAAAGGAACACCATTGCTTTTAAATGAGACTTTATGGGCTGGAGGAATGGCAGTCCTGATGCAGTGTTATTCCACAAGAGGTCTTGCTGTTGTAGCTGGATTTAATATATCAAATACAGTAGCCAATCTTTTTAATGTTGTATTTATTGCGTTGGGAAGTGCGATATCCATCATTGTAGGACAGCAGCTTGGTGCTGGTAAATTGGAAGAGGCGGTGGATACGGACCGCAAGATGATTGTATTTTCTGTATTTTGTTGTTTTGTTATAGGAGCCTGTATGTTTGCGATTGCTCCGTTCTTTCCAAGAATATACAATACGACAGAAGAAGTACGTGGACTGGCAAAACAATTTATCCGGATTGCATCAGCCTGCATGCCGTTATATGGATTTATGCATGCAACCTATTTCACACTGCGTTCCGGTGGCAGGACAGTCATTACCTTCCTTTTTGACAGTGTCTATATCTGGGTGGTAGATATTCCACTGGCATTTGTGTTAACCAGATTTACAGGAGTTCCGATTGTATCTATTTATTTATCCTGTCAGTTGATAGAGATTATAAAATGCATCATCGGATATGTTATGGTAAAGAAGAAAATCTGGGTCAACAATATGGTTATGGAGCATTGACAGGAAAAAGGCTTACATTTCATGAAATGGAATATTGCTGCCGATGCCGGAAGTGGTATGAAGTTCGTAATCGTCGGTGATAAAAATGGCTTCCGTGTCATCCAAGGATTCTATCAGCTTCATGCCGTCCTCTAATCCTAAAGCAAAACAGGTGGTGGAAAGTCCGTCACCATCTACGGATTTCGGACAGATAATGGTGACACCCAGCAGGTTATTGTCATAAGGATAACCGGTTTTCGGATTTAAAATGTGGTGATAGAAGTTATCACCCACATAGAAATAACGTTCATAAACACCGGAACTTACTACCGTTTCATCAGAGACTTCAACACTGGCAATGGCAGTGCCGTCATCGGAAAATGGTTTCTGGATACCGATATTATAGTTGCTTCCATCTGGTTTATCACCCAGCGTAAGGACATTGCCTCCAAGGTTAATCATGCCGGAGGTAATGTCTTTTTCATTTAAATAATCTTTCATTTTATCAGCAATATAACCTTTGGCGATGCCTCCCAAGTCAATCATGGCATCCGGATTGGAAAGACTAACTTCGTTTCCATCAATAACAATCGCATGATAGTCGATGGTGGAAAGTGTGGCTTCAATATCAGATTCAGATGGAACCGTACCGCTGTTATTTGGAAAGTCCCAGAGTGAAGACAATTTACCAATGGTGATATCAAACTGTCCCAGGCTTAAATCACCATAATAAATACCTTTTTGTAATAATTCAATCGTATCATCATCCACAGTAACCGGTGTGCCGCCGGCATTGTTTATTTTACTGATATCGCTGTCTGCGATGGTATTGCTGAAAAGGTTCTCATAATGGGAAGCAAGCTTGAAGCAGTCATCAATATAAGAAGCATTTTCTTCTCCATATAGTGTAATGGTAATGACTGTATTAAAATAAAAATCAGATTTGGAAACGGGTTCTTTGCTGCGTCCGCATCCCACGAAGGAGAAGGAGCAGAAGAAGAGAAAGAAAGCAAGTAAACTGCAGGTTAATTTATAAGAAAATATCGTCTTTTTTGTTTTCATCATGTATACTCCGGTTCTTTTAAAATCATATAGCACAAGCATAGCACAAGGAAGATAAAATTTACAGATGATTTTTTTCGAAAGGTATGATAAAGTATAAAATGTATGCATATTAATAAAAAATAATAACCGGCATTCAGATAGTGAATATGCCGTAGATGATTAAGAGGCGGAAAAATGGATACACAGTTGCGTGAAACATTAAAGAATAAGAAGCGTGTAATTGTAAAAATCGGTTCTTCATCTCTTTTACACGAAGAGACTGGAAAATTAAATCTTTTAAAACTGGAACGTTTGGTAAGAGAATTATGTGATATTAAGAATCAGGGCATGGATGTATGCCTGGTCAGCTCCGGGGCTATTGCAGTAGGAAGACAGTCCATGGGATTCAAAGAAAGACCGGAGAAAATAGCTGTAAAACAGGCATGTGCGGCAGTGGGACAGGCGAGACTTATGATGACTTATCAAAAGCTTTTTTCAGAGTACCACCAGAATGTGGGACAGGTTCTTATGACAAAAAAAACTATGGTTGATAACGTGTCGAGAAAAAATGCCCAGAATACTTTTGAAGAATTGTTTGAAATGGGAATTATACCAATTGTAAATGAAAATGATACCGTATCTACTTATGAGATGCAGTTTGGTGATAACGATTCCCTGTCGGCTATTGTAGCCTCATTGGTAGGAGCAGATTTGTTGATTCTTTTATCTGATATTGACGGGTTGTATACGGATGATCCGAGAAAGAATCCAAAAGCAGAATTGATACCGGTAGTAGAAAAAATTGATAATCGGATTGAAAACATGGCAGGAGATACAGTAGGTAGTGATGTTGGTACCGGTGGAATGACCACCAAATTAACGGCAGCAAGGATTGCAACCTTATCCGGAGCAGATATGATTATTGCCAATGCAAAGGATGTGGGAGTTCTGCATCAGATTTTCGAAGGAAAACCGGTGGGAACCTTTTTCAAAGCCAATAAAAATGATGATTTCTATATTGCAGATTATGTAGAAGAAAGCATGGGGTAAAAAGATGATTGAAAATACAATAGCAAGAATCAATGAATTATATCATAAATCCCAGAAAGAAGGACTGACACCGGAAGAAAAGGAAGAACAGGCAGCACTTCGCAAGGAATACATAGCAAGTGTAAAGCGGAATCTGAAGGGACAGTTAGATAATATTGATATGGTAAATGCAGATGGAACGGTAACCAATCTGGGAGAAAAATATGGAAACAAAGGCAAGCATCAGAACTAAGTATAAGACACTGCGAAATGCAATGCCGGAGAATATTGTAAGAGAAGAATCCCAAAGGATTTGTCAGAATATCAGTACCTGGGAAATCTTTCAGAAAGCAAAAAATTGTTTCTTTTATTATCCCCTTGGGAAAGAAGCTTCTTTATTGCCTTTTTTTAAAGAAAGTATTCAAAAAAGAGCAGCTTTTCCCCGGGTGCGTGGAGAAGAAATGGACTTTTGTGAAGTCAATAGTACAGATGATTTTCAGGAAGGGTATTTTCATGTGATGGAGCCAAAGGATGAGATACCGGCGATGGATTTAGCAGAACTTGAGCAGGAGAAAACAATTGTATTCACACCGGGACTGGTCTTTGATATTAACGGTGGAAGAAGCGGATATGGTAAGGGCTTTTATGATCGTTTTTTTCAGAAATATAAGAAAGTAACCCGGGTTGGAATTGCATTATCCTGTCAGCTTGCAGAACAGGTACCTATGGAGGCTTATGATATTCCGATGGATTATCTTGTAACACCGGAGAAGATTTATAAAGTAACGGATAACAGAGACGAAAATAAGTAGCAGGAGGGAATTATGGAATTACAGGAATTAGGTAAGAGAGCAAAAGCAGCAGAAGTCATCATGCGGAATATGGGCATGAAAGAAAAAGAAAAGATTTTGCTTGAAGTTGCAGAACATTTAGTAGAAGATACCGATGCTATTTTAGCAGCAAACCAGAAAGATATGGATGCCGGAAGAGAAGCCGGAATGCATCAGGGACTTTTAGACCGTCTGATGTTAAATAAAGAGCGCATTGCACAGATGGCAGAGGGAATCCGCCAGGTAGCAGAATTAGAAGACCCGGTAGGAGAGGTCCTTTCCATGAAACAGCGCCCGAATGGACTTATGATTGGAAAGAAGCGTGTACCATTAGGTGTCATCGGAATTATCTATGAATCACGTCCAAATGTAACAGCAGATGCCTTCGCTTTGTGCTTTAAAACTGGAAATACCGTAATTTTAAAAGGTGGAAGTGATGCCATTCATTCCAATATGGCAATCGTAAAGAGCATCAATGAAACTTTAAGTAATAACCAGCTGCCGGAAGGAGTGATTTCTTTAATCGAAGATACCAGCCGGGAAACTGCTACTGCATTTATGAAAATGAATGAGTATGTGGATGTACTGATTCCAAGAGGTGGCTCCGGACTGATTCGTGCTGTGGTAGCCAATGCTACAATTCCGGTGATTGAGACCGGTACCGGTAACTGCCATATTTATGTGGATGAAACCGCAGACCTTGATATGGCAGTGAATATTATTAATAATGCAAAAACACAGCGTATCGGAGTGTGTAATGCCTGTGAATCCTTAGTGCTGCATGAGAGCATCGTAGATGAACTGATGCCACGCCTTTCTGCAAAATTATCCGAAAGCCATGTAGAAATCCGTGGGGATGAGCGGGTTCAGAAAGCTGCAAAAGATGCAGTGGCTGCAACAGAAAAAGACTGGGGCACCGAATATTTGGATTATATTATTTCTGCAAAGACAGTTTCAGATATTGATGAAGCCATTACGCATATCAATAAATATAATACCGGACATTCGGAAGCAATCATTACCAATAATTATGAGCATGCGCAGAAGTTCTTAAATGAGATTGATGCTGCGGCTGTTTATGTAAATGCATCCACACGTTTTACCGACGGATTTGAGTTTGGCTTTGGGGCAGAAATCGGAATCAGTACCCAGAAGCTGCATGCCAGAGGACCGATGGGCTTAGAAGCACTGACGACCACCAAATATATCATTTATGGGGATGGCCAGATTAGAGAATAATAAGAAAAATATTAAGAAAACAGGAAAAGAAATGAGAGAAATAGAAAAGATAAATCACACCGGTGAAGTTCCGGTAATGGAACCGCAGAGACAATTTTATTTTATGGACCTTGCAAAGCAGTATGTGACGCAGATTTCCAGGAAGAAAGGCAGACCGCTCACCTTTCATGTGACAACTTTTGGGTGCCAGATGAATGCCAGAGATTCCGAAAAGTTATGCGGGATTTTAGAGACTGTAGGTTTTGAAGAGACCGATTCCGAGGAAGCAGATTTTGTCATTTATAATACCTGTACCGTACGTGAAAATGCCAACAATAAGGTTTACGGACGTCTGGGATATTTAAGCGGTTTTAAGAAAAAGAATAAAGATATGATGATTGCATTATGCGGCTGTATGATGCAGGAACCGGAGGTTGTGGAAAAATTAAAACAGAGTTATCGTTTTGTAGACCTGGTTTTCGGAACCCATAATATCTTTAAATTTGCAGAACTTCTGGTACGCTGCTTTGAAGAGCAGAAAATGGTGATTGACATCTGGGATGATACGAAAGAAATTGTAGAAGAACTTCCGGTAGAGCGGAAATACAGCTTTAAGTCCGGTGTTAATATTATGTTTGGCTGCAATAATTTCTGCAGTTACTGTATTGTGCCATATGTAAGAGGAAGAGAACGCAGCAGAAAACCGCAGGATATCATAAGAGAAATTGAAAAATTGGTAGCAGATGGTGTAGTAGAAGTTATGCTCTTAGGACAGAATGTCAATTCCTATGGAAAGAACTTAGATACACCAGTGACCTTTGCACAGCTCTTACAGGAAGTAGAAAAGATTGAAGGTCTGGAAAGAATCCGGTTCATGACATCCCATCCAAAGGATTTATCCGATGAACTGATTGAAGTAATGAAGAATTCCAAGAAAATCTGCAGACATCTTCATCTGCCGCTTCAGTCCGGCAGCAGCAGAGTGTTAAAAGAAATGAACCGTCACTATGACAAGGAGCATTATCTTGCACTGGTTGAAAAAATCAAAAAAGCAATGCCGGATCTGGCAATTACAACAGATATTATTGTAGGATTTCCGGGAGAAACTGAAGAAGATTTCTTAGAGACCATGGATGTGGTAAGACAGGTAGAGTATGACAGCGCGTTTACGTTTATTTATTCAAAACGTACCGGAACGCCTGCTGCCAAAATGGAAAATCAGATTCCGGAAGATGTGATAAAAGACCGTTTTGACCGGCTGTTAAAACTGGTACAGGAGATTTCCGCAAAGAAAGCCGGAGCATTAACCGGAAGCGTGCAGGATGTATTAGTTGAAGAATTAGATGAACAGCAGGAAGGTCTTGTGACCGGAAGATTATCCAATAACTCAGTGGTACATCTGCCGGGCGGTGCATCCATGATTGGAAACATCGTACCGGTACATTTAAAAGAATGCAAAGGCTTTTATTATATGGGAGAGGTTGCAGAGTAAATGAACCGTCGTTTTGGAAAAAATGATATTCTGTTGCTGGGAATTCTTGCAGTAGTTATTCTGGTGTTTTATGTGGGAATGACCTCTGCATTACGAAGCGGTGACAGTATTATCATTACGGTAAATGGCAGTGAATATGGCAGATATTCCCTGTCAGAAAATAAAGAGATTCCAATTAAAATAGATGGAAAAGTTACCAATATCGTAACGATTGAAAATGGGACTGCCTATATGCTTGAGGCGGACTGCCCGGATCAGTTGTGTATGCATCAGAACGCAATTTCCAAAGATAAAGAATCCATTATCTGTCTGCCAAACCGGGTTGTAGTAACCGTAGAAAGTGAGCAGAAAAATACATTGGATGATGTGGCAGGGTAGGTGAAAGCATGAAGAAAAGTGTAGCATATCTTGGCGTGTTTTTGGCACTGGCCATGATATTAAGTTATGTGGAAGCAATATTGCCCTTTGCCATTGGAATACCGGGAGTAAAGCTTGGACTTGCCAACCTTGTTACGGTGCTGATGCTGTATCTGATTGGCTGGAGAGAGGCTCTTTGTGTATCGGTGCTTCGTATTGTGCTTACCGGAATTTTATTTGGAAATTTGGTCAGCATCTGTTATGGACTTGCCGGCGGATTATTAAGCTTTGTACTTATGTTTATTCTGATTCGGATGAACTGTTTTCATGTAGTTACGGTCAGTATCTGTGGCGGAATCATACATAATATGGGTCAGCTTATCGTAGCAGGATTTCTGGTAAGTTCATACCATGTCATTTACTATATGCCGGTTTTATTGATTGCAGGCTTTGTGACGGGTGCCCTGATTGGAATTGTGGCAAAGGAAGTAGGAGGAAGATTATGTATTCATATATCAAAGGCGAATTATCCGAAATAGTGGCAGAGAATCATATTGTCGTTGAAAATGGCGGAATCGGCTATAATATTTATATTCCGGGACAGGTATTATCTCTGCTACCGGGAGTTGGCGAAGAAGTAAAAATCTATACTTATCTTTGCGTCAGAGAAGATGCATTTATTTTATATGGCTTTCTTAGCAGAGATGATTTAAATGTATTTAAATTGCTGATTGGTGTATCCGGAATCGGACCAAAGGGTGCACTGGCAATTCTTTCTGTCATGTCAACGGATGATTTGCGTTTTGCAGTATTGTCTGATGATGCAAAAGCAATTGCAAAAGCTCCGGGTGTTGGAAATAAGACGGCACAGCGGTTGATTATAGAATTAAAAGACAAGCTTAGTTTAGAGGATGCCTTTGAACAGAAATTAAGCCATACACAGGAAACTGCTTCTGGTAACGGCTTAAAAGGAATCCGCAATGAAGCGGTAGAGGCACTGGTTTCACTGGGTTATTCTTCCACAGAGGCTTTGAAGGTTCTTCGTGATATTGAAATTACGGAAGACAGTTCGGTAGAAGATATTTTAAAACTGGCTTTGAAGCAGATGGCATTCTTATAAGAGGAGCAGAAAATGGAAAAACGTGTAATTTCAACGCAGATGCAGGATGAAGATATCAAAATCGAAAAAACACTGCGTCCGATGACCTTGGATGAATATATTGGTCAGGAGAAAGCAAAAGCAAATCTTAAAGTGTATATAGAGGCTGCAAAACAGCGTGGAGAGTCCTTAGACCATGTATTGTTTTATGGTCCTCCGGGACTTGGTAAGACTACTCTTGCCGGCATTATTGCCAATGAAATGGGTGTACATATGAAAGTCACTTCCGGTCCGGCAATTGGAAAGCCGGGAGAAATGGCAGCTATTTTAAGTAATCTTGCAGAAGGTGACATTTTATTTGTAGATGAGATTCATCGTCTGAACCGGCAGGTAGAGGAAGTATTATATCCTGCCATGGAGGATTATGTCATTGACATTATGGTGGGAAAAGGCGCAACTGCCCGTTCAATCCGCCTTGATTTACCGCATTTTACGCTGGTGGGTGCCACTACCAGAGCCGGACTTTTATCGGCACCCTTAAGAGACCGTTTTGGAGTGGTTCATCATCTTGAATTTTATAATGTGGAGGAGCTTAAGACAATTATTGTCCATTCCGCAAAAAAGTTAGAGGTAAAGATTGATGAGGAAGGTGCAATCGAATTGGCACGCCGTTCCAGAGGAACGCCGCGTCTTGCCAACCGCCTTTTAAAGAGGGTGCGTGATTTTGCACAGGTGCAGTACAATGGTGAAATTACCAAAGAAGTAGCATCCTTTGCACTGGATTTACTGGAAGTAGACAAGATGGGATTAGACCAGAATGACAGGAACATTTTGCTTACGATTATTGAAAAATTCCAGGGTGGTCCGGTAGGGCTGGATACCCTTGCGGCAGCGATTGGGGAAGATGCCGGAACCATAGAGGATGTTTATGAACCATATCTTGTAAAGAATGGATTTATCAACCGGACACCAAAGGGAAGGGTCGCAACAGAATTTGCATATCATCACTTTGGAATAGAGGGCTAAGAAAATAGTTGTTTTTCGACAGATTTATAGCTATAATATGCTATATGTAGTAGTCAGAGAATATTTTTAGGCAGATACGCAGAGAGGAAATGAAAATGGCAGCAAAAAATAATACAGAAGTGATTATTGATGGAAAAGTATATACTTTAAGTGGATATGAGAGTCAGGAGTATTTACAGAAGGTAGCAACTTATATCAATGATAAGATTGCAGAATTTAAAATGCTGGATGAATATAAGAGAATTCCAAGTGATATGCGTTCCACATTGCTGGCATTGAACATTGCAGATGATTACTTCAAAGCGAAAAATCAGGTTGAAAAATTAGAGCAGGATTTAGAGGTAAAAGACCGTGAAATCTATGATTTAAAGCATGAACTGATTTCCAACCAGATCCGCATGGAAAGTGATGCCAAGTCATTAAAGGATCTGGAAAAAGAAAATAAAGAGCTGCTTTTAAATAAGACCAGATTAGAAGCAACCTTAGAAGATGCTTTACTTGGTAAAGTAGATAAACTTGAAAAACCGGAAAAAACTGAAAAACCAGAGGAAAAGAAAACAGACCATACGGAAGAAAAGAAAGAGGAAAAGCCTTCCGGAAAGAAAGTGTAATAGAGAATAAAAACTATGAAAGGGGGCAGACATTTATCTGTCCCTTTTGTTGCCATAGGAGATGAGGAAAGATGAAAGAGTTAGAACTTTTAGCACCGGCAGGTTCCTTGAAAACATTAAAGGCAGTCATTCATGCCGGAGCAGATGCCGTATATCTTGGCGGAAGTATGTTCGGTGCAAGAGCATATGCCAATAATTTTAACGAAGAAGAATTATTAGAAGCAATCCGTTTCGGACATATTCATGGACGCAAAATTATTCTTGCGGTGAATACTCTGTTAAAAGAATATGAATTAGGACAGCTCTATGATTATCTGCACCCTTATTATGAAGCGGGATTAGATGCTGTCATCGTGCAGGATATGGGCGTTATGGAGTTTATCAAAACTCATTTTCCAAATCTTCCGATACATACCAGTACCCAGATGACCATTACCAATGTAGAGGGAGCCAGGCTTTTAAAGGAACAGGGTGTAGAGCGTGTGGTGACAGCGAGAGAAATGTCCTTAGAAGAAATTCAAAGAATCCATGATGAAGTAGGCGTGGAACTGGAAAGCTTTATTCATGGCGCATTGTGTTACTGTTATTCCGGACAGTGCCTTTTCAGCAGTATCATCGGCGGAAGAAGCGGAAACCGTGGCAGATGTGCACAGCCATGCCGCCTTTCCTATGAAGTATTGCAGGGAGAAAAAAGTCTTACCGGACATCATGCAACACCGATTCTGAGCCTTAAGGATATGTGTACACTGCCATTTTTGTATGAACTGGCAGACCATGGGGTATATTCCTTTAAGATAGAAGGACGGATGAAGACACCGGAGTATGCTGCCGGTGTAGTAAGTATTTACCGGAAATATATGGATTCCTATCTGGATGGAAGCCGTATCCCAGTGGAAAAAAAGGATATCAGGGCACTTTTAGAGCTTGGAAACCGAGGTGGCTTTACCAACGGATATTACTATCATCATAATGACAGTGATATGCTAAGCGGAGAGAGTGCTTCCCATAATAAGAGCGAAGGTGTTCTTCAGGATAACATCCGTAGAGAATATGTAGACACCGAATTAAAAGAAAAGATTAAAGGAAAGTTAATATTAAATAAACAATGCCCTGCTAAGATAGAAGTGCAACATGGAAAAATAAAAGTTTCTTATCAGGGAGATATGGTTCTTGTAGCACAGAATCGTCCGTTGACGGAAGAAGTTGTAACAGAAAAGATTACAAAGACCGGAAATACACCATTTGTTTTTGAAAATCTTGAAGTTACAATGGATGATGATATTTTTATGCCGGTAAACCAGTTGAACCAGCTGCGAAGAGGTGCATTGGAAGCATTAGAAGAAGCGTTGTTGAAACCTTATGAAAGAACGTTTCCAGAATTGGTGGAAACTTCTTCCGCTGAAACAGATAGGCAGACAACAGGAAATGCCATAAAAGAAAAGCAGATTTCCGGACAGTCATTATCACAGGCTTCTGGACAACAATCCGCTGGTTCATCCACAGAAGTCCGGGTACTGATTGAAGACGCAGAACAGCTTCCGGCAGTATTAAAAGCCGATTTCGTGGATACGGTTTATCTTGATTGTATGTTGTATACAAGAGAAAATCTGATCCGCAAGTTAAGTGAGGATATAGACAGGGTACATGCATCCGGTAAGAAAGCATTTTATGTATTCCCGTTTATTTTCCGGCAGCAGACCAGTCTTTTTTATGAAAAAATCATGCCGGAGCTAAAAAAGCTTCCATTAGATGGTATTATGGTGCGGAGTCTTGATGAGATTGCGTTTATAAAGGAATGGGGCAATGAAAACTGGCAGATGGTATCCGACAGTAATTTATATACCTATTCCAATGAAGCAGCAGAATATTTTTATCATCTTGGAATGATGCAGGATACAATTCCGGTGGAATTGAACCGGAAGGAGATTTTAAGAAGAGAAAACAGCCGGTCTGAAATGATTATCTATGGCAGACTTCCGCTTATGATAACGGCACAGTGTATTCATAAGAACACGTTGGGCTGTATGCATCAGCCCAACGTGCTGACCTTAAAAGACCGTTATTCGGTACATTTTCCGGTGAAAAATTTCTGCCCGGAATGTTATAATGTAATTTATAATTCGCTTCCGGTCTGCCTCTTTAAGGAAGACGCAACCGTGAAAAAGATTGCACCGGCTGCCGTGAGACTTTCCTTTACGATAGAGACGGAAGAAGAGACAGAACAGATTTTAACAATTTATGGCGATATTTATAAAAATGGTGGCATTTTGGGGCAGCTGCCAATGGAATGCACCAATGGTCATTTTAAACGAGGCGTAGAATAAAGCAGAGGTATTTATGGTTCATTTAATTGTGGAGTTATCAAAATATGCATTGATTATTCTGTTTTCCGTGTATACATATGAATGTTTTGCGGTATTCCGGAATATATCAGAACGAAAACAGGAAAAGAAATTTAAACGGCAGGCAAGGATTTTGTATGTGATTCATTTTACGGCATATTTAGTCATATTTGCGGTGACAGAGGATGCATATACTTTTATTTTTTATCTGGCGCAGATAATTCTTCTTGTTGTGGTGCGGAATGTGTACAAATTATGTTATCCGAAGGCTTCGAGACTTTTAGCCAATAATATGTGTATGCTTATGATTATCGGGTTTATTATTCTGACCCGCCTGAACTTTGGACATGCTATCAAACAGTTTGCAATTGCAGCAGTATCCTGTGTGATTTCCCTTGTGATTCCGGTGATGATACGGAGGATGGGATTTTTCCGGAATCTTACCTGGATTTATGCGGCAATCGGTATTGTGGGACTTGGTATTGTATGTATCGCAGGAAGCACCAGCTATGGAGCAAAGATTTCCTTTACCATAGCAGGAATTACGGTACAGCCGTCCGAATTTATTAAGATTCTTTTTGTGTTTTTTGTGGCTGCCATGTATCATAAATCAACGGAATTCCGTCAGGTGGTAATTACCACTTTGATTGCAGCACTGCATGTATTGATTCTGGTATTATCCCGGGATTTAGGTGGCGCATTGATTTTCTTTGTGGCTTATATGGCAATGCTTTATGTGGCAACGAGAAAACCACTCTATTTTGCCGGTGGACTGCTGGCGGGAAGTGTAGCGGCAGTAATTGCCTATAAATTATTTAATCATGTCAGAGTCCGTGTGGTGGCATGGAAAACACCTCTAAAAGTAATTGACAAAGAGGGCTATCAGATCTGCCAGTCACTTTTTGCAATCGGGACCGGAGGCTTCTTCGGTCTGGGGTTATATCAGGGCATGCCAAATAAAATACCGGTAGTAGAACAGGATTTTATTTTCGCAGCAATTTCAGAAGAACTGGGTGGAATGTTTGCCCTGTGTCTGATTCTGGTCTGTGTAAGCTGTTTCCTGATGTTTTTAAATATTGCCATGCAGTTAAAGGATTCCTTTTATAAGCTGGTGGCACTTGGACTTGGAACGATTTACGGATTTCAGGTATTCTTAACCATTGGCGGAGTTACAAAATTTATTCCATCCACCGGAGTAACCCTTCCGTTAGTCAGCTATGGAGGTAGTTCCATGTTAAGTACATTGATTATATTTGGCATTATTCAGGGATTATATATTTTGCGGGAAGACGAAGGAGTGTCACATTATGAAAAAGGAGAATATAAATCAGCAGAAAAGAAAGCAAAATCAGGATTCGAAACAGAAGTCAGGGACCTCAGTTAGTAAGAATAAAGAATTTGCAGTGATTACCTATCTTTTCCTTGCTATTTTTATCTGCCTGATGGGATATATGGTATATTTTCAGATGGTAAAAAGCGAAGATTTTATCAATAGTCCATATAATAGCAGGCAGGATACTTTTGCAGACCGTGTGGTCAGAGGAAAGATTATGTCAGCAGATGGCAAAGTTTTAGCCGAGACCGTAGTGGATGCTGCCGGTAATGAAACCAGAAAATATCCTTATGGTAATATGTATGCGCATGTGGTCGGGTTTTCCACCAATGGAAAGTCCGGTATTGAATCCAATATGAACTTTAATCTTTTACGTTCCCATTCTTTTGTATTAGAGCGTATGTTTAACGAGATTAAAGATGAAAAAAGCATGGGAGACAATGTGGTTACCACGTTGGATTCCACTTTGCAGGAAACTGCATATCAGGCATTGGGCAATTATGATGGTGCAGTCGTTGTGATGGAGCCTTCCACCGGAAAAGTGCTTGCCATGGTGTCCAAACCGGATTTTGACCCGAATACTATTGCGGCAGACTGGGATTCCATTATTTCAGAAGATAATAATAACTCGGTTCTTTTAAACCGGGCGACCCAGGGATTATATCCGCCTGGCTCTACTTTTAAAATAATTACAACTTTAGAATATATCCGCGAAAATCCGGATTATGAGAAGTACAGCTATAGCTGTAACGGAAGTATTACAGAGAATGATTTTACAATACACTGTTATAATAATGCCGTGCATGGAACGCAGGATTTGAAGCAGTCCTTTGCAAATTCCTGTAATTCATCTTATGCCAATATCGGATTATCTTTGGACACAGATTCTCTTTCGGACCTTTGTTCAGATTTGATGTTTGATAAGACACTGCCGGGAAACTTTGAAACAAGTAAAAGTCAGTTTAAATTAACAGATGAATCCCCGGAAAGTATGAAAATGCAGACGGCAATCGGACAGGGAGAGACGCTGGTAACACCACTCCATATGTTATTGATTACCAGTGCAATTGCCAACGATGGAATTCTGATGAAACCTTATGTGGTAGACCATACGGAAAATGAAAATGGTATAGAAGTAAAGAAATATGAGCCGGCTGCAAGCAAGCAGCTTCTTTCGGAAAAAGAAGCAAAGACCATGCAGGAATTTATGGCAGGTGTAGTTGCAGATGGTACTGCATCCAAGTTAAATGGGCAGAGTTATACTGCATACGGCAAGACTGGCTCCGCAGAGTTTAATAACAATAAGGGAGAAAGCCATTCCTGGTTTGTTGGATATGCACACCGGGAGGATAAGGAAGATATTGCAGTTGTTGTAATTGCAGAAGGTGCAGGTGCAGGCAGTACCGTTGCAGTTCCAGCAGCAAAACAGGTTTTTGATGTATATTACAGATAAATGAAAACAGATAGGATGACATGTTGCGTCAGGAATCATCCGGGACTTCTGAAATGGATTGTTGCATCCTTATGAAAAAAGGGGTATACTGTTTGTTAAACAAAAGGTAGTGACCACATCAGGAGGTATTGCAATGATTGAAGCAACAAGTTGTGGTGGTGTGGTAATATTTCGGGGTAAGGTGCTTGTCCTTTATAAGAATTATAAGAATAAGTACGAAGGCTGGGTGCTTCCAAAGGGAACAGTAGAACCCGGGGAAGAATTCAAAGATACCGCAGCAAGAGAGGTATTGGAGGAAACGGGCGTAGATGCATCCATAATCAAATATGTCGGGAAGAGCCAGTATAGCTTTACTGTGCCAGAAGATACGGTGGAGAAACAGGTACATTGGTATCTGATGATGGCAGACAGTTATTACAGTAAGCCACAACGTGAAGAGTTCTTTGTAGATTCCGGATATTATAAATATCATGAAGCCTATCATCTTTTAAAATTTGCCAATGAGAAGCAGATTTTGGAAAAAGCTTATAATGAATATCTGGATTTGAAAAAGTGTAATCTGTGGGGAACCCACAAATATTATTAGAGCAGCCATCTGACTGCTTTTTTAAATCAGATATGAGGTGTAGCATGCATTGGTATTCTAATTTATATCTGGGAGAAAGGCTGAAAAATCAGGAAGCAAAGGTAAAAAGCAGAGTGGAGCGGAATGTGCCACAGCCGTCGCTTTATCTTCTGACCCTTCCGTCAAATGAAGAGAATCTTCTGGATATTATACCGGCAACAGATTTATTACAAAAGGCATATCCGAAGAAAGAACTTTTTATTATCGGTCTGGAAAGAGGATATGACGCAGCATTAGAGATGTCAGCAGCAATTGTGAATGATATTTATCATAAAACAGGAACATTTGAAGTGCGTAAATTTGTACTGAAACAGCAGACTCGTAAAAATACTGAAATGGAGACATGAGGATGACAGTGCTGTTATCTATTTTGAAAATCCTGGGCATAATATTATTATGCATATTAGGTTTACTGGTTTTACTTATCATGCTTTTGCTGTTTGCTCCGGTATCTTACCGGATTCGTGGAGAGACAAGGCAGGGACAGACTACGTTAAAAGTGCATGGAGCATGGTGTCTTATGGCTTTGCGTTTTTCCTTTCTAATGGAGCAGGGAAAGCGGCTTGCAGTTTTAAAGATTTTTGGCATAAAAGCATGGAAGTATCCATCGGATGAAAAATCCAAAAAGAAATTAGAGAAAAAGAAAGTAAAGAAAAAGCAGAAAAAGAAATCCGGGGAAAAATCTCATAAGGAACCGGAAAAAGACTTAGTGCAGAAACGTCAGAAGCCGGAAGAACAAACAGCACCGGCGATTGAAAAAAAGATAGATGTAACGGGGCTGGAAGAACAGAATCCACCGGCTGAAGTGCAAGAAGAACAGACGGAAAAACAGTATGAACAGAAACACCATAAGAAGACATATAAGAAAAAGTTTGTTTCCGTATTTGGTAAAATCAACAAGACAATACGCTCGATAGTAGAAAAGATAAAAGCAATTCCGCAGAAATTAAAAAATATCGGCAGTAAAATAAAAAAAGTGAATCAGTGGATACAGGATGAGCAGAATAGAAGTGCCGTCCGGTTTGTCCTGGGTGATGTAATAGGGCTGTTAAAAAAATACGGACCAAAGCATATGAAGGCAGATGTTGCTTATGGTATGGAAGATCCGGCAGCCACAGGACAGGTTTTAGCAGTGCTCAGCGTATTACCATTTTTATATTATGATAAGGTATCTATTATGCCGGATTTTGAGGCAGAACGTTTTTATATCGAAGGCAGCTGGGATATAAGGGGACGGATACAGGTGATTCATTTATTAAAGGCTGCAATTCAAATCTGGAGAAATCCGGATGTGAAACACTTTATAAAGCAATTTTAACAGAATCAATATGAAGTAGAATCAGGAGGAATTATTATGTCAGACAGTAATAACACATTTCGCAATACGGTAGAATCTTTATTCAAAGGAATGGACAGCTTCATTACAACCAAGACGGTTGTAGGAGATGCCATTCATATCGGAGATACCATCATTCTTCCATTAGTGGATGTATCCTTTGGTGTAGGCGCAGGTGCATTTTCACAGGAGAAGAAGAACAACGGAGCAGGAGGAATGGGTGGAAAGATTACACCGAGTGCGGTTCTTGTCATTCAGAATGGCACCACCAAGCTTGTAAATATTAAGAATCAGGATGGTGTGACCAAAATTCTTGATATGGTACCAGATTTCGTAAATAAGTTTGCATCCAGGGGAAAGAAGGATGAGGCAGCAACTGCAAAGTTAGATGAAGAATCCAAGAAAGCAGCAGAGTCTGAGATGAATGAAATTTTATCTGATGCAGTAAATAAGGATGAAGAATAAGAACAGTATAGAATAGTAACAGAAGAACGTACAGCGTGCTAAGTGAAAAAGAAGGGCATATACTATAATGGTATATGTCTTTTTGATTGGAGAAAAAACATGAAACGCTTGATGGGGTATTCCTTTTTCATGGTGGGGTTTGGCATGTTTTTTATGTTTATTATTCCAAGTGACGTGATTGGGATTATTATTATATTGATATTGCTGTTGATAGGGTATAATCTTTTCTGCTGTAAGTAATAGGAAAGCAATTTCCTGTAAAGGAACAAAGAATGTGCCTTGGCACATTCTCGCGCCTGCGGCGGTCGCTTGCGACAACTACCTTATACGCCGCAGTGTGCATCCTCGCGGAGTTTTTTTACTTTACAGGAAAGCAATTTCCTGTAAAGTAAAAAAAGGACTGTCCAAAAGGACAGTCCAGATAGAAAATGCTAATTAAGCTCTTTCAACGGATCCGGATCTTAAACAGGAAGTACATACGTACATTCTTTTTGGAGTTCCGTTTACTTTACATTTTACAGATTTGATGTTTGATTTCCACATTCTATTAGATCTTCTATGAGAATGGCTCACATTGTTACCGAAATGAGCGCCTTTTCCACAAACTGCACATTTTGCCATGATAGCACCTCCTTTAAATTCTTCACTAAGCCTGTTATGACACAAGCTCACAACAAAGCTATCTTAACAGAAATACAGACAGAATGCAAGAAAAAAATTGCATTTTTTGAAAATAAAGAAAAATACTGTTTCTTTTTTCAGAAAAAGAGGTTATAATATAGTTCATGTTATGTATATACTGGCGGAAATGCGAGAAGATTAATTTTAATTGGAGGTTATAGAATGACAGGTAAAATGGAAAACGAATTAGGTAAAGTCGTAATTGATAATGAAGTAATTGCAACCTATGCCGGTTCTGTTGCAGTTGAGTGCTTTGGCATTGTGGGAATGGCTGCAGTTAATATGAAAGATGGCCTGGTTAAATTATTAAAGAGAGATTATCTGACACATGGTATAAATGTGGATGTGGATGAAAATAATAAAATTACAATTGATTTCCATGTAATTGTTGCCTATGGCGTAAGTATTGAGACAGTAGCTGACAATCTGATTCATACGGTAAAATATAAAGTGGAAGAGTTTACCGGAATGCAGATTAAGAAAGTCAACATTTTAGTTGAAGGCGTCAGAGTGATTGATTAAGGAGGAACTGTTGAAGTGGAAGTAAGTACAATAAACGCTGCGGTATTTGCTAAAATGTTTTTGGCCGGAGCAAAGAATCTCGAAGCAAAGAAAGAGTGGATTAACGAACTGAATGTTTTCCCTGTACCGGATGGAGATACAGGAACCAATATGTCTATGACAATTATGTCAGCAGCAAAGGCAGTAAGCGAGCTTGAAAATCCGACCATGAAGGAACTTGCAAAGGCAATTTCATCAGGTTCATTAAGAGGGGCAAGAGGAAACTCAGGAGTTATCCTTTCCCAGTTATTCCGTGGATTTACCAAGGTGATTGCAGAATATGATGAGCTTGATGTAGTGATTCTGACAGAAGCTATGCAGAAGGCTGTTGAGACTGCATATAAGGCAGTTATGAAACCAAAGGAAGGAACGATTCTTACTGTTGCTAAGGGGGCAGCCAACAAAGCATTAGAACTTTGTGATGATACCGATGATATTGTATTCTTTGTAGATGAAGTTATTAAAGAAGCAGACCATGTGTTAAGCAAGACACCGGATATGCTTCCTGTATTAAAACAGGCTGGCGTAGTAGATTCCGGCGGACAGGGACTGGTTCAGGTATTAAAGGGCGGTTATGATTCCCTGATTGGCAAAGAAATTGATTACAGCATTGAAGGTTCTGCAGCATCTGCAGGTGTTATGAAGATTACTGCTGAGACAGAAGCTGATATTAAGTTTGGTTATTGTACCGAATTTATCATTGTATTAAATCAGCCATTAACAGAGAAGCAGGAGCATGAATATAAAAACTTCTTAGAGTCCATTGGTGATTCTATCGTTGTTGTGGCAGATGATGAGATTGTGAAAACCCATGTACATACCAATGACCCTGGTCTTGCCATCCAGGAAGCATTGAAACATGGTTCATTAAGCAAAATCAAGATTGATAATATGCGTGAAGAGCATCAGGAAAAATTAATCAAGGATGCTGAGAAACTCGCAAAAGAGCAGAAAGAGGAAGAAACCAAAAAAGAAGAAAAGGCAGAGGAACCAAGAAAAGAAATGGGCTTCATTTCCGTATCCATTGGTGCCGGTGTCAATGAAATCTTCAACGGACTTGGAGTGGATTATATCATCGAAGGTGGTCAGACCATGAACCCAAGTACCGAGGATATGTTAAATGCCATCGACCATGTGAATGCAGATAACATCTTTATTCTTCCGAATAATAAGAATATTGTACTGGCTGCAAATCAGGCAGCATCTTTAGTAGAAGATAAGAAGATTATTGTTATTCCAACCAAGACAATTCCACAGGGAATTACAGCACTGATTAACTTTATTCCGGATCAGTCGGCAGAGGAAAATGCAGAACGTATGACCGAGGAATTAGAAAATGTAAAGACCGGTCAGGTAACTTATGCAGTTCGTGATACTGTAATCGATGACAAAGAGATTAAACAGGGCGATTATATGGGAATTGGCGACAAGAGCATCCTTGCTGTTGGTAAGGATATCAAGAGCACTACAGAAGATATGGTTGCTGAGATGGTAGATGAAGAATCTGCGATTATCTGTATCTATTATGGTGAAGAAGTAACAGAAGAAGATGCCAATGCATTAGGTGCTGCTTTAGAAGAGAAGTATCCGGAGGTAGAAGTGGAGATTCACTTTGGCGGACAGCCAATTTACTATTATGTAATATCAGTAGAGTAACAGGAGTGTTTATGGACAGAAATGCACCCATTCAGGAATTGAATGGAGTTGGACCAAAAACTGAAAAAATATTGCAAAAACTTGGAGTATATACCGTTGGGGATATACTCCTTGCTTTTCCAAGGGATTATAAGCAGATGCCGGAGCCGGAGCATATCAGTGTGGCAGAGCCGGAGAAAGTCTATGCTTTTCATGTACGGCTGTGTTCTTCTCCGGTAACAAGAAGTACCAGAGCCATGCAGATATCTACTGCACAGTTTAGCGATGGAACAGGGAAAGTAGAGGCGGTCTGGTTTCGGATGCCCTATATCTGTAATCAGCTGAACCGGGAACCGGAAGTAATATTATATGGAAAGTTGACCTTAAAAAATAAGAAATATGTCATGGAACAGCCGGCAGTGTGGAAGCCGGATGAATACAGGAAAATGCAGATATCACTTCAGCCGGTATATCCGCTGACTAAAGGCATATCCAGCAAGCAGTTTGGTAAGCTTGTACGTACAGCCCTTGACAGTGTAAAAGAAGATGGTGAATATATTCCGGAAGAAATCTTAGCCCGCCATCAGTTTATGGGATTGAGAGAGGCATTGGAAAAAGTGCATTTTCCAGCAGATTTAGAAGAACTGACCGGAGCAAGAAAACGTCTTGCTTTTGACGAATTTTTCTTATTTCTGCTGCAGATACAGCGGTTTAAGGAACATCATGAGCAGACGCCGAATGGATTTCCGGTAGTAAGGGATGAATTTATTGAAGTGGTGGCAGAACAGCTTCCGTTTCCACTGACAAATGCCCAGAAGAAAACACTGGAAGATCTGGAAAAGGATATATACAGTCCTTATGCCATGCAGCGGTTGATACAGGGGGATGTAGGCTCCGGTAAGACCATTCTTGCATTCCTTATTATGGTAAAATTTGCTCATGAAGGTTATCAGACTGCTATTATGGCACCAACTGAGGTTCTGGCAAGACAACATTATGACACTTTTCAGAAATGGATTGCCATGTTTGAACTGGACTTTCCTGTTATTCTTCTTACCGGTTCGTTGACCACAAAGGAAAAACGTGAAGCATATGCGAGAATGGAAACAGAACAGAATGCCATGATAATTGGAACCCATGCATTGATACAGGAAAAGGCACTTTATCAGAAGCTGGCGCTGGTAGTAACGGATGAACAGCATCGTTTCGGGGTAAGACAGAGGGAGACACTGGCAGATAAGAGCAGCCGGCTTCCACATGTACTGGTTATGAGTGCGACTCCGATTCCGCGAACCCTTGCAATAATTCTTTACGGAGATCTGGACATCTCGGTAGTAGATGAACTTCCGGCAGAACGTCTTCCGGTCAAAAATTGTGTTGTTGGACCGAAAATGCGGGAGAAATCCTGGAATTTTATTTTAGATGAAGTTCAAAAAGGACATCAGGCATATATCATCTGTCCTCTGGTAGAAGCCAATGAGGAATTGGAATTGCAGGATGTTACTTCATATGTAAAGAAATTAGAACAATATTATGGAGACAGAATCAGCGTAGGATTACTTCATGGAAAAATGCGCCCGGCAGAAAAGAATAAAGTAATGGAAGCCTTTGTCACTGGTGAAATCCAGGTTCTGGTTTCTACAACGGTAGTGGAAGTAGGTGTGAATGTGCCGAATGCCACTGTTATGATGATTGAGGATGCACAGCGTTTCGGGCTGGCACAGCTCCATCAGCTGCGGGGACGTGTCGGAAGAGGAAATGCACAATCCTATTGTATTCTTATGAATTCTTCCAATGGAAAGAATGCCAAAGAGAGATTGAATATTCTGGCGGGCTCTAATGATGGATTCTATATTGCCAGTGAAGATTTGAAAATGCGTGGACCAGGAGATTTCTTCGGGGTACGTCAGAGTGGTTTAATGGAATTTAAAATTGCAGATGTCTTTTCGGATGCCGATATGCTTTCTATTGCATCCGAAGAAGCAAAAGAATATGTCGAAAAGTGTAACTTAAACGATTGCGAAAAAGACATGAGACTTGAAACAACACTGAAAAATGCGTACAAAATGACAGAATACAGCACAAATATTTAGAAAGTTTCGAAAAATTAAGGAATAATTTGTGAAAAATTTACGAAAATTAACGCAAAATCCCTCGTTTTTATTGCTAAATTGCCTAAATGTTGATACAATAAGTACAAAATTACAATTTAGTGAAGGCGGGGGATATATTTTTATGGCTAAGAAGAAAAAAGGGAAGAAAATTAGCACGAAAATGTTAAGTGCAATGCTCCCGGTACTGATTCTTGGTATGGCTGTATTAGGGGCAGTCAGTGTATTTTCCAGTAAGCAGATTATTGACGATGAGATTGGGAAGGAAATGACGCTGAGTCTGGAAAACGAGAAGACAGAGGTAGAGTCACAGATGCAGTCTGCGGCAAGCCTTGCAAAACATATGGCTGGAATTGTTGGGATTACTTATGAAAATGAGGAACTGCTGGCATATGTTAATTTCTTAAATACCATGATTTATGAGGAGGATTTTATTTATGGTGCCGGAATTTATTTTGCACCGAATAAGTATGACTCCAAACAACGTTTTGTAGGACCTTATGTATACAAGGATGGAGATACGCCGATTCTGACTTATGACAGGAGCCAGTCCTCTTATGATTATGTAAGCAGGGATTTCTACAAGATTGTTTCGAATGGCGAAACAGAACCGAAGTTTACAAAGGCATATCATGATGAGGTTTTAGACTGTGATATGGTAAACTGTTCTGCACCGATGTATAGTGCAGATGGAACTTATATGGGATGCGTAACTGTTGATATTACGCTGGATGAGATTCAGAATCTGGTCAGCCAGATGTCAGTAGGAAAAACAGGAAAAGCATTTCTGATTTCATCGGATGGAACCTATCTTTATACACAGGATTCCGGTAAAATCATGAATGAGAAAATAACGGATTCTAAAAATAGTTCTCTTGCTAAAGTAGGAACAAAAATGTTAGATTCTGATAGTGGAAAAGCCTGCTTTACAGAAGGGATTACCGGATATACGGTATATTATGAGACAATTCCGGATCTGGACTGGAAACTTGGAATTGCGATTGAAAATTCAGAACTGAATGCACCGGTTATCAGCCTTGGGATTAAGCTGGCAATCATTGCGGCAGTGATTCTTATTATTATGATACTTGTGATTTTATCACAGGTAAAATCAGTTTCCAGACAGATTAATAGAGTTAAGAACTTTGCTGTACAGCTGGCAGAGGGTAACTTTAAAGTACAGTCGCTTGAGAGCAGACGCAGTGATGAACTGGGAGCAATGGGACAGTCTTTAAATGAAATGTATGGAAATAATAAGGACATGATTTCAAAAATCAGTGGTCATGCAAAACTTCTGAGTGATTCCAGCATTGAACTGAAGCGTTCGGTAGAGGAATTAAAGAAGGATTATGAGATGATAGAGTCACTGATGAATCAGGTTAATTCCGATATGACTTCCTCTAGCGCAGCGACGGAAGAAGTAAATGCTGCAGTAGAGGAAGTGAATTCCTCTGTTAATATGCTGGCTTCTGAGACAGAAAAGAGTCTGGAACTGGCAGGAGAAATTAAGAAGCGTGCAAATGGAATTGAAGATACCAGCCGCAGTGCTTATGAACTTGCCAATAAGCTTGCAGCGCAGAACAGAGCTGGTCTGGAGGAGAGTATTAAGAATGCAGATGTTGTAAAATCCATTGGCGCATTGGCAGAAGTGATTTCCGAAATCGCAGATCAGATTAACTTACTGTCCTTAAATGCTTCCATTGAGGCCGCCCGGGCAGGAGAACAGGGAAAGGGATTTGCAGTTGTTGCCGGAGAAATTGGCAATCTGGCAGGTGAGACTACAGCTGCAGTTAATAAGATTAAAGAAACAATTGGCGAAGTAGAACATGCTTTTAGCGGAATTGTGGAACAGTCACAGTCTATGTTAAACTTCGTGACAGATACGGTCGCACCGGACTACGATACTTTCGTCAATGTAGCGCAGCAGTACGGAGATGATGCCCAGGCAATCGAAAAATTTTCCAATGATATTGCACAGATGGCAACAAATATTGAGACAATCATTCACGAGGTCAGCCAGGCAGTGTCCAGTGTGGCGGAATCTTCCCAGAATACAGTGGATAATAGTGGACAGATTATGCAGTCTGTAAATTCAGTATCTGCAGTTGTTGGAGAGGTGTCTGAAATGTCTTCCCAGCAGGAAAAGATTGCCGGAGAATTAAAAGAGGTTGTCGGAAAATTCGTATTGTAATAAGTGTTACTGCATGTGTCATGATAGAAAAATGATATAGAAAGAAAAGGGGGAACCTGAGAAAGGGGCTGTTCACCGATTCCGGTGGACAGCCTCTTCTGACATCTAAGTGGGCAATGAAAAAGATGTGTTAACGTTCAGCCATCTGCTTTTCCTGCGCCTCAATCATTTTCTTTACCATATAACCGCCTACGGAACCATTCTGACGGGAAGTTAAATCCCCATTATATCCCTCAGACAGTGGTACACCTAACTCACTTGCAACTTCGAATTTGAAACGGTTTAATGCACTTTGTGCTTCTGGAACAGAAGATTTTTTCGAACGATTAGACATAGTAAATTTCCTCCTTAGCATTTGTATATAACCGAATGGTTACAATACTATTATCTACCGATAAAAAAGGATAATACTAATAAATATTCACTTTTTTGGAATAATCTTGAAAAAGCTCTTGACACATACAAGTATAATTGTATACAATTATTCAAGAATATTTGTAAATCAAAAGGAGTGTGTTCCATGAGAGAAGTCGTTATGAATGAAAAAACTAATCTATTACAGTTGGAAGAGCATTTTTATCAGCTTGTAGATGTTGAGGAACCAAATGTATTCCGCAATCTTTTTCCATATGAGGAAATTCCGAAAATTGCATTTAATGACAGAATCGTTCCGCATAATATGCCGGAGGATATCTGGATTACTGATACAACATTCCGTGATGGTCAGCAGTCAAGAGCACCATATACCACAGAACAGATTGTAACCATCTATGATTACTTACATAAATTAGGCGGACCAAAGGGTAAAATTCGTCAGAGCGAGTTCTTCTTATATAGCAAGAAGGATCGTGATGCCGTATATAAATGCTTAGAGCGTGGTTATAAATTCCCGGAAGTCACCAGCTGGATCCGTGCCAGCAAACAGGATTTCCAGCTTGTAAAAGATTTGGGACTGCGTGAAACCGGTATTTTGGTAAGCTGCTCCGATTATCATATTTTCTATAAAATGAAAATGACCAGAAGCGAAGTTATGAATCTTTACTTAAGTGTGATTCGTGAATGCTTAGAGACTGGAATCAGTCCAAGATGTCATTTGGAGGATATTACACGTTCTGATATTTACGGATTTGTAATTCCGTTCTGCTTAGAGCTGATGAAGTTAATGAAAGAATACAATATTCCGATTAAGATTCGTGCCTGCGATACCATGGGATATGGTGTAAACTTCCCAGGAGCAGTAATTCCGCGAAGTGTACCGGGTATCATTTACGGACTTACCACACATGCAGGAGTTCCTTCTGAATTGATTGAATGGCATGGACACAACGATTTCTATAAAGCAGTCAATAACTCGACCACAGCATGGCTTTACGGTGCATCCGGCGTAAACTGTTCCTTATTTGGTATTGGTGAGAGAACCGGTAACACACCTCTGGAAGCAATGGTATTTGAATATGCGCAGTTAAAGGGTACTCTGGATGGAATGGATACCAGAGTTATCACAGAACTGGCAGAATATTATGAGAAGGAATTGAATTATAAGGTTCCAAGCCGTACACCATTTGTCGGAAGTAATTTTAACGTTACAAGAGCAGGTATCCATGCAGACGGACTTTTGAAAAATGAAGAAATTTATAACATTTTTGATACCGAAAAATTCTTAAATCGTCCGGCACTGGTATCTGTTTCCAATACATCAGGACTTGCTGGAATTGCACACTGGATTAATACCTATTACCGTCTCAGTGATGACCGTAAAGTAGATAAGAATTCGGAACTGGTAAAGACCATCAAACAATGGGTAGACGAGCAGTATGATGAGGGACGTGTAACTGTAATTACAGATAACGAACTTGTAGTACAGATAACTGACTGTTGTAAAAAACTCGGAATTGTATTATAAATTAAGGAGGCTTTATCGTGGGTGAAGAAGGATATTCTTTAAGCGGAAGAGTATTTCATACGATTCGTGAAAATATTTTATCCGGAAAATACAAGTGCGATGAAGAATTGAAAGAAAAAACCCTGGGTGATGAACTTGGTGTCAGCCGTACGCCGGTAAGAGAAGCCTTAAGGCAGCTTGAACTGGAAGGTCTTGTCAGAATCATTCCAAACCGCGGAGCATTCGTAGAAGGAATTACGAAAGAAGACGTAAAAGATATCTATGAAATCCGTGCACGGCTGGAGGGACTTTGCACAAAGTGGGCGGCAGACAGAATTACCAAGGAGCAGATAGCGGAACTGGAAGAAAACATTTTTCTGGTGGAATTTCATGCTAAGAAGGAAAATTATGCACAGATATTGGAGCTGGATAATAAGTTTCATGAGGTGCTTTATGAAGCTTCCGGAAGCAAAATGTTAAAGCATGAATTGTCTGCATTTCATCATTATGTGGAAAGAGTTCGAAAAATCACTTTGTCAATGCCGGATCGTGTGGTAAAATCAAATGATGAACATAAAAAGATTGTAGAAGCATTGAAACAGCACAATGCAAAAGAAGCAGAACTGCTTGCAACAAGTCATATGTTAAACACTATTGAAAATATGGATAATTATGGCTGGGACAATCTGCTGAAATAGTAAATGGAGGATAGAAAGATGGACAAAATTAAAATGACTACCCCTTTGGTTGAAATGGACGGAGACGAAATGACAAGAATCCTTTGGAAAATGATTAAGGATGAACTGTTATTACCATTTATTGATTTGAACACAGAATATTATGACCTGGGTCTTGAACATCGTAATGAAACGGATGACCAGGTAACTGTAGATTCTGCAAATGCAACAAAGAAATACGGTGTTGCAGTAAAATGTGCTACCATTACACCAAATGCAGCACGTATGACGGAGTACAACTTAAAGGAAATGTGGAAGAGTCCGAATGGAACTATCCGTGCAATGTTAGATGGAACGGTATTCCGTGCACCAATCGTTGTAAAGGGAATTGAGCCATGTGTTAAGAACTGGAAGAAACCGATTACCATTGCAAGACATGCTTACGGTGATGTATACAAGGCTTCTGAAATGAAGATTCCGGGACCGGGAAAATGTGAACTGGTTTATACAGCAGAGGACGGAACGGAAACAAGAGAGCTGATTCATAACTTTACCGGAGCAGGTGTTGTCCAGGGACAGCATAACTTAAATGATTCTATCGAAAGCTTTGCAAGAAGCTGCTTTAGCTATGCACTTTCTACCAGACAGGATTTATGGTTTGCAACCAAGGATACCATTTCCAAAAAATATGACCATACTTTCAAAGATATTTTCCAGGAAATCTTTGATGCGGAATATAAAGAAAAATTCGAAGAAGCAGGAATTACCTACTTCTATACCTTAATCGATGATGCGGTAGCCCGTGTGATGAAAGCAGAGGGCGGCTTTATCTGGGCATGTAAGAACTATGATGGAGATGTTATGAGTGATATGGTATCATCTGCATTTGGTTCCCTTGCCATGATGACTTCCGTACTGGTATCACCGGCAGGATATTATGAATATGAAGCTGCACACGGAACAGTTCAGCGTCACTATTATAAACACCTCAAGGGAGAAGAAACATCCACCAACTCCGTAGCAACTATTTTTGCATGGACCGGAGCACTCCGTAAGAGAGGTGAATTAGATGGCAACCAGGAGTTAAGCACATTTGCCGACAAACTGGAAAAAGCCTGTGTAGACACGATTGAATCCGGAAAGATGACCAAAGACCTTGCACTGATTACTACAATTGAAAATCCGACTGTATTAAACAGTGAAGACTTTATCAAGGCAATCCGTGCCACATTAGAGAAAATGTTATAAATTTTATACTCCGGGAGGGCAGAATAGTGTGCCGTCCCGGAATTTTCAGCTATAAAAAGCCCCTTGTAAAGAATGCTTTACTTATGGGGTAAAGAGAAAAAGTGAGGAGACTTCCATGATTTTAGCCTGTCAGAATATCAGTAAATCCTTTGGGACAGACACCATAATACAGAATGTTTCTTTTCATGTAGAAGATAATGAGAAAACAGCAATTGTCGGCATCAATGGTGCCGGCAAATCTACGTTATTGAAAATTATAGTGGGAGAGCTGGCACCGGACAGTGGCGAGGTAACCGTTGCAAAAGGAAAAACCATCGGTTATCTTGCACAGTATCAGGATAAAGACAGCAACGAGACCATTTATAATGAAGTGCTTCATGCCTGCGATGCATTAATTGAAAAAGAAGAAAAGCTTCGTAAAATGGAAGAAGACATGCAGCATGTAAGCGCAGATGAATTAGAGAAATATATGGAGCAGTATAACCGTTTCAGCCATGCCTTTGAGTTAGAGGGCGGACTGACTTTTCGCAGTGAGATAAACGGTGTGTTAAAGGGACTTGGTTTTTTGGAAAATGATTTTGGAAAGAAAATGTCAGAGTTATCCGGAGGACAGAAAACCCGTGTGGCATTAGGCAGACTTCTGGTGACAAAGCCTGACATTATCATGCTCGATGAGCCGACCAACCATCTGGATATGGCATCCATTGCATGGCTGGAAAACTATCTTTTGAACTATAAGGGAGCCGTAATTATTGTTGCCCATGACCGCTATTTTTTAGACCGGATTGTTACGAAGGTAGTAGAAATATCCCGTCATACGGCAACGGTATTTCCGGGAAATTATACTGCATATGCAAGACAGAAGGAAGTACAGCGGGAAAGCCTGCTGCGTCAGTATTATAATCAGCAGCGGGAAATCAAGCATCAGGAAGAAGTAATATCCAGATTAAAATCCTTTAACCGGGAAAAGTCCATTAAGCGTGCGGAAAGCCGTGAGAAGGCATTGGATAAAATAGAACGTATTGAGAAGCCAATCGATGAAAAAACAGATATGCATATTACATTGGAGCCGGAAATTACCAGTGGAAATGATGTACTTTCGGTGAAAGGTCTTTCAAAATCTTATGAGCATAAACTGTTTTCAAACATTGATTTTCAGATTAAGCGAGGAGAAAAAGTTGCCTTAATTGGAAATAACGGTACCGGGAAAACGACCATTCTAAAAATTATCAATGGGATTGTAGATGCGGATGAAGGAGAAATAAGGCTTGGAAGCAATGTGGAAATCGGATATTACGATCAGGAACACCAGAATTTAGACCCGGATAAGACATTATTTGATGAAATTGCAGATGCCTACCCGAATCTGAAAGAAACTAGGATCCGTAATGTGTTGGCGGCATTCCTGTTTACAGATGACGACGTGTTTAAGCGGATTCGTGACATCAGCGGTGGAGAAAGAGGCCGTGTTTCACTGGCAAAACTAATGTTATCCAATGCAAACTTCCTGATATTGGACGAGCCGACCAACCACCTTGACATTATGTCGAAGGAAATTTTAGAGTCAGCCATCAATTCCTATACCGGAACGGTGCTTTATGTATCCCATGACCGTTATTTTATTAATAAAACTGCCAGCAGAATTCTTGATTTAAAGAATGAAACAATTCTAAATTATATTGGAAATTATGATTATTATCTGGAGAAAAAGGGAGTTCAGGAGTTAGCGGCGTTTGGCACAGCTACACAGGAACGTGCAGAAAATTCGGCAGCAAAAGGAAATGTCATTGCTTCGGGTGGAACTGGAGAAAAAAACGGAACAGAGCATGTATCCGGCGGAGCAAACCAGAAGTTAAGCTGGGAAGAAATGAAGAAACAGCAGGCAGCAAAACGTAAGCTGGAAAACGAATTAAAGCGTACAGAAGAAGAAATTGCTAAAAAAGAGGCAAAGATAGAAGCATTAAATGATGAGCTGTCAAAGCCGGAGGTGGCATCAAATTCCTATGAATTAAACAAAATCCATGAGGAGCAGATGCAGGAAGAGGCAGTTCTGGAAGAACTCTATGCAAAATGGGAAGAATTAAGTTTGCAGCAAGATTGTTAAAGTTGTAACACATTGACATCTTTTCGGCAAGAAACTATAATTATTGTAGGGTATTGAGAGCAGGAGGAACTGGCAGAATGAGCAAAGAAATATCACAGGCAGTAATTCGTAGAATGCCAAGATATTACCGATATCTGGGGGAACTTTTAGATGAAGGGGTAGAACGTATTTCATCGAATGAACTGAGCGCAAGAATGAAAGTAACAGCGTCACAGATCAGACAGGATTTAAATAATTTTGGTGGTTTTGGACAGCAGGGATATGGTTACAATGTACAATTTCTGTATGAAGAAATCGGAAAGATTATGGGATTAAATGAACAGCATAATATTATTATTATTGGAGCTGGTAACTTAGGACAGGCGCTTGCAAATTATGTGAAATTTGAAAAACTCGGTTTCGTCATAGTAGGATTGTTTGACGTGAATCCGGAGTTATGTGGAAAATCCATTCGTGGCAATAAAATCGAAATGATTGATAAACTGGAAGAATTTGTAAAGACACATAAGGTAGATATTGCTACACTGACTATGCCGAAAGAAAAGGCAGATGCTGTGGCAAACCAGCTGGTAAGCCTTGGTGTACATGCAATCTGGAATTTTGCCCATGTGGATCTGGAAGTATTGGATGAAAATGTTGTAGTAGAAAATGTACATTTATCAGACAGCCTGATGCAGTTATCCTATAATATGACAAAGAACAAAAGGGAAAAGGAAACGCTGGAATAGAGGTGTTTTTGCATGAAAGATGACAAGGAATTTCTGGAAGCATTAGAAAGCAGAAAAGTACCAATACTTGTATTGGATCAGAAATGGCACAGACTTTTTGCGTTAAGCGGAAAAACCAGTGAAATCAAGCGGCTGGAAGAAAAGGTAAATCAGTTGTTAGAACAGCAGGGAAAGCTTAATAATGATTTGAAAGAACTGAAAAAGACAAAGAATCGGTTGATGAAAAGCATTGTTGTCAACATGGAAGGAACTCATGAGGAAAATGAGGGGGATATTTCTTCCAGAAAATTAGATGAAGACAAGAGACTGATTGATGAAGTCAATGTCAAAATGGAAGAAATAGAGGATGAATTAATTGAACTTCCACGAAATATAAACAGTGCAAATCAGGAACTTATGTTAGAAAGCATGCGTTACTGCTATGAGAGACTAAGACAGAACAGCAAAGAAGCAGATGAAATTACGGCCTGGATTGATAAGGTAAGGGTAGAACTTAAGAAAAATATCATCAAAAAACAGAACCGTGAAATCAACAACCGGCAGATTTATTCTTATATGCATGATATTTTTGGTGTGGATATTTTAAATATATTTGATCTGCGGCAGGAAGATGAAGACCGTCTGCAGGGAAAAAAAGCGGTGGAAAATGCGGACGAAAGGAATTAATTTATGGAATATCTTGTAAATTCCCGGGAAATGAAAACATGTGATACCAATACAATCGAACATTTTAAAGTGCCATCCATGGTTCTGATGGAGCGGGCAGCACTTTCTGCGATAGAAGTAATACAGGAAAAAGAAATTTCCTGTAACCGCGTGCTGGTAGTGTGTGGAACCGGAAATAACGGCGGCGATGGTATGGCAATTGCAAGATTGTTATACTTATCCCACATTCCGGTTGAAGTATATCTCTATGGAAATAAAGCACATTTTTCAAAGCAGGCAAAAGAACAGTATGAAATCCTGACATCATATGGTGTACCATTTATTGATGAAATGGAGGATGCAAATTCCTACAGCCTGATTATTGATGCGTTATTTGGCATAGGATTATCACGAAAATTAGATGATGAACTGGTGCACTTGATGGAACGGCTAAACCAGAGCAGTGCCCACCGGCTGGCGGTGGATATACCATCCGGTGTCTCGGCAGATAATGGAACTGTATTAGGTGGTGCATTCAAAGCAGATGATACCGTAACCTTTGCTTACTGCAAGACCGGAATGGTATTATTTCCTGGTGCAGAATACTGCGGAAATATTACGGTTAAGGATATCGGAATCGGAGAAGAAAGCTGGTTAGATAAAAGACCTGCAGCTTATGCAATCACAAAGGAAGATTTAAATTTTTTAAATAATCGTGCTGCTGATTCGAACAAGGGAACCTTTGGAAAAGTCCTTCTGGTTGCCGGAAGCGTGAATATGGCAGGTGCGGCGGTTCTTGCAGCAAAGGCAGCTTATCGCAGTGGCTGTGGTCTGGTGAGAATATATACACCGGAAGAAAACCGTATTATCTTACAGACAGCAGTGCCGGAGGCAGTTCTTACTACCTATTCTGCAAAAAAGGCTGATACACAGCAGCTGATAGAATGTCTGTCCTGGGCAGATGTTATTATTTTAGGACCTGGAATTGGCAAAAGTGATGTGGCACACAGTATTGTAAAGACGGTACTTAAGAATGCGGCAGTACCAATGGTAGTAGATGCCGATGCATTAAATATCATAGCAGAGCAGACCGAACAGCTTCTTCGCCCGCATACAGAACTGGTATTAACGCCACATCTAGGGGAAATGTCCCGGTTAAAACAGCTTGCCGTTTCCTATATCAAAGAAAATATTGAGCAGGTTGCGGAAGATTTCGCAAGGGAATATAATGTAATCTGTGTTTTGAAAGACAGCAGAACGGTAACGGCAATTCCTTATGGGAAAACATTTATTAACCGGAACGGTAACAACGGAATGGCTACTGCGGGAAGTGGTGATGTACTGAGCGGAATTATTGGAAGTCTGATGGCGCAGGGCCTATCTGCAGAGCAGGCGGCACCGCTTGGGGTATATGTACATGCGGCGGCAGCAGATGAACGGAGCAAAACAGTTTCAAAGCATGGACTGACTGCAGGCGAAATTATAAACGGATTATCCGATGTGTTGTCATAATAATAATTTGAGGTGAATGAAATGAAAAGATATAGCAGGGTATATGCCAGCGTGAATCTGGATGCGGCCATTGAGAATATGGAGGCAATGCACCGGCTTTTAAAGAAAGATACCAGCATGTTTGCGGTAATTAAAACAGATGGATACGGACATGGTGCAACGGAACTTGCCCGTGTATTAGAGCCGCTTCCGTATCTCCATGGCTTCTGTGTGGCCACAGTGGAAGAAGGCGTAATTTTAAGAAATCATGGAATTAAGAAGCCGATTCTGATTCTTGGTTTTGCATTCCCGGATGAATATGAGATTATTGTAGAACAGAAATTAGAGCCTGCCGTATTTACGTATGATATGGCAGTTGCACTTTCTGAAGCTGCAACAAAGAAAAATCAGGATGTGGCAATTCATATTGCAGTGGATACTGGAATGAGCCGGATTGGTTATCAGGTGGAAAAAGAAAATGCAGGAGAGGTAGCGCAAATCAGTAAGCTGCCACATATAATAATGGAGGGGATTTTTACCCACTTTGCAAGGGCAGATGAAAAGGACAAAACGGGTGCCCATAAGCAGCTTGAACTGTTTCAGAAAATGATTGCAATGTGCAAAGAAGAAGGCGTTATTTTCCATCATGCACACTGTTCAAACAGTGCAGGAATTATTGATTTGCCGGAAGCAAATATGGACATTGTAAGAGCGGGAATTACATTATACGGACTCTGGCCATCGGATGAAGTGCAAAAAGACAGACTGTCAATGCACCCGTTAATGGAATTAAAGAGTCATGTTTCTTATGTAAAGACACTGCCGGCTGGAAGGGAAATCAGCTATGGTGGAACCTATACCACAACCAGAGAGACGAAGGTGGCAACGATTCCGGTCGGTTATGGAGACGGTTATCCGAGAACTTTATCTAACAAAGGTTCTGTACTGATTCAGGGAAAAAGAGTACCGATTCTTGGCAGAGTCTGCATGGATCAGTTTATGGTGGATGTTACTGATGTGCCGGATGTTGTCGTTGGAACAGAGGTAACACTTCTTGGCAGAGACGGCGATGAAATCATTACAGCGGAAGAAATCGGGGATTTATCCGGCAGATTCAATTATGAATTTGTCTGCTGTCTTGGCAAACGTATTCCAAGAATCTATTTCGAAAACAACAAAGAAGTAGAACATAAAGATTATTTTCAGGATTAGAACAGTATACACTCGATAAAATTGGTAATACTTTCAGTAAAACCTATTCTATGGAGTGTATATTATGATTATCAGACGAGGAGATATCTATTATGCGGATTTAAGACCGGTAGTAGGCTCGGAACAGGGCGGAATCAGACCGGTTCTGATTATACAGAATGATGTAGGAAACCGGCACAGTCCTACGGTTATCTGTGCCGCAATCACATCACAGATGAATAAAGCGAAGCTGCCGACCCATGTGGAGCTGTCCTGTCATGAATATGACATTGTAAAAGATTCGGTTATTTTATTGGAACAGCTTCGTACCATTGACAAGACACGATTAAAAGATAAGGTGTGTCATCTGGATGGAAAAATTCTGTCGAAAATCGACAAAGCACTGAAGATTAGTCTGGAATTATATACATAACTTGACTATTTTTGCCTAAAATGTTATATTTTTCAGAAATATGTATAAAAAGGAGAGTATTCAAAAATGGATGACGGAGGGAGTCCGAATACAGGATTTTTTAAAAAAATTTTTCATAAACTTCCATTCAAAGATTCCGAGGATGTAACAGAGGAAGAAATTATTTCCATGGTAAATGAAGGCCATGAGCAGGGAGTCCTTCGGGAAAATGAAGCGGAGATGATACATAATATCTTTGAATTTGGTGATAAAGAAGCCGGTGATATTATGACACACCGTAAAAACATTTCTGCACTAGATGGAAATGACATTTTTGAAGATGTAATCACTCTGGTGATAGACAGCCATTATTCGAGAATGCCGGTATACTCTGATACCATAGACAATATTATCGGAGTATTACATATCAAAGAGACCTTATCCTACAGCAGACAACCGGAGCTTTTAAAGAAGCCGATTAAGGAAATTGACGGGTTAATCCGCCCGGTGGATTTCATACCGGAGACACGCAACATCAATGCATTGTTTCAGGAGATGCAGTCGGCAAAAGAGCATATGGTAATTGTTGTGGATGAATATGGTCAGACAGCCGGACTGGTCACCATGGAGGATATCTTAGAGGAAATCGTCGGAAATATTTTAGATGAACATGATGAGGAAGATACCTATATAGAGAAGAAACCGGACGGAACATTTGTAATGAATGGAATGACACCGTTAGAGGAAGTAGGTGAAGCGCTGAATCTTGATTTTGAAGATGAGGATTATGACACCTTAAATGGTCTTCTGATTTCGCTTATTGATAAAATTCCATCGGAGCATGAGGTTTTTGAAGTGAAATATAAAGGGTATATTTTCGAAGTGCTTTCTGTGGAAGACAAGATGATAAAATATGTACATGTTGTTCCGGAAAGGTCAGAATCTGCTGAGTCTGACACTGCGACTTGTCAGCAGGATGAAAAAATGGTAGAATAATACACGAAATACGGATAGAAAAGAGGATTTATTATGTCAGGACATTCCAAGTTTGCCAATATCAAACATAAGAAAGAGAAAAATGATGCGGCAAAAGGAAAAATATTTACAATTATAGGACGTGAAATTGCAATTGCGGTAAAAGAGGGTGGAGCAGACCCTGCTAACAACAGTAAATTAAGAGACGTAATTGCAAAAGCAAAGGCGAATAATATGCCAAACGATACCATCGAGCGTGGTATTAAAAAAGCAGCCGGAGACGGTGATTCCGTAAATTATGTACAGGTTACTTATGAAGGATACGGTCCAAGCGGAACTGCAATTATTGTAGACGCATTAACCGATAACAAGAACCGTACCGCTGCAAATGTAAGGAATGCATTTACAAAGGGTCAGGGAAATATCGGAACTCAGGGCTGTGTATCTTACCTTTTTGACCAGAAGGGTCAGATTATCATTGCCAAGGAAGACTGCGATATGGATGCAGACGATTTGATGATGATGGCATTGGACGCCGGAGCAGAGGATTTCTCAGAAGAGGAAGACAGCTTTGAAGTAATTACAGCACCAGATGATTTCAGTGCAGTACGTGAAGCTTTGGAAGCAGAAAATATTTCAATGGCAAGTGCTGAGGTTACCATGATTCCTCAGACTTATGTTTCTTTAACAGACGAGAAAGATATTACCAATATCCAGAGAATTCTAGATCTTCTGGATGAAGATGATGATGTACAGGAAGTATATCACAACTGGGAGGAATAAAACTGATACCTGCATTTATCAGAGACAATGATAGATAGATGCAGGTATTTTCTAATAATATATTACATATGGTATAAAGGAGAAGGAAAGATGGAAGAGAATTATCAGATTGAGACAAAATGTATTCAGTCTGGCTGGAAACCAACCAAGGGGGAACCGAGAGTATTACCGATTTACCAGAGCACTACATTTAAGTATGATACCAGTGACCAGATGGGACGGTTATTTGATTTAGAGGAAGCCGGATATTTTTATACGAGACTTCAGAATCCGACCAATGATGCAGTAGCTGCAAAGATTGCAGATTTAGAGGGTGGTATAGCAGCAATGCTGACCTCATCCGGACAGGCAGCCAACTATTTTGCAGTATTTAATATCTGTGAAGCAGGAGACCATATTGTGGCATCCAGCTCCTTATATGGTGGAACCTTTAATCTGCTGGGAACCACACTTAAGAAACAGGGAATTTCCTGTACCTTTGTGGATCCGGATGCATCGGAAGAAGAGCTTTCAGCGGCATTTTTACCAAATACCAAGGCGGTGATTGCGGAGACTTTATCTAATCCATCCCTTGTAGTACTTGATATTGAGAAGTTTGCACATGTTGCCCATGCACATGGGGTACCACTTATCGTAGATAATACATTTGCAACACCGATTAACTGCAGACCTTTTGAATGGGGAGCAGATATCGTAACTCATTCTACTACCAAGTATATGGACGGACATGCCATGGCAGTGGGTGGATGTATCGTTGACAGTGGTAATTTTGACTGGGAGAAATATAAGGATAAATATCCGGGGCTGACACAGCCGGATGAATCCTATCATGGAATTATATACACTCAGAAATTTGGTAAGCTGGCTTATATCGAAAAAGCAACAGCACAGCTTATGCGTGACCTTGGTTCCATTCCATCCCCAATGAATTCTTTCTTACTGAATGTCGGGCTGGAAACTTTACATTTAAGAGTGCCAAGACATTGTGAAAATGCCCAGAAAGTAGCAGAATATTTAAATGCAAATGATAAAGTGGCATGGGTAGATTATCCGGGCTTAAGGGATAACAAATATCATGCACTGGCAGAAAAATATATGCCAAATGGCACCTGTGGTGTTATTGCATTTGGCTTAAAGGGTGGTAGGGAAGTATCCGTATCCTTTATGGATCATCTGAAATTAGCTGCAATTGTAACACATGTAGCAGATTCCAGAACCTGTGTCCTGCATCCTGCCAGCCATACACATCGTCAGATGACAGATGAGCAGTTAATTGAAGCAGGTGTAGCACCGGATTTAATCCGGCTTTCCGTTGGAACAGAAAATGTAAAAGACATCATTGCAGACCTGGAACAGGCATTGGAGAATGTATAAGTAGAAAGGGGTAGCAAAATGAAGAAAATTCTATTTGCAGCATCAGAATGTGTACCATTTATTAAAACCGGAGGGCTTGCGGACGTGTGTGGTGCACTGCCAAAGGAATTTGACCCTCAGTATTGGGATATTCGTGTGGTAATTCCAAACTATAGTTGTATACCGGAACATTTCCGGAGCCAGTTTGAATATGTAACACATTTTTACATGGGAACAGGTTCTTATATCCCAAGCAAATATGTGGGCGTATTAAAATATGAATTAGATGGAATTACATATTACTTTATTGATAATAAAGAGTATTTTGACTGTTTTTCACCTTATGGAAATATCAGACAGGATATCGAAAAATTCTGTTTCTTTGATAAGGCAGTATTATCTATGCTTCCTGTTATCGGCTTCCAGCCGGATATTATCCATTGTCATGACTGGGAAACAGGTCTCATTCCGGTATATCTGAAAAACGAGTTTCAGGGAGATATGTTCTTCTGGGGTATGAAATCTGTTATGACTATTCATAACTTAAAATTCCAGGGCGTATGGGATATTAAGACCATGCGGGGGTTAACCGGACTTCCGGCATCACTCTTCACACCGGATAAGCTGGAATACAAGAAGGATGCAAATATGTTAAAGGGTGGTCTGGTTTATGCAGACTACATTACCACAGTAAGTGATTCTTATGCCAATGAGATTCAGACAGAATATTATGGGGAAGGTTTAAATGGTCTGCTTTCCGCCCGTCATTATGATATGCAGGGAATTGTAAACGGTATCGATTATCAGGTTTACAACCCGGCAACAGATAATAAGATTTACTGTAACTATGATGCTGAGTCATTCCGCAAGAAGAAAGTCAATAACAAGCTGAAATTGCAGGAAGACTTAGGACTGAACGTAGATAAGAAGAAATATATGATTGGTCTGATTTCCCGTCTGACAGACCAGAAGGGCTTAGATTTGATTAACTTCGTTATCGACCGTATCGTAGATGACTTTACACAGCTTGTAGTAATCGGAACTGGTGAAGGTCAGTATGAGAATATGTTCCGTTATTATGCATGGAAATATCCGGATCGTGTGTCTGCAAATATCTGTTACTCCGATGACCTGGCGCATAAGTTATATGCATCTGCCGATGCCTTCTTAATGCCATCCCGGTTTGAGCCATGTGGACTGACACAGCTTATTTCATTCCGCTACGGAACAGTGCCAATCGTCCGCGAGACTGGTGGATTAAAAGATACTGTTGTTCCATATAATGAATATGAGAATACCGGAGATGGATTCTCATTCAGTAATTACAATGGGGAGGAAATGCTTTCTGTCATTAATTATTCCAAACACATTTTCTTTGACAAGAAGAAACAGTGGAACCAGATTATTGACCGTGGCATGGCAAAAGACTTCTCCTGGAAGAGTTCTAAGTGCCGTTATGAGAACCTTTACAATTATTTAAAGGGCTGGCCGGTATAAAAAAAGAATATCATGTAGATAATAAGACAGACAGTGTAAAACTGCCTGCCTTATTTTTTTTTCGCAAGTTTCTCGAGCTGCCAAGTATCCGTAAGAAGCAGCTGGCGAGCAGCGAGAAATAATCCAGACAGAGAAGAAGGGAGCATCCGATATGGAGCAGAAAGAAAACAAAGTGCTGCTGAAGAAAAAAGTCCCAAATGTGGAATTGAAAAATGCAGAAAACAAAAATGCAGAATTACAAAATACAGAATCAAAACTAGAAAAAACAGAAAACAAAGAACGGAAAATAGATGAATCGAAAAAGGAACAGTTAGACGATCAGGAACTAATCAGGGAATCCGGGCAGATTTCCTTATCTGACAGCCACTGGCATCAGAAGATTCATTTATTATCGGTGATTGGTGAGATTGAAGGTCATGAATGTCTTTCTTCCAATACCAAGACAACGAAATATGAGCATGTACTGCCGAAGCTTGCAGAAATAGAAGATTCTGACCAGGTGGATGGTGTTCTTGTGCTTTTGAATACAGTAGGCGGTGATGTGGAATCCGGACTTGCCATTGCAGAAATGCTATCTTCCTTAAGTAAACCGACAGTGTCCCTTGTCTTAGGCGGAAGTCATTCCATTGGTGTGCCGCTGGCGGTTTCAACGGACTATTCTTTTATTGTGCCATCGGGAACCATGGTCATTCATCCGGTGCGTATGAGCGGGACAGTAATCGGAGCACCGCCAACTTATGATTATTTCCAGCAGATGCAGAATCGGATTATTCATTTTATAGCATCTCACAGCAGAGCGGATGAAAAAAGATTAGAGCAGCTCATGATGAATACCACCATGCTGGCAAAGGATCTGGGAACCATTCTTGTAGGAGCGGATGCAGTAAAAGAAGGACTGATTGACGAAGTGGGGGGAATCGACCAGGCACTTCATAAATTGCATGAGATTATACGAGAACAGAAAAACGAATGCCTGTAATGACAAACGCATCAAAATATGGTATACTAATGCACAGTGTTGATAATTTTATACAAGTAACTGTAGTGAGAGATACCAAGGAGGCAGCTATGTCATTATTACAGTCTGTTTTATTAGGTCTGATACAGGGATTAACCGAATTTCTGCCGGTAAGCAGTTCCGGTCATCTGGCAATATTTAAACAGTTTTTTCAAATAGAAACCGGCGGAATGTTTTTCGATATTCTGCTTCACATCGGAACACTGATTGCTGTATTTATTGTATATTATAAGGATATATTCCGCATGATTAAAGAAGGCTTTGCCATTATTGGTGATTCTTTTGTAAATGTGGCAACCTTTTTTAAACGTGTGATAACAAAAGAAGATTTACCATACCGTAAAATCGTGCATAATAGTTACCGGAAATTTGTGATGCTTGTCATTGTTTCCACGATTCCAACCGGAATTATTGGAATTGCAGCGAAAGATCTGGTGTCTGCGGCAGAGCAGATTTTACTGGTTCCTGGAATCTGCCTTATTATTACGGCAGTACTTTTATTTATTGCAGACCGAATTCCGGATGGCGGCAAGACACCAAAGCAGGTAACTTATACCAATGCATTTTTGATCGGTATCAGTCAGGGAATCGCAACCATGCCGGGCTTATCGCGGTCAGGAACCACAATCACAGCATGTCTTTCTACCGGAATGACCCGCAAATTTGCGGTAAAATATTCTTTTATCATGTCTATTCCGGCAATACTTGGAGCATTGGTAGTAGAGATTAAGGATGTTGAATTTGCAGCATTACAGTCTGCAGATATTTTGAATTACATAGTTGGAACGCTGGTGGCAGCGATAGTCGGTTATATCTGCATTAAGACCATGCTGGTAGTAGTGCGCAAAAAGAAATTCACGATATTTTCCATCTACTGTCTCATAATGGGACTGGTATCAATTGGAGGATATTTTTATATGTAAACGGGAGATTGAAATGGCAACTGGAACTAGAAAAAAGACAACTCAGAAGAAAAAAACAACAGGAACAACAGCATCAAAGGCAAGAAAACAGCGGGAACAGCAGGAATCCTTCCGAAATGAAGTGATTCTTTGGATTGCACTGGCAGTCTGTATTGTTTTGCTGCTTGCTAATTTTGGAATCGGCGGAAAAATCGGAAGCGGAGTCAGTTCCTTTTTCTTTGGAATATTTGGATTAATGGCATATGTATTCCCAATCTGTTTCTTTTTAGCAGTGGTGTTCGCAGTGTCTAATCGGGAAAATAAAGTAGCAGCAGTCAAAATTGTAGCGGCGGTATTATTTGTATCCTTTTTATGCCTGTTTGTGCAGATGGTAACAGACAGCAGCAAGGAAGCAGGAGCAATATCTGCGTTCCAATATGGCTTTGACAATAAAGCCGGTGGCGGTATAATCGGTGGATTATTAGAACAGCTTCTGTGTCCGAATTTTGGTGTGCCGGGTACTTATGTCATTGATATTATCGTTTTGATAATTTCCCTGGTGCTGATTACGGAACGTTCTATTATGAAGGGCATGCAAAAAGGCGGAAAAGTCATTTACGATTCTGCCAAGGATGATGCAATCCGCCGAATGGATGCAGCAAAGGAACGCCGGGAGGAGCGGGAGAAAGAAAGAGAAAAAGAGCAGGCAAGACGGCGGATGGAGAAGAAGGTAAGTGGTGTGGCATTGGATACCAAATTACCATCCCCGGATAAAAAGAAAGTCAAATCAGATGATATTAATGAAATTACTTTGAGTGATATCGAAGATATGCCGGTGGTACAGGAAGAAAATAAAGTTGTGCTTACGGCAGCCAACGGCAGTCAGGGAGTGGAACAGCCGGTATGGCGGGAGCCGGTAATTCACACACTGAATGAGCCGGTGGCAACCATACATAGAACAGAGGTAAAACCGGTAATTGAGCCTGCATTTGAGCCGGAACCTGTTGCAGAAAAGACAGAAAGCTATATGCAAAAGGAACCGGTGCAACCTGCAATGGACGAAGAAAAGCCAAGGAAAAATAAAAAGCAGGATAAGATGGAAATTGAAGATGAAGTAGCGGCAGTAGAAGAATCCATCGTAAAACAGGAAAGTTCCGGTGGCAGATATGTATTCCCGCCGGTAGATTTGCTGAAAAAAGGAAATACAGGTGCTTCTGGTGATACCAGGGATTATCTGAATCAGACAGCAGCAAAATTAAAAGAGACTCTAAAGAATTTTGGAATTAATATTACAATTACGGCTATCAACTGCGGACCAGCAGTAACGAGATATGAATTCCAGCCGGAAATGGGTGTAAAGGTCAGCAAAATCGTAAATTTGTCCGATGATATCAAGATGAATCTTGCGGCGGCGGATATCCGGATTGAAGCACCGATTCCGGGTAAAGCAGCCATTGGTATCGAGGTGCCGAATAAAGAAAGTATTCCGGTTATGTTCCGTGATTTGGTAGAGTCAGAGGAATTTCATGCCAATAAATCACCGATTGCTTTTGCAGCCGGAAAAGATATTGCCGGAAAAGTCATGATTGCGGACATTGCAAAGATGCCGCATCTATTGATTGCAGGAGCTACCGGTTCCGGTAAATCTGTCTGTATCAATACAATTATTATGAGTATTTTGTACCGGGCAGATCCGGAGGATGTAAAGCTTATCATGATTGACCCGAAGGTGGTTGAGTTAAGTGTATACAATGGAATCCCACATCTGTTTATTCCGGTTGTTACAGATCCGAAGAAGGCGGCAGGTGCATTGCACTGGGCGGTAGCTGAAATGACAGACCGTTATCAGAAATTTGCAGAATACGGTGTCCGTGATCTGAAGGGCTATAACCAGAAAATAGAAGGAATCAAAGATATTGATGACCCGGATAAGCCAAAGAAGATGCCGCAGATTGTAATTATTGTGGACGAGCTGGCGGATTTGATGATGGTTGCACCGGGGGATGTGGAAGATGCTATCTGCCGGTTGGCGCAGCTTGCAAGAGCCGCAGGAATCCATCTTGTCATTGCAACACAGCGTCCTTCCGTAAATGTCATTACCGGACTGATTAAAGCAAATATGCCATCCCGAATCGCATTTTCTGTAACGTCCGGTGTGGATTCAAGAACCATTCTTGATATGAACGGTGCGGAAAAGCTTTTAGGAAAAGGCGATATGCTTTATTATCCGCAGGGCTTACAGAAACCGCTTCGTGTACAGGGTGCGTTTGTATCCGATAAAGAGGTATCAGATGTGGTTGAATTCTTAAAGGAACACAATGAGGGAGAAGGCTACAGTAGTGATATTGAAGAGCGGATGAACAATATTTCTGTATCCGCAAGCACTGGTGCTGATGCGGCATCTGGTGATGGAAATGACAGAGATGCTTATTTCTTGGATGCTGCAAAGCTTTTGATTGATAAAGATAAAGGTTCCATCGGAATGATTCAGCGTTATTTTAAAGTTGGTTTTAACCGGGCGGCAAGAATTATGGATCAGCTGGAAGAAGCTGGTGTAGTAGGACCGGATGAAGGGACCAAGCCGCGACAGGTGTTAATGTCTCCGGAACAGCTGGAAGCATTTATTGAAGAGGGTAATTAAGAAAGATTTATAGAATACAATCCATGAGGAGGAAATGAAGATGAAGTCAGATATTGAAATTGCACAGGAAGCAGAACTGGTACATATTAAGGAAGTGGCTGAGAAACTCGGAATAAACGAGGATGAGCTGGAATTTTACGGAAAATACAAAGCAAAGATTTCCGATGAATTATGGGAGTCTGTAAAAGACAGGGAAGATGGCAAACTGGTTCTTGTAACAGCTATTAACCCGACACCTGCCGGCGAAGGAAAGACCACAACAAGTATCGGACTTGGTGAGGCGATGGCTTTACTTGGTAAAAAAGCGGTACTTGCACTTCGTGAGCCGTCTTTAGGACCGTGCTTTGGAATCAAAGGTGGAGCTGCAGGTGGTGGATATGCGCAGGTAGTTCCGATGGAAGATTTAAATCTGCATTTTACCGGAGATTTCCATGCAATCACATCCGCAAATAACCTGTTGGCAGCATTATTAGATAATCATATCCAGCAGGGCAACCAGCTTGGAATTGACCCACGTCAGGTAGTATGGAAACGTTGTATGGATATGAATGACCGTGCACTTAGAAATATTGTAATCGGTCTTGGAAGCAAGATGGATGGTATGGTACGTGAAGACCATTTCATCATTACAGTGGCATCTGAAATTATGGCTGTTTTATGTCTGGCGGACAATATGAAAGATTTGAAACGCCGTCTGGGCAGAATCATAGTTGCCTATTCCTTTGACGGAAATCCGATTACGGCAGATGATTTACATGCAACCGGTTCTATGGCAGCACTCTTAAAAGATGCCATCAAACCAAATCTGATTCAGACATTAGAGCACAATCCGGCCATTGTTCATGGTGGACCATTTGCAAATATTGCTCATGGATGCAACAGTGTCCGTGCTACAAAGACAGCTTTAAAATTAGGTGATATTGCAATTACAGAGGCCGGTTTTGGTGCTGACCTTGGTGCTGAGAAATTCTTTGATATCAAGTGCCGTAAGGCTGGACTTAAACCGGACGCAGTGGTACTGGTAGCAACCATCCGTGCATTAAAATATAACGGTGGGGTTCCAAAGGCAGACCTTGCAAAAGAAGATTTGGAAAGCTTAAAGAAGGGAATTGTAAACTTAGAGAAACATATCGAGAACCTTCAAAAATTTGGTGTACCGGTAGTAGTTACCTTAAACTCCTTTGTAACCGATACCAAAGAAGAAATTGCATTTGTAGAGAACTTCTGTAAGGAAAGAAACTGTGAATTCGCATTATCTGAAGTATGGGAAAAAGGTGGCGAAGGCGGAATCGAACTTGCAAAGAAAGTACTGGATACTTTAGATCATAAAGAAGCACATTTCAAACCTCTGTATGAGGATGAGATGTCTCTTATGGATAAGATTAAGACGATTGCAACTGAGATTTATGGAGCAGATGATGTAACTTACAGTAAGGCTGCATTAAAAGAATTAAAACATATTGAAGAAATGGGAATGGGCAATTTCCCTGTATGTATGGCAAAGACCCAGTATTCTCTTTCTGATGATGCATCAAAACTTGGCAGACCGACTGGCTTTACCGTAAATGTCCGTGAAGTATATGTATCTGCCGGAGCAGGCTTTGTAGTAGCTATTACCGGCTCTATTATGACCATGCCTGGACTTCCGAAAGTACCGGCTGCAAATAATATTGATGTAACCAATGATGGCGTAATTACAGGATTATTTTAGGAGGTATCATGGCATTATTAATTGATGGAAAAAGAATTTCTGCTGAAATAAAAGATGAATTAAAAGAAGAAGTAGCACAGTTAAAGGAACAGGGAATCACAGGCGCACTTGCTGTAATCCAGGTGGGAAATGACCCTGCATCCAGTGTATATGTCAGAAACAAAAAGCGTGCCTGCGAATATATTGGGATAGATTCTCTTTCTTATGAGCTTCCGGAAGAGACTTCCCAGGATGAATTACTGGCTTTAATCGATAAATTGAATAAAGAAGAACATGTAAAAGGCATTTTGGTACAGCTTCCATTGCCAGAGGACATTGATGAGGATGCGGTAATCCGTGCCATTTCTCCGAAGAAGGATGTAGATGGTTTCCATCCGGAAAATGTCGGCGCATTGATGATTGGACAGAAAGGATATATTTCCTGCACACCTGCCGGAATCATCCAGCTTCTGAAGCGTTCTGACATTGATATTGAGGGAAAACACTGTGTTATCGTTGGAAGAAGCAATATTGTTGGAAAACCGATGGCAATCTTAATGCTGCGTGAGAATGCAACTGTTACAGTAACGCATTCAAAAACCCGTAATTTAAAGGAAATCTGTAAAGAGGCAGATATTCTGATTGTTGCAATTGGGAAAAAAGAATTTATTGATGCATCCTATGTAAAAGATGGTGCAGTTGTCATTGATGTAGGAATTCATCGCGATGAGAACAATAAACTTTCCGGTGATGTAAAATTTGATGAAGTAGAGCAGCTTTGTAGTGCGATTACACCGGTTCCGGGTGGAGTCGGACCAATGACCATTGCAATGTTAATGAACAATTGTGTGGAAGCTATGAGACATGAATAGGAGAAGGCTATGAAGTGTGCAAATTGTGGAGCAGAAATAAAATTAGGCTGTGTATACTGTTCTGTATGTGGAAAAGAAGCGCAGATTGTTCCGGATTATAATGTAGAAGAGGATATTTTAAAGGAATTATTAGAAGAAGACGATAAGCCGGATAAGAATGTCTCTTCCAATGAAAAGAAGAAAAAATCTTTGAAAAACAGCCAGAAGAAAAAGAAACAGAAAAGACTTCTGATTACAGTATCAGTTCTGATTACTATTGCAATCATTGGTGTGGTTATTGTTCTGCTGGTGCAGAACAGCCATAAGAAATCTTTTGATTATCAGTATCAGAAGGGAATCAGTTACACGGAAGAGAAAAATTATACCAAGGCATTGACCTATTTTGAACAGGCAGAAAAATTGCAGCCGGATAATGTGGATGTATTACTCCGGATGGCTGATTTGTACCGAATCCGAAAAGATGAAACATCAGAAGAAGCGTATTTGTTACAGATACTTACCCTTGATAAGAACAATGAAGAAGCGTATCAGATGCTGATTGCCTTATATGATAAGCAAAAGGAATATGATAAACTACAGGATTTATATGAACAATCAGACTCTGATAAAATAAAAGCTCTGTTTGATAATTATGAAGTAAAGGCTCCGGAGTTTTCGGAAGAAGCCGGGGAATACAATGATACGATTGAAATTGAACTGATGGCAGACTCAGACTGTACCATTTATTATACGTTAAATGGTGATTCTCCGATTGAAAAGGGAATGGAATATACAGAACCGATTTCTTTAGAGGATGAGAAAGAATATACCATCAAAGCAGTAGCAAAGGACGCAAGAGGCTTTTATAGTGAGATTGCAGAAGCAGATTATGAAATTACTTTTGAAGCTCCGGATTCTGCTAATGTGACACCTGCTGCCGGAACATATTATGATGCACAGAGCATCAGTATACAGGTTCCCGCCGGTTCCACCGCTTACTATACCTGGGATGGTTCAACACCAACACAGGATTCTGATGTATACAGTGAACCACTTGAAATGCCACAGGGCAATAATGTGTTGTCTGTTCTTGTGGTAGATGACCATGGACTGGCAAGCCCGGTGGTAAGATATAATTACATTTATCTTTCGGAATAAGCTATGGCGGATTAAAAAATAGGGGCTGTCGCTTTAACGAATGAATTTTCGTGAAGCGGCAGCTTCCTTTTTGCTATTTTAAGGATAAAATCCATCAAAAAACGCTTTTCATTGTTATAGGCTATTATTAAAGACGCACTTTAATAAGCCATTTTTGATGGCTTGAAAATTGTTTTGACAAGTCAAAATTTAGGCACTTTTTATCGAAAATAAATGTGTTCCGGTTCTTCCATTTTGAATCTTATTATGTAGTTTGTTTATGTTTCTCGCCATGGCAAGCAAAGTACTCTCCGCAAGAACATTTGCATTTCCTTTGCTTAAATATCTGCGGAACAGCATATCCTGTTTTAAATCTCCAAAGGAGCCTTCCGCCTGTATGCTTCGGTTTGTCCGGAAGAGAATCCCTTCTTCTGAGAGTATCCGGTCTAAATCTTCTTTTCTATGTTTTAGAAATGTTTTCGCAACCTGAAGTGTCTTTGTCCGTTCTTCCAAAGGTGTTTGGCAATTATTCCCTTTGATGCATTCGCTTTTGTAAGGGCATCCATTACAGTCCTCACATTTATAAATCGTTTTTTCGCTTACATATCCTGTTTTGCTTTTTGAGTGGCGGATATGAATGATCTACACCTAATTTTTTACCATTTCTGCAGGTATAGATATCTTTTTTTACATCATACTCCATATTTTCTATCTTACCGATATCATTTTTATATTTACGGGTCTTGGAAATCTCATAGTTCGCAGGTTTTATATAAGAAAGCTGACCATTTGCTTCTAGAAACAGATAGTTTTCTTCACTTTCATATCCGGCATCTGCTGTTATGTTTTTATATTTGAATTTCAAATGTTCCTGTGCATCTTTCAAAAATGGTATCAGCGTTGTGGTATCAGTAGGCTGGGAACCTATGGTAAGCCATGTGATGTATTCAGAATCTACGCCATGTTGAAGATTATAAGCAGGCTTTAACTGTCCGTTTCCCATGGCATCCTCCTTCATCCGCATAAAAGTAGCATCATGATCTGTCTTTGAATAACTGTTGCGTTCCGCACAGATATGTATCTGTTGGTTATATTTTTTGAGTCGGTTCAAATAACTTTCAAGAGTTTCAATACTCTTTTGAAGCGGAGTTTTTCTTTTCCCAATCCCATGCACAAACACTATATTTTCAGTTTCTTTTAATGCATACAGTTTTTTGCGGAGCTTTTTTACATGCTTTATTTTTATTGTATTTCCATAAACGATTTTTATATCATAAAGCAACTCACACTCAGCTACAAAATCAGCAAGTTTCTGTAAAAGTTTTGTCTGGTTTTTTGTTACTGCCTTCTTCCAGACGAAAGTATACTTATTGGCACTGGCTTCAATTTTTGTACCATCAATAAAAATGGTCTCTCCGGAAATTTCTCCCATATCAAACAATGCATTAGACATTTCTGCAAGGATACGTTTAGAACAGGGAGCAAAATGGATACTTCTAAACCTTGCAAATGTTGCATGATCAGGAGCTGGGGAACCTTCTAGAAGAAACATAAAATTGATATCTCTTTTACAATTTAGTTCCATGGACCGAGAGGAGTAATCCCCGTTCATGTAAGAATAGAGCACAATCTTCAAAAGTGTTCTGGGCGATACAGAATTTATTCTTTCATAAGTAGAATATAGGTCAGTCAAATCCATAGCTTCCACAAACTGACTTAGTAATCGAACAGAATCATTATCTGGAATGATTGTTTCAAGATTTAACGGAAGTTTAAGTTGATATCCGTCTGAATTTTTCGTATAATCTCTTTGTAATAATTTTGTTAGTAGCATAACTTAATTTTACACCAACTGCCGGATTCTTTCGAGGTCTGGCAGTTATTTTTTTGCACAAGAAAAGAAGCTGCGCACTAATACTTAGTGCGACAGCCCCTTATTACGATACTGTGAAATAAAAACAAAATTGTATAATTGGTCGCGTTTTTGCTAGTAATAATAGTAAGATAAGAATTTCCGGATATAAATCTTTTTTGCCTAATTTCTTCATGATTATGCCTCCTTTAATATGGTGAATATTAAAAACCTCTTTTTCTTACAATTTAATTATAATAACCTTATACTCTACGCGCAATAAAACGGGGCTTGTTTGTATTGTTTATTTAATCTTCGCTAAATAAATATTTAAGGTTAATTTTCAAGTCAAAAGTAACAAATATTGTTGTTAGTCCAAAGATAACTATTATTTTAGATATAAAAAATTACTAAATAAATATTTAATTGTTATTTGTCCAGCTATAATCTAAAATAAAACTATCAAATAAAACGTTTTGATAAAAAAGGAGGAACTTATATGAGCAGTGAAAATCTACAGAATTCATTAACTTTTGCAAATTTGTGTGAATTGATCAAAAAAAAGATGCCATTGTCAATATCTTTGACGAACAATGACGGGGAAAAAAAGATTTTACAACTTAAACAAGCTGAAATTGTTGGACTTATTCTTGGATTTAGGGACAAATATATGTATTCAACAATGCTTGATGATAAAGAATTTTTTAATAGTTTCCGTCCGAGTATAAGCCAATACAAAAATGGAAAAACCACAATTCCTATAGAAGTACGAAACGCATATGGTGACGAATCTCAAAAAAAGATTTATACAAATATATAAAAGAAACTTTTATCAATAATATGGATAATCCTCGTGCGTTTAAAGAAGAATTGTATGCACTTATTAATAATGTTCCGGATAACAGTTGGAAAAAATCTCTTTTAGAAGAAAAAGATGTTACCGTATTGCTTAGTAAGGCACTATGCATTACAATGAACTTTCGCCTACATATACAGCATTTAAAACAGGAAAATAAAAAGAAAAAGGACAAGACTGTACTTGCTTTTAATCAGAAAAATAAGGATAATTGTAATAAAATATCTCCAACGCATTCTATTACAATTACAATAGCTGGCACGGAATTTCCAAATGACATTGTTTTTCATAACATAGATGATGCTATTTTGTATTGCACGACAAATAATTATCTTATTAATTATTTGTTATCATTGTCAACTACAACATATATTATTTATGTGCAAAAATCAAATTACAAAATTCGTAAGCTTACGTTAAAGGAATTTCCAATGGCACTTGATTTTCTCGAATTGTATAAGGACGAATTTAAGCCAAAAAGTTTTTGGCCAGAATATAATATTTCTAAATTATGCGAAGAAGGATTAAATTCTGGTATTTGGACTGCTTATGGGTGCTTTGATGGTAATAGATTAATTGGATATATTGATTATAAAACCACTTGGACTTCAGGAATAGAAATTGGTACAGAATTGGTAGACCCACAATATCGAGAACAGTCTATAGCAACTGCGTTAATAAATCTTATCCGTTTGAAATATGCTTTTCTTCCAACATTTTCTGGTACTTATGAAGAAAATGAAAACATGAGAAAAACTTTTAACGCAGCAGGATATAATATAGACAATAGTAAGGGATGTAATGGGCTAGTAAAAGAACGCATAGATATAACTCATCGGGACAATGATGAATTTACAACAAATTCAATATATTATATCGCAAATCCATTTTTAAGTGGATATGCAAGACAGCAAAACAAAAGCGAAATACTTAATGATTGAGTAACATAAAATCCGCTTGTTTTTTTTAAGAGAGCCATTTTTAATATGTCTTCTATTTGATAAATAGGAAGTATGTTAGATGGCTCTTTTCACGTATAAATTTAACAAACACACTTTGATGAACACTCTAAGAGTATTACCAATATTTACCAGTTGATTTATAGTTTTGACCTTTTTATTATTTACTAAAAAAAAAAAGGAAGACTAAATTATGAAAAATAGTGCTTATGTATGTACGAATTGTGGAACCGATTTGCAATATTATGATTTTGTATGGAGAGCAGTAAAGAATGCAGGTGGCAAGTCAAAGTTAATTAAGGTGCCAAGATACCGATGCCCGAAATGCCACAAAATACAACGTAAATTACCAGAGTATGTATACCCTCACAAGCAATATGATGCAGAAATCATACAAGGAGTGATTGATGGCATCATAGATTCGTCAACGTATGGATTTGAAGATTATCCACGTGAAAATACTATGAAAAATTGGAAAAAGAAGAAATGATTTTTCCACTGGGTTTTGTTTTTCAGTAACAAGTAAAATGGCTACAATATTTCTTGGAAGGAGGTTATACATATAATCGCAAAGCGATAAAAAGGGTTTTTATCACAAATGAAAAGGTGGTAATACGATGGCAGCTACACATGAATTATCTGCGAAAAGCAAATATTTTCTTTCAAAACATCGTGGTTATGAGTTAAGACATTTCTGCTTACAATATCCGGAATGGGAAAACAAGTATTTGTTATTCGACAACATCACGAATTTTACCGGCACATCTATTTGTACTGATACAAAAATCGAAACCAGCAATATCCAAAATATACCAGAACAAATAACATTAAAAAAGAATATGTATTTAGAAAAGATGAAGATGGTTGAGCAGGCAGCTATTGCAGCAGACGATGTTTTGTATCCGTATATCTTAAAAGCTGTAACGGAGGATCTGTCATATACATATTTAGATATGGCGATGAATATACCGTGTGGGAGAGAAAAATACTACAAGATTCAACGTAAGTTTTTCTGGGAATTAGACAAACTTAGGAATTAGCTTATTTTATTTGCAGTGGGTGGTTATAGTCGCTTATAGACTATTTCCCCCTTGCAATCCTTTAACAAAAATTGTTAATTTGCATTATTTATTTTAGACTGCTATAATATTTCTATTAATTCGCAAAATATTTTTATTACATATGAAAAAGGAGTATAAGTTATGTACGCAATCAAAAATGATGCTTTCTTAGGCACTACAGAAAAATTCAATCAAAAATTAGAATTACTTGCAAAATTAGCACAGCCAGAAATGTGGACATACAAAAAACCTCTTTTTTAATAAGGGGAAAATTTATGAAAAACCAACACAAAATGACTGGAAAATATTAAAAATTATGTTATACTAAAGAAGTTAATTCTATTTGCAGAATAGAATATCATATTTATATAAAATGTAATATTTGCGAGATGAAACAAATGAAAAAATATCCAAATTGTTTTCCAGAAAATTTTGAAGCCGATATACTTCCAAAAGCAGCGAAAGGCGAAAATAAAACTGTATATAGAGTTATAAAATCTGGAATAATTGATAGAGATAGTTTTATTGGTACTTATGAAGAAATACAAAGAAAATTAATTCCACCAAAAAAGAAAATGAATTTGCTGGATCCTGGATTATATTCAACTTCTTGTAACGAGGATTATGCTGATGCAGAATATGCATTAAACATATTTATGAGACATCATCCAAAAGCGTTTGTCGCAATAGGGGAAACGAACGAGGTATGTGGCCCGTGTCAATTAACGTCTGAGCGAGAGGAAAGAACGGATTCACATGTAGATTGGTGGATTTACGAAGAAACTACCCCGCAAGTGTATTTTAAGGAGGTAAAAAATAATGAATGAAGCATATTTTACCAATATTGCAAACATTGGAAATTTATATCTTGATTATGTCATATACGAATTTGAATTGGAACCAATTCTTTTTACTTGCGTAGATGCCAACAAAAATTTGTATTTATGTTTGTGTTCAGATATTCGATATGGTCAAAAATGGATCATTACTAAATGTAATATTTCTATATTAGAAGCACTTTTTTTTAATAGAATTGATATTGCTTCAGCATTTTGTATGTTTACTGATTTGACTGTTGTGGAAATGGATATAAACGGCATTGAAAAAAATTATAAAATAAATTGTAAAGAAATTGATAGATTAGACTTGCCAAAAGAAGGTACTTGCGTTAAAGGCGACATAGAAAAATTTAAAAATTATTTATGGAATAAAAAATATGCCTGCATTTGTCTTGCTTTAACTGAATTTGCACAAACGACGGAAATGACAAAAGAGGTAATGAAATCTTATATAGTGAATATAAAAGAAAATACTTCTTTATTTGCAAATAAGATAAATAAATATTCTTGTCATTTTACTGAAGAAAAGATTGTAAAAACTGAGATAAAAAAGACAGATTATACAAATATGCAATATAATTTATACACTGACGAAAATTACAATAGTATAAGCAAGAACATCAGCAATGAGATTTTAGACAAAAACTTCTTATACGCTGCATAAAAGGAGAAAAGCTATGACAAAAAGCAATTTTCAATTTTTAAGTCCTTATTTAACGGAAATACATTTTGAGGTAAACCCTAATTTTAGTTCAGAATTGTATGACAACAATATTCAAATGCAAAATGCTTTTCATATACAGGTAAAACGTGATGAAAAACAAAACAAGGCAAATGTAGAACTTGCATTGGAAACTAATATTAATAATGATGATGCTCCATTTAAAATGAGAATTAAGATGGCATCGGATTTTAGCTGGACAAAGTTGAATAAGGAAGAAATAGACACAATGCTGTCATTAAATGCGCCTGCTTTATTACTTGGATATATGCGCCCAATTGTGGCTAATATTACAGCTTCTTCTAATTTCCCGGTATATAATTTGCCATTTATTAATTTTGGTGAATAACGCTATTGACATAGAATTTTAGATAAAAGTTGAATGATGGGGTAAAAATGGCGTATCGTTCAATAGACATTTTCTAAAAAATAGATATACTATTACCTTGGTAAGGGATGATTGCACACAGTGCGGACGTTAATCTATTCAACCCGAAATATATAGAAAGTTCAGGTAGCTCCTGAACTTTTTTTGGCTTCGTAAATCCTTAACGGCATCCTTTTCCATTTTCAAAATTTAGGTATTTGTGATACAATTTGAATAGAGGTGCATATAATATATACGAAGAAGAATACTATTGATTAATGTTATATAATTTGATTTCTATGAATTTACAGTTGAGAGGTGCAATTATGGATGCTTTTAAAATTGAAAAAAGTGTTTTGGACACACTAAGTTTAGCCCAATATACTATAGGTAATCGTTCAGTTGATGTGATTGACATTGCAAAAAGATTGGGTTTTGTTGTTGGAAATGCAGTTCTTAATGAAGAAGATGATGGATTTATTGTTGTTGAAGAAGGCAAAAAGGAAATAATGGGAATTAAAACCGATAAATTGATTGGCGTAAATTCCGATAGACCTTCAGAATGGAAGCGTTTTATTATTGCACACGAACTTGGACATTATATATTGCATTTTAAGGAAAAAATCTAAAAGGTTTATATGCACATAGAGATCATAACAGAGGTCATAACGAACTTGAAAATGAAGCAGATTTTTTTGCGGCGAATTTGCTCATGCCAAGGGAAAGTTTCGAAATAAAGTATAAAGAAATAAAGCAAGTATACAATAACAATGACGAAATAATTGATGCATTATCAAAACATTTTATTGTAACCACTAGAATGACAGAAAGAAGAATTGAGGAGTTAGAGCTGGCATGAAGCAAGAAAGTGTTTTCTTAAAAGAGTTAAACTCCATATCAAATTCGTTAACTTTTTTCCATCCTGTAGATAATGATAACGATATAAACAAAGCTTATGTGGACACATATACGACTAGACAGCAAAAATCCAGAGACCGCAAAATTACTGAGCTATTATCCACATATGTAGAAACATATAACTACAAAAGTAAAAGCAACAAATGGTACAAAAGGATTTTGTTTCTCATATGCGTTGGCATCTTAGTAGCATTCTGTATAAGCTTTATTATATTTATTCATAATGTTGATTTCACTGGAAAAACTAATTCTATACCCGATGTTATACAGCTTATATCTGTTTGCGTAACTTTTCTTGGTCTAATTGTTGGATTATTGCAAACCATCACCAAATATGTTTTTCCTGCTCATGACGAAGAATACATAACAAGGATAGTTGAAATTATACAAAATAATGACTTGAAGAATAAAAGAGAAAATATAAAAGTAAAAACAGCAGCAAAAATAAGAGAGGAACAGAATATTAAAACAAAATAAATTTGTTTCACTTGTTCTAATGGGAGGCAATATGCCTCCCGTTTTTATTTGCATTCCCTACTTAAGATTGGTATAATAAGCGGGTGGCGTAAAAAATATAAAACTTTGCAAAAAATCTTGTAGAAAGCCCTACAATTTTTTGAAAATCGTACATATTATATATGTAAGATAATAAAACAACACAGTAAAGGAGAAAGAGGAACATGAAAAAGAGACTTACATTACTGACCATTTCAGCACTGGCAATCGGAACAATGATTGGCGGCTGTGGCAAAAATAAGGAAGCTGATAACATTCAGCCAATCAAGGATACCGTAACTACGGAGCTTGGCGAGGAAATGAGCACCAAGGCTGCGGATTACGTTACCGGCGAAAAGGACATCCTTAAGGACGCTAAGGTAGACGTATCCAAAGTAGATGTTACCAACATTGGTACATACGATATGACCGTAACCTATGACAAGGAAGTTGAAAAAATCAAAGTCGAAGTAAAAGACACCGTAGCACCGGAAGTAACCACAGATGAGTTACACTTACAGGCAGGACAGCCGTTTGATGTTACTTCTGCCGTATCCGTAAAGGAATACTCCGGCAACGTAACACTCTCTATTGCTGACCATGCAGTTACCGCAGAGGAAGTGGCTGGAACAGAAGAAATGGCATCTACCGAGGAAGCTACTGAAGCAGTGGATTCTACCGAAGCAGTAAAGGGTGAGAAGCCATTAAAGGTAAATACCGTATACATCCAGTACGATGAAGCAGGAGAGTATGACAATACCTTAACTGCAACAGACGACAGTGGCAACAAGAGTGAGACAAGCATCCATATCGTAGTAGAGGCTGCCGCAGACGGAGAGTTAGTTACTCCGGAAGAGACAGAAACCGTAGCTTCTAACGATAATGCGAATGAGCCAAAGAAGAACACTGGCAACGATAGTAAAAATGCTACGACCAATGACAGCAAGCCTGCAAAGGGCAACACTTCCGGCAACAGCAACAATACCGGAAATACAAACAGTGGAAGTGGCAATGCTTCTACAGGAAACTCTGGCAACAGTGGTAACAGCGGAAACAGTAACAATTCCAGTGCTGGAAACAGTTCTTCCGGCAACACATCCACACCTACTCCAGAGCCTGCACCTGCTCCGGAACCAACACCTGCTCCGGAACCTGCTAAGAACCTGTGCCCTTATACCTTATATCAGGTAATGGATTTAGGGGATGGTTATAAAGGATATTATGCACCGAGATATGGAAACTTTGCAGACTGGAATGCAATGGGTGCATGCGAATCTCAACTTGCTGGATATATTCTTGTAGAGGAAATTGAAGTAGGTACTTATGATGATACCTCTACTGTTTTATTAGAAAAATTTGCCCCGTATGAGGGATAATAATTAACATAAAAAGACTATGCTTTTTCAGCGTTGAAATAAGTGTAGTCTTTTATTTTGCTTGAAATCAATCATATTATATATGAAAATATTGAATGTAAGGAGAGATGAAGTTGTATAACAAAGAAGAAATGTTACATGTCTGTAAAAAATACAGAATTGAAACTGTGAAAAAAGTTGGCGCTCCTCTGTACCATGGCAAAGAGATGGCTGACAATTTTTCTTTTGAAAAAATGATGCGAGAACCTTGTTCTTTTGAAAATGAAGATACCGTTATATCATCTGAAAAAGCTTCTTTTACAGAGTAGATAATAATTCTTTAAAAAGCAGATAGACTAATCTACCTGTTTTTTATATTGGCCTTTGTGTCATAAAATATATCCTTTTCATTAAACAAAAACAAGATTTTTTTGCCACTAATCGTACATATTATAAGTAAGGGTTATTGTCCAGCACAGGACGCACCCGTACAAGTGGGTCATTCTCCTTTAACGTAACATATCAACATGTCACAATAAGGAGGACGATTTATGTTTTCTAACAACTTCATAAAGAAAGTGGCGGCTTTCAGTTTAGTCTTATGCATGGGCATAGGCTCATTAGACCTGACTGCATTCGCTGCCACGCCTACAGAAACGGTAGAAACTGATACGTCAGAGGTTGTATCTACGGCAGGTGAAAATGCCAGTACCGATACCGATGCAGATGTTCCCGTTCTTTCTGATGAAACAGTAGAGGAAGTATCAGACCTTTATACGGAAGAGGACTTATCCGAAGCAGCAAAAACTTCGAATACAGCAGGGTTACTGGTACAGTTAAAGGATAAAGAGGGTACACTTCCAGGTATTACCTACAATAGTACAAACAGTATAAACTTATCCAATGGACTGTATGCAGTTACTTTTGCCAGTACAGAGGAAGCGGAAGCGGCTAAGAAAGAATTTTCTTCTAATGAGGCAGTTTCTTTTGTAGAAGAGGATTCTCTGGTTGAGTCTGAAGCAGAAGTGGTTTCCACAGAATTAAGTTCTGAGGAGACTACAGAAGTAGTAGATGATACAGAATTATCTTCGGAAACAGAAGTTACTGATACGGATACTGACGTCGATGCAGACGTTAAATCAGATACGGAAACAGAAGCACCGGATGCGACTGTTGATACAACAGTACCGGAAGAATCTTCCGAAGAGTCTGTCGATGCTTCTGAGCAGGAAGAAGATGCTGCAGTTAAGGTAGCAGTTCTTGATTCCGGTGTTGATTATGGTAATGATGCGATTGCTTCTTACATAGAAGATACAGGGATTAACCTTTCTGCCAGCGGTAAAAGCGATTCTACCCAGGATGATAATGGTCATGGTACTGCCATGGTATCTGCATTACTGGATGCTTATGGCAAAGAAGACGGCATTACAATCTATCCGGTAAAGGTACTGGATTCCAACAACAGAGGAACTATTCTTTCTACTTATCTTGGAATAAAAGCTGCGATTGATATGGATGTAGATGTGATTAACTTATCACTGTCTGCCAAAACACAGTCAAAGCTTTTGGAAGAGGCAGTAAACGAAGCATATGATAATGGCATTATGGTAGTAGGTGCTGCCGGTAACAATGGAGCAGACCTTAAGGACTATGCCCCGGCAAACATCATGAATGCGGTTATTGTATCAGCTGTTAATGCGAAGAAAGAGGTCTGTGCCTATTCCAACTATGGAACCGGCTTAGACTTTGCAGCATATGGCAAATACAGTGACGGAAATGGTATAACCTATCGTGGAACCTCGGTATCAGCGGCAAAAGTAAGTGGTATTCTTGCTAAGGTTATGAAAGAACAGCAGGAAGCAGATGTATCTACATTGTATCAGGCACTTGTTTCTATGGCAGAACCTCTTGGTGATGGGAACTGGAATGAAAGTACCGGCTATGGACTACTTGGCAGTATTCCGGCTGATGCAGTGGATGAGGAAGAAGATTCCGGAATTACGGATGTAGAAGAAGACGTTGTAATGGGAAGCGGTAGCGATACATGGTATCCTGCTGGAACTAATGGACATTATTATTTGCGAGTACAAAATGAAGCTAGGCAAAAAGGTACTTACCAAATTGATATATCAATAGGTTCCAGATGTCCTAATGGTGTAAACTATTACTTAAGTTACAACATGCATCTGATTCCCGGAGGAACAGATATGGGGCTTACTATAGCACCTGCATCTACAGATTCAACGGCATTTAACACTTTTAACCCTGCGTTACCAGGAAATAACCCATTTTTCCCTAATGGAAATGGAATGAACTGTCCATGTTACTATGGAGACAGCTATGTAACCATGTATGATAATGTAGCCTCAGATGTCTACGCAAGACAGTATGTATTTCCTATTACTTTCATGTTAAACAAGACTGGTTATCATCTGGAGTCAGCGGATACTTCTGGAACATTCCAGACATACATGATGGGATATGACGATAATAGTTGTAGTTTAGCTGTCGATTCTAATGGGTGTGGTATTACAAACTGGGGCGAAGATTCTCAATTTCACCATGATACAATTTATATCCAGTACGTCCCAAACACCTACACCGTAAACTTCAACGGCAACGGTGCTACCGGCGGTTCCATGGCAGCGCAGAGGATGCATTACAATACAGCCTCTGCAATCCGGAGCAATGGTTTTGTCAAAAACTGTACCGCAACCTTTAATGGTAATGGCGGCGTTTCTGCAACCGGGGCTACTACGGCATCCTGTCCATTCAACGGATGGTATGACTACAACGATATTACCGTAAATGGTAATACCTACCACTGGTGGACGTTTGACGGTCCGTACTATGCACATACGAATGCGGATGTGGCAAATGCTTTTGGCTATAACAAGATGGCTCTTGCCAGCCATTTTGACACGTATGCTGTAAACGGAGCTGAAATTCGTCAGGCCAGTCCGGTGTTTAATGTCAGCTATTACATGAACAAAGGCGGTACGGATTTAAAGAACGCCTTTGGCTCCAATAAAGCGGCTTATGTATCACACTGGAACAATTATGGCTATGCTGAGGGCAGGAGAGGTATCAGCTCAGTAGATACTTCCGGAAGAGAGGTATATCCAAACGGGGTAACAGTCGTAAACCTTACGGCACACCGTGATGCACAGCTCTGGCTGTATGCAAGCTGGGGCAAAGCAAAGGTAACACTGCCTAGTGCGACCAGAACCGGTTATCAGTTAGTTGGCTGGAGTACCAATAAGAATGCGACAACCGCATTTTAAAAATTAGTCTTCTTTTACAAATTCAATGACACCCTTGTCAAGTCTGGATACTCTTGCTAAAGAATAAACATCGATGCCCTGTTCCTCTAATTTTTCACGACCAGGCTGGAATGCTTTTTCGATTAAGACGCTGACACCTGCGATGGTGGCATGTGCTTTACGGATTAGGCGGATAGCACCGGTAGCAGCTTCGCCGTTGGCAAGGAAATCATCCACGATAAGAATGTGGTCATTTTCGCTGATGTATTTTGCAGAAATGGTTAATTCATAGCTGGTTCCTTTGGTGTAAGAAGTTACAACAGTCTGATATAAATCATGATTTAAAATTTTAGAAGGCTGTTTCTTTAAAATAACAAGTGGAACGCCTAATGCTTCTGCAGCCATAAGAGCCGGAGCAATACCGGAGCTTTCGATGGTAGCAATACGTGTGATACCTTTTCCTTTATAATGTTCTGCAATATCTTTGCCCATTTTCTTCATTAATTCAGGATCCACCTGATGATTAATAAAGCTGTCAACCTTTAAAATGTTTTCGCTTTCTGCGATTCCTTCTGCAAGAATTTTGTCTTCTAATAATTTCATTTTGTTACTCCTTTGATTGTATTATATTTAAGCAGAAATCTGCTGTTTATTCATTGTTGTCTGAATAGTAAGCGGCATAAATCTTTTCTAAGATATGTTCTTCATAATCCTCCGGCAGACCGGCAAATTTAGCATGAAGAAGTGCGGCAATTTTGTCGGAACGGATAAAGTAACGCTGCTCCATGGAAGGCTCGCTGTCAGCACCACTGACATGGTCGATTTCTTCCGCAGTATAGTTTGAAGAGAACCATTCCATAATTTCGCTGGTGCGTCTGCTTTCCATATCTGCATCCGCAGACATCTGGTTGATTTTACGGAAATGTGTAATTCCGATTCCAAGAAAAATAACAAACAGAACAGACATTACAACAATCATAATAACACGCATATAATCAGCCATTGGTAATTTGATGATGTCCAGAGCAAAAAGAATGACAAAAATCAGACCGGCAATTCCAACTCCAAGGAATGTATAAGCGGTAGAACGATTATCTTCCAGCTGGGCATCTTTCTCCTTGTATACCATGTTATGTACCTGACCTTTCGTTATAATAATACTATTATAAGTGATTTTATCCGACGATACAATAACCTTGTCTGTATTTCTGAAATAAGGTATACTGCAAGTATGAAGATAACAATATTATGCGTAGGAAAAATCAAAGAAAAATATTTCAGGGATGCCATTGCCGAGTACGAAAAAAGACTGGGCAGATACTGTAAGCTTGAAATTGTGGAAGTGGCAGATGAGAAAACACCGGATGGAGCATCCGAGGCAGAGGAACAGCAGATTCGTCATAAAGAGGGGGAACGTCTTTTAAAATATTTAGAGGGAAAGAACTGCTACGTCATTGCCCTTGCAATCAACGGAAAAATGCTGGATTCTGTTGCTTTATCGGAAAAAGTCAGTGACTTGATGGTAAAGGGCAACAGCCATATCGTTCTTGTGATCGGAGGCTCCCTTGGAATTGCGGATGAAGTATTAAAACATGCAGATGAAAAAATAAGCTTTTCGAAGATGACATTTCCGCACCAGCTGATGCGTGTTATTTTATTGGAGCAGTTATACCGGAGCTATCGGATTATCAATCATGAACCGTATCACAAATAAGCAACCGTATCATAAATAGAAGAAACGGATAAAAGGAGGAGATTTTATGAGGATGTACGACCTCATTTTAAAGAAAAAGGAAGGAGCTGCTTTAAGCAAAGAAGAAATCCAGTGGATGATAAATGCATTTACAACCGGTGAAATTCCGGATTATCAGATGTCAGCCATGCTGATGGCAATCTGTTTTCAGGGAATGAATCACGATGAGACACTGGCATTAACACTTGCTATGCGGGATAGCGGAGATGTGCTTGATTTATCCGGTATTAAAGGCGTAAAGGTGGATAAACACAGCACCGGTGGTGTAGGAGATAAGACCTCTCTGATTCTGACACCAATTATTGCTGCACTTGGTGTTCCGGTAGCAAAAATGTCCGGAAGAGGATTGGGTCATACCGGCGGAACCATTGATAAGTTAGAATGCTTTGAAGGATTCAGCACATCCATATCAGAAGGAGCCTTTTTAAAGCAGGTATCAGAGGTTGGCGTTGCAATTGCGGGACAGACTGCTAATCTTGCACCAGCAGATAAGAAGCTGTATGCACTCCGGGATGTCACTGCTACGGTAGCGGAGAAATCCTTAATTGCCAGCAGCATTATGAGTAAGAAATTAGCCAGCGGATCGGATGCTATTGTCCTTGACGTAAAGACCGGAAACGGTGCATTCATGCAGACTGTGGAAAAGGCAGAGGAACTTGCCCGGATTATGGTGGCCATCGGAAATGGTGCTGGAAAGAAAACTTATGCGGTTATTACAGATATGTCACAGCCCCTTGGCAATACAGTAGGCAATATTGTGGAAGTGCAGGAAGCCATTGAAGCATTGAATGGAAAAGGGCCAAAGGATCTGATGGATGTTGTCTATGCATTAGGGTATCTTATGTTAAAGGCTGCCGGTGTAGCAGAAGATGAAAACGAAGCAAGAACAATGATGGAGAAAGTCATTGCAAGCGGAAAAGCACTGGATAAATTTGCAGACTTTGTAGAAGCACAGGGTGGCAGAAAGGAACAGGTTTATCATCCGCAGTTATTGGCAAAAGCAGCAATTACAGAAACCATCACCGCACCGGAAGATGGATATGTAGAAGCTTTAAATGCTATGGCAATTGGAACTGCCTGCATGAGCCTTGGCGGCGGCAGAGAGACAAAGGAGAGTCAGATTGATTTAACTGCCGGTATCCGCCTTAAGAAAAAAATAGGAGACAGCGTAAAAAAAGGAGAATGTCTGGCCGAATTATATGGTAATGATGCAGCAAAATGCAACGATGCAAAGGAACTGGTTCAAAATGCATTTCTTTTCAGTAAAGAGCCACTGGATGCACCGGAAACAGTTTTAAAATATATTACCGCATAGAAAAGAAAAAAACTCATATAGTTATATATGAGGAAAAACAATAAGAAAGAGTTAAAAAAAGATTTTAAAAATCATATGGTGGAATCCTTAGAACTGCCGAAAGACTTAGTCTACCGGGCAGCAATTGTAACCGTTATGGGTAACAGGGAACTGCTGTTGGAAAATTATAAGGGAATCTTAGAATACGAGAAAGAATATATCAGGATTCAGGCGAAAAGCTGCCGGATTCTTGTTCGTGGGAAAAATCTCAACATTTCCTATTATACGAATGAAGAGATGAAAATAACAGGAATCATCCAAAGTATTGAGTATGAATAGAGGTTTTCGATGACAACACTTTCCCTGTTTAAATATATAGGCGGTTACCTTGAGGTAATCTTAAGTGGTTATGCCCCGGAACGATTTTTAAATCTGTGTGGCAATCACAATATTTTAATCTGGAATCTTCGAAAAGAGGAAGATGTTTATCGCTTTTTTATCAGCATTCGTGCATTTTGGAGTATCCGTCCGTTCGTAAGCAAGACCGGATGCAGGATTCGGATTCTGCGCAAAATAGGATTTCCGTTCTGGATGAACCGTTACCGGAAACGAAAATGCCTCCTGATGGGAGTAATTCTTGCAGCTGGTCTGGTGTGGTTTTTATCACGATTTCTCTGGAATGTGGAGGTAGATGGTAATTCATCTGTTACGACAGAAACCGTTTTAACATTTCTTGATGAGGAGGATTGTGGTTACGGAGACCGGATTCGTACAATTGACTGCGAACAGTTAGAACGGGATCTGCGGGCACAGTTTCCGGAAATCATCTGGGCATCGGTACAGATTTACGGAACGAAAATGACGGTATTAATCAAGGAAAATCTGGTACAGCAGGAAGCAATGGAAGAATTGCCGTATGAAGCTTCAGACCTGATAGCAGAAGAGGATGCGACAGTGGAATCCATTGTTACAAGAAATGGAACCCCACTAGTAAAGAACGGCGATGCAGTAAAGGCAGGAGATATATTAGTAAGTGGCAGGATTGATTTGACCAATGACAGCGGGGAACAGTATGCCTATGAATATTGCAATGCGGATGCGGATATATATCTACTGACGGAATATCCATACCATGATAAATTTTCCCTTGTCCATGAAGAAAAAAGAATGACCGGTGCAGAAAAGAAACGGTATTCCATTGATTTCTTTGGAAAAGTAATAACACTTCCGGCATTAAGCGGTGAATTTGAATGTGCAGACAAAACAACAGATTATAAACAGCTTTGCCTCCACGGGGACTTTTATCTGCCACTTGGAATCTATTATAGTACTTTAAAAGAGTATCGGACAGAACAGGCAATTTATACGAAAGAGCAGGCAGAAGCGGTTGCTACAGAAAATTTTAATATTTATTTGTCACATTTAGCAGAAAAAAATATTCAAATTTTAGAAAAAAATGTTATTATAGATATGGACGATAAAAACTGTATCATGGAAGGAATCATCAAAGTGCGCACAAAAGCTGCTTTAAGGCACGAAACGGAACAGCTTACAGCACCTGATACAGAAGACACAGAGGAAGGGCTAGTATTAAATGAGCTTGAATGAAACAAGAATTGATATACCGGCAGAGCATGTTTCCAATATTTTCGGACAATTTGACCATAATATAAAATTGATTGAACGGACCTTAAATGTTACGGTAGTGCCCCGCAATGAAGGAATCAAAGTCATTGGAGATACCGCAAATGTAGAGGGTGCATGCAAGGTGTTTGCAGAACTTTTACAACTGGCAGAGAGAGGAAACATGATTGATGAGCAGAAGGTTGCATATACACTTTCTCTTTTGGGAGAACATAAGGAAGGCTCGTTGGTAGAAATCGATAAGGACTGCATCTGCCATACGATAAACGGCAAACCGGTGAAACCAAAGACTTTAGGTCAGAAGGCTTATGTGGATGCCATCCGTAAGCAGATGATTGTATTTGGAATCGGGCCTGCCGGAACCGGAAAGACTTATCTTGCCATGGCAATGGCAATTACTGCATTTAAGAATGAAGAAGTAAATCGTATTATTTTAACCCGTCCTGCAATTGAAGCCGGTGAGAAATTAGGATTTCTTCCGGGAGATTTACAGAGCAAGGTAGATCCGTATCTTCGCCCGCTGTATGATGCACTGTATCAGATTATGGGAGCAGAAAGCTTTCAGCGGAATATGGAAAAGGGGCTTATTGAGGTCGCACCATTGGCTTATATGAGAGGCCGTACCTTAGATAATGCATTTATTATCTTGGATGAGGCACAGAATACTACACCGGCACAGATGAAGATGTTTTTAACACGTATTGGATTTGGTTCCAAGGTTGTGGTGACCGGAGATGCTACCCAGAAGGATCTGGCTCCTGGAACGAAGTCGGGACTGGATGTGGCATTACGTGTACTTCGCAATGTAGATGAGATATCCGTCTGTAAATTGACCAGCGCTGACGTAGTAAGACATCCTTTGGTACAGAAGATTGTAAAAGCCTATGACGATTATGAATCAAAAGCAAATAAAAGAACGAAAAGAGTAACGAAAAATGAAGGAAGATAGATTTTCACCCAAAAGAATGATTCGTATGCTGGGAATCCTTATTTCCGTTGCGATTTATTCTGTTTTTCTGGCAATAATCTGCAAGTTTACCATAGACCGTGTACTGGTGCTTGTTTTTATAAATGCTTTATATCTGCCATTGCTGATTGCAGTGATTGAAATGGAACGTATCAGAGGGCATCTGAACCGGAATGAAAAAAGTGATTTTCATCAGCTGTTTCTTTGCTTTCTTGCAGCAGCAGCCTGTTATGTGGGTTTCTTTTTTATGCCGGCATATATGGCACCGGTCATGATTCCGGTCATGATTCTTTCCTGTGGCGGAAATGAGCTGATTGGTATTTTAGGTGGAATTTATTTTAATACACTGCTTTGCATGTGTTCCAGCGGCAGTTTTTATGAATATGCGGCATATACTATGCTGACGGTACTTTCCGGAATTCTGCTTATGGTAATCAGCCAGAAAAAATATAAAATTTATGGATGCATCATGACTGTTGCATTGTCGTTTGCTGTTCCGAGTATCTTCTATTACATCAGCAGCTTTGAAATCAATTATCATCAGTACTTATCCGCAGGATGCAGCATGATACTGACTGCAGTTTTTTCGTACTTTTTTGCAGACAGGCTGTATTATTATGCGAAGCATGAAAAAGAACGTACTTTAGCTGAAATTATTGCAGAAAATTTTCCACTGGTACAGGAGATTAAAAACTATTCGGAAATTGATTATGCACATGCCCGTAAAGTTTCGAGTGTGGCAGAAGAATGTGCAAAGGAGCTTGGGGCAGATGATAAAACGGTAGCTGCGGCAGGATTTTACTACCGGATTGGCAAGCTGGAGGGAGAACCGTTTGTAGAAAATGGAGTTCGTCTTGCTGAGATTAACTGTTTCCCGAAAAACGTGGTTAAGATTCTAAGCGAATACAATGGTGAATTAAATGCTATTAGTTCTATAGAGTCCGCAATCGTACATATTGTGGACAGTATTGTTACCAAATTTGAACTTTTGGACAAGGAAACCGTGAAGAACAGCTGGAATCATGATATTATTATTTATCAGACATTAAACGAAAAATCGGCTGCCGGATTATATGATGAAGCGAATCTTGGCATGAACCAGTTTATTAAAATCAGAGAGTTTTTAACGAAAGGAGCGGATTTATTTTGAGCCTTGCGATAGAAAAAGAAGCGGAGGTTACCTTCGATTTTGATTATGAAACACTTGCAAAAGATGTAATATCGTTTACAATGGAACATGAGCATTTTCCTTTTGAAGCAGAAATCAGTCTTACACTGACAGATAACGAAGGTATCTGGAAGGTTAATAAAGAGTTCCGGGAGATAGACCGCCCGACGGACGTTTTATCCTTTCCAATGTTAGAATATGATGTACCGGGAGATTTTTCCCAGATAGAGAATCAGACGGAGGATTGCTTTAATCCGGATACAGGGGAAATTCTGCTGGGGGATATTATTATTTCTGTGGACAAGGTCAGGGAACAGGCAGAGGAATATGGCCACAGTATGCAAAGAGAATTTGCATTTCTGATTGTACATAGTATGTTGCATCTGTTTGGTTACGACCACATGGAAGAGCAGGAAGCTGCAGTGATGGAAGGAAAGCAGCGCGAGATTTTAGAATGCTTAAATATTTTAAGATAAAAATGGAGGAACATCATGAAAAAGAGATTAAGTATTGTTTTATGCATGACACTGATGGCAACCAGTCTTTTAGCTGGATGTAAGAAAAAAGAGGAAGCTCCGGAACCGACAGAAGCCGTTTCTGAAGCAGAACCTGAAAGCGAAACTGAAACCGGCAAAGATGGTATGGCAAGAAGTTACCTGACCGGTGAATGGATTGATAAAGATTTAGCAAAGAAGAAACCGGTTGCAATCATGATTGGAAATACCAATGATGCATTGCCACAGTATGGGCTGTCACAGGCAGACGTACTTTACGAAGCTCCTGCTGAAGGCGGAATTACCCGTCTGATGCCAATTTTCCAGGATTATTCCGGATTAGACAAGATTGGTTCGGTAAGAAGCTGCCGTCACTACTACGCATATTATGCAATGGAATTTGATGCAATTTATATTCATTACGGACAGGCAATTTACGCAACTGAGCTGTTAGAGAGTGGCAAAGTTGAGGACTTAAACGGTTTAGAGGGTGCCATTGATTCTGCTACTTTCTATCGTGACAAGTCAAGAAAGGCTCCACACAATGCATTTGTAAGCACAGATGGTATTGATGCCGGAATTGAATTAAAAGGTTATGATACCGAGCTGCCTTCCGATTATGAAGGACATTATCAGTTTAATGAAGATGATGAAAAAGAAATTGAACTTACAGACGGAGCAGATGCAGCAGTGGTTCAGCCGGGATATTATGTAAACAATCCTTGGTTTGTATATAACAGTGAAGATGGTTTATACTATCGTTTCCAGTATAAAAAAGAGCATATGGATGAAAATACAGGCACACAGCTTGCTTTTAAGAACATTCTGCTTCAGTACTGCGATTATACCAAGTTAGATGATGCACACGGTTATCTGGATGTTGAGAGCACCGGTGAAGGAACCGGAAAATATATTACTAACGGTAAAGTAATAGATGTGACATGGAAGAAAGCAAGCGAAAACGAGCCAACCAGATACTATGACGCTTCCGGAAATGAAATCACATTAAACCAGGGTAAAACCATGGTATGTGTATTGTTAAATGATATGGAGAAGAAATTAAATATCTATGCAACAGAAGATGAGTTTACACCACCTTCCGCAAAATAATTATTTCGAAAATTACTTGAGGTAAATTTATGAGTTCAGGAAAAAAGAGTGACTCCAACTTTTTAGTACAGGGTTCCATTCTTGCAATTGCCTCTATAGTCAGCAGGATAATCGGTCTGCTCTATCGTATCCCGATGACCAATATCATTGGAGATACCGGTAACAGTTATTACAGTGCAGCCTTTGAAATTTATAATATCCTGCTGATTATTTCTGCATACAGCCTGCCATTGGCGGTATCCAAGCTGGTATCTGCCCGTGTCTCGAAGGGGCAAAGAAAAAATGCATATCGAATTGTAAAAGGTGCCCTGCTTTTAGCAACTGGTACCGGACTTACTGCAAGTTTGATTCTTTTCTTTGGTGCGTCATTCTTCACAAACATGCTGAATACGCCCCTTAGTATTTTTGCGTTGAAGGTTCTGGCACCGACGATATTGGTAGTTGCTGTATTAGGAGTCTTACGTGGATTTTTCCAGGGACTTGGTACCATGATGCCGAGTGCCATTTCACAGATTATCGAACAGATTGTCAATGCGATTGTCAGTATTGCAGCTGCCTATATCCTCTATGGATATGGGGCAAGAATCGGAGCAGTGCTTGGAAATAAGGAAAAGTATGGCTCTGCTTACGGTGCTGCAGGTGGAACACTGGGTACCAATATGGGAGCAGTGTTTGCACTTTTATTCCTTGGAATGTTGTTTCTGGCATACAAACGTATTTTTAAACGACAGATGCGCCGGGATACCAGCAGCAAAACAGAATCCTATCAGAATGTCTTTCGTGTACTGATTATGACCATTGTTCCGGTACTTTTAAGTACCACAATTTATAATATCAGTGCAATTTTAGATCAGGGTATCTATAAGAACGTAGCGGAACTACAGGGCTATAAGCCGGATGACATTGATGTCTGGTGGGGAATCTTTTCCGGAAAATATAAGACCATTATCAATATTCCGATTTCCATTGCTTCTGCGATGGCGGCTTCCTGCGTACCAAATCTTACCGGTGCGTATGCAAGAAAGGACAGAGAGTCCGTACGAAGCCAGATTAATATTGCAATCCGCTTTATTATGGTAATTGCATTCCCTTGTACCATTGGAATTGCAGTGCTGTCAGGACCGATATTAAAGCTGCTTCATCTTTATGGCATTACAGGAACTACCGCAGCAACCATGTTGACAACGGGAGCTATTGCAATTTTGTTCTATTCTCTTTCCACATTATCTAATGGATTGTTACAGGGAATTAACAGGATGAGAGAGCCTGTTAAAAATGCGGCTATCGCATTGGGACTGCATCTGATTGCACTATTAGTGATGATGTTTGGTTTACATCTTGGTATTTATGCAGTGGTATATTCCAATGCTTTATTTGCATTCTTTATGTGCCTCTTTAACGCAATGTCTTTACGGAAATACAGTGGTTATCGTCAGGAAGTTGTGAAAACTTTCTTAATCCCGGTGGCAGCTTCTGCCATTATGGGTGTCGTAGTCTTTGGCGTTTACAAAGGTATTTTTGCTGTTATTAAGGTAAATGCCATTGCAGCTATACTTGCGATTGTAATCGGAGCTGTTGTATATGGTGCAATGCTTTTATTATTAAAAGGCTTAAGTGAGGAAGAATTAAAGAAATTCCCGAAGGGATACCTTTTCGTCCGTATTGCCAAGAAATTACATTTATTATAAAAATGCAATAAAAGGGCAAAACATAGAATTCTTGAAAAAATTGTATAAAAAGAAAAAACCTGCGCATACTGTTTGTGGTGATGAATATGAAAAACACAAAACGTATGCGCACTTTTTTCCTTGGAGCACTGGTATTATCTATCTCTGCATGGATTGGTGGAAGACAGTATTATCTGAAACTGAATGAAAAAGAACAGGAAAAAATAATAAAGATTCAGGAAGCTGAGACAGAGCAATTCGAGGATAGCGTGGAAAGTGCAAACATTCAGAATAAAAAAGCATTTGTTATCCGGGAAGAGGACGGGTACCTGAATGTCTATTTCGGCGAAGAGGATGCCTTATACATGTATACTGGAATTGCGTATCAGGGACTGCCGGAAGAATTGAAAAAAGAAATCAGCAATGGAAAAACCTTTGATACACTGGAAGATTTATACCGTTTCTTAGAAAGCTATTCCAGTTAAAAAGTTGATTGTTTCAGACTGTTATGATACAATCTAAAAGGCTGAATAGGTCTGATTGCATAGCAGTCCAAAAGAAATAGAGAGAAGAGTAAATAACTGGCATGAGTAAGCATACAGAACGCATAGGTGTCGTTGTAGTCGGTGGAGGTGCTGCCGGATTGGTGGCAGCCATTATGGCGGCACGAAACGGTGCAAAAGTTCTTATTTTAGAGCACAACGAAGTACCTGGTAAGAAGATTTTAGCAACCGGAAACGGTAAATGTAATTATACAAATAAAGTGCAGGGTGTGGACAAATATTACGGACAGAACCCTGCTTTTGTTGCACCTGTATTTGAGCAGTTTGGACTGGAAGAGACACTGCAGTTCTTTAAAGAACTTGGCATATATCCAAAGGAGCGTAACGGCGGATATTATCCTCAGAGCGAGCAGGCAACTGCAATCAGGGATGTGTTGCTGATGGAATTAAAGAAACAGAACGTTGGAGTGGTCTGTGGCTGTGGCATAAGAGGCATAGAAAAGACCGCAAAGGGCTTCACTTTTCGTACCAAGGGCGGTGATTTTTATGCAACAAAATGCATAATGGCAACCGGTGGTAAGACCTTAAAGAAAAGTGGCAGTGACGGAAGCGGTTTCCTATATCTTGAAAGTCTGGGACATCATATCATAGATTTAGTACCGGGGCTTATCGGATTGAAGGGAAAACAGTCATTTTTTGCTGATATTGCAGGAATTCGTGCAGATGTAAAGGTCGATTTATACATAGAAAGCACGCATGTATGCAGCGAACAGGGAGAATTGCAGCTTACGAATTATGGAATATCCGGCATTCCGGTATTTCAGCTTTCAAGAGTTGCCGCAAGAGCGTTATCAGAACAGAAAGAAGTCTATGCGACACTTAATTTTGTGCCATTCTGGGAGAAAGAACAGTGCTTAACCTATTTCAAGGAAAGATTTAAGAAAGCAGATGAAAAACACATCGGGGAAGCCTTAATCGGCTTTTTCCCGGAAAAATTAATTCCGGTATTATTAGAAGAGTCACATATAAAAGCTGCAAAATATGCGAACCGGCTGCAGACAGAAGAATTAGAGAGATTTATAGATACGGTGCAGGGACTCCGGGTGGATATTACTGACTGGAATACCTTTGATACGGCACAGGTGACTGCCGGCGGCGTAGACACTGATGAAATAAATGCAGAAACCATGGAGTCAAAGCTTTGTCCAGGACTTTATTTTGCCGGAGAAATGGTGGATATTGACGGAATCTGCGGTGGTTATAATTTGCAATGGGCATGGAGCAGCGGCGCAGTAGCCGGGATACATGTGGCAAGGGAGTTATCATGATACGAGTAAATCAGTTAAAGCTTCCGATTGAACATTCGGAAGAGATGTTAAGAAGACAGCTTATCAAAACACTTCATCTAAAAAATGAAAAGGATCTGATCCGTTATCAGATTCGAAAGCAATCCATTGATGCAAGAAAGAAAAATGAACTTTCCTTTGTATACACAGTGGATGTGGAAGTGAAGCAGGAAGATAAGATTTTACATAAGAATAAAAATGCCAATATCAGTAAAGCAAAGGATGTACATTATCATTTCCCGGATGCCGGAGAGAAACAGCTGTCCCACAGACCGGTTATTGTAGGAAGCGGTCCGGCAGGAATGTTCTGTGCCTATGAACTGGCAAAGCATGGCTATTGTCCAATTATTTTGGAGCGTGGAAGCAGTGTGGAAGAGAGGACTGTTGAAGTAGAACGGTTCTGGAAGGACGGCATCTTAAATCCAAAGACGAATGTACAGTTTGGTGAAGGCGGAGCAGGTACTTTTTCCGATGGGAAATTAAATACGCTGGTAAAAGATGTGGCAGGAAGAAACCGGGAAGTGTTAGAAATCTTTGTGAAAATGGGCGCTCCGGAAGAAATTTTATATATAAATAAGCCTCATATCGGAACTGATATTTTAAAAACAGTCGTAAAAAACATCCGGCTGGAAATTGAACGAATGGGTGGAACTTACTGCTTTTTCAGCCAGCTTACAGACATTACGCTGAATGGGAAGAAAGATAAAGTAGAAGCCATCCGGATTAACAGAGAAAAGGAAGTAGCAACAGACGTTCTGGTGCTGGCAATCGGACATTCCGCCAGAGATACTTTCCCAATGTTACAGGAAGCGGGACTTATGATGGAAGCCAAAGCATTTGCGGTGGGATTTCGTGTAGAGCATCCGCAGGCGATGATTGATGCATGCCAGTATAACGGACATAAAAATGCCCTGCTGCCTGCTGCATCCTATAAGCTGACCGCAAATCTTGAGAATCACCGCGGGGTATATTCTTTCTGTATGTGTCCGGGTGGTTATGTCGTAAATGCTTCTTCGGAGGAAGGTATGCTGGCAGTCAATGGCATGAGCTATCATGCAAGAGCCGGGCAGAATGCCAACAGTGCCATTATCATATCGGTTCGACCGGATGATTTTGAAGGGGATGGACCGTTAGCTGGAATTGATTTTCAGCGGAAATTGGAAAAAAATGCCTATCGCATTGGAAACGGAGCAATTCCGCAGCAGCTTTACGGAGATTTTAAAGAGAATCGCATATCCACAGGATATGGGGCTTTTGAAAGTACCACAAAGGGTGCACATACATTTGCAAATCTCAGGGAAATTTTTCCAAAAGAATTAGCAGCATCTTTTCAGGCAGGAATGGAGCTCTTTCCGAAATACATTCCGGACTATAACAGGGAGGATGCCATTTTATCCGGTGTGGAGAGCCGAACTTCCTCTCCGGTGCGGATTACAAGGGATGAATCCTTTGAAAGTAATATTGCAGGCATTTACCCTTGCGGAGAAGGTGCCGGTTATGCCGGCGGTATTATGTCAGCAGCCATGGACGGATTGAAAGTAGCGGAAGCAATTGCAGGAAAATATGCAAGACTTAAAATAGATTAAAACAACAGGTGTTTTGAAACAGAAAAGGAGATACAGAACATTGACGGAATATACACCAATGATGCAGCATTATTTAAAAACGCATGAAGAATACAAGGACTGTATTTTGTTTTACCGTCTGGGTGACTTTTATGAAATGTTTTTTGATGATGCAAAGGTTGTATCAAAAGAATTAGAGCTTACCTTAACCGGAAAGAGCTGTGGTGCAGAGGAACGGGCACCCATGTGTGGAATCCCATATCATGCAGCAGAAACTTATCTGACCAGACTGGTGAAAAAAGGTTATAAGGTTGCTATCTGTGAGCAGGTGGAAGACCCGAAGCTTGCCAAGGGAATGGTAAAGCGTGAAGTAACAAGAGTTGTAACGCCGGGAACTACTTTAAATGCACAGGCACTGGATGAAACGAAAAATAATTATATCATGTGTATCGCATATATCGGTGACCATTATGGTATTTCTTCTGCAGATATTACCACCGGAGATTACTATGTGACAGAAGTGGATTCGGAACGGAAATTATTGGACGAAGTCAATAAATACCAGCCGACAGAAATCATCTGTAATGAAGCATTTTATATCAGCGGAATTGATATCGATGATATGAAAAACCGTATGGGAATCGTAATTTATTCTCTGGATGCATGGTATTTTTCTGATGAGACAGCACAGATGACTTTAAAGGATCATTTTAAAGTCAGGGATTTAGAAGGACTTGGTCTTGCAGATTATGACAGCGGCGTCGTTGCAGCCGGTGCATTATTAAAATACCTTTACGAGACACAGAAAACAACCCTTTCCAATCTGGTGGCAATTCATCCGTATACCACCGGAAAATTCATGATTATTGACAGTTCTACCAGACGAAACTTAGAGCTGGTTGAAACCCTCCGGGAAAAGCAAAAGCGTGGTTCTCTCCTTTGGGTATTGGATAAGACCAGGACAGCCATGGGAGCAAGAACCTTAAGAAGCTTTGTGGAACAGCCATTAATTGAGCGTACGGAAATAGAAGAACGTTATGATGCCATTGACGAATTTAATACCAATGCCATCACAAGAGAAGAAATCCGGGAATATTTAAATCCGGTCTATGATCTGGAACGGTTGATTACCCGTGTTACTTATCAGACCGCAAATCCAAGGGACTTGATTGCATTTCGCAATTCCATACATATGCTGCCACCGATTAAGACACTGATGAGTGATTTTCAGTCACCACTTTTAAAACGTTTATATGAGCAGCTGGATACGTTGGATGAATTATACGAATTAATCGAACGCTCCATTGCGGAAGAACCGCCACTTACCCTTCATGACGGCGGCATCTTAAAAGAGGGCTATAACGAAGAGGTGGACCGCCTGCGGAAAGCCAAGACAGATGGAAAGAGCTGGCTTGCTGATTTGGAGGCAAAAGAGCGGGAGAAAACCGGAATCAAGAATCTGAAAATCAAATATAACAAAGTATTTGGCTATTATCTTGAAGTAACCAATTCCTTTAAAGACATGGTGCCGGACTATTTCACCAGAAAGCAGACTCTGGCAAATGCTGAGCGTTTTATTACACCGGAATTAAAAGAATTAGAGGATGTTATCCTAGGTGCGGAAGACAAGCTGATTGTCTTAGAATATGAACTGTTCCGGGAAGTCCGCCAGAAGGTGGCGGATGAAGTGGTCCGTATCCAGAAGACCGCCAAAGCAGTGGCGCAGATTGATGTATTTGCATCTCTTGCAACGGTAGCGGAACAGAATAATTACTGCCGTCCGAAATTAAACGAAAAAGGTCTTATCGACATCAAAGATGGCAGACATCCGGTAGTAGAACGGATGATTCAGAATGAAATGTTTGTGGCAAATGATACTTATCTTGATAATGGCAGCAACCGTGTGTCCATTATTACCGGTCCGAATATGGCAGGAAAGTCCACCTATATGCGACAGAGTGCGTTGATTGTACTGATGGCTCAAATCGGAAGCTTTGTTCCGGCAAAATCAGCCAAAATTGGAATTGTAGACCGTATTTTTACCAGAGTAGGGGCTTCTGATGACCTCGCCAGCGGACAGAGTACCTTTATGGTTGAAATGTCAGAAGTGGCAAACATATTACGGAATGCCACTTCCAACAGTCTTTTGATTTTAGATGAAATCGGACGTGGAACCAGTACCTTTGATGGATTGAGTATTGCCTGGGCAGTGGTAGAGCATATCAGTAATCCAAGGCTTCTTGGCGCAAAGACATTATTTGCAACCCATTATCATGAACTGACGGAGCTGGAAGGCAAATTAAACAGCGTAAATAACTACTGCATTGCAGTAAAAGAAAAGGGTGATGATATCGTTTTCCTGCGCAAGATTGTAAAAGGCGGAGCTGATAAGAGTTACGGTATCCAGGTAGCAAAGCTTGCGGGAGTGCCGGATAATGTCATTGAGCGTGCCAAAGAAATTGTAGAAGAATTAAGTAATAATGATATTACGGAAATCGTTCAGAATATCAGTGCGGAGGGAAGCAGTAAACGCAGCAAACCGAAGTTGGACGAGGTGGATTTAGAACAGATTTCACTGCTTGATACCATGGACAACGATACGATATTAAACGAATTAAAAGAACTGGATTTGGGTCAGATGACACCAATCGAAGCAATGAATAAGTTATACGAATTACAGAATAAAGTAAAAAACAGATGGTAAAGGAGGTGGATGGCGTTATGCCACAGATTGCACTGTTAAGTCAGGAAACAATTGATAAAATTGCGGCAGGAGAAGTCATCGAACGACCAAGCTCGGTGGTAAAGGAGTTAGTGGAAAATGCGATAGATGCAGGTTCCAGTGCAGTAACGGTTGAAATCAAAGAAGGTGGAATATCCTTTATCCGTATTTCGGACAATGGTTGCGGAATCGAAAGGGAACAGATTCCTTTGGCATTTTTGCGTCATTCCACCAGTAAGATTAAATCCGTAGAAGATTTGTTTACCGTTACATCCTTAGGGTTCCGAGGTGAAGCATTATCAAGTATCGCAGCAGTAAGTCAGGTGGAACTCATTACAAAGACGAACGGTGATTTTACCGGATCCCGTTATCTCATTGAAGGCTCAAAGGAAGTCTCTTTAGAAGAAATCGGTGCGCCGGATGGAACCACTTTTATTGTACGGAATCTTTTTTATAATACACCGGCAAGAAAGAAATTCTTAAAATCCGCCCAGACAGAAGGCACCTATATTCATGAACTGATGCAGCGGATGATTTTATCCCATCCAGACGTAGCTTTCAAATTTATTATGAATAATCAGGTAAAACTGCAGTCATCCGGAAATGGAAATATCAAGGATATTATCTACCATTTATACGGAAGGGATATTACAAAAGCGCTGCTTCCGATTGCACATGAAAGCGAGCTTTTTAAAGTCAGTGGATTTATTGGAAAGCCGATGATTTCCAGAGGAAACCGGGGCTACGAATTATATTTTGTCAATGGCAGATTTATCCGGAGCCAGATTTTATCCAAAGCTATAGAGGATGCCTTTAAACCGTTTCTGATGCAGCATCAGTATCCCTTTACGGTACTTTATTTTGAGATTGACAGCAGTCTTTTGGATGTAAATGTGCATCCCACTAAGATGGAACTTCGCTTTTCCAACCAGCAGGAGCTGTACCGGGAAGTGCAGAGTATTTTATCGGCAGCGCTAGTGCACCGTGATATTATACCGGAAGTTCCGGTGGATACACCAAAGAAAAACGAGATGGAAGTTCCTAAGATAGAGAAGGTAATGCCGGAGCCATTTGAGCAGAAACGTTTGGAAGAAATCCGGAAGGCAGTACGAAAAGACAGTCCTTACGAAATAAAATATCCTGTCAGCAGACCAATGGGAACCGGGTCAGTCAGCTCTGCGGCACAGGAAAAGCTTCTTGATACGATAAAATCAATGCCACCGGAAGATATGACGGAAGAACGGATTCAGAAAGAGCCGCTTCCGGAACAATCGAAAAAAGAAACGGAAAAAGAACTGGCAAAGGAAGCCTATGTCATCCGTGAGGAAGAAACCTATGGAGCAAAGCCGGAAGGAAGCTATGAACAGGGTTCTTTCTTAAAAGAAGAGGAGATGGCAAAGCAGAAGATTATCGGACAGCTTTTTGATACCTACTGGCTGGTAGAATATAATGACAGACTTTTCATTGTAGACCAGCATGCTGCCCATGAAAAAGTCATGTATGAAAAATTAAAAAAGCAGTTTGAGAAGAAAGAGTTTACTTCTCAGGCTATCAGCCCGCCGATTGTCATAACATTATCCATGCGTGAGGCAGAAGTACTGGAGCGATTCAAAGAACAATTTACGAAGCTTGGTTTCGAAATTGAGCACTTTGGTGGTGCAGAATACAGTATCTGTGGAGTGCCGGGTAATCTTTACCGGCTGAATACCAGGGATGTATTGATTGAAATGTTAGATGAGCTTACTGATGGCATATCCGAGCGGGCAACTGCGGATGTTATTTTAGATAAGATTGCATCCATGTCCTGCAAAGCTGCAGTAAAGGGAAGCCAGAGACTGAGCCTGCCGGAAATGGAACAGCTTATGAAGGATTTGATGAAGCTTGATAATCCATATAACTGTCCACATGGAAGACCAACGATTATTGCCATGTCAAAATATGAAATTGAGAAAAAGTTCAAGCGGATTGTGTAGGATGATATGATGAAAAAACCAATTGTAGTATTGACAGGTCCTACTGCAGTAGGAAAAACAGAATTATCCATTCAGCTTGCAAAGGCCATTGGCGGAGAGATTATCTCCGCCGATTCCATGCAGGTGTATAAATATATGGATGTGGGCTCTGCAAAAATCACACCGGAAGAAATGGATGGTGTACGTCATTATCTGGTGGATGAATTGGAGCCTTTCGAGGAATTCCATGTGGTAAAATTTCAGGAATATGCGAAAAAATATTTAAACGAAATTTATGCCCACGGAAAGATTCCGATTATTGCCGGCGGCACCGGATTTTATATTCAGGCTCTGTTAAATGATATTGATTTTACGGAACAGGAAAGTGACAGTGCATACCGGAAAGAGTTGGAAGCGCTGGCAGAAGAACATGGCAACCAGTATCTTCATGACCGGTTAAGGGAAGTGGACCCGGAATCTGCCGAAGCCATCCATCCGAATAACAGAAAACGCGTCATCCGTGCGTTGGAATTCTATCAGGAGACCGGTAGAAAGATTTCTGAGCATAATGCAAAAGAGCAGATGCGGACTTCACCTTATAATTTTGCCTATTTTGTATTAAATGATGAGCGCAGCCACTTATACAAAAGAATCGATGCCAGAGTAGATAAAATGATAGAAGATGGACTGGAAGCAGAAGTCCGCCGCTTAAAGGAAATGGGCTGCACCAAAGATATGGTGGCAATGCAGGGAATTGGCTATAAAGAAATGTTATCCTATCTTGATGGCGGTTATTCTTTGGAAGAAGCAGTTTATATTATCAAGCGGGAAACAAGACATTTCGCCAAACGGCAGATTACATGGTTTAAACGGGAACGGGATGTCATCTGGCTTAACAAAAATGAGTTCGATTATAAAAATGAGGCAATTCTTGCATACATGATAAAGATACTTAAGGAAAAAGCTATTATTTCTTAAGTTTTTATTCATACAAAAAGAAAGAGAACATTATATGATAGACTTGCTGTAATTTAGAAAGAAATTGCAGCCGGAAAGACGAGGAAAATGATGAAAGACGAAATGATTGAAAAGAAATATGAAGAAATGGGTATCAGCAAAGAAGTATACCGTTTTGGAAAAAAGATAGAGGATGAATTAAAAGAACGTTTTGCAGCAATTGATGCAACAGCAGAATATAATCAGATGAAAGTAATTGATGCCATGCAGAAAAACAGAGTTTCCGCAGAATGCTTTGCCATGTCCAATGGATATGGATATAACGATCTGGGAAGAGATACACTGGAAAAAGTATACGCAAGCTGTTTCCATGGAGAAGATGCTCTGGTCCGTCCGCAGATTACCTGCGGAACCCATGCACTGGCCCTGGCATTGATGTCAAATTTAAGACCGGGGGACGAATTATTATCACCGGTAGGAAAACCGTACGATACCTTAGAGGAAGTTATCGGTATCCGACCATCCAAAGGCTCACTGGCAGAATATGGCATTACTTATCGCCAGGTAGATTTACTTTCCGATGGCAGCTTTGATTATGAGAATATCAAAAAAGCAATCAATGAGAAAACACATCTTGTGACCATTCAGCGTTCCAAGGGATACCAGACAAGACCTACCTTATCCGTAGAGCGGATTGGAGAACTGATTTCCTTTATCAAATCCATAAAACCGGACGTTATCTGTATGGTAGATAACTGCTACGGTGAATTTGTAGAAGAAAGAGAGCCGCTGGATGTAGGAGCAGACATGATTGTAGGTTCCTTGATTAAGAATCCGGGGGGCGGACTGGCACCAATCGGCGGCTATATTGTCGGCAAAAAAGAATGTGTGGAAA
>ERZ791905.13-NODE-13-length-259624-cov-6.258440_pt1 | contig 259624 bp, 211 predicted proteins | sample MGYA00510147_ERZ791905 | MGnify/ENA primary metagenome ERZ791905 (study PRJEB30046, sample SAMN00792084) | human gut metagenome | study: EMG produced TPA metagenomics assembly of the A metagenome-wide association study of gut microbiota in type 2...
CGAGAAAGGAGCAGTTTATGCCGAGACCAGTAAAATGCAGAAAAGTCTGTCATTTTCCCCAAATTTTAGAATTTCTCCCGGCAGATAATACTGAGAAAAAAACTCCCATTGTTCTGACGGTAGATGAGTATGAGACAATTCGTCTTTTGGACAAAAAAGGTTATAGTCAGGAGCAGTGTGCAGCATCTATGCAAGTCGCAAGAACAACTATTCAACGTATTTACGAGATTGCCAGGAAGAAAATAGCAGATGCTCTCATTGATGGACATCCTCTCAGAATCGAGGGTGGGGATTTCAGAATTTGTGACGGTCAGAGCAGTAACTGCAGCTTTGGAGGATGTTACAAACAGAAAATTTATAAAAAATATGCAGAAGAAAAAGGAGAAGGTATCATGAGAATAGCAGTAACATATGAAAATGGACAGATTTTCCAACACTTTGGACACACAGAGACATTTAAGATTTACGATGTAGAGGAAGGAAAAGTAGTACATTCAGAAGTAGTAGATACGAATGGAAGCGGACATGGTGCATTGGCGGGAGTTCTTAATGCATTGAACACAGATGTTCTGATCTGTGGCGGAATCGGAGGCGGCGCACAGACAGCGTTAGCGGCAGCTGGTATTAAGCTTTTTGGAGGAGTTTCCGGAGATGCGGATGAAGCGGTAGAAGCTTTTATCAATGAAACACTGGAGTATAATCCAAATGTGAAGTGTTCTCATCACGAGCACAGCCACGGGGAAGAACATACATGTGGTGAGCATGGATGTGGAAACCATAGCTGTCATTAAGAAGAATAACAAAAAATAATAATACGAGGATGTGCCAAGGTAATGGAGAAGTTACCATAGTGCATCCTTTTTGTGTTATTTTCAGAAAGATAGATTGTACTTTTGTTACTGGGAGATTGTAGTTAAAGATCTACAGGAGTGAGAAGTAAATTAGTCCAAGACTAGTTCAGGAGAATATATAGATAAATAACAAAAATAGATTGATATTTTGTAGTAATCAGTAGTAAATTGTACTTGTGGAATGGAAGTGAAATGTTTGGCTAGAAAAACACCAAAAGATGGCAAAGAAGAAAATATACGAGTACGGGTGACTCCAGAACAAAAACAGAGACTTGCTGAGTATGCAGAAAGACACTATCAGAGCATGAGTGGTGTTGTATGTCAGGCATTTGTTTTATCAAATAGCTCTAGTTTGGCTCTATTTGTGGGCGGAGTAATGGGAAAGAGTTTATGGCTCTGTGTACTAACTCATGCTCTAAAGTAGGTCTCATCTCCATCGCCATTTTTATTTCAAAAGGAAACTGTAAAAATAATGAAAAAAGGAACTAAAACAATGTTGCATAATTTACTATGGATAGCAGCAATCATTGCAATTTTCGTATTGGTCTGCTTCGGCTATCACAGATACAGGCTTAAAAAAGAAGAGAAACTGAGAGAACCACTCGGGCAGCTTGTAGATATAACTGGGACAATATGCGGTGGCGTTGGGAATTACCAGACTGATCCCCGCATTTGCGGAAAGTGATGCCATAAAGTATGGAACATTGACGGATGGGGAAAAGAAGATGTATCGGGCAATCTTTTATAGCAGAACGGCAACAGCAACGATGATAAATGAAGCAAAGCGTATTAAGGAGAATGCGAAAATCGTGGCGCAAAATGGAGTGCCACAGGTTGATATGTTGTTATTTATTTCGGATGGTACTGGCGGAACTGGTTTTGATAAAGAAACATGGCGAAGGATACCGGAGAAGTATATCTCAGAAGTAAAATCTGGAAAATACATAGAGCTGGATTGTCCGCATTATGTTCATGATCATGAGTATGAGAAAATAAGTGAAGAAATCAAAAACTTTTTAGAAGGAGATCAAAAAAGTGGAATATATGGGCGATGCCATATGGTGGGATGAACGGTTTAAGAGTAGAGAGAATGAGTTAATGCCGCCAGAAACAAAACTGAAATCAGATTTGAAATATTTTGCTGAAAGTAACAGGATTTTAGATTTAGCATGTGGAGATGGCAGAAATGCTGTTTATCTGGCAAAACTAGGACATGAAGTATATGCCGTAGATTTTAGCAAAGAAGGATTGAACAGATTAAAGTCTTTTGCAAGATCGGAAGGATTGGTAATTAAAACAAAACAGGTGGATCTTACCTCCAAAGATAAAGTAGTAAAATTAGAAGTAAAAGCAGATGCTGTAATTATCAATCATTACAGAATGGCAAAAGAGATATATCCAGTTTTGACTGCATGGATCAAGAATGGCGGTATTTTATGGGTGAATGGATTTGCAGATGTGCCAGAGGATAATCCCAATATAAGAGAGCAGGATATTCTGCAGGATAGCGATTTTGAGTTACTTAAGCAGTGCATATTGTTAGATAAGGAAAAATATGAGGTAGGCAATAGAAAATTTGTAAGATACGTATGGAAAAAATGATGGTAATTGCCGTTTCCCGTTTTATCAGTCCGTTATGTGATGGTTTTCTGAATGTTATGTGAAGTTCGTTTATTTTCAGGATTTATGACCGATATGTGCATTGAGGAGAAAAGCAAAGGATGGCATACAATATCGGATGGAACCACCTCAGAAAGGGTTTTTTATGAGAATCGAAACCAGCAGTTACAGTTTATCAGAAGATGCACTTGAGATCTGGAAAAAGAAAATGCAGGAGCAGGCTGTGCAGGAACAACAGAAGAAGGACGAAAAAGATACCTATATTCCTTCCTATGCAGGTTCTGACAACGACATCGCTATTCCGACCGGCACCTACAATGCTAGAGGAGTGGAAAACAGTTCTGCAATATCTAATTCTTCCGCCACCGGCTACGAGGCACTGATTTCCAAACTTTCAGACACATTCCGTGCAAATGCAGACAGCATTTTATCAACGATGGAAAGTTTAGGACTTTCACTGGAAGATTTACAGGATGAGGACAACTTACAGACACTTGCGGATGCCATGAACACGGGAGCAAAATCATTAGGACTTCCGGTAGCCTCTTCTGATTTAGAGACTCTGGTAAGCCAGCTTTACGAGGATCTCTCTGGGAACTGGGATACATATTTTGCATCCACAGATGCAAGTGCAGTAAAGACGGAAACAGTATAAAGTCGCTTGAAAAAAGAAACAGCATATAAATTTGATCGAAATATAAGAAAAATCGCACCGGACAGCAAATGTCTGGTGCGATTTTTGCATGGCTATGTTATACTGATGGGGAGTAAAATAGTTGCAGATTGCGCAAGTGAGTCAACATGCGTGCATGATTGACGAATGGTGAAAAGGAGTTTCTTATGGATAAAATATCTTATATTTGTGGCGTGACTTTTGCCCCGTTTGCACCGGCAGGAAGCTTTACCAAAGAGCAGACACGCGAAAGTTTACAGATGATGAAGGAAAAGACCAATGCCAATTTTGTCATACTTGTGCCAAATGGGTTACAGGAGACCCCACAGTCGGAGAAGATCTGCTATACGTCAGAAGCAACCATGGCCGATGATGAATTAAAAGGTATGATTGAGTATGCCCATTCGCTGGGGCTTCGGGTGGCATTAAAGCCGACTGCAAACTGTAAGAACGGAACCTGGAGAGCGCATATCAATTTCTTTGATGAGGATGTTCCGTGCGAGCCCAAGTGGGGAAACTGGTTTGAATCCTATCAGGAGTTTCAGAGACATTATGCAGGGATTTCACAGGAAATGGGCTGTGAAATGCACATTGCAGGGTGTGAGATGGTTATGTCAGAACACCGGGAGAAAGAGTGGAGACAGACCATCGCGGAGATCCGGAACGAATTTTCAGGTCTGGTTTCCTATAATACGGACAAATATCAGGAACACAATGTGCACTGGTGGGATTGTGTGGACGTGATATCATCCAGTGGTTATTATCCAATCGATGACTGGGAAAACCAGCTTGACCGGATTGAAACGGTGGTAAAACAATATCAAAAGCCGTTCTTTTTTGCAGAAGCCGGATGTATGTCTGTTTCCGGTTCAAAAAACGTACCAAATGACTGGACGATCCGGGGAGAGATCGATCTGCAGGGACAGGCAGACTGGTATGAGGCGATGTTTACTGCCTGCGAGAAACGAAACTGGGTAGATGGTATGGCACTCTGGTCATGGACACATCAGCTTTATCCGGTAAATGAGGCAGCATGTCACGGTGATTATGAGATTTTTGCAAAACCGGCGGAGCGGGTAATCTGCAGTTACTATCAGAAAAAAGGAAACTAGAGTTTTAAGAAAACAAAGTCAGAGAGAAAAGAGAGAGGTCAGTTATGAAAAGAAAAAGATTATTACCGGCTGCCACATTGCTGGCGGTGGCTGCATTTATTCTGCTTCCAATGAAGGCATCGGCAAGACAGTTAGGTGGGATGGAGTATTACTGTTATTACGAGGATGGAACACGGTCACAGGTAACAGTGATGCCGAGGGCATCTCGTATTTATGCAAATGGAACGCCATTGATATTTAAGGACGGCAAGATGTATGAGGATGTGGCACCTTATGGAGTGCTCGATAAAAATGACAGGCATATTTATACCTGTGCGGATGATGATTTCGAGCCCGGTTCGCCGCGCGATTATACCAAAGACTATCTGGAAAGCAGGGTAACGATATATCCGGCAAGCTGGGATGATACCGAATATGGGGATGTGAGCCTGTATATCGAAGATACGAATTTTCATGGTCTGAATGTTAACCATGTAGGAAATACAACGATCGGGTTGAAAAATTCTTACATTTATTCACAGTGTATCCAGAATATCAATGGAGATCTCAATTATAAGACAAGTGATGTAAAGGACGCTGGCGGTCTGTATTTTGAGAACCGCGATGGATATGAGAACAAGTGCTGGGGAGATTCTGTCATAAAAGGAAATGTGAATGTGACCCTGGAAAAAATCGGAAGAATTTCGATCGACACCCAGAACACAGTATGGGGGAATATCAATTACAGGATCAATCAGAGCCAGATCAGTCAGATCACGCTCGCACATAACGTCGGACATAACGGAACCGGTGGAAATGTCAGCCTGGAAATGAATGATACTACGTCAAACAGTAGCCTGATCGGTATGTGGAGTGCTCCGTCGGGGGCAGCTACGATAGATGGGAATGTGGATTTTAAGATTACCGGAAGCAAACTTGGCATGATCTGGGGCTACACCAGTTATACGGAAGAAGCATCAAACAGCAGTGATCCGGATGTGAAGAATGTGGTGAAGGGAAAATCGACGGTAACGCTGACCGATACGGTGATCTATAATATGTCGGATCGTTCATACGATGGAAATGCAGCTGATATTTCAAAGACCGCAGTGGCGTATCTTAACAATGTGACGGTAACTTCGGGTGGATATGACAGTCCGATCTGCTGTAATGAGGTTCATCTGAGGGGACCATTAATGGGAGCGGTAGCGTGCAATCATCTGATCTTTGAAGACGGTGGACGATTAATCGGAGATGCGGAAATCTTGAGTAAGTTGAGTGGAAACGGAGAATTCTGTCCTGTGGATGATTATATGGCATTTGCGTCTGGAGCATCGATTGCGGATGGAGCTAAGATTAAAGTTGTCCCCGTAAGGCAGGCGACCGATGGCAGCTATGTGGCCTATAAGAAAGGGGAACAGCTTGCAAACCAGACAGGGATCCTGTTTTATAACCGACAGCAGTTAAATAATTATTCCAGTCATTTTACCTGTGATTACAATGAACTTGACATCATTTCAAAGGGCTTCCAGGGTTATCCGGAACTGCGGGTAAGAAACAGTGTGCCGTGCACCAGTTCCAGCCATAGATGGGCGAGGGCTGCAGACAGTGGATGGCTGAGCATTGAAGAGTATGCAAAGAAACATGATGTACCGGCAACCTGCACGGAGACCGGACTGGAGACCTGGTACTGTACCGCATGTCTTGCATATGACACGAATATGCATGAGACACCGGCACGTGGTCATAATTATGTGGCAGACAGCGTTGTGGAGCCAACCACTTCAACCGGTGGTTACACGGTATATTCCTGCACGCGTTGTGATGCATCTTATCAGGCAGATTATACCGATCCACTACCGGATAATTCATCTGGAAATGACACCAATACGCCGGATGAGAGCGATACAGATGCTCCGGATAATGGAAATACAACCACGCCGGATACGCCATCGGGTGGAAATACATCAGATAGCAGTAATACGGATACGCCGTCAGACGAAGACACGGTTATCTCTGTCAGTGATTTAGACATCCGTGTGGCATCTTCCATTGCCTATACCGGCAAAGCAGTAAAGCCTGCAGTAACGGTGAAAAATGGCGATGAGATCTTAAAAAACGGCACGGATTATAAATTAGCTTATAAAAACAACAAAAAGATCGGAACCGCAGCTGTTGTCGTGACCGGAATGGGGAACTATAACGGAAGTGCGAAACTGAGCTTTAAGATCGTGCCAAAGAAAGCGGTACTTTCTGCGGTGCAGTCGAAAAAGGCAAAAACAGTATCGGTAAAATGGAAACGGGATAACACGGTAACCGGTTATGTCATTTGTTATTCCAGCGATAAGAATTTCAAGAAAAATGTAAAGAAAGTAACCATTGGAAAAAATAAGACGACGTCTGCGACGATCAAAAAATTAAGATCCAAAAAGACTTATTATGTTAAAGTGGCATCTTATAAGAAAGTCAGTGGAAAGACCTATACCGGAAAATATTCCAATGTGAAAAAAGTCAAAGTAAAGTAGAGGCATGCTCTTGCTTATCTGCTGCGTTTGTGCTAAGATAGCGTTGCTTGGTTCAGGGAGCAAATAAAAAGAAAGAGCACATTATGTGTAAGGTGAGGAAATGATCAATAGATAATTTTGTTTAGGTGAAGTATAGATTGCAAGGGATTTGTATTGAGGATAGGCTCATACAGTCTGTTTGCGTACGCTTAAATAGGATTATCATAGCATTCATTTTACAGCCTGTTAAAAATAGGATAAGAAAGCAGTGTTACTACTGCCTGTGATTTGTATGAGTCTATTTTGTGTATGCAGGATAGACTCATAGTTTTATGCCTCATAACAGATCAGAGAGGAGGCAGCATGTTACAGGTAAGAAATTTAACACTGACGCATCGCAAAGATCTAAGAGTCATTTTGGAGGACTTTGAGTTTACATTAAACGATGGGGATAAAGCAGTGATCATTGGAGAAGAAGGAAATGGAAAATCGACACTGTTAAAATGGATTTATGATCCAGAGGGGATTGCATCGTACATGGAGGCAGAGGGACTTCGGGTGATCGGGCGGGAGCGGCTCGGATATTTGCCCCAGGAGTTGCCGGAGAGGGAGAAGAAAAAGACGGTATATGAATATTTTTCGGAATCAGAGTTCTTTTTCAATGAGACACCAAAGGAGCTGGCAGTGCTTGCAAAAAAATTTATGGTTGAGCCGGACTTCTTTTATCGAGATCAGAAGCTGGACAGCCTTTCCGGAGGAGAAAAAGTAAAGACACAGCTGATGAGACTGCTCATGGAAGAACCGACAGTACTGCTTTTGGATGAGCCGTCGAATGATATTGATATCGGGACATTGGAACTGCTGGAAAATTTAATAAAGGAATGGAAACACATTGTTTTATTTATTTCCCATGATGAGGTGTTGATCGAAAATACCGCCAATATGGTAATTCATATCGAACAGATCATGAGAAAAACAAAATCCCGCTTTGTTGTGGCGCACATGCCATATCAAAAGTATCTGGAAGAACGTCTCCACAAATTTGAAAAACAGAAGCAGCAGGCAATAAGCGACCGCAGGGAACAGAAGATCCGGGAAGAAAAATACCGGTGCATCATGCAGAGTGTGGAACATGCACAGAATACGATCACAAGACAGGATCCCGCAGGTGGCAGACTTCTGAAAAAGAAAATGCATGCAGTAAAGTCAATGGAAAAACGGTTTGAACGGGAAGAGGCAAATCAGACCAGTATGCCGGAGCAGGAGGAGGCGATCTATTTTAAACTGGGCGGGAAAGAGAGCCAGATACCTGCCGGAAAGACGGTGATCGAATATGAATTGGAGGAGCTACGGACACCAGATGGAGAGCGTGTATTGGCAAGCGATATTTTTCTTCGTGTAAAAGGGGCTGAGAAGATATGTCTGATTGGGACGAATGGAGCCGGGAAGACCACTTTATTGAAAAAAATAGCACAGGAGCTGCTTGGCAGAACCGATATCCACGCGGAATATATGCCGCAGAATTATGAAGAGATGTTAGAGCTGGCAGTGTCACCGGTAGAATTTCTGGATACATCGGGAGACAAGGGGGAAAAGACGAGGATCCGTACTTATCTTGGAGCATTGAAATTTACACCAGATGAGATGGAACATCCGATCCGCGAGCTTTCAGGTGGACAGAAAGCAAAAGTATTGTTACTTAAAATGAGTCTGTCCGGGGCAAATGTACTGATCTTAGATGAGCCGACGCGCAATTTTTCACCATTGTCAGGACCTGTGGTTCGACAGATGATAGCAGAATTTCCGGGTGCAGTGATCAGTATTTCACATGACAGAAAATATATAGAAGAGGTGTGCGATACGGTATATCGTCTGACATCGTCTGGACTACAATTAGAGGAATAAGAGGGAGAGAAAAGAGACCAGTAGGAGTTATCATTAACGCATTATCCGTTGTGATCGGCGGAATTTTAGGAACGGCAGCAGGACATAAACTCAGTCCGAAATTTAAAGCGGATCTTACCATGATCTTTGGGTTGTGTTCGATGGGAATGGGGATCAGCACGATCGCCAATATGGAGAACATGCCAGCAGTCATCTTCCCGCTGACCACACCGGCGATGATCAATGATTTTAAAGCCTGCGGCGGATTTCTGATCTTTGCGACCGGTTTCCGTATGGTCAAGATCAAAAATTTCCCGATCGCAGATATGATACCGGCGATGATCCTAGTCATGCCGCTGTCGTATATCTGGACCAACTATATCATGCCTTTTGTTTAAGAGCGGTCAGGCATCAAACAGGTGGAAAAAGGCACCGTCTTTTCCGTCAAATACATTGATACCTTCAGCATCGGTGCTCCGGTTTGCAAAGGCAGGGAACAGAAAGCCAGCCTGTGGCGTTCCCATCTCATAATCGCCGATGAGCGGACTGATGGAGCAGATAAGGAAACGGTAGACTTCCTCGGATTCCCACTGATTTTCCTTGTCACTGCCTTTGACCGGAACATCATAATTTCCGTAAAAGACATAGATCCCATAGGGATAACCGGGCTGATAGTGCTCTCCGATGTACTCATACAGGTTGTAGAGGAGTGCGTCGTTTTTCAGTTCACATTCCCGGAGTGCCATAAGAAGCTGCCACATGCCATCACGGACACCCGGCTGTGGCTTGATCCTGAAATTTTTAAGCTGTTCGTTTGGTTTTGCAAATGGAACAGCTTTTGCTATTTTTATCGTTCTTTCCTGATCGGCACGGGACAGTTTCAGAAAATGCGTGTGAAATGTGCCATCAATAAATCCTTCTTCATCCAGATAAGCTCCGGCAATCCGGCTGAAGCAGTTTCTTGCTACCGTCATGCGGCGGGTCAGTTCTAACATATCTTCTCTGTCGATGTTCATTCTATTTATTCTCCTGTCGTTAAAAGATCAAAGCAAATCCGGAGATGATCAGCAGGAGGATCACCAGCCGTTTGATTAGTTTTTCATTTAAAATATTCCCTGCAAACATGCTGCCGAAAAGTCCGATGAGCATAAAAGGTGCAAGGATCAGGTTGGTGGGGCAGCCTGACATAAGTTCCACCGGGAAAATATGTAACTTAAAGTAAGGTTTCACTGATGAAAGAAACATCAAGTTTAAAAAAGTATAGAACAGATAACAGGGCGAAGTCAAACTTATTTTAAGAAAGAGGGAAAAAGTGTGATTCACAGGAACCAAAAGTTGTGCTATAATTGCGAGATGAAAAATCACAAGGGATGGAGCAGATTGAATGAGTACAGCAGCAAAAAGTAAAAAATATGAGATAGATATGTGCAATGGCACGATCATGGATAAGCTGATCTCGTTTTCCCTTCCGCTTATGTTATCCGGCATTTTACAGCTCATGTTCAATGCTGTTGATATCATCGTGGTAGGACGGTTCAGCGGGAGCAGTGCGCTTGCAGCAGTCGGATCGACGACGGCACTGATCAATGTATTTACCAATTTATTTATTGGCATATCACTGGGAGCCAATGTCTTAGCCGCGCGGTTTTATGCGGCGGGAAGAGAAAAAGAGATGTCGGAGACCGTGCACACGGCGATCACACTTGCGCTGATCAGCGGGATCGTCATGGCGTTTGTGGGACTGTTCTTTTCCAGACTGGCACTGGAATGGATGGATACGCCAGCTGATGTCATCGACCAGTCTGCATTATATATGAAGATCTATTTTATAGGAATGCCGTTTTTTATGCTCTATAATTACGGGGCGGCAATTCTAAGAGCGGTGGGCGATACCAAGCGGCCATTATTTTTCTTAATGATCTCCGGTGCGATCAATGCAGTGTTAAATTTATTACTGGTCATCGTATTTCACCTTGGCGTGGCAGGCGTTGCCATTGCGACCGTCATCTCACAGCTGATCTCCTGTTTTCTGGTGCTGCGCTGTCTCTGCAGATCGGAGAGCAGTTACAGGCTTCAGTTTTCCAAACTGATGATCCGTGGGATTTATTTCAAACAGATCCTTCAGGTAGGGCTTCCGGCAGGCATCCAGAGTACGGTCATCAATTTTTCCAATGTATTGCTGCAGTCATCGGTCAACTCATTTGGCTCGATCGCAATGGCGGGCTATACCGCGGCAAACAATATATTCGGATTTTTATATGTATCGGTCAACTCGATCACGCAGGCATGTATGAGTTTTACCAGTCAGAATTATGGTGTGGGCAGACATAAGCGGATGGATCGTGTGCTGTTAGACTGTCTGATCTTATCGGTGGTGGTTTCCGGTGTGCTTGGCGGCAGTGCCTATCTGTTTGGACCACAGCTTCTGACCATCTACACGAAAGATCCACAGGTGATCGCATGCGGCGTGGAGATTCTTTTGTATACGACAGTGACGTATTTCCTCTGTGGGATCATGGATCTGTTCCCGGGAGCACTTCGTGGGATGGGACATTCGGCTGTGCCGATGATCTTATCCGTGATCGGAACCGTCGGAATGAGAATTTTCTGGATTTATCTTATCTTTCCGGCTCACCGTTCGTTGTCCGTGTTATTTATCTCATATCCGGCATCCTGGATCTTTACGATCATCATGCAGGTCATCTGCTTCTTTCTGGTACGAAAAAAGGTACACAGAGATCATGGGTGGGATTAGTTTCAGACTAAAATAAAAATATTGAAAGCCTTGCAGTAAAGTGGGAGAGGACGGGCTTATGCGTAAGCCAGGCTGAGACCATAGAGAAGGTCTGGCAGGAAGTCTGGTTCGAAGTGGAAAAAGTAAATTTTCAAGCAACCCCAATGTTTAGGGTAAAAGGGAGGAAATAGATGGAAGAAAAACAGCATAAAAGACGGATCCATTATTCCGGCACACATCCGAAATCCTATCAGGAAAAATACAAGGAACATCAGCCGGAAAAATACGCAGATACGATCGAGAAAGTCATCAAAAAGGGAAGTACCCCAGCCGGCATGCACATCTCGATCATGGTACAGGAAATCCTGGATTTCTTACAGATCAAACCGGGACAGAGAGGACTGGATGCAACGTTAGGTTATGGTGGACACACCAGAGCCATGTTGGAAAAACTGCAGGGAGAGGGGCATCTCTACGCCCTGGATGTGGACCCGATCGAATCGGCAAAGACAAAGGAACGCCTTGCACAGGCAGGATACGGAGAAGACATTTTAACTGTAAAATTACTAAATTTTGCAAATATCGATCAGGTGGCAGCAGAGGCTGGCAAATTTGATTTTATGATGGCAGATCTCGGTGTCTCTTCGATGCAGATCGACAACCCGGAGCGCGGCTTTTCCTATAAGGTAGAGGGACCACTTGACCTGCGATTAAATCCGCAGAAGGGAGTCAGTGCGGCAGAGAGGCTAAAGGAAGTGACAAAGGAAGAATTTATCGGCATGCTGGTTGAAAACTCCGACGAACCATATGCAGAGGAGATCGCAGAAACAGTGATGGGCAAACTCTCCTCCGGGGAAAAGATAGAGACGACCGGGGCACTGCGACAGGCGATCGAGGAAGCACTTTCTTTTCTGCCGGAAAAAGAGCGGAAGGAAGCTGTCAAAAAATCCTGCCAGAGAACGTTTCAGGCGATCCGCATTGATGTAAACAGTGAGTTTGAAGTATTGTATGAATTTCTGGAAAAACTGCCGGATGTGCTGGCACCGGGCGGAAAAGTTGCAATCTTAACTTTCCATTCCGGAGAAGACCGTCTGGTAAAGAAATCCTTTAAGACGTTAAAGAAACAGGGCATTTATCAGGAGATATCAGAGGATGTCATCCGCCCGTCCAAAGAGGAATGTATCAAAAATCCACGCGCAAGATCGACCAAAATGCGCTGGGCAGTACGTGCGATGGAATAGGAAGAGGGAGAAAACATGATGTCACAGGCAAAAACTACAGATCTGACGAGGATTGGTGCGGTATTCTTCTATAATTATTTTGCATCGATCCAGAGAGCAGTCGGAAATTCGGCCGTGGCACTGTTGTTTCTGGGCGTATCAGTCTTTTTAAATATAGGACTTGATCTGCTGTTTGTCCTGCAATTTCACTGGGGCGTAGCAGGAGCAGCGGCAGCGATTGTGATCGCACAGTGGTTTTCCGGGATCGGGATCTGGGCTGTAGTGTCGATCAGCTGGTTTTTAGCAGACGTGACAGGGCTTGTTATTCTGAAAAAGGATAGGTCATGAATCTGATATTTTAGGAAACAATCTTGTATATTCAAACTCCATTACAGGCTATAGTGTAAGAAAATGAAGCATGATGGGAAAGAAATGGAGTGTAGAATATGAGATATGGATATTTTGATGAGAAAAACAGAGAATATGTGATCACCAGACCGGATACACCGGCACCATGGGTAAATTATCTGGGCTCTCCTGAGTATGGAGCGATTATTTCCAATAATGCAGGTGGATACAGCTTTGCCAGATCTGGTGCAAATGGCAGGATTCTCCGTTATGTGTTCAATCAGTTTGATCAGCCGGGCAGATATATTTATATCAGGGACAATGAGAATGAGGACTACTGGTCGACCTCATGGCAGCCGGTTGGGAAAGATTTGAATTTATATAAGTGTGAGTGCCGTCATGGAACCGCATATACGAAAATGCTGGCGGATTACAGGGAAATACGTTCGGAAGTAAGCTATTATGTTCCACTGAAACAGTCCTATGAGGTGTGGAGGCTGCTTCTTACAAATTGTTCCGATCGGGAAAGAAACCTGAATGTTACAGGCTACGCGGAATTTACCAATAACAGCAATTATGAACAGGATCAGGTGAATCTGCAGTACTCGCAGTTCATTACACAGACGGTATTCTGTGAAAACCGCGTCAGACAGATGATACATGCGAACCTTGATAAGATTGAGAATGGAAGAGAAATCGATCATAAAATCGTTGAAAACCGTTTCTTTGGAATGGCAGGAGCAGAGGTTTCTTCCTGGTGTGGAGAAAAAGAAGCATTTCTCGGAAGATATCATGGGTATGGAAATCCGGTCGGAGTCATTGAAGGCGAGTTAAACGGAGAGGGAAATTATAATGAAAATGGCTGTGGAGCACTTACCACACGGGTTCATTTAAAACCGCAGGAGACAAAGGAGATCATTTTCCTTGTTGGAATGAAAGAGGATGAGGAAGCAGCCAGGATCATTGCAAACTATAATGCGAAAACAGGAGTATGCCAAAAAGAACTGGAAGAATTGAGCGCATACTGGCATGGTTATCTTTCTCGCTTCCAGGTAAAAACACCGAGCGAAGAATTTAATACGATGATCAATACCTGGAATGCTTATAACTGCTTTATGACATTTATCTGGTCAAGAGCAGCATCTTTTACCTACTGTGGTCTGCGAAACGGATATGGATACCGGGATACGGTACAGGATATTCAGGGAGTGATCCATCTTGCACCGGAAATGGCAGTAGAAAAGATACGATTTATGCTATCCGCACAGGTGGACAATGGAGGAGGTCTTCCTCTGGTAAAATTTACGCATCATCCAGGGCATGAGGATACGCCGGACGATGAATCTTATGTGCAGGAAACCGGTCATCCGGAGTATCGTGCCGATGATGCACTCTGGTTATTCCCTACGGTATATAAATACATCGCAGAAACCGGTGATCTGGCATTTATGGATGAAATTATTCCATTTGCGAACAAAGGAGAGGCTACCGTTTATGAGCATTTAAAACGGGCGATTTCATTTTCCATGGATCATCTTGGTGCGCACGGAATGCCAGCAGGTTTATACGCAGACTGGAATGATTGTCTCAGACTGGGCAAAAATGGCGAATCAACATTTGTTGCATTGCAGTTCTATTATGCGATGACTATATTAAAAAAATTTGCGGAAACCAAAAAAGATACGGAATATCTGTCCTGGCTTTCTCTAAAGCAGCATGAGCTGGAGAAACTGATACAGAAACTTTGCTGGGATGAGGATCGCTTTATCCGTGGATTTACAGAAGATGGAACGGTCATTGGAGGCAGAAATGATGAGGAAGCTAATCTGTGGCTCAATCCGCAAAGCTGGTCGGTCATCAGTGGACTGGCAAACGATACACAGGCAGAGTGTGTGTTGGAACAGGTGCAAAAAAGGCTGAATACAGAGTATGGAGCGGTTCTTATGGATCCGCCATATCATGCACATGCATTTGATGGTGCACTTGCGGTAATCTACAATGCTGGAACGAAAGAAAATGCAGGAATTTTTTCACAGTCGCAGGGATGGCTTATTTTAGCAGAAGCATTAATGGGGCATGGAGAGAGTGCGTTTCGGTATTTTATGGAAAATGCACCTGCAGCGCAGAATGACAGGGCAGAGATCAGAAAACTGGAGCCATATTGCTATGGTCAGTTTACGGAGGGAAAAGCGAGTCCGAATTTTGGAAAGTCTCATGTGCACTGGCTGACTGGAACGGCATCAACCGTAATGGTTGGCTGCGTAGAGGGAATTCTCGGTATGCGCCCTGATTTTCAGGGACTCAGGATCGATCCATCCATACCAGAAGATTGGGAGACTTTTGAAATCGAGAAAGAGTTCAGAGGACATCACTTACATATTACCGTAAAGAATCCGGGACATGTTCAGTTCGGATGCAAGTGCCTTCTGGTAAATGGAGAGATGATGCAGGGCAATTATGTACCGGAAAAGGTACTGACCAGTCACACAGAGATTGAGTTGATAATGTCATAGGGACATGGATGGGGAAAGAAAATGAAACAGATTGAATTTTTGGATAAAAATGGAACATTTCGGATCAATAACCCTGAAAATTACAGTGGGCTCTATCTTCCGCTGGCAGGGGAGAGTGGATTAAAATCCAGTATCACACCATTGTTTGGTGGGGATAGTAAGACAGACCAGAACCATTTTTTGCTGGAACCGGTCAGTATTGAAAATCTGCATAACAACCGGAATACAAGAAATTTCTGGTGCAGGATAGAGGGAAAAGGCTGCTGGTCTGCATGTGGCTCTTCTGCTGTACAGGAAGCAGATCGGTTTACGCAGCAGCAGGAAGATACCATATTAGAGGCGGGATTCATGTGGCAGAGTGTATGCAGAACATCGGAAAAGTATGGAATGCAGTCAGAGATCACTTCCTTTGTTACGGTAGATGGAAATATAGAGATCATGCTTGTAAAACTTACTAACATCGGGGAAAAAGAAATTGAACTGACTCCGGTTGCTGCGATTCCTGTTTATGGAAGAAGTGCGGATAATATCCGGGATCATCGTCATGTGACATCATTGCTGCATCGTATCGATACCAGGGAATATGGCGTGGAAGTGACACCAGTACTTTCTTTTGACGAGCGTGGACATCAGAAGAATCATACCACTTATTTTGTATATGGGTCTGAGGAAGATGGCAGGGCTCCGCAGGAATTTTATCCTACGGTAGAACAGTTTATCGGAGAGGGAGGCAGTTATTTGAATCCGGAGGCAGTCCGGACAGAGATGCGGGGGGTTCCTTCCGGAAGCAGAATACAGGGGAAAGAAGCAGTTGGAGGCATCCGTTTCCAGACTATGAAATTAAAACCGCAGGAGACAAAAAGTTATATTGTACTGGCGGGGCTGACAGAGAAGAAAGAACAGATTGAGAAACAAACGGCTGCGTACCGTACAAAAGAGCAGGTAGAGGATGCATTGTCTGAAGTAAAGGAACATTGGACCAAAAAGGTTAATGTAGATTTTGAAACGGGGGAGAAAGATGTTGACCAGTATTTAAAATGGATCTGCTTCCAACCGATTTTAAGAAGAATTTACGGCTGTTCTTTTTTGCCATACCATGATTATGGGAAAGGCGGACGTGGCTGGCGTGATTTATGGCAGGACTGTCTTGCACTTTTGATTATGGAACCGTCTGTTGTCCGCAAAATGATCGTAGATAATTATGGCGGAGTCAGAATGGATGGAACAAATGCCACGATCATCGGAAACGGACAGGGAGAGTTTATTGCAGACCGCAACAATATTACCCGCGTATGGATGGATCATGCATTCTGGCCGTTTGTGACAACCAGACTATATATTGACCAGACAGGAGATCTGTCTGTTTTACTGGAAAAGGTGCCATATTTTAAAGATTTACAGTCGAAGAGAGGCTGTGCACATGATGAAAAATGGGATAGCTCCTATGGAAACAAACAGCGAACAGAGGAAGAGGAAATTTATTTTGGAAGTGTCTTAGAGCATATTCTATTACAGAATTTATGTGCCTTTTATGATGTTGGGGAACACAATGAAATGCGTCTACATGGTGCGGACTGGAATGATGCTCTTGATATGGCATGGGAGAGAGGAGAAAGTGTAGCATTTACCTGTGCTTATGCAGGAAATTTGAAAGAAATTGCCGAATGTCTGCGGGAATTGGAGCAGGTAAATGGAATCAATAGAATAGAAATGGCAGAAGAGATGAAATGCCTGTTTGCGGAAGGAGATGCACTCTATGAAAGTCCGGAGCAAAAGCAGAGACTTCTGTCAGAATATACGGATGCCTGCCTGCACAATATCAGTGGAAATACCATAATCCTTCCGGTTGAGCAGGTAGTAAAGAATCTGGAAGCAAAAGCAGAATGGATGATGCAGAATATTCGTGAGCATGAATGGATTGCAGCATCAAAAGAACTGGGCTGGTTTAATGGATACTATGACAATAATGGAAATCCGGTAGAGCGGTGCAGGGAAAATGATGTGCGGATGATGCTGACCGGGCAGGTTTTTGCGATTATGAGCGGTACTGCCAGTAAGGAACAGGTGGCAGCGATCAGCAAGAGTGCCGACACCTATCTTTTCGATGAGAAAGCAGGCGGATACCGTCTGAATACAGATTTTAAGGAAGAAAAATTTGATCTGGGGCGTATGTTTGGATTTGCATATGGAGAAAAGGAAAATGGTGCAGTATTCTCACATATGGCGATCATGTATGCAAACGCATTGTATAAGAGAGGATTTGCAAGAGAAGGATATAAGGTACTTCACACCCTTTTAAATGCTGCAATGAAATTTGAAAACAGCAGAATGTATCCGGGACTGCCGGAATACTTTGATAATGAGGGACGGGGACTTTATGCGTACCTGACCGGAGCGGCAAGCTGGTATATGCTGACCATGATTACAGAGGTTTTTGGTGTCAGAGGAAAGCTTGGAGATATGGTCATCAAACCATCACTTATGCCGGAAGAATTTGATCCTGCCGGAAATGCGTCTGTGAAATTAGAATTTTCCGGAAAAAAATTTGAACTGTGCTACCATAAGACAGAGTGTCAATCCACAGAACAAAACAGAATAAGAAGTGCAGTTTGTGACGGAACCATTCCTCTGGAACAGTTAAAAACAGGGGAAGTATTGTTTAAAAAATGTCAGATAGAATCATTATCGCTAAAGGAACGTCACAAAATAGAACTTATATTAGATTAAAACAGGACTGCCGCTTTTCACTATTTTGCATATCATCAAAATGATATATCCCAGATAGTGAAAAGCGGCAGTTCCTTTTTTACCAGATGGATTTGTAATGCTGGTCACGATATTTTTTGGGAGTAAGTCCGGTATAAGTTTCAAAAACCTGGATAAAGTGGCTTTGGGAAGAAAAGGAGAGATAATTTGCAATATCGATAATCGGTTTATCGGAGTAACGCAAAAGATGTGTTGCCTGTTCAATTTTTTTCTCACGGATATAATCACTGATGGAAATACCGAGATTTTGTTTGAAAACGCGGGAAAGATAATTTTCCGAGAGTCCGGTGTATTCTGCAAGGGTGGCTATGGTAATCCGTTCTTTGATGTGACTGTAAATATAATCCACACACTGCATTACCGGTTTGGAAAGAATGGCACTTTTTTTCTGTAATACCATTTTACCGGTAAAGTCTTTTGCCATTTCATGATGTAAATCTGCAACCTGGCGGATGTTGGTACAGGAATCCATTTTCAAAATATAAAAATCGCTGAGACGATACGCCTGCTCTGGTTCAAGACCTCCGTCAATACAATAACGGGTCAGCATGGCGGCAGTGACAACAAAATGATATTTAATATTACTTAAAGGATTACGTGAAAGGATGCCTGCGCCAGTCAGGTCGATAAAAGCGTCTTCCCTGCAGTTTGCAATGACTGCTTCCATATCTCCGGCACGCACTGCATTATAAAAAGAATATTCAATATCCGGAGAGCGGTGCATGGTTTCCAGTTCGCTGTTTAACAGCTCCGTATGATACCATTCTTTTGAAAATCCCATGGCTTTTTTCCTTTCTTTTTTGGAATATGTTTATTATGACATGAATCTGACATTTTTTCAATTTATTTAGTATAATGCGTTGATGAGATAGCGTATGATATCACTTGTAAACAAAGTCTGAGCAAGCCTTAAAGGAAAAGCTTGAGAGAAAATCAGATGAAAAATCAGGGAGGAAATGTGAAATGAAACGAAGAATTGTAAGTATGATGCTGACAGTCGCAATGGGGGCCACACTGCTTGCAGGATGTGGAAATTCAGCAGGGGGAAATAACGCAGCAGATGCAGCTGGAACAGCAGGAACAGAAAGTGCACAAGCCAATACAGCTGTTTCCGGTGAGGAAGGAAGTGTGATCAATATCTATTCCTGGAACGATGAATTCCGTGAGCGTCTGGAGGCAGTTTATCCGGAGGTAGAATCGACATCCAGTGATGGAACTGTGACAAAATTAAAAGATGGAACAGAAATCCACTGGATCATCAATCCAAATCAGGATGGTGTTTATCAGCAGAAACTGGATGAGGCACTTATGAACCAGGCAACGGCAGCAGATGATGATAAAGTGGATATTTTCTTATCAGAGACAGATTATGTATTTAAATATACAGATAAAGATGCAAATGTAGCAATGCCATTGACTGATCTTGGAATTGATCCGGAGAAAGAACTTGCAGATCAGTATGATTTTACCAGAACAACCGCATCTGATTCGGATGGAGTGCAGAGAGGCTCTACCTGGCAGTGCTGTCCGGGATTATTAGTATACAGACGTGACATTGCAACGGATGTATTTGGAACAGATGATCCGGAAGCAGTGGGAGAGAAAGTAAAAGACTGGGATACGATTAAACAGACAGCAGAGGAACTGAAAGCAAAAGGTTACTATACATTTTCTTCTTATGCCGACACTTTCCGCTTATATGGAAACAGCATCAGCGAATCGTGGGTACAGCCGGGATCTTCTACTTTAAAAGTAGATCAGAAGATCATGGATTGGGTAAATGATTCCAAAGACTGGTTAGATGCTGGTTATGTAGATGCCAACATCAAAGGACAGTGGAACGATGACTGGAACAAGGCAATGGGCTCTCAGTCCAAAGTATTTGCATTCTTATTCCCGGCATGGGGCATTGACTTTACACTTAGTCCAAACTGGGATGGAGAAGAAGGAAGCTGGGCAGTTACAAACCCACCACAGGAATATAACTGGGGCGGTTCTTATATTCATGCGGCTGTAGGTACGGATAATGCACAGCATGCAAAAGACATTATCCTTGCAATGACAGCAAATAAAGATAACCTGCTCAGCATTTCAAAAAATTACTCTGACTTTACCAATACAAAATCAGGAATGCAGGAAGCTGCAAAAGACGATGCAACATATGCTTCTGATTTCCTTGGCGGACAGAATCCGTTTACATATTTTGCACCAGTTGCAGAAAATATCAAGATCGCACCACTCTCTGCTTATGATCAGGGATGTGTAGAATTAATCCAGAATTCTTTCAGTGATTACCTGCAGGGAAATGTAGACTATGACAAAGCAAAAGAAAACTTTGAAACAGCAATCAAAGAACGTTATCCGGACATTACAGAGGTTGTATGGCCAGAATAAGGGAAAAAGGCTGCGGAGCATGATATGCTCCGCAAAGCCACCTTTTTAGAAAGGACAAACGATTATGAGAAAAAAGAAAAAGACCGTCAGCTATGCAAAGTGGGGGTATGTATTTATTCTGCCATTTTTCATTACATATTTTATTTTCTCTTTGATCCCGCTGGCGGATACAGTCAGATTTAGTTTTTTTGAGTATTATCGTTCCGGCATCAAAGAAATCGGACCAAATTTTATTGGAATGGAAAATTATGTGAGTCTGTTAAAATCGGATATGCTCACTTATGGAATAAATACATTGATTTTGTGGATAATAGGCTTTATTCCACAGATTGTAATTGCACTTGTACTGGCAAGCTGGTTTACAGACACACGTTTAAAGATCAGACACAAACAGTTCTTTAAAGTCGTAATATATCTTCCAAACCTGATTATGGCATCGGCATTTGCATTGCTATTTTTTACCTTATTTTCAACAAGCGGACCGGTCAATTCAATTTTACTTTCGACGGGACTGATCAAAGCACCGATCGACTTTATGGGAACTGTGTTTGGAACCAGGTCATTAATCGGTTTTATGAACTTTTTGATGTGGTTTGGTAATACCACGATCATGTTGATCGCGGCGATCAATGGTATCAGTATGGAAATCTTTGAAGCGTGTGATCTGGATGGATGTAACCATATTCAGCGGTTTTTCTATATTACACTTCCGATGATACGTCCGATCCTGGCATATACCCTGATCACTTCCATCATCGGCGGACTGCAGATGTTTGATGTACCGCAGATTTTGACCAACGGACAGGGAAATCCGGATCGTACTTCGATGACGCTTATTATGTTCTTAAATAACCATTTAAAGAGCAAGAACTATGGTATGGCAGGAGCTTTATCTGTGTATCTGTTCATTATCAGTGCTATTTTATGTTTTATTGTGTATCGTATGACAAATGATAATGATCCGGATGGATCAAAAGCCGCAGCGAAAAAAGAGAGAAGAAGGAGGTAGAGAAGAATGAAAACGAAGTCAGAAAAACGGATTCGCAGTATTTTTGCGCATATTGTACTTGTGGTTTTAGCCTTTTTATGTCTGTTCTTCTTCTATATTCTGATTATAAATGCGACACGTTCCCATGCAGATCTGCAGAAAGGATTTTCTGCACTCCCTGGAGGTCATTTCCTTGACAATCTGAAAAATGTCGCAAATGATGGCAGTTTCCCAATGTTCCGTGGAATTTTGAACAGTCTCATTATTTCAGCCAGCAGTGCTGCAATCTGTACTTATTTTTCGTCTTTAACGGCATATGGATTATATGCATATCAGTTTAAACTGAGAAAGGTGGCATTTACTTTTATCATGGCAATCCTTGTTATGCCGACACAGGTTACTGCAATGGGATTTTTAAGGCTGATCACGAAAATGGGGATGTATGATAGCTGGCTCCCGCTGATCGTTCCATCCATTGCATCACCGGCAGTTTTCTATTTTATGTACAGTTATCTGCAATCCTCCCTGCCCCTATCTTTAGTGGAGGCGGCGAGAATTGACGGCTCCGGGGAATTTAAGACCTTTAACCGCATTGTGATCCCAATCATGAAACCGGCGATCGCTGTGCAGGCAATCTTTACTTTTGTTGGTTCCTGGAATAACTACTTCGTTCCGGCGCTGATCATACAGTCTAAGAATAAGATGACCGTTCCAATTTTAATTGCAACCCTGCGAGGCGCAGATTATATGAATTTTGATATGGGTAAAATTTATATGATGATTGCAGTTGCAATTATTCCAATTATCGTTATATATCTGTTCTTATCTAAATATATAATTGCAGGTGTTACGTTAGGCGGGGTAAAAGAATAGAAGCTGAAATAGAAAAGAAAACTGGAAATATCACGGAAAATAGTTATATTTCACAGAAAGTTCACAAAAAATTAGCACTCAACTCTTGACAGTGCTAACAAATGGTGCTATAACATAGTCAGAACAAAGGAGGAGGACAAAAAGAGAACAGATCGAAAAGTTCTATGAGTCCCCATAACATCCCGGTTCCAAAGAAACAAGGTAAACAAGCATGAGGTATCCACACAGTGGATACGGGTAGTAGAAAAGGAGAGATGACTTATGTTAATGCCTAGTATTTTTGGAGAAGATTTATTTGATGATTTGTTCGACCTTCCGTTTTATGACGACAGAGCAGAACGTAAACTGGAAAAGAAACTGTATGGCAGACGTGCAGGCAACCTGATGAAAACAGATATCAAGGAGCAGGACAACGGATATGAAATGATTGTCGATATTCCGGGCTTCAAGAAAGATGAAGTAAAAGTTTCTCTGGAAGATGGTTATCTGACAATTGAGGCAGCCAAAGGTCTTGATGAGGATGAGCAGGATAAGAAGACAGGAAAATATATCCGCAAAGAGCGTTACGCCGGTTCGTGCGCAAGAAGCTTTTATGTAGGAACTGCCGTAGAACAGAGTGACATCAAGGCAGAGTTCAAGCATGGCATCTTGAAACTGTTTGTTCCAAAGAAGGAAGAAAAACCTGCGGTAGATACACATAAATACATTGCAATAGAGGGATAAAAAAGGAAGGAAGCGATTATTATGGATAAGAATCCAAAGCACCCATTGAAAAAGAAAAAGATGGCAGCAAAAGTGAACATGGCAGATCATGAGGCAGCAGAAGAGGCTGCACACAATCACAAGACCAAGAAGCACTATGAATAAACCATAAAAAAGACCAGTTGCACTGATTTCAGTGTGACTGGTCTTTTTTTACATAAAATATTCGCAAAACGCGTAAGTGATTTCGTATGATACAAAATTTACCGGATGATGATGTTCGCACACGATAAGTCGGCACCCAGATCATAGACCTTGCCGCTGGTCAGCCCGACCACGGTTGGCCTTAAAATATAAAACGGACTGTTTCTGACCACTTTTGCAGTCTCTCCGTTGCTTAATTCGACAATGGAATCCACCGGATATAAGATCATGCTCTGCATGAAACTCTGCATGGCATCCATATCCAGTTCATCCGTCATGGACATAAGCATTTCGACGGCATCACGCTGGGAAAAAGCAGCTTTATAAGGCCGTTCGGTCACGAGGGCATCGTAGATATCTGCCACGGATAGGATCTTGGCATACGGACAGATCTTATCGGAGGTGTAGCCAAGTGGATAGCCGTGTCCGTTCATCTTTTCGTGATGCTGTAAGACACCGAGGGAGACAGCAGCACTGAATTCTTCGCGGTCTTTGATGAGCTGATAACCATAGACAGGATGCTGTTTCATAACGGCAAATTCTTCGTCATTTAATCTGCCGGGTTTGTTTAAAATTTCCAGTGGGATTTTGGTCTTTCCAATGTCGTGCAGGAGACCAGTCACACCGATCTCACGGATCTGGTTTTTCGGCAGCTCCTGTTTTTTGGCTAAGATCATGCTGATCGTGGCAACATCAACACTGTGCTTAAAGGTATATTCATCACTGGTTTTTAAAGCGCTGATATCGATCGCGATCGCATTGTTGGCTTCAATACTGGCAAGAAGATCATCTGCAATGCTGTCGGTGGCATCGGCGAGCGCTTTTTCATCCGTGTGACTGTAGATGAACTGGATACCTTCGGCAACACGTTTCCTTACACTGGCGGATAAAGTGACCTTGGAGCGGTCGTCTGTCCGCAGCCGGTCAATGGCAATCTGGGCAGCGGTGGATACCGGAACTGCCTCTTCCTCCGGTTCGTATTCTCCGTCCTGGATATAGACGCTCATAACGCCAAGCTTGAGCAGGGAATCGATGATATAAGCATCCAAAACAGAACCGCGCTGTATCAGATTGCGGCCAAGACGGTCTACCACGGCATGGTCGATCTTCATTCCCGGTTTTAATTGTCTTGTTCTCATGTATTTTCTGCGAACCAATCAAATCCCTCCCAGATAAAAATACGATAAAATCTAGTACTATTTTACATGTTTTTTGGTAATCGTCCAATACTTTTTGCAAAAGTAACATTTTTTTGGTATAACAATAGAGAGTGACTTAAAGTTATGATTATGGAAAGGTATGGTTTATGATATGGGTGAAAAAGTAGAATTCTGGGATATTTATGATGCAGATAAAAAATGCACCGGTCGCACAATGAAGCGGAATGACTGGTGTTTAAAGGATGGGGAATATCATCTGACGGTACTTGGAGTCGTAGAGAGAAACGATGGAAAGTTTCTGATCACCAGGCGTGTCATGACAAAAGCCTGGGCACCGGGCTGGTGGGAAGTGTCCGGAGGTGCGGCACTTGCAGGGGAAGATTCAAAGGATGCCGTATTAAGGGAGATCAAAGAAGAGACAGGGCTTGATGTGTCTGACTGGGACGGTGGATATCTCTTTACCTATCACAGAGAAAATCCAGGAGAGGGAGACAATTATTTTGTTGATGTATACCGGTTCTGTGGTGCATTTGAAGAGGCAGACATCCATTTGCAGGAAGAAGAGACTGCGGGATATCACCTTGCAACCGCAGAGGAGATAAAAGAGCTGGGCAGTCAGGGCATCTTTTTACACTATGACAGTATCCAAAAGGCATTTGAGCAGTAATATCGTTTTACAGACGATAGAAAGGCGTGGAGAGGAAAATGGAACATTTAGACGTGATCGTATACCGCAAAAAAGAACTCGTCGTCGGACTATTGATGAAAGCAACGGCAGTGCTGGCATCCATATATGGCATGTGGCGTTCAATGACAGGGGTGATGTCACTGACTTATTTTACAAATCTGTCCAATATTTTTATGGATATCGTGCTGGTGCTGTTTTTTGTGATCGACTTCATACTTCTTGCTTCCGGTGGGGAGAAGATCTATAAAAAGAACTGGCAGTATATTGTAAAATACATGGCGACGATCGGCATTACGCTGACATTTTTAATCTATCTGACTTTACTGGCACCAACCTCAGAGTTAGGATTTGTCAACGCGTATCTGCACAATGGAGCGGGCAGTCTCTGCGTACATTTTATTGCACCGGTGCTTGCCATATTGGATTTTCTGTGGTTTGATTACCGCTATAAATCGACACTGACGCATGTGATTTTTGCCGTGATCCCGCCGCTTGTCTATGTTGGATTTGTGGTACTTGCGGCAGAACTTGGACTCCGTTGGAACGAGACGATGTGGGCACCTTATAATTTTCTCAATTTTGGTGCACCGACCGGATGGTTCGGGTTTGACTTAAGCCAGCTTGGCGCGGAGACACTTGGCATTGGTGTTTTTTATATGATCGTGGTATTGCTGTTTATTTTCTTAGGAATAGGGCAGATCTATCTGGTTTTAAAAAATCGGAAACAGAAGAGAATGAGAGCGAAATCGAGGAACCGGTAATATGACAGAGCATTTTACAACTTATAATTATCATGCACATACTGTGCGATGCCAGCATGCAACAGGGACGGAGCGGGAATATATTGAAGCAGCAATAAAGATGGGGATTAAGAAATTTGGATTTTCCGATCATATCCCCTGTCCGTTTTCGGATGGATATGTGTCCGGCATCCGCATGAGAATGGAAGAAGCCAAAAGCTATGTAAAAGAGATCCGGCAGCTTGCAGAGGAATATCAGGATGACATACATATTTATGTCGGATTTGAGGCAGAATATATTCCAGAGTTTTATGAAAAGCAGATTAAAATGGTGCGCGAGCTTGGCTGTGATTATCTGATCATGGGACAGCATTTCTGGGGGAGCGAGGCAAAGGGACCCTATGCAGGGACTAAGACCCGGGAGGATGAGCGGATCCTCTCGTATGTAAATTCTGTGATCGAGGGGATGAAGACAGGCAGTTATTCGTATCTGGCGCACCCGGATCTTATTAATTATGTGGGAAAGAAAGTTTTCTATCAGGAGCAGATGACACGTTTGTGTGTAGCAATGAAAGAAATGCAGATCCCATTGGAGATCAACGTGCTGGGGCTTTCCAATGGCAAACATTATCCGTCCGACCGTTTTTTTGAGATCGCAGGTGCGGTGGGAAATGATGTGGTATTCGGACTGGATGCGCACAGCGTAGATGCGGTGTGTGATATCGTTCATTATCAGAAATGTCTGGAACTTGCAAAGCGACATGGACTTCATCTGCTGGATGATGTGACGTTAAAGACACCTTAGGGGAGTTGACATTTTCTTTTTCCCGGTGCTAAAATAACAAAGGAAAAGAGCGCTTAAGCATATTATATTCGTATAATTTGCGGAAGCGTTCTATTTTTATGGAAAGAAAAAGTGCAGTTATGGAGGCGTTTTCCTATGAAACAGAAAGTATTTGCAATGACAAGACAGATTGCGGCGGAGGTGCTTGGCAGTATCTTTATCGCGGCAGGTATCTATAATTTTGCAGTGCATGCAAAGTTTCCAATCTCTGGATTTTCAGGTATCTCTGTCATCTTATATCAGTTATTTCAAGTGCCAATCGGATTTTCTACGATCCTTTTAAACATACCGGTTGCAATCCTCTGCTACCGTCTGCTGGGAAGAAAATTTTTCATCAGCTCCATGCGGTGTATGCTGATCTCATCCGTTATCATAGACTATGTGGCACCGTTGTTTCCGGTGTATGAAGGCGACCGTCTGCTTGCGGCACTCTGTACCGGTGTTTTATCCGGACTTGGATACGCCATTATCTATATGAACAATTCTTCCACCGGTGGTATGGATTTCATCATCATGGGTGTAAAAGTGGTCCGTCCGTATTTTTCACTGGGGAAAATATCGTTTGCGACAGACTGCCTCATTGTGTTTGCAGGTGCCATCCTGTTTGGTGATGTGGATGGGATCATTTATGGAATGATCGTAAACTTCCTTCTTGCCACAGTGATCGATAAGCTGATGTATGGTATCAATTCCGGCAAGATGGCGTTGATCGTAACGGAGCACGGAAAAGAAATCTGTGATGTGATCGATGCGACCTGCGAGCGTGGTTCTACCATATTGAAAGGACAGGGCGGCTACCGCTGCGAGGAAAAAGAAGTCGTTATGTGTGCGTGCAGCAATAAAGAAATGTATCTGGTGCAGCAGGCAGTAAAAGCGGCAGACCGGGACAGCTTTATTGTAATTTTGGAGTCCAATGAGGTGCACGGAGAAGGGTTCCGTATGCTTGAGATCGGAGAGTACCGGGAAAAGGCAGTGGAAGAGGCAGCAGAAAATCAACTACAGCTGGAAAAGAGAAATTAGTTGAAAAGAAAAAATAGAATAGGTATAATTTATGGTAAAAAGATAACGAAAAGAGCTTACCATAGAGGTGTAGGAAATGGAAGACATTGAAAAACTGTTAAAAGCGGGCAGACCAAAGCTGTGTGAGTGGTGTCTTGGACGGATGGTCTACATTGATAATGGAAAATACCGATGCCAGATCTGTGGACATGAGATGTACGATGATCTGGGAAAAATAAAACAATGTCTGGATCAATATGGTGCGATCAGTGCAGAAGAGATCGCAAAGTCGACCGGAGTGGCACTTGAGATTGTAGAAATGTGCATTAAAGACGGCAAAGTCGAAATGCCGACAGAAACCTTTCAATATAAGTGCGGCAGGTGCGGTTGCGGAATCCGGAGCGGAAGATTCTGCCAGAACTGTAAAAGGGAACTGGCAGGTGGATTAAAAGCAATGTTTGATTCCAAACCGTAAACTGGTATGGTTAAAAAAATAAAAACTGGTTATTTTGATAATGCCATTTTCCTGTATAATGCGAGATAACAAAAGAAAACAGGAGAATGGAGAGTAAGAAAATGCAGGAAAACAGATATGAATTAAACAGACAGCTGGCACAGATGTTAAAGGGTGGCGTCATCATGGATGTTACCACACCGGAGCAGGCAAAGATCGCAGAGGCAGCAGGTGCATGCGCAGTTATGGCACTTGAGCGTATCCCGGCGGATATCCGTGCAGCAGGCGGCGTTTCCAGAATGAGTGACCCGAAGATGATAAAAGGCATCCAGGATGCAGTTTCCATTCCGGTTATGGCAAAATGCAGAATTGGTCATTTCGTAGAGGCACAGATCTTAGAGGCGATCGAGATCGACTATATCGATGAGAGTGAAGTACTTTCTCCGGCAGATGATGTATATCATATCGACAAGACTGCATTTAAAGTACCATTTGTCTGTGGGGCAAAAGATCTTGGAGAGGCATTACGCCGTATTGCAGAGGGTGCATCCATGATCCGTACCAAAGGAGAGCCGGGTACCGGAGATGTTGTACAGGCAGTCCGTCATATGCGTATGATGAATTCTGAGATCCGCCGCATCCAGAATATGCGCCAGGATGAATTATTCGAGGCAGCGAAACAGCTTCAGGTACCATATGATCTGGTAAAATATGTGCATGAAGAGGGCAGGCTTCCGGTGGTCAATTTCGCAGCAGGCGGTGTGGCAACTCCGGCAGATGCAGCACTTATGATGCAGCTGGGAGCTGAGGGTGTATTTGTGGGTTCCGGTATTTTCAAATCCGGAAATCCGGCAAAACGTGCTGCAGCGATCGTACAGGCAGTAACAAACTATAAAGATGCCAAACTGATTGCAGAACTTTCCGCAGATTTAGGAGAGGCGATGGTCGGGATCAACGAGCAGGAGATCGCACTTTTAATGGCAGAAAGGGGCAAATAATGGCAGTTGGAATACTTGCATTGCAGGGAGCCTTTGCAGAACACGGAGCGATGCTTGACAAGATCGGGGCAGAACATTTTGAGATCCGGCAGAAAAAAGATTTAGACCGTCCGATGGATGCGCTGATCTTACCGGGTGGAGAGAGCACTGTAATGGGGAAGCTGTTACAGGAGAGCGGATTATATGACCCGATCCGGGAACGAATCGAGGATGGAATGGCAGTTTTTGGAACCTGTGCCGGTCTGATCTTACTGGCAAAGGAAGTGGAAGCAGATCAGTCTTATCTTGCCACAATGGATATCAGGGTAAAGCGGAATGCGTACGGCAGGCAGCTGGGAAGTTTTTATACGGAAGAAGAATTTAGGGGGATCGGGCAGATCCCGATGACTTTCATCCGTGCACCTTATATCGAAGAAGTAAGGGGAGAGGCAGAGGTACTTGCTGTTGTGGATGGCAAGATTGTTGCAGCGAAACAGGGCAGACAGCTTGTAACTGCATTTCATCCCGAGTTAAACGACAGTACGGCAGTCCATGAGTATTTCCTTAAAATGGCAGGGATCCGATAAAAAGGACGATAAGGGCGGCAGCTCCGGAGAAAACGGGGCAGCCGCTTTTTGTGTTTCAGGATAAGCAGACATTCTATTCTTTACTTGTAACCTTGCAAAAATGGTGGTAATCTAGTCTGGAAACTGACGGAAAGGAATTTGCAGATATGAAAGAATTTTTATATGGGATCATAGGGATCATTGCGGAGATCCACAGCAGGATCTTAAGCTTAAATGATGCATATGAATATAATTTTACCGACAAGGAACTGCACTTTCTTGTGATCGGTATTCTGGGCATGGCATTTATTTTCGTGGTATATCCGTTGTTCAAATGGCTGGCGAAGCACGACCATGTGATGGTGATCGCATGGATCTATGTATTTACGCTGATCATCGTGATCACGTTTGCCATAGAAATCGGACAGAAAGTGACGAATACCGGAAACATGGAATTTGCGGACATTATGTTTGGTGTCATAGGCTTTATTGTCATGTTCTTTATTTTTGGTGTAATACGGGAAATCTACAAAGGAATCTGCCATCTTATTTCAGGATCACTGGAAAAGAAGCAGAAACATGCAGGAAAACGAAGAAAACATGATGAAGTAGAAGATTTTTCAGACGAGGATTAGAAGAAGATGAGACAGATTGGAAAGAGATTGTTAGAGACACTGGTTGTTATATTGGGAAACTGCACTTACGCGCTTGGCGTGGCACTTTTTATCATGCCGGGAGGACTGATCACAGGAGGAACGACCGGTATCGCGCTGTTTGTCAATTATCTGGCTGGTGTACCGGTGACGGTGTTTGTACTGATATTTAATGTTACGATGTTTTTGATCGGATGGGCAGTGTTTGGATGGAAATTTGCTGCAAATACGATCGTGAGTACGTTCAGTTACCCGATCATACTGGAATTGCTCACAAGGTTTCTGGGAAACTACAAATTGACCGGTGATCTGATCTTATGCACGGTATTCGGAGGTATGCTGATCGGAGCCGGGATCGGAATTGTCATCCGCATGGGCGCATCCACCGGTGGTATGGATATACCGCCACTGATCTTAAACCGCTACTTCAAGATCTCTGTTTCAAAATCGCTGTATGTGTTTGATATGGTGATCTTACTGTTACAGGCATTTAAAAGCAGTGGCGAACAGATCTTATACGGCATCCTGCTTGTTATCATATACAGTACCGTACTGGATAAATGTCTGATGCTCGGAACGACAAAAATGCAGATCAAAGTCGTAAGTGAAAAGACCGAGGAGATCCGTGCTGTGATTTTAAAGGATATTGACCGTGGCGTGACATTGTTAAACAGTGAAACCGGATTTTTAAGAAAGGACACGATGATGCTTTTGACCGTGGTATCGATGCGGGAACTTGCCAGGACGGAAAAACTGATCCATGAGGTAGACCCGGAGGCATTTGTCATCATTAATAAGGTCAGCGAAGTATCAGGAAGAGGCTTTTCAAGCAAGAAGAGATATTTAAAACAGACCGGAGGAGCAGAAAACTAAAGGGGGGATCGAATGACACTGCAACAGCTAAGGTATGCACTGTGTGTAGCAGACTGCGGGTCCATGAACGAGGCGGGAAAACAGCTTTTTATTTCCCAGCCGAGTTTATCGGAGACAATCAAAGAACTGGAGACAGAAATCGGATTTGATCTGTTTGTGCGCTCCAACCGGGGCATCCTTGTGACACCGGAGGGGGAGGAGTTTTTAGGCTATGCGAGACAGGTCACAGAACAGTTTACCCTGCTTACTTCCCGCTATATCGATAAACAGGTCAAGGAAAAATTCAGTGTATCCATGCAGCACTATACATTTGCGGTCAAGGCGTTTGTGGAGACCGTAAAGCAGGCGGGGATGGAACAGTACGAGTTTGCCGCCCATGAGACGACGACTTATGATGTGTTAGAAAACGTGAAGAATTTCCGCAGTGAGATTGGAGTGCTCTATCTGAATGATTTCAATGAAAAAGTCATGGAGAAGATCATAAGAGAACATGGGCTGGAATTTATCGAGCTGTTTTCCTGTGACACTTACGTCTATCTCTGGTCAGGACATCCGCTGGCAGGGCAGGAGGTCATCTCGATGGAGGAGCTGGATGCGTATCCGTGCCTGTCGTTTGACCAGGGAGAACATCATTCCCTTTATCTGGCAGAGGAAATGAAGAGTACCTATGATTATAAAAGGCTCATCAAGGCAAACGACCGTGCCACGTTACTTAATCTGATGAGAGGATTAAATGCTTATACGCTCTGCTCCGGGATCATCTGCGAGGAATTAAACGGCAGTGATTACATGGCGATCCCGCTAAAGGAAACCGAGAAGATGCGCATCGGTTATGTGAAGCGGAAAGGGGCAAAAGTCAGTCATATCGGGAATATATATATAGAAGAATTGAAGAAATATCAGGAAAATGTGATGTAATTGGTTATAGGGAAAACCTATAACCAACTCAAGGTTTCCAATATTAACACTTTCTGAAATGACCTGCTATAATAAAGTCTATCAAATCAAGACAGAGCAGTCAAAGAAAGGAGAAATCAGATATGCGTATAGGATCTAAGACATACACAACAGTAACAAACATGATCATGACAGAGTCTATGCGAGACATGATGTGTATGTGCCGTATGGAGCGGTTTCGTGTGCGGAAAGATATCTGATTTTATGTGTTGATAGAAATGTAAAACAGGTGTTTCCGCATGGGAGCATCTGTTTTTTGCTGTATAGAAAATTCTTGTGTGAAAGAAAGGGGAACATGTATGGCAGCAATCGAGGTCAGACATCTCTATAAAAGATTTGAACAAAAAGGCGTGACCGTTGAGGCATTAAGCGATATCAACCTGACGGTTGAGCAGGGAGATATCTACGGCATCATCGGTATGTCGGGAGCAGGAAAAAGTACATTGGTACGATGTCTGAATTTCTTAGAGAAACCGACAGAAGGTCAGGTGCTGATCGGTGGACAGGAGCTTGGAACACTGACAGAAAAGGAACTGAGGGGACAGCGCAGTGATATCGCAATGATCTTTCAGAATTTTAACCTTCTGATGCAAAAGAGCGTACTTGACAATGTATGCTTTCCGATGCAGATTCAGGGAAAGAAAAAGAAAGAGGCAAGAGAACGGGCAAGAGAGCTGCTTAAGACGGTAGGGCTTTCGGAAAAGGAAAAAGCATATCCGGCACAGCTTTCCGGAGGACAGAGACAGAGAGTTGCGATTGCAAGAGCACTTGCATCCGATCCGAAGATCTTACTGTGTGATGAGGCAACCAGTGCCTTAGATCCGCAGACGACCGCTTCGATCCTTTCGTTATTAAAAGAGATCAACGAAAAACTTGGCATCACAATCGTGATCATTACACACCAGATGTCGGTCATCCGTGAGATCTGCAGTCATGTAGCGATCATTGAACATGGTGTGTTAGTGGAAGACGGACTGGTAGAGGACATTTTCTCTCATCCGAAATCAAAGGCGGCAAGGGAACTCATCTTAAGAGATCAGCCGGGCAATAACAATGCGCCTGTGGTAAGTGCAGTACAGGAGCGTATGCAGGGAGATAAAAAGATCCGAATCGTCTTTTCTGAAAATTCCGCATTTGAGCCGGTCATTGCCAATATGATCTTACAGTTTAAAACACCGGTCAATATTTTAAGAGCCGACACCAAAAATGTCGGTGGCGTTGCCAAGGGAGAGATGATCTTAGGGCTTCCAGAGGACAGGCATTTGCAGGTGGATATTGAGGAATACTTAAAAGAAAAAGGACTTGCAGTTGAGGAGGTGACCGAAGATGTGGAGTGAGCAGATCATTTTAATGCTGCTAGAGGGCATTAAGGATACACTTTATATGACATTGACATCAACACTGATCGGTTATGTGATTGGACTCCCAATGGGAATCCTTTTAACCGTGACAGATAAGGACGGCATTCATCCGAATGCAGCGATCTATAAGGTATTAGATGTGATCGCAAACCTGATCCGAAGCGTACCGTTTCTGATCTTACTGATCGTGCTGATCCCGTTTACCAGATTTCTGATCGGAAAAAGCTATGGACCGACAGCAACCATTGTACCGCTTGTCATAGCGGCAGCACCGTATATTGCACGAATGGTCGAATCTTCCTTAAAGGAAGTGGATACAGGTGTCATTGAGGCAGCACGTTCCATGGGAGCATCCAATTTTACCATTGTAACAAAAGTTATGTTAGTGGAGGCGCGTACCTCACTGATCGTAGGAGCAACAATTTCGCTCGGAACGATCTTAGGATATTCCGCCATGGCGGGAACCGTCGGTGGCGGTGGACTTGGAGATATCGCCATCCGTTATGGTTATACCAGATGGCAGACCGATATCATGATCGTGACGGTCATTTTACTGGTGATCTTATTCCAGATCTTCCAGACCGTCGGCATGAAGTTAGCGAGCAATTTAGATCGCAGAAAGTAAATGTGAACAATGTTTTTTAACATTTGTATAAACAAGGAGGCAAATCCGGCACAGCTTGCTGGGCATTGCTCCTGCAAGGGACGCATGCTATGCAGGCATAGCAGACATTTTGCTTCGCAAAACAAGGAGGATCATATTATGAAAAAAAGAGTACTTACAACAATCTTAGCAGGCGTTTTAGCGGTATCTACATTAGCAGGCTGCGGAAGCAGCAACAGCAGCGCAGCAGACAACAGCACCACTTCTGACAGCAACACAACAACAGCAGAAAGCAGTGATGCAGATAACAGTGCCACAGCAGAAAGTACAGAGGAGCCGATCGCGGCTGACACACAGACCGGAGAGGGCGGTACGATCACCGTAGCAGCTTCTGCAACACCACATGCAGAGATCTTAGAGGAAGCAAAGAAGATCCTTGCAGATCAGGGATGGGATTTAAAGATCACCGTTTTTGATGACTATGTGCTTCCAAATGAGGTAGTAGAGAGCGGCGAGTTTGATGCAAACTACTTCCAGCACATCCCATACTTAGAGAACTTTAATGAAGAAAAAGGAACACACCTTGTAAATGCAGGTGGTATCCACTATGAGCCATTCGGTATCTACCCGGGAACCAAAAAAGATTTATCTGAGTTAGCAGATGGTGACACCATTGCCGTACCAAACGATACCACAAACGAGGCAAGAGCTTTATTACTGTTACAGGATAACGGCATCATTACTTTAAAAGATGGCGCTGGATTAGAGGCAACTGTAAATGATATTGCTGAGAACCCACACAACGTAAAGATCGAAGAGCTTGCAGCAGAGCAGGTAGCAAGAGTTGCACCGGAAGTTGCATTCGTTGTATTAAATGGTAACTACGCATTACAGGCAGGTTATTCTGTTGCACAGGACTCTCTGGCATATGAGACCTCTGATTCCGAAGCAGCAAAAACCTATGTAAATGTTATCGCTGTAAAAGAGGGAAATGAAAACAACGCAGGCATCAAAGCTCTGGTAGATGTATTAAAATCTGATGAGATCAAACAGTACATCAACGATACCTATGACGGAGCTGTTATCCCATTCGAAGACTAATAAAACCAGAATAGTTTCGGCTGGAGAATTGCATATTTCTCATGTAAAATAAATACAGTTTTTCCAGTATCCGGTTAAAAAAATCTGATGTATATTAAAAAATAGCATCAGATTTTTTTTTGAATAGCAGAGGAGTGACAATATGTTTACTGAGAATAACACCATGAATGAAATTTTAAATACAGAGCCGGTCGGAAGGACAATCGGAAATCTGTTCCCGGGCTGTTTTATGGCGCGTGTGAGGGAGGAACACAGGGATCACACGATGGCGCAGATCGCGAAGGAAGATACGATGGAGTGGGGAGCTCCATTTTTAGTGGATGCGTTTTTAGAGTGTGCAAACCTGATCCTGGAAAATGCAAAAACCGGGAAATTCAAATACATCCCATTGTGGAGCGCAACAGAGGAAGCCACGAAGGAGGCGTTGCCGCACTGGAAAAACGGACTCCCGGATGCAAACTTAAATACGGAGGAAGGTGTCTGGCTGTTTACCGGAGATCCGGCTGTGGACAATGAGGCTTTTGCACATACCGCTGGCAGTGCATCCATCCCGCCGTATCAGTCAGTTGCCATTTCAGAAGAAAAAAGAAAGACAAAAGGGCAAAAACCGGCAGTGATCTTTTGCCCGGGCGGTGGCTATGAGATGGTGTCTTTTTATAATGAGGGACTCCAGCTGGCACAGCGGATGGAACGGGACGGCGGTTACAAGGCATTTATCTTATGCTATCGGATCCGTCCGAATTACTATCCATTGCCGCAGATGGATCTGGCAAGAGCCGTGATGTATGTGCGTGCACATGCGACAGAATATCAGGTCGATCCCAATCGGATCGTGGTCGTGGGAGCATCTGCGGGCGGTCATCTCTGCGCGAGTGAGGCGGTACTCCATGAAGAATTAAAGGAAAATGTACTGAAAAACCTTGCAAAATTTGAAAAAACTGCTATGGTAGAACAATATAGAAACGTTTCTGCCAGACCGGATGCCGTTGGATTATTATATCCGGTCATCAGCTTTACCAGGGAATATCACGAGGGGAGCTACCGTTATAACACCAATGAAAAACCGGGGCTGCGTGAAAAATTATCGGTGGAGGCGCATATCACACCGGACTATCCGGTGACCTATGCGTATGCCAATGCAGATGACGGCTGTGTGCCGGCAAGCAATACTGCGCGTTTGAATGAGGCATTAGAGAAAGCGGGCGTAAAACATCTGTGTGAGATCTATCCAACCGGAGATCACGGGATCGGGCTTGGCTATCATACCTCCGCGAAAATGTGGAGCGAAAACATGCTTGCCTTTTTTGACAAAAATCTGTAATAACAGCATGGGCGAATCCCGGACGGTACTGGCAGGAAACAGGGAGAGGAAAACCAGATATGTTACAGGATATCAATGAAATTTCAGATGGAAAAACATACGGTGCACAGGATATGGCGCGTGTCGGATGCAGTGATTGTGCGGGCTGTCACAGCTGTTGTGAACAGATGGGAGATACGATCTTTTTAGACCCGTATGATGTCTTTCGCCTGACTACAGCACTTGGACAGACATTTGAGGAACTGTTAAACGGAGCGCTGGAACTTCATGTGGAGACGGGCGTGATCGTTCCGAACCTGAAAATGAGAGAGGCAGACAGCCAGTGCTATTTTTTGAATGAGCAGGGAAGGTGCACCATACATGCGCACAGACCGGGGCTGTGCCGGGTGTTTCCGCTTGGCAGGATCTATGAGGAAGACGGGATCTCCTATTTTCTGCAGAAAGATGGCTGCAAAAAAGACAACCGGACGAAAGTAAAAGTCAGCAAATGGCTGGATACACCGGAACTGAAACGCTATCATCGTTTCCTTGTGGACTGGCACGGCGCAAAAAAACAGATCGAGGAAATGGTCACGGCAGGAGAGGATGTAAGACAAATTAACCTGTTGCTGCTCAATCTGTTTTTTGTAAAGCCATATGAGGCAGAGCACGATTTTTACGAACAGTTTTATGAGCGGTTTGCCCAGTTTGGTCAGGTGATGGGAACCGGGCACAAATAAGAAAATGCGGCATACTATGATTATGAAAAATAAAAGTGATGGTATGCGATGTATTGTCAGAATAGAATGGTGCACACGATAAAAGCGGGCGATTCGCTCTACAAACTGGCGAGACAGTATGACACGACAGTGACAGAACTGATCCTGGGCAATCCGGGGGTCAATCCCTATAATTTACAGATCGGGATGCGGCTGATGGTCTGCCCGGGTGAGCGGTATGAACCACCTGCACAGGAGGGCATGACAGGCGGAATGCGGCCGGGAATGAGTGGAGACAATGCAGGAAACAGTGGCAGCAATGCCGGTGGTGCGAATATGCCGCAGGAACCGATGGAAATGATGCAGTCGCTGCAGGAGAGGATGAGGTTAGCGTGGCTGTCGCATGTGTACTGGACCAGGATGTATCTGATGAGTGTGGCAAGTGATGGAAAGGATCAGCAGGAGACAGAGGAACGTCTCTTAGAGACCGCAGATGAGATTGTGGATGTCTTTGCATCCCGTCTTCCGGTCAATGTGGTAAGGCAGTTGCGCAATCTGCTCATCGAGCATATTGAGATTGGCGGAGAGATCATACAGGCGTTAAAAACCGGAAATATGGAAAACTATGACGGACTGGTCAAAGAATGGTACTCCAATGCAAATCAGATCGCAACGCTGCTTGGAGAACAGAATCCATTTTTTGCCGGAAGAGATACCAGAAATATGCTGCTCAACCATCTGGATCTGACCAGGGAGGAGATCGAGCAGCAGATCAATGGCGCGTATGCACAGAGTATTGACACGTTCCGCGATATCGTAGATCAGACAGTGAAAATGGCAGATTTTTTCAGCCAGGGATTGCTTGCAAGGTAAAAAAACGTATTTTTTGTAAAAAATGATTTGACGGAGAAACCATTTGTGATAAGATATATTCGTTAATCCTTGTAGAATAATGGATGTAAGTAAGGTAATTGGAGGAGCAGAAGAGATGATAAAAGTTGTGAAGTTTGGCGGAAGCTCATTGGCAAGCGCAGAGCAGTTCGCAAAGGTCGGAAAAATAATCAATGCAGACAAAGAACGCAGATATGTCGTACCGAGTGCACCTGGAAAACGGAATGCAAAGGATACGAAGGTAACTGATATGCTTTATGCATGTTATGATCTGGTAGAAGCAGATCAGGATTTCCGTGTTGCATTGATGAAGATCAAGGATCGTTATGACACAATTATCAACGGATTACATCTGAAATTATCCTTAGAGGAAGAATTTAAAAAGATCACAGAGAATTTCAAAAATAAAGCAGGCGTGGATTATGCCGCTTCCCGTGGAGAATATTTAAACGGTATCATCATGGCAAACTATCTCGGATATGAGTTCGTAGATGCAGCCGAGGTGATCTTCTTTGATGAAGAGGGCAACCTTGATGCAGAAAAAACCGATAAGGTACTGGGAAAGCGTCTGGCAAAATTAGAGAGAGCTGTTGTTCCGGGATTTTACGGAATGGGTGCAGACGGAAGAGTCAAGACCTTCTCAAGAGGTGGTTCAGATGTAACCGGTTCAATCGTTGCCAAGGCAGTACGGGCAAGCGTATATGAGAACTGGACCGACGTTTCCGGTTTCCTCGTAGCAGATCCACGCATCATTGACAAACCGGCAGCCATCAAGACCATTACCTACCGCGAGCTAAGAGAGCTTTCCTACATGGGAGCAAGCGTATTGCATGAAGATGCTGTATTCCCGGTAAGAAAAGCCGGTATTCCGATCAACATCAAAAATACGAATGCACCGGAGGATGAGGGAACCTGGATCGTAGAGAGTACCTGTCATCAGTCTAAATACACAATTACCGGCATCGCGGGAAAGAAAGGATTTGTATCCGTCAACATTGATAAGGATATGATGAACTCCGAAGTCGGATTTGGAAGAAAAGTACTTTCTGCATTCGAAGAGAATGGAATTTCTTTTGAGCATATGCCATCCGGTATCGATACGATGACGATTTTTGTGCATCAGCCGGAGTTTGAAGGAAAAGAGCAGTCCGTTATTTCTGCCATCCATCGTCTGGCACATCCGGACAGCATTGAGTTAGAGGGAGACCTGGCACTGATCGCAGTCGTTGGACGTGGAATGAAATCCACCCGAGGAACAGCAGGAAGGATCTTCTCCGCACTGGCACATGCCAATATCAATGTCAAAATGATCGACCAGGGATCTTCCGAGCTGAACATCATCATCGGTGTCAGCAACGCAGATTTTGAGAATGCGATCCGCGCGATCTATGATATTTTTGTGATGACACAGTTATAAAGAAGAACAAAACAAAGGCGACATCGTATGAGTTTCATTCGATGTCGCCTTTTAAACTATTTCGTCCATGGGACTATACCTCGTTTCTTTTGTTTTGGAACTTCTGTTCTAAATTGGACTTCTTCGTCTTTTCTCAAATTAGAATATCTGCTTCTGTGACAACTGGAACTGTATCATATCTGAATGTTAGGTTCTGATACTAATTCATATCTCCCGTCTTGGGAATGTCATGCCCTTCTTCTCTGATCAAAAACGAATGCGATTAAGTTTTTGGTGGACTGTACCTCACTTTCTTTAAATTTTTTTGAGTTAAAGTTACGTTTCTGGTGGACTCACCCTTTCTTTTTATTTTGTTCTCCTTTGTTTTTGTTAAGTTTATTGTATCTGATAAAATGAAAAAAATCAAGCATAAATTAAAAATATTTTTAAATATTTTGAAAGAAGATTTATAATTACATAAAAATAATATAATATTCAGAAAATATATACAATGTAAAAAACAGGTAAAATAGTATTCCGTTTACACCAAGAAGAGGTTCCTTCCATATAATAAAGAGAAGGGAGCGTTATACGCAGGTAGATGCGTAGAAATGGGGATCATATGAACAAACAGACCATTCTTCTGATTAGTGATATGCGTCAGGTGTACCTGGCAGAGATACTGACTAAAAAGGGACACAATGTGCGCTGCCTGGATATCAGAAATAAAGAGACTGCAAAAGAGCAGTTAGAGAAATTAAAGGATTTTCTTACCGAAGCTGATCTGTTAGTATTACCGATACCGGTATCGAAGGTGCCGGAAACAAATAGATTAAATGACATTTTAAACAAAAACCTGTTAAAGGAGACTGCAGTTGCCGGAGGCTGTTTTTCAAAGGCACAGAGGGAACTTCTGACCGGAAGGGATATCCGTTGCCTTGATTTTATGGAGGATGCGGTCGTGACCGAGGAAAATGCAGTGGCTACCGCAGAGGGAACGATCGCAGAGCTGGTCAATAACAGTCCATATAATATAGAAGAGGCAAAGATCATCGTGACCGGATACGGCTTCTGCGGAAAGGCGATCGCAAAGAGGCTCAAGGCATTGGGCGCGCGGGTGACTGTACTGGCAAGGCGCAGGGATGTGCGCAAACTGGCAAAACAGGACGGTTTTTATGCGGCTGATTTTGCTTTTGGACCGGAGGAAGCGATGGGTGCGGCAATGCTGGTCAACACGGTTCCGGCACCGGTCGTGACACACACCATCATAAGGGAACTCCCGAGAGATGCGTACATTGTGGATATCGCATCCGGGGAAGGCGGGATCGATTTTGAATGTGCAAAAGAGTTTGGCATCCGTGCGGATCATGTACTTGGGATTCCCGGAAAATATGCACCGAAAGAGAGTGCATATATTTTAGAGCGGTCACTGGAACGTTTTATCAGAAATGTGGCTTCCGAAACGGAAAATCGGGAGAGGAGGGCATAATGGATTTTTCGAAATATAATATAGGATTTGGAATTACCGGTTCTTTTTGTACCTTTGCAAAGGCGAGAAAAGAAGTAGAACATCTCTGTGACATGGGGGCAAATGTGATACCGGTCTTTTCATTCCAGGCACAGAAATGTGATACCAGATTTGGCAGTGCGAAAGAGTATGTGGAGGGGATCTGTGAGATTACCGGAAATGAAGGCATCAGGACGATACCGGCAGCGGAGCCGATCGGACCAAATAACTTCCTCGATATCATGGTCATCGCACCCTGTACCGGAAATACGGCGGCAAAACTGTGCAACGGCATTATCGATACGCCGGTTCTGATGGCGGCCAAAGCACATATGCGGAACGGAAAACCGCTCGTCATAGCGATCTCCACCAATGATGCACTCGGAGCAAATTTTAAGAACATTGGCATGCTGATGAATATGAAACAGATCTATTTTGTCCCGTTTGGGCAGGATAACCACAAGAGCAAACCGAATTCACTGGTCGCAAAGATGGAACTTTTACCGGATACCATAGAATATGCACTGGAGAGAAAACAGATCCAGCCGGTTCTGCAGAATCCGGTATAAATGATCTTGCCGCGTATTAGTTTGACTATAATAAGAACCCTATTATGGTCAAACTAATACGCGGCAAGATATTTAAGTGTGCAGCCGCTTTTGCACGGCACAAGTAGAGACGGGTTTAGTTGCTCTGCCTGGATGCCTCATATGCTTCACGGCAGGCGCGTGCAAGCTGGTCGCCACAGGATGTGGAGCGCATGCCGCAGTGGATACCACCGATCTTTTCCTCAACCTGCTCAACGGTAAGCCCCTCTACAAGTTTTGGAATTGCCTGTAAATTACCATTGCAGCCTCCGGTAAATTTAACATTGTGTACGATATTGCCATCTAATTCTAATTCGATTAAAGTGGAACAGGTTCCCTTTGTTTTGTAAGTGTAAGTCATATTCATTCCTCCTATGTGAAAGAGTATATACACAGAAATGCAGTTTTTCAAGCGGTATTTTAGCATAGTTAATAAAAAATTCACAAAACATTTACGGCTATTTTTATTGTGGTAATGTATGAAAAGTGTTACAATGTGGATATTGTGCGAGACGTGGCTCGCAAATTTGAGAGGCGAATACAGGAATAAGGAGTTTCTATGAGTGCATTAACAAAAATCTTCGGTACGCACAGCGAGAGAGAATTAAAAAGAATTTACCCGATCGTTGACAAGGTAGAATCTTACCGTGATACGATGGCTGCGCTGTCGGATGAAGAATTAAAAAACAAGACAAAAGAATATAAAGAACGACTTGAAAAAGGAGAAACCCTGGATGATCTTCTGCCGGAAGCATATGCGACCGTGCGTGAAGCTGCAAAGCGTGTGCTTGGTATGGAACATTACCGTGTGCAGATCATCGGTGGTATCATTTTACATCAGGGACGTATCGCTGAGATGAGAACCGGTGAAGGTAAGACCCTGGTTTCTACACTTCCTGCTTACCTGAATGCGCTGGAAGGAAAAGGTGTCTGCATCGTAACAGTCAATGATTATCTGGCAAAGCGTGATGCGGAGTGGATGGGACAGGTTCATGAGTTCCTCGGTTTAAAAGTCGGTGTTGTATTAAACGAGATGACAAACGATGAACGCCGTGATGCCTATAACTGTGATATTACTTACGTTACCAACAACGAGCTCGGATTTGATTATCTGAGAGACAACATGGTAATTTACAAAGAGCAGCTCGTACAGAGAGGACTTCACTATGCGATCATCGATGAGGTCGACTCCGTATTGATCGATGAGGCGCGTACACCGCTTATCATTTCCGGACAGAGCGGAAAATCAACCCGTCTGTATGAGGCATGTGATATCCTTGCAAAACAGATGAAACGTGGCGATGATGTGCCGGAGTACTCCAAGATGGATGCCATCATGGGCGTGGAGCAGGAAGAGAACGGAGACTTCATTGTCAATGAGAAAGATAAAGTCGTAAGCCTTACACAGGAAGGTGTGAAAAAAGTCGAGCAGTTCTTTAAGATCGACAACCTTGCAGATGCGGAGAACTTAGAGATCCAGCACAACATTATCCTTGCACTGCGTGCACACAATTTAATGTTCCGCGATCAGGATTATGTGGTAAAAGATGATCAGGTTATGATCGTAGACGAGTTTACCGGACGTATCATGCCGGGACGTCGTTATTCCGATGGTCTGCATCAGGCGATCGAGGCAAAAGAGCATGTGAAGGTAAAACGTGAGAGCAAGACACTTGCAACGATCACGTTCCAGAACTTTTTTAATAAATTCGAGAAGAAATCGGGAATGACCGGTACTGCGCTGACCGAGGAAAAAGAGTTCCGTGATATCTATGGCATGGATGTGATCGAGATACCGACCAACCGTCCGGTACAGCGTATCGATAAGCAGGATGCTGTATATAAGACCAAGAAAGAGAAATATCATGCAGTTGTTGAGGAAGTAAAAGCAGCACATGCAAAAGGACAGCCAGTCTTAGTTGGTACGATCACGATTGATATTTCCGAGACGATCAGTGACCTGTTAAAGAAAGAGGGTATCCCACATACCGTATTGAACGCAAAATTCCATGAGAAAGAGGCAGAGATCGTTGCCGGAGCCGGTGTGCATGGTGCCGTTACGATCGCAACCAACATGGCAGGTCGTGGTACGGATATCAAGCTGGATGACGAGGCAAAGGCAGCTGGCGGACTTAAGATCATCGGTACTGAGCGGCATGAGTCAAGACGTATTGATAACCAGTTACGTGGACGTGCCGGACGTCAGGGAGACCCGGGTGAGTCCCAGTTCTTCATTTCTCTGGAGGACGATCTGATGCGTCTGTTTGGTTCTGAGAAGCTGATGGAGATCTTCAATACGTTGGGAGTTCCGGAAAACGAACAGATCCAGCATAAGATGCTTACCTCTGCGATTGAGAAAGCACAGACCAAGATCGAGGGTAATAACTTTGGTATCAGAAAGAATCTGTTAGAGTATGATCAGGTCATGAATGACCAGAGAGAGATCATTTACGCAGAGCGTCTTCGTGTATTAAACGGAGAGAATATGCGCGATGTGATCTTCAAGATGATCACAGACCGTGTGGAGAGCTGTGTAGATACCTGCATTTCTTCGGATATTCCAAAAGAAGAATGGGATTTAAATGAATTAAACCAGTTATTGACTGACCTGATCCCATTAAAACCGGTAAGTGCAGAGGATGTGGATTCCGTTAAGAATGAAAAAGAACTCAAACATCTGTTAAAAGAGCGTGCAGTCAAACTGTATGAGGCAAAGGAGACTGAGTTCCCGGAGCCGGAGCAGTTCAGAGAGTTAGAGCGCGTTGTCTTATTAAAAGTGATCGACCGCAAATGGATGGATCATATCGACGATATGGATCAGTTACGTCAGGGGATCGGACTTCAGGCATACGGACAGCGTGATCCGCTGGTAGAGTACAAGATGGCAGGATTTGATATGTTTGATGACATGATCGCAAATATCCAGGAAGACACCATCCGTCTCTTATATCATGTAAAGATTGAAGAAAAAGTAGAGCGTGAGCAGGTTGCCAAGGTAACCGGAACAAACAAGGATGACTCAGCCAACACACCAAAGAAACGTGCAGCGGCAAAGGTATATCCAAACGATCCATGTCCTTGCGGCTCAGGCAAAAAATATAAACAGTGCTGTGGCAGAATGGCATAATGACAGTATCATGAATTAAAAAGGAGGGCTTTTGACTGCTCTCCTTTTTCTGAAAAATAAAACAAAGAACAGGGAGGAAAATACAATGTATCAGACAAGAAATGTGACAGAGGAAATCGTATGGGTTGGAGCAAGTGACAGAAGACTGGCTCTGTTTGAAAACATATTCCCGATCCCAAGGGGTGTTTCTTATAATTCTTATGTATTGTTAGATGAAAAAACCGTGTTACTCGATACGGTGGATGCTTCCGTAGCAGGGCAGTTTTTTGAAAATCTTGAGCATGTGTTAGCGGACAGAACTTTGGATTATCTGGTTGTAAACCATATGGAACCGGATCACTGCGCCATGATCGCTGACATTGTGAGAAGATACCCGGATGTAAAAGTTGTGGGAAATGCAAAAACATTTGGCATGATGAAACAGTTCTTTGGGACAGACTATGCAGAGCGCGCCATTGTGGTAAAAGAGGGCGACACGCTTGCAACCGGAGCACATACGCTGCATTTTGTGATGGCACCGATGGTACACTGGCCGGAAGCAATGGTAACTTATGATGATAAGGACAAGGTGTTATTCTCAGCGGATGGCTTTGGAACATTTGGCGCGTTAAACGGTAATATTTTTGCAGATGAAGTGGATTTTGACCGGGACTGGCTGGATGATGCCAGACGTTATTATACCAATATTGTTGGTAAGTATGGCGCATCCGTGCAGGCATTGCTGAAAAAGGCAGCGGGGCTTGAGATTGCTGTGATCTGTCCGCTGCATGGACCAATCTGGAGAGAAAATCTCGGCTATATCTTAGAAAAATATCAGAAGTGGAGCACCTATGAGGCAGAGGAGAAAGCCGTTGTCATCATGTATGCGTCCATGTATGGAGATACCGCTTCCGCGGCAGATGCACTTGCCGGTGCGCTCTCCGAGCGTGGCATCCGCAAAATAGCGGTGTATGATGTTTCCAATACCCACGTTTCCGAACTGATCAGCGAGATCTTCCGCGCCAGCCATCTGGTATTTGCAGCACCGACCTATAACGGAGGCATTTATCCGGTAATGGAAAATCTGCTTTCCGATATGAAAGCGCTGGCAGTACAGAAAAAGACGGTGGCACTGATGGAGAACGGAACCTGGGCAGCTATGGCGGCAAAACAGATGCGGGAAAAACTTTCCGAATTGAAAGAGGTTACGGTATTAGATACCCAGGTGACGATAAAATCGGCAATGCTTGCTGACCAGAGAGCGGAACTGGAAGCATTTGCGGATGCGATCGTACAGACGATGTAAAAAGTCAGAAATGGAGAAAACTATGTATAAACTTGCCATTGTAGAAGATAACAGAGAGGCTGCAGAAAAGTTATCCTCTTTTTTGGAGCGTTATGCGCAGGAACATCAAGAAACATTTGAAATAAAAGTTTTTGGTGATGCACTGGATTTTCTGAATGACTATCGAATGGTTTATGACGTTGTTTTTATGGATATTGAGCTTCCGGGAATGAACGGGATGGAAGCTGCACGCAGAATGAGAAAGCTCGACCAGAAAGTGGTACTGGTATTTGTAACCAATATGGCGGGCTTTGCGGTAAAGGGATATGAGGTAGGTGCAGCAGATTATCTGGTCAAACCGGTGCATTATGGAGATTTTGAATTAAAGTTAAAGCGGATCCTGGCGCGGTATCAGGAGGCGGAAGAGGCAATTCTGGTAGTGCGCCAGAGCGGTTATATACGGCTTCTGTTAAGAGAGATCCGCTATATTGAAGTACAGGGACACAAACTGTTATATCATACAGAGGAAGGCGTGGTGGATGGCAGTGGAACCCTGCTTGAGACGGAGGAAAAATTAAAAGACAAAGGATTTTTACGATGTAATAAATGTTATCTGGTCAATCAGAGACATATTACCGGAGTGAATGGATATACCTTAATGATGACCGGTGGAGAGGAACTCCAGATCAGTCGTCCACGTAAAAAGACATTTATGACGGAACTGGCAGAGGTAATGGGGAAGGATAATGTGTTATGAGTTTGGTGCAGTTGTTTTTCCAGAATAATGGATATGTGTTTGAAATCTTATTGTCTGCGGCGTTTTTTACCTGGGGAGGGGAACGCCGCAGATGTTTTGCGTTAAGAGTGATTACTGTTTTAGCCGGGATGCTTGCAGTGTCGGTATTGTGGAGCCTGATCCCGTTTGACAATGCGTGGATCGAGAGCCTGCGCACGGTTGCATTCTTTTTCCTCTGTATTGGCGGAGTTCTGTTCTGTTATCATTTTGTATTTGTGGAGGCGGCATTTTATGTTACAGCCGCAGGGGCCTCACAGCATTTCTGCTACAAAGCAGTGCGGACACTCCTGATGCCGTTGTGGAACGGAGGACTGCAGAGCGAACTGACCCTTGATATCGGTTATTTTTTTCTGGCAGCAGTACTGGAAATTGGCTTTGGCATTTTTTTTGGAAAGCGGCTGCGGAGAGAAAGCGGCAGTGCTTTCAGCAGTTCGCCGGCGGTGTTGTCACTTTTGATCGGAATGCAGCTCTGTACGAATTTTTTCCAGAACCTGTTCGATCGGTATGCGGTGGGGATCGGGCCATACACGGTATTTAACCTGTTTGATATGATCTGCTGTCTGTTTTTACTGACCTTACAGTGTGAGATCACACGAAATGAAAAAGAACAGGAGAGCAATGCGATCATGCAGCATATGCTTTATCAGCAGAAACAGCAGATGAAACTGTCCAGAGAAACGATCGACCTGATCAATATCAAGTGCCATGATATCAAGAATCAGATCGCTTCGATTGGAAATCATATCTCAGAGGAGGAACTGGCGGAATTAAACCGTGCGATCAGTATCTATGATACAGCGTTTAAGTCGGGAAATGAGGCACTTGATGTCCTTTTAATGGAAAAATTCATGCAATGTGAGAATAAAAAGATCCGTTTGGACTGCATGATGGAGGGAGAACTTCTCTCTTTTATGAAGCAGTCAGATATCTATTCCCTGTTTGGAAATGCGATCGATAATGCGATCGAGGCAGTGGAAAAGCTGACCGATGAGGAGAAACGCTGTATCAATATCCGTGTGAAAGAGAGCAGGGGAATGATCATGATCCATTTTGAAAATTACCACATGGGTGTGGTGTCATTTGATGATGGACTGCCGGAGACGACGAAGAAGGACAAACGGTATCATGGATTTGGAATGAAGAGCATCCGCATGATCACGGAAAAATATCACGGATATCTGTCGGCAGGCTCGAAAGATGGAATTTTTTTCTTGAATATTTTATTGCCGATTGCAAAATAAGTCACAAAAAAGACAGTTCATGCAAAAGGCATTGTCTGGATTTCAAAAAGCTGATAACCTTTTCTCAACGAAACAAAGGAGGAGAAGAGTATTATGTTTAAGAAATCCAATGTATGGCGTGGAGTAGGAACCACATCCGCATTATTTCTGACCATTTCATTACTGGCAGGAAATATCCTTGAGACCTACCGGACTTCGGTAGATGCTTTCGTAGGAACAAGAAGCCAGGTGACTGTGACAGATGGTGCAGAGGATGCGTGGACCTACAAGTCAGAATTTACGACTGCCAGGGAAGCGTATGAGGGCTTTCAGGAACTGGCAATCCGTACCTCTCAGGAGACATTCGCACTTCTGAAAAATGATAACAGCGCATTGCCACTGGCAAATGACGCAAAAATCACATTATTTGGTGTCCGAAGCTACGCCCCGGTGTATGGTAATTCCGGCGGTAGTGTACCGGATGGTAAATCTACAGTACAGATCTTTGATGCATTTGAGCAGAGAGGCTTCCAGCTAAACCCGTCCATGTTATCTGCGTATGAGGCATTTTTTGCAGACAAAGAATGGACAACCCCGCAGTTTGGTGGTGGTATTCTTCCAACTTATGAGGAGATCACAGCTTATGACGATCCACACGAACTGACACTGGATGATCTGAAAAGCTTAAATTCAGATTATAATTCCCAATATGATGAATACAATGATGCGGCGATCGTTGTTGTTGGCAGACCTGGCGGAGAAGGTGGCGAAGGCTATTATCCTGGCGAGGAAGGCAGGGCAGACGGCGTTGAGACCGTGACAGGAAACATCTTAAGTCTCAGTGACGAAGAGATGGAGATCATTAACGAGGCAAAAGCAAACTTTGATAAAGTGATCGTACTTGTCAATGCGACCAACCCGATGGAGATCGCAAATCTGGAGGATGATCCGGATATCGATGCGATCCTCTGGATCGGTTATCCGGGTGCCTATGGTTTCTATGGTGTTGCTGATGTATTAAACGGAACCGTTTCTCCATCCGCACATTTAGGTGATGTATTTGCAAAGAACAGTGCATTAGCACCGGCAATGCAGAACTATGGAAATATCCCATGGGAGAATGCGAGCGATTTTGCAGAGGCAGCAAATGTCAACTCTTATCTGGTAGAGGCAGAGGGCATTTACACCGGTTATCGTTACTATGAGACGAGATATGCAGACATTGTCCTTGGAAATGGTGGTGCAGAGGCATCCGCAGGAACATACGCAAACGAAGACGGAACGGTTTCTGATACCGATGGAACCTGGGACTACAGCAATGAGGTAGTATATCCGTTTGGCTATGGACTTTCCTATACGACCTTTGAGCAGACGATGGACTCTGCTGTGATCGCAGAAGATAAAAAGACAGCAGAAGTTACGGTAACAACAAAAAATACCGGCGATGCAGCAGGCAAGGCAGTTGTGCAGGTATACGCACAGACTCCATATACAGATTATGACAGACAGAATCAGATCGAAAAGTCAGCTGTACAGCTGATGGACTTTGAAAAGACACAGACGCTTGAACCGGGAGAGAGCCAGACGATCACGATGAATATCGATCTTTCCAATCTGGCAAGCTACGATGCAAACAGTGCAAAAACCTATATCGTAGATCCGGGCACTTATTATCTGGCGATCGGAACAGATGCCCATGATGCGTTAAACAATATCCTTGCAGCACAGGGCAAGACAACAGAGGATGGCATGACGGCAGATGGAGATGCCGGAAAATCCTATACCTGGAACTGGGATGGAGAAGTAGACAACCAGACCTTTGCAGTCGGCAAAAATGGTACAGAGATCACAAATGCGGTTTCTGACGGAGATTACTCCATGGATATCAATTCCTTTATCCCGGATACCGTAACTTACCTTTCCAGAAGTGACTGGAACGGAACTTTCCCGAAGACAATATCAGGATTATCTGCAAATGAAACACTTTCCAGATTGCTTGGAGATGATCTTATCGAGTTAAAGACAGACGATGACACATCAGACCTGATCTTTGGGGATACCACAAGTGACCTGACGATCAATGATTTAAAAGGTGCAGATTTTGATGATCCGCGCTGGGATGAGCTGATCAATAAAGTAACCGTTGATGAGTTTTTGAATTTTGCAGGAAACGCATTCCATAATATCGCAGCGATCCCATCCGTCGGACTGATGCAGTATACCGCTGATGACGGTCCAAACGGATCCGATTCCCATTATCTGACAGAAGGATCTTATCAGGGCGTTCCGTATGAAGATGCAGCAGATTATGATTATGGAACCCGTGTTGGTGTAACACCACAGAATATCGCATATAGCTGGAACAAAGAACTGGCATATGAAAATGGAGAGATCACACTGGGTGAGAGTACGCTGGTATTAAATCTTCCGATCATGATCGGACCTGGTATGAATATCCATCGTCACGCATACAACAGCCGTGGAGCGGAGTATTATTCAGAAGACCCGATCCTGACGGGATACATCGGAAGTGCAGTCATTCAGGGGGCACAGTCCAAGGGAACTCTGGTCAACATCAAACATGCAGCATTTAACGATCAGGAGATCAACCGTTCCGGAATCGCAGTCTTTATGAATGAGCAGAAAGCGAGAGAGTTAGAACTTCGTGGACTGCAGCAGGCATTTGAAGCAAACGGAAAACCGGCATCTTTTGAAGCAGATGAGACAAAAGCAGATACTTATACAGAAGGCGCAAGAGGCGTTATGAGTTCCTATAACCGTATTGGTGCAGTCCCATCCAGTGCAAATGCAGGAGTTCAGGTTCAGATCATGCGTAATGAGTGGGGCTTTAAAGGTTACAATGTAACCGACTTCACCGGAGTTGCATTAAAGGCATCCCCGAAAGAATCCATCCTTGCAGGAACCACTGCATTCTGTGGATTTGGAACCAGTGATGAGATCACCTACTGGAGCGGAGACGCATTAAAGGGAGACCGTGAGATGCTTCTGGCAGTAAAACAGAATCTTCATTATCTGTTATATGCTCTGGCAAACAGTGCAGCAATGAACGGGATCAATGAGACCACACACAGTGAAAATGTGATGACCTGGTGGAGAGCAGCTTACATTTCCTGCATCACAGTATTTGCAATCCTTATCGTATTGAGTGCAGTATTCTATGCAATAAGCCGGAAAAAACAGTCCGGGCTGGCTGCAGAAAGGAAGGAAGACCATGAAAAAGGCAATCAGTAAATCCAATTTAATCCTATGGGGTGCGGCAGCTGCCGCCCTCGTGGGAATGATCATTTATATTGTGACATCAGTCACCGGATACCTTGCAACATCAGCCATGAATCCATTGCCGGTCATCTGCACGGTGGCAGCGATCATCATTGCAGCTGTGGCAGCCGTACAGGAGGAAAAGATCCCATCTGTTCCATATGATATTTTACTGGTCGGGATCAGTGTATTATTGCTGATCAGCTTTTATTACTTTATTCTGGGACGGGTATCATTAGCCGCAGACGTTTATTTCATTCCGGTCAACTATCCGGCATCAGAGGCAACCGCATTACATATTTCCATTGTTGGTGCAGTGTTCTATCTGATCGCAGATATCATTCTGATCGTGACAACATTTACGAAAAAGAAAGCAAACGTATGATGGCAGAAGACGAGGTCAAAAACCCGCCCTTAAAAAAGGGGCGGGTTGCCTTGGTTATGCGAGGAGCGGGATACATCGGATAAAAAGGGAAAGGATGAAACGGTTATGAAGGCAGTCTCATGGAATGACGGATGGACGGTAAAAAGGATAAATGAGGCGGGTGAGGGAAAGCCGGTACGGATCCCACATGATGCCATGCTGGGAGAAAAAAAGAGTGCGGATGCACCGGGCGGCACGAATACTGGATGGTATGAGGGATTTGATTATCTCTATGAGAAACGGTTTGTTCCGGGAAAAGAATATGAAAATAAAAAAATGATCCTGGAATTTGAGGGCGTATATCACAATGCGGAGGTCTGGGTCGGCGGGGAAAAAGCTGCCTATCGTCCTTACGGGTATACAAATTTCTATGTGGATGTGACAGAACTTTTCCGGATCGGAGAGGAAAATCAGATATGTGTGATCGCCAGAAATGCCGATCAGCCGAACAGCCGCTGGTATTCCGGTGCCGGGATCTATCGTCCGGTTACACTCTGGGTAGGGGATGAAGTATATATTCCGGTCAATGGAGTGAAAATAAGAACCATTTCCGTAAACCCTGCGCGAGTGGAAGTGCGGGTAAAAACCAATGTGAAAGCACCGGTTTTGATCGAGATCTTTGATCCTTCCAAAAAGGAAACGGTGATCTGTTCCCGGAAAACAGTCTGCGAGGGAGAGGTGGCAGAAGTATTTGAAATCCCAGATGCAAAACTGTGGAATGTCGATACTCCATTTTTGTATCAGTGCAGGGTAACAGCCGGAATAGACGTGGTATGGGAACACTTTGGCGTCCGCAGACTGACATGGGGGGAAGAAGGCATTCTGTTAAATGGCGAACGCGTGATCCTTCAGGGGGCATGTGTGCACCATGACAATGGACTGCTCGGTGCGGCCTGTGATCCGGATGCGGTAGAGCGGAAGGTGCGCCTGATGCGTGAAAATGGTTACAATGCGTTACGGAGTGCGCACAACCCATGTTCAAAAGCATTTCTGGATGCCTGCGACAGACAGGGGATGCTCGTAATGGATGAGTACATCGATCACTGGTATATCCACAAGACGGAATATGATTATGTCAATTATTTCGAGGAATGGTGGAAACAGGATCTGACCGATATGGTGGAAAAAGATTATAATCATCCCTGTGTCATCCTGTATTCAACCGGAAATGAAGTCAGTGAGACCGCACAGGAGCGCGGGATCAAACTGACCGGTGAGATGACAGAATTTTTACACAGTCTGGATGCGACCCGTCCGGTTACCTGTGGCGTTAATATCTTTTTTAATCTGCTAAGCTCGATCGGATTTGGCGTATATAGTGACGAGAAAGCAAAAAAAGAGGCAGAGAAAAAGCCTGGTAAGAAAAAAGCAGTTGGAAGCCAGTTCTTTAACAATCTGGCAGGACTTCTGGGCGATGAATTTATGAAGCGTGGTGCAACGCTGCATGGCTGTGATGTCAAGACAAGAGATGCCTTTGCCCGGATGGACATTGCCGGATATAATTACGGCATTTACCGTTACACACATGATCTGAAAAAATATCCGGACCGCCTCATTTTAGGCAGTGAGACATTCTGTAAAGATGCTTACCGCTTCCGGGAAATGGCGAAAAAAAATCCGCGGCTGGTCGGTGACTTTGTCTGGGCTGGGATGGATTACCTCGGCGAAGTGATGGTAGGCTCCTGGGAATACAGTGATTATGCGAAAAACTTTGAGGGAGGCCTTGGCTGGGTTTCCGCAGGTTCGGGAAGAGTCGATCTGACCGGAAAACCACTCTGTGAAGCTTTGTATACCAGAGTTGCATTGGAGCAGGAAACGGGACCATTTATCGGAGTATGCCCGGTCGATCACACGAATGACCGTCACAGTCCTTCGGCGTGGAAGATGTCAAATGCACTGGAAAGCTGGAGTTTCCGTGGACACGAGGGAAAAAGGGCAAAAGTGGAAGTATATGCCAGAGCACACGAGGTGGAGTTAAAGATCAATGGAAAAAGTGTCGGCAGGAAGACATTGAAAAATGACTGTATCACCCGATTTAACTGTACTTATGAAAGTGGAACGGTGGAAGCGGTTTCCTATGATGAGTCGGGAACCGTGATCGGAACGGCATTATTAAAAACCGCAGGAGAGGAAACGAAGATCCACATGGAAGCGGAAGAAAAACAGGTTTCCTGTGGACATCTTGCCTTTGTCCGTCTGCGTTATGTGGATAACGAGGGGATCACCAAGCCTCTGGAACGCGGAAATCTGCACGTTACGGTAAAGGGAGGCACCTTAGAGGCACTCGGAAATGCCTGTCCGTATAATGAAAAAGGTTATCTGGGGACTGAGACAGAGACCTATTATGGGGAGGCACTCGCGATCGTGCGTGCCGGAAATGAAGCAGAACTCGAGATCGGGGCAGAGGACGGCATACATCAGGCAGAGCTTAAGATTCCGGTAACAGAGAAACCAAACGCTGAATGGAGGTAAGAATGGAAACATTACAGAAGAAATGGTCGGATTTTTCAGACCGGCATAAATTGATCGCACAGTTTATCAAATTTTACGCATTTTCGATGCTGGTTACAGTCATTCAGTATCTGCTGCTCACGTTTCTGCCGGGACTGTTTTATAAATTTACAGACTGGTGTGAGATTCCGTGTCAGCTGATCCATCTGTCAGCCGGACCGGTGGATACCTATGTGTTTAATTATCCGGTGACCGGAGATGCCACAGGCGGAATGGGGTATTTTGCAGCATTTGCCATCACGCTTTTTATTGCACAGTGTATCAATTTCCCGATGCAGCGCAATGTGACATTCAAATCAAAGGGAAATATCTGGTATCAGATTGCGTGGTATGTTGTGGCATTTATCCTGATCACGATCGTATGCAGCTTTTTGATGGGCATTTATGTACCGATTTGTAAAAAATATGTGCCGACTGCACTGTATAACATCCTGATCACAGTGATTAATGGCGGGGTGCAGATGGTGATCTATTTTCCAATCTATAAGATTATTTTTCCGGAGGGAAAGGCAGAATGAAAGAGGTCAGGGAGATAAGAGAACAATTAACACTGGAAGAAAAATGTGCACTGTTATCCGGGGCATCTGTATTCCAGACACGTGCTTTTAAGAAAAAAAATATTCCTGCGATCTGGCTTTCCGATGGACCGCATGGTCTGCGTAAGCAGGCGGGACCGTCAGATCACCTTGGGTTAAATCCGAGTGTGGAGGCTACCTGTTTCCCGACCGCGGCTGCCGTTGCCAACAGCTGGGACGAAACATTAGGTGAGCAGGTCGGCAGGGCATTGGGTGAGGAAGCCGCCGTACAGGGAGTCCATGTCTTGCTTGGCCCGGGACTGAATATGAAACGGAATCCACTGTGCGGACGGAACTTTGAGTATTTTTCAGAGGATCCATATCTGGCAGGAAAGATGGCTGCGGCATATATCCGTGGGATCCAGTCAAATGGAGTGGCAGCATGTCCGAAACATTTTGCAGTCAATGATCAGGAAACAAGGCGTATGGCATCGGACAGTATTGTGGACGAGCGTACGCTGCGGGAAGTGTATCTGACCGGATTTGAGATTGCGGTAAAAGAGGGAAAACCCAAATGTATCATGTCAAGTTACAATCGCATCAATGGAGTCTATGCCAATGAGAATAAACATCTTCTTGCGGATATCCTGAAAAAGGACTGGGGATATCAGGGGGCAGTTGTGACAGACTGGGGCGGTTCGAATGACCATGCCCTCGGTGTGGCTGCAGGCTCTACCCTAGAGATGCCTGCACCGGGCGGTGATTCGGTGCGTGAACTGATGGCTGCAGTAAAAAGCGGAAAGATAAAGGAAAGTGATGTTGACGCAAGGGTAGATGAAATGCTGGAACTGATCTCTTCCACACAGAGTGCGATAGAACGTGGCGGCAGACAGGCAGTGATCAAAAACGGAGAGGCAAATCTTCCGGAAGAGATGAAAGAAAAACATCATGCACTGGCAGCACATGCAGCGGCAGAAAGTCTGACCCTGCTTAAAAATGAGGGAGGAGTTCTGCCGCTAAAAGAAACAGACAAAGTGGCACTGATCGGTGATTTTGCAGAAAATCCCCGTTATCAGGGAGAGGGTTCCAGTATGGTACATGTGACCGCCCTGGATAACCTCAGAGAGTCGATGGAACAGTCAAAATTAAATGTGATCGGTTACGCAAAAGGCTTTGACCGCCTCGGAAGTGAGGAGGAAACACTGGCAAAAGAAGCGGAAGAGCTGGCAGGGCGTGCGGATGTCACAGTTCTTTGTCTGGGACTGGATGAAGTGCAGGAGAGTGAGGGACTGGACCGTTCCGGCATGCGGATACGGGAAAATCAGGTTCAACTGTTGAAACGGCTGCGTAGATGCAGCAGACAGGTCGTGGTCGTGTTATTTTCCGGAAGCAGTGTAGAAACTCCGTGGCGATCGGACTGTGATGCCATTCTGTATGCGTGTCTCTGCGGACAGGCGGGAGCAAAAGCAGTCGCAGATGCACTGGATGGCACGATCAATCCGGGTGGAAAACTGGCAGAGACCTGGATCGAGCACTATGAGGACACACCGTCACTCCATCATTTCGCAGGGAAAAAACGGACGGTCGAGTATCGGGAAGCACTTTATATCGGTTATCGTTACTATCAGAAGGCAAAAGTTCCGGTTGTATTTCCGTTTGGCTATGGATTAAGTTATACAACGTTTTCCTATACGGATCTTGAGGTAACGGAGAAACAGGTCAGCTTCCTATTGAAAAATACCGGAGACAGAGAGGGAACAGAAATATCACAGATCTATGTTTCTGCACCTGGAACAGAGGTATTTGTGCCGGAACGTGAACTGAAAGGATTTGCAAAAACGACATTAAAAGCAGGAGAGCAGAGACGGGTAACGATCGTGCTGGATGATAAGGCATTCCGGTACTGGAATGTAAAAACAAACCGCTGGGAACAGGAGGCAGGTACTTATCAGATCAGTGTTGGTATCTCAAGTCAGGATATGGTATTGTCTGATCAGATCGAACTTGCCGGATCGGGGGCAGATGCACCATATGACAGGAGCAGACTGCCACATTACGAGTCCGGTCAGGTGCAAAACGTTGACGAAGCGGAATTTGCATATCTTTTAGGACATCCTGTCCCGGATGGCAGACCGGATATCAGCCGGAACATGACACTCGGCGAGATGAACCATGGCAGGAGCCCGCTTGGATGGCTGATCTGGGCGGTCTTAAATGGGATGTTGAATTGTAGTTTAAAAAAGGGACAGCCGGATCTGAACCTGCTGTTTCAGTTAAATATGCCATTGCGCGGACTTGCCAAGATGACAAGTGGAATGATCAGTATGGGGATGGTAGATGGAATTGTCCTGGAATTAAAAGGCTTCTGGTTCATAGGACTGATCAAGATACTGGTTGAATTTATAAAGAATATGGTATTGAATCTGAAATTCGAGGGAAGAATGAAAGAGTCATAAATAACGAAAGTACAGAACAAACATTCGATTTGCTCTGTACTTTTTTTCATTTGAATGATATAATAAGCGCAGAAAGCAATCAGGAGAAGACGATGGATCATTTTAAATTAGTTTCCAAATACCAGCCGACCGGAGACCAGCCGCGTGCGATCGAGGAACTGGTCAGGGGCTTTCAAGAGGGGAATCAGTTTGAGACCCTGCTTGGAGTTACCGGTTCCGGTAAGACATTTACCATGGCAAATGTCATTCAGGCATTAAATAAACCGACTTTGATCATTTCACATAACAAGACACTGGCGGCGCAGCTCTATGGAGAATTTAAAGAGTTTTTCCCGGAAAATGCAGTCGAGTATTTTGTTTCCTATTATGATTATTATCAGCCGGAGGCATATGTGCCACAGACCGATACCTATATCGCAAAGGATTCTGCGATCAATGAGGAAATCGATAAACTGCGCCTTTCTGCGACCGCTGCACTGGTAGAGCGGAAGGATGTTATCGTGATCGCATCTGTTTCGTGTATCTATGGTCTGGGCAGCCCCGAGGATTATTTAAACATGATGGTATCTCTGCGCCCGGGACAGGAGCGGGACAGGGATGATGTGATCCGGGCACTGGTGGATATCCAGTACACCAGAAATGATATGGATTTTCACCGCGGTACGTTCCGTGTCCGGGGAGATACCCTGGAGATCTTTCCGGCAAACTATGGCGATACGGCGGTAAGGGTCGAGTTCTTCGGAGATGAGATTGACCGCATTACAGAGATCGATGTCCTGACCGGAGAGATCAAGTGCAGACTGGAGCATTTTGCCGTCTTTCCGGCATCCCACTATGTTGTGCCGCAGGAGAAGATAAGAAAGGCGTGCGATGCCATCGAGGAAGAATTAGAAGAGCGGGTCCGTTATTTCAAGGGCGAGGACAAACTGCTTGAGGCACAGCGTATCTCAGAGCGTACCAATTTTGATATCGAGATGTTAAAGGAGACCGGCTTCTGCAGTGGCATAGAGAACTATTCCAGACATCTGGCAGGACTTCCGGCAGGTGCGACTCCACATACCCTGATGGACTATTTCAAGGATGACTATCTGATCATCGTGGATGAGTCGCATATCACGATCCCACAGATCCGGGGAATGTATGCCGGGGACCAGTCGAGAAAGTCGACACTGGTCGATTATGGGTTTCGACTTCCGTCTGCAAAGGACAACCGGCCATTAAATTTTGAAGAATTTGAGAGCAAGATCGACCAGATGCTCTTTGTCTCTGCGACACCAAACGTTTACGAGGACGAGCACGAACTGCTCCGCACGGAACAGATCATACGACCGACCGGTCTGTTAGACCCTGAGATCTCGGTGCGTCCGGTGGAGGGACAGATTGATGACCTGATCGGAGAAGTCAATAAAGAGATCGCAAAACACAACAAAGTCCTGATCACGACACTGACCAAGAAGATGGCAGAAGATCTGACCGATTATATGCGTGAGGTTGGCATCCGGGTCAAATATTTGCATTCCGATATCGATACGCTGGAGCGAGCAGAGATCATCCGTGATCTGCGGCTGGATGTATTTGATGTATTAGTCGGGATCAACCTGTTAAGGGAGGGACTGGATATCCCGGAGATCACGCTGGTGGCGATCCTGGATGCAGATAAAGAGGGATTCCTGCGTTCGGAGACATCCCTGATCCAGACGATCGGACGTGCGGCGCGTAACAGCGAGGGACACGTTATCATGTATGCGGATCAGATGACCGATTCCATGCGTGTGGCGATCGAGGAGACCGAGCGAAGAAGAAAGATCCAGCAGGAATACAACGAGGAACATGGCATTACACCGACAACGATCCAGAAGTCAGTAAGAGATCTGATCAGCGTATCCAAGAAGGTAGCCAAAGAAGAGATGAACTTCAAGAAAGATCCGGAGTCCATGAGCAAGGCAGAGCTGGAGAAACTGATCGCCGATATCCAGAAGAAGATGCAGAAGGCGGCAGCCGATCTGAATTTCGAGGCGGCAGCAGAATACAGGGACAAGATGATCGAACTGAAAAATATGCTGCAGGGCTTGTAAGAAAAAGGAGAAATACGAAAACGTACAGGAGTGTTATGAAAGAGAAAACAATTTTAAATCTGATATGTAAGTGGCGTGCAGAACTGATGGGAGCAGCGATCTTATGGGTGGTGCTGTTCCATGCAGGATTTCAGTTCCGCGGAGTCTTTTTCGATACCGTGCAGGCGATCGGATATGGTGGAGTCGATATCTTTTTCCTGCTATCGGGGATCGGTCTTTACTATTCCCTGAAAAAATCGGATGAGCTTCTTCTGTTTTACAAAAGAAGAGCACGAAGGATCTTCCCTTCCTATCTGCCGTTTATTCTTATCTGGTGCATTTACATGCTGCACGGTTCTTCTTATCCGGGAGATACGATCGCAAGGATCGTTGCAGGAAATCTGTTTATGACAGGCTGGGTTGCAGACATCGGACTGCAGTTCAACTGGTATGTGCAGGTGATCTTCTGGGTCTATCTGCTGGCACCGCTTTTCTATAAGATGATCGTGGCAGCAACAAAAAAATGGCACTACGGAGTGATCCTTCTCTGGGCACTTTTGCTTGGGGTCGCATTCTGGTGTGATGATAATCATCTGCTTGGTGTATCACGCCTGCCGGTCTTTTTACTGGGTATGATGTGGGCACATGCGGGAAATGCTTCGGATAAAGAAAACACAGATGGGAAACCTGATGTGGGAGGGAAAAATGCGATCCTCCTGATCTTGCTGGCTGTGGCAGGAATGGTACTCCTGCTTGCCTGTTATTTCAACTTCCCACGCGAGACGATGTGGGCATATGGACTCTGGTGGTATCCGTTTCTTCTGATCACCCCGGGATTATGTCTTGTGATCTGTCTGCTGTTGGAAGCAATGGACAAAGTAAAGGGACTCCGTCAACTGAGAAAACCACTTGCGTTGCTCGGAACGGCATCCTTTGAAATATATCTGATCCACATAGCGGCATTTGAGATCGTACCGGATTATATCTGGGTCACCTTAAATAAGAGATGGCTTGTTCTGGTGCTGGCTTCGATTCTGGTTGGAATAGGGTATCATCTGCTGGTAGAGTGCATCATGCGGAAATGGAGATTCAAATGAGAGATAGCAAAGAAAGAAAATATATCAAAATCAGAGGCGCAAATGAACATAATTTAAAAAATATCGATGTCGATATCCCAAGGGATGAATTTGTCGTACTGACCGGACTTTCGGGTTCCGGAAAATCATCACTGGCATTTGATACGATCTATGCAGAGGGACAGAGACGTTACATGGAGTCATTGTCCTCTTATGCAAGACAGTTCCTGGGGCAGATGGAAAAACCAAATGTAGAGAAGATCGAGGGGCTTTCTCCGGCAATCTCGATCGACCAGAAATCGACCAATCGAAATCCACGTTCTACGGTTGGAACGGTAACCGAGATCTATGATTATTTCCGTCTGCTCTATGCAAGAGTCGGAACACCACACTGTCCGAAATGTGGCAGGGAGATCAAAAAACAGAGCGTTGACCAGATGGTGGATCAGATCATGGCATTGCCGGAGCGTACCAGGATCCAGCTTTTGGCACCGGTGGTACGTGGAAGAAAGGGAGAACATCAGAAGCTTTTCGAACAGGCGAAACGAAGTGGCTATGTGCGTGTGATCGTGGATGGCAGCATGTACGAACTGAACGAAGAGATCAAGCTGGAAAAAAATAAAAAACATAATATCGAGATCGTCGTAGACCGTCTGATGGTAAAAGAGGGGATCGAAAAACGACTGACCGATTCCATTGAAAATGTGCTGGAACTGGCAGATGGCAAGATGACACTGGACATCATAGACGGAGAGCAGATCCAGTTTTCAGACAGTTTTTCCTGCCCGGATTGCGGGATCAGCATTGATGAGATCGAGCCGCGGAGCTTTTCGTTCAACAATCCGTTCGGCGCATGTCCGACCTGTTTTGGCCTGGGATACAAGATGGAATTTGATATCGACCTGATGATCCCGGATAAAAAACTATCGATCGCAGAGGGCGCGATCCAGGTAATGGGATGGCAGTCCTGCACAGATCCGTCCAGCTTTACCTATGCGGTGTTAAAGGCACTTTCGGAAGCCTATGATTTTTCCCTCGAGACACCGTTTGAGGAGTACCCGGATGAGATCAAACAGGTGCTGGTTTATGGAACAGACGGCAGGGAAGTAAAAGTCCACTATAAGGGACAGCGCGGAGAGGGTGTTTATGATGTGGCATTTGACGGACTGATAAGAAATGTCCAGCGGAAATACCGCGAGACCTCATCCGATACGATGAAACAGGAGTATGAGCAGTTCATGCGGATCACACCTTGTGAGGACTGCCATGGACAGCGATTGAAACCGTCTTCACTGGCGGTCACGGTCGCAGATAAAAATATTTATGAGATCACATCCATGTCCGTTAAAAATCTGGTGGAATTTTTGAAGACGATGGAATTAAGTCATCAGCAGCATCTGATCGGTGACCAGATCTTAAAGGAGATCCGTGCGAGAGTCGGATTTTTAAATGAGGTAGGACTGGATTATCTTTCCCTGTCACGTGCAACGGCAACCCTTTCGGGAGGAGAGGCACAGCGTATCCGTCTTGCAACCCAGATTGGATCAGGACTGGTCGGTGTTGCCTATATACTGGACGAGCCGTCCATCGGACTGCATCAGAGGGATAATGATAAACTGCTTGGTGCGTTAAAAAATTTAAAAGATCTTGGTAATACACTGATCGTGGTAGAACATGATGAAGATACCATGCGGGCAGCGGATTACATTGTGGATATCGGACCGGGAGCAGGCTCTCACGGTGGAGAAGTGGTTGCCTGTGGAACAGCAGAAGAGATCATGAAAAATCCGGATTCAATCACGGGAGCATATTTAAGTGGCAGGATCCGGATCCCGATCCCGGAGGAAAGAAGAAAACCGACCGGTTACCTGACGATCAAGGGAGCAAGGGAGAACAACCTGAAAAATATTGATGTCAGGGTTCCGCTGGGCATTATGACCTGTATTACCGGTGTTTCTGGTTCCGGAAAGAGTTCACTGACCAATGAGATCCTTTACAAACGGCTGGCAAGGGATCTGAATCGTGCCAGATGTATTCCGGGTGCACATGATGCGATCCTTGGAATGGAACAGTTGGATAAGGTCATTGATATCGACCAGTCTCCGATCGGAAGAACACCGCGTTCCAACCCTGCAACCTATACCGGAGTATTTGATATGATCCGTGATCTGTTTGCAGCGACCCCGGATGCCAAGGCGAGAGGCTATAAAAAGGGCAGATTCAGTTTTAACGTCAAGGGCGGCAGATGTGAGGCATGTTCCGGCGACGGTATTTTAAAGATCGAGATGCACTTTTTGCCGGATGTGTATGTGCCATGCGAGGTCTGCGAGGGCAAACGCTATAACAGAGAAACGCTCGAAGTCAAATACAAGGGAAAGAGCATCTATGATGTGCTGGATATGACAGTAGAGGAGGCACTCGAATTTTTCAAAAACGTGCCATCGATCGAGCGTAAGATCCAGACCTTGTATGACGTAGGACTTTCCTATGTAAAATTAGGACAGCCTTCAACCGAACTTTCCGGAGGCGAGGCGCAGCGTATCAAGCTGGCAACCGAGCTCTCCAAGCGAAGTACCGGAAGGACGATCTACATCCTTGATGAGCCGACGACAGGACTTCATTTTGCGGATGTGCACAAGCTGATCGAGATTTTGCGCAGACTGTCAGATGGTGGAAACACGGTTGTTGTGATCGAACATAACTTAGACGTCATCAAAACTGCGGATTATATCATCGATATGGGACCGGAAGGCGGAGATGGAGGTGGAACGGTCATTGCATACGGTACACCGGAAGAAGTCGCAAAAATCCCGGAATCCTACACCGGCTATTATATTAAGAAATATCTGGAAAAAGAATAAAAGATACAAGAAGAGCACGACCTCAAAGACCGTGCTCTTTATAGTTTATGATAATAGAATGCTTGCGGAGCGTGCATTTTGTTATTTTGGGGAGTGCTTTCCTGATCTCCGAAGAAACCAGGAAAGCATGAGTTATGAAAAATTATACTTTGCCACCAGGCAGATGCCTGATGCAACACATCGGGTTAAGATGTATTGGCTAGTACTGTTTTAATATAAAACAAAAATGTGATGGTTTTGTGAAGACAAAATGAAAAAAAGAGAAAATAAATAAAAAAAATGAAGAATTTCTTATTTTTTATGAAAAACGCGTTTTAGGGAAAAAAAACCTTTGAAAAATCCCAGTTTTTGTATATAATAGGACTGTATATGTAAAAATATGATTAAATGTATTTCTATGTCCAGTTGGAGGTGGAAATAATTACCAGGATTTACAGGTGTGCAGATTGGCATGACGGGAAATCCTATAGATGTAAGTTGCAGAAAGGGAAAGGGGCAGGATAAAAAGATGATGAGCACAGATATCGGTATCGATCTGGGTACCGCAAGCATATTAGTTTATATCAAAGGAAAAGGTGTCGTTTTAAAGGAGCCTTCTGTTGTAGCCTTTGATCGTGATACAAATAAAATCAAAGCAATTGGGGAAGAAGCAAGACTGATGTTAGGAAGAACACCGGGGAATATCGTAGCTGTCCGCCCATTAAGACAGGGTGTTATTTCTGATTATCAGGTAACCGAGAAAATGATCAAATACTTTATCCAGAAAGCACTTGGCAAAAAGACATTCCGCAAACCGCGTATCAGTGTCTGTGTACCGAGTGGTGTTACTGAGGTAGAGAAAAAGGCAGTAGAAGATGCAACCTATCAGGCGGGAGCCAGAGAAGTTGCTATTATAGAGGAGCCGATCGCAGCAGCCATTGGAGCCGGAATTGATATCGCAAGACCATGTGGAAATATGATCGTAGATATCGGAGGCGGTACCGCAGATATCGCAGTGATCTCACTGGGAGGTTCTGTTGTAAGTACTTCCATTAAAATTGCAGGAGATGATTTTGATGAGGCAATCGTCCGCTATATGAGAAAGAAACACAATCTCCTGATTGGTGAGCGCACCGCAGAGGACATCAAGATCCGCATCGGAAGCTGTTTCCCACTTGCACAGAATGAGACAATGGATGTAAGAGGCCGTAACCTAGTAACCGGTCTTCCAAAGACTGTGACCGTATCTTCTGAGGAGACAGAAGAGGCACTTCGTGAGCCAACCCTTCAGATCGTGGAAGCAGTACATTCCGTACTGGAGAAAACACCGCCAGAGCTGGCAGCAGACGTTGCAGACCGCGGTATTGTATTAACCGGTGGTGGCGCATTACTTCGTGGTCTGGAAGAACTCATTGAAGACAGAACCGGTATCAATACGATGACAGCAGATGAGCCAATGACCTGTGTTGCAATCGGAACTGGAAAATATGTAGAGTTTTTATCCGGAAAAAGAGATGATGACTAAGGAATTGGTACTTTATGCCGATATATAACTGAGAGACATTTTTGGCAAAAGAAAAGGAGCGTCTTATGGTAAAAGGATTGTATACTGCGTATACAGGAATGATAAATGAACAGAACAGACTTGATGTCCTTTCCAACAATCTGGCAAATGCAGACACCAACGGTTATAAAAAAGAAGGGGCAACAAGCCAGACTTTTGCAGATGAACTGGCGATCAAGATCAAGGATACTTCCTACTACAGCATGCCACAGAAACTTGGCGGCATGAGCATGGGAGTTCATATCGGAGAGACTTATACCGACTACAGTCAGGGCAACTATAAAGTGACAGATGGTTCTACGGACTTTGCATTGGATGGCAATGGTTTCTTTGCAATCGAATATACAGACAAGGCAGGAAATACTTCTGTAAAATATACCAGGGATGGTGCTTTTGTAGTAAATACAGCAGGCTATCTTGTGACCAAGGATGGCGACTATGTGTTAAATCAGAATGGGGCTTTAAACGGAGCAGCGGGTTCCAGAATCCAGCTTAACCCGAATGAGAAGATCACAGTTGATGAGATGGGAAATATCTTCCAGAATGATGCACAGGTTGCAACGATCGGTGTTGTGGATTTTGAGGATTACAACTATCTGGCAAAATTCGGAGAGAACATGTACGATATGGTAAATGGAGGAACAAGAATTGCATCCACTGCAAAAGTAAATCAGGGATGTATCGAGACTTCCAACGTCAATGTCGTTTCCGAGATGGTCAATATGATCACGATCACAAGAGCTTATCAGGCAGGACAGAAAGTGATCAACGCAGTCGATGAGACACTGGACAAAGCAGTCAATCAGGTAGGAAAGGTATAATGGAGGTATAAAACTATGATGAGAGCATTATACACTGCTGCAACCGGAATGATCGCGCAGCAGAGCAATGTAGATAACATATCAAACAACTTATCCAACGTAAACACCGTAGGATACAAAGAGCAGAAAACAGAGTTTAAATCTTTGTTATATCAAACCATTCAGACGAGAACCACTTCCGCAAACGGAGAGAAAAAACCAATCTCCGCACAGGTAGGACTTGGAACCAGAGTGGCGGCAAATACATCCATCTATACACAGGGTTCTATGATCGCCAGTGAAAATTCCACAGACTTTGCGATCAGTGGAGATGGATTCTTTGCAGTGCGTGGAGCTGATGGAGAAACCTACTATACCAGAGCCGGTAACTTTACCTGGGCAGTCAATGGAAATGCAGTCCGTTTGACTACAACCGATGGTTATCCAGTATTAGATACCAACGGAAATGAAATCACACTTCCGGCAGGTGTCAGCTCCGGACAGGTTATCGTATCCAGTGATGGTTCTTTTGGATATACAACAGCAAAGGGTACTTATGTGGACATGAATCGCAGCTTTGGTATTTACCAGTTCAACAACCCGGCAGGTCTGGAAAAAGAAGGTCAGAATCTTCTGGCAGAGACACCGGCTTCTGGTGCACCTTTGAATGAGGCGACGAACAACAACGTGACAAGAAGCAAAATCTACCAGAATTATCTGGAAGGTTCCAACGTTCAGGTAGCAGACGAGATGGTAAACCTGATTGTAGCACAGCGTGCTTACCAGTTGAACTCCAAAGCAATCACAGCATCAGACGAGATGTTAGAGCAGGCAAATAACTTAAGAAGATAGTTTTAGAAACATAGTTCTGACAACACAGTTTCAGAAACTATGCAGATAGAAACGGAGAGTGGCGAATGATTTCATTGGATGCAATGTCATCTTTGGTTGACACAAGTAAAAATGCAGCAGCTGCAAATAATGCGTCTTCCCTGCAGAGTTCTTTAAGTAATATTTCTTCCGATTCTTCGGAGGAAGAGTTGCTCCAGGTATGTAAAGACTTTGAGTCATATTTTGTGGAAGAGCTTTTAAAGGAAGTAAAGGACAGTATGTTATCAGAGGATGATAACGAGGACAGTTCCATTTCCACCCTGAAAGATTATCACATGGACAGTGTGATTGAGCTGGTGGCAGATGAAGTTGTGGACGAAGTTGGAACCAACTTCACACAGCAGTTGTTTGAGCAGATGAAACGAAACTATAATATCGAGTAAGATGAACTGGCAGTTTTTGACTGCCAGTTTTTTGCGTGAGAAGCGGAAAAATGGAGTGCGTGCATGAAATTTGACGAGCACCGCGAGTGAAATAACTATGGCTAGGATGGAAACATACTTTGGAACAGTTAACAGGATATGTAGAACATATTATATATAGGAATGCAGACAATGGATATACCGTATTGAACCTTGTGAGCGGCGAGGAGGAGATCACCTGCGTGGGTACGTTTTCGGCGATCGCGGAAGGGGAGAACATCGAGGCAACCGGGGAATATATGGAACATCCGACCTATGGCAGACAGTTTAAGGTGGACAGCTTTGAGGAAAAAGCACCCGAGGACGAAGAGGCGATTGAACGTTATCTTGGTTCCGGTGCGATCAAAGGGATCGGGCTTGCGCTTGCGGCAAGGATCGTGCGTAGGTTTAAAGATGACACCTTTCGCATTATCGAGGAAGAGCCGGAGCGGCTTGCCGAGATCAAGGGGATCAGTCAGAGAAAAGCGATGGAGATCGCCAATCAGGTCAATGAAAAAAGAGATCTACGCCAGGCAATGATCTTTTTGCAGCAGTATGGCATCACGATGAATCTTGCTGTCAAAGTTTATCAGGCATACGGACAGGAAATTTATGAGATCATCCGGCAGAACCCGTACCGGCTGGCAGATGATATCGAGGGTGTGGGATTCCGGACAGCAGACGAGATTGCGGCAAGGGTCGGCATCCGCATGGATTCGGATTTTCGTGTAAAGAGCGGTATCTTATATACCCTGCTCCAGGCATCGGGAGAGGGACATACCTACCTGCCGGAGGAAGAACTGACCAGACGGGCAGCGAGACTGCTGGAAGTGGATGCTGACCAGGTTGAGAAACAATACATGGATCTGGCAATCGAGCGTAAGATCGTATTGAAGCAGGGCAGCAGGGAGGATGGAGCGGAAACACAAATCTATGCGTCGACCTTCTATTATATGGAGGCAAATACGGCGGCGATGCTAAAGGAACTCAATGTGACCTATGATGTGCCGGAGGTGGAAATCGAGCAGAGACTCCGTAAGATCGAGAAACAGACCGGGATGGAACTGGATGAACATCAGGTGACGGCAGTCAAAGAGGCAGTGAGAAACGGCCTTCTGATCATTACCGGAGGACCCGGAACCGGAAAGACGACGACGATCAACACGATCATTAAGTATTTTGAACTGGAAGGGTTCGATATTTTTCTTGCGGCACCGACCGGGCGTGCGGCAAAGCGGATGAGTGAGACGACCGGATTTGAGGCGAGAACCGTACACCGGATGCTGGAATTAAACGGCGGTGCAGAAGGCAGTGGGGGCTTTGAACGAAACGAACAGAACCCGCTGGAAACGGATGTCATCATCATTGACGAGATGTCGATGGTGGATATCAGCCTGATGTATTCTCTGTTAAAAGCGATCGCGGTTGGAACGCGCCTGATCTTAGTGGGAGATGTCAACCAGCTTCCAAGCGTAGGGCCGGGAAGTGTACTGCGTGATATCATAAGATCGGGTGTCTGTAATGTTGTCATGCTGACCAAGATCTTTAGACAGGCATCAACCAGTGACATTATTGTGAATGCACATAAGATCAACCATGGAGAAGAAGTTGTGTTAGACAATAAGAGTATGGATTTCTTCTTCTTAAAACGATACGATGCAGATGTTATCATCAATGTTGTGTTACAGCTCATCAAACAGAAACTGCCGAAATTTGTGGATGCCACACCATATGATATTCAGGTGCTGACCCCGATGCGAAAGGGACTGCTTGGAGTCGAGCGGTTGAACACGATCCTGCAGCAATACATGAATCCACCATTAGGCAGCAAAGCGGAAAAAGAATATGGCACGACGATATTCCGCGAGGGCGATAAGGTCATGCAGACGAAAAACAATTACCAGCTTGAGTGGGAGATAAGGAGTCCATATGGTCTGTCAATCGAAAAAGGACTGGGTGTCTTTAACGGAGATATGGGAATCATCCGGCAGATCAATGATTTTGCAGAGCTGATGACGATTGAGTTTGATGAGGGCAGGATGGTCGAATATCCTTATAAATTGCTGGATGAACTGGAACTTGCGTATGCGATCACGATACATAAGTCGCAGGGAAGTGAGTATCCGGCAGTCGTGATCCCTCTTTTGAGCGGGCCGGCAATGCTGATGAACCGGAACCTGATCTATACGGCGGTCACAAGGGCGCGCAAGTGCGTGACGCTGGTCGGAAATGAACAGACGTTTTACCAGATGGTACAGAACACCTCACAGCAGAAACGGTACAGCGGTCTGTGTGAACGCTTGAAAGAGTAACTGTAATATTATAAAAAAATTAAGAAAACCTTTATAGAATACCATCGGTAAAGATGGTATTCTTTTTTTAGGGAGAGATTTGGAAAGGTTTTTATGCAACTAAAAATGGGGGATTTCTGGCAGCTTATGTTTCCAGCGAGGTGTCCGGTCTGTGACGGGATATTGTTTCCGGGAGATATGATCTGTCAAGAATGTAAAACCAGGATCAAGGTGATAGAAGGGGCAGTATGCAGTAAGTGTGGAAAGCCGTTATCAGATGAGCGGAGAGAGTACTGCAGTGACTGTGTGAAAAAACGTCACCCCTATCAACAGGGGAAGGCTGTCTTTGTGTACGAGGGCGCGATCAAGGGATCTCTGTACCGGTTCAAGTACAGCAACAAAAGAGAATATGCCACATTTTATGCCGGGGCAGCGGCAGAGCGATATAAAGACTGGATCAAGGCAAAAGGGATCGAAGCGATCGCTCCTATCCCGATGTATTTCTGGAAAAAGCGTTTGCGCGGATATAATCAGGCCGAAGTATTTGCAAGGGCACTTGGAGCAGAAATTGGGATAAAAGTGGACACAAAACTGGTGAAGCGGATACGTAATACTATCCCACAGAAGGAATTAAGTGGGACGGAAAGAGTACAGAATCTAAAAAATGCTTTCCAATTCTCCTCGGATATAGTAAAATATAAGAAAATAATGTTAGTAGATGATATTTATACAACAGGAAGCACCATGGATGCGGTAACAGAAGTAATGCTTGCGGCAGGGGTGGAAGAAATATATTATATTTGTATTAGTATCGGAGAAGGATGCTGACGAAGCGCAGGAGGAAGTAATCTTATGGACGTAAAGAATTGTAAAAGCTGTGGACGTTTGTTCAACTATATGAGTGGCCCGGTTATGTGCCCGAACTGCCAGCGTAAGCTGGAGGAGAAGTTCCAGCAGGTAAAACAGTATTTGGATGAGAACCCGAATTCTTCTGTCAATCAGGTAGCTGAGGCAATGGATGTTTCCGTGAAACAGATCAAACAGTGGATTCGTGAAGAACGTCTGGCACTTTCCCAGCCGTCAGCAGATGGTATTTTATGTGAGCACTGTGGTACACCAATCTGCAGTGGACGTTTCTGTGATAAATGTAAAGTCACGATGCAAAATACGCTTTCCAGTGCGCTTGATAAGCCAAAGGAGCCGGAAATCAAGAAAAGAGAACGCGATGGAAACAAAATGCGTTTCTTATAAAATCAGAATCAAAAGCAGGGCCTGTAGAAGTTGCTCTGCTTTTTTTCTTTGAAAATGATAGCTCCTGTGCTATAATAAAAATAAGTATGTATAATTGCGTGAAAAGTGCAGTTTTAAGAAAGGATTACAGATTGCATGGTAAATGAAGAACGTTTGCACTATATGATAAAAATGGCAGAGTTTGATACCAATGACCGTAAAGCGAGCCGACCCATGATGCAGTATGCGAGGAGAGATTACGTTTCCCTGCAGTTGCTAAAAAGTTTTATTGTGGGAACGATCGCGTTTGGTGTACTGTTTGCACTGTGGGCATTGTATTCCATGGATAGTCTATTAGGCAGAATGAACAATATGGATTTTATGGATATCCTGCTCGTAGTTGGGATCTTATATGGCGTATTTATCGTGATCTATCTGCTTGCAACCTACCTTGTCTACAACCTGAAATATACGGAGGGACGGAGAAAGGTCAAGAAATACTATAATGGTCTGAAAAAGGTCAATGCAATGTATGAGCGTGAGGAACGACTGAAAATAAACAATAACAAAGACTGGGAAGCATAGCGGGAGGAAAATATGACTACATTATTGGAATGGAAAGAAAAAATCATGCAATTTTACAGCAAAAACGAGATTTACATTGTTCCTGTTGTAAAATTTGTGATCGCATTTCTTGTATTTCTACTCATTAATCAGAATATAGGCTATATGGATAAGATCAGCAGCATGCCGGTGGCATTGATTTTGGCACTGGTCTGCTCGGTACTTTCGGTATCAGCTACGGCGGTGCTGGCAGCAGTTGTGATCTTACTGGATATGTATGCACTGTCTTTGGAAGTGTGTCTGGTCACATTTCTTCTATTTGTGGTCGTATATTTTGTATATTTCAGATTTTCACCGAAACGTCAGTATAATGTCATTTTGACACCGATCTGTTTCCGGCTTCAGATCCCGTATGTGATGCCGGTTGCCATGGGACTGTTGAGAGAAGTTTATTCCATTTTTTCTTTGATCTGCGGTACGATCGTGTACTTTTTTATCGATGGCGTGAAATTGAACGCAACGGCACTCAGCGATACAGCAGAGGAGACCGAAAATGCAGTTTCTAAAATTGTAATTGTATTAAACCAGTTGATCGGGAACCGTGAGATGTATCTGGTACTTGGAATTATGGTTGCAACGTTTGTGATCGTAAATATCATCCGTCGTCTTTCTATTGAAAATGCGTGGATGATCGCAAGTATTACAGGTATTTTATTCGAGGGCATTGGACTGATCGCAGGTTATATGCTGCTTGGTATTTCGGGAAAGACCATAGGTGTACTGATCGGTTGTGTGATCGCTGCGGTGGTTTCCTTCGTGATACAGTTTTTCTTCTTCTCGCTGGACTATTCGAGAACGGAACGGTTACAGTTTGAGGATGATGAGTATTATTACTATGTAAAAGCCATTCCAAAGGCAATGGTATCCGGAATGGACAAAAAAGTGACCAAATTCAGCGGAAAAGAAAAAGAAGAACGTCTGACGAAAAAAAGATTTGCAGAAGAGATGGACATTGATGAGGAATTATTAGATTAGATAGGGAAGTGAAAGCGTGCGGAGCATAATAGCGGTGTTGGATGCCTTTTGGGAAAAGGCGTCCATGTATATGAATTTACCTAAAATGACATTAACAGATGTTGTGGAAATTTGTATCATAGCATTTCTGTTTTATTATATGCTGGTGTGGATCAAGAACACCAGAGCGTGGGTGCTGTTAAAGGGACTTTTAGTGATCCTGATCTTTGTTGGGATCGCAGCGGTCTTCCAGATGAACACCATCATATGGATCGCGAAAAATACCTTAAGTGTGGCAGTGATCGCGCTTGTGATCATTTTCCAGCCGGAGATGAGAAAGGCATTAGAAGGACTTGGAAGAAAGAATTTTATTGCATCGTTTTTTTCAATTGGATTTTCTAAAAATGAGACAGCAAAATTTTCGGATAGAACCATCAATGAGCTGGTAAAGGCATGTTATGAGATGGGAAAAGTGAAGACGGGTGCCTTGATCGTAGTGGAGGACGAAATCGTTCTGGCCGAGTACGAGAGAACTGGAATTGCAGTCGATGGTATATTAACAAGCCAGTTGCTGATCAATATTTTTGAAAAGAATACACCACTTCATGATGGTGCAGTGATCGTGAGAGGGGATCGTGTGGTATCGGCTACCTGTTATCTGCCTCTGACGGATTCTTTAAGCATCAGCAAGGATCTTGGAACCAGACATCGTGCTGCGGTCGGCATCAGTGAAGTGTCCGATTCACTCACGATCGTTGTATCCGAGGAGACCGGTAAGGTTTCCATCGCGATCGGAGGAGAACTTTACCGCAATGTAGATGCTGACTTTTTACGCAACAAGCTCATGTATATCCAGAAGCGTGAAAAGAAAGTATCCAAAATAGAATCATGGAAGAGGAGGCTGAAAGATGTTAAAGAAACTCGGAAGCAGGATATTCAATAATTTTGGCCTCAAATTATTAGCTGCTGTATTTGCATTTATCTTATGGGTCGTGGTCATCAACGTCGATGAGCCAATCCGTACTGTACCTTATACAGCAAGCGTAAAAACAGAAAATGAGGATTATATTACTTCAAATGGCAAGTATTTTGAGCTGTTAGATGGCAATAACACCGTAACATTCAACGTTTCTGCCAAGAGAACGTATCAGGAAAAACTGACGAATGCAGATTTTACCGCAGTAGCAGACATGGAAAAAATCGAATATGTGGATGACAATGGCATCTACCGTGTTCCAGTCACCGTTTCCTGCAGCAAATTCAGCAGCAATCAGGTAACAATCTCTTCTAAACAGCTTTATATCGAAGTGGCAATGGAAGACAGGGGAACCGTGCAGAAGAGGATCACTGCAACGGCAACCGGAAATGTAGCAGATGGTTGTGCACTTGGAGAAGTATCGATCGTGACAAGCAACCTGATCAAAATCTCGGGTCCGTCCTCAGTGACAAGTCAGATTGATACGGTAGAAGCATCCATCAACGTAGATGGCATGAGTTCTGACGTGACGGATACGGTTGCACCGGTATTATACGATGTTGACCACAATGTCATCGATCCGACGAAGCTTAAGATGAGTGTGACAACGGTAACGATCAGTGCACAGATCTTAAATACCAAGGATGTGCCGATCGAGTTTGAAACAACGGGAACCGTGGCAAAAGACCATGTGGTAACCGGAATCGAGTATGCACCACAGAGTGTCCGCATCAAGGGCGAGACCTCCGTTTTAAATACGGTAAACAAAGTTACGGTACCGGCAGAAGTGCTGGATGTGACAGATGCGACCAGCGATATTAAAAATACAGTTGATATCAGTTCCTACCTGCCGAGCGGTGTGTCTTTAGTATTGGCATCTGATGCCAAGATCGAGGTTACAGTAAAAGTTGAGAGTATGGAAAAGGTAAGTTATGAAGTCCCGGTTGAAAATATCACGATCGAGAATCAGGCGGAAAATCAGAACATTAAAATTCTGGTTGATACCGTGAGTGTGGAGATTGCAGGTTCGCAGAGCGCGATGAAAAAGCTTTCCGCAGGGGATATCAAAGGAACGATCGATGCTTCCGGCATTACAAATGGAGAGCACAACGCGATCGTAACGATCCAGGTGGATGACAGTCTGTATCAGGTTACTTCGACTATTACCGTGCCGGTCAGTGCAGGAGATGGAACTTCACAGGATGAGGAAGAGATAGAAACATCGACCACAAAGAGCACGGAGAGCACCGATGCACAGACAACGACTTCAACGGAAAAGAGCAGTGGAACGAAGAAAGCAGATACAACGGACAAAAACAGCAAGAATAATTAAAAAGAGTTGATTTGGAGGAAATAAAACATGGCAAGAATGTTTGGTACAGATGGCGTACGTGGTGTGGCTGGTTCAGAACTTACCATAGAACTTGCAACGAAACTGGGACAGGCGGGAGCTTATGTCCTGACAAAAGAGCAGGAGCATCAGGCAACGATCATCGTTGGATGCGATACCAGAATTTCTGGCGGAATGCTTGCAAGCGCACTGATGGCAGGTATCTGTTCTGTGGGTGCAAATGCAATTTTTGTTGGTGTTATGCCGACACCGGCAATCGCATATCTGACAAGAAAACATAAAGTAGATGCAGGTGTTGTGATCTCCGCATCCCACAATCCGATGGAGTTCAACGGAATTAAATTTTTCAACGGAGAAGGTTATAAGCTTTCTGATGAGCTGGAAGATGAGATCGAAGCACTGATCCGCAATAACATGAAAGACGTAACACTGCCAATCGGTTCTGGTGTCGGAAAGATCGATTACCGGTTTGATCTAAGAGATGAATATGTTACCTTTATGGAGAAATGTGTTCCGGTCGACTTGTCTGGAATGAAGATCGTGGTGGACTGTGCAGAAGGTGCAGCACATTATACCTCAGTAAAAGCACTGACTGATCTTGGTGCAGAACTTGTGGCAATCCACACGAACCCGGATGGAACCAACATCAATGCAAACTGCGGTTCTACACATATGGATGAGTTGAAGGCACGTGTGGTATATGAGAAAGCAGCCGTAGGACTTGCGTTTGATGGAGATGCAGATCGTATGCTGGCAGTCGATGAATTTGGTAATCTGGTCGATGGTGATCAGATCATGGCAATCTGCGGCAATTACATGAAGAAAAAAGGCACCTTAAAGAAAAACACGATCGTTGTTACTGTAATGACAAATCTCGGATTTACCCTGATGGGAGAAAAAGAGGGCATCCACATCGAAAAAACAAAGGTGGGTGACCGTTATGTCCTTGAGAATATGAGAGAGAACGGCTATAATATTGGAGGGGAGCAGTCTGGTCATGTGATCTTCCTGGATGACAATACGACAGGAGATGGACTGCTTAGTGCACTCCACCTGTTGGAGGTTATGGTGGAAACCGGGAAACCATTGTCAGAACTTGCATCTGTGATGGAGGTACTTCCACAGGCATTGATCAATGCAAAAGTTCCGAACCATAAAAAAGAGAACTTTATGGACTACCAGGAAATCGCAGATGCGATCGCAGAGGTGGAAAAGAAATTCCATGGAGAGGGACGTGTTCTGATCCGTCCATCCGGCACAGAACCACTGGTCCGTGTCATGATCGAGGGAAAAGACCAGAAAGTCATCGAGGAAGAGGCAAAGAAATTAGCAGACCTGATCACAAAGATTATGCTTTAAAGGGGAATGTATAGGGAGGCAGTAGTAATATGGTAAGCAGGAAAGTAACAATTAAGAACCCGACAGGATTACATTTAAGACCGGCAGGTATCTTATGCAAAGAAGCGATGCAGTTCAAATCGCATATCACCTTTCGTTACAAAGAGAATACGGCAAATGCCAAAAGTGTGCTGAGTGTTTTAGGCGCATGTATCAAATCAGGCGATGAGATCGAGCTTGTATGCGAGGGCGAGGACGAAAATGAAGCATTGGAGTCTGTCTTAAAAGCAATCGAAAACGGACTTGGTGAATAATAGAATAATAAAAATATGGAGAGAACAATGAAAAAGATATTGGTAACAGGCTGTAATGGACAGCTTGGAAGAGCAATCCGTAAGGAATACGAGGGAGAGGAAGTATCCTTTATTAATACAGATGTGGCAGAGGGAGATGGCGTAAGAGCACTTGATATCACAGATATTAAAGCAGTTCTGGCTCTGGTAGAAGAAACCAGACCGGATGTGATCATCAATTGTGCAGCACATACAAACGTAGATGCCTGCGAGACACAGTGGGATCTGGCATATAAGATCAATGCGATCGGACCGAGAAACTTAAGTATTGCGGCTGCAAAAGTGGGAGCAAAGATGATCCACGTTTCCACGGACTATGTATTTGAAGGGAATGGGACAAGACCTTATACGGAGTTTGATGAGATCCATCCGGTCAGTGCCTATGGAAAGACCAAAGCAGAGGGAGAAAAATTCGTACGTGAATTTGCCGGAAAATACTTTATTTTCCGTACCGCATGGTTATATGGCGAGGGCAAGAACTTTGTAAAGACGATGCTTCGTCTGGCAGAAAACCATGATGAGTTGACTGTAGTAGCAGATCAGCAGGGATCTCCGACCAGTGCGGTGGAGCTTGCAAGAGCCATCCATCATTTTGAGCCGACCGAGAATTATGGCACATTCCATGCAACCTGCGAGGGCGATACGAACTGGGCAGTGTTTGCAGAGGAGATCTTTAAGAGAGCAGGAAAGACAACAAAGGTCACACATGTGACAAGTGAGCAATATGCACAGATGAATCCAGCTTCTGCAAAAAGACCTGCATACTCCATCTTAGAGAACTATATGATGAAGCTTACAGATGGATACCGTATGGCAGACTGGCAGGATGCGCTGGACGAGTATATGAAGACATTGGAGTTATAAGGAAGGAATTTAAAACAGATGAAACAGACCATGCAGGAAGGGAAGCGGTTTTTTAAACAGTATGCAAAACTTATTCTTTTGGCGGCGGTGGCTGTCTTCATCTGTTTTGGGTTTCAGGCATTTAACGGAAATATCAGGATTGACACGGAAGAATTCATCAATGCACCGGGAAGTACACTAGGCTGGCTCTATATCGGGCGGTATGGGCTTGTACTGTTGAAACGACTGCTTGGACTTATGGTACAGCAGACGGTAAAAAGCGGTGTGCTGATGCTTCTTTTTTTCTTTGCAGGAAGTGTTTTAGTGACCTTTGGCTGCTATCATTTTTCCGGCGAAGATAGAAGATATCCGTATTGGCTGTTTCTGCTTTTGTATGCAACCTCTAATATCTGGAGCTTTCAGTTTTATTTTTCTATGCAGCAGGCAGAGATCGCATTGGCAATGCTTCTACTTGTGATCGCGGCAATCTGGATGTGCCATATCTGTTTTGAGCTTGGTGGATGGAAGACAAACTGGAAAAGAAACGTGCCTGCGGCAGTGGTTTCCGTGGTATTTTTAGTAATAGGGCTGGCATCGTATCAGGCGATCGCGGTATTTTATATTACACTCTGTGTGGTATTTTTTCTTTTGTATCTGCTGCGGACGGCACAGGAACAGCCGAAAAAAGGACTTCTGGGTGGAGTCGTTTTTCTGGCAGGACATTTTGTGGCATCTTATGTGATCTATACGGTGATTGCCAATACCTGGTTCATGGCGGCAGGCGATTACATGGAAAATCAGAGCAACTGGGGTGTAGAACCTATTGCAGAATGTATTAAGAATGTACTGCGTGTCATAAGAAATCAGTTAAAAACTTTTGGCCCTAGGAATTTCTCATTCTATACGGCAGGCATCGTATTTGGGATCGCTGCAGTGGTGATCCTGATAAAAAAAGGTGTCTTTCGCGAGAAAAAGAAGCAGATCCTTTTTGTGCTTGCAATGCTGCTTTTGTATGCTTCGCCGTTTTTGATGACGCTGTATGCGGGGGCAATGCTTGTGACAAGAACGCAGTTTGCACTTCCGGTCGCATCTGCCTTTCTGGCAATGTTTAGTGTGATGGTGCTCTGCGAGTATGGAAATGCAAAAAAGTGGGCGGAAAATGCAATAAAAATACTTGGTATTGTTGCAATCTGTATGCAGATAGGATATAATCTGAGGTTGCATGAAACGGACCGGTTACGTTACGAACACGATACAAAGCTCGCAGAGCAGGTCACAGATGCGTTAAAAGAGACCTGCGGAGATGATATGACAGAACTTCCGGTATTGTTTGTAGGATATCAGAAACCGCAGCTTCCATGGTATGCCAGAAGGAGTGAGATGTATGGCTGGTCATTCTTTGAGTGGGATTACAGCAGAGAAAATGCAGCCGGGGCAACACACCGCATTCAGGGCTTCCTTAAGGCATATGAGGGAGTGACACTAAAAGAAGATACGTCAGAACCGTTGACGAAAAAAGCAACAGAACTTGCCGAAAATATGGAGATCTTTCCGGCAGAGGGATCGGTTTTGAAGACAGATGACCTGATCGTGGTGAAACTGTCAGAAACGGAAGAAAGAACAGATATAGATTGGTGGTAGAGTATGAACAAGATAACAGTGATCGTTCCGTGCTACAACGAGGAGCAGTCCCTTCATTTCTTTTATGAGGAGATGGAGCGTGTAGCAGCGGAGATGAAAGAAGTTGCGTTTGAATACCTCTTTATCGATGATGGTTCCAAAGATAAGACATTGGAGTGTATTCACGAGTTAAAAGCGAAAGATGAAAAGGTACATTATGTTTCCTTTTCCAGAAACTTTGGAAAAGAAGCAGCAATCTATGCCGGTTTATCCCATGCTTCGGGTGATTATGTGGCAATCATGGATGCGGATCTGCAGGACCCGCCTTCTCTTTTGCCGGAGATGTATCATGCAGTGACGGAAGAAGGATATGATTCGGCCGCGACCAGACGTGTGACCAGAAAAGGCGAACCGCCGATCCGTTCCTTCTTTGCAAGACGGTTTTATCATATTATGAATAAGATCAGTGACGTAGAATTGATGGACGGAGCCAGAGATTACCGTCTGATGAGCAGGGCGTATGTGGATGCACTCCTTGCAATGGGCGAGTATAATCGCTTTTCGAAAGGGTTGTTTGGCTGGGTAGGATTTAAGACTAAATGGCTGGAATTTGAAAATGTAGAGCGTGTCGCAGGAGAGACCAAGTGGTCTTTCTGGAAACTGTTCCAGTATTCACTGGACGGTATCGTTGCATTTTCTTCAATGCCTTTGTATATTGCTTCCGTGCTTGGAGCGGCAATGTGCGGTGTATCTGTTATTGCAATCTTATTTATTATCATCAGACAGCTCACGTTTGGCGGCTCGGTAGCAGGATGGCCGTCCATGGCGTGCATTGTGATCCTGATCGGTGGATTACAGCTCCTTAGCATTGGAATTTTGGGCATTTATCTGTCCAAGACATATCTGGAAGTAAAGCGTCGCCCAATCTATATTGCCAAAGAAGCAGATACAGAGAAACAGAGACTATCCAGAAATTAGAGTATATCAGAAAAGAGTTAGTTGGTAATAAAAATGGAGTACGAGAGGAAAAAGATACAGTTAGAAAAGAAAGACGATACGAAGATTGTTCCGTGCATCATCGTATTTGTCGTGTTGTTTCTGTTTGTACAGAGAAAATTTTATCAGAAGGATGGAGCAATCCTGTGGGAACGCTTGTTTCAGATGACTGCATGGACGTCGTTGTTTGTCTGGCTGCTTTTGGAACACCGCGTGGAAGCGTTATGTAAGAAATACCAGAAAATAAGTGCAGGTATTATGGCTATCGTAATGCCGGTCCTGCTGTTTTATAATCTGGAGATCATGTGTAATTCTGAACTGAAGGACTTTGGAAGAAGAAAGATCATAACGAATGTACTGATTATTTATTTGATGGGAGCAATTTTGCTTCTGTTGGTAAACAGAACCCGTACAACCCTTAAGATATTGACAGTACTGTTGACAGCACTCGGAGTGACGAATATCTATCTTATGGAATTCAGAGGAATGTCGTTGATGGCGGCAGACTTTTTCTCAATAAAAACGGCAGCAAATGTAGCAAATAATTATAATTACAGCTTGAAATGGCGTATTCTGTATGGCGTGTATGTTGCATTTTTATTTTGGATGATGTTAAACAAGATACCGTCTCACAAAACATTTGGGAAAAAAGCAAGAATAGGATATCTTGCAATTACAGTTTGTTCTGTGGGGATTTTTTATGGAGTATTTTTTCATACAAATTTCGTAAAAGATTATGTCCGCGTTAAAATGCGTTATTCTGCATCCAAAAGGCAGGGAAATATGCTGACACTTCTTTATAGCGTAAAGCAGATGCAGGTGGAGGAACCGGATGGCTATTCGGAGGAGGAAGTGAAGAGTCTGATGGCATCCTATGAGAAAGAAGCAGAGGAATACAATGAGGGGTTAAATTCCAGGGATGATGTCAATATTATCGCTATTATGAATGAAGCGTTTTCAGATCTTGCAGAAAATGTGGAACTGACAGAGGATAATATGCCATATATCCATGGACTGACGGAAAATACGATAAAAGGAAATATGTATACATCGGTATTTGCCGGAAATACAGCGAATACGGAGTTTGAATTTCTGACAGGAAACACGATGGCGTTTGTTCCACCGAACACGATTCCCTATCAGTTGTATGTCAGAGGAAAATATCCGTCTCTGACCAGAACACTGCAGGCGCAGGATTATCAGGGAAATGTGGCAATCCATCCATTCAAAAGAAATGGATTTAATCGTCCAAACGCATACACAAGCCTTGGATTTGAAACATTTCTGGATCAGGATGCGTTTGCAGACCCAACCTATGTGAGAGAATATATTTCTGATTCATCCAGCTTCCAGAAGATCATTGAGTGTTATGAGCAGACGAGGCAGAAACCGTTCTTTGCATTTAATGTTACCATGCAAAATCACAGTGGTTATGATTATGGCAATTTTGACACGCCGATACAGTTAAAGGATGCACCGGGAAAATACAAAGAAACAGAGCAGTATCTGAATCTGATCAAAAAATCAGATGAAGCATTTGAAGAACTGACAGACTATTTCTCGCAGGTAAACGAAAAAACGATCATTGTGATGTTTGGGGATCACAGACCGGGAGTGGAAAGCTCTTATTATGACAGGATCGCCGGAAAACCAAAGTCACAGCTGAGCGATGAAGAATATATGCAGCGATATAAGGTGCCATTTATTATCTGGGCAAACTATGATATCGACGAAGCATATCTGGACAGGATCAGTGCAAACTATCTGTCGAGCCTTGTGTTAGAGACAGCAGGCTGTGAGATGACGGGATATCAGAACTATCTGTCAGACCTGAGAGATGACATTCCGGCAATTACAGCCAGAGGATACTGGGGCGAAAACGGAACCTATTATGAACTGGATGATGAAGCATCGCCTTATTGGGATGAGATACAGGAGTACCACAGCATTCAGTATAACAATATGTTTGACGAGCGTGAAACGGGATTTTTCTTCTTAAACAAATAGGAAAACTTGTGCTTATGTAAAAAATATGGTAGAATGTCAAAAGATATTTTGCCCGGTCAAAAGACCACGATAAATATTTGGAGGATTAAAATGAGAACATATCTAGTAACAGGGGGAGCCGGATTTATCGGTTCAAATTACATTCATTACATGTTTCGCAAATATGATAATGAGATCAGGATCATCAATGTAGATGTATTGACCTATGCCGGCAATCTGGAAAACTTGAAAGATATTGAAAACAGAGACAATTATACATTTGTGAAAGCAGATATCACAGATAAAGAAGCGATCGCAAAGATTTTTGCAGAAAACGACATCGACCGCGTGGTACATTTTGCCGCAGAGAGCCATGTTGACCGAAGCATCAAAAATCCGGAAGTTTTCGTAAAGACCAACGTGCTTGGAACCGCAGTGATGTTAAACTGTGCAAAAGCAGCATGGGAGTTACCGGACGGAAGCTTCAAAGAAGGAAAGAAATTTCTTCATGTATCAACCGATGAGGTATACGGTTCCTTAGAGGATGACGGAACTTATTTCTATGAGACAACACCATATGCACCGCACAGTCCGTATTCTGCCAGCAAGGCATCTTCGGACATGCTGGTAAAGGCCTATATTGATACTTACAAATTCCCGGCGAACATTACAAACTGTTCCAACAACTACGGACCGTACCAGTTCCCGGAGAAATTAATTCCGCTTATCATCAACAACGCATTACAGGGCAAAAAACTTCCGGTATACGGAGATGGTAAAAACGTTCGTGACTGGTTGTATGTGGATGATCATGCGAAAGCGATCGACATGGTACAGGAAAAAGGACGCCTGGGCGAGACCTACAACGTAGGCGGACACAACGAAAAACAGAATATCGAGATTATCAATATTATTATCGAGACGCTGCTTGAGATGCTTCCGGAAAACGATGAGAGAAGAAAACTTGTCAGCAAGGATCTGATCACTTACGTGGAAGACAGAAAAGGACATGACAGACGTTATGCCATTGCACCGGATAAGATCAAAGCAGAGATTGGCTGGGAGCCGGAGACAATGTTCAAAGACGGTATCAAGAAAACGATCGCATGGTTCTTTGAGCATGAAGACTGGATGAAACATGTGACAAGCGGTGATTACCAGAAATATTACGAGGATATGTATCAGAACAGATAAACGATGCAGGCAGCAGTACCGTCTATAGGGCGATACTGCTTGTTTGCGTTTTATCAGAGAAGAAAAAATTTAAGAAAATTTTAACTTCTGTGTTTAGAAAAAATTAAGTGATATCATGTATCATTTACAAAACGGAGGATTTCAGATGAAGGGAATTATACTTGCCGGAGGTTCCGGTACCAGACTTTACCCACTGACCAAAGCAATTTCAAAACAGATCATGCCGGTATATGACAAGCCGATGATCTACTATCCATTGTCCACACTGATGTTAGCAGGCATCCGCGAGGTGCTTATCATCTCTACCCCGAGAGATCTGCCGGTGTTCAAGGATTTATTCGGAGATGGAAGCCAGCTTGGCATGAGCTTTTCTTATGCGATCCAGACAGAGCCGAGAGGACTTGCCGATGCGTTTATCATCGGAGAGCAGTTCATTGGAAATGATGCGGTTGCACTGGTATTGGGAGATAATATCTTCTATGGTCAGAGCTTCTCCAAAGTACTGCGCAGTGCCGCAGAGCGTACCGAAAATGAAAAAGGCGCAACGATCTTCGGATATTATGTCAGAGACCCGAGAGAGTACGGTGTCGTAGAATTTGATGAGAACGGAAAGGCACTTTCCATCGAGGAAAAACCGGAGCATCCGAAGTCAAACTATGCGGTACCTGGTCTGTACTTCTATGACAATGATGTTGTAGAGATCGCCAAAAATGTGAAACCATCCGCAAGAGGCGAGATTGAGATCACTTCTGTCAACAACGAGTACTTAAATCGTGGAAATTTAAGCGTAGAGACACTGGGAAGAGGATTTGCATGGTTAGATACCGGAAATCATGACATGCTTCTTGCAGCAGCAGATTTTGTTTCTGCCATCCAGAAGAGACAGGGATTATATGTTTCCTGCATCGAGGAGATCGCCTACAAGAGAGGCTTTATCGATAAAGAGCAGCTGATCAAGCTGGCACAGCCACTTCTTAAGACCGATTACGGTAAATATCTGATGGAAGTAGCAGAAGGATTATAAGAGAAAGTTGAGATAGAACAATGGGAAAAATAAAAGTAACAGATAACTGTAATGGGATTGAAGGATTAAAAGTGATCGAGCCGGCTGTATTTGGAGATGCCAGAGGATATTTCATGGAGACCTACAATTACAACGATTTCGCAGAGGCAGGAATTGACTGCCAGTTCGTACAGGACAACCAGTCTGCATCCAAAAAGGGCGTGCTCCGCGGACTTCATTTCCAGATCAATCATCCACAGGACAAATTAGTCCGCGTGGTAAACGGAGAAGTATTTGACGTGGCAGTCGATTTAAGAGAGGGTTCTAAAACCTTTGGAAAATGGTACGGCGTTGTGCTTTCCGCAGAAAACAAAAAGCAGTTCTTTGTACCGAAAAATTTTGCACACGGATTTATCGTGCTTTCCGATTACGCAGAGTTCTGCTATAAAGTGACCGATTTCTATCATCCAAACGATGAGGGCGGTATCTTATGGAACGACAAGGATCTCGGCGTAGAGTGGCCGATGCCGGAAGGAATGACAGAGAAAGATCTGATCTTATCAGATAAGGATAAAGTACATGGCGGTATCGCTGCCTACTGTAAAGAGAGAGGAATTACATGGTAAAACACAATGGAGTGCGCAGCCGCAAGTTAATCCTCAATCTGGCAAAAAATGATTTCAAGAAGAAGTTCGCAGGCTCCTATTTCGGGGTGATCTGGGCATTTGTGCAGCCGGTCATCACCGTGCTGTTATACTGGTTCGTATTTGAAAAGGCACTGAATCAGAGAGCGAGTGATCTTCGGACCGGAGTCAGTGTACCGTTTGTACTCTGGCTGATGGGAGGTCTTGTGCCGTGGTTTTATTTTCAGGAAGCAATGAACGGCGGAACCGGAGTTCTGATCGAATACAGCTATCTGGTAAAGAAAGTCGTATTCCAGTTTGAGACACTCCCGGTGGTAAAACTGATCTCTGCATTGTTTACGCACCTGTTCTTCGTGTGTTTTATGCTGTTGGTATTTACCCTGATGGGTTATCCGCCGGATCTGTATACGCTGCAGATTATTTATTATTCGTTCTGCATGGTGATACTGACGGCAGGATTGATCTATGCGACAAGCGCGATAACTGTATTTTTCAGAGATATGAAGGAAGTTGTTTCCATCCTGTTACAGATCGGGATGTGGGCGACTCCGATCATGTGGACATTTGAGTCAATGACCAATATTCCGGGATGGGCACTTACCATTCTGAAGCTAAATCCTATGTATTATGTGGTAGCAGGTTACCGGGATGCCCTGATCAACAAGATCGGATTTTGGGAGCATCCGGGGCTGACTGTATGGTTCTGGGTCATCACATTACTGATTTTATGGCTTGGAACGACCGTATTTAAGCGGCTGCGCGTACATTTTGCAGATGTGCTGTAATAGGGATGAAATAGAAATGAAAGATCAGAAAGGCAGGATATGGAGAATTTAGCAATCAGGGTGGAGGATGTCTGTAAGGTTTACAAATTATATGACAAGCCTTCAGACCGGTTAAAAGACGCATTGGGTCTTGCCCGTAAAAATCGTTTTAAAGAACATCACGCATTAAATCATGTCTCCTTTGAAGTCAAAAAAGGGGAGACGATCGGCATTATCGGAACCAATGGCTCCGGGAAATCAACGATTTTAAAGATCATTACCGGCGTACTTGCACCGACAAGCGGTGACGTCGAGATCGAGGGAAGAGTTTCCGCGCTGCTTGAACTCGGCGCAGGATTCAATATGGAATATACCGGAATAGAAAATGTCTATTTAAACGGTATGATGATGGGATTTTCCAAAGAGGAAATGGACGAGCGGCTCGATGAGATCTTAAAGTTTGCCGATATCGGAGACTTTGTCAATCAGCCGTGTAAAACCTACTCCAGTGGTATGTTTGTCCGCCTTGCATTTGCAGTGGCGATCAATATCGACCCGGAGATCCTGATCGTGGATGAGGCACTTTCGGTTGGAGACGTGTTCTTCCAGGCAAAGTGTTATAAAAAGTTTGAGGATTTCAAGAAACAGGGCAAGACGATCTTATTCGTAAGCCATGACATCAGCAGTGTGGCAAAGTACTGTGACCGCGTTATCTTACTCAACAAGGGCGATAAGCTGGCGGAGGGAAATGCCAAGGACATGATCAACCTGTATAAAAAGGTACTGCTCAAAAATTCAGATAAGATCCAGAATGGAGCAGTGTTAAAAGAGCAGGAAGAAAAAGAAAACAATCTCTGGAAGTCCAACTATCAGTTGAATAAAGACGTCAACGAATATGGCAACGGAGAGGCAGAGATCATCGACTTTGCACTGATCGATGAGTATGGCAATTATACGAACTGCATCCAGAAGGGCACATCCTTTGAGATCAAATCGAAGGTACGCTTCCATGCAGATATCTTAGATCCGATCTTTACCTATACATTTAAGACCGTGCAGGGAACTGCGGTTACCGGAACGAATACGATGTTTGAAAAAGTGGGCATCGGACAGGCAAAAGAGGGCGAGACCTACGTTGCAACCTTCCGCCAGAATATGGATCTGCAGGGTGGAGAGTATCTGCTTTCCATCAGTTGTACCGGTTATGTGGGAGGAGAGTTCCGCGCTTACCACAGACTCTATGACGTGGTTGGCGTGACCGTGGTATCTGACAAAAATACCGTCGGTTTTTATGATATGAATTCAGAAGTGACCATCGAAAAAGTGGAAGAATAAAAGAAATGAGCAGAAAGGAGGGGATGTTTTGGAGGAGATTTCTTATGATTATCTGTATCACTTTGCAGGTGCAAGGGAAAATCTGATCGCATCCCTTCCAATCTGGCAGGGAAAACGCATCTTAGAACTTCATGCGGAGCGCGGAGCGTTGACTGGAAAATTAGCAGAGCTTGCAGAAACTGTGACGGCTGTGACAGCAGACGAAGAGAGCAAAGAGGCGATCGAAAAACGCTATCCAGATCTGAACAATCTTACCGTCCTGACGGAGACAGAATTTGCCGGGAAGATGCAAAGTTTTACCGGGCGGTATGACAGGATCCTGTTATTCCGAAAGACCTTTGCAGAAGAAAAACGGCTAAGGGATCTTGGCGGATTGCTGTGCGAAAATGGAATGTTGGTGCTTGCCGATGCAAACAGGATGGGACTTAAGTATTTTGCAGGATGCAAAGAAGCGTATGGTGGTACTTATTTTTCCGGGGTAGAGGGATATCCCGAGGGTGCCATGGGTCGCTGCTACAGCAAAAAGGAATATCAGACCTTGTTAGAGAAGAGCGGTTATCAGATATTGGACTGGTATTATCCGTACCCGGATGAGACGTTTCCAACAGCAATCTATTCGGATGAACACTTGCCGATGAGAGGCGAGTTAAACGATAACCGGAGAAACTTTAAATGGGACAGATACCAGCTCTTTGAGGAACGTCTTGCATACGACAGCCTGCTTGCAGAAGGGGTTTATCCGCAGTTTGCAAATGCGTTTTTAATCCTGGCATACCGGGCAGATCACACCAGACCATCCGAGACAAAACGGCTTGTCTACAGCAAATATTCGGATGAACGGGAAAAGAAGTTTGCAATCCGCACGGATATTTTTGAAACCCGGATGGATGATAATGAGAACAGGCAGAAACAGGTGGTCACGAAAGTGCCGCTGTATCAGGATGGCAGGGTGCATGTGGAGCAGATGGCAGAAAAGCAGCAGAAACTGACGGCGTACTATAAGGATGCCGGCATCCGGTTTTGTGACTGTAAGGTATTAAACCAGACCGCAGAGTTTCCGTTTATAACGGGAAGAACCTTGCAGGATCTCATAGAGGAAGCTGCGGAGCGTGGCGATCAGGATAAGATCGCAGCCATTCTGGAAGAATATGAGAAACGTATTTTTCAGCAGACACCGGAACTTCCATTTGAACAGACCGAAAGTTTTGAAAAGGTGTTCGGAAGCATGGCATTAAAAGAGCAGATGGCAGCGACCGAAGTGACCGATATCGATCTGATCTTTTCCAATATCATCGTGGATGCAGACGGTACTTGGACGGTGATCGATTATGAATGGACCTTTCTTTTCCCGATTCCCAAGCTGTTTGTGCTGTACCGCGGACTTTATTTCCTGTATCATCAGGTGCTTGCAAAGCGGAACTGGAGTTTTACCGAACTGATGGAGCAGGCGGGGATCGCAGAACCGATGCAGGAGAGTTTCCGGAAGATGGAACAGCAGTTCCAGAGCTATCTTGGAAGCGGCGAACTTCCTCTTCGCAATATGCAGCGAAAGTTTGGAACGAAGATCATTCCACTTGGGCAGGAACAGGATGGTGCAGGATGGGGTGACATCCACATCCGGGAGGAAGCATGGATGAAGGTAAAAAACATCCAGTTCCACATTGACCGGACCGATTATCAGGATGGCAGTGTCATATGCAGTGGATGGGCATTTGCAAAAGTGAAAGATGGAAGGACACTGCCGGTTCATATACATGCTAAGGATGCGGCGGGAAATGATCTTAAGATCGAAGTGAGCCGCAGCAGACGTGCCGATGTGGCACAGGCATTGAAAATCCGTCACATAACAAATCCGGAGTTTGGATTTGATTGTGTATGGCTCGCACCGCCGGGGGAGAAATGGAGTCTTCATTTTTCACTCGGATCATGCGAAAAAGTCTATGGAGAAAGGATTTGACATGTACCAGGCAAGAGAAAAAATACAGAATATAATATTACTGTTTGCAGACATGATCTGCTTTTTATGCAGTTATTTCGGCGGTGGATATCTTTGGTTGGTAAATTTCCGTGATGTTTCCGTTGAAAATATGAAATCCGAGCTGTTTGAGAGTATTGGTATCGTACTGCTCGTCTATATGCTGATCATGCTGTTTTCGGATATCGAGACAGATTTTATCAAGCGGAGCACTTGGATGGATCTGTTGGCAGGCGTAAAGGCAAGCGTTATCCTGATCTTTGTGACAGCGCTGACGATCTTTTTGCAGCATAACAATGCGGATGCATCGCGAGGCGTGTATTTTTGTATCGCCGGCATCAATCTGGTTTTGTTTTATGTCGCACATGTGGTCATCAAGTATTATCTGCTTAAGATATACCGCAACAAGCGGGCGACTAATCAGGTCTTTTTGGTCACAACGTCTGACCGTGTGGAGGAGATCTTAAGTGATCTGGAAAATGCAAAAGACTGGGCACACCGTCTGGCAAGCATTGCGATCATTGATGACAATCAGGTGGGCAAATGGTATGAGGGTATTCCGGTTGTTGCAACCTACAGTAATATGTTCCAATATGCAAAAGAGCAGATCGTCGATGAGGTGTTCATCAATGTTCCATACGACAGCGGCGAAGCACTGGCAGAAGTGGTCGAGAAATTCGAAGATATGGGAGCGACCGTTCATGTCAGCATCGAGATCTTAAATAAATTCGATTATTACAAGAGCTTTGACATGATGGGAAATATCCCGGTTGTGACGTTTACCAACCAGCACTATGACTGGAAGATGCTTTTTGTAAAGCGTCTGATGGATATTATCGGAGCCATTGTGGGACTTGCCATTACGGCAGTGGTTACTGTATTTTTAGCACCACCGCTTCTGATCGAGTCACCGGGTCCGCTGTTTTTTGCACAGAAGCGTGTCGGAAAGAACGGCAGGTTCTTTAAGATCTATAAATTCCGGTCGATGTATCAGGATGCGGAAGAGCGGAAAAAAGAGTTAGAGAGCCAGAACGAAATGAATGGCTTTATGTTTAAGATGAAAGATGATCCGAGAATCACCAAAGTCGGAAAATTCATAAGAAAGACCAGTATCGATGAGCTTCCACAGTTCTTCAATGTGTTAAAGGGCGATATGAGTCTGGTAGGTACCAGACCACCGACAGTGGATGAGTTCAGACAGTATGAGTCACATCAGAAACGTCGTTTAAGTGCCAAACCGGGTATTACCGGACTCTGGCAGGTAAGCGGAAGAAACAATATCAAGGACTTTGAGGATGTCGTAAAGCTGGATGTGCAGTATATTGACAACTGGAGCATCGGGCTTGACATCAAGATCATATTAAAAACGATCAAAGTGGTATTTGAAAAAGGCGGAGAATAGGAAGGAGAGCGAATATGAGCAGAGAGTATAAAGTAGAAAGAGAGTACAGTATAGCGCAGATCATACGTTACAATTTAAGAATGTGGTGGCTGGCAGCCATCCTTGCAGTGCTTTGTGCACTTGCCTTAGGTGGATACAAGTACAAGTCACTGCACCAGTATGTGGAAAACGAAGTATATGAAAACAGACAGCAGGTGGCAGCATCTTTATTTGTAGGTTTATACAGTGATGCAGATCCAAGCGAGAGAGTCAACAACATCCGTAAGATCGCATCCAGCAACCGTGCTTATCAGAACTTCAAAGAGATCACCGGATATGACCTGACTGTACAGGAATATCAGAATCTGTTCGATACCGAGCACGGTGAGAACTCTGACGTGGCATCTTTTTATGTAACATTCCCGGCAAGCTACGGTGATTACTCCATCATGGATGAAGAAGCCGCAACTGCATTTATGAACGGTCTGATCGCAACCACAGAGAAAACCTGTGAAGAGATGATCGGACAGTCCTGTGTGACCATTTTAGATGCACCATACACAACCAGCGAGATTGCAAAATTGAAAACCTATACGATCACAGAGAGCGACTTCAGAAAAGCAGTCTTAAAAGCAGTAACCGCGGGTATCCTGCTTGGTATCATCGTAGAGATCGTATGTTACAGTTTCTGGATGTTAATTTACAAAAAACCAAAGGATGCAGAAGAGATCCGTGAGTGCTTAGATACCGATATCATCGACTGCTTCAAAGAGGGAGAGGACAACGAGGAGTCCTTTAAAAAGGTTGCCATGTTCTTAAAAGATGACAACACCGCATGCAACCGTATCAGTTGTATGACATTACAGTGCCCGAAGAAAGACAGCGCATTAAAACTGGCAATGAGCTATGCAAATGAGCAGAAGAAGACACTTTACATCGACCTTTCTGTAGGCGAGGGAAGTGGTGAGGATGCACATTCCATCAGCAAATATGTGCTTGGACAGGCAGATCATGTAGAGCCACTGGCAATGAACGCATATTTAGATTCCGTTACCCGTAACAAAGAAGCAGAAAAAGGACTTGATATTGCAGGAAACAAACGTTTCGCAGAGTATGTGGAAGAGATGGGAAAATGGTATGAATATATCGTGATCAACAGTGCAGATGCATCCAAGGCAGCAGAGGCATATTCTGTTTCCAAACTCTGCAACAAGACTTTCGTGGTATGCGGAAGAAGAACTGTCCGGAATGAAGTATTATATCGTGCAAAGAATACAGCGGATGTCAACGGCATCCATATTGATGGAGCATTAGTATATGAACTGTAAAAACATCATGTATATGAGTGTTTTATTTCTGTTTCTGCCCGCATGGATCGGTTTCCTGTGGGTAGAACTGTTAAAGATCCGAGGTTCCTTTCTGCGTTTCTTAAACGCATGGGTACTTGGATTTGTGACAATGTTATCGGTGGGACAGCTTGTGTTGATCCCGATGGTGGCACTGCATGCCTCTTTGAGCTCTGCGCTTAGAGTCTGGCTGATCGTACTTACCCTGCTGTCACTGGGGTCTTTTTATCTGGTGCTTAGGAAAGAGGATATGGGGATCTCCCTGCCGGAAAAGACAGAAAAAGTGAAAAATTCAGCGAAACTGCCATCTGTCCGTGAGAATGGATGGGTTTTGGCCTTAGGAGTACTTGTGGCTGTTTTAGTCTTTTTACAGGCATATATCCCGGCGGGATATGAGCACAGGGATGATGATGATGCGCGTTTTGTCTCCGAGGAAGTATCTGCGATCGAGCATGATACGATGTACTGGGATGATCCGATCACCATTGACCAGCTCTACTGGAATGAGGGAGAGGTGCGCAAGGACTTTACTTCCCCGTGGGCAATGTATGTGGCAATGTGCAGTAAGATCAGCGGAATTGCGCCGGCGGCACTTTCACACAGCTATCTTCCTTTTTATCTGATCCTGTTATGCTATGCCCTGTATCTTCTGATCGGATGGGAGTTTTTTCATGACAGGGAAAAGACGCTTTTGTTTTTGCTCTTTTTGTCCGTGATCCATCTGTTTGGATATACTTCGACCCATACGCTGGCATCGATGATGCTGCTGCGTATCTGGCAGGGAAAAGCAGTCTGTGCTGCATTTATGCTGCCGGCACTGTTTTATGTTATGTATCAGCTGATGCAGAAAGAGTACAAAAAGGGATGGCTGTTCTTTTTGTATGTGGCATCCAATGCGGCATGCCTCTTATCCGGTATCGGCATTGTGACCGCACCGGTTATCGTATTTTTATATGGCATTGTGGATTTCTTCTATCACAGGAAATTCAAAAAATTATTGATAATCTGGATGGCAGCGGCACCAAGCGCGCTGTACCTTTTATACTATATGATGGGATAATGGAGAGAAAATGATCACATATTGTTATGGTGTCTGGAATGAATTTCTTAACTTCATAGGAAGAAAAGCCGGTCTGGCACACTGGATCCTTTTTTTTGTGGCTTTGGTGCTTTGCTTTTTCATGGGAAAAGAAGTCAGAAAAAAATTCTTCTATCCCGCACTGCTTGCCATCCTGTTTTTCTTTAATCCACTGTTTTATGCAGTGATTGGAACCCGCTTTTTGTCTGGAATCTACTGGAGGCTGATGTGGATGGTGCCGATCTCCTTTGTGCTGGCGTATGTACTGGCAGAGCTGACCGGACGCCTGAAAAAAAATATCGTGCGTGCGGTGGCAGTCGTACTCGCCTGTGCCTGTATCGCAGTAACCGGAAAGCAGATGTTTACAGCGGAGACTTATACGGAAAAACAAAATGAGTATGAGCTTCCGAACGCAGTTATTGAGATCTGCGATTACATCCAGATCAATCTGATGAGCTGGAAGGAAACAGCAGTCGTACCAAATGATCTGCTGTGCTATATCAGACAGTATTCCAGTTCTGTAGGTCTTTTTTACGGAAGAAATGCAGGTGGGTTCATTTCTAACATGGGAGAGGATGAGACCGCTGTCTATGAGGAAATGAGCAAGGAAAAACCGGATATTAAGGTGATCACGGATATTGGCAAAAAGAGATACTGCAAATATCTGATCTTTGATAATACCTTCCACCAGATCCCCGAAGATCTGACGGAATATGGATATGAGAAAGTCCATGTAGTGGAAGACCGCTATGTGATTTACCGGATTTTTGAAGAAGAACGGGTCTGGGGCAGCGATGGCCCGGGCACAGAGTAGTCCAATGGAGGCTTTTAGATGGAAAAAATTAAGACAATCTATCAGGAAACGAACTGGGAAAGAATAGGAGCGGCGGCGTTCTACGGATATTTTGCAATCAATATCCTGATGAAAGCATTCGCGTACGACCATGGAGATGATATCTACCGCTATTTCTTCGTATTTGGTCTGTTTTTTCTTGGAATCAAACTGGTCACGACAAAATATACCCTGCGGGAGATCGCATGGGCAGCGATTTTGATCGGACTCGGTGTAACGCTTTCCATTATCACAAAACAGAATACCTGGCTGCTTTTGTTTGTGACGATCATTGCGATGAAAAACTGTAACTTTCAGCTTATGATCAAGATCGCACTGTATATCCGTATCTTCAGCGCTTTCGTACTGGTGCTTGGATCTACATTTGGGGTATACGATATCGGAGATAAGACGACACCGGATACCAACTATGTCGAGATCCCGGTTTACAGCTTTGCTATGAATGAGCCAAACTATGCATACTTAACGATCTTCGTTATGATGCTGTTACTTTTATATTATAATTATGAAAAATTAAACTGGAAATGGTTTCTTGGAACTTCAGCGATCGCGTTCTTATTCTATGAGCTGACGTTCTGCCGTACCGGTATTGCAGTATTTTTCTTCTGCTGGATGTTGATCGTCTTTGAGAAACTGGTAAAGAATGACAAGTGGAAATTCATTCTTGCATTATCTGTCCCGGTGGGAGCTCTGTTCAGTTTTGTTACCATGCGTATCTACAATGGTGATAACAAGGTAATGGGTCTGTTAAACCACTTTGTATCCGGACGTATCTACATTATGAACAGCTATTACAGGATGCAGGGACTTGCCTGGTATCCAAGAACACAGGAATATTTCTATGCGAATTATTTCGGGCTGATCGATAATACCTACATGTTTGTCCTGCTCTACTGTGGCTGGGCGGTTGCACTGTTTTTCTTTGCAATCGTATGCAGAACGCTTTATGTGCTCTATAAGAATAAACACTACAAAGAGCTGGTCATGATCGGAACATTGGCACTTTATGCAGTGTTGGAGCAGTTTGTTATGAATGGATTTATGAATCCGTTTATCCTGCTCACCGGTATCTTGCTGTATCCGAATATCTTAGAGGAAGGGAAGCAGACCATATGAAACAGTATCGGATTTTACAGGTGCATAACTTTTACCAGATCCCGGGTGGCGAAGATGTCGTGGTGCGCAACGAAAAACGGCTTCTTGAGGAACACGGGCATAAGGTATATACTTATTACAGAAGCAACGCAGAATTAAAAGAAGGCGGCAGACTTGGCAAACTCTGTGTGCCGTTTACGGCGATCTATTCGTTTAAGACCGTGCGGGAAGTAAAAAAACTGATCAAAGAATATCAGATTGACATCGTGCATGTGCATAATACTTTAACGATGGTCAGTCCGTCCGTGTTTTATGCGGCATTCAGCTGTCATGTGCCGATCGTGCAGACACTGCACAATTTCAGGATGCTCTGTCCGGCAGGATCTTTTTTCCGCGACAATGTCATCTGTGAGGAATGTGTACAGGGTGGGTTAAAATGTGCCGTAAAACATAAATGTTATCGCAACAGCAAACTGCAGAGTTTTGTGAGTGCGGCAGTATTAAAAGTCCACAGAGTCCTTGGCACATACCGTAAGGTAAATTTCATCTGCCTGACCGAGTTTAACCGCAACAAACTGCTGGCACTTGGCGATATTGTGGATGCAAAAAAGATTTTTATCAAACCGAATTTTACGTTTGCAGAGGGCATTGAGCCGAGCAATGTACCGGAGCAGGAGGAATATTACCTGTTCGCCGGAAGAGTAGAGGCATTGAAGGGCGTGGATATCGCGATCAAGGCATTTGAACAGATCCCGGACCGCAAGCTCTACATTGCAGGAACCGGCCCGATGATGGACGAGATGCAGGCATATGTGAAAGAGCACAATATCCAGAATGTAAAATTCTTAGGATACCTGCAAAAAGAAGATATGACAGAAAAATTCTACCATGCAAAGGCAGTCATTATGACATCCCAGTGTTATGAAGCGTTTGCTATGACGATCGCGGAGGCATATTCCTACGGCGTTCCGGTGATTGCCGGAAGAGTGGGCAATATGGAGGGCATGGTGCAGGAGGGCGTTACCGGAGTGAAATTTACTTACAATTCTTCGAGTGACCTCGCCGAAAAAGTCAAAGAATTTGAAAAGTTAGACCGTGTAACATTAAAAGAGAACGCAAGGGAATTTTATCAGGAAAGGCTGCGCCCGGAGGACAACTATCAGAAACTGATGGAGATCTACGAGAGTATTTCAGCGAATTGAGAGGGACTATGAAACGAGCGGTATTGATCACAAATATTCCATCCCCATACCGGGTGGATTTTTTCCGTTTTTTACAGGAACAGTATCAGGAATATGAATTTCATATCATATTTTCCGGGGCAGGAATGGAAAACCGGAAATGGACAGTGGAGTTAGAGGGACTGTCCCATGTGCATTTTCTAAAATCCCGCACGATTATCATCCGCAAACGGTTTGATGACCGCTATGTATTTTTGCCGGTCGGAGTGGAAAAGACGTTGCAGGAGATCGCGCCGGAACTGGTATTTGCAATGGAATATAACCCGACCATTTTGCGTGCAGTGCACTGGTGCAGGAAAAAGAAGATCCCGTTTATCAGCTGGACAGATGGCACCTTAAATTCCGAAAAGAACATCGGAAAAGTACAGAGACTGTCCAGAAGTTATATCATAAAGCGTGCGGATGCGTTTATCGCAAGCAGTACGGCATCGAAAGAAACGCAGATCGCGTATGGTGCCGCACCGGAGCGGTGCTTTATCTCGTATCTGACTGTGGATATTGAGAAGTATCTGGCAAAAAAAGAAAGCTACGAGGCAAGACAGTTGCTTTACGTCGGAAGTCTGATCCAGAGAAAAGGACTGGATCTGTTACTCCCGGCACTTGCGGAAGCTGCAGATGATATCCGGCTTGTCATTGTCGGAGAGGGACAGGAACGTCCGCTCTTAGAGCAGCAGGTGAAAAAGTTAAATCTGACCGAGAGGGTCGAATTTAAAGGCTATGTGGAGGGAGAGCCGCTGCGGCAGCTCTATGCGTCCTCGGATGCGTTTATCCTTCCGACCAGAGAAGATTGTTTTGGACTGGTCTTATTAGAGGCGATGTGTGCATCGTTACCGATCATTTCTTCCAAGTATGCAGATGGGGCAAGAGATCTGGTGGAAGAAGGGAAAAACGGTTATATCGTAGACCCGGAGGATACGAAAGCGTTTGCTGCAGCAATCGACCGGTTGTTTTCCGAGGGAAAGATCGCCCAGATGGGAAGTTACAGCTACGAGAAGGCACAGGAATTTGCATTTTCAAACGTGGCAGAGGGCTGCATGGCGGCACTGCACGATGTGGAAAAGAGAAGAGGCATATAAGTGAAAAAGATTTTATTTAACGGACTTGGAAACAGAGGCTGGATCGGCGGCATCTACTATATCAAAAATATCATATTCAGCTGTCTGCAGAATGAGACGATCCGGCAGAATTATGAGCTGGTGCTGTTCATTGATGAAAAGCATGCCGATATCTTTGCGCCGTTTCAGGATAAGATAAAGATACGCATCTTTACCAATGAGGGGAAATTAAAGACCGCACTGATCCAGGCGGCACAGGTGTGGTTTGGCGGCGTAAAATACTGCTACGCACTGGAATTGAATAAGACAGGAAAATTATTCAAAAACAAAGGAATCTTTTGGATCCCGGATTTTCAGCATAAAAATCTGCCGGAGTTTTTCTCTGAGGAAGAACTGGCGCGCAAGGATGCCAATTTCCTTGAAATGTTGATGAGCGACCGCCCGATGGTGCTTAGCAGCTTTGATGCCAAACACGACTTAGAGCAGTTTTATCCGGATCATACCTGTCCGGTCGAGGTCGTACATTTTGTTTCCTATATTGAGCCGGAGATCAAAAAGGTCACACCGGAACTGGAAGAGCAGGTAAAACAGAAATTCGGGCTGGAACGCAATTATATTTACATTCCAAACCAGTTCTGGCAGCATAAAAACCACATTGTCATGGTGGAGGCGATCAAACTTCTGCTTGAGAGTGGAAGAATGAGAGATTATGATTTCGTATTTACCGGAAATCTGGAAGATTACCGCAATCCGGAGTATATCAACCGGTTAAAAGCCATTATGGAATCCGATACGGTAAAGGATAATATCAAATTACTTGGTTTTGTGGGAAGAGAAGAACAGCTTTGTATTATGAAACATGCCAGATTTATCGTGCAGCCATCCTTATGCGAAGGCTGGGGAACAGTATTAGAAGATGCCAAAGTACTGGATAAGAGTGTACTGCTTTCGGATATTCCGGTACACAGAGAGCAGAAAAATGAAAAGTGCAGATTGTTTGATCCGCATAATCCAAAGGAACTGGCAGACCTGATCGCAGAGCACAGTGGACAGACATGGGAAGAGAATATCGAATCCGGCATAGCAAATATGTACCGGGAAGCAGAGGAGTATTCGAAGGCATTAGAGCGGGTATTCCGATAGAAATGAGGTAAAGTTTGATGAAAAAGAAAATGGTCATTACCGGTGTAAACGGTTTCCTTGGAAGAAGTGCAAAGGAATATTTTGAAACAGAATATGACATAACAGGGATCGATCTGGCGGCAAGATACAGCGGTGAGGATGCAGAGATTTCCTATTACCAGTGCAATATGTCACAGGAAGCGGCAGAGCTGGCATCCATTTTTACCAATGTGCAGCCGGATGTGATCTTACACTGCGCAGGAAGTGCCAATGTGGGTGCATCCGTGGTAAATCCGATGGCAGATCTAGACGGCAATCTGCACAGCCTCTATCAGCTCCTTCTGGCACTCAAATCGTTTGAAAAACGACCAAAGATCATTTTCTTTTCCAGTGCCGGTATTTACGGAAATCCAAAGGAACTTCCAATCCGGGAGGATGCAGGGGCAGCTCCGGTATCACCATATGGACTGCACAAATATATGGCGGAGCAGCTCTGTCATTATTATAACAGCGTACACGGTTATCAGATTCGTTCTGTCCGCATCTTTTCTGCGTATGGAGCAGGACTGCGGAAGCAGCTTTTATGGGATATCTATCAGAAATATCAGGCAACTGGCAAAATCGAATTGTTTGGAACCGGAACCGAGACCAGAGATTTTATCCATGTGTCGGATATCTTACAGGCGATCCGCCTGATCTTAGATTACACCGGGGAGGAGGAGATCTTCAACGTGGCAAACGGAGAGGAAACCTCGATCCGGGAACTGGCTGAGATTTATGCCAAAGTGTTAGGCGAGAGCACCCATATCGTCCGGTTTAATGGAGCGACCAAGCAGGGGGATCCAAAAAACTGGCGTGCCGATGTGACACTGTTAAAGAAACTGGGTTATCAGAAAAAGATGGATCTGACTGCCGGAATACAGAATTATGTAAACTGGGTAAAACAGCAGGCATAGGAAGAGGAGAACACTGCGCAGATGTTAGAAGCAAAAAAACTGGCTCCGGTTGTTCTGTTTACCTATAACAGACCGGATCATACCAAAAGAACGATAGAAGCACTGGCTGCAAATGAACTGGCAGATCAGACAGAACTTTTTGTCTTTTCGGATGCACCGAAAGCAAAAAAAGATGAGAGCGAGGCAGCAGAAAAAGCCTGGAATGAAAATAAAAAAAAGGTCGAAGAGATCCGCGCCTATGTCAGAGAGGCGAAGGGATTTTCCCAGATCCATCTGGTGGAGCGTACGGAAAACTACGGACTGGCAAAAAATGTCATCGAGGGTGTGACAGAGATCGTCAATCAGTATGGCAAAGTGATCGTGTTAGAAGATGATCTGGTAACGAACCGCTATTTCCTCCGTTTCATGAATGACGGTCTGGTGCGTTACGAAAACGAAAAGAAAGTGACCGGAGTGACCGGTTTTTCCTTTTTGGATGACGGAACCGATTATGAAAAACAGAGTTATCTGTGCGGGCTGACCGGAACAAGCTGGTCATGGGCAACCTGGGCAGACCGCTGGTCTTCCTTTGATGCGAAAGCAAAGGGATGGGAGCGGTTAAAAGAGGATTCTGCGTACCGCAAACGGTTTAATTATGACAATACCTATAATTTTTATCAGTTGTTAAAGATGCAGCAGCAGGATGCAGGCACCAATTCCTGGGCAATCCGCTGGTATTACAGCACATTTTTGCAGGATGGACTGATCCTGGTACCGACCAGATCCTTAGTTGGAAATGACGGATGGGATGGCACCGGCGTACACTGTGGCGGGGAGGCACCTGCCGCAGTCCATCGTCTTGCAACATCGGAAGCAATCACAGAGTTTCCGGATGAGATTTGCGAGACAAAAGAAGTGCGCAAAAGACTGAAAAAAGAATTGAGAAAGATATCCGAGCCAAGTCTGTTAAAACGCATCTACCACATCGTATTCCGCAGAAATTATGTGGGGCAGGCATAAGAAGAGCAGGACAGGGAGGAAAAGAATGGAGATACTGGCAATTTTTACCTGCCACAACCGCAGGGAGCTGACAAAACGTGGAATCGAGACGTTATCCCGGAATGAAAATGTAACCTTTCACTATGTCGTAGTGGATGATGGAAGTACCGATGGAACCAAAGAGATGCTACAGGAACTGCCGGAGCAGATCGATATCGTAGAGGGCGATGGTAACCTGTTCTGGAACCGTGGCATGTACGAGGGTATCGAATATGTCAAAAAGAAATATCCGGATTACGCATATTATATGCTGATGAATGATGATACGAAGTTTTTTCCGGGGATCTTTGATAAAATGCTGCCATCTTTGGATGGAAAGAGTGTTTTGGTCGGTGCGATCTGCGGGGAGCAGGGCGAATTAAGCTATGGCGGCATTAAATATGTAAAAGGCATCCGTTACAAAAAGTATGGACCGGAACAGTCCGATATGCTGTTTGATACCTTTAATGCAAACTGTGCACTGATCCCGCATGACATCTTTATGCAGGTCGGGATCGATCCGTTTTATCAGCACAGCATCGGGGATTTTGATTACGGGCTTGCGATCAGCAAAAAGGGATATCCGATCCGCATCTTTACCGAATATGTGGGCGAATGTAATGACAATTCGCTTGCAAAGACCTGGCAGGATGAGTCGCTGCCACGTTTAGAGCGTATCCGGTTAAAGGAGAGCAGAAAGGGCCTTCCGTTCCGCGACTGGTTCCATTTTCTGCGCAAGAACTTTGGACTTGGAACGGCGATCGTGCGTTCCATCACACCGTATATCCGTATTCTGTTGGGAACCAAGACACGTTATTCCGGAGCATAGAAGAGGGATTTTGAGTTGAAAAATATGGGAACAATCTGTTATGTGATCTTAAATTACAATACCTATAACGAGGCGATCTGCTGTGCGGACTCGATCTTAACTACGCAAAAGGATGACGGGATAAAGATCATTCTCGTGGACAATGGCTCAAAGAATGACAGTGTGACGCAGTTAAATGCCTACACAGAGGGCAAAGAGCAGGTATCCTTAGTTGTATCAGAGGAAAACCTTGGATTTGCAAGGGGCAATAACCTTGGGATCTCTTATGCGAGAGAGCATTTTGATCCGGATTTTATCGTTGCTGCAAACAGTGATATCATTTTTGAGCAGGCAGATTATGGGGAAAAGATAAGAGAAATCTATGAAAGACACCGGTTTGACCTGCTTGGCGGAGATATTCTGGATGCGAACCGGGAAAAACACTTAAATCCGGTTGCCACAAAGCGGCAGTACACGTTAAACTATATGCGGAAACAGGTACTCGTTTCGTTTCTAAAGGCATGCTCCTTCCGCCTGATCAAGGCACTGCATTTAAAAGGTGCGGTTGCAGGGCATTATGGCATTGTGACAGAGGAGGATGGCTCTGACCGGAAGGATGGAAGCAAAAACCTTACCACAAGAGAGGTGGAAGGAAAAGCGGTAGCTGCGGATGACTGCATCAAAGAAGAGATGGAGGATGTGCTGCTGCATGGCTGCTGTCTCATCTTTTCAAGGGACTTCTTCCAGACATTTTCCGGTTTTTACGAGGAAACGTTCCTTTATGCAGAGGAAGAGATCCTCTATTATCTGGCGTTAAAGCAGCATATGACCGTTTTGTATTCGCCGGAGATCCGCTGCGTCCACAAGGAGGCAGTGACCACATCTTCGATGTACCGCGATTTTTGTGATGGAAAGATTTTTTATTTTTCCAATATCACAAGATCATATCGCTTGTTTTTACGATTAATGAAAGAACAGGAAAGAAAACATGAGTAAGGAAAGTGGGGAGAGCAGGGTAATCAAAGCCGGAATCGGCTATACAGTGGGAAATTATTTGCTAAAGGGGCTGAGTTTTTTGACAGTCCCTGTTTTTTCACGTCTTCTTTCCCCGGCAGAGAATGGGATCTTTAACACCTATCTGGCATATCAGACCATCCTGTTTTTGCTGGTGGGAATGGCGTTACATACGAGCCTGAAAAATGCGAAGTATAAATATGAAGAGAATTTTGCAGCGTATAACTCCTGCTGTATCCTGCTTGTGATCGTAAATCTGATCCTCTGGTTTGTCCTGGCAAATCTGTGCTATCCGTTCTATGGCACATGGCTTGGATTTTCGAGGACAATCGTCAATCTGCTTTTGATCGACAGTTTCGGTACGGCACTGATCCTGTTTTTTAATTCCTATGTGGGGCTGTATTACCGATATACTTCGTTTTTAAAGATCTCTGCATTTAACGCGCTGTCTAATTTTGGATTGTCGGTCTTTTTTATCCTGACGATCTTTAAAAAAGATGCAGCGACCGGACGTATCTTTGGAAATGCACTTCCACTTGCCGTGATCTCGATGGTGCTGATCTGGTATTTCTGGAAACAGAGCCGCCCGAAGTGGAATAAGAACTATGCAGGTTTTGCACTGCGTTACAGCCTGCCGATGATCCCGCATGGCATCTCACAGGTCGTGCTCTCCCAGTTTGACCGGATCATGATAAAGAGCATGATCGGAGAGTGGGAAGCCGGGATCTACAGTTTTGGCTATACGATCTTCTCGATCATCAATGTGACGATGACATCCCTTGACAATGTCTGGGGACCGTGGTTTTATGAGAGAATGAAGGATGAGGATTACGAGGGCATTAAGAAAAATGCGAGCAAGTACGCATTTGGCATGCTGCTGTTTTCGGTGCTGGTCATGTTTGGTGCACCGGAACTGGTCAAGATCCTTGGAACCAAAGCCTATTATGATGCAATGTATTCGGTTATCCCGATCGTTGCAGGCGGCTATTATATGTTTCTTTATCTGTTCCCGTCCTATGTGGAGTATTATCACGAAAAGACGAAATACATTGCCGTGGGAACCGGGCTTGCAGCCGCAGTCAATGTCATTTTAAATGTCATCTGTATCCGGAAATTCGGATATCTTGCAGCGGCATATACCACAATGGTCACGTATCTGCTCTATTTTCTGTTCCACTATGTGATCGCGTGGAAGATCAGAAAAGAAAGCCTGTTTGATACAAAACGTTTATTCATTTATATCGGTTTTGCCTTTTTTGCTGCACTTGTGGCACTGGCATTGATCGAACACTGGCTGATCCGCTGGGGCATCCTAGTGGTGCTCGGCATTTATTTTATCGTGTGGCTGGAACGTGAATTTGATGTTGTTGCGAAACTGAAGAAAAAATTTGGAAAGTGATAGGAAGGAGTACTTATGATAGTATCTGCAATGTTTGTATGCTTGTTTCTGTTATGCCTTCTTGGTGTACTGCTGTTTCCGAAAACAGAGGGGAAGATCAACGGAACCAAGGCACTGATCATGGGAACGATGCTGATCTTCTGTTATCTGTCCCTTACGGCATTTCTGTTTGACAAGACAGGAATCGGAGTCCATTTAAAAACAACGGTACTTGCCCTTGCAGTGGCATGTGTGTTCTTATGGGGAGTGATCCTAAAAAAGAAAAAGATACAGCGCGTATTTTTCCGTGTGTGGGATATCGTGACGGTGGTTCTTCTTCTGGCATTTGTTTTTGCCATTTCCATGCACCTGTTTACCCCGAACTTACGCCTTTCCTATGTCAATTCAGACCCGGCAAACCATTTTAATATGGCAATGCAGATCGTAAAGAACGGGACATTGGACGGCATTTATTTTTCCGCTTATATCGATGCAACGTTTATTGAACTTTTCGCTCCGGTGCTCACGGTTGGAAAATATTATAAGGCATTCATTGTAGCAGATATCTTTTTGCATTTGCTTGAGATCTGCATGTTTTATGTGCTGACACTGACCATCAGCGAGAAAGGAATCGTGCGGATCTTCGCTCCGGTGTTTGCAATCGGTTATTTCTTCGGTTTTCCATCCTACAGTTATATGACCGGAGGGTATGTGTACTGGAGCACCGGTGTGATGATCCTGATCTTTATCATCTACGCACTGCTTCTGGTGGAAAAATATCCCGACTTGCGGCGTTATACCTATGTGTTGCTCTTTTTCGGAGCGTATGCGAACAGCTGCTGTAACAGGCTGTTTGTTCCGGTCAACTATCTGGCACTGTTAGCGGCTCTTATCGTGATCCTGGCAAAAGGAAAGAAAAATTGGCTGACGAAAAAGACCATTTGCGTGGCAGGTGTGCTGCTCATTATAACGGTCATTGCCGCGGTGGTATTTTTCCACTTCTGGGGCTCGTTTGATAAGATCTTTGCCTATGTCAGTGTGGTGGGATGGACGTACAATTCCATGTATGCGGATCTGATCTTCTTTGTGCCGCTGTTCTTGTTTGTTCTGTTTTATACAGTCATCAAACGGGAGTATTCGAATGTGATCAGCGTGATGGCACTGTGCATGCTTGCCTGCACCATCGCAATGTATGTGCTGACCTATCAGAAGCTGATGACCTATTATTACTATTATAAGATCTATTATAATCTCTGGCTGTTCGGCTGGCTGTTTGCAGTGATGGCACTTCATGTCATGGCGGAGAAAAAGCAGTTAGTGAGCTATTTCTCCTATGGCATTATGATCGCAGGGATCGCAGCACTTGTACTGTTTGACTATGAGGGGATGATGTGGAAGCATGATGCAAATTTCAATGGCGATTATGCAACCAGAAATCTGTTCTCATTGTATCGGTATAATATGGACAGTATGGAAACGAATTATCTGGATTGTACGAAACCAAAATCTGTGATGGATGTCTACATGTATGCAGCAGAGCAGATGGAGGGCGAGCGGATCCAGCCGCTCATTACAGATCAGGGCGTGTATTGCTGGTTTGATGCGATGAAAGCGCAGGACCGTGGAACATCGAAGAAGTTCTGGCCATCCAGATACGAACTAATGGAGATCGTAAAGCGTTTAAATAAGGCAGATATCAAGTATGTAGCTGTACTGAAAAGTGATGAATTCTACCAGACCAATCAGGAATACTTTTCGTTATGCGAAGAAGTCTATGGAAATGAAGCGGCAGCCATTTTAAAAAGACCTGGAGACAGCTGGACCGGTATTCTGAAAGAAATGGATGATTACAGCGAGGAAAAATTAGAACTTTATAAATATGTAAAGAAAAACTTAAAGGGCGAGCGTGTGCCATTGATGGCAGACCGCAGCGCGAGCGTGGATTATATCGTTTACCGGAAACGGAACAAACAGAAGATGGCGGACTGCTATCCATGGAACTTTGAGCCAAAGGACAATCTGGAAAACTTAAACAGCCTTGGCATTAAATATATGCTGGTTTTTTATGATGATCCATATTATCAGAGCATCAGCAGTTATCTGGACAGACAGGAGACCGTATTTGAGAATGGAACCGGAAAGATCGTGCGCTGTAATGGTGATTTCTGGAGCACTTCGTATCAGTAAAAAAGATTTACAGTGTTCAAAAGGAATTTTATGTGATAAACTATGAGGGATAAGAAAAAGGGAAAGCAATAAGGGAGAATAAATGAGGGAGAATAAATAAGGGAGAATAAATAATGAAGAAAAGGATTTTAACAGGATTGTTAGCATTGTGTGTCACATTGACCGCAATCCCGGCAGAGACAGCATTTTATGCAGCCGGAATGCCGAATGAGAAAACTGCCATGACTGTAGAGGCAGAAACAACGGAGGCGTCCGAAGAAACAGGTGCTGCCGGAGAGACGGAAACTTCTGAAGTAACGGAGACAACAGAGACAACCAAGATTACAGAAGCAGCTGAGACCACGGAAATAACCGAGACAACAGAAGCAGCTGAGACCACGGAAACAACAGAGACAACAGAAGCAACTGAGACCACGGAAACAACCGAGATTACAGAAGCAGCTGAGACTACGGAAATAACCGAGGCAACAGAAATCACCGGGGATACCGAGACCACAGCTGAAACAGAGACCGAAGATACCGAACAGCCGGAAGAAACAACGGAACTGAAATCAGCCGAAGTGTCAGCCGGAAAGACTTATGCAACAGCAACGGAACTTGAGTTTGATAAGGACTATGTGTCCGCAACCAAAGCAAACGTAGCAGGCTGGTATCAGTTTACGTTAGAAAAGGCAGGAATGGTTTCCTTTACCTTTACCCATGACAGACTGGCAGATACCTCAGGAAATACAACTGCATGGTCGATCACGTTTGCTGCAGAAAATTCTACGTTAAGCACAGAGAATGGGTTCAGTTTTGATACTGGTATGTATACGATGACAAGCGGAAGCTATGATACCGTGAAGACATCTCCGCAGGTGGGACTTCCGGCAGGCACCTACCGGATCAAGATCACACCAAAGACGGAGTTAGCAGGCGGACAGGCATATGGACTGAGACTTTCTTACCGTGATGTGTTCAGTGAAACAGAGGAAAACAACAGCGCATCCAGTGCAGATGAACTCCCACTGGACACTGAGATCACAGGTAGCCTCTACAGTGCATCCGATACCGATTACTATAAAGTAACTGTGACAGAGGACGGTTACGTCAATATGTATCTGAATCACGATAAGGTTTCCGGCAAGGAAAACATTAATCTGTTCCATGTGTCTTTCTGTGACAGTACACAGAAAGTACTTTATGATATGTACAGTACCGGAGCAGAGACCACGACATCTTCTATCAAGATCGGTGCGACCAAAGGAGATTATCTGGTTAAAGTAGAGGGCGGCGTTTTGTCCATGGCAGATCCGTATACCGGCAATTATGGATTGCGTGTGACCTCAACTGCAAGTGGAAACTGGGAAAAAGAGAGCAACGATACAACAAGCCTTGCCAATCCGGTTGTTCCGGGAGAGACTTATGGAGGAGATATCCGCAGTTCATCCGATGTGGATTACTTTACTCTGACAACGACAGAAAAAGGATACTTAGGACTTGACTTTGAACATACCATTATTTCCGGATGGGAAACACTCAGTGTTTACAAGATCACAGTCAGCAGAAACGGACAGTCTGGTGCCGTTTACACCGGTTATGTCAAAGGTGGAGATGCGACCTTTACCATGCCAAACTTAGGATTACCGGCAGATACCTACTATATTAAGATAGAACCGGCAGCAACGATCAGCACTTCCCTTACCGGTGGTTCGGTCAGCAGCTGTTATCCGGCAGATTACGGCATCAAAGTAAACTGGCAGAATGCATCCAACTGGGAAGAAGAGGTTAACAATACGATCTCCACTGCCAATACGATAAAGAGTGGAACGGCATATAACGGAAGCATCGCTACATCAGATGATAAAGACTACTACAAGGTAGAAATGAACAAGAAAGGATATCTTCAGTTCAAGTTTACCCATGCAAATACCGGAAATACTGCAACACATTATCGTATTTCTGTTTTAAACAGTGCGGGAAGCAATATCTATGAGGTGACCAATGCAGGTGTGGACACCCTCTATGTATCAGATAAGATTGGGCTGGCAAAGGGAACTTATTATGTACTGGTATCTGTATCATCGACTTTATATACGGGAGATTATGGCCTGACTGTTACAACAAAAGCGGCATCCAACTGGGAGAGCGAGGTAAATGGAGACACTGCGACGGCAAACAGCTTAAAAGTCGGAAAAGAGATGCATGGTGTCATCTCAAGTTATTCCGGTGACCTCGATTATTACAAATTTACACTGGATAAAACTTCATATGTTAATGTCAGCTTAAGCCATAAAAAGATGAATGTTGCAGGAACAAGCTGGTATGTTTATCTGCTCAAATCAAATGGCAGCAGATTAAACTATCTGACCGATCATCTGTATTCCTATGCAGGGGATGCTTACACGGAATCCACTGCGATTAAGATGGAAAAGGGAACCTACTACGTTGTAGTGCGTGCGGCAGCAGGCAATAAAAATGCAGTCGGCGAGGAATATACTGTAAGTGTCAATAAAATATCTGCAAAGAAACCAAAAGTTTCAAGTGTAAAATCAGGAGGCTATCATAAATTAAAAGTAACCTGGAAAGCAGTACCGGGGGCAGTTTCTTATACAATTGCAAGAAGCACCTCGAAAGATGGCAGTTACACAGAGGTTAAAACGATTGACAATGTAAGCACCATCAGCTGGACGGATAAGAGCGTCACAACAGGAAAGACTTATTACTATAAAGTCAAAGCAAAGGTAGCACTTGAGAATACCACGAAAGAAAGCGGTTATTCCAAAGCAGTATCCGGTAAAGCAGTTCCGGCAAAGACGACAGTCAAGACAGCATTAAAGAATAGCAAAGTAAAAGTAAGCTGGAAAAAGGTATCCGGTGCAAATGGGTATGAGATTGTAAGAAGTACGAAGAAAGACAAGGGCTACAAGAAGATCAAGACCATCAAGAAGGGTTCTGCAAAGACCTATACAGACAGTAAGACAAAGAGTGGAAAGACCTATTATTACAAAATCAGAGCTTACCGCAATGTAAACGGAAAGAAAGTATATGGATCTTATTCCAAGGTGATTTCCCAAAAAGTAAAGTAGAGGTAAGACATGAGACGAAGAGATCGATATAAACATTTGTTGAATCTGTGTGCCAACTTTGTAATGCTGGCAATGGAAGCAGCGATGTTTGCTCTGGTATGGTACCAGTTATATGTTCCAAATTTTCCAAAGGAAGATCAGTTCTGGCGGAGAGGTAACTGGGCTGTGATCGGCATTTATGCGATGATGTTGTTTTTCTTTATCCGTACGTTTGGCGGATATCGGATCGGATATCTGAGGATTACAGACATTTGCCTCTCACAGATCTTAGGTATTTTGTTTGCAAATGTAATTGAATATTTCCAGATCTGTATGATCGCAAACGATTATGTGAACGCAGGACCGATCCTGCTTCTGACGGTGGCAGAGATCGCATTGATACTGCCAGGTGTCTTTGTGGTACGTTATTTTTATGTGCGGCTGTATCCGCCGAGAAAGATGATTGTCATATATGGGGAGCATTCACCGGACGAACTGATCAAAAAGATCAATTCCAGAAGAGATAAATATGACGTCTGTGCGACAGCAAGTGCGTATATGGGATATGAAGCACTCTATACGAAGATTTTGGAGTACGAAGCAGTTGTGCTCTGTGATCTGCCAACAGAGATCCGGAATAAGATCTTAAAATTCTGCTATGATCAGAATAAACGTACCTATATCACGCCAAAGATTTCAGACATTATCATAACCGGAACAGAGCGGCTTCATCTGTTTGATACACCGCTGATGCTGTCAAGAAACCAGGGACTGACGATCGAGCAGCGTTTTATCAAGCGTACCATGGATATTGTATTTTCTCTGGCTGCGATCGTGATTACCTCACCGATCCTGCTTTTGATCGCAATTGCCATCAAATGTTATGACAGAGGACCGGTGTTCTATACACAGGAACGTCTGACCAGAGACAGAGAGCCGTTCCAGATCATCAAATTTAGAAGCATGAAAGTTGACTCGGAGGCATCCGGTGCGCAGCTTGCAAAAAAAGATGACGACAGGATCACCCCGGTTGGAAAGTTTATCCGAAGGACACATCTGGATGAACTGCCGCAGATCTTTAATATCTTAAAGGGCGATATGTCCTTTGTGGGACCAAGACCGGAACGTCAGGTGATCGCAGAGAAATACGAAGAAGTCGTACCGGAATTCCGTTTCCGCCTGAAAGTAAAGGCTGGACTGACCGGATATGCACAGGTGTATGGAAAGTACAATACGACCCCATACGATAAATTAAAGTTGGATTTAACCTACATTGAGAACTATTCTGCCTGGCTTGATTTAAAACTGATGCTAATGACAGTCAAAGTAATCTTCCAGAAGGAAAATACGGAAGGTGTTGAGAAAGAGCAGGTAACAGCGATCAAGTAGGTGATGGAGGGAAAAAGTGGCGAATGAAATTCTGGTATCGGTAGTGATGCCGGTCTATAACGGAGCAAACTACATCAAAAATGCCATCGAATCGGTAAAGAAGCAGCAGGTGTCATGGGAATTATATGTCATCGATGACTGCTCAACGGATCAGACCCCTTTGGTATTAGAGGAATATCAAAAAGACGAACGGATCCATATCATTCGAAATCAAAAGAACATCGGAGTGGCGGAGTCAAGGAATGTCGGCATACGAAACGCGAGGGGAAAGTACGTTGCGTTTCTGGATGCCGATGACTGGTGGACTGCGGACAAACTGAAGATCCAATGCGAGCTGTTAGAACAAAAACAGCTCGTTTTGTGCTGTACGGGGCGTGAACTGATGCAGCCGGATGGAAGCAGTACCGGCAAGATCATCCATGTGCCGGAGCAGATCACCTATTCCATGTTGCTCTATACAAACCATATCCCATGTTCCTCTGTTGTGATGCAGACAGCGGTGGCAAGAGAGTTTTATATGGAACACGCGGAGCTGCATGAAGATTACATTTTGTGGCTTAAGGTGTTAAAAAAATATGGGACTGTCTGTGGAATTGATGAGCCGATGTTAAAATCGCGCTTGAGCGAGGGCGGCAAATCGAGAAACAAGATCCGGTCAGCAAGGATGCACTGGAACGTATATCGGTTTATGGGGATTGGCAGGATAAAAGCGGCATGGTATATGATCCATTATGTGATCAATGGGCTGAAAAAGTATGCATAGAAACAGGAAATAAGAGCAATGGCAATGAAAGAAATCATCAGGGAAAGTGGGAAACTGGGTATTACAGTGGCAATCCATGTGTTGCAGCTGCCACTTCGTTTCTGTAAGATAAAGGAAAACAGGATTTTGTTTACCAGCCTTACAGGCGGAAACTACTATGAATATACCTGTAATCCCAAATATATTTATGAGGCAGTAAAAGCGCAGACCGGGGAACAGTATGAAATCATCTGGGCACTGGAACATCCGGAAAAATATCGCTTCCTGGAACAACAGGGGGCAGCATTGGTAAAACATTTTACATGGAAAACACTTTATTATCTGGCAACTTCAAAGTGCATTATTACAAGTGGTTCGTATCTGCCATGGGTTTCCTTCCGCAGGCAGCAGATCGTAATTGACACCTGGCATGGAGGGGGCGCGTATAAGCGGCTGGATAATGGAGAGGGCAGCCTAAGGCATCTGATCGGAAAACGCAACCGGATCGCGGGCTCGCATGTGACCGCATTTGTGACAAGCAGCGAGGCATTTACCGAGCATGTGATCCGTGGGGCCTTTGGTTATCACGGAGAGGTATTGGAAATCGGGATGCCGCGTAATGATATGCTGGTAAACGGAACCACAGCAGAAGCAGCCCATAAGGTAAGAAAAATCTTTGCAATACCGGATGATAGGAAGATCATGCTGTATGCGCCTACCTACCGGGAGCAGGGAACCTATGAAAAACTGAAGATAGGAAAGGTATTAGATACTTTGGAAGAAATCGACGGCAGTTCCTGGGTCTGCTTAGAGCGGATGCATCGCTATGAAAGAAAGTCAGGGGAAGAGACCGATCGACGTATCTATGCGGCAGAAGGATATGAGGAAATGCAGGAACTTTTAGCAGCAGCGGATATGCTGGTTACCGATTATTCTTCTTCTATCTGGGATTACTCGTTCCGAAACCGCCCGATCTATCTGTTTACACCGGATCTGGATGAATACCGGAAGAACAGAGGATTTTATCTGGATATTGATGAGTGGCAGATCCCCTATGCGGAAACGGAACAGGAATTTTTACAGAAAATTGCGCAGATGCAAAAAATTGACTGGAAACAGCGCATGGATCTGCATCATGCAAAATTAAAATGTCAGGAAACAGGACATGCAGCAGATAGTGTGGTAAAATATATACAGGAAAACATGTAGAGAAGGAGAGCAAGATGAATATAGCAATTATTTTTGCAGGTGGAAGCGGTGTCCGTATGGGAGCCGGTGTACCGAAACAGTTTCTGGAGATCAATGGAAAACCGATCTTATTCCATACATTGAGCTTATTTGAAGAGCATCATGAGATTGATAAAATCTACCTTGCCGTGCTGGAAGATTACATTCCATATGTCTGGGCACTGGCAACGGAGTTTCATATTAATAAATTAGCCGGTGTTGTTGCAGGAGGTGCGACAGCACAGGATTCCATTTATCTGGCACTCAAAAAGGCACAGGAAGAAAACCCGGGTGATTCAGTTGTATTGATCCATGATGGTGTACGTCCGTTTGTCGGATATGATGTAATTTCCAAGAACATTGCATCTGTCAAAAAATATGGCAGTGCGATCACATCCAATCTTTGTTATGAGACAGTTCTGATCAGTAAGGATGAGGGACAGACCGTGGATCATCTTCCATATCGTAAGGAATGTTATACGGCACAGGCACCTCAGAGTTTCTTCTTAAATGAAATTGTCGAGGCACATGAAAATGTGCGGAAAGAGAACCCAAATTATACAGACGTGGTAGATTCGTGTACACTGATGAAATCCGTTGGCAAGTCAACTCATCTGATCGAGGGAAACCGTGGAAACATCAAAGTAACAACGCCGGTGGATGTGTATATGTTCCGTGCACTGCTCAGCTACAAGGAGAATGAGCAGGCATTTGGCTTTGGTCTGACGGATAAAATGCGTTCCAAGATCAACTACTATAAGAGAAAGGAGTAGGCAATGTCAGCAATTTTAGATAACCCGATCGTAAAAGAGGACATAAAAAAAATAGCAGAGACAGACTATATTGACTGGGAAAACTTCCGTGGCAAAAAAATAGCAGTGACAGGAGCAACAGGCTTATTGGGAAGGATAGCGGTGTCTGCATTGCTTGCTGCAAACCAGAAATATGGTTTAAACCTTAAGGTTCTGGCATTTATCCGGAACGGGGCAAAGGCAGAAGAGGTTTATGGAACAAAGCGGGATGGTGCATTAGAGTTTGTTATTGCAGATATTCTTGCTCCGATTCCTGAAAAGATACAGGCAGATTATCTGATCCATGGTGCAAGTGTTACCGCATCCAGGATGATGGTAGAACAGCCGGTGGAGACGATCCTGACTGCAGTAGAGGGCACAAAAAACCTGATGGAGTTTGCAGCGCGCTGCAAAATGGAAGGTGTTGTCTATCTGTCTTCCATGGAGGCATATGGTATCGTAGATGCAGATACAAAGCAGGTGCATGAGGAAGATCTGGGATATATTGATATCTTAAATGTGCGGAGCAGTTATTCGGAAGGCAAACGAATGACAGAATGCCTGTGTGCATCTTATGCCAAAGAGTATCAGGTCAATGTTAAGATCGCACGTCTGGCACAGACTTTTGGTGCAGGCATTGACAAAAATGAGAACCGTGTATTTGCGCAGTTTGCAAAGAGTGTGCTTGGAAAAGAGAATATCGTACTTCATACGAAAGGAGAAAAGGCAAACTGCTACTGTTACACAGTAGATGCCGTAACAGGACTTTTGGTACTGCTTACAAGAGGAAATGCCGGAGAGGCTTATAACGTTGCCAATATGGACACCTTCTGCAGTATCCGGGAGATGGCAGAGACATTTGTTGCTGTCGGAGACAGCGGAAGTTCACAGCTGGTGTTTGACATTCCGGAAGATATCTCCAAATTTGGGTATCCGCCAAGCAGTATCATGCACTTAAATTCTGAAAAATTAATGGCATTGGGCTGGAAACCGCAGTATAACATGCGGGACATGGCAGCACGTTTGATGCAGAGTATGGAGTAGGGCATATGGGAAAAACGAATCTGGCAGTACGCTGTATCCGGTATGCAGGGAAAATAGGGGGTATCGCATGGCGTTATGTGTACTGTCTGACACAGATGCGGCACCCTGTAAAGAAAAACAGGATTGTCTTTTTCAGCCATAAAGGAAAACAGTATTCCTGCAATCCAATGTATATCTGTGAATATCTTCTGGCAAATGAGCCTGGAACATTTGATCTTGTCTGGGCATTTGTGCATCCGGAGGAACATGAGGACTTAAAAGAAAAAGGAATTAAAGTCGTGAAATATCAGTCGCTCGAACATATTCGGGAGATGATGCAGGCGAAGGTTATTGTCACAAATGTGGATACGTTTGTTTATCTGCCAAAACGAAAGGGACAGATCGTTCTGGATACCTGGCATGGTGGTGGTGCCTATAAGACCTGTGGTTTCTGCAATCCGCAGAACTTAAACCGTATCCGCAAAAAGATACATTTTAAGAGATTATATTCCAGAATTACCTTATATCTTTCCAGCAGCAGGATGTTTTCCAGGCAGACGATCCGGGAGAGCAGAGGATTTACCGGTGAGATCATGGAATATGGAATGCCGCGAAACGATATTCTGGTAAATCAGAACAGACCGGATATTGAAGAGAAAGTAAGAAACTATTTCCATCTGGATAAAGAAACAAAAATTGCGTTATATGCACCTACGTTCCGCAGTGAAAAGGAAAATGACAATTATCCGAAACCGGATTTTAAGGAACTGGAGCAGGCATTGTCGAAACGGTTTGGAGGAAGATGGTGTACCTTATACCGCCAGCATCATTTTTATGATGAAAAGACAGATGGGCTGTCAGCCACGGATTATCAGGATATGCAGGAACTGCTTTATACAGCGGATGTGCTGATCACAGATTACTCTTCTTCCATCTGGGATTTTTCACTGATGTTCAAGCCGGTGTTTTTATATTGTCCGGATCTGGCACATTACAAGAGTGAGCGTAACTTTTATATGCCGATCGAACAGTGGCCATTTGTGTTATGTGAGAACCAGCAGGAGATGGTAGAGAAGATACTGTCATTTGATGAGGATGCTTATAAGGAACGGGTCAGAGAACATCACAGGATCTTAGGGAACTGTGAGAGTGGTATGGCAACAGAGAAAATCTGTAACAGGATCATATCAGAATGTAAAAAGAAATTTTAGGAGAGGTAATGGATATGGGGAGAAAAAAAGTAATAGCATTTTTGCTGAGTATCTGTATGGTTATGGGAAATGCTTCTACGTTGATGGCAGATCAGACGACAGCGGTTTCTGGTGCAGATACGGAGGTGGCGGAAAACACGGAGGTGGCAGAAAACACGGAGGTGGCAGAAAACACTGAGGTGGCAGAAAACACGGAGGTGGCAGAAAACACGGAGGTGGCGGAAAACACGGAGGTGGCAGAAAACACTGAGGTGATTGAAACAGAGCAGCCGGATACAGAGGTGACAGAAGAGGAACTTCAAATGGCAGCGTCAAGTAGTGAAAATACAGTAGAGATTTCTGTTACGGACGCATCCGGGGCTGCAGTGTATACGCAGACTGTTTCAACGGGAAGTGCATCAAAAGGGTTGCAGAGGCTGTTTGATTACTGTAGAGATTATGCAACTGCGCAAAATCCGATGAAGATTATGGTTCCGGCAGGAACCTATCAGATTTCATCGACCTTATGTGTTTACAGTAATACGACACTGGAACTGGCAAAGGGAGCCACATTAAAAAGAGCAAAGAAAACAGTATTGCTTCGGTTTGGGCGAAGCGGAGAAGAAACTTATGGTTATGACGGATATCAGAATATATCGATCATAGGACCAGATGGAAGTTATGGGGGCTTTGACGGAAATGGTACCGGAACTTCAATGGTCAGATTTGCACATGCAAAGAACATTACATTTAAAAATATCAGGTTTACTAATGTAGATAAAACACATCATATGGAATTTGCCGGTTGTGAAAATGTGACAATTGATAGTTGCAAGTTTGATGGTTTTGTGTCATCTGACTATATCGGAAGAAGCAATTATGAGGCGTTGCAGTTAGATATTTTGTGGCCGGGGCATTTTGGAAATTATGGGGCTTATGATGAAACAATAAACAGAAATATCACGATTTCCAATAATATTTTTGAAAAGGTAAGCCGTGGAATTGGAACACACAGTGCTGAAACCGGAAAATATATGACTGGGATCGTAATAAAAAACAACCAGTTTAAAAATATTATGGGATATGCGATTGCAAGTGTTAATTTTGCAGAGACACAGATTTTGGACAATCAGATCGAAAACTGCGGAAGTGGTATTCTGTTCCGTCATATGATCTGGGATCCGGGGATCAACTATTATCCGGGTGATGTTAATGCCATCCGGACAGACTTACAGAGTGTGATATCAGGCAATCAGATTACCATCAGTTATACGGGAACACAGCTTGATACCTACGGAATTTATGCATATGGAGAGATGGTAAGCAGTGAGAAAAGCTGGGAATCCGGCGAAGAAGCAGGAATAGTTCCAAAGGGAGACTATCAGGTAAAGGGGCTTACAATAAGCGGAAATAAACTGAACTTATATCACAGTGTTCCAGGCATTCGTTTAAGTGGTACGACACAGAGTATCGTGGAGAAGAATGAAATTCATATATTGCAAAATGACACACGTGGACTTTCTGCCGGCATTTTTATGGAAAAATCTTCCGGAAATACAATTTCCGAAAATTACATTGTAAATGAAGCAGGTGCAAGCAGCTTTTTATTAAATGCGGTTGAAATATGTGCTGCCAGCAATCAGAATGAGATAAAAAAGAATACCATAAAAGGAACCAGAAATTATGGAATCGATATTCAGAATTCCACAGGAAATGTGATTACTGGGAATAAGGTAGAAGATACTGCAGTGGCAGGAATAACGGTGCAAAATGGTTCTTATCCGAATAACAGCACGCAGATTGTTGGAAATACCTTGAATAATACCGGAAAGAATGGCATTTATGGTCTGGATGATACGAACATGACGGTAACTGGAAATACCATAAAGAAATGTTCGCAGTTTGGTATTTATTTTGGACAGAGAGCCAAGGGAACAGCAAAAGATAATGTGTTCAAGAGCTGTAAGTCAAAGGTATGTATTTTTAAGGATCAACACAGGGTGGTAAGTCCGGCACAGGGCAAAATCGCCAAAATATCTTCGAAGAATAAAAAGGTTACACTTTCCTGGAAAAAGAAAAAAAATGTCAAGAAATATACGATATACCGTAGTACGAAGAAAACAGGAAAATATCAGAAGATTGCGCGTGTATCCAAGACAAAATATGTTGACAAAAAAGTGAAAAAGGGTAAAAAATATTATTATAAAATTGTGCCTGAAACCAAGATTGGCAATGTAACTGTTTATGGAAAGGAATCTTCTGTAAAGTCAGTCAAGGTAAAAAAATAGAAGGGAGATTTGTATGAAAGGAAGAAGTAAAAAATTAGCAGCGATGGCGCTTTGTGCAACGTTGGTGGTTGGAAATGTTTCAACAGCGTTTGCAGCAGAGGCAGCAGCAACGGGGTTAGAGCAGAGTACGGAAAGCAGTGAGGCAGCTGGAAGTACGGCGACAACAAAAGACACCGAGGCAACGGAAAGTACGGAAAGCAGTGAGGCAGCTGAAAGTACAGAGAAGACAGAGGAAAGTGAAGTAACCGAAAGTACAGAGAAAGTCAAGGACACTGAGACAACCGAGGCAACCGAGAGCACGGAAAACACCGAGGCAACCGAAAGCATCGAAAGCACAGAGGTAACGGAAAGTACCGGGGAAACAGAAGAGACACAGGATGTTTCAGAAGAAGTAACCGAAGAAACCGAGGTAAAAGAAGCAGGAAGTGTAGAGGTAACTGTTACCGATGCTTCCGGCAAGACCGTATCCACACAGTCTGTTTCCACCAGTGCAGCAGGAAGCGGATTACAGAAGATTTTTGACTATATCCGCGATAATGCTTCTGCAGATAATATCATGACAGTAAAACTGCCGGCAGGAACTTATACCGTAGAGAAGACAGTTGATATTTACAGCAATACAACGCTGGATCTGTCCGCAGGTGTTACCTTAAAGAGAGCCGGAACCTCTTCCCTGATCCGTTTCGGACGTTCGGATGAGATGACAAGCGGTTATGACGGATTTAAAAATATTTCCATCGTAGGTTCTGCTTCCTCATATGCAACGCTGGATGGAAATGCAGTGTCAACTTCTATCATCAGATTTGCGCACGCAGACAATGTAAAGATGCAGTACATTAAATTTACCAATGTTACAGCAGCACATCATATGGAGTTCGCAGGCAGTAAGGATGTTGTCATCGATCATTGTAAATTTGACGGATTTAAAGCAAAGAGCTCAGATGATACCACGAACTACGAAGCAATCCAGCTTGATATTTTAAATGAGACTCACTTTGGAAACTATGGAAATTATGATAATACCATATGCAAAGATATCACGATCAGTAATAATACATTTGAAAATGTAAACCGTGGAGTGGGAAGCCACAGTGGAGAGATCGGAAGATACTTTACCGGTGTTACCATCAGCGGAAATACATTTAAAAATGTAACCGGTTATGCGATCGTAACCACCAACTACATAGGAGCCAAGATCACAGATAACACCATTGAAAACTGTGGCGCAGGTATCTTTTTCCGTCATATCACACCGACGAAACATTACTTCCCGGGAGATGTATCCAATGTCACGACCGATTGTGCATCTGAGATTACCGGCAATATAATTTCCATCAAAAAGACCGGATTTGATAATGCACCATATGGGATCAAGGTATTTGGTAAAGTATTAGAGAGTGATGTAACCAATTCATTCAAAGACGAATCAACGGGTAAAAGCTTAAAGGTTACGATCCCAAAGGGAGATTACCGTGTAAAGAACGTAACAGTAAGCGGAAATAAAGTAACCGTAAATTCTGTATTAGGATATGGATTATGGTTCCAGGGTACTTATGAGAGTACACTGAGCGGAAACAGCGTAACCTATGCAGGTTCTGCAGTAAATGGTGATGAGAGTGATGGAATCAAACTGGAAGCGAGTGCCTCCAATACGGTTTCCCGGAATACGGTAACGGATGAGAGCAAGGGCATCATGCGAAATGGTATCTATGTAAAGGGTGCCTGTGATGCAACAACATTGTCTCAGAATACGATCAGCAATACGAAGAATAATGGTATCTATGTATTCGATTCGGTAGGATGCAGCGTAGAGGGCAATAACATTTCCAATACCGGAAAACATGGTATCTATGCCGATTCCAAGGCTGGATCTGCAAAGAAAATGACAGCAATTTCCGGAAATATCATTAAAAAGGCGACAAACCGTGGTATCTGTGTGAATGATAATTCTTATGCAGAAGTATCAGAAAACCAGATCAGCAACACAGGAGACGATGGTATCTATGCAGGTTCCAAAGCACAGGTTTCACTGAAATCAAACAGCATTGCATCTGCAAAGAATCAGGGAATTTACATCAATTCCGGTGCAAAAGCGACAGAGATCAGTGGCAATACGATGACAGGAAGCAGCCAGAACGGTATTTATGTGAACCAGAAATCGGCAGGTGGTGTGATCAGCCAGAATAAGATCACAGATTCTGGAAAACATGGTATTTATGTCAATGTTTCCACTGCCGATCAGATCAATGGTAATACGATTGCCAAGGCATCTGCGAAAAACGGAAGTGTGCGTGGTATCTGCATCAATGGTTCCGGAACTTCTGTTGCAGAGGTTTCAGATAATAACATTTCCAAATGCAGCGAGCATGGTATTATGGTAAGCGACAAAGCAGCCGTAAAAGTGATCCAGCGCAATGTGATTAAGACGGTAGGCAAATATGGTATTTATGTCAATCAGAAGACCAAGGTGACAACCGTTGCATCCAATAAGATCACCAGTGCAAAGAGCGTTGGTATCTGTGTCAATGTGGATAAGACAAACTTAAAAGAAAATGTCATCAAGAAATGTAAGACAGTAATCCATGTACAGGCAACCAAGAAGTTTAATCCGGGCAAGGTCAAGATTAAATCCATCTCTGCCTCCAAAGGAAAACTGACTTTAAAATGGGCAAAGGTAAAGGGAGCTTCCAAGTACACGGTATACCGCAGCGAAGCGAAAGATGGAATCTATAAGAAAGTTGGAACCACCAAGAACTTAAGTTACGCAGACAAGAAAGTCAAAAAAGGAAAGACCTATTTCTACAAAGTACTGCCGACTGCAAACTATAAAAAAGTAGTGGTAGAAGGAACTGGTACCGTGAAAAAGGCAAAGGCAACAAAATAAAAAGAAAAAATGGATGCGCCGTCTGGTGCATCCATTTTTTCTTTTTATTATGCTTTGCTCTTCTGATATTCTAACATATCATTGTAAATTCTCTGACAGCTGTTTAAATCACTATATGCGAAGAAGTCATCTTCTCTTGCGAGGTAGAATGGTTTCATCCGGCATTGATTTCTCATATAATCACATAAGACGTCTACAATCTCATTATGTCCGGTACAGATTTCACCGAAGCCCATCGTATCATAGAAGAAACCGCCTTCTTTGTAATGTGGTGGCAGCTTTGGCGGATGATAATAGACAACCGGTTTCCGCATATAAGCAAAATCAAACTGTACGCCGGAATAGTCCGTTACCATCAGGCTCGATTCGGTTAGTATCTTTTCGTAGTTTACCGTCAGGGAAGGAATGATCTTTACGGTATCATGTTTTGGGTAATCATCAATCTGTGCACTGATGACCGGATGAAGCAGGTAGATCAGTGTATAGCCACATTCCTTTGCGGTCTGAATGAGTTTCTCATCCGAGAGCAGTTCATTATATATTTTAAAGTAATCGGTTTTCTTAAAGCCGGCAAAGTAAGGTTTTGCCTCGTTTTTGGCAGCAGCAGGCATCGCAATGTAGTTACGCCAGGTTGGAGTGATCAAAATCTGATGTTTGTCCTGGTTGACCAGTCCGTCGTAACGGGGGATACCGGTCAGTTTTAAAATGGACTTGTCTTCATATCCATAAATCGGACGGCTCAGATTTTCAATTTCGTATTTCGATGCACAATAATAACGTTTCATGTTGTTGAACAGACGATTGGAATTGTGCGCCAGCTGCTGAACGGTCAGACCGTGCTGGATACAGGCAACATCATGGTGTAACAGGTTCTGGACATATGGTACAGAACGTTTTCCGAGACCATTGAAATTATAAACACCACCATGTGTGGTAAATACAACGGAAGCGTTCAGATAATACATGTAATGTTTGACACTCTTATATTTTAACGGGGTGTAGCCTTCTTTTTGTAATCTGCTATAGTCAGCACAGTTTCCGTTGATGACATAAGCTGGTGTGATTCCGGTTTCCTTTTCTCTTGTGCAGCAGTACTTGTAGAGATACTCGCCACAGTCGCCGCCTTTATACAGTTTGTCGTAGGTCAGCCAGATCGTTTTATGCTTCATAAAAGGATGTGTGAGCCAGTAGAGGGTACGGAGACCAAATCCAAGAATAGCAAGCTTACAGTTTAAGTTGCTGAACACAAAACCGATTTCCTGAAAGAAAGGACGGATACCGGCATTGCCAAGTACCAGAGCAGTCCTGTTATGGTTCATCGTCAGCATGTAGCGGTCAAAATGCCAGTAGGAACAGTTCATCGTGGAACAAACTCTGGTGAGATATGTTTTGGCATTTAATGGAAGGATAATGGTTCTTCCCTGATTGGCCAGCGAAAATGTGACCGGCATGGTTTTTCCGGTAAAGTCATCTTTTAAGGAGATAACGGTACGGAAAGTAGATGCTTTCTGTACTGAAACACCGAAATATTTTGTGTGGGCGTAACGGTAAGTTTCTTCCACAGGGAGTTCCCTCCCGCCCAGACGAACCTGTAAGGAGAACTGGGAGAGGTCAACAAAATTATCAATATGGTATTCTAAGATCAGTGTCTGCTGTTTTGCATCGTAATCCACCAGATCAAGATTACATTTTAACTTACTGATATCCTGCAAAAAAACACCCTGTGCCAGAACCTGGATATTGTCAGGGGTTTCGGCAGGAAGTTCATAGGTCAGTCTGTAATCATCACCATATTTTAACTGCATCATACTCACAAAAAAGTGAAGTGGCATGACATAGTGTGGATGCCTGCCGGAACGTTTTAGCTTATAGAAGGTACGGCTGAAGAACGTCAGTTTCGGGGAAGGCTGCATCATATCAGAGAAATTGGCATCTTCGATACAGAACAGAAACTCTTTTACGGTATGTTCAAAGTCAGCATATTCGGCATCGATCACATGTTTATTTCCATTGTTCATATTGGAACGGAACCGGAAATAAAGCAGGGTGCAGAGCGCGTACTGCAGGTAGTCCGGCAGAAACGTATCCATTTCTTTGTGTCTTATGATCTCGGGCTGTAACAGGTAAGAAACAAAATCCAGATACCAGTTCTTTTTCATTGCATCCGGACAGGTGTTGCTGTCTTCCACGATCGTTGAGGTAAGAAGAGACACATCATTCAGGTAATAGATGGTATCCTGTGTCATCAGGTGCGCATATACTTCGTGGAGCAGGGCAAATCTGGAATTTGACGCTGCATTCTGGAAAATATCTCTGCGGAAAATATAATTGTAGAGCCAGAGCGGTACTAATTCAGGTTCCTCATGCAAAGAAACCGCACCAGTCGGATGATACTTTGGCTTTGGCTTTTCACGGTAGAGATAGCGCATCCCAACAATACTGTATTGGTGGGAAGAAAGGACACGGGATAAGTTTTTTGGATTGTTGACCGTTAACGTGTCACCCTCTTTTAGAAAGCATACATAATCATCGGAAACAGAAGAGAGAAGGGAAACAAGCTCCTTTTTATTCTCTTTCGTGATGAGCATGGTATGAATGTCAAGTGTGGGGTAGCGTTTTAAAGAGTCAAGTGTGGCATTGAGTGCCGCATCATGCTTTTGACTGCTTTCAATAAGGACTGTCAGCATAATATAAATCTCCTTGAACTGATAAAGTAAATAACTTTTAAACTGTTAAAATATAGCATAAAAACAGTGATATTGCAATTCCTGCAAATGGATAATATAATAAAGACAGCGAAAAATGAGAGAAAAGGGATTGTAATATGCGTTTACTGGTAGTGGAGGATGAACAGGATTTAAATGATATTCTGGTAAAACGGTTAAAAGAAGAAGGTTATAACGTCGAATCCTGTCTGGATGGGGAGACTGCGGCAGAATATCTGCTTGCAGAAGAATACGATGGAGCGATCTTAGATGTGATGCTGCCCGGAATGGATGGTTTCGAAGTGCTGAAAAAGATCAGAGCGGCAAGGGTGGAGACACCGGTTCTTTTTCTGACCGCCAGAGACCATACGGAAGATGTGGTGAATGGATTAAATCTTGGTGCAGATGATTACATGTTAAAGCCGTTTGTATTTGCAGAGCTTCTGGCACGCATCCGTGTTATGACACGTAGAAAACCGGAGGTGCCGGACAATATCTATCGATGCGGGGATCTGACTTTGGACTGCAATACCCACGAGGCAGTGCGAGGGGGAAAACAGATTACATTGTCTGCCAAAGAATTTGCCGTATTACAATATCTGATGCGTAATAAAAATATCATTGTGACAAGAGAACAGATCGCCACAAATATCTGGGATCTGGAATATAGTGGCAATTCAAATGTCGTAGACGTGTATATCCGGTATCTGAGAAAAAAGATCGATGACGAATTTGAAAAGAAGATGATCATAACGATAAGAGGCATGGGGTATCAGTTAAAATGCGAGGAGTAAAGCCAGTATCCATTCGGAAATATATTACAACAAGCATTGTGGCGCTGGCATTTGCCATGCTGGTCGTGATGCTTATTTTCATTAATATTCTTGCCAGTATGGCAATTAATTATGATATACGAAAAAGTATGTCACGTGAGATCCGCAAAAATGGACAGTATGTGGAATATATCAATGGAAGGCTGATCCCAACGGAGCGTTACCAGACACAGGATGAGGGAATGTATTTTCTTGTGATCACAGAGCGGGAGGGAATCTGTCTGGGCAGCTATCCAAAAGGATTTGAGATGAAGGATAACAGACAAAGACTGGGACTTTCCCTGGTCAAACAAAATCACAGATCCTATTATGTATTAGACCGGGTCAATGCAAGGCTGACCAAGATATCCGGGCAGACCATTTTTGTGCGGTGCGTGGTGCAGAAATCAGACATTGACAGTGAATACCGTACCATTAAGAATATGGCATATATCAGTATCCCGGTGTTTCTGGCCGTTGTTTTGCTGGCAGGATTTTTTATTGCAGAAAGGATATCTGCTCCGATCCGCCAGATGTGTGAACTGGCAGAAACGATCGGAAAAGATGAAGATCTGTCACAACGTATGGAATATACCGGTGGATTTCAGGAGATCCGTATCTTAACCGAGACAAATAATCATATGTTGGACCGCCTGGAACAGATGTATGAATCACAGAAACGGTTCAATTCCAATGTGGCACATGAGCTGCGTACACCGTTGACTGTGCTGTCGGTACAATGTGAGTATGCAAAAGAGCAGTGTGAAAAGCCGGAAGAAATGAAGCAGTCGTTAGAGGTGATCGGCAGACAGGTAAAAAAATGCAATGGTATTGTAGCGCAGCTGCTGCGGCTGAATAAACTGGAACAGGGTCAGGTAAAACCGGATCTGGAACATGCAGATCTGGATGAGATCGTGAGATCGATCTGCGAGGAGGAAGAGATCAAATTTGACGGAAAGGTTGAGTTCCGGCTGGCACTTGGAGAAGTGTGGGCAGATGTCGATGTCGTTCTGATCACATCGCTGATCCAGAATCTGGTGAGCAATGCGATCAAGTACAGTACAAAACCGGCAGTGGTAGAGATCACGACAAGAAAAATCGAAGACAATGTGGCAGTCTGTGTGCAGGATCATGGCTGTGGCATTACAAAAGAGGAAGTTAAAAAGATCTTCACACCATTTTACCGGGCAGATAAAGCCAGAAATTCAGAAGGGTATGGACTGGGGCTTGCGCTGGCAGAGAAGATCGCACAGCTGCATGGCGGTTCTATCCGGGTGGAGAGTGAGCCGGGAGAAGGAAGCAGTTTTACCCTGATTCTTCCGGAAAAGAGATAAGCTTTAATATTATTTTAATCTTGTGCAGATATTATGAAAAATAGAAATTTATAATAACTTAGGAGAATATTGGAATGAAAGCAGCTGAAAAACAGACAAATCTGACATGGCAGAACATGGAAGTGACAAGGGAAAACCGTGAAGAGAGGCTTGGACAGAAAGCGGTAACCATCTGGCTGACAGGACTTTCCGGAGCCGGTAAGTCAACACTTGCCAATGAAGTAGAAAAACGTCTTTTTGCAATGGGAAAATACACCATGCTTCTGGATGGAGACAATGTGCGGATGGGACTGAATCAAAACCTTGGTTTTTCAGAGGAAGACCGGGTAGAAAATATCAGACGGATCGCGGAAGTATCAAAGCTGATGAATGATGCAGGTCTGATCGTTCTGACTTCTTTTATTTCACCGTTTCGTCAGGACAGAAGAAACGCAAAGAATATCATAGGGGAACGCTTCGTTGAAGTGTATATCAGCACGCCGCTGGAGGAATGTGAAAAAAGGGATGTAAAAGGGCTGTACAAAAAAGCGAGAAATGGAGAGATCAGCAATTTTACCGGGATCACAAGTCCTTATGAAGCACCGGAGCATCCGGATATTACCGTTGATACGAGTAAGTATTCGCTGGAAGAGTGTGTGGATATCATTTTAAAAGGATTGGAGCAGTTCATTGAAAGGTGATTACAGACGATTTTTATATTCTCTTTTAAAAATTGGGAGCATCGGGTTTGGTGGAGGAAGTGCTCTTATTCCGGTCATTGAACAGGAAATTGTAACAAAGCATGGACTTGATACAAAGAAAAACATCGATAAAGATGTGATCGTGGCAAGTATCACACCGGGGGCACTTCCAGTGGAAATTGTTGCTTCAATCGGCAGGAGAAAGTTTGGAAACCGGGGAATGATCGCGGCTGCGGTTATGATGGCACTGCCGGGGGCGCTGATCACGATCCTTATGATGACACTTTTGTCTGTTTTTCAGGAAAAGCTGTTACCGGTTATTGAGATCGCATCGGTCGGGATATCCCTGTTTATTATCTATCTGTTAGTAAATTATATGGTATCAACCATAAAAGTATGCTATAAAGAAAGCATGGGCAGAGGGAGAAAAGCCGTTTTTATTATCGTCGTGGTATTCCTTCTTGTGTGTGGTAAAAATATTTACAAGCTATTTGGAATATCCCGTGTCCCGGTTTTTGGTTTATCAACGATCCAGATACTGGCACTGGCATTTTTCTGCATGTTTTATTCCAGAAGTAATTATAATGTCAGAAATGTGATGGTAATGCTTGGACTGGGTGGTTTGTATCTGTTGGGAAGCGGAAGAGCGCAGGTGCTGTCTGTTCCGGGATTACTGCCGGCAGTAAAGATTGCAATGTTTGTGCTTGCAGTCTGGGGTGTGCGCCAGAATATCAAAGAGAAAAAATGGAGATACGAGGGCGAAGTGCGGAAAATCTTTTCCGAGTTTTGGATCTGGCTGCTGCTTATACTCGCAACTGGTGTGATCCTTGTAGCGATTAATCCGGGAGCACTTGTTTTCCTGGGAAAAGGTTCTTTGTCTGCACTTTTGTCGTTCGGAGGCGGCGATGCGTATCTGACGATCGCAGACGGGCTGTTTGTGGAGAGTGGAATGATCACGGAGCAGCAGTATTATGGACAGATCGTACCGATAGTAAATATACTCCCGGGATCCATCCTGTGTAAGACTCTGGTAGCGGTTGGATACGAGATCGGATTTAATGAAGCAGGAAGTGTAGCAATGGGACTTACATTTGCGGTTGCAGGTTTCATCAGCAGTATTGCAGTGTCCTGTGGTTTTTTTATGCTGATCTACCGTCTGTACGATAGCTTACAGACATTATGGGCGTTTCGTATGGTAAGCCGCTGGATCAGGCCTATTTTATCCGGGCTGCTTTTGAATATTATCTTATCTCTGGTAAATCAGGGAATCCGTGTTGTGACAACGTTTATATAAAGGAATTTAAGGAAGGAAACAAAGACTATGGCAACTGTATATATCAGCATTGGAATGATGAAGACAGGAACGACTGCATTACAGTCTTTTCTGCGCGAAAATGAGAGGGCACTGGGGATGCAGGGTTATTGCTATCCCTATATGGATCTTGGGATCCATAAAAAGTATAATGACAGAAATGCCCATTTTTTAGTGTACCGCTCCACGGAGTCTGATCCGGGGAAAAAGAAGGAAGAAGAAAAGGCAGTCAGACAGCATGCCTATGCGATTTTGGAAGAACAGGCAAAGCAGCATCCAAATATCATATTGTCCGATGAACTGATCTGGCACAGAAGTATAAAAAACGAGAATTTCTGGAAACGGTTAGGTCCTAATTTTGAAAAGATCGGCTGTAAGGTAAAAGTCGTAGTTTATGTAAGAAGACAGGATCTGCTGATACAGTCTTTGTATAACCAGTCAGTAAAATCACTGCCAAGAACGGAACTTTCGTTTGAGGAATGTATGAACAGTTCCTTCTGGGATTATTATCCGCTTGATTATGCAGCACAGCTTGACCGGATTGCAGAAGGCATTGGAAAAGAAAATCTGATTCTCCGTGTCTATGAAAAAGGACAGTTTGCAGGAGAAGAGCACAGTATCTTCTCTGATTTTGCAGAGGCAGTCGGACTGAATCTGACAGGTGATTTTACCAGGGATACGGTGCAGAACAACATAGGACTGAATGGAAACTATCTGGAGATCAAGCGGATCCTAAACGGACTTCCGGAATATGCGGCATCGGAAGTGGATATTATGAGAAGTGCGGTCTATCTGGCAAATCAGAGTCAGGTGGCCGGTTATCAGAATGCGAAGACCAGCATGTTCTCTTATGAAGATCAGATTGCCTATGTCAAAAAATTTGCAGACAGCAATGCGAGAGTGGCAAGAGAATATCTGGGCAGGGAAGATGGCATCCTGTTTTATGAACCGGTGAAAGAGCTTCCAAGGTGGCAGACAGATCAGAATACCATGTATCAGAACCTGATCCTTGTCATGGGTGAGATGTTTTTGGAACAGGATGAAAAGATACGGAAACTGCAGGAGGAATGTGCAGTGTTAAAAGCACAGAATAAAACGGTTTTAAACAGTGCGATCTTCCGTGGCTACAATAAAATAAAGAAGCTTGTAAAAGGAGAGGAAAAATAAAAAGTGGCGTAAGTGCAGAACCTGTGTTATAATGAACGTTAGCTTTTGGAAAAATAAGAAAAACAGGGGTTTCTGTAATTATGAAAAGACTGATAGAAGACATTAAGAAGTATTATAAATATGCAATATATTCCGGCAGATCAGAGTTAAAGACGGAGATTGCCAATTCCCATTTAAGCTGGCTCTGGTGGATCCTTGATCCGTTACTGTTTATGCTGGTTTATACATTTGTTGCGCTGGTGGTATTTGGAAAGGGAGAAAAATATTTCCCGATCTATGTATTCATCGGCCTTTCTGCGTGGAAGTTTTTCGAAAAGACAGTAAAGCAGAGTGTGACACTGGTATCGGGAAACCGCGGTATCGTGCTTAAGGTATATCTGCCAAAATACCAGCTGATCCTGGTAAAGATGTATGCGAATGGATTTAAAATGATGGTTTCTTTTGCACTGGTGGCAGTGATGCTGCTCATATACCGGGTACCGCTCAGTTACCGTGTGATCTATTTTATCCCACTGCTTGTGGTATTGGCATTGTTTACGTTTGGGGCGAGCTGTATCCTGCTTCACTTTGGTGTGTTTGTGGAAGATTTATCCAATGTCATCAATGTACTGCTGAAACTGGTATTTTACATGACTGGTATCTTTTACTCTCTGGCAAAAAGAGTACCGTCACCCTATAATATGGTTTTATTAAAATGCAATCCGATCGCTTTTATCATTGATGAGATGAGAAACTGCATTTTATATGAAACAACACCGGATTTTATGATCCTGGGGATCTGGTTTGTGATCTCACTGATCTTATCAGCAATTGGTATTAAATTAATCTATCAATACGAAAACAGTTACGTAAAGATCATCTAATGCAGGGGAATGGAGCAGCAAATGGAAAAGAAATATGCAATCGAAGTAAAAGATTTAAAGATAAGATATCGTTGTTTGAAAAAACTCTCGATCAGAAAGAGTTTATTTTCCTTAAAGAAAAGTAAGACAGAAGTGTTTGAAGCTGTAAGAGGGGTATCCTTTAATGTGCCGGAAGGCGAGATCATGGGTATCGTTGGGAAAAACGGAAGTGGAAAGTCAACGATGCTGCGTGCAATTGCAGGTATTTTTTCACCGGATGAGGGAAGTGTGGATCTGCATGGACATACGATCTCTCTGTTATCCATCGGTGTCGGTTTCCAGAAGAAGCTGACTGGACGTGAAAACATCTATCTTTCCGGTATGCTTCTTGGATTTTCAGAAGAGCAGGTAAAAGAAAAGATGGACGAGATCATTGAGTTCTCGGAACTGGGTGATTTTATCGATAAACCGGTCAAGACGTATTCCAGCGGAATGTATTCCAAGCTTGCATTTTCCATTGCTGTGATCTTAGAGACGGAGATCATTCTGGTAGATGAGGTTCTAAGTGTTGGAGATGCAAAGTTCCGAAAGAAGAGCTTCAGGAAAATGGAGAGTCTGATCGCGGATGAAAACCGGACGGTTGTTATTGTCTCGCATAATTCAGCAAATATACGTAAATTATGTACCAGTGTGTTATGGCTTCATGAAGGAAAAGTAAAAATGATTGGCACACCGGAGGAGGTAATGCCGTTGTATGATGAATTTATGTCATAGTATGAAAAAAGAAAGCTTAATAACAGGATGGGCGGCATGGCTGTTAGTGGGGATTATTTTCAGTCTTTCTGTTGCGGCGATGCTCCGGTCAGGCAGTTTTGACCTGGACTGCTTTTATAATGTCGGAGAAGTGTATGACATTGCAGGAAAGCAGCAGAGAGAAGTGTATGACGCATCCTATGATATCAGTGAAAATATCTGTCGGGCAGAGTCGGAACATGCAGGCAGATATTTTCTGGTTTATGATGAAGAAACGAAGTGGCGTTCCCTGTATTTCAAAGCGAAATTGCCGGATGCCGAATCAATCCAGGTCACTTTGGAGTGTCTGGATGATACCGGGACACAGGTGTTTTGGGTGCAGCAGGAGATCGTGCGCGGGGAAAATCAGATCCCGTTGCCGGAACTTAACTTTTCGCAGGGGATTCTGTGGATTGACGGGCAGCAGGGACAGCAGTTTTTGTTTTATGATATGCATTTATTTGAACGGCAGGCAATTAAATTCGCACGCAGGGGATATTTTTATGCCGGAGTGGTATTTCTGTTTTATGCGATCACATCTGTGCTGTGTGTGAAACTTTTTGGACAGCGCGTAAAAAAATGGAACTGGTATCTGCCAGTGGATAAGATGCAGGAAGCCTACATTCTGGTCGGAGATCACTTTGGAGCAAAGATCCGTCTTGCAGAAGAAACGAAATATAAAATACGTACCGGATTGTTTGTAATTTTATTTGCATACAGCTATATTGCATGGGAAAGTGGAAATTATAATCCGGGTTACCGCTATCATGTGCTGGCAGGCTGTATTTTGCTCCTTGCGACAGGTCTGTTTTCCTATGAGCAGCCATTGCATAAAGTGGACTGGAAGAATCCTCTGGTGTTATCATTCTTTTTATTTGGGATCGGGACGATACTATCCGATGCTATCGTTCCGAAAAAAACTTATGCTTATGTTGGATGGGTATTGATCCTGGTATTCAGTTTTGTGTTTTTTCTATGGAATAACAGCAAAAAGCAGCACCAGATCATTCAAAACATATTGGATGCTCTGGAAATTGTATTCTGGATCAATGCGGTCGTGTGCCTTTTGTTCCGTCCAATCCAGGAAGGAATGCGCTACAGTGGAACAGCAACCAATCCGGGGATGTACGCCATGTATATGGCAGTGATGCTGGTCATGTTTTTTGCCAAAATTGAGGAAGAGTGGCAGCAGGAAAAATTCCGGATCCGCTTCCTGCGTTATGTGGCAGGATTTGCGGCTGCCTGGTGTATGCTCTGGAAAACTCAGTCGATGACTGCGATCGGAACAATGCTTCTGGCAGGATTTGCATTGGTACTTCGTATGGGATTGCAGCGCAGGGAAATTTTGCAAAAAGGAAAGAAAAGAAGGATTTTTGCCGGGATTGCCGTGCTGGTGGGAAGTTCCCTGCTTTTTTCATGGGGACTGACACACATTTGTACCGGACTTGGATGGACGGAAGTATTTCCTTACAAGGCGTTATATATTTCAATGGAGTGGAAAAATCCGTTTGTGGAACAGGTCTATGCGGCATCCGAAAACCGTGTCGTGCGGAAACTGATGAGCCTTACCGATATTGAAACACTCACATCATTGCGCAATCTCTACTGGGCGGCATATGCAAGAGCAATGAATCTGTTTGGACACACTTACAAGCATATTTTCTGGGGAGGAACACATTGGGCGCATAATGGGATTCTGTGGATTGCCTATTATTATGGCGTATTTTGTGCAGTGCCGTATATCCTGATGTTTGGATGTGCACTGGTAAAGGCTGCAAAAAGAGTTCATATCAAGGTAACGGCAGGAGCATATGAGATTGTGCCATTTGGAATGCTTGTTGTCCTTTTTATGATTTCAATGGCAGATAATGTGGAACAGCCATTTGGACTGATCGTCTGGTATCTGTTCTATCTGATGCCGGGACTCCTGTTTGAAACTCAAAAGGAGACGGAATAGAGGAGCGAGAGAAATGCGGGAAAACGGAACAAGCATAGTGAGAAGATATCTGTGGCTGATGACAGGGATCGTGATTGCGATCGCAGGCTCCCTGATGTGGATGAGCCACTCGACGGACACTGGGAATTTAATGGATCAGCAGCACATCTATGATTTTTCGAAGGAACAGATACAGGAAGCTTCCTCCATCCAGAAACTTTCCTCCAAAAAGGGATGGAAGTATCTGCGTATTGAGGCAGAGACGCCCACAGACTGCAGGATCATTTTGTATGATAAACATCAGAATGTCTTATGGGAACAGCAGAATACGGCGGCAGCCGGTACGAATCTCTTTGAGATCATATATGGAGACAAATTTAAATACATCAGTATCGAAACAGATGGGGCTGTGATCGATAAAATGCAGCTGCGCATGGATACAAATCTGTTCCGTCCATCTGTATTTCTGCCCGGCTGCGTGCTTCTGTTTGCAGGATATCTGCTGATTAGTATCCCATTTTTAGTAAGAAAGAAAAGAATTACGACAGAAGAGAAGATCGGTGTGACCCTGCTGGAGAAATTATATGGGGATGTCGGAAATGCTGCCGGAAAATGGGTTTATGCCAGAACAGCGGGCAGAGGGGTAAGAATACTTAGGGCAGTTTGCTTTTCTGTTCTTTTCCTGCAGGGAATGTTTCCGGGAATAGGACGTTTCCGGGGATTGCTGGTCTGCCTGCTGCTTTTGGTGATCGCATTGTTTACATGGGAGCGGGAATTAAAGCCGGTAGAATGGAACTGGACGGCTACGTCTGCATTTGTCCTTTTTTGTATTTCCCTGTGTGTATCAGATTTTATGGTAAGCAAGTCCGTGAAGTTTATCGGGTATGTGCTCCTGTTTGCATTTGGCTTTTTCTATTTCGTATGGAATCAGATGGAACACAGACAGGAAATGTTATTTGATATGCTCTGCGGCTTCACTTTTGCGGTTCTTATTATGACAGCCCTCCTGTGGACAGGAAAGATGGATCAGAGCCTTATGGGAAGTGGGCTTACTGGCACGGGTGATCTGCTGCAGCGTGCAGAAGTGTACCTTAGAAACTTAAACCTGTTTGGAGCAGAGAAAGAGAACCTCCTTTTGCGTGGAGAAGAGGTGGCTGCGCCGAATGGCATGCTGCAGCTTGTCTACCGGTACGGACTTCTGGTTACCATACCATTTGTTCTGCTGCTTATAAGTGTTGTGAGACAGGCACTCCATGAAAAACAAGGGATCTTAGTGATCCTTACAACTGGGTATGTTGTCTGTACCTGCCTGTTCAACATCGAACAGCCGCTTGAGAATCCACTCTGGATGCTCTATTACCTTGGAATTGGAATCCTGTTTGCGAAATCTTAAGATTTTCTTTTCCCACGAATTTACAGCTTTTATAAAATGTTAATATGTGGTAAGCTAAAGAGTAGAGCAACATAAACGAAGGAGTAGAGAAGGAAAGAGCGGATGAAGAAAAAAATATTGGCATTCCTCATGGCAGCCTGCGTAGCAGCGACCTCTGTCCCGATGGATGGAGCCGTATATGCAGCAGAGGTGCGCATGGAGCAGGAGGCAGAGAGCACAGAACAGGAAACAGAGACTGTCGTTACAACTGGGGAGACAGCGGAGAAAACAGAGGCTTCAGAGACAACAGAAACTTCTGAGAATACAGAAGTAACAGAAACAGAGACAGCAGATGTTACCGAGAGTACAGAAGCTGCTGAGACAACCGAAGCAACTGAGACAACCGAAACAACGGAGACGACAGAAGCTACGGAGAGCACCGAAGTAACTGAGGCAACAGAAACGACGGAGAGTACCGAAACAGAAGTTACTGAGGACACAGAAGGTACCGAGAGCACAGAAGAGTCTGTATCGCTTCCGCTAAATTATATCCTGCTTGGTGCAGCAGAAGTAGATGTCCCGGGAACACAGCAGATCGTAGCAAGCATCGGAGAGGAAAATACAGAAGTCACAAATGTTGTGCTGACCTATCAGAACCAGACAACCGGTGAGAGTTATCAGACTAAGGCAGCCGATGCTGTGGATGATCTGAAACTTTTTACCATAACATTTACCGGAGAAGCGCAGAAGGGAACCTATGCACTGACTGGGATTTCCTATGAGACCAAAGAGGGCAAAGGAGAGATCGACTTTGCCGGTCTTGACATGTCCGTTGTATTTGGTGTCGGAGAGTCCGTGGAGACGAACCCGGATCAGCTGATCAGCGAGGAAGACCCGTCTCTTTCGGCAGATGACCTTGACATTGATGTGATCACGATGGATGAAAAGGGAAATGTCTTATCGGAAAATGTTTCCGAGGACGGACTTGCCCTGGCACAGAATTTAAAGCTTTCAAGCGATGGAAAAAAAGTCATCGTTTTAGATCCGGGACATGATGATACGCATACCGGAGCACATCAGAACGGTGCAGCAGAGGAAACACTGGTATTGCAGATCGCACAGTACTGTAAAGAGGAACTTGAAACCTACGCAGGTGTGACGGTGTATATGACAAGATCTTCCGGTTCCTGTCCAAACGGGGGCAGCAGTGTGACATCCGGTACCTGTAATGAAAAGAGAGTCGCTTTCGCACAGAGCGTTGGTGCGGATGCTTATATCAGTTTTCATTTAAATTCCAATGTCAGCAGTTCACCAAGCGGTGTAGGTGTTTACTATCCAAACAGCAATTATAATGCCACGATCGGACAGGTCGGACAGGGCATTGCACAGAAGATCTATGAAAAGTTGCGTGCATTAGGATTAAGTGCATGGGGAACCGGTACGATGATCTGGAATGCAAGCGAGGATAAATATGATGATGGTTCTGCGGCGGATTATCTGGGTGTGATCCGTAACTGCAAGAAAGTCGGCATTCCGGCAGTTCTGATCGAGCATGCTTTTATCAGTTCCAACAGTGATTACAGCAATTTCTTAAGTTCTGCAGATAAATTAAAAGCACTCGGTGTTGCAGATGCAACCGCAGTGGCAGAGTATTACGGATTGCAGAAAGGTGGAAACCTTGCGATCAGCTATGTCCAGTCACTTCCGGGCGGAAAGTTAAAAGTCGGCTGGGAAGCACTGGATAATGTTTCCTATTATCAGGTATGGAGAAGTACCAAAAAGGACAGCGGTTACAAGAAACAGGCAGAGGTAACCGGAACCGAGTATACCGACAGCGGTGTGAAGATTGGAAAAACTTATTATTATAAACTGATCGCGATCATGTCAAACGGACAGCAGGGGCAGACCTCGGAGGCAATGACAGGTTTTGCACTGGATCAGACAACGATCTCTTATGCGAAGTCCTATGCCAGCAAAAAGATAGAGGTTGCATGGGAGAGCGTACCGGGTTCCGAGGGATATCTGGTATTTCGCTCCGAAAACGGAAGTGACTTCACACAGGTTGCAAAGATCACCTCCGGTGGAACGTTAAGCTATATCGATAAAGTAAAGAAAAACAATAAAGCATATACCTATAAGGTACAGGCATACAATACCAGTGGTAAAATGCAGGGAACCGGAGAATTCTCTGATACGAAGACGGCAAGATCAGTTGCAACGACAACGATCACGGATTTTGCAACGGTAAATGCGACCAGCCTGTCTGTTTCCTGGAAAAAGGTGGGCGGTGCCAGCGGTTATGAGATTTACCGCAGTACAGGCAAGAACGGGAAATATAAAAAGATCGCTACGGTAAAATCCGGCAAGACCACTACATACACGGATAAAAAAGTCAAATTTGGTGTTCCATATTATTATAAAATCCAGACCTTAAATCAGAGTGACGGCGTAACCGGATACAGTGGTTATTCAGCGGTAAAAAGTGGAAAGACTACACTTACTACAAAGATCACTTCGGTGGTTTCCAGAGATTCCAATACACTGGAGATCAAATGGAACAAGATTGATGAGGCATACGGTTACCGTATTTTAAGAAGTACCAGCAAAAAGGGATCTTACAAAGAGATTAAGACCATTAAGAAACCCGGTACTGTGAAATATCAGGATAAAAAGGCAGAAGCTGGAAAAACTTATTATTACAAGGTAGAGATCCTGGTAAAGTCGGGTAAAAAGATCCTTGAAAATGGTGTATCCAAAGCCGTATCCGGTAAAACGTTAAAACAGGTTTCCATTACATCGGTTACCGCAAATGGAACGGCTATGCTTTTAAAATGGAAGAAAGTATCCGGCGCAGATGGGTATGAGATCTTCAGAAGCACAAAGAAAAAGGGTACTTATGAGCAGATTGGAACCGTAACCGGTGCGAAAAAGACGAAGTACGAAGATAAGACCGTAAGTAATGGCAAGACTTATTACTATAAAGTAAGAGCTTATCATAAGAAGAAAAAGCTGACCGAAACCGGGTCATTCAGTAAGATCCAGAAGACCTATACGTTAAAGAAAGTCGTTATCACCTCCGCAGCAGCAAATGGACAGAAAGTGGAGCTCGCATGGGAAAAGGCAGCGAAGGGAACCGGATATTCCATCTACCGCAGTGAGAACAAGGACGGTAAATTCGAACAGATCGGCACGACCTCTTCTTTGAAAAAAGTAAAATATACGGATTCCAATGTAGAGTTTGGTAAGGTATACTATTACAAAGTGGCAGTCAACTACTCGATGAGTGGAAAAGATGAGAGTGTTGGCGGTTACAGTGATGTTGCAATGGTTCCAATGATGGATGGTGGACATATGGTCATGGGTACCAGTGCGGTAACGGTAGAGCAGATGGTGGCATACTACAATGCAAGATATACTTTCCCATCCGATACTTACAAAGACAAAGGTGCAGAGACACCGGAGGCGTTCTTTACCATCGTAAAAGAGGAAGCGGAAGCCGAAGGAGTAAGAGCGGATCTTCTGTTTGCACAGGTGATCTTAGAGACAGGCGGTCTACAGTTTGGCGGGGATGTATCGGCATCCCAGTGTAACTTCGGAGGCCTGGGAGCGGTAGGTGGTGGTGCCGCAGGAGAGACCTTTGCCGATGTAAGAACCGGTTTAAGAGCACAGGTACAGCATCTGAAAGCATATGCGAGCACAGACGCGCTGGTCAATCCATGTGTGGATTCCAGATTCAGCTATGTGACAAGAGGCTGTGCACCGTATATCGAGTGGCTTGCCATTCCGAAAAACCCATATGGAAAGGGCTGGGCAGCCGACCCGGATTATGGTACGAAGCTGTTGCAGATCATAGAAAGTCTGTAATATTTAAAGGAAAAGATGTATGAAACAAATTATTAAGGATAGACAGTTATTTATCCGACGGATTTTTTTGATGTGTTATGACATGGTTGCGGTGTTTGCCGCAAGCATGTCAGCACTGCTTTTAAGGTTTGATTTTCATATGGACAACATACCGGATGAATATATCAATGAGGTATGGAAAGCACTGCCGTACATGTTAGTCATCATGCTGGCAGTATTCTGGTCTTTACGATTATATTCGAGCCTGTGGAGTTATGCAGGAGCCCTGGAAATGATGTATGTGGTATCAGCATGTATGATCGATACCCTGCTTTCAGCGGCCGTTATCCTGGTTCGAAACTGGGGCGATATGTATCCGGTTCCAAGAAGTTTTTATATTTTATATGGACTGTTTTTGCTGATCCTTATTATGGGATGCCGGTATTCTTACCGAGCGATACGTGCGATCCGCACGATGCGCAGAAATGGCGTATATCAGAGAAATGTCCTGATCATCGGGGCAGGAGATGCCGGAAATCAGCTGATCAAAGAGATCAAAAACAGCCGTTTTGTAAAAAAGAGAGTGGTCGGTGTCATTGATGATGATGCGGCCAAGGTTGGAAACTATATTCATGGTACCAAGGTGGTCGGGGATCGCAATGCAATCCTTGAAAAGGCACAGGAACTGCATGTCCATGAGATCATTGTGGCAATGCCTTCGGCATCTCCGAAACAGATGAAAGAGATCCTTGATATCTGTAAAGAAACCGGATGCGAGTTAAAGCGTCTGCCAGGTATCTATCAGCTGGTCAATGGAGAAGTCAGCATCAGCAAGTTAAAGGATGTCGATGTCAATGACTTACTGGGAAGAGAGCCGATCACAGTCGACTTAGAGTCGATCATGGGCTATGTATCCGGAAAAACCATTATGGTAACCGGAGGTGGCGGTTCCATCGGAAGTGAGTTATGCAGACAGATTGCGGGACATCATCCGAAACAACTCATTATTGTGGATATTTATGAAAACACAACCTATGATATCCAAAACGAATTAAAAGCGAAATTCCCGGATCTGGATCTGGTAGTCCTGATCGCATCCGTGCGGAATACCAACCGGATGAACTATATTTTTGAAACCTATCAGCCGGAGATCATTTATCATGCAGCAGCACACAAACATGTGCCGCTGATGGAGGACAGTCCGAATGAAGCGATCAAAAATAATGTGCTTGGTACCTGGAAGATCGTGCAGGCGGCAGACCGCTATCATGTGAAACGTTTTGTTATGATCTCTACAGACAAGGCGGTAAATCCGACCAATATCATGGGCGCAAGCAAACGGATCTGTGAGATGATCATCCAGACCTATAACAGACGGTCGAAGACAGAATACGTGGCAGTACGTTTTGGAAATGTATTGGGAAGTAACGGCAGTGTGATACCGTTATTTAAAAAACAGATCGAGCGTGGAGGCCCGGTTACAGTGACACATCCGGACATCGTGCGGTACTTTATGACGATACCGGAAGCAGTGTCTTTAGTCTTACAGGCAGGAGCCTATGCAAAGGGCGGCGAGATCTTTGTCTTAGACATGGGAGAACCGGTCAGGATCTTAGACCTTGCAAAGAACCTGATCCTGCTTTCCGGACACAAGCCGGATGAAGATATCCCGATCGTCTTTACCGGACTCCGTCCCGGAGAAAAATTATACGAAGAGATGTTAATGGAGGAAGAAGGGCTGCAGGAGACGGCAAATAATCTCATTCATATTGGAAAACCGATCGAAATGGATGAGGAACGTTTTTTAGAACAGCTTGAGGAATTAAAAGAATATGTGGTGACAGAACCGGAAGATATCAGAGAGTGGGTCAAGAGAATCGTGCCGACCTATCATCCGGAAAATGGAGCTAAAGCATAAGTTAGGAGAAAAAGATGGGTAGTTATCGATATATCAAACGGGGAATCGATATTCTTTTAAGCGGGCTGGCGGTAATCATTTTATCGCCGGCATTACTTGTTTTATGCGCTGCTATTAAAATCGATTCCAGAGGGCCAATTTTATTCAAACAAAAGAGAATAGGCATTCACAAAACCTATTTCTGGATCTATAAATTCCGCACCATGCGTACAGACACGCCAAAAGATATGCCAACCCACCTGCTCACAAATCCGGAGCAGTACATCACAAAGGTTGGTAAATTCCTGCGGAAAACAAGCTTAGATGAGCTGCCGCAGATCTTTAATATCTTAAAGGGTGATATGAGTATCGTGGGCCCGCGTCCAGCCTTATGGAATCAGGATGACCTGATCGCGGAACGCGACAAATACGGTGCCAATGATGTGATGCCGGGACTGACCGGATGGGCACAGATCAACGGACGGGATGAACTTGAGATCCCGGTAAAGGCAGCATTTGACGGAGAGTATGTTAAGAAATTCGGTTTTGCAATGGATGTCAGATGCTTCTTTGGAACATTTTTGAGTGTCCTGCGTGGAGACGGAGTCGTTGAGGGCGGAACAGGGAGTATGGAGAAAGGAAAGTCTGACTGTGAAAATAAATAAGTTAAAAATGAAAAATTTTATGCTGTTTGATGAGGCAGATATTGATTGGTCAAAGAATATCAATATAATATGTGGGGAAAACAGTACAGGGAAAACGACAGTTTTAAAATTAATGTATTCCCTTATAAAACCGATCAGTAAAACAGGGAAGAGGCAGTTGACAAAGGAAAGTGCGGAGCAGATATTTGTTGAAAAATTGCAGGGGGTCTTTCGACCGGATGAAATGAAGATAGGACGCCTGGTGAGCAGAAAACAGGGAAGCAATCATACAGATTTTGAACTTGAATTGGAGCGTGAGCAAAGAGTGTCAATGGGATTTGGTAACCGACAGGGGAATCATGCAGATTTAGCCATGAGGTTATCAGATACAGATAAAAAGTTTGATGTTGTTTATATTCCTACGAAAGAGATGATTTCCACAACAGAACACTTTGCTTCTCTATATGAAGAGTATCATATCGATTTTGAAGAAATGTATTATGATCTTGCAAAATTGTTGGATAAACCATTGGCGAGAGGGGCAAATACAACAGAACAAAATGCAATTTTAAGCAGTTTTGAAACAATTATGAAAGGTCAGATTGTTCAAAGAGATGGGAAATTTTATTTACGTGTAAAGGGTGAGGGCGAGTTTGAAATGGGATTGTTGTCAGATGGATATCGTAAGCTGTCCATGCTCTTATATTTGACACTGTCAGGCAGTTTAAAACAGGATACCATATTGTTTTGGGATGAACCTGAAACAAATATGAATCCCAAAATGATTCGACCGATTGTTCAGGCATTGATTGAACTTGCCAAAATGGGGGTACAGATATTTGTAACAACACATGATTATTTTGTACAGCAGGAATTTAATTTTTTAGCTGAATATCCGGAAAATAATAAAGAAAAACTGGATATCCGTTTTATGTCTTTATATCGGGATAAAACGACAAATGAATTGAAATATGAGATGGAAAAGTCGCTGGCAGATTTAGAACATAATGCGGTCATGGAAGAGTTTGATGCGTTGTATGACAGAGAACAGAGGATAATCTATGATAATTGAGGAAAGCGGTCTGAAATTTGAATTTCCCCTGGAAAGTATAGCAGTAAAGTTTGATGATACCGATCTTTACAGAAAAAGGTTTAATGCCTTTACAGATTCTAAGGGTGTTGATTTTATTTCAGATACAAAAGAACTTTTGGTGCTTACGGAGATAAAAAACTGTAAGGGCGATGAGACCAATAACATGTGGAGAATATTTCCAGATAATAAAAAGAGTGCGATGATACCGGCAGGAAGAGAAAGTCTGGATATAGAAGTAACTCAAAAAGTTGCAATGACTTTAGCTGCGTTAGCCGGGGTAAAAACATTTGGAAGTGGCAGGAAAGATACGACAGAATTATTGAAATTTGCGGAAGAAGTATTTTCAGATAAATTTTCGTTAGATCAGAAAAAATTATTGGTGGTCTTGTTTTTAGAAGGTGATTTTGGAAGTACCACAAGACCTAAAAAGATGATTATGAAAGACTTACAGGATAGCATCAATAAAAAATTGCGTTGGTTAAAGTGCCGCGTGTCTGTGGTCGATTCAGATACTTATAGTAAAAAGGTGTTTGAATTAATCAAGTAATTAAAATAGAGTTGGGATGTATATCGGGAAAAGAGAAAAAGTATGAAACGGATCTTAATTACGGGAGCAAACAGTTATATCGGTACCTCGGTAGAGCGGTATCTTCTGGAATACAATGCAAAAACAGGGCGTGAACAGTATCACATTGATACCTTATCCCTTAGAAATGCGGCATGGGAACACTATGATTTTTCATCATATGATACGGTTTTTCATGTAGCGGGGATCGCACACGCTGACATCGGGCATGTGTCGGAGGAGACAAAAAAGCAATATTATGAGGTCAACTGTGATCTTGCAGTAAAGACGGCAGAGAAGGCAAAAAGAGAAGGTGTGACACAGTTTATTTATATGAGTAGTGTCATCGTATATGGAGAGAGTGCTCCGGTTGGCGGTAAAAAGCATATTACGGCGGAGACGAAACCTGCACCGGCAAACTTTTACGGAGACAGCAAATGGCAGGCAGAGCAGCAGCTTCGTGCCATAGAGAGCGGGCAGTTTTCGGTTGCAGTGCTCCGGCCGCCGATGATCTATGGCAGAAACAGTAAGGGAAATTTTAAGATGCTGCTTTCACTTGCACAGAAAACGCCTGTATTTCCAAGTATCTCAAATGAGAGAAGCATGTTATACATAGAAAACCTTGCCGAGTTTGTAAGATTGCTGATCGATAGCCAGAAGGGCGGTCTGTATTTCCCACAGAATAAAGACTATGTCACGACAGCACAGATGGTAAAAGCCATCGGAGAGGCAAATGGGAAAAAAATAGCATTAATCGGTCTGCTAAATCCATTTGTCCGGCTTGCGGCGAAGATGCCCGGAAAAATCGGAGGCATGGCAAATAAGGCATTTGGAACGCTGACCATCGATCAGGGGTTAAGCGTGCGTGAAATAGACGGGTATCAGAAATATGATCTAATGGAGAGTGTGAAAAAGAGTGTTGGGTAAAGTGTTAATGGTCGCTTCGGTAGCATCGATGATACAGCAGTTTAATATGAGAAATATCGAAATCCTGCAACAGCTTGGATATGAGGTAGAGGTGGCGTGTAATTTTGAAACCGGAAATACCTGTTCTGCAAAGCAGATCATACTTTTAAAGCAGCAGTTAGAAGAAGATGGTGTGGTGTGGCATCAGATTGATTTTGCAAGGAATGTATTCAAAGTCAGAGAGAATGCAAGAGCATACCGGCAGTTAAAGAAGCTGTTTTTGGAAAATCAGTATCAGTTTGTGCATTGCCACAGTCCGATCGGTGGAGTGCTGGGACGTCTGGCAGCTCATAAGTATAAGACACGTGTGATCTACACGGCACATGGTTTTCATTTTTTTAAAGGAGCACCAAAAAAGAACTGGCTGTTATTTTATCCGGTGGAAAAGTTTTTGTCGAATTATACAGATGAACTGATTGTGATCAACAAGGAAGATTATGAACTTGCCAAAAAGAAGTTCCATATGAAGAAGCTGACCTATATACCGGGAGTTGGTGTAAATACGGCAGTGAAACAGAGTTCAAAAGAAGAAAAAGAGGAAAAAAGAAAAGAACTTTCGGTTCCACAGGAAGCATTTTTGATCGTGCAGGTGGCAGAATTTACACCGAATAAGAATCAGCAGACGGTAATCAAGGCATTAGAAAAGAGGAACAATGCTGATATTTATTATGTTATGTGTGGCATCGGTTCGGAAAAAGAAGCACTTGAGCGGTATGTTACAGAGCGGCATTTAGATAAAAATATCCGGTTTCTGGGATTTCGTAAGGATGTCCATGAGATATTACAGTGTGCAGACTGCTTTGTGCTGTCGTCTTATCGCGAGGGACTATCGGTTGCTCTTATGGAGGCGATGGCGGAAGGTCTGCCGATCGTATGCGGGAAGATACGCGGAAATGTTGATCTGGTGGAAGACGGAGTGGGGGGTATCCTGGTAGATTCTGGAAATCAGGATCAGTATGTCGAGGCGTTTGAGAAACTTCTGGAAAAGAAAAAGAATGCCCCGGATGAATTTCAGCGGATGGGCGAAGAAAATAAAAAAACAATCGAGAAGTTTTCGTGTGAACGAGTGGATGAGAAAATGAGAGAAGTGTATCAGATGTATAACTGGATGGAAAGGAAAAAATAATGCCAAAGTTATCTGTATTAATGGGAATCTATAATGAAAAAAAGAAAGAACAGGTAGAACAGGCGATTTCATCAGTATTAAATCAATCATATCGTGACTTTGAATTTATCATCTGTGATGATGGCTCTGCAGAAGAATTTTTTTTGTGGCTGCAACAGTATTGTAAGATAGATGAGAGGATTCATCTGCTCCGAAACGAAAAAAATGAGGGACTTGCAGAATCATTGAATCGGTGTCTTGCAGAGGCAGAGGGAGAATATATTGCCAGAATGGATGCAGACGATGTTTCATTACCGGATCGATTTGAAAAGCAGATTCATTTTCTGGAGGCGAATCCGGAATATGTATTGGTGGGATGTTCTGTCAGTCTGATCGATGATGCGGGCATCTGGGGAGAACGTATCCTAGCGGAAAAACCGCAGAAAACAGACTTTTTATGGACGTCCCCATTTGTGCATCCCTCTATTATGATGAGAAAAAATGTTTTGCAGCGGCTGAATGGATATTCAACAGAGGATTATGCGGAGCGGACAGAGGATTATGAGCTGTTTATGCGTTTATATGCATTGGGATATACAGGATATAATCTGCAGGAAAAGTTATTTTTGTATCGAGAGGACAGAAATGCGTTTACAAAACGAAAATACCGTTACCGGATCAATGAAGCAAAAGTCCGTTACATTGGATTCGGACAGCTTGGAATACGAAAAGGAAATTTAAAATATATCGCAAAACCTTTAGTGATAGGGCTGATACCAAGGGGTGTGATGCAAAAGCTTCGCAGGAGACAATTTGGGGAGTAAGAAGGATATGATAGGAATCGTAATTTTAAATTATAGAAACTGGGATGATACATTGCGTTGCATACAAAGTGTCGCAGCATATCCGCCAAAAGAAACATATAAGATCATTCTGGTGGACAACGCTTCCCCAAACGCTCCGGAATATGATCTGTGGGATGCTATAAAAAAATATGACGTGATCTATCTGCAGAATGAGGAAAACAAAGGGTATAATGCAGGAAATAATGCAGGGATTGCAAAAGCTCTTGAAATGGACTGTGATGCGATTCTGATCAGCAATAATGATGTGTGTTTCTCAGAGGGAAGTATCCAGAAGTTATGGGAGTATGCTAAAACACATCCGAAAGTTGGGATCGTCGGTCCAAAGATCTTGGATAAAAATGGAGAAATACAGAAAAGCAACCTGTGCAGACGTACAGGAATGAAAGAAAAATATCTGGTAAGAACACGATTAAATGCTATTTTCCGCAAAGAATATGCCACTTATTTTGGATTCGACAGAGATTACAATACAACATTTGAAGTATATGCGGTGCTGGGCTGCTGTTTTTTGATGACACGGGAATGTGCACAGAAGGTAACACCATTGGACGAGCATCCTTTTTTATACGAGGAAGAATTGATACTTGGAATCCGGATGGAGCAGGCGGGGTATCATACAGTATATGATGCAGATTCCGTGATCGAACACCTGCATGGAGGAAGCACAAAAAATGTCAAAGCATTTTCTTTCGCACATAATATAAAAAGCGAGATATATTACTGCAAGGCATATTTAAAGGCTTCGAATGCTGCAATCTATCCATTGTACTGGTACCGGGTAGGTTTATATTTGATCCGCTGTCTGAAATATCGGGATTTCAGAGAACATTGGAAATGGTTCCGCCAAATAACGAGAGAGGAATTGAAGAAATGAAAGTATTGCATTATATGTTTGGAATACCGCCTGTAAGGGGTGGTGGTTTGATCCGTTATGCTACAGATCTGATGAAAGCGGAGCAAAAACGGGGAATACAGACAGTACTTTTGATTCCGGGGAAGATACCATACAATGCGAGTCAGAAAATTAAAATAAAGAGATATGGAAATTATAATGGCAGCGTTTCCTATAGAATACAGAATCCGCTTCCGATACCGATGGGAAATGGAATACTGGATATTGATGCGTATACGCGTGCGGGGGGGAGCAGGGAATACAGCGAATTTTTAAAGAAATTACAACCGGATCTGATCCATGTGCATAGTCTTATGGGACTGCAGAAAGAATTTCTGCTAGAGGCACAAAAATTAGAAATACCGGTAGTATTTACAACACATGATTATTTTGGATTGTGCCCGGCATTAAATTTGATGTTCGGGGGGGATATTTGTCAGGATAAAGAGTGGAACTATTGTGAGCTGTGCTGTAAAAATGCGTATCCTATGCGAAAACTACAGGTAGAGCAATCAGGGTTGTACCGGTTTTACCGGATGAATGAGTGGATTGTCAGATTATTTCATCAGGGAATGTTGAAGAACAGTTTTTCACAGGTCCGTGCAGCCGAAATGGTACCAGTAACAGAAGTTCTGCCAGAGAAAAAATGTAAGGATTATTCGGTATTGCGTAACTATTATCGGGAAATGTTCAGGCTTATTGACTATTTTCATTTTAACAGTAGCTTGACGCGGGAGATCTATGAGGAAAGACTGGGAGAATTGCCAGGGAAAGTTGTTCCGGTAAGCCATCAGGGGATCGGAGATTTCAGAACGGAGCATACTTATGGAAAAACGTTGAAACTGGGATATCTGGGAAACTGGACGATCAATAAGGGATTTTATTTATTGATACAGGCATTGGATGAACTACAGAAAGAGGGATATACGGATATTGAATTACACATATATTCTCAAACGGAAAAACGACCGGAAAAATACGTCAGAAATCATACAAATTACAGTGCAGAGGAACTGCCAGAGGTTATGAATACATTTGATGTACTGGTTGTCCCGAGTTTATGGAAAGAGACCTATGGTCTGGTAGTTCCGGAAGCAATCAGCTATGGAGTACCGGTGATCGTGTCGGAGAATGTGGGAGCTAAGGATATTCTGGAAAAGCATCCACAAACGGGTTTCCTCTATGATGGAAGTAAGGATGGATTAAAACAGATCATAACTGAAATTTATAGGAAACGTGATGTATTGGTAGAAGCGAATCGGGCAATTTTAAGCATGGATTATGATCTGTCCTATGACAAACATCTGGAAAATATGTTGACATTGTATCGGAGCATATTAAATAGTTGACGATTTTCGTGGAAAATAGTAGTATAATTAACGTAGTATGCCCTTAGGTAAAACAGGCAGAAAAGAGAGCAGAAAGGTTACATCATGAAGAAAGTAAAAGAATTATATGCGTATCGACAAATGATAATCAGTCTGGTACACAGAGAATTAAGAGGAAGATATAAAGGGTCAGTACTTGGTTTTTTGTGGACTTTTATTAATCCATTATTGCAGTTAGTGGTATATACGATGGTATTTTCCGTTATTATGAGAAACGGGATTGAGAAATATTATTTGTTTTTGTTCGTGGCACTTGTTCCTTGGACTTTGATCAGTGCAGCATTGGTAAATGGGTCTGTATGTATTACATCGTCTCCTGATATGGTAAAAAAGATATATTTTCCGAGAGAAGTTTTACCGCTTGCGAGTACGATCAGCAACTTTGTGAATATGATGTTATGTTTTATCGTTGTGTTTGCAGTGCTGATTGTTACAAATTATGGAGTAAATCTGAAAGCGGTTTTATATATGCCTGCCATTATGATTGTAGAATTTATTCTTGCATTGGGTATTACCTTACTTACCTCAGCACTTAATGTATATATGAGAGATATTGCTTATATTTTGAGCATTGTAGCAATGGCATGGCAGTTTCTGACACCGATCATGTATACCTCAGAGATGGTACCGGAAGAGCTGCTTCCTATTTTCAGAATGAATCCAATGACACCGATTATCGAGGCATACAGGGATGTTTTATATTATAAAGTATGCCCGGATTTGTCTACACTTACCTCAGCAGCCATACTTGGAATCATTATTTTTATTATTGGTGAGATCGTGTTCTCAAAATTGCAGAGAGGTTTTTGCGAAGAATTATAATTAGAGATAAAATTAGGTCAGATAGGATAGCTCGATAGAAAGGGCATGGTTTACAGATAATGGAAAATCAATATGCAATAGAAGTAAAAAATGTATCAAAATACTTTAAGATATATGCGGATAAAGGAAATACAGCTAAGGAAAAAATCCTTTTTTGGAAGAGAAATAAATTCGAAAGAAAAACGGTTCTGGAAGATGTCAGCTTTAATGTGAAAAAGGGTGAGTCAATTGGACTTGTTGGTCATAATGGCTGCGGAAAAAGTACCACGTTAAAAATTTTGACACGTATTATGTATCCGGATTCCGGTTCTGTTGATATTCATGGAAGAGTTTCCAGCTTGTTGGAATTGGGAGCAGGGTTCCATCCAGACATGACGGGAATGGAAAATATTTATATTAATGCATCCATTTTTGGACTCAGCAAGAAAGAGATTGATAAAAAAATCGATGATATTGTTGAGTTTGCAGAACTGGGTGACTATATTAATAACCCGGTCAGAACTTATTCTTCTGGTATGTATATGCGTCTGGCATTTTCAGTTGCAATCAATGTAAATGCAGAAATATTGTTGATCGATGAGATCCTTGCAGTTGGAGATGTTAATTTCCAGACAAAATGTTTTAACAAACTGTTTGAATTAAAAAATGAGGGAGTTACGATCGTTTTAGTATCTCATTCCATGGATCAGGTTGAGAAGATCTGTGAGAGAAGTATCTGGCTTCAGGATGGAAAGATCATGCTGGATGGAACGCCACAGGAGGTTCAGAAAGCATATCTGAAATTCATGAGTAATGAGAGAAAACGGGCACTCGATGAAAAATTAGAAGAAGAAAATAAAAAAGAAGAACAGCAGAAGGAAGAACAGCAAAAAGAGGAAGCGGAAAGCAAAACAAAAGCAGAAGAAACAAAAAAAGAACCGGAAAATGAAAAGCAGGAACCGGTGGAAGAGCGCAGAGGAACCGGAGAAGCTCGGATCACAAAAGTAAAATGTTATGATGAGAGCGGAAAAGAGAGTTACTTTATCAACGGGGATGGAACACTGAAATTTAAAATACAGTATCATGTCAACAAAGTTGTAGACAAGGCAGTGTTTGGTTTATGTATTATCCGTAATGATGGGGTAAGATGTTACGGAATTAATACCAGATCGGATGAAATACCAATGAAGAGACTGGAAGAAGACGGAGAGGTTTTCATGGTATTTGAAAATCTGCAATTGTTGACAGGAACCTATACCGCAGATGTAACGATTGAGGCGGAGACAGGAGATACAATCGACTATTATGATCGTGTTGTGTCGTTTGAGGTAAACAGTGAGCGAAAGAGTAGTGGGGTTGCTTGGCTGGAACACAAGTGGATTATGTAGGAGGGGCAAATGAAAATAAAGGCATTAGTGGCAGTTAGATCAGGTTCACAAAGGGTGGTAAATAAAAATATCCGTCCTTTTGCAGGGAGCTCCTTATTGGAGATTAAATTACAGCAGTTAAAAAGGATCCCAAATCTGGATGGAGTTGTTGTCAATTCCAATGATGAAGAAATGCTGAAAATTGCAAGAAAATTAGGTTGTGAAGCTGTAAAAAGAGAAGAATATTATGCGTCAAATCAGGTATCAATGAGTGATGTGTATCGAAATATGGCGGAAAATTTTGATGGAGATGTAGTTGCATATATCAATGTTACAAATCCTCTGCTGAGAGATGAGACGATCACGAATGCGATCGAGGAATATAAAAAGTTAGAAGAAAAACATGATTCCCTCAATTCTGCGCATTTAATAAAAGAATTTTTGTTTAAAGATAATCTGCCAATCAACTATGATCTGAGAAATCAGCCAAGAAGCCAGGATTTGCCGGATATTGCAGCCCTGAATTTTGCAGTGAGCATTATCAGCAGGGAAAACATGATAGAATGTAAGAACGTGGTGGGATACAGACCCAATATCTATCTCATTGATGAGGTGGAGGCTACGGATATTGATAATCAGATTGATTTTGATTTTGCTGAATTTATGTATAAACGTATGTATCAGACGAAACAGAATTGACAGGACTTTCTTTAAGGAGGAAGCGAAATATGATAATACCATTTGTATTTACGCTTGACCCTGTATATGAGAATCTGTCTCAGACATGGGTGTTTTATAAAGCAGTGTCATTTTGTAAAAAATATGGATGGCCGGTAATTGCGCAAACACAGTATTTTGATGAGTGGGAAAAACAACATCGGATTTTTCCACAGTTTTTCAGGCAGGATTTGTGCGATATGTTTGAATATGATGTGCCGGCAAAACAGGATCTGCTTCAGATCCAGCAGGTACCGGTGCCAAAAGAGATTGAGAAAAGATATATTGCGCAAAAAGGTACGCAGTCGGATGCGTACATGGCATCTTTTCGTGAAGACTGGACAGAACTCGAAGATTTTCTCTGTGACAGGATACAGCAGATAACAGAGGATAAAGGCGAAAAAGTAGAGGCAATTACTTCACTGACATATCTGAAATTTCTAGACAATGTCTCTAAAAGAACGGGAATACCGGTCATATACTATGAGTGGGGACCGTTTCGTTATTCTTCTTATCGGAATACAGCATATTTTGATATCAACAAAGAATACTGGAATGTTCATTCTATGTATGAGGATTTCCTAAAGGAAGATGGAGTTCAAAATCTTCCGGTATTACAGAAAAAGGAAATCCTGGCTCTGTTTTTGCAAGGGGAAGATAGAAAATGTATAGAAAAACGACCAGAATTATCACAGGATTATAATAAATATGAACTGGGTATCATTGGTGGCTATAACTCACTTGTGGAAACAAGTGCGTACACTTATTTAAATATGGTAGAACTGTATAACAGTGCATGCCAGCAGTTTGATGAAAATGAGATTGCAGTACGCTATCATCCGGGAGATCCGATCCATGCGCATTTAAATGTAAAAAATGAAGAAAAAGGTGGATTGATAGATTTTCTCCTGTCCTGTAAGAGGGTTGCATGTATTTCATCGAATGTAGAAGTGGAAGCTATGCTGTATGGTAAAAAAGTATATGATATAGGTGCTTTTAAATATCAGGGGATTGTTAATGGCAGCCTGTCACAGCTAGAAGATCGGGAGGCATCGTTAGAAGAAATTAATTTTATCGTATTTGTAACGATCATCCCGTTTGAATTGCTAAACAGCGTAGAATATATTCGTTTCCGGTTGTCTGATCCTGAACTACAGGAAGTATATTTATACCATTTAAAATATTATCTGGAGTGTGCCGGAATTTCTTATGAGAATTTTGTCCAGGATAAGGAAAACCGGATGCAGATGATCACAGATAAATGGAATGTAAAATGGAATGAAGAAGATGATACCTGGAAGTTACCGGAGGGTGCAAATGAGAGGCAGCTTTATGTCTTAGTGCAGCGTTATCGGGATAAACAAAAGAATACAACTTTGTTATTGAGAGAATATGAAAGTCACAGGGAAGAACTGGAAAGGGAACTGGAAGGCAGAAAAATAAACGAGGAGGATTTGGAGCGACAACTGCGTGAGACAGAAGAACGAGCGGAAACAGCTGAAAAGCAGAATTGTAACTTATTGGAAACGCATCAGTCAGAACTGGAACAGTTAAGAAATGAAAAAGAGCAACTGGCTGCGGAATTAAAAAAAATGCAGACAAAGTTTGATACAGTGATGAATTCCAAAAGTATGAAGCTGACAAAACCGTTTCGCGATATATTAGGTCGTCGAAGCTAAACGAGGGATATTATGAGTGTTAAAAAATGTGTAGATATTATCATACCGATTTACAATGCCTATGAGGATCTGACCATCTGTTTGGAGAGTCTTTATAAGAATACCAACTTAAAGGAAAATAGATTGATCCTCATTAACGATAACAGTCCGGATGAAAGGATCAAGCCATATCTGGAGCAGCAGCGTGGCGAAAATATCATTGTTATCCACAATGAGAGTAATAAGGGATTTTCCAATAATATCAATATTGGTATGGCACAGTCTGAGGAAAACGATGTCATCCTGCTTAATTCAGATACGATACTTACTGCAAACTGGGTTGAAAAAATTGTAGCGTGTGCATATCGTGAGCCATCCATTGGAACCGTGACGCCACTTTCAAATAATGCAACATTATGTTCTGTACCGGAATTTTGTGAGGAAAATAAACTGCCAGAGGGAATTACAGTTGATCAGGCAGGAGAGATTATAGAAAAATGCAGTATGCACAGATATCCGAGAATAACAGTAGCGCATGGCTTCTGCATGTTTGTAAAACGAGAGGTTATTGATGCAGTTGGAAACTTTGATGCAGAAACATTTGAGCGTGGGTATGGAGAAGAAAATGATTTCTGTAATCGGGCAGAGCAGGCAGGATATCATCATGTGATGTGTGATGACACCTATATCTATCACAGCGGTACAAAGTCCTTTATTTCAAAAGAAAAGGAAAGATACATTATGCTGCATGACAGGATCTTAAGGGAGCGTTATCCGGAGCAGATGCACGGCAATGACTTGCATGTGCAGAAAAATCCAAATCATTTTGTGGGAGAGAACGTAGACATATACTTTGATCTTGCGAACGGGAAAAAGAATATCTTGTATGTAGTTCAGTCGGATTTTAAAAAAGGAGCTGAGGATAATATTGGTGGAACACAGCTTCATGTGCGGGATCTGATGACCGGATTAAAAGATAAGTACAATGTTTTTGTGACTGCAAGAAATGGACAGTACTTAAACTTGACCGTTTATTACGGGGACAAGCAAAAAGATTTTGAATTTTATATCGGAAAAAGAAAATCTATCTATGAGTTTCAGAATAAGAGATTTGAAAATTTATGGAGAAATATATTATCAGCATTCCATATTGATCTGATCCACGTACATCATGTCATTAATGCTTCTTTTGATATTTTTTATGTGGCAGAGGAGTATGGCATCCCACTGGTATTTACAGCGCATGATTTTTATTTTATCTGTCCGTCTGTAAAAATGTTGGACGAGCAGGATCATATCTGTATTGGAACAGATCAGCCGGAAAATTGCAGAGAGTGTCTACATAGTCAGCTTGGAATTACAGACAAGATCGATTATATGAAGATATGGCGCGAGAAATGTGCGGAGGTTCTTACAATCTGCCAGCGGGTTATTGTACCGGATGAGAGTGCAGCGGAAGTGATGACACTTTATTATCCATTTATTAAAGAAAAATTAAGTGTAGTGGAACATGGATATGATGTGGTTGCTGACATAAAAAAAGAAGTCATGAGTACGATTGATGTTGTTTACAAATATGAAAAGGTGGAAAAAGAGGGATTTTCCTATCGGATACAAGGCTGGGCATATATTCAGGAGAAACAGGGATATACGGGTGGAACGACGTATTTACAGCTTCAAAATAAGACTGGATTGGAAGCACTGGTGCCAGCTTCGAGGGAGAGAAGACCGGATGTCATCGGTAATGATGGTAAATGGGATGTAGGATTTTCCTGTGTGATACCGCGCAGACTTCTTGATGGTGGCAGCTTAAAAGTGCGGATTGTGATCGAAGATAATGGAAAGCTGATCCATTCGGTTGAAACATTTGAAACACCAAATCTGGCTCCTACGGAAAAGAAATTGAATGTTGCATTTATGGGAGGATTGAATAAGGCAAAAGGTGGAGAAGAGGTCAGTGCAATTGTTGCTTCTATCCACGAGGGTGTCAACTGGCACGTGTTTGGAGGAATTGGCGTAGATAAATTAGCACATCAGAAACAGAGCAATCTTATCAAGACGGGCTATTATATGCCACAGGATCTTCCGGAATTGCTCAAAGAACATGAAATAGATGTGATCGGTATACTTTCCGTCTGGCCGGAAACATATTCCTATACACTGACAGAAGCTCTCTTAAATGGAATTCCTGTTATTGTTACAGATATTGGGGCACTGGGAAGACGTACAAAGAAATTAGAATGTGGATGGCTCGTATCACCCGAACATGTGAAAGATGACTTTGTAAAGATTATAAAGGATCTGTTAAAAGACAGAACACAATTAGAAAGATACAAAGAAAAAGTAGGAAGCCTTCAATTACCTACCATTGCGCAGATGTCGGAAAAATATGAGCAGATGTATGAAAAACTCTGGAATACAGAGGTAACTTATGAATCTGCTGACTATGAGATGATATACGAGGGATTTGAGGAAGCGAGATATGGTGGAGTAAGATCTGAAAATCCAACAGGAAGTCAGAAACAGCAGTTTTTAGAAGAAGCACGGGAACTGGAACAGATAAAAATGTCATTATCCTACCGGATCATAAGAAGACTCTGGAATATGAAGATACCTGGCAGAGGGCTTGCAAAAAGATTGATTTTAAAAATCCATGGCTAAATCTATAATTGTAAAGTGTATGAAAGGATATTCAATGACTGACAAGAAGTTTGATATATATAAAATAGTATTTGTTATAATAGCTGTAATTTCGTTTGTTGTAATGAGATTGATTGGAATGGCAAGTGGGATAAATGGTTACTTAAATGTAGATGATCTGTGCTCTGTGCAATTTGCAATGATAGGAGATGGATTTTTTGATAAAATAAATGGAATATTAGCAGAAGACCCTACAAATGTACCTGTTTTTTATTTGATTTTATATGTATGGATCAAATTGTTTGGATATGCAGCGAACACAATGCGTATTTTGCCAGAAATATGTGGCGCACTGTTTGTGTTCTTTGCAGGATTGATTGGGGAAAAAATTGGTAATAAAAAGATGGGGATCATTGCAGCCATTGTAGCGGGAACATCATTGCAACTGGTATATGTGAGCTACCAGATCAGGGCATATTCTATGTTGATGATGTTTTCGGCAATAGCGTTTTATGCTTTCCTCAGAAGAACATCCCAGTGGAAATCAATTATATTATATACGGTTTCTTTATTATTATTAAGTTACACTCATTTCTTTGGAGTATTGGTATGTGCAGGATTGGGCAGTATAGATATCTTAAACATATTGTTGAAGAAAAGAGAAAAGAAATATTTGCTTTGTTATGTAATATATGCCTGTTTATTTGTTCCATATTTGGTATTAGCATTTATACGGGCAAATGATATGTGGGCTGTTTTTTGGCCACCGGTACCGACATATCGGGATATTTTTTCAATGATCAGGAATATGTGTCCGGGAGTAGGCGTAAGTTGGGGCGCATATATATTTGCTTTTGTATTTTTTGTATATCTGATATTTGTTGTTGAGAGCCTGAAAAAGAAAGAATGCCAGTTTGTTCAATCAGAGATATTTACCTGTTTCTGGGTAATTTATGCAGTAATTGCAGTGGGATTTTTGTATTCTAAATATATAAAACCACAAAGCTCCGTATGGGTTTATCGATATTTCCTGGTATTGTTTCCGTTTGTAGTATCAGTAGTTTCCTATGGTATATGGAAAGGATTAGATTATATTCAGGAGCGGGCAGAATGGGGCAGAACCATTTTTATTGGTTTCGTTTTATTCCTGGGATGTGTATATACCTATACAAATATAGGATATGAAATAGATCATCCAAATGAGATTGTTGGTGGAAGCAAAAATTACGAAAAGTTAACAGAGTACATTATGGAAACCCAGGATGTAAAAGAACAGGGGACTTTAGTTTATATGGGTTATCCGGATCGGTACTTTGAAGGATGGAAGCAGTATGCATCGCAGGGGGGGAAGATAGCGTTACCTAATTTGTATAACCCGAAAGATATTTCAGAGGAAACAGATTTGTCAGGGTATGATACCATCTATGTAGTGAATATTGTGTATGAATTAACGGAAGAAGAAAAATTACAGATTGAAAAAACACATAGACTTGTAGAACAAAATTGTGACGGTGAAGGCTTTGTAGATAAATATGTAAGATATTGAAAGGAAGTATGACAGTGAAAAAGTTAATTTCAATTATAGCGCCAATGTATAATGAGGAGACATTGGCACATGAGTACTGCAAGGAAACACTTGCAATGACGGAAACATTAAAAGATAAGTATGATTTTGAAATCGTGCTTGTAAACGATGGATCAAAAGATAATACATATGCAATAATGCTGGAGGAGCAGCAGGCACATCCAAATGAGATTACTACAATTTGTCTGTCCAGAAACTTTGGTCTGGAGGGAGCGGTAAACGCCGGGATCAGAAAGGCAGCAGGTGATGCAGTTGTTGTTATGGATGCGGATTTGCAGGATCCACCGACATTGATACCTGAGATGATAGAAAAGTGGGAAAATGGAGCGGATATCGTTGTAGGAAGCAGAGTAAAGCGGAGCAATGACAACTTCTTTAAAAAGTTTGGAGCAAATTGTTATTATAAAGTATTAGATGCGCTATCAGGAAAATTAAAATTGGAAAAAAGTGCAGCGAACTTTCGACTGTTATCAAGAAAAGCATTGAATCAGGTGCTTGAACTGCCAGAAGTAAACAGTGTTTTTCGTGTAGTTGTTCCTTTTGTGGGGATGAAAACAGATATCATTGAGTATGACAGGGACAAGCGTTTTGCCGGAAAGACAAAATACAATCTGAAATCCATGATCCCATACGCACTGGACAGTATTACAGGAATTTCGGTAGAACCATTAAGAAAGCTGATGTACTTTATCCCATTGATGGCGATTGCATTTATTGCTTCCCTGCTTGGATTGATTTTAGGGGCAGCGGCATGGAAACCGGCGTGTCTGGTAATTATGGTGTTGAGTGTCATGTTTGGCTTTGGATTTATAGCAATAGCAGTGGTGGCAGAGTATGTTGCTCAGATTATGATAGAGGTAAAAGGAAGACCGATATCTATCATATATAATTATACGGCATGTGAAAATGTGAAAGGAAGACAGTAGGTATGGAATATATAAGAATGGGGAAGTCGGGACTGAAATTGACTGAGGTTACATTTGGTTCGGCATTGACAATAGGAACAGAAAGCATGGATCAGGATTATGCAAATAAAATGATAGATAAAGCATGGGAATTAGGGATCCGTTCATTTGATGTTTCAAATAATTATGGTATGGGTGGTGCAGAAAAGTTAGTGGGAAAAGCGTTACAGCGTTATCCGCATGAAGAATTTGTAGTATCAACAAAAGGATCATGGCCTATTGGTGATACACCTTATCATAGAGGATTGTCAAGAAAGCATATTTTATGGGCATTTGAAGAATCAATGAAAAAAATGGGACTGGATTATGTCGATATTTATTATGCACACAGATATGATCCGGAAACACCAATGGAAGAAATTGTACGTACCTTTAATTATTTGATAAATACAGGCAGAGTCCGTTATTGGGCAACATCAGAGTGGCCGGTGGAAGCTCTGAGGGAGTGTCATGAAGTATGTGAAAGATTAGGAATGGAAAAACCAATAATAGAACAGTGTATTTATTCTTTTGCAGTGAGAAAAACGGAAACAAATGGTGTGAAGGATTTTTGTAATGAGAATGGAGTAGGAATGTTAGGATTTTCACCGCTTTGCCAGGGACTTCTTACAGGCAAATATCGAAATGGCATTCCAGCAGATTCGCGTGTTGCCAAGAGTGAAAAACTTCATTATAATAAAACGATGAATTTTTATGAGCAGAACAAAGAGCGGATCGACAAGTTCCTGGATACCTGCGATACATTCCAGTTACGACCGACTGATGTGGCAATCAGATGGGGAATTAGAAAGGGAATTTATCCGGTATTAGGAGCAAGTAAACCAGAACAGTTAGAGGATACATTAAAAGGATTGTCTGTTGACATTTCAGAAGAAGTGTGGAATGCTTTTGAGTTGATTTAAAGGAGGAACGTATGAAAATTTCTATATCAAATATTGCATGGGGAGTGGATAATGATAAAGAGATGTATCACTTCTTAGAGAATGCAAAGGTCAATGGAATAGAAATTGCACCAACAAGAATTTTCCCGGAAAATCCTTATGAAAAATTACAACAGGCCAGAGAGTATCGAAAAATGTTGTATGAACAATATGGATTAGAGGTTTCCTCTATGCAGTCAATCTGGTTTGGCAGGAGTGAAAAGATTTTTGAAGATGCTATGCAAAGAGAGAAATTGATTGAATATACAAAGAAATCATTTGAGTTTGCAAATGCAATGCAGTGCCACAATCTGGTATTTGGTTGTCCTAAAAATAGAAATATTAATTCAGAGGATGACTATAAAATCGCAGAAGAGTTTTTCGGAAAATTGGGTGAATTAGCGAAGGAAGAATGTACAGTATTGGCATTAGAGGCGAATCCGCCTATTTATAATACGAATTTTTTGAATATGACCATGGATGCATTTAAATTAGTTCAAAAGATAGCTTCATCAGGTATAAAAGTGAATTATGATCTGGGAACAGTGATCGAGAACGGTGAGGAAATATCAGAAGTAGAAGAGATGCTTCCAGAAGTGAACCATATTCATATCAGTGAACCATATCTTGCAGAGATCCACTATACGGAATTACATGAGAAATTAATTGAAATTCTGAGAGAAAGCTCTTATGATAAGTATGTATCGATTGAAATGAAGAATTTGGAGAATATAGAAAAGGTGAAATGCTCTGTGGAACATTTACTAGAGATGGCAGGAGTTTAAGATGAAATTTGATAAGATAATTATAGGTGGGGGATTATATGGTTTATATTCTGCCCTTCTGTGTGGGAAAAATGGACAAAATGTAATTGTGCTGGAGTATGACAGTGAATCCTTTATGAGAGCAACATATATTAATCAGGCACGTGTTCATATGGGATATCATTATCCACGCTCTTTTTCAACAGCAATAAAATCGGCACATTATTTTGAACGTTTCAATAGGGATTATGCAGATTGTATTTTAACAGAGTTTGATCAGGTGTATGCGACATCCGCAGATTTCTCCTGGACAAATGCAGAACAATTCAAAAAGTTCTGCAAGGAGGCCAACATTCGATGTGATGAGATAGCCACATCAAAGTATTTTCAGGATGGAAAGTGTGATGGTGCTTTTTTGACAAAGGAATATACCTATGATGCTAAAATGCTCAGAGACAGGCTGTTAAATGAAATAAAAGACTATTCTAATATAACTTTAGTCTATAATGCAAGAATTAAAGATATTGCAAAGGATACGACAGAATATTCTGTTATGATGGAGGATGGAACAGAATATAGAAGTGGATTTGTCTTGAATGCAACATATGCTTCTGTAAATCAGATCAGTGCAAAATTAGGATATGAACCATTTAAGATCAAATATGAGCTATGCGAGATTATTTTATGCAAAGTAAGTGATGAGTTAAAAAATGTGGGCTTGACGGTAATGGATGGACCGTTTTTCTCTATCATGCCGTTTGGGAAAACGGGGTATCATTCTCTTACATCTGTTACATTTACACCGCATATTACAAGTTATGACGATGTCCCAACATTTCCGTGTCAGAAATTATGCGAGCCGGGATATTGCGTGCCGGAACAACTGGGAAATTGCAATGAGTGTAAGGCAAAACCTAATACAGCATGGGATTATATGTCAAGTCTGGCAAGAAAATACATGAAAGAAGAGTTAAAGTTTTCTTACGAAAAATCACTGTTTTCAATGAAGCCTATTTTAAAGGCATCAGAAATAGATGATTCGAGACCTACGGTTATCAAGGAGTTTTCAAAGGAACCAACATTTGTCAGTGTACTATCAGGAAAAATAAATACAGTGTATGATTTGGATGAGGTGTTACTAAATGAATAACAAGGAAAGTAATTTTATATCAGCAGTTGTATATCTGCATAAGGGAGAAACGAATACGTTACGTTTCTTGAATATGATTAGTTCTGTATTAGCAGATAATTTTAAAAAATATGAGATTATCTGTGTAAATGACGGAACGGATGAAAAAGTAATTGACGAAGTTCGCAAATTTAAGGCTGAAAATGAGGAAGCGATTGTAAGTATTATCAAGATGGGCTTTCAACATGGGTTAGAGGCATCTATGAATGCGGGCATTGACTTATCAATCGGAGATTTTGTCCTTGAATTTGATTCCTGCTATATTGATTATAAAGAAGAACTGATCATGCAGGTTTACCGAAAGGCATTAGAGGGATTTGACATTGTAACCGCAACCCCACCTCAGAGTCAGAGTAAGGTTTCATCACGTCTGTTTTATGGAATTTATAATCATTTCTCAGGCAGTGATGAAAAAATTATGACAGAGCGTTTTCAGATAATTTCAAGAAGAGCAATCAATCGTGTATCTGCATATAGTAAGACAATCCCATATAGAAAAGCAGTATACGCATCAAGCGGATTAAGTCTTTACAATATGCAGTACGAAATTGCGGAACAGAAATCAGGAATCCAGTTTGATGATGACGAAAAGGGAAATACTGCGATTGATTCGTTGATTTTATTTACGAATTTATCCTATAAAGTATCAATGATCATATCTGTCATTATGGCAATATTTATGATCGCAGCGGGTACATATACGGTGGTTGCATATTTTGGAATCAATAAACCTGTCGAGGGCTGGGCTCCGATTATGGGACTTATTGCAGCAGGATTTTTTGCAACATTTATTATTTTAACGATTATCATAAAATATCTGGATGTTCTTTTAAGACTGGTATTTAAGAAACAGAAGTATTTAGTTTCATCAATCGAAAAATTATAAGATTTTATTACGGACGAGGAGCTGGAATGGAAGAAAAAAAGGATATTTTTGATAAGTTATTTGAATTGCCGATTTTGCGTTTCTTTAATCCTTTTTATAAGAAAAATAAAGAGGTTTTGCTGTATTTATTTTTTGGAGGACTTACATTTATTGTCAGTATTGGAACCTACGCTTTTTTCAATATTTCGTTAGGCATTAATGAGCTGATTGCCAATGTTATGTCATGGATCCTTGCAGTTATGTTTGCTTTTTTGACAAACCGGATCTGGGTTTTTCAGGCACCGACAAATACGATAGCAGAGTTTTTTAAGCAGATGTGTTCTTTCTTTGGGGGAAGATTAGTAACACTTGTGGTGGAAGAAATTATTTTACTTGTATTTATTACCATATTGGGATTTGCAAGTATGCCGGTTAAAGTAATTGCACAGATAATAGTGATTGTATTGAATTATGTGATAAGTAAATTTTTTATTTTTAAGGAATAATAAAAAGAGAGGTACAAAAAATGGATAAAATAGCAGTGTTAATACCATGTTACAACGAAGCTAAAACTATAGCAAAAGTCATTAATGATTTCCGCACAGTATTGCCTGAAGCAACAATTTATGTATATGATAATAATTCTACTGACGGAACAGATAAAATTGCGGGGGGGTACTAATGTAGTCAGATACGAATATCAGCAGGGTAAGGGAAATGTTATTCGAAGAATGTTTATGGAAATTGATGCAGAATGTTACTTGATGGTTGATGGAGATGATACTTATCCGGCAGATGCGGCAAGAAATATGGTCGACAAGGTACTGTTGCGTCATGCTGATATGGTGGTAGGTGATAGATTGTCATCAACATATTTTGAAGAAAATAAACGACCTTTTCACAATTTTGGAAATAGTATTGTTAGATGGTCAATTAATACGTTATTTAAAAATGATATAAAAGATATTATGACTGGATATAGAGCATTTAGTTACCGATTTGTAAAAACATTTCCTGTATTATCTAAGGGGTTTGAAATTGAAACAGAGATGAGTATTCACGCAATTGATAAAAATATGTTTGTGGAAAATTGCGTTATAGATTACAGGGACAGACCAGAGGGGAGTGAGTCAAAACTTAATACTTATTCAGATGGTCTGAAAGTTATAAAAACGATTATACGTTTGTTTAGAATTTATCGACCAATGAAATTTTTCAGCTTGGTTGCATTAATATTATTTATTGTTGCATTAATATTTTTTATGCCCATTACATATACATACATAATGACTGGATTTGTTCCACAATTTCCTACATTAATTGTATGTGGATTTACTGTTTTGGCAGCGATACAATCGCTTTTTTGTGGACTTATTTTGCAGACAATGTATACAAAGAACAGACAAGATTTTGAAATGAATCTTCAAATTGCAACATCAGATTTCAATAAAAAGAAAGTCGATGGCGAAATGGGAGGAAAGCAATAATGAAGAAAACAAAATCCTTGATGTATGTTTTAATGTCAATAATAACAACGTATACAATGTTTTCGGATGCTAGTACGCTTTATTATGTGGAAAATATGGGGCAAGTGCAATCGAAAGTATTATCATTTGTTTGGATAATAGTATTTGTAGCATTTTACTTTTTTTATAAAAAAAATTATACATATTATAGAAATGATAAGGGAAAGATTTACTCAAGAGTATTAGGAATTGTTTTTTCTGCATTAATGCTTATTGCACATAATTTTTTACTAAATAAAGCAGGAACTATATATAGTATTGATGTATTTCAGTATGGATTGATTTTTGTTGGTTTTTATATTTTTTTTACAATATTATCAGCGCAGATGTTTCGACTTGTAGATATGTTAAAAGAAAAAAGTGGCTGCATTGAGGGTAAGGATTTGAAGATAGTTGCTATTTACAAACAATACACATTTATATTTGCCTTTAGTGTGATTGTAATATGCTGGTTGCCGTATCTGGTTGTTTCTTATCCAGGTAATCTTCCATATGATCCAGCAAATCAGTTGGCTGGATATTTGGGATATTGTGAGATTTCGACGCACCATCCTGTATTTTCTACATGGATAATAGCTAAATTGTTTTTATTAGGAAAATTTATAGCAAATGATAATCTGGGTGTTTTTTTTGTTACTTTCACGCAGTGGGTTACCAATGCACTGGCATTTTCTTATTTAGTATATTATATTACAAAAAAATTAAAAAAGTATTTTTTAGGTATCCTTACATTGTTATATGTTGCAATTTATTATCTGTGGCCATGGTATGCGACATATATTGTTAAAGATATGTATTCAATCCCATTCTATATTATTTTTACAATACAGTTTTTAGATATTTTTTTTGTTAATATTCAGAAAACACCAAGGTATCGTTATGTGATAATGGTTGGTTCAGGAGTAATGTATTGCCTGTTTCGTTATAATGGTATATATATAATCGGGATTACATTATTTCTTACAAGTTTAATATTTTTGAAAGAACGGAAAAAGTTGATGACCGCAATGGTATGTTGTGTTGTTTTATGTTCGATATATAAATTGTATGATTCTAAAATTGTATATTATTTTATGCCTGATAACATGACAGTAAAAGAGCAATTGTTTAAGGATGGATTCTCGGTGCCTCTTCAGCAAACTGCAAATTATGTTTGCAAGTATGGAAACGAGGTTACGGATAGGGAGAAAGAAGTTATAGACAAGGTAATGAATTATAATTTGATCCCGGAATTGTATAATATGGAATTATCAGATAGTGTAAGGTGGAGCAGAGATACTACCACAAAACAAGATATGAAGGAATACATGGTTGTTTGGTTTAAGATGTTTTTTAAGCATCCTGTAACATATTTTGAAGCTACTTTTGCTAATACATATCGTTTCTTTTATTTTAATCAATGTTATTCTGGAAATTATGATGTTTCAGTGGGAATATTACAAGGATATTTATCGCAGAACCCTGTTTTAAGCATTAAATTTCCAGAAAAATTCGAAGATGCTAGAGTGAATTTAGGAAAATATTGCACACTTATTCGATCGATTCCGATTATGTATTTCTTTTCAATATGCGGAACTTATACCTGGGCTGTTATTTTTATGACAACCTATTTATTTAAAAAGAGAGAAATAAAAAAAATGGGAGCATTTTTACCAGTATGGGGTGTGATTGGTATATGTGTGCTAGGACCTTTTAATGGAAATTTAGTATATTTATTACCGGTTGTTGCTACAATTCCGGTATATATGGCATTAGTTTTATTTAATAAAGATGAAAACGCTATAAAGCAGGTGTAAAAATTTTTGAGAGGAAACATAAAAATGACACGAATTCAAAATATAGATAAGTTCAGAGGTTGTGCATGTTTATTAGTAGTATTATATCATTGCTATGCGTTGACTGGACTTTTACCATTTGATATTCCTGTTCTTAGAGATGGTATTAAAATGGGGGGAGAAGTGGGGGTAACAATGTTTTTCCTGCTAAGTGGCTATGGAATATATTTTTCTATATGCAGATTAGAAAATAAAAATCAGCTAAACTATAGCACGTTTTTAAAAGCGAGGATAAAACGGATTGTTCCGCAGTATTATTTTAATATTGCAGTAATGCTGTTATTTACAGGGTCAGCAGTTTATTTAGCCAAAGAACATTTTTGGACAATTGTATCACATCTGTTTTTTTTCCATAGTTGGAATTTTGGCTGGCATGGAGCGATAAATGGAGTACTATGGACAATGTCCGTAATTTTCCAATTTTATTTAATAGCAATACCATTGTATAAGCTGATGAAAAAAATAGACAATGTATGGATTTTTGCAGCTATAAGCATTGCTTTTACAATATTGATGAAATGGTTGATACTAAATTATATATGGGTTGAGGATGAAACTATATACGGCTCATATGTATATTTTATACCAGGCAGACAGATAGTTACATCTTTGGATAATTTCGTATGTGGAATGTGTGTTGCTGCAATAAATGCGAGAAGAAAAGAGATAACAAGTATTACAAAAATACAAAGATTCGGCGCAGGATTAAATATTATAATATTTATTATACTTTGCATATGTGCAGTTAAGTACGGCATAAGTGGAAGAAATATTTGGTGTTATTCATGGTATAGTTTATTAGCTGTGAATTTGGCATTACTTATGTATGGCATAAGTTATACTTCGAAAAACGGGGGTATATCAAGATTTCTGCTTTTTATATCGAAACATGAATATGGAATATATTTATGGCATTTACCAATTATAAATAATGTAGTAAATAGCTCTCAGGGCGTAAGAAATCTGATAGAAAATCAGAATGGGATTGTGCTGTATATTGTTTTACTTATTTTATCTGTACCGATTGGGATTGTAATAGATTATTTTTTTGATAATAAAACAGTAGCTAAGAAAGCATAAAAATAAAATTACAAATTAGAGAATGACAATATTTCCGGGTAAAAGGGGAAAAACAAAATGTGGAAACCAAAAGAAGTATTAAAAACTAAGATCCTTGAAAACTATGAGACATTTGTTAGAATAATCATAGCAATACTTTTTATAATGCTTCCACTTCAATTAAATTTGAGCAGTATAGAAAATGGGTTGAATAAATCGTGGGTATATGCGGAAAATCTTTTGGTAAACAATAAGCTCTATTATGGAAGAGATATTGTCTGGCCGTGGGGACCACTAGGATTTGTATTTCATGTAGTTAATATAGAAAATAACCTAAAGATTGCTGTTATATTTTGGGGGCTTTTATATACGTTATGGGCGGTTTTAGTATTTTTGACAGTGATGGATAAGGATGTTCCCAAAATAGATCTCATTGCAGCAATGGTATTTTTATTTTTATCAGAAATACAGCCGGAATATTTCTTGTTTTATGTTTTTATGCTTGCAATGATACATTTATGGAATGGGAAAAAGTGGGCAGGTTATGTTGCATTGGGTCTGTTTATAATAATGTTTTATGTGAAGTTTACACTTTCCATGATGGCTATAGGTACATTATTTATGTATTTAATAGTAACATTTTATACAGATCGTAGTAGTTTTAGATATATGGTACGGAATTGTATAATTGCGATGATAATACTTCCGCTGTCTTGGCTGTGTTATGACAGGAAACTAGAAGATTTTGGAAATTATATTAAATATGGATTGAATATATCATCAGGATATAATTCAGCATTAAGCTTAAATTACTATGATTCATGGTGGATTTTTGCTGTTATCATGGTAATCTTGTATTTGGTTTTATTATTTTTAGAATTGAGAAATGGAAAATATTGGGGATGGCTTTTAATTTTTTCACCAGCTTTTTTTATGGTGTATAAGCATGGATTTGTTCGTGCAGATGGACATATTGAAATTACGTTATCAGGCGTTTTGTGGATATTATCACTTTTTTGGCTGGTAAAAAAGAAACCTGTATATAGAAAGAAAAGGCAAAAAGCTATATTTATATCAATAGTTTTGATAATAGCATGTATTCCGATTGCCTTAAAAGGAAATTTTGTAAAAAGTAGTGTTGAAAAGATCAACCAGAATTATAGATCAATTATGAATGGAATACATGAGTTGGTTTTACCAACTGATCAATCAGAGATTATGGGAATTCCAAGTGTATTTCAAGAGATAATAGGCGATGATACAGCAACGGTATATGGGTGGGAAATATCTGCATTGAAAGACAGTAATATAAATTATATTCCGGTGCCGACGTTGCAGATGTATGAGAGTTATACACCGGAATTAGATAAAAAGTCCGCATTGCTATTTACAGGTGATGATGCCCCGACATATATTATTTTCTCTTTGGAAACGATGGATAACAGAATCCCCATTATTGAGGTGCCAGAAACGTGGCAGGCAATTTCAAACAATTATTATGCGTGTGCATATGTCGATTCAAATTTGTTATTAAAAAAGAAATATGCCAGAAATGTGAGTAATACAATAAATTATGAACAAAGCATGATGGTACAAACAGATGACATAATAGAGATTGATACGAATTATGATGTGATTAGCATATCAGCAGAAAAGAATGTGAGAGGGAAAATTGCATCATTATTTTGGAAAATACCGGCGGTTACTGCTAAAATCGAGTTTGAAGATGGAACGTCTGAAGAAGGAAGAGTTATTTTAGAGAATTTATCAGGAGGAATACCTGTTAAAGCATTGCCATCATCCTATGGTGAGATAATTGATTTATTAAATAAACCAGATATTTCATCTAAAAAAGTGAAAAGTATTTCCTTTGGAGGAGATGGAATAAGATATTACAGGGACTTTCAAATTAAATATGGATATGCAGAAGCTACAGAGCTACATGAGTATCAGTGTCAGATAATGTATGATGTGAACGAAAATACATTTGATGATTATTCAAAACTGGATGAAGATGTTTACTTTTCCATGGATAATTGTAAAAAAGAAAATGGCTGCATTGCGATACAAGGTTGGGCATATGCGGAGAATAGAGAGACAGATATTTATTTTGTATGTGGAGATGTGATATATAATACAGGAAAAAAATCAAGACAGGATGTATTAAATTTATTTGGAGTTTCAGGCATTAGTGCGGATAATATTGGATATACATGTTTACTTCCGGAGACAGATACATTATCTGTTCTGCTTGTGGATAAAAAAGAACATGTTATATTAGAAAAGCAGATATGGTAAGTTATAGAGATGATCACAGTGTTTCGAAAGTATTAATTTTATATTTGAGGTGGGAGTAGTAGTTATGTTGAAAGAACGAATGAAAGCATTAAATTTGATGAATACATTAACTACAATAATAATTGCATATTTTTATCATTATCGTAATGATTTTGCTTTAAATATGGGAAAGGTTTATCCCTATGAAAACTTACGTGGAATATTGGGAGGGATTCGTTGGTGGTCGGTTAATGGATGGATGCTGACAGATTTGTTTTTTATTTTATCGGGAATGACATTTGCTATTGCGTATAGAAAAAGAATTGCGGATGGACAATTATCTTTCCATGGGTTTATAACGAATAGAATCAAAAGGTTATTTCCTATGATGATCATTTCTACTGTGGTTATGACAATAATGGGATATATGTATTATGAGTATAGGCGAGGTGGTGGCTCTCCGAGGCAAATATATGGAACATATTTATATCAATCATAGGAATGTCCACGGGATGGTTTAAGATAAGATGTATTATAAATATGCCGATATGGTATATTAGTATATTGTTTCAGTGTTATATTATTGCATTTGCTTTTGTAAAAATAATAAGTAGACATAAATATTCTCAATATATATTGGCGATACCAGTTATTTTTAATTTATCAATCGAATATTCTGGTCTGGTAAACAGTAATATTTTATTGATAAATGGATATTCATCAAGAGGTATCAGGGCTTTTTTGTAGGCATTATATTGGTTATAATATTAGAAAAATATAATCGAGAGATAGAGAAACATTGCCGTATTTTACTGGCATGTGCGTATATGATTTTATTATCAATTTATTTATTATACAAGGGATTTGGAGAGGGCATATTTGGAAATGTATTTATGAAATTTGCCAATCCAGTTAGGTACGATATTGATATCTATTTGGATTTCCTATGAGTTTCCGTATGAAAAATCTTATTTTTTGTTCCTACATATGGGAATCAGTATCATATTTGCGAGTTTGATCTACTATTTGGTAGAGGTGTCATTTCACAAAAGATTAACAGGAAGGGAAAAGCATGTGTCTTAAGATAAAAGTAGGCTTATGATAAATTCTGCTTTTACGACATGGATAAGGCGTATAAGTGCATAGGCTTTGACGAGTTTATCGGAAAAGAGGACATGGATGTTTCACAGGATAATTTTCTGCCAAGCGGGTATGCGAAAGATCAGTACGATTGCGAATGCCAATCAGTATGCACAGGCAATCCATGATTTTGATGCTGCAATGAAGGATGTATTTGACTATTGGATGGCGGTATGCCATAACTTACGAAAGAGGAGGACAATATGCTGGAAAACCAATATTATAGGAAACTAGAAAAAGCGGCAAAGAGTAAAAATAAGAGCGAGTTGGAGATATATAGAAATATATCAAGGAATTTGGATGAAATATTAGTGTATGATTTAGAGCAGGATAAAATACTGCTGTTAAAGTCACTCATCATGTATGTGGAAGGAAAACTGGATAATTCTTGGTATATAGGGATTATGCAGATTGTTTTTGCAATTTTAATGTGTGTGTTTGGTATATTATTAAATGGGAATTTCATTACGACATTTGATATCAAGTCAACGAGTATTGTTTTAGTAATATGTAGCGTGATTATTTTAATGGACAGGTATAATAATCCATACGCTTCCAGAAAAAGAGTGCTGTGTGTTTTGAATGATAAGCTGAATGAAATATCGACTGGACAGAACAGTGTAGATGCTGCATTAAAAAGCAATGAAAATGCATCAAGTTCAAAGAGTAAAAATAAAAAAAAGAGGAAACATAAAAAAAATAAGACGTGATACAGTAAAGAAAATTCTCATCAAATGCGTTGAGGGATATTTGAGTGGCTTGGACAAAACCCTACGCGAGTAAACTTGCATAGATGATTTCCACTTCCGGACATCTGATTTCCAAATTTCCGGAAGTGCGATTTCATCGCACAAGAATATTCACGGATGACAGCCTTTTGAAAATGCTGTATCTGGCAACCATGGATATCACGAAAAAATGGACCGGTCACAGGCAGGACTGGGGACAGATCCATTCCCAGCTTGAAATTTATTTTGAAGAACGTCTGGCAGGACGGAACCTGTAAAGCATTCAATTTTAGGCAGGTTTTATTGACATGCCTAAAAACTCCTGTATAATGCAGATAAGGGCAGAACCTGAAAAATCGGCTCTGCCCATTGGTAACTATTCACAAATCTTATATCAGTTTTTAACGTTTACACAAAACTTGAAACAGTCTCGCTGATTCGGGCAGGCTTGTCGATGCTTTTCCATGACGGTTATTGGATCAGATGTTTTTGCAGTGAACAGAAAATGATGGATTTTTCTTGTAGTAAGGATGGCTGTTTGGGTAATCGTTTTCGGGGTGAATATTATCATAATCGGAGCCAGAAACTATAAGGCAATCAAGGAATGTATACATAGTTCCGACGGAGTTGAGGAGGAAGGCTAGAATGAAACAAAGAACAAACCGATATAAAATAACACTGTTTTCTCTGGCAGTCTTATTTTTCGTCTTTATGCCTCATACCATAGAGGCATCGGAAGAAACAGGAGCACAGAAGACAACTTTTCCCGTGCAGGTCATACAGAAAACCGGGGATGACAATGAGAACTTTGTCATTCTGATCATGGGTGATGGCTATACCGCAGACCAGCAGGATCAGTTTTTGGCAGATGCGGCAAGAAAGGCACAGGGAATGCTGACCTGGTCGCCATATAAGGAATATTCCGACCATATCAATATCTATGCGATGCAGGTCGTTTCGAATGAGCAGGGGATCGGAGTGTATGGCGGAAAAGAACCGGATACTTATTTTCATGTCACAGTAGTAGGGAAAGCGCCGCAATTTTTCAATGGCGGTACAGACAAGGCAAGAGCCTTACGGAGTGAAATGGAAGAGAAGTATTTAGATGCGGGGGCAAACGTCGGAACGATCCATATCCTTTCAAATGCTGACGGAAGTTATGGAGCATCACAAAATTCGTTGTTCTCTTTTTCTACGAATGGGGATGACAACGTTAATGGAACGGCTATGACGCATGAGATCTCCCACAGTATCGGGAGACTGGCAGATGAATATGGGCGGTATACGAATCAGGCGAATACATCCGATACTTCAGATCCGGATGCGGTCAAGTGGAACAAGCTGTTAGGCTTTCGTGGGACAGGCATTACGATGGCTGGTACAGAGACAGCCTTTGCGCCAAGCCGCGAGTGTATGATGCGCTGGCTGGGGCAGCCATTTTGTGAAGTATGTAAAATGGAGCTGGCAAGGAAGTTAAACAACCCGGATTACGTCAGCCGTCCGGCAGCTCTTTATGTAGCAGATCCGGAGATTTCGATTCCGCATAGTAGTACAGGAACCTTGGATAGAGATAGTGAAAAATACAGGATCAGTGAGAAAAATATCACAAAAGCAAATGGTAAGGATCTGGAATTTCGCAGCGTGGTACAGAATCTGGTGGATCAGGAGCAGCATCTTCGGATGAGCTTTCGGATTCTCGGGGCAGATGGTACGACGGTGAAGTATGAGACAGAGAAGGAGTTTACGATTCCGGCACTGAGCAACTCCTATGATCCGGATGTTGCGAGAGCATCGCTTTCGGTTGTTCTTTCAGATGTTTACGGCTTGTCAGATGGAGACAGGCTGGACGGAAAGATCATTGATATGGACACCAACGAGGTGCTTGCGACGGATAAAACAGCGGAACAGGCATGGAGTACCGTCCGGATTCATTATCAGATGAGAAATGAGGATGGGACAGAAAGTGATGTCCCACATACGATGACATCCACGGTATATGTGCCGGACGGCTCTATGTATACCTTAAGAAAGCCGGCACTGTCCGGTTATACCTGTGTGGGCAGCAGTGTAAGTGAAGATCAGGTGAGAGTGACCGGAGAGGGGATCGATCTTACCTATTATTATCAGAAGAATGTGGCACCGCCGGAGAATACCGATCAGAAAATTGCGGAGTGCAGCACAAGACCGGTACGTGTCACCTATGATGCGAAGCCGCATACGTTTGATATTACCCCCGGAGATGGCGTCACGATGCATTATAGTATGACAGAAGATGGCGCGTATTCCTTGCAGAAGCTTCCATTCTATACAGATGCAGGAAACTATATGGTTTATTATGAAGCGTCGGCTGCATCGGCAAAGCCGTCTTATGGGCAGGCAGAGTTAGAGATTATAAAAGCAGATACCGGTCTGCAATTAACAGCAGCAACACAAAAGACAGAGGGTGGAAAAACAGTCACCTTGCAGCTAAAAAGACAGGGACTTCCGGCAAGTGAACCGGTTGGTATCTCCTGTAATGATGCAGCAATCCGGATAGACAAAACACAGAATGATAAATGGAATGTAACATTTCCCAATATAACGAAGACCTATACATTCATGGCGCAGTATAATGGCAATAACAACTATACGGGAAGTAAAGCCTCCTGTCAGATTGTGGTAACGAAAAAGGTGGCAGAAACACCGGCAGTAACACCAGTTGTGAAGCCGGAAGAGAAGCCGGTGAAGAAAATTTCGGAGATAGTCATTAACGCAAAGCCAAAGGTGAAAAAGGACACGGCGCGGATAGAGAATGCGGATGCTTCCATAAAAAAGCAGGTCAATGAGATCGGAAAGCAGGCAAAAAATGTTTCGGTAAAGATTCGATATAACACAAAAAAGAAAAAGAATCTGATCTTAAAACTGGATCGGTCTACGATAAAGCTGCTTGTAAAAAAGGAAGTAAAGGAACTGCAGTTAGATAACGGAAATGTGCGGGCGACTCTGGATCTGAAAACGCTGAAGGAATTAAACAAACGAGTCAACGCAGACATTTACCTGCAGATAAAAAAAGCAGACAAACGGAAGCTTTCTGCCAAGACGAAGAAGAAGATTGGCAAACGTCCGGTCTATGAAGTTTCGATTACAACTACCAGGGCAAAGACAAAGCAGTTAAGCAAAGTGAAAAAGGGAAAAATCACGATCGAGACACGTTGTACCTGCTCTAAGACAAAAAGAAAAAAGCACATGTCATCTTATGCGATCGACAAAAAGGGCAATATCATCAAAAAGCAGAAAACTTCTTATGATACGAAGAAAAAAGTGATCCGGTATACAACGAGCCAGCATTCACAGCGCGTGACGGGAGAATAGAAGATAAGAATGGGCAGGATTTCCTGCCCATTTATGGTAAGTACGTAATCATCCGTATCTGTTAGCAACTATATTTTTCTGATACACTCTTTTCATAACAAAGAAAGGAAACTGTATCATTATGAAAACAGATGAAAAAATCACACTGTGGTCTGAAAGAATCCGTGAATTTCAATTCAATCTGTTAAAACCGTGCACTTTATTATACCATCTTTGAGCAGAAAACACAGTAAAATCAATGGTTTTAAGCTAATTTTCTTTTAATCAGCAGACACTAATTATATAGCAGAACCGAGCAATTATAAGTACCAATCCCCTGGTAGTATATGCTTTGGGGAGTGAGATGATACATGCAAAATATGGATTGATTATGGTGGGAAGGGATAGAGTGTAGATTTTATGACGTTCATACATAAATCTAAACAAAATAGTATCTTAAAAATTGTGCACTTTGTATAAACTTGTGTGACAACTTGTGCAGTCTGTGCTATAATCCAGGCAAAGCATGACATTCTGGATAATATCTAATTTTGGCGTAAGCCATTCTGTAATCAAATCAAGGACGGATCAGGAGCAGCTATTTTGGCAGGCTGATTTGGACCATAGGAATTTTCAATGCTTTTATCACATTTTACAAGCAGGGAGAATTCAAATGGTCAGGTACGATTCTCCCGAATAAAGGAGGAGCGTATGGCAGGTCAGAAAGCAAAGGGGCTGGCACCGGATGCAGTTTTGAAGCATTACTGGAATGGCAATGAGGAATTTGCAGATCTTTTCAATGCAGTGTTATTTGAGGGCAGGGAGATCATAAAACCGGGAGAATTAGAAACGGCAGATACGGAACAATCGACGGTTTTAAAACAGCGGAGGGCTGTGGAGAGCATCAAAGCCTCCAGAGATGTCATTAAAATTTAACGAAAAAAGTAGAATTAGGGCTTTCCATTTGGAAAGCCCTATGTTATAATTACTACAACTACAAATAAAAGGAGGAGACTAGAATGAGTTGTTATTCAGAAAACGAAATTGCAGATGTGGTAATTGGGATTATTAGAGATAATCCTGGAATCAGAACATCAGAGATGATTGATGAAGCAAGACGTATTATGAAACCTTCAGGCGAGGATAAAGAAATCCTGGATAACAGGAATGATGACAAGTTTTCTCAGAAAGTGCGTAACATAAAAAGCCATGATAGCATAGCGGATAAGGTTCGAACAGAGGGGGAAAGAAACCGAAAATGGTATTTGAAGCAGGAAAAGCAATGATGGATGCTGGGGCATCGGCTGTTTAAGAAAAAAGAAATTGGTAAATAAGTGATGGATAATCTGGTATTATCTATCGGTCTGAAATATAAAGAACTAAGGATAGACATATGAAAAAGACGGATATACATGTATTAAATTGGGAAAAAATTACACAAAATACAAGTGAGCAATCAAATAACAAAACGGTTAATAAAGGAATATTATTTGAAGATTTGATAGAAAAACTTCTTACTGCAATGTTTCCGAAAGAAATTTGGCGCAGAACCATTGAATCTCATGATGGAAAAAGAGACTTCGTCTATCCTTATGAGGAAAATCTTCCGGATCAGAAGTGGGCTGAATGCAAAAATTACAGCAGTAATTTATCTTTAAATATAATTGCGCCGACGCTTATAATGGGAACTATAGAAAATATACAATCCATTTTTTTCTTTTCATACAGTTCTTTGAATGACAACGCAATCGAAGGGCTTTTACGTTATTCTAAAACATCCAAAAGATATGTTAAAGTATTTGATGGTAATGTATTAGAAAGTCTTATCTGTAAATATCACGATTTAAATGGCATAGCAGATTTTTTTCCAAACACAGATTTCAAAAAGGCATATTCAGTTTTAACAAATAAAGGCATGCGCATTATTAAAATGTTTAAGGATATGAATGGCAATAAATTATCTCCTTTACATTTATTTGAACTTGGAGAGTCTTTTTATATTAATATCATTATTCAGAACCTTACACATGAACAGGGAAATTATGAAGTATCTGTTAAAAATAACAGAGAAAATCTTTTAAAATGTGATATGTCTGGACGATATTTCACGTTGCCATTTGCAGAAATTGGTGAATATTCTATTCAATGTCAAACATTAAGTCCCGGCAATGTTAACTGTAAAATAGAAATAAATGTTCAGGATACAAAAAAAACATTCAAAGTAGAAACCAAAATAAAAATAATAGATGAGCCTTATTTGTTCTGGACGGGAGAGTATGCGTTGAATGTATTAAATCAATGTGAACAGTATCTAACATCATACAACAAACTTCCTATGCTCATAGTGGCAGAAAGCGGAATGGGAAAAAGTACACTTATTAATATTTTGTCTCAGGAAAAAAATGTTTATGAAAAATATAAGTTGTTAAAGATTGATCTAAATTTGACGCGAAATTGTTGCATAAAAAACCTTTTCTCGTTACTTGTTGGTCTAAACGAAAATGATGAGACACCAAAAGATCAAACAATAGATGATAATAAAGCGTTATCTTTTTTGATAGGAAATTATGCTGCAAATGCAGAAATGATTTCAGAAACAATTATGAAATTTTATGATAAATATCATCCATATTTATTTGTTATTGATGATGTTCAGAAAATAGATAGGGCATATCTTACTTTGTTTCGTGAATTGAATGAGAGGTCAGTAAAAGAAGATAAACCAATTTACTATATTCTTGCATTAGATGAAGATAAATGTTCAGTAGATACTTTGTTTTCCCGTTTGAATTGGAATATTAAAAAGAAAGATAAATGTAAAATTGTCAGTCTTAAAAAATATAAGAAAAATGATATTATTTCATTTTTAAAACATAAATTCGGACTTGAAAAAATTGATAAATATTTTGAGAATTTTGACGTTGAAATTCGTCCTTTAGAAATGCACAACTTATGTAGCAATCTGAAAAGCGAAAGGATTATTGCTTGTGCACCTGAGTCTAAAGTGTATCAAATTATAGATGCTTTTAAATTTGAAGAAAAAATACGCCAAATTCATTATGCCGACATTTCATTGGAAAATATTTGTGAATCTTTGGAGAAAGGAGATACTCCCGAATATATACTGAAGTATTTGTACCTTACGGATAAAATAAATTACAATTCAAGAAAAACTTATGACGATATAATTAATGAATTAATTTCTTTTGGAATTTTAAAGGAAGAAGATGGACTAATTGTATTCTACCATGATGAATTAAGAAACCAAGTAGGAGAAAAATTTGTATTCTCTGAAGAAGACTATGCCGATATTTATGCTGATGACAGTACAGATGCAATTGCAAAATCTTTATGTGCTTTAAATCAAATTGGACGCATTCAGGATAGTGCCTCTTTTTTGAAGAGTTTTTTTCATTTCAATTATGAAATTCAAAAGAGATATCATAGGTTTGAAATTTGTGGGTTGATTTTTGAACATTTAAATCAACTTACAGAGCAAGGGCTTACTACTGACGCACTATATTTTGTTAAAAAAAATTTTGCATTATTAAATGTGGAACAAGGGCATTCGGTTTTCTTTGGTTTTTTAAAGTCTATTGTGGATTCTGCACTTATAAGCAACTGGGATATAGACGATGAAAGCGTTGAAAATATGGCTTATTTTATTAAAAAATTTTTTGATCGATCCTTGAGTACATATAATTATCAGCATTGTTCAGAATATTTTGAAAAGTTTGAAAAAATATTCTATTGCATTAAACATATTTCTAATGCAAGGCGTTATTTTTGGCTCTCCCATTATGCTAATCGTGCAGCTATTGCTCTTGACAGAACAAGTATACCTTTATCGAAGGAACCTGATAATATTTCAAAAATGTATGCACAATCTGAGAAATACTGCAAAGATGCAGGCTCTGATAACGAGTTGTTACTGCAGATTGTAGTCGACAATTTTAACCGGCATTATATATATAGACATAGTCTGACTTTAGATATTGTGCAGAAAACATATGAGTGTTTGCTCAAAATCAGCCAAACATTTTCCGAAGAGTCTATGCTTTTAGATTACCATTTGCTGCTACTAGAGTATTTAACATTCAAAATGAGTGATGAGCTGAAATCTGAATCTGATTATTTAGAGCTTATGATGAGAGTGACAGATACACGCAAAAAATGTCAGTCATCCTTTTTTTCATTAAAACTATATTTACTTGAAATCTATATTTTAATTTATCTCGGACGCTTTTCAGATGCAGATACTATTTTGAATCAGGCGTTTGAATTTGTCCATAAAAAGGAAATGCGCTCTTACATATACAAATTGACATATATAAAAGCGCACATTCTGATATTTCAGAATAATTCTTCGACAGAATCTGCATCATATCAGCAGATGTTTCTCGCATTTGAGCAGATGATAGAACAACGTAAAGATGCGCCAAATGATTTAATGCGTGAAATCTTTCTTGTTGTAGAATTGGTTCGCTCTATTGAGAAACATGGATTTTCCTTTATACAAATGATTCCCACATCTCTATGCGATGAAAATAAGTATTTATTGGATGAGATTTGCAAATATATCAGAGGGGAGTATGTTGTGAAAAAGGATTTATATGATATGCCAAGTTATTTTGTTTTTAATGATATAAGTTTTCCTAATATTTGACTAAATATTGCGCAGTAATTCAATATTTGCGTGTCTGTCAATGACAATATCATAAAAATCTGCTCGGCAGGCCTTCCACAAAGAATTTTCTTTAAATGCCAAAAAACTGTCTACAAAATATAGAATGGGAATCCTATAGTTACGTATCATATGAGGAATAAAGTTTAAGAAATCAATTTTAGTGGCATCTCTTTGTGTATGAGGACGTCTGTACCGTGCTGTTTCTGAAAGGTTCAGATTTCTTATTGTTCTATCTATATACATTTTTGAATTGCCAATTGTGGAGCAATCCATAATAAAATAGTCCTTGCTGCGTAGCTTATTTAGGCTCAAAAAATAGTCACAAGCATAATCAATATACTGACCAATCTGTATCGGTATATCAGGATGCTTTGACATAAAGATTCCTTTTGTATCTTCTTTTAAACTGTTTCCCATACCGCTGCCGATTGTAGAAGCCCCACAATGATAAGCGAAAGCATCTGCAACGCAGGCAGTTTTATAGCCTTTCTGCCTAAGACGTAGACATAAATCAATATCAGAATATGAGTGAAGCAGTTCCTCGTCAAAACCACCTATGTCATAGAAAAGATTACGCTTTATAGCGGAACAGGCAGCACAGGCCGCCAATGGATAATGATTATTCTTGATTAGTTTAAAGTCAATCGGTCTACCACAAAAAGGATGTGGGAAATTGTAATAGCTTGATGTTATTCCGAACTCTAGAAGTGCATCGGTATACATATTCATCAATTTTGCAGAAGAATACCCAACTCCATCTGTTTCCAGCTCTTTGGCTAAAAGTTTATGGAAGTTTTTTGTAACACATGTATCAGCATCACAAAAAATCAAATACTCTCCATTCGCATTTGCAGCGCCTAAATTAATTGCGCGGGGATACATTAGATTTTCTGTCTTTGAAATAATTTTACAATTTTTCTTTATTTCCAACTCTGAATCAAGTTGAGATCTTTCGCTATTATTGTCAATAATAATAATTTCACTTTCAGAAAAATCTAATACTTTATAAAGTGCATTTATACATATTGTGAGTAAATTTAAATTACTGTGAAATGGAACAATTATAGAATATTTTATCATTACCATTACTCCTGGGATAATTTATTAAGTAATTTCTCAAAAAGTTGCTTCATGTCTTTCGGACAGTCCATATTACGATCATAATAGTATATAAGGTTGCAAGCAGTTTGATAGAATATGTAACACTGGTATTTGGGAATTGTCAGAGCTTCTTTTAATGTCAATCGTCCACTAGTCATACAAGGGATAACCTGTTTTTTATATTCTGCGCAAAAGGCATTGATACCTGACAAAAGCACTTGTGCCCATCCATAATCCGCATCTCCAAAACGTGCAAATTCAAAGTCAATTAGTGTAACAAAGCCAGTTTTGAAGTTGTATATAATATTAGCGGGCTTGACATCCATGTGAAGCAGTGTGGGCTTTGTAAAATGGCTGTTATCTAATATTTGACAGCAACGTTTAAATGCTTTATTTAGTTCCTTATATGAATATTTTACAAAAAGAGGATGCTTGAACCTATTTGAAAATTTTATTTTCAGAATAGCTGCACAATCATTGGTTACAAACTTATTGTGTTCCGAATATAATGGAGCATGTACCGTTGATAATTCATCAAGACGTACCAATAGTTTTTGGGATATATTTTCCCAATCATTTGTTGTGAGGCTTTCTGATATTTTGTCTAAAGATATTCCATCTATAAATGTAGTGACAAAATAACGTACACCGCAAAATTCAAATTCAGGAACTAAAATAAGAGGGTATATATATTCTCCGATTTCATTGTGGAAATTACGCAAATAATCGTTGCAATGTGATGACGTATCATCACCCTTCGATATTTTAAGGAAAAAATTTTGTTTAGAATATAAGCATTTAATAATATAGTGAGAATACTGCTTTCCGTGCAAATTCACATCATAATACGGATTTAACAAAATTTTTTCATGAGCAGAAATTATACTTTGTTCTACCAATTTTTGATAAACTAATGAACATAAATCATTACAAATCTTCATTTTCCCTCCCTAAAATCAGATACATTATTCGAGATTACTAGATAATTTAGTAATACCCGATATCCAGACCGATAGATAATACCAGATTATCCATCACTTCCCTTCTGCCCACTCCTTCCTATCCTATAAACAAAAATTCTTCCTGGGATGTTTTTCTGTCAAAATAGCCCGTTGCTTTGACATTGCAACATGGGTATAGATTTCCGTGATGTTGATAGAACTGTGTCCAAGCATTTCCTGTATATAGCGGATGTCCACATCTGCTTCCAGAAGACTTGTGGCAAAAGTATGCCGGAACATGTGGGGAGTAATATGCAGATCAATGGCGGCGAGTGAGGAATATTTTTGTATCATTCGGCGTACTGCCTGATCGGACAATTTGGTTCTGTTCTGATTTACAAAAAAATAATTACAGCTTTGCATTTCTGCCTGAAATTCATGTTTATATTTTTTTAAAATTAGCGTGACATCATCGTTTGCCAGTTGGAGTTTTCGTTCTTTTGCTCCTTTTCCGTAGATGAGGATCGCCCCGTCGTACAAATTGACATCATTCATTTTCAAAGAGCACAGCTCGGAAATCCTTATTCCGGTAGCGAAGAGCAGTTCTACCACAGCGGCATCCCGAAGAGTATTTTTTCGTTGAAAATCTGTTGTGGCATTGGCATGCTGCGTGTATATCGTAGACAAAAGAAGCTCAATGGTATGCAGCGGGATTGTCTTTGGTAAAATAATGGGTTCACGAAACTTGATCTGTATTTTATTGAAAGGGTTAATAGAAATGATTTCCCGATACTCGAGGTAGTGAAAAAAAGCTTTTATAGAAGCGATTTTTCTTTTTACGGTTTTGGGTTTGTATTTCTGATGTAGATTTGCAATGTGATCTTCTAAAAGATAGGGGGGAATGTCTGAACTGGTGCTGGGTGGAAGCTGCTGGCAAAATTGCGTGAGATCAATACGATAAGCCTTTAATGTTTTAGAATCTAAGCGTTTTTGATTGTTACAATGTACCAAATAGTTTTCAATCAATGTCTGTAAGTTGTTCATGCGGAATCTCCTTTGTTTTTATAATGTATCTGTCAAAAATTTATCGTACCAAAAAAATATTTGGGTGCAAATAGGATTGTTTTATTGTGCACTTTGCACAAACTTGTGTGACAACTTAGAAAGTCTATGCTATAATTCAGGCAAAGCATGACATTCTAAGATAATATCTATTTTGGCGTAAGCCATTCTGTAATCAAATCAAGGACGATTCAGGAGCAGCCGTTTTGGCGGACTGATTTGGACCATAGGAATTTTCAATGCTTTTATCACATTTTATAAGCAGGGAGAATTCAAATGGTCGGGTATGATTCTCCCGAATAAAGGAGGAACATATGGCAGGTCGGAAGGAAAAGGGACTGTCACCGGATGCTGTTTTGAAGCATTACTGGAATGGCAATGAGGAGTTTGCAGATCTTTTCAATGCAGTGTTATTTGAGGGCAGGAAAATCATAAAACCTGGGGAACTGGAGACAGCAGATACGGAGCAAACAATGGTATTAAAGCACCGGAAGGATGTGGAGAGCGTAAAAGCCGCCAGAGATGTCATTAAAATTTGCAAGAAATCTACGGTGTATGGCGTACAACTGGTGCTGCTTGGATTGGAGGCACAGGAGCATGTGCATTATGCCATGCCGCTGCGTGTGATGGGATATGATTATGTTTCCTATAAGAAGCAGTATGATGGCAATGCGAGGAAGTACAGGGCTGGAAAAGGTAAGGCAGAAAATGGCTGGACAGGAAACGATAAGGCGGGAATCGATGGTATAGAAGGAGATAGGGCGGAAAACGATAAGGCAGATGTACGACTAAGCGAGGATGAATTCCTGTCGAGAATGAAAAAGGAAGATCGTTTTACTCCGGTCATTACAGTAGTGATATACTATGGCGAAAAGCTGTGGGATGGGGCAACCTCACTGCATGAAATGTTGGATATCCCGCCGGAGGTCGAACCATATGTAAATGATTATCGTATGATCCTAGTTGAAGCCAGAAGCAATAATTTAAAATTTCATAACATGAATAATCAGGATTTGTTTCAACTGTTTGCCATTCTGTTGGATCAAAGCAGACCTGCAAAAGAAGCCAGAAAGCAGGCAGTAACTTACGCGAGGGAACATGACGTGGATGAAACCGTACTGATGACAGTGGCAGGAGCAGCTCATTGCAGGATGGATGAGGATGTGTTGAAACAGGAAGGGAGGACGAATATGTGGTCAGTGTTTGAAGAAGTAGCAAAAGAGGGAGAAGAAAGAGGAGAAGCGCGAGGAATAGCAAAGGGAAAAGCAGCTGGGATTATTGATACCTGCCATGAATTGGGGATACCGGATGAAGACATCTTAAGCAGACTGCAGTCCAAACTGAACATTTCAGTGCAGGCGGCACAGGAATATTTGCAGATGTTCGGACAGACAGGAGTAAAAAGGGAGATTTAGCCCCCATCACACAAAAAACGGACACGTTGTAATTTCCTTTGAAATCCGCTATACTAAAGGAGATTTTGTAGAGCGAGTTTTCCAGAATGATGGAGTAGAAGGGGTTACAATAACAGATATGAATACGACTTTATATATCATAATTCCATGTTATAACGAGGAGGAAGTGCTTCCGATCACTTCCAAATTGTTTTTAGAAGAGTTACAGGATCTGATCCAGAAAGAAAAGGTGAGTGCGGATAGCCGGATCTTATTTGTCAATGATGGAAGTAAAGATGCTACCTGGAATGTTATAGAACGTCTGGCAGAGGAGAATAAACACTTTATCGGGATCAGTCAGAGCAGAAACCGTGGGCATCAGAATGCACTTTGGGCTGGGATGATGGAAGTAAAGGAAGTTGCAGATATTACGATTTCCATTGATTGTGACGGACAGGACGATATCCGTACTATGGAAGCAATGGTGGACGCTTATCATGATGGCTGTGAGGTCGTGTATGGTGTGCGCAGCAACCGGGATACGGATACATTTTTCAAACGTCATTCAGCAGAAATGTTTTATCATCTGATGCGAAAACTTGGGGCGGATGTGGTGTATAATCATGCGGATTACCGACTGGTGTCGGCAAGAGTGTTAAGAGAACTTGCGGATTTTAAAGAAGTAAATCTGTTTTTGCGTGGCATGATCCCTCTGGTTGGATTTAAAAGTACAAGTGTATACTACGAAAGGCATGAGCGTGTGGCTGGCAGATCGCATTATCCGTTGTCGAAAATGCTTGCACTGGCATTTGACGGGATCACGAGTCTGAGTGTAAAACCGATCCGCATCATAACAGGGATCGGTCTTGGGGTTTCCGCATTAAGTTTCTTAGGCGTGCTATGGGCAGTACTGACACAGTTTGCGGGGAGAACAGTGGCAGGATGGACCAGTACTGTATGTATCGTCTGCTTTATGGGTGGAATCCAGCTCATTTGCCTGGGCGTGTTAGGTGAATATATCGGAAAAATTTATATGGAAGTAAAGGCAAGACCGCGCTATATCATCAGTGACCGGACTTACAAAAAAGACGAAAATTAGATTGTATTTCTAGGCCAAAAGTGCTAGTATTGGAAATGCTTGTCAATATAATACGCTAAAGCATTAAATCGTGAGGATAAGTTTGTTCGCCAGGCGTGCAATCTATTGTTTGCGAAGCGTATGGACCAGCAGGATCATTTGGAAGGAGAGATACAATGAAAAAACGCGCAATGAGTACACGCATAGGTGCAGTACTTCTGGCAGCCAGCATGGTTGTGGGAGATGCCGTACCGACGTTAGCTGCACAAAATACAGGGATAGAAACCCATGTATCGGAGGCAGAAATGTTAGGAACAGGAGTTTCTGGAACAGAAACTGCAGAAACACAGACGTCTGAAACAGAAACAGCAGATGCAAACGCAGGAACCGACAAAGATAATGAGGCAGCCGTTGCTGGAATGGGCGTGAACGAGTCTTCTGAGACAGCCGGAGAAAATGAAACTAAGGTTCCGGAAAATAAGGTTTCAGAAACAGAAGAGACCGGGAATACAGAAACAACCGGGAACACGGAAATGACCGAGAACACCGAAACAACCGAAACGGAAACTGCCGAAGAGAAAGAAACAACAGAAACGGAAGCTGCAGAAGAGACCGAAACAACCGGAACGGAAACTGTCGAAGAGACCGAGATAACAGACACAGAAGAGATAACCGAGGACGACGTGGTGCTGGGAGATGAAGTAGGCGTATCTACGGTAATCGGTTTAGAGGGAGAGGAAGCAACGGATTACACCTTCTCCAGTGAAGATGGTACGGTTGAGAAAGTATTCTCATATGTCAATAAAAAAATGGATAACGAGAGTGAGGTTACAGTTTCCGGGACCAAAGAAGAGTGGAAAGATGCAGCAACCGGACTTTATCAGTACAACGGTTCCTATTATAGTCTGGGCTATAATTACAGTGATGGTAGCTGCAGACTATATGGTAAAGTTGCAAAGGTATTAACGGAGGCTCCGCAAAAGGATACAGCAACCGGACTTTATGTGGTAGATGGGAAGTATTATCCAAGCTTTAACTGGATGGTAGATTCCGAAGGAAACCGGTTGTGCTATATTGTTCAGGTTACTTCCGAAGTGGAACCACTGGGAACGACATCTGTAGCGAACGGACAGAGTTCTTATGATATATTAAAAGAGACATATGGTAAGAAGATCGCCGATACAGATACTGCGATCAAATATTATGAGGTAAATGGAAGAGATTTTAGAGCTTTATATACAACAAGTATTTCCAAAGGAACCTATATCGTGTATGGGTACAAGAACCGGGAGATCTCCTTTACCAGACATCATCAGGCAGTGCGTTGGAAACCTGTCACCAATCCGACAGAGATTTCTTCCAATGGCAAGATGTATTACATTGGATATCAGGTAAGAATGAATGGAGTGGACCAAAAACTTACCTACGAGACCATAGATGGACAGAATTTTGCAAGCAGAAACTATTTTTCAACAGCAGATGTTTTTGCAGCCGGGGAACAGAATGTATATGAGGTAAGAGCGGTATATTATACAAAGACGAGGACGGCAATAAAAAACAGTGAAGGTGTTGTGACCTATCGAACCGACTATGCGATTGCAAAGAAGGGAGACTGGTCAGAAGCCTATGCTTATGCCAATGAAGGGGAAGCGGAAAAACAGTTGCAGGAGGTGCCGGCGGTAACCAATCTGACTGTGACAAAGAAAAAGAATAATTACATAGAATTAAACTGGGATGAAGTACCGGCGGCTTCTAAATATTATATTTATCAGATCTCGTCGGATACGGCACTGGCAACAATTTCAGAAGAAGACTGGAAAAATGGATCCTGCAGAGTGATTTCAGCAGAAAAGAATTACGATACAGGCAGATTAAACAAAAAATATAATTATTATCGTGTAGCGGCATGGATCGGCTATGAAAATGATATCTATAAAACCGGAGAGGGAAAGGCATCGAATATCGTATCGGTGGAAGCAGATGAGGTAAGCAGCGAGGCAGTTACCGTGACCGGATTTCGTGCGGAAGCACAGACAAATGGAGCTTACCGGTTAAAATGGGATGAACTTCCGTCCAGCACCAGTGTTTCCATTTATTACACGGCAGATCAGAGTGCACTGTCAAACAACGATTATCTGTTGGGGCTGATCGATGCAGAGGGTACCTATCTGTATGATGCAGCGAATAATACAGCCAAAACAGTTTCTTACACCGATGATGAAAAGGTAAAAGAAGCGTATGACATCGCGCGGAAGAAAGTGTCAAAAGAGGGTGTCCATACCGGAAACAGCGGAATAGGAGATGGTATCTTAGTAAATGTTCCAGCGGGAAAAACCTATTATTTTGTGGCAGTCACGGTCAGTGAGAAGAACTATAATACAGACCGTTCTGCAGTAACCCCTTATGTGGGAAGCCGGTTAAACAATAAGAAACAGGAAGTAGCGGTAAAATATGGTAATTATAATGATGTTGCAGTTTCAACAATTATCAGTGCAACTGGTGTGCTGAAAAAACCAGATGTACCTTCTACGAAATCGGAAAAGACCAGTATAACCATGACCTTTAATAAACAGTCAGGTGTGACCGGTTATGAGATCTATAAGAAGAATAACAAGGGAAAATACAAAAAAATTGCGACAACAACATCGGCACGGTATGTGGATAAGAACTTAAAAGAAGGAACTACTTGTAGCTATAGGGCAAGAGCGTATGTTTATAATACAGCAACGAAGAAAAAAACATACAGTGACTATGTTGCATTCTCTGCGGAGACCAGCATCAGCAATTATATTGATGTAACCGTTGCAATGGCAGGAAAAAATGCGGTAAAGGTAAAATGGACCAAAGTGGCAGGAGCAACGAAATACGAGATCTATCGGAGTTCTACAGAGTCCATAGATGATGTCTATTCATCTTCCAATAAGTATGGTCTTAAGAATAATGAAAAATGGAAACTGGTAAAGACGATCGGTAAGGCAAAGACGGTAAGCTATACCGATAAGAAATTAAATGCCGGTGAGACCTACACGTATGCAGTCATGGCATACTATAAATCTGGAAAAGAAACAAAGACCATCAACGATGCCGCAGCCATTACCTTACAGGTAACAACGCCAGCCAATGTAAAGGCAGTGTTAAGCAGATCAAAAGTAAAAGTAAGCTGGGATAAAAACTCCTATGCGAAAAAATATGAGGTCCGCTATACCAGATACGACAGCTGCGGTAAACCATATACCGAAGAACCGGTTGTTGTAACAACAAAAAAGACAGCGGTTACTATTTCCGGACTGAAAACGGGGGATTATGTAGGAAATGTCCGGGTACGCGCATACGATGGGAAGAAATGGTCAGACTGGTCAAACACTGCAAACAGCGATATCGTCTCGTTAGCAGCAGTAAGATCCGTATCTGCAAAGAATATAACGGTAAAAGATGCAAGGGGCAAGGCAAAAACCAAAGTCCAGGTAAGCTGGAAAGCAGTTTCCGGGGCAGCTTATTACAAAGTCTATCGTTCCACCAGCCCGGCAGTCCGATATGACAAAGATAACAAGGCATACTATGGATTGATAGATGCGGTATCGATCGTAAAAGAAGGTAATATGGATGAAAGCAACTACTATAATACCGTAGATTACGATGATTATAAAGGACAGTCCGGCACGATCACTGGAACGAAAGCGATCGATGGGGGAGCATTACAGACAGGTGTGACATACTATTACTTTGTAGCGGCATACTCAGAGAATGGAAAGGTACAGTCCGTAGGATATGCAAACAGAGGCTCAGCTGTTACGTTTGGTGCAACACCAGGCATTAAGAGCGCGAAGGCAAAGGGCGGAAAAGTGACCGTATCCATCAACAAAGTAGCTGGAGCTAAAAAGTATGTTATTTATCGTTCGACCAAAAAGAACAAAGGATTTGTGGCAGTTGGAACAACCAAGAAAACTTCTTATGTAGATAAGAAAGTAAAGAAAGGTAAGACATACTACTATAAAGTAGTTGCAATCGGAACCAACGCATTACAGGCAGATTTTGAGACAGGAATGTCTTCTGCGGTAAAAGTAAAAGCAAAATGATCAGGTAATTATGGAAAACCAGCAAAGATGCCGTGTAAGCGGCATCTTTTTTGGTACTTTTCTCACACTTCGTTTTGTGCTAAGATGAAAACAGGATTGTTTTATGAGATAAGGAGTTTAGTGTGAAAAAGCGAAAATTAGTATGGCTGTTAGCAGCAGGCATCTGTTTGACCACTGTTGGTGCACCTGCGCAGATAAAGGCAGCAGAGTTTGTCTGGGCAGAGGAAACGTCAGAACTGGAAACGGAGATCCCGGAAGTTTCTAATAAAACTACAAACGTGAATAGCGAAGAGATACCAGAACCCCAACTTCTGACCGAGAAACTTCCAACCGGCGGACTGCTTCCGATGGAAGTCTACGAACTGGATGAGTCTGAGTTAGAAGCAGAGGAAGAATCTTACTATGAACTTTCGGATAAAGAATATTCAGAAGAGACAAGTCTTTACAGAGCAGCGTATGTGACATCCGAGTGGGATAAGTACAAGAATTATTATTTCTATAATAAGATGAATGATGCACAGCAGGATTACTGGGATGATTTAGAAGTTCTTTGTGATGATTATCTGCTCAATAATACAGCAGGAGTGCTAACAAAAGATGGAAAATACAGAACACCACTTCTGAAATCAGATATGGGGTTGACAATCGAAGAAATGAAATCGGTTGCAAGAGCATTCCGGTATAATAATCCCCAGTATTATTTCATTAACAATTCACTCTGGGCGACATCTAAGGCAGTCGGATTTGGAATTTATACAGCATTTGCCACGCCCGAAGACAGGGCCGCAGAAACGGCAAAGGTAAAAGCCCAAGCCGATACATGGCAGGCGGAGATCGATGCATTAAGTACCGCAGAAGAGAAGGAACGCTTGATCCACGATCTTATCGTCAAAAAGGTCGATTATAATCATGCGATCGAACAGAGTGGGTTTGATGAGAATACACAATATACCCAGTCGGCGTACAGTGTATTTTGTACCAATCTGACTGTATGCGCCGGGTATTCACAGGCATTTGCAATGATGTGTAATGCGTCCGGGATAGATGCCGTATGTGTGACAAGCTCCTCTCATGAATGGAATAAAGTAAGGCTCAATGACTCCTGGTATAATGTGGATTGTACCTGGGATGATCAAGGTGGAAACAGGGTGGGATATTATTATTTCAACCGAAATGATTCTGTTTTTGATACGAGCAGCAGTCATGCGGAAAGTGCAGGATGGCTGCTTTATTTACCAGTTTGTACGCTGGATTCAGGATCAACCTATTCTGCCCCCGGAACCTTACCAACCATTACAGAACAGGCAGAAAAACCAGTTATTTCCGGTGAGACGGTAGATGGAACTTATATGGTAACGATTACTTCGAATGATCCGGATGCAGAAATCTATTATACAATAGGTGGAATGACACCGCAGGTATCTGCAATAAAATGTGAGTATTACAGTGATAGCTTTGCAATTACGGAAGATGAAGTGGTGCAGGCAATTACGGTAAAAAATGCATACTGGAACAGTGATGTCACAGCAAGAGAGATTTGTTTAGAAAATAAATATGCGGTTTTATTTGATGGAAATGGTGCAACGTCAGGAAGTATGGAACGACAACTATTTTATAGTGGAACAGGCGGAAGGTTAAATCCTGATTTGTTTGTAAAAGAAGGTTATAATTTTATCGGTTGGAACACCCAAGCCGACGGCAGCGGAGAAACGTATGCAAACGGAGCCACAATCAGAAGTCTGACCGATGCAGCTGATGGGGAAGTGACCTTGTATGCACAGTGGGAACTTACACCATACAAAATTACATATGAACTAAATGGGGGAATCGCGGTACCGAATCCCACAAGCTATAATTATGAGCAGACAGTCACGTTTGCGGAACCAACGCGAGCAGGGTACCAGTTTGCGGGTTGGTATGAGGATGCAGATCTGACACAGAAGATAGATCAAATTAAGGTTGGAAGCACAGGCGATAAGACACTTTATGCAAAATGGATCCCGAACAAGTATCGCATTTGTTTCAATGGAAATGGAAACGACAGCGGCCAGATGGAAAAGATGACCGGTTTAAGTTATGGTACGGAATATCAACTGACCGAAAATTTGTATGAAAAGAAATATTATAATTTTATCGGTTGGAACACCCAAGTCGACGGCAGCGGAGAAACGTATGCAAACGGAGCCACGATCAGAAGTCTGACCGATGCAGCTGACGGGGAAGTGACCTTGTATGCACAGTGGGAGCCGAGGCAGTACAAGATCGTCTATAAGTTAAACGGCGGAAAAAATAATAAGAAAAATCCGGCAACGTACACGAAATACACCGGAGCCATTACACTCAAAAAGCCAACCCGCACCGGATATACGTTCAAGGGCTGGTATTCCAATAAGAAATGCACGAAAAAGGTGACCGGAATCAAAAAGGGAGCCACCGGAACAAAGACCTTTTATGCAAAATGGCAGAAAAAGAAATATAAGATCAACTATCAGCTGAATGGAGGAACCAATTCGTCCAAAAATCCGACCAGTTATACGGTGACAAGCAAGACCGTGAAGTTAAAAGCACCAAAGAAAAACGGATATGTTTTTAAAGGCTGGTACACGGATAAGAAATGCAAAAAAAAGATAACAAAGATCAAAAAGGGTAGTGTAGGAAATCTTACTTTGTACGCAAAGTGGAAGAAAAAATAAAAGAGGAGTTTTGAGGAGGATTTGTTTTGTGAAAAAGAAGAGTTTTGCAGCGTTTCTGGCTGCATGTATCACAGTGACGACGGTACTTTCGCCGTTTGAAAGTGTGCCGGCATTTGCGGCACAGGAAAAGGAAGTGTCGGCGGTCGCAGCGCAGACGGAAGCAGCCGAAACCACAGAAAATACGGAGACATCCGAAACATCGGATGATACCGAAACAACCGAAACGTCAGATGACACCGAAGAGACGGAAAACACCGAGACAACGGAAGAGCCGGAGGAAACCGAAAGAACCGAAGCAACGGAAACACCGGATGCTACCGAAGAGACTGAGAGCACAGAGGAGCCGGAAGACACGGAAAGTACCGAAGAAGATGAGCTTGTAGGGGATGTGGATAAGGTTTCCGACATCATCAATGTGGATGTAATGACAAGTACCCGGAATCACTATTTTACAGATGCGGGCAAGACGATCCAGAAGGAATACTGTTATAGTAATGCAGCGGCAAGAAAATATACAACGTTTACCGTACCTGTTTCACCGGATCGTCTGTACGATGCCGATACAGGATTTTATAAATATAATGGAAGATATTATGCCAGTTGTTATACACTCAGTTCCGGTGAGTGGACCCAGCTGTATGGAGAAGTGGTTAAGGTATTAAAAGAAGAACCGGAAGAGAATGCCGCAGGCTTTTACGAGGTTGATGGAAATTATTACACGTACGTAGGATATGGTAAATTTTTAGATCAGCCGAAAGACATTTATTATGTCACAGCTTCGGATCAGGTCATACTGTTAGGAACGGTAGGGGCAGATGAAGATGTGAAGTCTTTATATGGAAAGAAAATTGCCGAGGGTGAGAATGAGGAGATCAAATATTATGAAGTAAACGGAAGATATTTCCGGCAGATCTACGAAAAAAAACGTGGAAATATAAAAACCGTTTACGCGCAATATGGGGATGAGATCTCATTTACCAAAAGAAATCATAAACTCAGCTGGAATCCGGTAAGCAATCAGACCGAGATTTCCGACGGGACCAACCGCTATTATGTGGGATATCAGGTCCGTATCAATGGACAGATGGATGCAATGGACATGATAGCATCCGATGGACAGAGTTTTATGGAGGGAGATACCTATCCGAGTTACATAACGTCGCAGGCATTTGCACCGGGCGAGGAGGCAACCTATGAGATCCGTGCCCTGTATTACACGGCAAAAAAGACATCATCGGTACTCTCCGATGGAACGGCATCTTATGAGACCACCTATACGATCGTAAAGACCGGAGCGTGGTCCACACCGTACCATTACGCCTGCCCGGAAAAAGAATTAAAGAAGCTGCCGGCAGTGACCAATTTCAGAGTTGTGACCAATAAGAACCGGAAAGCAAAGCTGATGTGGGATGCGAGCAGCGGAGCAAGTTATTATCGTATCTACCGTGTTTCCTCGGATACTCCGATCCGTGATTTTTCCAATGTAACATGGAGTGGACAATGGATAGATGCGCCGACCAATTATGCCACGTTAGATCTGACTGCAAAATATAACTATTTCTATGTCATAGGTGGTGTAGGCTATGAAAACGATAGTTACAGCAGAGGAGAGGGAGAAGCATCAAACATCTTGGAAGTCGTAAGAGATGCGGATCTTTCCACACTCACACCGGTAACAGGAGCTTCGATCGAACAGGACATCAACGGAAATTATCGGGTAAAATGGGATGAACTGCCGCAATACAGACAGGTTTATGTGGTAACCTCACGTTTTCCGGAAGTATTTGAAACAGATGATTACCTGATCAAACTGGCAAATGCCTCAGGAAATTATCTCTATGATGCAGAAAGTGGGACAACGAAGACGGTTTCTTATCAGACAGATGATTCCGTGAGTGAGGCATATCAGATCGCAGTCAAAAAGGCAGTTTATAAATCCTGTGCAGGAAACGCCGGTGTGGATGGCGTGCAGATCACGGTTCCGGCAGGGGAGACATGGTATGTCAAAGTGGTTGCAGTGGACGACAGCAGATATGACGAGGATCGCAGTGCTTATACCTCATATACCGGAAGCAGAATAAACAAACAGAAGAAAGCAGTAGAGGTACGCTACGGAAACTATAACGATGTTGCGGCATCCGCTACCCTTTCGGTAAAAGGAGAACTGAAAACCCCGTCAAAACCGGAGACAAAATCAGAGAAAACGCAGATCACCCTGACCTTTACCAGAGCATCCGGTGTGACCGGTTATGAGATCTACCGCAGGAGTGGAAAGGGCAAATATCAAAAAATCGCAACCACGACTTCGGTGCGTTACGTCGATGAGGGTCTGAAAGAGGGAAAAACCTACAATTACAAGGCGAGAGCCTATGTGTATGACACCGCGACAAAAAAGAAATCATACAGTAATTATGTCATGTTTTCGGCGGAGACCAGTACAAAGAATTACATAAAAGTAACGGCTGCGATGAAATCGAAAAATTCCATCAAGGTAAGCTGGTTAAAAGTACCGGGGATCACCAAATATGAAGTGTACCGCTGCAATACCTTTTCCATCAGCACGGATCATTCTGTGAATAAGGATACCAGCGGAAATTATAAATGGAAGCTGATCAAGACAATCACGAAGGCAAATACGGTAAGTTACACTGATAAGAAATTAAATGCCGGAGAAGACTATATGTATATGGTCGTGGCATATTATAAGGATGGAAAAGAGCAGAAAGAGATCCATGCTACATCCGGAGCGGTATCCTTAAAACTGGAAGCACCTCTAAACGTCAGAGCGGTGTTAAAGAAAAATAAGGTAACCATCAATTGGGACAAAAACAGATATGCAAAAAAATATCAGGTGCGTTATACCAAAGTAGACAAAGAGAACAAAGTGATAAATGATACGCCGATCGTTGCTACGGTGGGTAAAAACAGCTACAGCGTGACCGGATTACAGGATGGCGAGTATATCCAGTCCATTTCCGTACGGGCAGGAGACGGGAAGAAATGGTCCGCATGGTCGAGCAGTAAGACAAGTAAGAAAGTTTCCCTGCCGGCAGTCAAAGGTGTTACGGCAAAAAATGTTACCGTAAAGGAGGCAGACGGAACGTCGTCGAAACAGGTACAGATCAGCTGGAAGGCATTGCCGGGAGCAGATTATTATAAGGTATATCGTGCCATGGAACCGGCACTTCGTTATCAGTCGGACTCCAAAGTTTATATCAGTACCAACTACAGCGCGACGAATCTGATCGCAAAGGAAAGCAACCAGGATGAGTACAGCAGTGAGGTGTATTATACCGATTATCTGAACCGCTCCGGTTCCGTTGTCGGAACGAGCGTGATCGATCATGCGCAGCTTTCCGAGGGAGTAACATATTATTATTTTGTAGTAGGATATGCCGGAAACGGAAGAGTATCTTCCTATGGTTATGCAAAGGCAGACGTCAGTGTTACGCTTGGGGTAACACCGAAGATCAAGAGTGCCAAAGCAAAAAGCGGAAAGGTAACCTTACAGATCGAGAAGGCAGCCGGAGCGAAGAAGTATGTGATCTATCGTTCGAAAAAGAAAAACAGCGGATACCAGAAGATCGGTGAGACGAAAAAGACCACTTATGTGGATAAAAAGGCGAAAAAGACAACCTATTATTACAAAGTAGTTGTGATCGGAAAAAATGCCCTTCAGGCGGATTATAAGACGGCAATGTCATCCCCGGTAAAGGTAAAAGTGAAATAGAGAAGAGGAGAATGTGTTTTGAAAAAGCGTAGTTTAGCAGTATTCCTTGCAGTGTGTGTGACGTTAGGCTCCGTGCTGCTTCCGGCAGGTACGGAAACTTATGCGGATCAGATATCTGTTGGGGAAACCGAGATAGAAGATACAGAGATGGCAGAGCCGACCGGAGAAAGCGAAGCAGACGGTAACGGGGAAACATCCACAGAGACAGAACAGGCAGAAAAAGAGGAAGGCGCCGGGAACGAAAGTACAAAAGTGACGGAAAGTACTGAGACAACCGAAGAAACAGAAACCGAAACGGAAGAAGAAACAGAAAGCACGGAAACCGAAGAGACCGAGCGTACGGAAACAACAGAAACCGAAGAGACCGAGCGTACGGAAACAACAGAAACCGAAGAGACGGAAACCACCGAAGAAGTGGAAGAGACCGAAACGGAGGAGCCTGCAGAGGAGGAAGACAGTTTAGCGGACGTGGATCAGGTTTCCAAAGTGATCGGCGTGTCAGTAGTGAATACGAACAATAATAAGACGATCCATGGAAAAGCTTTTTGTTATGTGAATGAAACGGAATTTGCCTACGCCTCCGAGATCTATACCTATGCTTCACCGGAGAAATGGTATGATGAGGCGACCGGGCTTTATCTGTACCGCGGAATGTATTTTCAAAGAGCTGTGACAGATACGACAACAGGGAGACTCAGCACCAGAGTGGCAGCCGTTTTAAATGAAATGCCGCAGAAGGATGAGGCAACCGGGCTTTATCTGGTAAATGGCAGATACTACAAATATTACAGCAAGAATCAGAATGGCATTTATTATGTAACCCAGGAAAATGAGGTGGATGTGCTTGGGTATCTGGAAGCATCCCAGACCATGCAGGAGGTTTATGGAAAGAAGCTGACAGCGGACGACACCGTCGCATATTATGAAGCGAATGGAAAGTGTTATACAGTAGGTTCCTGTGGAACCGTTTCTTTATCCGATGGAAAGAAACTGGTATATGCAAAACGTTCCGGAGAGATCTCTTTTACAAAGAGATATGAGAAACTGACATGGAAAGCGATCTACGATCTGGATGAGATTTCCGATGGAACGCATGTGTATCAGATCGGATATCAGATCAGGATCAATGGAAAACCGGCATTTATGAATACCTACGCGGCAGATGGACAGATGTTTTACAGAGGATCCTCCGCCAGCTATCTGACAAAAGAGGTATTTACACCGGGAGAAACGACAACCTATGAAGTCCGGGGCATTTATTACACTACGGAGAGAAAGACAGAGACAGCAGCAGACGGAACCGTAACGTATGAGGATGTATTTCACATTGCAAAGACCGGAGCGTGGTCCGATCCTTATACCTATCAGTTCAGTGCACAGGCAAAGCCACAGGTTCCGGCAGTGAAAAATCTGACCGCTGTTTCCAAAAACAGACAGGCAAAACTGTCCTGGGATGAAGTGACAGAAGGCGAAAAATATTATGTTTACAGAGCGGAATCAGATACCAGAGTGAGTGATCCTTCTTCGTTGGAATGGAAACTGCTTGCGACCATAGACGGCATCACAACATCCTATACCACGGCATTGAGGAGCACCTATACTTATTATTATGTCTGCTGTGGCATTACATACGAAACCAGTATCTATGAGATCGGAAAGGGAGAGCGTTCCAACATCGTTGAGGCAGTGATGGATTCGGATATGTCATCGAAGCTGACACCGCTGACCGGACTTACCGTAGACCAGTCGCTTGTATACAGCGGTCATGTAACGGTAACCTGGGATGAGAGACCGAAAAATCAGAAGGTATACCTGTTTGTGTCACAGGATGCGAGCGTATATCAAAACCAGGCATATCTGGCAGATCTTGTCGCAGCAAAGGGAAGTTATCTGTATCAGGCAAAGACCGGTCAGACAAAGGTTGTGACTTATAAGACTGACGACAAGATAAAGCAGGCATATGAGATCGCAAAAGCAAAGACAAAATATAAAGAATGTTATGGAAATGATGGAATCAAGGGCGTACGGCTTGAAGTTTCCACATCGAAAACAAATTATATCGTGGCAGTTGTGGTAGATGAGTCAAACTATGAAAATGACCGTTCGGCAACAACGCCTTATGTCGGCAACCGGATCGATTCACAGGGAAAAAGCGTAGAAGTCCATTATGGCAATTACAATGATGTGGCAGCTTCCGATGTGATAACAATGGAGACTTATGTGACGACACCGCCGGTTCCGGATCTCAAATCCGAGAAAAACAAGATCTCGATGATATTTTCTCCGTCGAATGTGGCAAACCATATCACAGGACATGAGATCTACCGGAAGAACAAAAAGGGAAAATATCAGAAAGTGGCGACCACGACATCGTTACAGTATACCGATACGGGACTGGAGGAAGGAAAGACTTACCAGTACAAAGTGAGAGTATATGTGTACCAGAAAGAGAAAAAGAAGAAGGTATACAGTGGTTTTGTGTTCTTCTCTGCGGAAACAAGTACCAAAAACTATCTGGATGTCATAGCAGTGATGACCGGAAAAAATTCCGTGAAGGTAAAATGGAACAAGGTTCCTGGCGTAACAAAATACGAGGTTTACCGTTCTTCTACCAGTTCCAAGGATACGGTCGATGCAGCAAAAACAGATGGCGTTTTGAGCAATTCAAAATGGAAACTGATAAAGACCATAAAAAGTGCAAAGACCGTAAGCTGCACCGATAAGAAATTAAACACCGGAGAGACTTACAGCTATCTGGTGTGTGCCTATTATAAAGAGGGAAAAGATACAAAGCGTATCTTGGAAGGTGCATCCGTCAATCTGAAACTGTATCCGGTCACAGGAATTACAGGCAAGTTCAAAAAGGACAGCTTAAAGATGAGCTGGGACAAAAATTATTTTGCAAAAAAATATGAGCTTCGCTATAAACTGGTGGAAGCGACCGGAAATACGAGAACGGATAGTCCGGTCACGGTCACTACGACAAAACCAAATTACACGATAAGCGGTCTGCAGGGGATCAAGAGTGTCACAGAAGTACAGATCAGAGCCTATGACGGGAAAAAATGGACAGCCTGGTCGACAAAGAAAACTTATGATAAAATGACATTGCAGGCAGTAAAAGGAGTAGCGGCAAACAATGTTACGGTAAAAAATGCAGATGGAACCACAGCAACCCATGTAAAGGTAAGCTGGAAACCGGTTTCCGGTGCAGCGTACTATATCGTATGGCGTTCGACCACTCCGGCACTTTATTATCAGACGGATTATAAGGTATACAACGGCACCAGATATTTGGAGATGATCGCCAAAGAAAGTAATCAGGATGAAAAAGATCTGTATAATCAGGTTTATTATACAGATTACAAAAACGAAAAGGGAAGCATCACCGAAACCAGTGCCATTGACTATGCGGATCTTTCCAACGGTGTTACCTATTATTACTTTGTAAAGGCATATTCTGCAGATGGAAAGTCATCCATAGGTTATGCAAAACCGGATGTGAAAGTGACCTACAATGTAACCGCAAAGATCAAGAGTGTGAAAGCCAAAAAAGGAAAAGTCACACTGACCTTTACCAAAGCAGCCGGGGCAAAAAAATATCAGATCTATCGTTCTACGAAGAAAAATAAAGGCTATCAGTTAATTGCAACGACAAAGAAGACGACTTATATAGATAAGAAAGTCAAAAAGAAAAAGACCTATTATTATAAGGTGGTCGTAACAGGACAAAACGTAGTGGGGGCAGATTACCAGACCGGTATGTCCTCTCCTGTGAAAATAAAAGTCAAATAAAACAGACGAAAAGGAGGAATTTATTTTGAAAAAGCGTAGTTTGGCATTATTTCTTGCAGCGTTTGTGACACTGGGAACAGTGCTTGCACCTGCGGATGGCATGGTCTATGCAGCAACAGAGGCAACCGAGGTTACCGAAACAGCCGGGGCAACAGAAACAACCGAAGCAACCGAAGAAACGGCGGCGACCGAGACAACGGAGGCAACCGAAGAAACAGAGGTTACCGAAACGACCGAAGTGACAGAGAAAACAGAAACAACCGAGGAAACCGAGGCTACAGAGGAAACAGAAACAACCGAGGAAACCGAAGAGACGGAAAGCACCGAGGAGACGGAGAGCACCGAGGAAACCGAAAGCACCGAGACTTCCGAAGCAGCCGAATTCCCAACTGGCGGTAAACTTCCGATGGAATTTATCGAAGTGCCGGAATCCGAGATCGATGCTTCCAACATTTATGAAGTGACAGAGGAAATGAAGCAGTCTGCTGTCTACAATACAGACTGGGATAAGTATTCCAATAACTATTTTTACAACCAGATGTCCACATCAGCAAAGACATTCTGGGATGCGTTAGATGCCATGTGTCGTGGTTACTTGACGACAACGAAGTCGGTTTCCTATGACAGTACCTATCAGGCATACATCATGGACTATGTGACTTCTTCTTCTTTGACTAAGAGCGAAGTAAGAGAAGTATATTACATATTCCGCTATTCCAACCCACAGTATTATTTCCTGAACAGCTCCTGCTTATTGGGATCATATGGAAATGCTTATCTGGTTGCACCGGTTATGTACTCTAAATTTGCAGATGGTGCAGCGAGAGCAACGGCAACTGCAGCAATGCAGAGCCAGATGAATAGTTGGCAGAGCCAGATCAATGCCTGTGCCAATGATGAGCAGAAAGTAAAACTGATCCACGATCTGATCATCCAGAAAGTAGAGTATAACAATGCAATCCATGATGATGATTTTGACGAGGATACCCAGTATTCCCAGTCTGCATACAGTGTGTTCTGCACCGATTTAACCGTATGCGCCGGGTATTCCCAGGCATTTGAGATGATGTGTAACGGTTCCGGTATTGATGCACTTGCCGTGACCAGCAGCGACCATGAGTGGAACAAGGTCAGAATCAACGCTTCCTGGTACAATGTGGACTGTACCTGGGATGATCAGGGAAACAGCTATCCGGTTTATTATGATTTCTTTGCAAGAAATGACGCATATTATGACAGCGCATCCGGTGCTTCCAGCCATCAGGAAGAAAGCTACTGGAACAAATATCTGCCACTTTGCACATTGGATTCCACTTATTCCGGCTGGAACATAGGTGTATTTCCAACCATCACACAGCAGACCGCAGCACCACAGATCGTTGCAGTAACCGACAGTGAGGGAGACTGTGAAGTAACCCTTACCTCTTCCACTCCGGATGCGACCATCTACTATACCACCGATGGAACCGACCCATCCGAGAGTGCAACAAAATCATTAAAATACAGCAGTAGTTTTTATGTAACGGATTCATCCGTAAACATTAAAGCGATCGCAGTCTGCAATGCATATCTTGACAGTGCAGTTACGGCAGGCACTGTTGCACCGTCCAGAAAGTGCACGATCAAATTCAAAGGAAACGGGGCAACTTCCGGTTCCATGAGCAGCCAGACTGCTTATACAAACAGCACATTTTCATTAAAGAAAAATGCGTTTAAGAAATCCGGCTATTCTTTTGCAGGATGGAACACCAAAAAGAATGGAAAAGGTACTTCCTATACAAACAAACAGACGATCAATAATCTGACCGGCGACCTGACCTTATATGCACAGTGGAAACTGCCAAGCTATAAGATCACGTATAAATTAAACGGCGGTACCAACAACAAGAAGAACCCGGCGTCTTACACCAAGGCAAACAAAGTAACCTTAAAGAACCCGACAAAGAAGGGCTATACCTTCAAAGGCTGGTATAAAGACAGGAAATACAAAAACAAGATCACCACGATCAAAAAGGGAAGCACCGGAAAGATCACTCTTTATGCAAAGTGGCAGGCAAATACCTATACGATCAAATTCAACGGAAACGGGAGTACCAGTGGAAAGATGAACTCTTTAACTTCCAGAAAGTATGGTAGCAGCTACAAACTTTCTGCAAACAAATTTAAGAAAAAGGGATATGTCTTCACCGGCTGGAATACCAGGAAAAACGGTACTGGAAAATCCTACAGCAACAAACAGAAGGTAAAGAACCTGACTACAAAGAACAAAGGAAACGTTACCCTGTATGCACAGTGGAAGAAAAAATAATGCTTTCCAGCCGATAACGAATGTGGTATGATGAAATACAGGGATTGGGTTTCCCTAAATAAATTTTTGAGAGGTATTTACGCGTGAAAAAAAGATCGATGCTATTAGTAGCAATGATGGCGGCAGCAGCAGTAGGACTTACAGCCTGTGGCAATAAAGATGTTGAAACAGCAGATACTACTGAAGTGACAGAGGCCGTCAGTGAGACTACTGGAACAGAAACAGAGGAAGTTGCAAGCGAAGAGCAGGAAGTTCTTCCAGAAGGTATGTACCGCAGTGAGCTGACCAATGAGCTGATTGACGAGAACTTAAAGAACCAGAGGCCGATCGCAGTTATGGTAGATAACGAGTCAATTGCACTGCCACATTACGGACTGTCTCAGGCAGACGTTGTTTATGAGATGATGAACAGTACCTTAAACGGCAGAATTACCCGTTTCATGGTATTGGTAAAGGACTGGGAAAATATCGAACAGTTAGGAAGTATCCGAAGCGTCAGACCGACGAACGTTATCCTGGCAGCAGAGTGGAATGCAGTCATCTGTCATGATGGAGGTCCATTCTATATTGACCAGTATTTAGATGAGCCATGTTCCGATCACTTCAGTGGAACATTCTCCCGTGTCAACAACGGAAAATCAAGAGAGTATACCGAGTATATCCTTCCGGGAGACTTAGATAAAAACTTTGAGAACTCCGGTGTTTCCAAAGAGTACACCCAGTATTATGAGGGAGCACATTACCAGTTCGCAAGCGAGAGCAATCCGGTAGACTTATCCAGCGCATCCGATGCAATCGATGCAACACTGGTAGATTTACCATTCCCGCACAACGGCTCTTACTTAGAGTATGACGAGACAAATCAGGTATACAATTACTCTGAGTATGGCAAAGCACATGTAGATCCAGGCAACAACAACCAGCAGTTAAGCTTTAAAAACCTGCTGATCCAGAGTGCAGGATTTACACAGTACGATGAACACGGTTATATGATCTTTGATGTGATCACAACCGGTGGCGGTTACTATGTAACCAACGGAAAAGCAATTCCGGTAACCTGGACCAAGACCAGTATGACATCTCCGACCCGCTACTATGATGCAGCAGGCAATGAGATCAAGATCAATACAGGTAAGACTTATGTTGCACTTGTTCCGGTTGATAACTGGAAAGAGCTTGTGATCGAATAAAACAAAGTAAAAGAATATCTGCTGTGCAGACATTCGTAAATAAAAAAGGCGTCCCGGACGGGATGCCTTTTTTGTGTTACCTACCAGTAACATGCGTTATCTAATTCTTCCATACCTTTTTTGTCTTTCGGTGCCTCTGTTTTCGGAGGACGTACCCAGTACTCATTTTTAAGTGGGAGATACGGTGGGTAATCATCCCATCTTGCGCCCCAGATACCAAACAGGATCTGCATGGAGCCACCCATCTGGATCGCCTGTTTTCCGGCACGTTTTAACATCGGAGCCAGGTTATAACCGAAAGCACTGCAGCTTAAGAGCGCGATGTCAAAATCAATCTTCATGATCTCGGTATACATATAGTCGAGTGCATCAAACCAGGTCGCAAAATCATCATTTCTTCCGGTAAACCATACCGCCTTAAATGTCTTAAAATCAATATCAGGAGGTAAAACCCTGCGGTCCGGGAAGAGCAGATCCATCTTTGGATACTGTTCCATCATGGTCTCAACAAAAGGACTGACGAGAAGTACCTTTTTTCCGGATAATTCCATCGTCCATGGATCATCATAATTTAACGGCTCGAGCTGACCAAGACGGATGAGTTTCATTTCTTTCGGGCAGCTTGTCTTTACCATATATTCCTCAGCAGGATGATCGTCAAAGTATGCCATGATGTCGATGTCGGCATTGTCTTTCTTGATCAGATCCGTCCAGCGGCGCACTTCGCTTTCATTATAATGATAAGTCTCAAACATATTGCTGCGGCCAAGGCGGTTCGTGTGAAAGAGAAGATGCTCGTCAAAAAGCTGGAATTCAGAAAATTCCGCGCTCCCCATACGGCAGAGGGCGAAAGGCTTTCCACTTCGGATGTAGCTTTTGATCAGCTCATTGGCTTCCGCATCGGATGGCGCTTTCTGCCCCATAAATTTGCCGAGCGTATTGTAACTGCCGCCCATCTTGTCACGCAGCTTATGATGGATATGTTTTAAATAATAGAAAATATATAAAATTCTCTGTTTCATAAAATCGTATCTCCGTTTCTGCGCGGGGATAAAATCCACGCAATACATTCATTATAAATGCTGTCGGTGGAATGTCAAGATAAAGCTGGGTTCGTTGACAAAAGTGGCTTTTTTGGAGTATGATGTTTGTATTGAGACAAACGCATTTTTTGATGCAGAATGGAGATCACCATGGAAAAAATTTTGGTTACCCGTTCCTCCATGCCGGAGCTGGACGAGTATGTAGATGAGATTAAAGATATATTTGAGAGCCACTGGCTTACCAATATGGGAGTAAAACACAATCAGTTAGAAGAAAAGCTGGCAGAGTACTTAAAGGTGCGCAATATTTTACTGTTCAGCAATGGACATATGGCACTGGAGCTTCTGATCCAGGCGATGGGGCTGACCGGCGAGGTCATCACGACACCATTTACCTTTGCATCCACCACCCATGCTATCGTGCGCAACGGATTAACACCGGTGTTTTGTGATGTCAATCCGGAGGATTATACGATCGATGTGACAAAGATCGAGGAGCTGATCACAGACAAGACCAGTGCGATCCTGCCGGTGCATGTATATGGACATCTGTGTGATGTGGAGGCGATCGATGCGATCGCGAAAAAGCATAACCTGAAAGTCATTTATGATGCGGCACATACCTTTGGCGAGGAATACAAGGGAAGAGGCGTTGCAACCTTTGGCAATGCTTCCATCTTCAGTTTCCACGCAACAAAAGTATTCAATACGATCGAGGGTGGAGCAGTATGCTTCAACAGCAGTGAGAATGGCCTGCGTGAGAAACTCTACGGCATCAAGAACTTCGGTATCTGGGATGAAGAGCTGATCAAGGATGTGGGAGCCAATGCCAAGATGAACGAGTTCCAGGCGGCAATGGGTCTTTGCAATTTAAGACATATCGATAGAGAACTGGCAAAGAGAAAGGCAGTCGTTGCCCGTTACAATGAGAGACTTTCCGGCGTGGACGGCATCCGCATTTCCAAAGAGCAGAAGGATGTGACTTCCAATTACGCTTATTATCCGGTCATCTTTGAGCCGGAGGTCTTTGGCAGGAGCCGTGACGATATCTATGAATTGTTAAAGGTCAATGAGATCTATGCAAGAAAATATTTCTATCCGCTGACCAACACATTTGACTGTTACAAGGGAATGTTTGATATGGGCAACACACCGGTGGCGATTGATCTGTCAAAGAAAGTGCTGACACTGCCGCTGTATGCAGACTTACGTCTGGATCAGGTAGATCGTATCTGTGATATCATTCTCGGAAAGTAAGGACGGACAGGGAGGATTTTTAGATTGGTAACCGTAAAGATTGGCGACGGCATGGGAAATCAGATGTATAATTACGCCTGCGGCTATGCAGTCGCGCGCAAGACGGGGGAAGAGCTCCGGTTAGACATATCCGAGTGCGATAATTCTACCCTGCGCGATTTTGAACTGGATCATTTTCATATCCGTTATAAAGAAAAAGAGTCATTTCCGAACCGCACATTCTGGCAGAAACTCTATAAGCGTCTCAGACGGGATCTCAAATATCAGGTTGTGTTTGAGCAGGATATGTTTGCCGTGGATGAGCGCGTCTTTGCAAAGACGAAGCGGGAGAAATACCTGCATGGCTACTGGCAGTGCCTGGGCTATTTTGAGGAGTATCTGGATGAACTCCGCGAAATGTTTACGCCAAACTATGACCAGAGCGAGGAAGTAAAGGCACTGATGAAACAGCTACGGGAGACCGATAGCTGCGCGCTTCATGTAAGAGGCGGCGATCTGGGTGGCCCAAACCGCGAATATTTCCAAAGGGCGATTGAAAGGATGCAGGAGGAAAAGCCTGGGGTTTCCTTCTATGTATTTACCAATGATGCGCCAAAGGCAAAGGAATGTCTGGATGGAAAGACGGCAGAGATGAAGTATGTGACAGAACTTGGAACATTCTCTGATATCGATGAATTTTTCTTAATGTCTTCCTGCCAGAATCAGATCATTTCCAATAGCACCTATTCGACCTGGGCGGCTTACTTGAATACGGCACCGGGAAGGGTTGTGATCGCACCGGATTTTCATGGAGTAGAGGTAATGGCATTACCGGACTTTATCGTCCTGTAAATACAAATGAATGAGGTTAGAAGATGTTATTCAATTCTGTAGAGTTTTTCATGTTTTTCCCCATTGTTGTACTGTTATACTGGGTGATACCGAAGAAAGTCCGGTATCTGTGGCTTTTAGTGGCAAGCTATTATTTTTATATGGGATGGAATGCAAGTTATGCCATCCTGATTGCAGTCTCAACAGGGATCACGTATCTGTGCGGACTTGGGATCGAAGCACTTGGAAAAAAAGAAGAAAAAAAATATCTGGTGGCACGCAAGCTGGTGGTTGTGGCAGGATTTGTGTCAAACCTTGGGATCTTATTCTTTTATAAATATTTTGATTTCTTTCTGGAAAACTGCAATCATATTTTAACGGCACTGGGAAAGGAACCGGTGGTAAACGGATTTTCCGTCTTGCTCCCGGTCGGGATCTCATTCTACACATTTCAGGCACTTGGATATATGGTCGATGTGTACCGGGGCGAGATCATAGCAGAGAAAAATCCGCTGAAATATGCCTTGTTCGTGTCGTTCTTTCCGCAGCTTGTGGCAGGACCGATCGAGCGTTCCAAAAACCTGTTGGAGCAGATCCGGGATATCCCGGACCGCAAGACGTTTGAATATAAGCGCGTGGCAAACGGTCTGATCGTGATGCTCTACGGCTATTTCTTAAAAATGGTCATTGCAGACCGTATTTCCATTATCGTGGAATATGTATTTTCACATTATTTTGAACTTGGTTCTGTGGAACTGATTGCAGGGGCGGTCGCATTTGCGATCCAGATCTACTGTGATTTTGGCAGCTACTCGATGATCGCGATCGGAGCGGCGCAGGTGCTTGGATTTACCTTGATGGAAAATTTCAATACACCGTATTTTGCAACTTCTATCAAGGATTTCTGGCGCAGATGGCATATTTCTTTAAGCAGCTGGTTCCGCGATTATCTTTATATCCCGATGGGCGGTAACCATCATGGAAAAGTCCGCAAATACCTGAATCTGATGGTGACATTTCTTGTGAGCGGTCTCTGGCACGGTGCAGAGTGGAGTTATGTGATCTGGGGCGGACTGCATGGCATCTATCAGGTGATCGGAGATCTGCTGATGCCGGTACGAAAAAGGATCGTTTCCGTGTGTCATGTGAAAACAGACTGTACCAGTTATAAGCTGTCGCAGATATTTGTAACGTTTGTGCTGACAACATTTGCCTGGATCTACTTCCGTGCGGATACGTTTGCACAGGCAACCCTGTATTGTAAACGTATCTTCACCAGATGGAACCCGATCGTGCTGTTTAACGGCGGACTCTACGAGCTTGGGCTAAATCAGTTTGAGAGCAACATCCTGTTTCTGTCACTCGTGGTACTCTTTCTGGTTGATCTGATCCGGTATCGCAGAAAACAGCGGATCGATGTCTTTTTGGAGGGACAGAACGTATGGTTCCGCTGGCTTGTGTGCATCGGTCTGTTCTTAGCCGTTTTTGTATATGGCGTTTACGGACCATCCTATGATGCAACACAGTTTATATATTTTCAGTTTTAACGTGGGGATGAAAGGGCTAAACATGGAGAAAAATTGGAAACAGGCAGCAAAACGAGTGGTGGCGGCAGTCCTTTTCGTGTCATTGCTGGTGGGAAGCATCTATGGGGTAAACTGGCTGTTCCGCCTGAAAGCGACGGATGGATGCTATCCGGTGCAGATGTTTTATAAACAGAAGAAGGACAGCATTGATGTATTGTGCCTTGGCAGCAGCCACACTTATACGAATATCAATCCGGCGGTGCTCTGGGATGACTATGGGATCGCAGCCTATGATCTGGCAGGGTCAAACCAGCCGTTCTGGAACAGCTACTATTATCTAAAAGAGGCATTAAAATATCAGACACCGGAGCTGGTGGTGTTAGATGTCTATCGTGCCATTGAGACACAGGATTATCAGGATGATGCGCGTACCGCGATGAATACGTTCGGGCTCCGCTATTCGAAAGATTATAAAGAGAATATCAAAGTCAGCCTTTTCCCAACGGAGACAGAGCTGGATTATCTTTTGAAATTTCCAATCTATCATGCCAGATATCAGGAGATGAAAGAGGCGGATTTTAAATTTTACAACAATGATGCAAACCGCAGAAATTATAAGGGGTTTAATCTGAACTGCATCAGCACTACAGTATTTGGCGAGTTCCCGGATATTTCCGGTGTTACCGAAGTGGAGCAGATGACGGATAAAACCAAAGAATATTTAGAAAAGATCATTCTTCTGACCGAGGAACAGGATATTCCATTGCTTTTAGTGGTGGCACCTTATATCGATGGCATCACAGAAGATAAGAAGATATTCAATCAGGTGGAGCTGCTTGCAGCGCAATGTGATATTGACTTTGTTGATTTTAACGAGTACTATGGCAGAATAGGATTGGATCCGACTACAGATTTTGCGGAAGGCTCACACTTAAATTATTATGGAAATGAGAAATATTCCAGATATCTGGGACAATATATCGTAGACAACTATGACGTGTCCGACCGCAGAGGGGATGCTGCCTATGATTCCTGGGAGCAGAATGCACGTTTTTATGAGAAACACGCGGCAGATGTGGATCTGATGAAGACAGACGACAGACAGGAATACTTCAAAAAGCTGTTTGCCTCCGCTGACCGTTATACGATCTGTGTGAATGTTACAGGTAATTGCAGTGACAGCCAGGAGATCGAGAATCTGCTCAAAACCTATGATATGGATCTGCAAAATGGTTCTGTCTGGGTATTTCAGGGAGGGGATCTGGTTTACTCTCTTCCGACCGAACAGGAGATCAAACAGGGAGATTTCTTTGAAACAGATCTTGGAAAGAACAGTCTCTGTATTGAGACAAAGATAGAGACCAACGCGTTTTACGGAGATTATCCGGTCAAGACTGTTACACTGGAAGGAACCCGCAGTGAGAAAGCAGCGCGGGGCATTAATATCATTGTCTACGACAATGAGTTACAGAACATGGTGGACAACATTGGTCTGGATGCGGACGATTCGTATCAGATCCACAGAAATTAGATTGCAGGAATAAAGGAAAGAAAAAGATGAAAAATACACTGATCAAAATCCAGAATTTTTTTGTGACACTTGCAATGTTTATACGTCATCCGGTTGCAGTTCCAGACATGGTACTGGCTTACCGCAACCATAAGGAACTGACGCAGGATATTGAGGAGATCAACCGGGAGAGCATCAAGTCCCTCTATGTGGATCTGGGAGAGATCAAAGATACCGAGGCAAAAAAAAAAGCCTATCGGATGTTAAATGAATCCTTTGAGAAGAGACTGATCTTTCATGTAGGATTTGGAGCGGGACTTTTTTCCGAGTTAGACAGCATGATGGAGCATATGTTGTTTTGTCTGGAACATCATATCCGGTTTGAGATTTATGCGGATGATGCGAACTTTTCCAAGCAGGGCGGAAAGGGCTGGGAAGAACTCTTTGAGCCATTCTGTCCGATCAACCATGATAAACTCAATCATATCGCAAACTACAGACCGACAGATTATAAGAGTCTGATGCGGCATCACAGACTCTGGTACAAGGGCTATCTGTTGCCGCGTATCTTAAAAAAGAGAACCGGTGCAGACTACCTGACTCAGGATATCTGGTGCATGTGTATCAATGATACCTTTAAATTTCATCCGATCGATATTCCGATGTTTGATATGAAAGGAACGGCAACTTCGCAGTTTTCGAAATTTGGGGAGATCGCGATCTGCCCGAAACCGGATGTTAAGGCGGAGATGGATGCACTGATAGAGGGACTTAAGATGCCGGAACATTTTATTTCCATGCAGATCCGCGGTGGAGATAAATGTCTGGAATATAAAGAGTTAAAAGATGCAGCAAGCTATGTGGAAAAAGTGGAAACACTGGGATTTGCGGACAGACCATTGTTTATCTTTACCGATGATTATACCAATGTGATGAAGATCAAAGAGATGCGCCCGGACTGGAAGCTTTATACGCTGACAGGCGAAGAAGAAAGAGGTTATTACAATGAAGCCTTTAACAAACAGGACTGGGCATTCCGCAGAAAGAACCTGATCAAACTTCTTGCAATCGTGGAACTCTGCAAGAAATCCGATTATCATATCGGGCCGAACCAGTCCTGTGTGGATCTGTATCTGCGCTCCGTAAAAGGAACAGAGCGTTATTTGATCTTATAGGGCGATGAGAAGCGGGAGAAATAGAAAGAAATGAGAATTGATATCGTTGAAAAAGCAGGCATAACTGTAGATGGAAATCAGGTAAGAATAGGAGACTCAATCGAAACAGCAAAAAAAATCCTGGGGAAATATGATGTGTATATGAATGATTATTATTTTCTAGATGGTGATTTGTTTTTTTCGGTAGATAATTCAGATATAATAAATGAGATTGAGGTAAGAGGTGGAGGGGTTGAGAACATACACTTCTTTTTTAAGGAAAAAGAAATATTTAAAGTAGAAAAAGCGGAAGCATTAGATTTCATGTCAGCTTGTAATGGAGAGATCCTGTCAAATGGAGATGATCGTGAATACTATGCGGATAATCTGGGGCTTATTATCTCCTTTGGATTCTCGGAAGAAGACGTGGAAGAGATGATCAGAGAATCCAAGGAGGATGGTGTTTATGAAGATATGTTGGATGCTATTGAACAGGATATTTATCGATCTAAGCATATAGAGGCCATTGTGATACATCGTAATTAGTGTTTTAGGAAAGTGTTTTTACAACCTGTGCAGGATTTCCTGCAACAACGGTATAAGGTGCAACATCTCTTGTCACGACACTGCCGGCACCAATGACGGCACCTTCTCCGATGGTAACACCCTTTAAGATGGTGACACCAAAGCCCATCCAGACTTTGTCTTCAATGACGATCGGGGCACTTTTTACAACAGACCAGTCCTTGTCCTGTAAGACAGGGAGTCCATGTGTGGCGTTTTCCCATTCGCGGGAAACGTCATTTTTTCGTTCTTCCCAGTAAATGGAGTGGGAATTGTGATCGTAGATCGTACAGTTCCAGGCAATGATGACATCATTTCCGATCGTGATGCCATTGCGGGAAATTAACTGTGTGCCGCCACCGATGTGTACCCGGTCACCGACTTTGATGTGTCCGCTCTCGGTCTCAAAGACGAAAGAGGAATCGATCATAGACTTTTCGCCGATCTCAAGGTAAGTTGCGCCATTCTTTGGCGCACGCAGATCCAGGTTGAAATTATCGCCTAAGACCGCACTCTGGTCAATATGGATATAAGGAGCAGCAGAAGTAAGCTGCTTTTTCCGTTTGTGTTTTTTGTAGATACTGCGGAGATTCATAAGATCGCCATCCTTTCCCGAAGGTTATTTTTGTAACAGAAGAAGTGTCTTATCGTGCAGTTTTTTGTATCCGTTTTTTGCTGCCGGTGTGACAGAAGAGATCAGGCGTGTGATCTGTTTTGCAAGCCAGCCGTCGAAACGGTCCAAAAGCAGATGACGTACCTCGTGCAGCAGGAAACATGCAGCTAAAACACCAAGTGCGTAAAGTAATACTTCTCCGGCAAAATACCAGTCATTTGTATGAGAGGCAAGGTCGGTAAACTGGTTGAAGATCTTTCGCATATCGCCCTCGATACAGTAGATAAAGACAACATCCTGTGCCAGATGATTGATCACGCGGCTGGTGAAGTGCAGTTCGCGGAAGAATAAAAACAGGCAGATCGCTGTAACTGCCACGAGCAGGGAGTTGTCTCTGGCATACATTCCCATGAAAATACCTTTCATGTAGGTAAGACCATAATTTAAGGTAGCAATGACAATCGTTGTACCAAAGAAGATAACGGCAAGATAACTTTTCTTAAAGTGATGTTCTCCATAATAAAGGCGGATGTAACGTCCGATGAGATACATGATCGTCATGCAGACAACGCCTTTTCCGGTATCTTCGATCAGTTCGTGGAAGAACAGGGTCGGCATTGCATAGAAGATAAATAACAGCAGCAACAGCAGATTGCGGAAAGAAGTCCGGCTTAATTTTTCCGGGATCTGGTTCAGAAAACCGGAAAAGATTGCAATGACGAAGTAGCAGGTCACGAACCAGTGATTTTCAAAGGTAAGCGGCATAAAGCAGGTGATCAGTCCTTTTAGGGAATAACTTCCGGTTACAAAAAGGAACAGAAGATCATAAAAGATAATGCACAGATCCAGCCTGATCAGCTTTTCTAAATGAAAATGCATGCCAAAATAGCCTGAGATCAGCATAAAGATCAGGTTGGTATTATTGGTAAATGCGTTGATAAATACGGAATCGGCAAGATTGAGTCCGGAGATATCATTGAGGTAGGGTCCCATGCTGTGCCAGAATACGACAAAAAAGATACAAATGATCCGTAAGATTTCTAAACTGGAATTTCGCTGCTTTGGCATGATAAAATAAATCCTTTCTGATGATAAAACATTTATGAATATTCATTATAGCAACCCAGAAATAATTTGACAAGTTGTTGTTTTCTTACTATCATTATGATACCAAAACTTTTATTTAAGGGAGAAAAAACATGGATCAGATAAAAAAAGCATTTGAGGTTTTTGACAGCCGCCAGAAGCGTAAGCTCGTCTACCTTACGTTCATTATATTTATTGATGCGTTTGTTGAGCTGCTTGGTGTGTCTGTTATCATTCCGTTTATCCAGGCGGTAACAACACCGGAGGTGCTTCTCGAAAATAAATATGCGAAGTGGGCATATGATTTCTTAGGCATGAGCGATACGAACCAGTTCGTTGTTTTAATGGCAGTTGTGATCATTGCCGTCTATATTTTAAAGAATCTGTTTTTAGTCTATATGTATAATCTTCAGTATAAATTTTCCTATTATGGAAAGAAACAGATGCAGAATACGCTGATGCGTTATTATATCGGACAGGACTACACATTTTTCCTGAATTTAAACAGCTCGGAACTGATCCGTAACATCAACACGGACCCGGAGATGTTCTATACCGCTGTATTAAATGCGCTGCAGCTTGCATCGGAGCTCTGCGTATCCCTTGTGATCATCATTACACTGTTTGTAACAGATATTACGATCACCTTAGGTGTGGTCATCAGCCTTGGCATCATGGCTCTGATCCTGGTCAAAGGGCTGAAAAAAGTCTTAGAGGGTTATGGCAATGACAGAAGAACCTATTCTGCCGGCATGTTAAAATGTATGCAGCAGGCATTCGGTGGCATCAAAGAGATCAAGATCGCAAACCGGGAAGAATATTTCGAGCAGGATTTTGAGAAACAGAATGAGATCTATACCTATGTCATCAAGCAGAACGCATTTTTAAGTTCGCTGCCAAAGCCGATCATCGAGGCACTGGCGATCACAGGACTGATGGCGATGATCATCGTAAAGATCGCGGCAGGCAACACGGACAGCCAGCACTTTATCGTTGTACTCGGTGTATTTGCGGTAGCAGCATTTAAACTGCTTCCTTCCGTCAACAAGATCTCCTCTTACTATGCAGCGATCATCCACAATGGTGTTGTCATTGAGAAGATCCGCGATGAATACAAAGAGATCGCAGCCAATAAAGAAAAAATGGAAGAGGCAAAAGCGAAAAAAGAAAATGGAAAAGAAATCTCTCTGGAAAAAGAGATCAGAGTGGAACATATGGAATTTACCTATCCAAATGTGGAAGAACCGGTATTAAAGGATGTCAATGTTTCCATTCCGAAAAACGCATCCGTAGCTTTTATCGGGCCATCCGGTGCAGGTAAGACCACGTTCGTGGATCTGATCCTTGGTGTCCTGACTCCGCAAAAAGGTGTGATCAGGGCAGATGACACAGACATCCAGACTGCACTGCGCGGCTGGCACGACAAGATCGGTTATATCCCGCAGACAATTTATATGTTAGACGACACCATCCGCAATAATATCGCATTTGGTGCCAAAGAAAATATTGACGATAACAGGATCTGGGAAGCGTTAAAACAGGCACAGTTAGATGAGTTCGTAAAAGAGATGGAAGACGGGCTGGATACCGTGATCGGAGAAGCGGGTGTGCGTATCTCCGGTGGACAGCGACAGCGTATCGGTATCGCACGTGCGCTTTACCGCAGACCGGAGATCTTAGTGTTGGACGAGGCAACTTCTGCGCTTGATAATGATACCGAGGCAGCCGTTATGGAAGCGATCGACAGCTTACAGGGTAAGATGACCATGCTCATCATTGCGCATCGTCTTTCTACCATCCGCAACTGCGATATTGTATACAAAGTAGAAAATGGTGCTGTAGCCATTGACACCGAAGACCATCATTAATATGGAAAAGGGGAACAGAAACATGGGAAAAGGTACCATTATGATCGAGCCATGTGCAGGACTTGGCAATCGTCTGCTTGCACTGACTTCGGCATATGAACTGAGTAAAAAGCTGGACAAAGAACTGACCGTCATCTGGAAACGGGAGATCGGCTGTGCGATCGCAGCAAAGGATCTGTTTGAGATGAGCGTACCGGTGGCAGAGATCAGCGAGATGGGAATGAAACATGGTGTGATAGAGCACCTGCGCAGCAATCAGGCGAAGAAAAAATACAGAGAGTCGGCAGATGTCTTTATCGAATGTGATGAGATCGCGGATGCAAAGACTGCAGGCGGATTTGCGGCAGTGGAAGAGATGATCGCGGCGCATGACACCTGTTATGTAAAATCCTACACCAATCTCTGTGAAATCACGGCGGAGAGTTTTTCCTTTTTAAAACCGGCACCGGAGGTGTTAAAGCGTGGGGAGGCGGTATTTGCAAGGATCGGCAAAAATACGGTCGGAGTCCATATCCGCCGTACCGATCATGTGGAGTCGACCAGTCACAGCCCGCTAACTGCGTTTGTGGAACGGATGAAAGCGGAGCCGGAGGACACCCGTTTTTATGTGACGACAGATGATGCGGCAACGATACAGGAGCTGGAAACTTATTTCCCGAAGGAACGTCTGATCGTTTACGAGGATAAGGTATTGGACCGTGACTCCAAAACCGGCATCCAGGACGCATTAGTCGACATGCTCTGTCTTTCCAGATGCCGCAAGATCTTGGGAAGCTATCAGAGCACATTCAGCCTGATCCCGTCGATCATGGGACAGACCGAGTTAGTATACTGTATGAAAGAACAGAAGTGAGGATAGGCTGTTGAAAACATGTAATATTTTAGGAACCAATATCGCCGTGACGAATATGGCGGAAACGGTGGCATATATTGAGGAACATATCGACGAGCTGCGAGGAAAGTATATCTGTGTGTCCAATGTGCATACCACGGTCACCGGATATGAGGAAGCGGATTACAGGAACATCCAGAATACGGCAGCACTTGCACTGCCGGATGGAAAACCGCTGTCTCTGTATTCGAAAAAACACGGATTTCCCGAGGCGGAGCGTGTGACAGGACCGGATCTGATGGGAGAACTGTTTTCAAGGGACAATGGATTGCGCCATTATTTCTATGGTGGAAAGGAAGAGACGATCCAGGTTCTTTCCGAAAAACTGCCGGGAGAGTATCCGTCACTTCGGATTGCTGGCATGGTATCACCGCCGTTTCGTCCATTGACCGAAGAGGAGGATGAGAGGGAACTGCAAAAGATGAACGATGCAAAAGCGGACATCATCTGGATCGGGCTTGGAGCCCCAAAGCAGGAACGTTATATGTACGAACATCGTGGAAAAGTAAATGGTGTTATGATCGGAGTCGGTGCAGGATTTGACTACTATGCAGGAACCATCAAGCGTGCACCGATGTGGATGCAGAAACTGAGTCTGGAATGGCTGTATCGTCTGATGCAGGACCCGAAACGACTGTTTCGCCGTTATTTTGCAACGAATTTCAAATTCCTTCGCCTTACGATGGGAAGAAAATAGTCGCAGCAGATAACGTGGACAAAGAGAGGAAACTATGGAACAAACAAAAATGAAATATAAATATCTGGATGCGGCAAGAGGACTGGCATTATTTCTTGTCATGTTTTCTCATGCACATGGACTGAGCAGTTTTCTGATTTTTTACTATATTCAGATCTTCTTTATCATATCCGGTTATATTTACACACCGGGCAGAGCGTATGGCGTGACCATCAAAAAGAAAGCAAAACGCCTGTTGGTCCCATATTTTGGCTATAGTGCATTTTTATGGTGCTTTTATGCCGTTGTGCGCAGAGATGGGGCGGCAATGAAACAGTCGCTGTTTGGAGTGATCTATTCGAGATTTTGCCTTTACAATGCCGCGGAAGGCGCAGACAATGTCTATCTTTTGGATATCGCAAACGGAGCGATGTGGTATCTGACCGCATTTTTTGTGACATCACTGCTTTTCTATCTGATCGCAGACTGGTGTCTTGCAGATAGGAAACGTACGGTACTGGTTTCTATCCTGCTTCTTGCGGTAACGATGGCACTTTCAGAACTTCCGGTATTATTGCCGTGGAGCATTGATATTGCAGGGATCGCAACGGTTCTGATGCTGGTCGGAGCATGGCTTCGGAAAAAACAGTTTTTTGAACAGAAGAGTCCGCTCTGGCTGATCGTGCTGAATCTGGTCTTATATGTGGGAGTGGTCGTGTTTAACGGCAGATTAAATATGTCCATCCGTCAGTACGGCAGATTTGGAGCATTCAGTGTTCCGTTTTTCTTTGTGATCTCGATCACCGGCTCCGTCCTCTGTATCTGGGTCTGCAAATGGATGGAACAGACAAAGATCGGCACATTTTTTGCTTATCTTGGCACACACACGATCGAACTGATCTGTCTGCATATGTTAGGACTCGAGTTATTCGGTGTTGTGGCAGGACATTTTATCGATGTGGCAGCACTCTCCGGTGCGGCAGAATGGATCTATGCGGCAGTGCGTGTTGCTGTGGCGATCACCGGAGCACTGATCGCGGGAACCATCATCCGGAAGATAAAAAACATGGTTATGGGGGAAAAATAGGTGAGTAAAAAAGAACGTGACTCTGGATTAGAACTGCTCCGCATCCTGGCACTTTTGGTAACATTCTGGATGCACGGTGCGAGCAGCTATCGCAATAACGAGGTCAGCGCATGGTTATGTATCGTCATTGAGACGATCGGAAATGTCGGCGTGCCGATCTTTATCCTGATCTCCGGTTATTTTGGAATCCGTCTCAAACCGAAAAAAATGATACAGCTGGATCTGATGCTGATCTTCTATTGCTGGATCGGTCTGGCACTCCGTTTTGTATGGGGTGATGCGGCAGGTTACAGCGGTGAGCAGATATTATCGTATGTATTTCCGGTCATCGGGCGTAATTCATGGTATTTTACCTGCTATTTCGCACTGGCGTTTTTAAGCCCGTTCCTCAATGCGTTTCTTGAGCAGCTGGACAAGGCTGCCTTCAAAAAAATGCTGCTTACAATGCTTGTCATCTTTTCCGGTATCACGACCTTCTTTTTCTTTGACATCACACAGGATGGTGGAAAAGGAATTGTCAACATGGTGCTTTTGTATCTGATCGGACGGTATATCAGATTGTACGGAGAGGAAAAGAAGATCGGAAAAGCAAAACTGGGCAGATGGTATGCGCTTATCCTGCTTGCATGTGTTGCCTTAAATGGTGCGCTTTATGTGGTGACCGGTACCGTGCAGAACAGATTTGCAAGGGATAATACCCTGTTTACGATCGGTGCATCGATCTGTATCTTTTTGATATTTAAGGAGATCCATTTCAGCAGCCGTTTCATCAATGAGGTTGCTTCCCATGTTCCGGCAGTCTTTACGATGGAGTGGACCCTGCGCGGCATCATCACCGCGTACATGTTCAACTATCTTGCATGGAACGAGAGCAACTGGCACGAGTGGATCTTACTTGGGATCTGTGTGCTTCTGATCGTGATGGGTACGGTGATCGATATCGTCCGTGTCAGAATGTTCGGACGGATCGAAGAAAAGCTGGCAGATGGCATCCTGCATGGGATCGAAAAGGCAGCAGGTGCCGTAAAACAAAAAATAAGGTAGCAGCTACCACCGCTTCCGGTATTCTGAAGCGGTGCAGCCTTCCATTTTCTTAAAAATCTTATTGAAGTAACTGGCGTCATCAATGCCACAGAGGTGCGCGATCTCCTCAATCGAGGAATTGCTGTAACGGAGCAGCTCTTTGGCATTGTTGATCTTCTTTGCCAGAACATATTGGATGATCGTCGTTCCAAATTCTTTTTTAAATTCCCGTGAAAGATAATATTTACTGATAAAAAACTGTTCTGCAAGCTGATCCAGAGAAATGTTTTCTGTATAATGTTCGTCCAGATAGTGAAGAATCGTTTTGAGCTTGTCGGAGAGCAGCTCGTTCTTCTCGTTGGACTCAGTGCAGATGAGGGTTAAAATGTTTACGATCTGCTGCGCGGTTAAAAGATCGGTGTCATCGGTCGGCTCCTCGTTGTAGCGGATGATATTTTCGATGGCAGTGATCAGCTCCGTGAAATGGGCAGAGCGGAAATGCCAGTTGTGGTGTTCCCGGAAATAAGAATAATAAGCCCCTGCCTGTGGACCGTAGAAGTGGATCCAGAGCAGTTCCCAGGGATCTTCGTCGGTGCTGATGTGGGTGTATTCGCCCGAACAGTCGAGGAAGAAACAGTCCCCGGTATGGGCAGCAGAGGAGATCATGCCGCCCTCAGAAGTTGGTTCGCGGTAGGTCACCTCCCCGCTGCCGGAGAGCACCACAAAAAACAGGTAGGAGTCTAAGCCGCTCCGCCTGCTCAAATGGGACTTTAAACTTTTCAGGTAACCCGCCTCCTGGATGTAGAAGAAGTTCTTGCGCGTAAAAGGGGAGGGCGTGTTGATGACACTTCGTGTATTTGTAACTTCGGATGTTTTATATTTCTCAAAAAATAATTTTTTCATAGCAATATAATACTATTTTAGACCAATATATTCAATTGCAAAAATGTTAAAATTGGATTATTCTTAACAACGGCTTAAAAACAGGCATTTAGCAAAATAATTATAGTATAAAGAAAGAAACAGGATAAAGGAGAGTATTTATGAGTAAAAAGGCATTGATCACCGGTGTGACAGGACAGGACGGAAGCTATCTGGCAGAGTTCTTATTAGAGAAAGGTTACGAGGTACACGGTATGGTACGTCGTGCTTCTACCGAAAAGAGAGAGAGAATTGACCACTTGGAGGGAAATCCTAATTTCCACGTACACTATGGTGATCTTTCCGATTCTATGAGTATTATGCGTCTGGTTGGAAGCATCAAACCGGATGAGATCTACAACCTTGCAGCACAGAGCCATGTAGGTGTCAGCTTTGATGTGCCGGAGTACACAGCAGATGTAGTTGCCACAGGTGTTCTCCGTGTGTTAGAGGCAGTACGTCTGTGCGGATTAGAGAAGACCTGCCGTATCTATCAGGCATCTACTTCCGAACTTTACGGAAAGGTGGAGGAAGTGCCACAGCGCGAGACCACACCATTCCATCCATACAGCCCATATGCAGTTGCAAAACAGTATGGTTTCTGGATCGTAAAAGAATATCGTGAAGCATACAATATGTTCTGCTGCAGCGGTATCTTATTTAACCATGAATCAGAGCGTCGTGGTGAGACATTTGTTACCAGAAAGATCTCTCTTGCAGCAGCAAGAATCGCACAGGGCAAACAGAACAAGCTTTACCTTGGAAACCTTTCTTCCCTGCGTGACTGGGGATACGCAAAAGATTATGTAGAGTGTATGTGGCTGATCTTACAGAACGAGAAACCGGAAGATTTCGTTATCGCAACCGGAGTACAACATTCCGTACGTGAGTTCTGCGAGCACGCATTCCGTGAGGCAGGCATCGAGCTTGAGTTCAAGGGCGAGGGCATGGACGAAGTCGGTATCGACAAGGCAACCGGAAAAGTTGTCATCGAAGTATCAAAAGAGTTCTATCGTCCGACCGACGTTGTCAATCTCTGGGGAGATCCGACCAAGGCTAAGACTGAGTTAGGCTGGAACCCGACCAAGACAACATTTGAAGAATTAGTAAAGATCATGGTAAAACATGATATGGAATTAGTAGCAAAAGAGGCATAAAGAAATAGAGGTGCGTAAATTATGATGGAAAAAGATGCCAAAATATATGTAGCAGGACACAGAGGAATGGTAGGTTCCGCCATTGTCCGTCAGTTGGAAAAAGAAGGATATCACAACATTGTGACCAGAACACACAAAGAGTTAAATCTCTGCCGTCAGGATGACGTGGAAGAGTTCTTTGCAAAAGAGAAACCGGATTATGTATTCCTTGCAGCAGCCAAGGTAGGCGGTATCATGGCAAACAGCGAGGCACTCGCTGATTTTATGTATGAGAACATGATCCTTGAGATGAATGTGATCCATGAAGCATGGAAGAACAACTGTAAGAAACTGATGTTTTTAGGTTCTTCCTGCATTTATCCGAGAATGGCACCACAGCCAATGAAAGAGAGCTGCCTTCTTACCAGTGAGCTGGAGAAGACCAACGAGGCATATGCCCTGGCAAAGATCAGCGGATTAAAATACTGTGAATTTTTAAACCGTCAGTACGGAACAGACTATATTTCCGTCATGCCGACCAACCTTTACGGACCAAACGATAACTATCATCCGGAACACTCCCATGTGCTCCCGGCACTGATCCGTCGTTTCCATGAAGCAAAAGTTTCCGGCGCAAAAGAGGTTACCTGCTGGGGAACCGGTACACCGCTCCGTGAGTTCTTATATGTAGATGATCTGGCAGATGCCTGCGTTTACCTGATGAACAACTACAGCGGAAATGAAACCGTAAACCTTGGAACCGGAAAAGAGCTTACCATCAAAGAGCTTACCGAGCTGGTAGCAAAAGTCATCGGTTACACAGGAGAGATCAAATGGGACCCGTCAAAACCGGACGGAACACCGAGAAAACTGCTTGATGTGAGCAAATTAGAGAACCTTGGATGGAAATACAAGACTGAACTGGAAGACGGTATCCGTCTTGCTTATGAGGACTTCTTAAACAATCCAATGCGTGCAGAACGATAGAAAAAGGAGAATACAATGTATATCGTACTTTTATCCGGAGGTTCCGGCAAACGCCTTTGGCCGTTATCCAATGACCTCTGTTCCAAACAGTATATCAAACTTATGAATCATGATGGCGAGAAAGACGGGGAGAAATGTTCCATGCTCCAGAGAGTATTTGGACAGTTAGAGACTGCAGGTCTTTCTGAAAACACGATTGTCTGTGCCAGCAGTGCACAGGTGGAACTGATCGAGAGCCAGCTGAATGGTGCGGCAGAGGTGGCAGTTGAGCCGATGCGTCGTGATACGTTCCCGGCTGTCATGCTTTCCTGCGCTTATCTTTTAACGGAAAAAGGAGCCAAAGAGGATGATGTCGTTGCATTTTTACCGGTAGATCCTTATACCACCGGCGAATTTTTCTCACGGATCAAAAAACTGGGCGAATACATTGAAAAGAGTGAAAAGACGATCGGCCTGCTTGGCGGGGTTCCAACCTACCCATCGACCAAGTACGGCTACATCGTACCGGAAAAGGGAGAGAGTGAACTTTTAAAGGTAGCAGGATTCCGCGAAAAACCGGACGAAGCAACCGCAGAGCAGTTAGTAGCAAGCGGTGCACTCTGGAACTGTGGTGTATTCTGCTTTAAATTATCCATGGCAGCACAGTGGCTTGAAAAATACGGAGTCGGAACCGACTACACACAGATGGTCGCTGATTATGAAAAACTGCCAAAGAAGAGCTTTGACTATGAAGTCTTAGAGCACTGGGATGATATCGCAGCTATCTGTTATGATGATATCTGGAAAGACCTGGGCACCTGGAACACGCTGACTGAGGAAATGCCGGAAAACAGCATTGGCAATGTCATCTGGGATGATACCTGTGAAAACAGCCATGCCATCAATGTACTTGGCGTGCCGCTTGTCGTAATGGGTGCCAAAAACATGGTGATCGCAGCTTCCCATGACGGTATTCTGGTCGCAGACAAACATCAGAGTTCCTATATCAAGAACTGTCTTGAGCATGTGGAAGACACGTCAAGATATGAGGAGCGCAGATGGGGTACGATCAAGACGATCGATAATGATGAAGATGATGGCATCCGCAGCATTACCAAGCGTATCAAGGTTGTAGACGGCAAGGTAGTGCCAAACCATAAACACCTGAAACACACAGAGACCATCACAGTCTTATCCGGTATGGGAAAACTGATGTTAGAGGGGATCGAAGTCGATCTGATGCCGGGCTCGACGGTCAGCATTGCTGCCGGAAAAGAGCATGCCATCCGTGCATTGGGCTCTGACTTACGCTGCATTGAAGTATGCGTAGGAGATGCCGAGGATGATGAGATCGTCATCGGCTAGAGCATAGAAAACAAAGGAACAGGAGTGGAGAAATAATGCTGTCAGTTATTATTCCGGCCTTTAATGAGGAAGCAATGATACCGATCACGGCAAAGACGATCGCCGGTATCTTACAAAAAGAGCAAATTCCATATGAGCTGATCTTTGTCAATGATGGTTCTAAGGATGAGACCTGGAACCGGGTAAAAGAGGCAGCGGCACAGAATAAACAGGTGCGTGGCATTTCATTTTCCAGAAATTTCGGAAAAGAGTCCGCCATGATTGCCGGTCTTTCGTATGCCAGGGGCGAGGCAAGTGTCATCATTGACTGTGACTTACAGCATCCACCAGAGAAGATCGTAGAGATGTACCGCCTGTGGGAGCAGGGATACAAAGTAGTAGAGGGTGTCAAACTGTCCAGAGGAAAGGAAGGGATCTTCCACAAATGGGCGGCTGGCATTTTCTATGACCTGATCAGCAAGGCAACCTCGATCGACATGCGCAATGCGTCGGATTTTAAACTGATGGATCGTACAGTAGTAGATACCATCTTAAAGATGCCGGAGAAACAGTTTTTCTTCCGTGCCATCTCTTCCTGGGTGGGATTTCGTTCTACCACAGTGGAGTTTGAAGTGCAGGAGCGTACGGAAGGCGTGTCCAAATGGTCAGTCAAATCACTGATCCGCTATGCGGTGACGAATATCACTTCGTTTTCATCTGCACCGCTGCAGCTTGTGACGTTAAGCGGGATTCTCTTCTTCCTGTTTGCCCTTGTTTTAGGCATCCAGACCCTGGTACGTTTTGTGACAGGGGATGCGCTGGAAGGATTTACGACCGTGATCATGTTACAGCTGATCACCGGAAGCATCCTGATGGTCGCGATCGGGATCATCGGTTATTATATTGCAAAGATCTATGATGAAGTGAAGGAACGTCCGCGTTTCATCGTAGAGGAAGAAGCTGGAGAAAAGGAAGAAAAGTATGAGTAAAATCAAAGCACTGCTGGAAAAATACAGAGAAGTCATCAGTTATATTTTCTGGGGCGTTATGACAACACTGGTAAATTATGTTGTCTACTTTATCTGCACAAAGGCACTGGGGATCGAATACCTGATCAGTAACGTGATCGCGTGGTTCTTATCCGTTCTGTTTGCATTCTGGGTAAATAAAGTCTATGTATTCCGTTCGTATGAAAAGGATGCAAAGACGATGGTACGTGAATTTGGAACTTTTGTTTCTGCCCGTGTCTTATCCGGTGTATTAGAGACCGGAATGTTAGCATTATTTGTGGAAACAATGCACTTTAATGACTCAGTGGTCAAAATCGCAGCCAGTGTACTGGTCGTTATCATCAATTATGTGCTGAGTAAATTGATCATATTTAAAAAACAGGAGGACAAGGCATGAATGCAGCCATGAGTACGCCGGACGGATTTGTCAAAGAGGTGTGGAACAAGATCCCTGCGGCAGTGAAATCCGCATTTTTCGGCGCGATCGTGATCGGGCTTTTGACACACATTTACGAGTTTACCAACAAATTATACAACTATGATGAACTGATGAATACACCAAACGGATATGGAACAGGAGCCGAATCCGGTCGCTGGTTCTTAAAGATCCTGGGTGATATCTTTGGTGCACAGTTTGGAAATTATTCGCTTCCTTTTGTCAGTGGCATGATCTCTGTTTTATTGTTAGCAATATCCGCGGGTCTGATCGCAGATATGTTTCAGATGCAGAGTAAATTGTTTGCAGTGGCATTAGGGGGATTTTTTATATCTTTCCCTGCTGTGACAAGTACCTTTCTGTTTATGTATACCGCACCGTTCTACTGTGTGGCAGTATTGTTCAGCGTGCTGGCGGCATGGCTTATGATCCGTTTTCCGAACAAGATCCTTTTAAATATTTTTTCGGTGGTTCTGATCGCCTGCTCGCTTGGTATCTATCAGGCATATTTTTCCAATACAGCATCGCTTCTTGTCATGAGCATTATCCTGCTCTGTGCATTTTCAAGAGAAGAGAAAAACTGGAAAGAGATCTTTTTCCTTGCACTGCGCTATGTGATCGTGCTGGCAGCGGGCATGATACTTTATTTTATCTTGCATAAGTTTTTGGTGTCCTATTGGGGCTTACAGGTAAATTCTTACCAGGGACTTGACTCCATGGGACAGACGAACGCAACCGAAGTATTTTCAGCGGTAAAAGGTGCTTACCTTGATTTCATTAATTTATTCCGCAGTGATGTGATGTGTTTAAATCCGACCACTTATGTGAGAAAATGTTATTTCCTGATGATGGCATCCTGGGGTATTGGTGCGTTATGCCTGCTTTTTGGAGAAAAGGGATGCAAGATCAAAAAGGTCTTTATGGTACTTGGATTTATCGTATTTCCGGTAGCCGTTTACCTGATCTACATTATGACACCAAACGGATGGGTGTATACGCTGATGGCATATTCCGTTGTATTTGTATCCATCTTTACGCTGCTCTGGGCAGACAAATTCCATGTGGCATTTGACAGCAGAGAGATCATCCGCAAAGTGACACAGTGGGTGGCAGCACTGACTTCCCTTATCATGATCGTGGTTTACATCTGGTATGGAAACGGCTGTTATATGTCACTCGAATATACGAAATATCATGACATGTCTTATTTCCAGACGATGGTGACACAGATCAAGAGCGTAGAAGGTTACAGCGACGATCTGCCGCTTGCCCTGGTGGGAAATGAGATCACGGATGAGACCAACAACATGGGAAGCTTAGTGGGCGGAACCTTTGGTCTTGGCGGAAAATCCGAAAGCAATATCAGCGCGTATTCCAGAAATCAGATTATTACAAAATACCTGGGATTTGCACCGCGTTTCTGTGGATATGAAGAGATCGTAGCACTTATGGACAACGAGGAAGTGCAGCAGATGCCGAGCTACCCGGACGATGGTTCTATCAAGATCGTGGATGGTGTGATCGTAGTAAAGCTTATGGAGTAGAGAATTGAAAATGAAAGAACAACAGAAAAATCAAAAAACAGCATATCTGGAACTATTGCGTATCATCGCATGCTTTTTTGTCATCGTAAACCATACCAATAGCGGTGTCTTCTTATCCCAGACACCGGACCATAAGGTCTGGTGGATATCGCTGACCTACTTTTTTATGTGCAAGACGGCAGTTCCGGTCTTTTTAATGATCACCGGATGCCTGATGCTTGGCAAAATAGATAACTACCGCAAATACATAACAAGGATCATCCGTATGGCCCTTGTTATTGTGCTGTTCTCCTTTATTTATTATGTAAAGAGCATGCAGGATGCAGGAAGACCGATCGAGATCATCGAGTATTTCAAACTGATCTATCAGAGACATGTGACCAACGCGTACTGGTACTTATATTTATATCTTGGTATTCTGCTTATGATGCCGTTTTTTCAGATCTTAAGTACCAATATGAAGCGGAGAGAGTATCAGATCTTAATGCTGATCTCCGTTGTGGCAATGGGTGGACTTCCGGTTCTCATCCATTACCGTCCGGGATTTTCCTTAAGCTATATGTTCACAGAGCCGTTTCCATCGGTTTATGTGGGTATGCTGTTTGTAGGCTATTATCTGACCCACTATGTGGAAGTAAAGAAAAAATATGCGATCATCAGTGCCGTTCTTTTCATTGGTCTGGTGGCAGCAGAGGTTGTGCTTACGTTCCATGAATATAACGTAAGACCGGAGAGCCTGTTATTCCTAGAAGAGAGAACAAATTTAAATATTACGTTATCGGCAGCGGCACTTTTCTATCTGGCACGTTATTTTGGAAGCGTATTCCACAAAGAGCTGTTCTGGAAAGTGATCGTGTTTGTCGGAAGCTGTTCGTTTGGCATCTATCTGTTCTCTGATTTATTTGTCAATCTGTATGAACAGTTTTATAATAATATCAGTGTTACGATGAACAGCATGATCGCAGTGCTGATCTATGAATGTATGGTATTTTTCAGCGGACTGGTACTGACTGTGATCCTCAAAAAGATACCGTATCTGAAGAAACTCGTTTAACGATATGTACGATAACATGGGAGAGGAGAAGCAAATATGACAATATTGATCAAAGGCGGAAAAGTCATCAATCCGGCTACCGGGATGGAAGAAGTTGCAGATGTTCTGGTAGAAAACGGGGTGGTTTCCAAGATCGCAAAAGGGATTAAGGATAAGGCAGAAAAACAGATCAATGCAAAGGGCTGTTTTGTCATGCCGGGATTTATTGATATGCACGTGCATTTAAGAGATCCGGGATTTGAGCAGAAAGAGGATATCGAGAGCGGTAGCCGGGCGGCAGCGCACGGAGGATACACAACGATCCTTGCCATGCCGAACACCAAACCGGTCGTGGACAATCCGGATGTGGTAAATTATGTGCACAATAAAGCCAAGACCGTAGGACTGGTAAATGTCATGCAGGTCGGAGCCGTGACCAAAGGGCAGATGGGAAAAGAACTTGCAGATATCGAGGGAATGGCAAAAGCAGGGATACGTGCCATCAGCGAGGACGGAAAATCTGTTATGAATGCAGAACTTTATCGTGAGGCGATGGAAAAGGCAAAGGAACTGGACTTAGTCGTACTCGCTCACTGCGAGGATATCAATCTGGTCAACGGCGGTGTGATGAACCAGGATGAAAACGCAAAAGAACTGGGACTGCGCGGTATTACCAATTCCGTAGAGGACATCATCATTGCAAGAGACATCATGTTAAGCTATGACACCGGTGCCAAACTGCACTTATGCCATTGTTCGACCCACAATTCCGTTATGATGATGAAAGCGGCAAAAGACAGACATATGAATGTGACCGCAGAAGTATGTCCGCACCACTTTACCCTGACTTCCGCAGACATCAAAAAGGCAGAGCCATCCATGGACGTACAGAAAAACGTACCGATCGATATGGATGCCGACACCAACTACAAGATGAACCCGCCGCTTCGTAAGGCAGAGGATGTGCAGGCACTCAAAGAGGGACTGCGCGATGGTATCATGGACGTGATCTCAACCGACCATGCACCGCACACCTTTGATGATAAGAACACCTCAATGAAAAAGGCACCGTTTGGTATCGTAGGACTTGAGACCGCAGCACCGCTTACCTATACGGAACTCGTGCTGGGCGGTTACCTGACCCCAATGCAGATGGCTGAGAAGATGAGTTACAATGCCGCAAAGATCATTGGGATCGACAAGGGAGATATCCAGCCGGGAAAGGTGGCGGATATTGTGATCTTTGATCCGAATGTGACCTATCAGATCGATAAGAATACCTTTGCGAGCAAAGGAAAGAATACTCCGTTTGACGGAAGAACCGTGACCGGAAAGGTACGCGCGACCATCGCAGGCGGACATGTTGTATACGAAGAAAATGCTTAAAGGAGAGTAGCAGGATGCAGACAAAATTTGAAGAGATTGCACCGATTGTAAGACAGGAAGAGATCGCAGATGATATCTACAGTATGTGGATCGAGGCAAAAGACATTGCAGAACATGCCAAAGCAGGACAGTTTTTATCCGTTTACAGCAATGATGGAAGCAGACTGCTCCCAAGACCGATCAGTATTTGTGAGATTGACAGAGAAAAGGGAAAACTGCGTTTAGTTTACCGTGTTGCAGGAAAAGGAACCAAAGAATTTTCTGATATGCATGCAGCAGCAACCTTAAAAGTAATGGGCCCTCTGGGAAATGGTTTCCCGAAAAAAGAGAAGAAAGCATTTCTGATCGGTGGTGGTATCGGAATCCCACCAATGTTAGAACTTGCAAAAGAGTTAGACTGCGAAAAACAAATGGTGCTTGGATATCGCGACGAGTTATTTTTAAACGATGAATTTAAACCATACGGAACCGTTACGATCGCAACCGAAGATGGCAGTGCAGGGACAAAGGGAAATGTTTTAGATGCCATTCGGGAAAACGGACTGACCGCAGATATCATCTATGCCTGCGGACCGACTCCGATGCTTCGTGCTATCAAGCAGTATGCAGCGGAACATGACATTGAGTGTTATATTTCCATGGAAGAACGTATGGCATGTGGGATCGGGGCCTGCCTTGCCTGCGTCTGCCAGTCGAAGGACAAGGATGCGCACAGCAATGTGAACAACAAGAGGATCTGTAAGGAAGGACCTGTATTTTTAGCAGAGGAGGTAGAAATCTAATGAATATGAGTGTGGATTTGTGTGGTGTAACTTTAAAAAATCCGGTGATGACTGCCTCCGGAACCTTTGGCGCAGGAGAGGAGTACTCTGAGTTTGTAGACTTAAACCGTCTGGGTGCGGTAGTGACAAAAGGCGTTGCCAATGTTCCATGGGAAGGAAATAAGACACCGAGAGTAGCGGAAGTTTATGGTGGTATGTTAAATGCGATCGGACTTCAGAACCCGGGCATTGATCTGTTTATCGAGAGAGACATCCCGTTTTTAAAACAGTATGATACAAAGATTATTGTCAATGTATGCGGACATACCACAGAGGAATATATTGAAGTGGTAGATCGTCTTGCAGACCAGCCGGTAGATATGTTGGAGATCAATATCTCCTGCCCGAATGTCAAAGAGGGCGGCATTGCCTTTGGACAAAATCCAAAGATGGTAGAGACGATCACAAGTGAGATCAAAAAACATGCAAAACAGCCGGTGATCATGAAATTATCGCCAAATGTAACAGACATTACAGAGACCGCAAAAGCGGCAGAGGCAGGTGGAGCGGATGCACTTTCCCTGATCAATACCTTAACTGGTATGAAGATCGATGTGAACCGTCGTTGTTTCGTGCTGGCAAATAAGACCGGCGGAATGTCAGGTCCGGCAGTCCATCCGATCGCAGTGCGCATGGTATATCAGTGTGCACAGGCAGTAGAGGTTCCGATCATCGGAATGGGCGGTATTATGAATTCAGAGGATGCCATAGAGATGATACTGGCAGGTGCAACCGCAGTTTCCGTTGGAACCGCTAATTTTACGAATCCAGGAGCAACGGTAGAGATCATTGATGGCATTGCAGCTTATATGGAAAAATATCAGGTCAGTGATATCAAAGAACTGGTTGGAGCGGTCAGAGAACGTTAGCAGATACGGAGGATAACATTGCAGAAAGAATTTGTCGAATTTGATCAGTCTGCGATTGATCTGAAAGTCAATAAATATACCCTGCGTTGTCTTACATTTACCCTGTTATGTACGGTGGTGGTCTGGATAGCAAATTTATGCGGCATTTTTATTGTGAACCAGAGATTGCTGTCAGGTGGATTTATGATTGCAACAGTAATCCTGCTGATCGCACTTTTAGTCGGCAGGCTGGTGGATCTGAAAAAATCCTGGGTAAAATATTTTTTACTTTTTTCGGTCACACTGGCGGTTACGGTGGATGCAACGACACTGAGTTATCATGCGGTGCTTCTTAGTGTGCTGCCACTTCTTCTGGCAACACAGTATACCTCAAAGAAGGTGATCATATATACCTATCTGATCAGCATTTTGGGTATTTTCATTGGAGTAATGGGAAGTTATTACTGGGGACTTTGTGATGCCAATATGCTGTTCCTTACAGTAGAACCGGTCAGTTATTACAAAGAGGCTGCTACGGAAGGTATTTTGCGGTTTGAACTTGCAGATTATAATCCATGGTATATACTGCCGCTTTATTATGTGCTGCCACGCAGTCTGCTTTTACTCTGCCTGCTCCCAGTCATTGAGAGCATATCCGGAAATATCATGGATTATGTCCGTTATGCAGGAGATATGAAACAGTTGAGCGAACGGGATGAGATGACAGGGCTCTACAATAAAAATAAGTATCTTGAGATGATGCAGAAAACCTATCCGCATCTGCAAAATGTCGGAGTTTTCTTCTGGGATGTCAATAATCTCAAGGAGATCAATGATTCGAAAGGGCATGCACAGGGAGACTATATCATCACCATTGTTTCAAGCATGATAAAGGAACTGACCGGGGAGCATTGCAAGGCGTACCGCATTGGTGGGGATGAATTTGTCATGGTTGTGGAGAACCCGAAGCGTGGCGAAATGGAAGAACTGCTTGCCAAATGGGAAGAACGGCTAGAGCAGAGAAAATCTTTTTCAAAGATCGAAATCTCCGTGGCACTCGGTTTTGCAGGCGGCTCCGGGAAAAATGTCACTGATGTCGCAAAAAAAGCGGATAAGATGATGTATGAACATAAGCTGGAAGCACACAGCAGAAGAGCAGAATCGGTTGAAAAATAAGATATGCTATGGTAGTATGGAAAAAGCTGGAAACAGGAAAAACAGCAAAAAGGCTTGCAGATATAGGAGGATAGTGGCAATGGAACAGTACAAACAGGAATTTATTGAATTTATGGTCGAGAGTGATGTTTTAAAATTTGGAGAATTTACCTTAAAGAGCGGTAGAAAATCTCCATTTTTTATGAATGCAGGGGCATATGTGACAGGCTCCCAGCTGATGCGCCTGGGTGAGTATTATGCAAAGGCGATCCACGAAAAATATGGGGATGACTTTGATGTTTTATTCGGACCGGCATACAAAGGTATCCCGATCAGCGTAGTAACAGCCGTTGCTTTCAGTAAATTATACGGAAAAGAGATCCGTTACTGTTCTGACCGCAAAGAGGAAAAAGATCATGGTGCAGACAAGGGAAGTTTCCTTGGAAGCAGCTTAAAGGATGGCGATAAGGTCGTTATGATCGAGGATGTTACCACTTCCGGTAAATCCATGGAAGAGACCGTTCCAAAGGTAAGAGGAGCTGCCAATGTAGAGATCGTAGGACTGATGGTTTCCTTAAACCGTATGGAAAAGGGACTCGGTGGAGAGAAGAGCGCATTAGAAGAGATCCGCGATAAATACGGATTTGAGACCAATGCGATCGTTACAATGGAAGAGGTAGTAGAGCACCTTTACAACAGAGAGTGCCAGGGAAGAGTTGTCATCAATGATGATATAAAAAAGGCGATTGACGCATATTATGAGCAGTACGGATGCGGCGCATCAAAAGACGGGGCTCATGTTTAAAAACAAACGCCATATGGTGGCGGCTGTTTTGTTTTTGATCTATTTTATCGTATTGTTCTATTTTCTGTTTTTTTCAGAGGAACTGGGGCGGACGTTCAGTGACAGAGCGTACTGCTATAACCTGGTTCCCCTGAAAGAGATAAAACGTTTCTTACAGTATCGGGATGTGCTTGGCGAAAAAGCGGTTTTTTTAAATCTGGCAGGAAATGTCATTGCATTTCTGCCGTTTGGAGCATTTCTGCCGACTTTTTTTGCAAGATGCAGGAAGTTTTTCTTTACCGTCTGGTATAGCTTTGAATTAAGCCTGACCGTGGAGCTGCTACAGCTTATTTTTAAAGTGGGCTCCTTTGATGTGGATGATCTGCTGCTCAATACGATAGGCGGATTGTTTGGATTTTTTGTCTATGTTGTGATGGCACGCTTTTTTTCACAAAAACAGCACAGACAGGGAGGAAAAGAGAATGAAACGACATAAAATCGGATATAAATTTACAGATAAATCGCAGTCAAAACGAGGGATATGTTCTTTCGTTCTGGCTGCGCTTTCGATTCTTATCTTTATTGTAGTGATCGTACGATCCTTTCAGAGCAGAGGAAATGGTACGATGTATTTGGGAAGTGCGGGCGTCTTTTCGATGCTGCTCGCACTGGTCGCATTTATTCTGGCAGTGAAGAGTCTGGGGGAGGAAAATTCCTACAAGTTTTTCCCCTACATTGCAACGGTGCTTTCTTTTCTGGGGCTTGGTATCTGGGTGGCACTCTATGTTGCCGGATTTTTACTGTAACTGACAGAAGGTGCGCTTTGCGGACATTTTATTAAAAAGGGGAAGTGTGATGACAGACTTTGAAAAGCAGATCCAGTTTATTATGGAACTGGACAAGATAAAAAAGATTGGAAGGCAGACCTATTTAAGTGATGCCAGCAGAAAGGAAAATGATGCCGAGCACTCCTGGCATCTGGCACTGATGGCGTTTGTGCTTGCAGATTATTCCAATGAGCCGGTCGATGTGTTAAAGACGATGAAGATGGTGTTGCTGCATGATGTGATCGAGATCGATGCGGGCGATACCTATGCCTATGATACCGAGGCGAACAAGACCAAGCGGGAGCGCGAATTAAAAGCAGCCGACCGCATTTTTGGACTGCTGCCTGATGCACAGAAACTGGAATACCGTGGACTGTGGGACGAATTTGAAGCGATGGAGACACCGGAGTCCAAGTTCGCAAACATGCTCGATAAGGTGCAGCCACTCCTTTTAAACGACGCATCCGGTGGAAAATCCTGGGCAGAACACGACGTGCAGATCTCACAGGTATTAAAACGGGATGAGAGAGTCCATGAGGGTTCCGAGGAGATCTGGGCATATGCAAAGAGCATCCTGGAGGAAAATGTAAAAAAAGGACGGCTTGGAAGCAATTAAAGACAGAGTAGAAGTGAGGACAGATATGAGTTACAAAGAATTTTATGAATCAGCAAATGAAGCGGCAGAGGAACGGTTTGAATTAGTGAGGGAGCGCGTTGCGCAGATCAAAGAGGAGACTGGCGTAAGGGAGCCATTCGCAGATTATTTTAAAAAGAATGCGGCATTTTTGCAGCTGCTTTGCGGGGTATATGATGAGATCGCGGCAGGCGTCGATAAAAACCAGACAATGGAAGAGTTGGAAGCACGCAATCAGGCATTGTATGCAGACATCAGACCGCAGGCGTATGAGACAAGCTATGCCAACCCGGAATACACACTAAAGATGCTGGGCGAGGAGTTTGGACCTTTATTACACTGTGTGGCAGTGCATCTGCGTGGAAGGATCGAAAAGGTCTTCCGTGGAGATTTAGAGCAGCTTACGATCGCGATGGAATTATTTGTCGGGATCTATAACTGCTTTGAGGGAGAAGAACTGCCGGAGAGTAAGCAGATCAGACAGGATATCTATTGGTATTCCCATGATTACAGCGAGATCTTCTATGAGGAGAGCTTAAGACGTCTGCTTGACCCAAGAGAAGATTTTGAAGCAGAGATCGTGGAGCATGCCAATTTATCGGATCTCCGTTATCTCTACCGTTACGGTGTTTACATCGGGGAAAATGAAAGAAAGATGGCAGCATTTTTAAACAGCCTTCCGGAAGAAGAGATTCAGGCAATGGCAGATACTTATACCGAAGGCTACCGGATCGGATTTGAGACAACCGGAAAAGATCTGAGCAAAAAACAGACGGTCGAAGTACGCTATCCGGTTGGATTTGAGCGTATGGCGCGCGCGGCAGTTTCCAATTTTGCAAAAATGAACTTAAAACCGACAATGCGCATTTCCTCTGTTTCAGCAAATAAACAGTTTGACTATGACAGCAGGGAAGTGCGTGCCGTATATTTTGATAAGGCATATGTGGAGCGTTGTCTGGAAGTCAGAAAGACTTATTTGGAAGAAAATAAGAAAATGGCGGCAGGTTACGCAGGACCGGCAGTCATTGAGGTATTTGGCGAAGAACCATTTTCACCGGTCAGCAAAAAAGAAGCACCGAGATACAATGAAAAACAGCAGCAGCTCAATGTCTATGAGATGAGCATGGCAGGACAGATGTTAAACCAGTACATCAAAGGAGAAGAGCGCAGTTTTACGATCATTGCCTACCCGATCCCGGAGATCGGAGACCGCTTTGAGGAAATCTTCAGGGAGACAGTAAAGATCAATACCTTAGACTATAAACTTTATCAGACCATCCAGCAGAAGATCATTGATGTGTTAGATACGGCAGACCGTGTGCATATTACAGGAAAAGGTGCCAATAAAACGGATATTACTGTCAATATCTGGAAATTAAAGGATGCCACAAAAGAGACAGCATTTGAAAACTGTGTGGCAGATGTCAATATCCCGGTGGGAGAAGTATTTACCTCTCCGGTATTAGAGGGAACGAATGGCAAGCTGTTTGTCAGCCAGGTTTACTTAAATGGTCTGAATTATGAAAATCTGGAATTTACCTTTACCGATGGAATGGTGACAGAATACACCTGCAGCAATTTTGAGAATGAAGAAGAAAATAAAAATTATATCAAAGATAATGTCTTAAAACATCATGAGACCCTTCCGATGGGTGAATTTGCGATCGGAACCAATACGATCGCGTACCGTATGGCGCGTGATTTTCAGATCGCGGACAAGCTGCCGATCTTAATCGCTGAGAAGACCGGACCGCATTTTGCAGTCGGGGATACCTGCTACAGCCATGAGGAGGACAATGTTTCCTACAATCCGGATGGAAAAGCGATCGTGGCGAGAGAGAACAGCATTTCTGCATTAAGAAAGGCGGATCTGGACAAAGCTTACTTTAACTGCCATACCGATATTACGATTCCATATGATGAGCTGGACCGCATTACTGTGATCCGTGCCGACGGAACTACAGAGGATATCATTGCAGATGGTAAATTTGTGCTTGCAGGAACCGAAACGTTAAACAAACCTTTATAAGAAATACTGATAAATGCAATAATAAATATTAATTAGACTTCTAAAACAAAACTTTATACAATAAAAGCAGAACAAAGCTTGGTAAAGGAGAATCATTATGGCAAAAGTTGGTATTGTAATGGGCAGCGATTCAGATATGCCGGTTATGGCAAAGGCTGCAGATATTTTAGAAAAACTTGGGATTGACTATGAGATGACGATCATTTCTGCACACCGGGAACCGGATGTATTCTTTGAGTATGCAAAGAGTGCAGAGAGCAGGGGATTTAAAGTCATTATTGCCGGAGCAGGCATGGCAGCACATCTGCCGGGTATGTGTGCCGCAATTTTCCCGATGCCGGTCATCGGTATTCCAATGCACACCACCTCTTTAGGCGGAAGAGATTCTCTTTATTCCATCGTTCAGATGCCATCCGGCATTCCGGTCGCTACCGTAGCGATCAATGGTGGAGCAAATGCAGGACTGCTTGCAGCAAAGATCCTGGCAACATCGGATGATGAGCTCTTACAGAAATTAAAAGATTACGCAAAAGAGTTAAAAGAACAGGTGCAGGCAAAAGACGAGAGATTACAGGAAGTCGGTTATAAGAACTATTAAGAGAAGCAACCATTAACAAGTATAGAAAAGAGGTAAAGCAATGGATTATAAGAATTCTGGCGTTGATATTGAAGCAGGTTACAAATCAGTAGAGTTGATGAAAAAGCATGTGCAGCAGACGATGCGGGCAGAGGTATTGTCTGGTCTGGGTGGTTTTTCCGGTGCATTTTCCCTGGAGGCATATAAGAAGATGGAAAAGCCGGTACTGCTTTCCGGAACCGATGGTTGTGGAACCAAGGTAAAACTTGCATTTTTAATGGACAAGCATGATACCATTGGCATTGACTGTGTTGCAATGTGTGTCAATGATGTTGTATGTGCCGGTGCAGAACCATTGTTTTTCTTAGACTATATTGCATGTGGTAAGAATTATCCGGAAAAGATTGCAACGATCGTAAGCGGTGTTGCAGAGGGTTGTAAGCAGTCAAATGCTGCTCTGATCGGTGGAGAGACCGCAGAACATCCGGGACTTATGCCGGAAGATGAGTATGATCTGGCAGGTTTTGCAGTCGGTATCGTAGATGAGAAGGATATTATTACAGGCGCAGATGTAAAAGCAGGCGATGTGCTGATCGGTATGGCTTCTTCCGGTGTACATTCCAATGGTTTCTCACTGGTTCGTAAGATCTTTAAGATGGATAAGGAAACTTTAAATACCTATCATGAAGAATTAGGAGCTACGCTTGGAGAGACTCTGCTTGCACCGACCAGAATTTATGTAAAGGCACTTCAGAATATCAAAAAAGCAGGTGTGCGCATCCGTGCGTGCAGCCACATTACCGGAGGCGGTTTTTACGAAAACGTACCGAGAATGCTCCCGGAAGGCAAGCATGCCGTAATCCGCAAAGACAGCTACGAAGTTCCGCCAATCTTTAAGATGATGGCAAGAGAGGGACAGGTAGAAGAGAAAGTAATGTATAATACCTATAATATGGGAATTGGAATGGTACTTGCTGTTGATGCTGCAGATGTGGACAAGACCATGGCAGCCATCCGGGAAGCCGGAGATACCCCTTACATCATCGGTGAGATTAAGGACGGAGAAAAAGGAGTTACCTTATGCTAAAGATAGCAGTGCTTGTTTCCGGTGGAGGAACAAATTTACAGGCGATTATAGATGCCATCGCAGATAAGACGATCACGAATGCAGAGATTTCGGTTGTCATCAGTAACAATAGGGATGCATATGCCTTAGAGCGTGCCGGAAAACATGGCATAGAGGCAGTCTGCATTTCTCCGAAGCAGTTTGAGACAAGAGATGCGTTTAATCAGGCATTTTTGGAAAAACTCAATTCCTATCAGGTTGATCTGGTGGTTTTGGCAGGATTTTTAGTGGTACTGCCGGAGATGATGATCCGGGCGTACGAGAACCGGATCATCAACATCCATCCGTCGCTCATCCCGTCTTTCTGTGGAACCGGATTTTACGGACTGAAAGTCCATGAGGGTGTATTGGCGCGTGGTGTGAAGATCACAGGCGCGACTGTGCATTTTGTAGATGCCGGAACAGATACCGGACCGATCATTTTGCAGAAAGCAGTTGAAGTAAAACAGGATGATACCCCGGAGATCTTACAGCGTCGCGTGATGGAAGAGGCAGAATGGAAGATCATGCCAAAGGCGATTGATCTGATCGCGAACGGAAAAGTGTCGGTAGTGGAAGGAAAGGTTAGGATCGTATGAAAGTATTAGTAGTTGGAAGCGGCGGACGTGAGCATGCCATTGTTACGAGCGTAGCGAAAAGCCCGCGGGTTGATAAAATTTACTGTGCACCGGGAAATGCAGGAATTGCCGCTCTGGCAGAGTGTGTACCGATCGGTGCCATGGAGTTTGATAAATTAGTAGCATTTGCCAAAGAAAAACAGATCGATTTTACCATCATAGGTATGGATGATCCATTGGTTGGCGGTATTGTCGATGTTTTCGAGGCAGAGGGATTAAAGGTATTCGGACCAAAGAAAAATGCAGCGATCTTAGAAGGTTCCAAGGCATTTTCCAAAGATCTGATGAAAAAATACCATATTCCGACCGCAGCATATGAGAATTTTACCTCACCGGAGGCGGCACTTGCTTATCTTGAGACCGCAAAAATGCCGATCGTATTAAAAGCAGATGGACTTGCACTTGGAAAAGGTGTTCTGATCTGCAATACCTTAGAAGAGGCGAAAGCTGGCGTAAAAGAGATCATGGAAGACAAGAAATTCGGTACTGCCGGCAATACCATGGTGGTAGAAGAATTTATGACAGGAAGAGAGGTTTCCGTACTTTCTTTCGTAGATGGAAAAACCATTCAGATCATGTCTTCCGCACAGGATCACAAACGTGCCAAAGACGGAGATCAGGGACTTAATACAGGTGGTATGGGTAACTTCTCCCCGAGTCCGTTCTATACACCGGAAGTAGACGAATTCTGTAAAAAATACATTTATCAGGCAACGGTAGATGCCATGGCGGCAGAGGGAAGACCATTTACCGGAGTGATCTTCTTTGGACTGATGCTGACCGAGGATGGACCAAAAGTGTTAGAGTACAATGCACGTTTTGGCGATCCGGAGGCACAGGTGGTGCTTCCGCGTATGAAAAACGACATTATCGATGTCATGGAAGCCTGCGTAGAAGGGAAATTAGACACCATCGACCTGCAGTTTGAGGACAACGCGGCAGTCTGCGTAGTACTTGCTTCTGACGGTTATCCGGTTTCCTATGAAAAAGGATTTGAGATCAAAGGACTGGACCGTTTCGAGGGAAAAGAAGACTATTTCTGTTTCCATGCCGGAACCAAATTTGATGAAACTGGAAAAATCGTGACCAATGGAGGACGTGTCTTAGGCATTACTGCACTGGGAAATGATTTAAAAGAAGCGCGTAAAAAAGCATATGAGGCAACCGAATGGGTTGATTTTGCCAATAAATATATGCGCCATGATATCGGAAAAGCGATTGATGAAAAATAATGAGCTGACGATAGAAATAGAATGTCCGCAGAATGGACATTCTATTTTTTGTGCAAAATAGCACAAAGAAGCCTTGATCCGACATGAGAAACTGCATACGCAGATTTCTCATGCGGTTCCTCAACAAAATGTTTCGGAAAAGAGGTCAAAATGCTTAGTATATTAGAATACGATGAGGAGTGGAAGAAGAAACTCCGTCAAACAGAATACGAAGCTGGAAATGTTTAAGGCAATATTACTTCGTAGGGGCATCAAGCCGGATCAGCGTACCTCCGGGAACAGATACATTGTGGCTGCCATCAATCTGCAGCCAGACGGTCTGTGCCGAAGGATTGTATACGAGACTGTTATCCGCAGAAAAACGTAAGGACTTTGCAGCCTCCATATAATCAATGATCTCGATGTTGGTGGCATACCAGATATCATCACGTCCGCCCATATAGGAGCAGAAATTTTCAATGACATCCCAGTTGTCGTGATTGTCAAACTCGTAGCTGTGTCCCCAGACATACATCAGTTTCAGATACTGGCTTTTCTTAAAATCAGCAAAGAAAGCGGCTTTTTCCATCAGATCCGGTGCATCATGGTGACAGGTGGGATGCCATTCCATCGGATCCGTCGGAAGAGCAAAATCAGCAACCGGTTCAACGACTCTTGCATATGCAATGCCGAGCTGGTGGAAAAGCTGCTTGATCTCTTCGTTATAGGAACCGTTTGGATAGGCATGACCTCTTATGATGGTCCCGGTAATCTGTTCAAGACCCGAGCGGTCTTCTAAAATCTCCCGTGCAACTGCAGTCATAGGACAGCGAGCGATCGTCGGATGAGTCATGGTGTGGGTTGCGATCTCATGCCCTTTATAGAGAGAACAGATGCGGTCTTTTGGGATGCGTGGTGGGACGAGTCCCGCCTTATCCATCATGCCGTAATTCAGATTAAAAGTACCGCGGATGCCATATTTATTAAAAATAGAGACAAGCCGTTCATCCTGTAGTTTTCCATCATCATAGCTCATGGTCAGAGCCTTTGCTTTCCCTTCCGGGAAACTGATATAAATTTTCATGTCAACCTCCATATTCACAAATAACGAATAAAAATAATTACGACAAAATTTTAGCGCGTTTGTTTTTGAAATGCAATGGAAAACAATGAGTGACAGCAGGAATACGGTATGATAAGATAAGAGCGGACCGGGATAGATGGGTCCGGAAAAGAGGAAAATGCAATGAGTGAATTAGAAAAGAAATTGAAAGATTTTTTAGAGTTAAAGAAACAATACGATCATGTTACCACATTATTATACTGGGATATGGAGACAGGAACCCCGAAATTAGGACAGCAGGCGCATGTGGATGCACTGACCTATTTTTCTACCAGGAGCTTTGAGATGGGAACCTCCGATGAGTTAGAGCAGATGCTTCAGGCACTTTCTGAGCCGAAAGAGTACGAGGCACTGGATGATACCATGAAATTTATCGTAACCCGGATGAAGCGGGATATGGATAAGGACAAACGGATCCCGAAAGATCTGTTTGAAGCATTTGTGCGCGCACAGGCAGAGGCAGGAAATGCGTGGAGAGATGCCAAGAATGCTTCTGATTTTTCCATGTTTGCTCCACATCTTGAGAAAATGATCGAGATGCGAAAAGAGATCACAGGATATACAGACCCGGGAAAAGAAATCTATGATGCTCTGCTCGATAATTATGAGGAGGGTATGGACACAGAGACCATCGACCATTTATTTGGAGATCTGAAAAAAGAGCTGATCCCACTGGTAAAACAGATCCTTGCAGCAAAACAGCCGGATGACAGTAAATTCAAAGGACATTATGATGTGGATGCACAGAAAAAAGTGCAGAACCTGTTATTAGACTACATCGGATTTTCCAAAGATGCAGGTTCCGTGGGCGAGACCGAGCATCCGTTTACCTTAAACTTCAACTCAAAAGATGTGCGTGTCAGTAACCACTATTACGAAGAAGAACCATTGTTTGCAATGTTTTCTGCCATCCATGAGGGTGGTCATGCCATCTTTGAGCAGAATGTCAATCCGGCATATGATAATACCGTAGCAGGAAGCTGCTGCTATATGGGTGTCCACGAAAGCCAGTCCAGATTTTATGAAAATATCCTGGGACGCAATAAGAACTTCTGGCTTCCAATCTATGATAAGCTGGGCGAACTTCTGCCACAGTTTAAGGAGATCACACTGGATGAGTTTTACCACGAGATCAACCATGTAAGAAACAGCATGATCCGTACCGAGGCAGATGAGGTAACCTACTGCTTCCACATTATTTTGCGTTATGAGATGGAAAAGGCGATCTTCCGCGATCATGTGCCGGTAGCAAAATTACCGGAGCTTTGGAATGAAAAGATGAAAGAGTATCTGGATATCGTTCCGGCAAATGATGCAGAGGGAATCTTACAGGATATGCACTGGTCAGATGCTTCGTTTGGATATTTCCCGAGTTATCTGCTGGGAAGCATTTATGATGGTATGTACTTGGAAGAACTGGAAAAAGAACTTGGTTCTGTGGATGAGCTGCTTGCAGCAGGCAAAATCGGAGAGATCACAAAATGGCTCAACCAGAAGATCCACTGGTATGGAAGTACAAGAACACCAAAAGAAGTGATCGCAAATGTCTGCGGAAAAGAGGTTTCTGCAGAGCCGTTGATCCGTTATTTCAAAGAAAAATACAGCAAACTTTATGACTTGAATGTCTAAAACAGACAGGAATACTGGCATGGAAAGGGGAAAGAATGAAGCAGGGCATCATTTTTGATATGGATGGAACCTTATGGGATTCCGCAGAAAACGTGGCAAATTCATGGAATGAGGCAATCAGAGCTTATCAAGCCAAGAATGAAATTGTCAGAAAGACATTGACCACACAGGATATCAGCGGTGTGATGGGAAAAACAATGGATGTGATCGCAGATCTTCTTTTCCCAGAATTAGAAAAGACGGAGCGAATGGAACTTCTGGCAAGCTGTTGTGAGGTGGAAAATGAATATTTAAGACAGCATGGTGGGATACTTTATCCGGAATTGGAAGAGACCCTGCAGGCATTGAAGAAAATCTGTCCGCTCTATATTGTCAGCAACTGTCAGAAAGGATATATCGAGGCATTTTTGGACCACTATCAGTTCTGGGAGTATTTTTCCGATATTGAGTGTTATGGGAACAATCTGTTGCAGAAAGGGGAGAACATCCGCCTGCTTGCCACACGCAACGGACTGGATCAGGCACTCTATGTAGGGGACATTCAGGGCGATTACGATGCAAGCAGACAGGCGGGAGTCGGATTTGTTCATGCTGCCTATGGATTTGGCACGATAAAGGAAAACGTACCAGAGATCCACGCATTCAAAGAACTTGCCGAAATACCACTGCATGAGATATTCAGATAGGGCAGAATGATGACAAAATTCGAACAGTTACTAGAAAACATTACAAGAGAGCACGTATATATCCAGACACACAATTTCCCGGATCCGGATGCCATCGCCAGTGCCTATGGACTGCAGCAGCTGCTAAAATACCGGGGGATCCGGGCAGACATCTGTTATAAGGGAAAAATCGACCGGTATAATACAGATAAATTGCGGGAACTGATGGAGATCGAGCTGCTTGACGTGGAAAATCTGGCAGATATCTTACAGGAAGAGGATGAGGTCATTCTTGTGGATGCACAGAAAGGAAATTCAAACATTATCGATATTACCGGGGATGAGGTCATCTGTATCGACCATCATCCGGTCAATGACAGTTTTTCTTACCGGTTTGCGGATGTCCGTCCGGAAATCGGGGCATGTGCTTCCATCATTGCCAGTTATTTCTTTGAAAATGAGATCCCGATGGATACGAAAACAGCAACAACACTGACTTTTGGGATCCGAATGGATACAATGAATTTATCGCGTGGTGTCTCCAAACTGGATGTGGAGATGATATACCGCATGTTTGACCTGTGCGATCAGGAGATCATTCACATGCTGCAGAACAGCAATCTGTATTTTGAGGATCTGATGGCATATTCACAGGCAATATCAAGTATACAGGTGTATGGATATGTCAGCTTTGCGGATGCCGGGAAAAACTGCCCGGGTGCGTTGATCGCGAGCGTATCTGATTTTATGCTGGCACTTGTAACCGTAGCTTTTTCTGTTGTCTATTCCAGAAATGAAGAGGGAATCAAGTTATCGGTCCGCAGTGAGAAAAAAATATACGATGCCGGGAAGATCACAGGCCGCGCCCTGAAAGGTATTGGAAGCGGCGGAGGGCATGCTTCCATGGCGGGGGGATTTGTTCCATTTACCGGAAGTGACAGGGAGGCACAGCTTTTTGTCTCAAAGATCAAAGAACGGTTTATCGCTGAAATCGGAAAGATAGATACAGAAGGAAAGAAATAGCGGGCTGAGAACAAATAATACAAAAGGGAGAAAAGAAAATGTTAAGAAAAAGGCTGGAATTTGGTTTGCTGATGGCAGGTCTGCTGTTTTGTGCAGGAGCAAAACAGACTGCATATGCAGCAGAAATACAGCAGGAGCAGATCGCAGAGATACAGGAGGGTACGGACAGTTACAGTACCGAGGCAAGTGAGTCGGAATTTGAAACGGAAGGAACGTCTGATGCCCTGACGATAAAAAAATACAAGGGAACCAGTCAGGTAGTAGATCTGACGAAACTGTTTTCGGGCAGCCAGGTGGTTGCAATCGGTCAGGATGCCTTTCGAAATAATACTTCTGTCAAAGAGGTGATTTTACCGGATACCGTTACTTCCATTGGAATTTGTGCTTTTCAGGATTGCAAAAACCTCACAACAATAAAAGGAACCGGGAATGTAACACAGATTGGAAATTATGCTTTTATAAGATGTGAACAGCTGGCTTCCTTTGATAGCACAAATGCAACGACGATTGGTCAGGAAGTATTCAGGGAGTGTAAAAATCTGCAGAAGTTTGTGATCGCAGAAGGTACGACACAGATCGCAGCAGGAGCTTTTTATGCAAGCGGACTGCTTGAAGTTACACTGCCATCGACCTGCAAAGAGATTGGAGTGAATGCCTTTCGTGAAACGTTACTGACAGAGATTACAATACCGGATGAATGTCTTTCAATAGAAAACGGTGCTTTTATGGATTGTAATTCACTGGTAAGTGTTCTGATCTCGGAACAGTCAAAATTAGAAAGTATTGGCTCAAGTTTCAATAAATGTACATCATTAAAAAGTATTGTGATACCGGAGAGCTGCGAAAATATTGGAGATTCCTGCTTTTCGAATGACGATGGGCTGGAAACGATAGAATTTCGAAATCCGGATACACAGCTGGGAGTGGGAGTGTTTTATGGTCAGGATGATCTGACGGTTTATGCAGAGCCAGGGGCGGTCAGTACATACATGAAGACAAATTTCAGTGACTCAAGCAGATATCGTTATAACCGGTACACCGATACACTGACGATAAAGGCACTGCCAAAGACCGAGTATGATTATGGAGAGAGCTTCAGTCTGGATGGGTTGGAGATCGAGGCAGATTACACTTCCGATACGGCACCGGCAGTAGAAATGGTTGATCTGTCAGCATGTAAAATAAGCAGCTTTGACGAGAAAAAGCTCGGCAGTCAGATCATTACAGTTGAATATGGCAAGGCAAAGACCAGTTTTGAGGTAAAAGTTCTTTATCAGATTGCTCCAAAAGACATTACTGCTTCGGATATTACCATGGGAGAAATAAAAAATCAGAGTTATACCGGAACCGCAGTGGAGCCGGAGGTACTGCTTTATGCAGGAGATCAGCAGTTACAGTCAGGGAAGGATTATACGGTAACGTATGAAAATAATGTCAATATCGGTACTGCATCCGTGACGGTAAGCGGAGTGGGAAATTACACCGGAACCGTAACAGGGCAGTTTCAGATCGAAGCTCCGGTAGGAAAAGTGTTCACGATTGGAAAATACCGTTACAAGATCACTACTGGCAGCACGGCAGAATTTACAGGATTGGGAAAAACAGGAGAAAAGAAAGTAACGGTTCCAAAGAGTATTACGTTAGGAGGCAGCAGCTTCCGTGTGAATTCCATTGCAGCAAAAGCACTTTATAAAAATAAAAAAGTGACAACGGTTGGGATCGGAAACAATGTCAAAACCATTGGAAAGTCTGCGTTTGAAGGCTGTAAACAGTTAAAATCCGTTACCGTGGGAACAGGGGTAACAAAAATAAATGCAAAAGCATTTAAAAACTGCAGTAAGCTGCAGACCGTCACACTTCGCTCAAAACAGATAAAGAGCATGGGAAAAGAAAGCTTCAAAGGCATAAAATCCAATGCAGCCATAAAAGTTCCATCGAAAAAAATGGCATCCTATAAAAAGATGCTGAAAAAGACAGGCTTAAGCAGCAGAGCGAAGATAAAAAAAGCATAAAAGTCGGCTTGACAAGCAAAAGATGCCGATTTATACTATCTTATATATGTGAAAAGGCAATGACGAAGAGAGTAATCCATTGGAGAAAGCCGCAGAGAGCCGGAGTTGGTGGGAACCGGTACGAGTATCTGATGTATGAAGATCACTTCCAAGCCGCAACCTGAAATGTCAGAGAGCAGAGTAGGCGTTGACGTAGTTCCGGCGTTACAGGGAACGTGTATCCGGGTCGCAATGATTCGCGTACATTTGTATATCAGGTGGTAAACGAAGAAATAGAACCCTCGTCCTAGATACGGACGGGGGTTTTTGATTTCAAAAAATGGCAGAAATGGAGAGTAAGATGTATAACAAAGTTGACTCGAATCTAAATTTCGTAGACAGAGAAAAACAGGTAGAGAAATTCTGGAATGACAATGACATTTTCAAAAAGAGTATGGAGCACCGCAAAGAGGGTGAGACCTATACCTTTTATGATGGACCGCCAACCGCAAACGGCAAGCCACATATCGGTCATGTGGAGACACGTACCATTAAAGATATGATCCCGAGATACCAGACCATGAAAGGAAAATTCGTTCCAAGAAAAGCTGGATGGGATACACACGGACTTCCGGTAGAGTTAGAGGTAGAGAAACTCTTGGGTCTGAATGGAAAAGAGCAGATCGAAGAATACGGTATGGAGCCTTTCATTAAAAAATGCAAGGAATCCGTATGGAAATACAAAGGAATGTGGGAAGACTTCTCAAAAACCGTTGGTTTCTGGGCAGATATGGACAACCCATATGTTACCTATGATGACAATTTCATTGAGTCTGAATGGTGGGCATTGAAAGAGATCTGGAACAAAAACTTATTATACAAAGGTTTCAAGATCGTACCTTACTGCCCGCGCTGCGGTACCCCGTTATCTTCCCAGGAGGTAGCACAGGGTTATAAGACCGTCAAAGAGCGTTCCGCAGTAGCACGTTTTAAAGTGACAGGAGAGGATGCTTATTTCCTTGCATGGACCACAACACCATGGACACTGCCATCAAACGTTGCACTTTGTGTCAATCCAAATGAGACATACTGCAAGGTAAAAGCAGTAGACGGATATACTTATTATATGGCAGAGGCACTGCTTGATCAGGTACTTGGCAAATTACTTGACAAGGATGCCGCAGAAGGAACCAAGGCATACGAAGTATTAGAGACCTATAAAGGTAGTGATTTAGAGCACAAAGAGTACGAGCCGTTATTTGACTGTGCAAAAGAGATCATTGAAAAACAGCACAAAAAAGCACATTATATCGTATGTGACACCTATGTAACCATGACAGATGGTACCGGTATCGTTCATATCGCACCGGCCTTTGGTGAAGACGATGCTGCTGTCGGAAGAAAATATGACCTTCCGTTTGTTCAGCTTGTAGACGGAAAAGGTGAGATGACAAAAGAGACACCATATGCAGGTGTTTTCGTAAAGAAAGCAGATCCGATGGTATTAAAAGATCTCGATGAAAAAGGACTGTTATTTGATGCTCCAAAATTCGAGCATGAATATCCACACTGCTGGAGATGTGATACTCCGCTGATCTATTATGCAAGAGAATCCTGGTTTATCAAGATGACAGCAGTCAAAGATGATCTGATCCGCAACAACAACACGGTCAACTGGATCCCGGAGAGCATCGGAAAAGGACGTTTTGGTGACTGGTTAGAGAATATCCAGGACTGGGGTATCTCAAGAAACCGTTACTGGGGAACACCGCTTCCGGTCTGGGAGTGTGAGTGCGGACATCAGGAATGTATCGGAAGCCGCGCAGAACTTGCAGAGAGAAGCGGCAATCCGGAGGATACAAAAGTAGAACTTCATCGTCCGTATATCGATGCTGTGACCTTCAAATGTCCGGATTGTGGCAAAGAGATGCACAGAGTACCGGAAGTGATCGACTGCTGGTTCGATTCCGGAGCAATGCCTTTTGCACAGCACCATTATCCATTTGAAAATAAAGAAGTATTTGAGAAACAGTTCCCGGCAAAATTTATCTCCGAGGCAGTGGATCAGACACGTGGATGGTTCTATTCCCTGATGGCAGAGTCTACCCTGTTATTCAACAAGGCACCATACGAAAATGTCATCGTACTGGGACATGTGCAGGACGAGAACGGTCAGAAGATGAGTAAATCAAAAGGAAATGCAGTTGATCCGTTTGATGCGTTAGAGACATACGGTGCAGATGCGATCCGCTGGTATTTCTACACCAGCAGTGCTCCATGGATCCCGAAGCGTTTCAGTGGAAAACTCGTGCAGGAAGGACAGCGTAAGTTCATGGGTACTCTGTGGAATACCTACGCATTTTTCGTGCTGTATGCAAATATCGATAATTTTGATGCGACGAAATATACGCTGGACTATGAAAAATTATCTGTGATGGATAAATGGTTACTGTCCAAGTTAAATTCTGCGATCAAAGGAACCGATGAGAATCTGGCAGCATATAAGATACCAGAGGCTGCAAAAGTATTGGATGAGTTTGTCGATGACATGAGTAACTGGTATGTCAGAAGAAGCAGAGAGCGTTTCTGGGCAAAGGGCATGGAGCAGGATAAGATCAATGCGTACATGACACTTTACACCGCACTGGTTGAGATCAGTAAATGTGCGGCACCGATGATCCCGTTTATGACAGAGGACATCTACCAGAACCTGGTACGTTCGATCAACTCGGATGCACCGGAAAGTATTCATCTGTGTGATTTCCCAAGTGTCAATGAAGCACACATTGACAAGGCATTAGAGGCTCATATGGATGAAGTATTAAAGATCGTTGTAATGGGTCGTGCCTGCCGTAACTCCGCAAATATCAAGAACCGTCAGCCGATCGGCAATATGTTCGTAAAAGCACCGGAAGCATTATCCGAGTACTTTGTGGAGATTATCGAGGACGAGTTAAATGTTAAGAAAGTAAACTTTACAGAGGATGTCAGCAGCTACACCAGCTACACCTTCAAACCACAGCTGCGTACCGTCGGACCAAAATACGGTAAAGTATTAGGTCAGATCCAGAAAGCACTTGCAGGACTTGACGGAAATGCTGCCATGGCAGAATTAAAGGCAAACGGTGTGCTTGCATTAACCGAAGTAGAGGGTGATGTAAAATTAACCGAGGAAGATCTTCTGATCACCATGACACAGATGGAAGGCTATGTGACCGAGGGAGACAATACCGTTACGGTTGTTCTGGATACCAACTTAACACCGGAACTGATCGAAGAGGGATTTGTCCGTGAGATCATCAGCAAGATCCAGACCATGCGAAAAGAGGCTGGTTTTGAGGTAATGGATCAGATCACGATCTACTATAAAGCAGATGCAAAAGTAGCAGATATCTTTGGTAAATACGGAAGTGAGATCCAGTCTGATGTATTAGGAAAAGCGATCGTTGCAGGAGAGATGGATGGCTATCAGAAAGAATGGAACATCAATGGGGAAACCGTTCTTCTCGGTGTTAAAAAAGACGAGTAGGATAAAGGATAAGTTGAAGTGTTGGAAAGGCAGGGGTGCTAAAATGAGCCAGGAACTGAAAAAGGAACAGATTATTGACAGTGTCAGAGAAGGCGTAAAGATTTTATACCGCAAAACGTTAGAGGAGGCAGACCAGCAGGAATTATTCCAGGCTGTTTCCTATGCGGTAAAAGATATTATTATTGACAAGTGGCTGGCAACACAGAAGGTATTTGAAAAAGATGACCCGAAGTTTGTCTACTATATGTCCATGGAATTTTTGATGGGGCGTGCACTTGGCAACAACCTGATCAATTTAAAAGAGTATCAGGGATTTAAAGAAGCACTGGAGGAAATCGGACTCAATTTAGATGAGATCGAGGATCAGGAGCCGGATCCGGCTCTTGGAAACGGTGGTCTTGGACGTTTGGCTGCCTGCTTTATGGAATCGCTTGCAACCCTGGGATACCCGGCATATGGCTGTGGTATCCGCTACCGTTATGGTATGTTCAAACAGAAGATCAAAGACGGCTATCAGGTGGAAGTGCCGGACAACTGGCTGAAAAATGGATATCCGTTTGAACTGCGCCGTCCGGAATACACCTATGAGGTAAAATTCGGTGGCTATGTAAGAGCTGAGAATATGCCGGATGGAAGAACCAAATTCGTACAGGAAGGCTATCAGTCCGTAAAGGCAGTTCCATATGATATGCCGATTGTCGGATATGGAAATAACGTAGTAAATACGTTAATGATCTGGGATGCAGAGCCTGCAGAGTGCTTTGAACTTGATTCCTTTGACAAGGGAGATTATCACAAAGCAGTAGAACAGGAGAACCTGGCAAAGAACCTGGTAGAGGTACTTTATCCGAATGATAACCACATTGCAGGAAAAGAGCTCCGCTTAAAACAGCAGTATTTCTTCGTATCTGCCAGCGTACAGCGTGCACTGGCACGTTACAAAAAACATCATGATGATATCAGAAAACTTCCGGAAAAGGTAACCTTCCAGTTAAATGATACACACCCTACCGTAACGGTAGCAGAGCTGATGCGTATTCTTCTGGATGAAGAGGGATTAAGCTGGGATGAGGCATGGGAGATCACATCAAAGAGCTGTGCATATACGAACCATACGATCATGGCAGAGGCACTGGAGAAGTGGCCGATCGAGATCTTCTCAAGATTACTGCCGCGTATCTACCAGATCGTAGAGGAGATCAACCGCAGATTTATCTTACAGATCCAGGCAGAGTTCCCGGGAGATAACGGCAAGACCGCCCGCATGGCGATCGTTTATGACGGTCAGGTAAAGATGGCAAATTTAGCGATCGCAGCAGGATATTCTGTCAATGGTGTTGCAAAACTCCACACGGAGATCTTAAAGAACGAGCAGCTCCATGATTTTTATGAGATGTTCCCGAATAAATTTAACAATAAGACCAATGGTATCACACAGCGTCGTTTCCTGTTACACGGAAATCCGCTTCTGGCATCCTGGGTCAGCGAACATATCGGAGATGACTGGATCACCAATCTGGCTCATATTGAAAAACTGGCGATTTATGCGGATGATACCAAAGCGCAGCAGGAATTTATGAATATCAAATATCAGAATAAGCTGCGTCTGGCGAAATATATCAAAGAGCACAATGATATCGAATTAGACCCGCGTTCTATTTTCGATGTGCAGGTAAAACGTCTGCATGAATACAAACGTCAGCTTTTGAACATCCTTCATGTGATGTATCTTTACAATGAGTTAAAAGAGCATCCGGATATGGAATTTTATCCGAGAACCTTTATCTTTGGTGCGAAGGCAGCAGCAGGTTACAAAAATGCGAAACTGACGATCAAACTGATCAACAGTGTGGCAGATGTGATCAACAACGATAAGAGCTTAAATGGCAAAATCAAGGTTGTCTTTATTGAAGATTACCGCGTATCGATCGCAGAGTGGATCTTTGCGGCAGCAGATGTCAGTGAGCAGATCTCAACTGCAAGTAAAGAGGCATCCGGTACCGGAAATATGAAATTCATGTTAAACGGTGCACTGACACTTGGTACGATGGATGGAGCCAACGTAGAGATCGTAGAAGAAGTAGGAGAAGAGAACGCATTTATCTTCGGTATGAGTTCCGATGAAGTCATTGCCCATGAGAGAAATCGTGATTATGACCCGATGCAGATCTTCAATCAGGATCAGGATATCCGAAAAGTGCTGATGCAGCTGATCAATGGTTTCTACTCACCGAATGATCCGGAACTGTTCCGTGACCTGTATAATTCTCTGCTGAACACACAGTGTACGCAGTATGCAGATACCTATTTCATCTTAAAAGATTTCCGTTCTTATGTAGAAGCACAGAAACGTGTGATGAAAGCTTATCAGGATGAAACAGGATGGGCAAAGAGTGCGATCTTAAATGTTGCACATTCCGGAAAATTCTCATCTGACCGTACGATCCAGGAGTATGTAGATGATATCTGGAAATTAAAAAAGATTACAGTAGACTGTGAATAAACAATAGAATGAGCGCTTTGCGAACATCTTATTGTCATAAAAAAACAGCGGATGCAAAAAGCATCCGCTGTTTTTTTGAAAAGAGAAAGTTCGTTACGCATAGCTTCTCTTTTATTCATGATAATAGAGCATTTAGCGGTTCATCTCGGAATGATAACCGGTATTCTGGTGTTCTGCAATGATTCCTTTGATCTCTTCTAAATCAGTACTTACCATATCGCCGATCACGCTGTGTTTGATGGCTGCCATGGCATTGCCGTATTCGAGTGCCTTCTGGCAGTCTTTGTATTTTAAGTAGCCGTAGAGGGCACCGGAAACATAAGCGTCACCACTTCCGATACGATCAACAACATCAATATTGTTGTACGGCTCTTCACGGAAATATTTATCCTCTTTTGCAGAATAGATAATGGAAGTAAAGTTGTGTTTCTTCGGTGTGATAACGGTACGCTCGGTAGAAGCTACCACAGAGATCGGATAGTCCTCGCAGAATGATTTCTGGATCTCTTCGATGGTTCCGGTCTTTCCAAAGGTAAGACGGGCGGTATCTTCGGAACAGAAGAAGATATCAACATATGGTAAGATCTGTTCGATGCAGGCTCTCGCCTCCTCGCCGGACCAGAGGTTGGCACGGTAGTTGACATCGAAAGAGATCAGAGTGCCATGTTCTTTGAACTTTTTAATACATTCGATCGCAAATTTCTGCGCATTGCCGCCAAGACCAAGTGTGATACCACTGGTGTGGAACAGGCGTGTGTTATAAAACATGGTCTCAGGAACATCCGAGATCTCGATATGATTGATCGAAGAGTGCTTTCTGTCGTAAACAACACGTGGTTTTCTCGGATAAGAACCATATTCATAATAGTAGATACCAACACGGCTGTCATCGGAATGATCCTCAATCAGATAATTTTCGCTGACTCTGGAAGCGTTTAACTGGTTTTTGATAAAAGCAGCCAGAAGGCTGTTTGGGATTTTGGAAATGATCGCGGTCTTTAATCCAAGCTGTCCGATCTCGGAAGCGATATTGAGTTCGGCACCGCCGAGGTGTTTCATCAAAGTATCGCCCTGCGCAAGTCTGCCATTGATCGGTGTGGAAAGTCGCAGTAAAATCTCCCCTAATGTAATCACATCATACTTACGATCCATCGTAAATCCTCCTCTAAAATAAAAATGAATAAATATAAGATGTATTTTCTGGTTACAGTAGCATGTAACAGGTTCGTAAAGAGCATGGTTTCTTCCCAATATTTACGAAACAGCGTTTCATATTATGAAACTAAGTTCTATATTATGAACCTCATATAAGACATTATATAACAGCATAGCAAAATAGAAAAGTAAAATTTGAAAATATCACGAAAAAATTGAGAAAAAAGATTTCCCGATAGAAATTATGCACAGAAATAAAAACATGTTTGACATTCTGTATTTCGGTGGTATAATAAAAATATAAATTTTGAAACACAGTTTCGTAATATGGAACAATATTTAGGAGGATTTGGATAATGGCAAAGAAAGTCGTTACATTTGGTGAAATCATGCTTCGTCTTGCACCAGAAGGATATTATCGTTTCGTACAGGCTACATCTTATGGCGCAACTTATGGCGGTGGAGAGGCTAACGTTGCTATCTCATTAGCAAACTATGGTATGGATGCAAGCTTCGTTACAAAGCTTCCAACACATGAGATTGGACAGGCAGGTGTCAATTCTTTAAGACAGTATGGTGTAGACACATCCAACATCGTTCGCGGTGGTGACAGAGTTGGTATCTACTTCTTAGAGAAAGGAGCAAGCCAGAGACCTTCTAAGGTTGTTTATGATCGTGCAGGTTCTTCCATCGCAACTGCAACAACAGCAGATTTCGACTGGGATAAAATTTTCGATGGAGCTGACTGGTTCCATTTTACAGGTATCACACCAGCACTTGGTGACAACGTAGCAGCTATCTGCTTAGAGGCTTGTAAAGCAGCAAAAGCAAAAGGTATCACGGTAAGCTGTGACTTAAATTATCGTAATAAATTATGGTCAAAAGAAAAAGCAGGCCAGGTTATGGGCGAGCTTTGTAAATATGTTGATGTATGTATCTCTAACGAGGAAGATGCAAACGATGTATTTGGTATCAAATCTGAGGGTACAGAGGTTACCGCAGGTGAGTTAAATAAAGAAGGATACAAAGAGGTTGCTCAGAAATTAACAGACCGCTTTGGATTCAAGAAAGTAGCGATCACATTAAGAACATCCATCTCTGCAAACGATAACCGTTGGGCAGCAATGCTTTACGAAGATGGACAGAGCTACTTCTCAAAAGAGTACTTAATGCACATTGTTGACCGTGTAGGTGGTGGAGATTCCTTCGGCGGCGGATTAATCTACGCTTGCTTAAATGACTATGATCCACAGTCTACGATCGAGTTTGCAGTAGCAGCAAGCTGTCTGAAACACTCTATCGAAGGTGACTTCAACATGGTAAGCGTTGACGAAGTTAAGAAATTAGCTGGCGGAGATGCTTCTGGACGTGTTCAGAGATAATAAAACGTTAATTCCTTTCCCTAATTAAATATATAAATGCACAATTATTTTACCCATTTAAATTGTGCGAACCGAAAGAAACTGTCATAGCCATGGCAGTTTCTTTTTTTGCACTTTATAAAAAAAATATTTACTGACATTTCCGAAAAAAACGTGGTAAACTATTAGAGATGACTCTGAAAATAGTGATTTCACAGACGATTACGTGCTGTGGATCGAATTGACAGGAAAGGAGAATAGAAAATTATGTTTGAAGTAGGAGAGTATGTTGTATATGGAAGCAAGGGTGTCTGTCAGATCACAGATATTACCCACATTGATATTTCCGGGGCGGATAAAGAGCGTTTGTATTACGTGCTGGCACCGCTTGGCGATACCAATGCAAAGATTTATGCACCTACGGATCATCAAAAGATTACCATGCGGAAACTGATTACAAAAGAGGAGGCGGACAAGCTGATCCATGATCTGCCGGAAATAGAAATGTTATGGATACCCAATGACAAGCAGCGGGAGGCAACCTATAAAGAGGCGATGCGTACCTGTGATTACCGTGCATGGGTCAGTATCGTAAAGACACTTTATGTGCGGAGGGAGGAACGCATCTCACAGGGCAAGAAGATCACGGCACTGGATGAACGCTATATGAAAGTGGCAGAAAATGAGTTATACAGTGAATTGTCGTTATCACTTGGTGTGCCAAAGGAAGATATGGAACGATATATAAAAAGAAACCTCCAAACTGAGTAATGTTACACTACATCAATTTGAAGGTTTGTGCAAATCTGGAATAAGCCCAGATCAGACGGTCGTATTTACACCGTTGACTGCCGCATGTTCATTTTCGTCCATTGGGATGACAAGGCATTTCTGACCATCGATCATCTGGGAATGGATCTGACCAACCTTTTCCGGTTTGACGCGCAGGATGACATCGTAAGTTTTTACTTCCGGTACGTCCTCGCCGTCACGATCCTCTACCGGGAGAGATCTGGTCTCTTCCAGCTGTTGTTTTAAATTTTCAACCTGTTGTACCAGTTCTAATTTTTCTTTTCGTTTGGCATTTGCCTCTAAGAGTTTTGGATCGACCAGATGCTCGGCAGGAGGCAGTTCTTCGCCAAAGACATCCTCATATGTTTTTTCGATCACAGCAGCCTGTTCTTCCGTCACACCGCTTTCTGAGAGTACGGAAGAGATGGTACTGAGCGTTACCGGAGTCGGTTCCGGTTCCGGGGCATCTTCTTCTGTGACCGGGATCAGGTCATTTAGATTATCCTGAATATCTAAAAATACTGCTTCGCTTGTTTCATCATCTTCGCCGATGACATCTTTTACAATGTTTTGGAAGGTCAGTTTCTGTTCGGTTGCGGTGAATTTAGGATCGCATCCTAAGGCACCTTCCATAAATTCCGCATGTGGAGTTTTGACATCTCTGGTGTAGAACATCACGGAATGGATGTCACTGCTGCGGTCGGTAAATGCCGGGAAAACAAATCCAGTATCCGGTACGCCGACAACCCAGTCGCGGATACGCGGTCCGATGCGGTTTTCGTCCTCGCGGTATCCAAGCCCCGGCTTTGAGAGCGTGACAGGGCAGATGGCGCACAGCAGGTACTCGTAAACTTCTTCGGATTCGTCTAATTTGTTGTTATCGGATGTCTTGGTCATGACGTCATAGGCATCGTGGAATACCAGGATCAGATAGTTTCCTACATAGCGGTAATTTTCGATGACAAGGTCATAGAACGCATCCATGAGGTCGTCATTTTTTAAGGCACTTTCCCGGAGACCCATTAAAAACTGCTGTCTTCCACCGGCAGCTTCCTCGGCAAGTGGAAATTCCAGCTCCAAAATATTGTTTGCAATAGTACCGGACATGACTTTCTTTGCAATCTCGAGATATTTATAAAATTCCTCATCTTCTAAATTGAGAAAAGTCTCTCCGAATGTGGTGACCTTATTGCGGTCGGCATCGACATAACAGCCGCAGAGCCTGGTAAAGGTGCAGGCATCTTTTTTGAAACGTCTTTTTAATTCTAAAATATCTTTTTTATTCATAGTTACCTCGTTTTGTATTTATGTAAAATCTTACTTTATTATAAGGGAGAAAAAATGGTGGTGCAAGGGAAAAAGTTGTATCGTTTTTTACAATACAGAAAAAAACAGATTGGTTATGATACACATATCAACTGAAAACATTATTCTAATCAGCCAAAGGTGTCTGTTATATAACAGGCACCTTTTCTGATTCAAAAAAGGGGACGTAATTATGGCAAATCGAATTGAAGAGCATCCTATTTTAGGAAAAACAGAAAAAGGGCGTCTGGTGAAGTTCTATCTGGACGGAAAAGAGATGGAAGGTTACGAAGGCGAGCCGATCGCAGCGGCACTTCGGGCAGCAGGTGTGATGAAACATCGTTACACGAAAAAGGAGCATAAGCCAAGAGGTATCTTTTGTGCCATTGGAAGATGTACGGACTGCGTTATGATCGTGAACGGCAAACCGAATATCCGTACCTGTGTGACTCCACTCGAGGAGGGCATGAAGGTAGAGACACAGGATGGCATCTAAAGAGCGGGTGAAAAAATCGTAAGGAAAGGATAGGGCGTAAGATATGAAACGGTATGATTTGATCATTGTTGGAGCAGGACCATCCGGTCTCTCTGCAGCAATCGAAGCGGCAAAAAGAGGATTAAAAGTAGTTGTATTTGATGAAAATGAAAAACCAGGCGGGCAGCTCTTCAAACAGATCCATAAATTTTTTGGTTCCAAAGAACATAAGGCAAAAATAAGAGGCTTCGTCATCGGCGAACAGCTGTTAAAAGAGGCATCGGATGCAGGCGTTACGGTACGGTTAAATTCCACAGTCATCGGAATGTATCTGGATAAGGAGATTGTCGTCAGAGAGGGTGAGGAGATCTATCACTATAAGGGGGACAGCATTATCATTGCAACCGGTGCGGCAGAAAATATGGTAACTTTCCCGGGCTGGACCCTTCCGGGTGTCATTGGAGCCGGAGCAGCACAGACCATGATGAATTTACACGGAGTCAAACCGGGCAACCGGATTTTGATGTTAGGTTCCGGAAATGTCGGACTGGTCGTCAGTTTTCAGTTAGTACAGTGTGGATGTGAGGTGGTTGCACTGGTAGATGCAGCACCGAGAGTCGGAGGCTATGGCGTACATGCGGCAAAAGTGGCAAGAACCGGAGTTCCGTTCTATCTGTCTCACACGATCGTGGCAGCAGAGGGCGAAGAGTGTGTGACCGGTGTTACGATCGCGCAGGTAGATGAGAAGTTCCAGTTTATACCGGGAACAGAAAAACATTTTGATGTGGATACCATTTGTCTTGCTGTTGGACTTTCCCCGATGTCACAGCTTCTTAAAATGGCAGGCTGCGAGATGGAGGACAATCCAAAGAGAGGCGGTCAGGTGCCGATCTGTGATGAATACGGACAGACTTCCATTCCGGGAGTTTTTGTTGCAGGGGATGTATCCGGCATCGAAGAGGCAAGTTCCGCCATGATCGAGGGAAGGATCGCTGGTGTTGCGGCAGCTTATTATCTCGGTTACATTGAAAAGAGCGAACTGGATGAAAAATTTGAGGAAAATAAAAAGGCACTCGAAGGATTACGACAGGGTATGTTTGCACCAAAGAATCGTGGCAAGCTGGTAGAAAAGACCGAGGAAGGGATCGATATTTCCATGAACCTGCTGCAGAAGGGCTATATTGCAGATGATGAGATTGAGCGTTTCCCGGGTGTGACACACAAGGTTGGTATCCATCCGGTCATGGAGTGTTCCCAGAATATTCCATGCAATCCCTGTCAGGATGCCTGTCCGAAACATTGTATTAAGATCGGTTCCAACATTACAGCACTTCCGGCTGTGGATGAGAGCGTGGATTGTATCGGCTGTGGCATGTGTGTGGCATCCTGCTCCGGTCAGGCGATCTTCCTGGTAAACGAAACCTATGACGAAGAATTTGCTACGGTAACACTGCCTTACGAATTTTTGCCATTGCCGCAAAAAGGAGAAAAAGGGTACGGACTGGGCAGAAACGGAGAAAAAGTCTGTGAGGCAGAGGTCGTTGATATGAAAACGTCAAAGGCATTTGATAAGACAAATCTTCTGACGATTAAAGTGCCGAAAGCATATGCGATGAAGGCAAGATTTTACCGTGCTATGTAAGGACGGAAGGAAGAGGAGGATAACGGGATGCGTACGATAAATGACAGAACAAAAGAGCTGGGAGAATTTATTCCACAGCCGGATGATGATATGCTGATCTGCCGTTGCGAGGAAGTGACAAAAGGCGAGATCCGCAGGGCAGTACATGATGGAATGTTTACGATTACAGAGATCAGAAGATATTTAAGAACCGGAATGGGACTGTGTCAGGGACAGACTTGTGCAAAGCTGGTAAAACGGATCGTGGCACAGGAACTGAAATGTTCTCCGGATGAACTGGAACCGGCAGGCTCGCGTGCACCAATGCGGCCGATCGAGATGCGTGTATTTGCAAACGAGGCAAAGGAGGGCGAGGAACATGAGTAATCAGGCAGATGTAATTATCATTGGCGGTGGCGTGATCGGATGTGCCACAGCATATGAATTGGCAAAAAAAGGAACTTCCGTCATTGTTCTCGATAAAGATGACAGCATTGGAAACGGTGGATCAAGCCGGAATGGCGGTGGAGTCAGACAGTCCGGGCGTGACCCGAGAGAACTTCCGCTGGCAATGTATGCGGTGGAACATCTGTGGCCGCACCTTTCCGAAGAACTGGATCTGGATGTGGAATATCATAAAGAGGGAAATCTACGTCTTGGAAAAACAGAGCATCACAAAGAGATCTTACAGGGACTGACAGACCGGGCAACGGCACTTGGACTGGATGTGCGGATGATCGATGGAAAAGAGGTAAGAGAGATCAATCCCTATCTTTCCGATGAGGTAACCTGTGCAAGCTGGTGTCCGACCGATGGACATGCAAATCCGCTTTTAACAACACTGGGTTATTACAGAAAGGCGAGAGCACTCGGCGTTACATTTTACACAGGAGAAGAAGTTGTTGCCATTAAAAAGGTAAAAGGAGTTGCAAGGTGTGTTGTGACAAAACATGATGTGTTTGAAGCAGACCGAATCATCCTTGCTTCCGGTTATGAGAGCCGCGCGATCGCGGCAACAGTAGGGATCGATGTCCCGATGAGCAATGACCTGATCGAGGCACTGGTAACAGAGGCGGAACCGAAAATGTTCCCTCAGATGTTAGGAACTGCGGATGCAGACTTTTACGGACATCAGACCAACCATGGTTCCTTTGTATTTGGCGGTGCATCCGGTTTTGAGACCATGAACAGGGACAACGGCAAAATGATCACAAACAGTATCACAGCTCCCTGTATCTGCCGCGGTATTATGAAGTATATTCCAAAACTCGCAGATGCCAAGATCGTGCGGACCTGGGCAGGATATGAGGATGTCTGTGCAGACGGTGTTCCGGTCATCAGTGAGGTGGAAGAGGTGCCGGGCCTGATCTTAGCCTGTGGATTTACCGGTCATGGATTCGGTATTTCCCCGATCGTTGGGATCCTTCTTTCTGAGATGGCACGGGGCGAGAAAACGACACTGGATCTGAGTGCATTCCGTTATGATCGATTTAAGGCAGTCATATAAGCAATAAAAAAAAGATATAGTATGGTATCTTTTGAATGTGATATGATGAAGGAGGAAACAAAATGGAAACAAAATTATCGTTTTTATATTTAAGTGAACCCGATATGATCAAAGCGGGAGTCAAGGATATGGGAAAATGCGTGGAAGTAATGGAGGATCTGCTCATTACTCTTCAGAAAGGGGATTATGTCATGGGTGGAGAAAACCACAATTCCCACGGATGTATGATCACATTTCCGGATGATCCGGAATTTCCCGGAATGCCAAAGAATGCAGATGACAGGAGATTTATGGCGATGCCTGCATATTTAGGCGGCAGATACCAGATGGCTGGAATGAAATGGTACGGCTCCAATGTTGAGAATAAGGAAAAAGGGCTGCCACGTTCCATCCTGATGATGATCTTAAGTGATAAGGACACGGGAGCACCGCTTTCTTTCATGTCTGCAAATCTGGTAAGCTCTTATCGTACCGGTGGCGTTCCGGGTGTCGGAGCAAAATATCTTGCCAGAAAGGACGCCAAAACAGTTGCGATCATCGGACCGGGCGTTATGGGAAAAACATCACTCAGCGCATTTGTCAGTGTATGCCCGCATCTTGATACGGTAAAGATCAAGGGAAGAGGAAAACGCTCCATGGATTCCTTTATTGCATTTATCCGGGAAGAACTGCCACAGATCAAAAATATCCAGGTCTGTGAAACGGTAGAAGAGGCAGTCCGGGACAGCGATATCATCAGCACGACGACGACAGTCCGCAATGATGAAGCATCCTTTCCGGAGATCAGGGAAGAATGGATCAAAAAAGGAGCACTCCTTAGTATGCCATCCGCTGCAAGACTGGATGATGATTTCCTGGCAGAAAGATGCAAGCTCGTGGTAGACAACTCCAAGCTGTATGAGGCATGGGAGGAGGAGTATCCATATCCTAGCTATGAGAAAGTGCAGATCATCGGTACCAAGTTCACGGATCTGAAAACGGAAGGAAAAATCAAAGCAGAAGATATGATCGATATTGCAGATATCATTACCGGAAAGCATCCGGGCAGGGAAAGTGATGATGAGATCATTGTTTATTCCGTAGGCGGCATGCCGGTAGAGGATATTGCATGGGGTGGAACCGTATACCGCAATGCCCTAAAGATGGGAATTGGTGTGGAACTGCCGCTCTGGGATCAGCCGGATATGGCATAAAAAACGGTGCTTCTTCTGTTTTGTGGAAGGAGTGCCATGAAAGAAAAGAAACAGTCCGATATTATGCCCGTGCAGCCTTACATTATGATACATACCGATGATTATGAGCGGGTCATTGCGCAGAAGACAGGCATTTCTCACTTTTATGAGTTTACCAGAGAAGCAGGAAGCAGTCCGATCAATGCGGTTCCGGATGGCAGCGTGGATCTGGTGTTTGGCATTAACGGAGAAAACGTGAAGTCTTATATTGGAGGCACAGTTTTAAAGGCAAAAAACTGGCCCTTAGAGGATGGCAGAACTTACTTCGGAGTCCGTTTCCTTCCAGGAAAATGCGTTCTTCCGAAAGAATTTTCCATCAAAGAGATCGTCAATGATGATCTGGAACTGGATGGAAATACCTATGGAATGGAACTTGCGGAAAAAATTGCAGAGGCAGAAAATATCTATGAGCGGTCTGGTATTTTTATGGATTACTATATGGAGATGCTTCGGAAAAGAGAAGTAACGGGAACAGCAGGGAATATCGAAAGCTATACGAGAAAGCGGATTTACGAAAGCAAAGGAAATATTCCCATTGGAGAACTTGCAGCAGAGACCGGGTATTCAGAGTGTTATATCAGGCGCGTTTTCGAAGAAGTACATGGGATTTCTCCGAAGGTATTTGAAAAGATCGTCCGGTTTCAGAATATGTTAGACCGGATGGATAAAGAGAGTTTTCGGGGGATTGGAGATATCGCACTGGAAAGTGGATATTATGATCAGTCCCATATGATAAAGGATTTTAAAAATTATACCGGCATGACGCCGGAACATTACCAGAAACTGTTAAATGAATCAAAAGCACAGAAAGAGCACAGAAGAGAGGATGGGGCATATGGAAAGTTTATCAAAGATTGAAATTATCTCAGGAATGTCAAAGTTTTCCAGTTTGAAAACAGCACTCAGCAAAGCAGGAGTGCGCGGAATGACCGTGATGCAGGTGTTGGGCTGCGGAGTGGAAAAAGGAACCAGGGAGTACGAAGTGGACGAAAATTACGAGATGGAACTTTTGCCAAAACAGCAGATCAATATTGTTGTAGAGACAAAAAAGGTACCGGAGATCGTGGAACTGGTAAAGCAGGAATTGTATACTGGTCATATCGGGGATGGAAAGATCTTTGTCTATTCTCTGGACAACGTCATCCGTGTGAGAACCGGAGATGAAGGGGTAGATGCTCTGTAACAACATTGCAGTGGGCAAGTGGAACGTTACAGTACAAGATGTTCCGTTGCCTTTTTACAGCGGAGCTGTTTGGAAAGGAGGCTTACTATGAGTGAGGAAAAGAAATTAGGGCTGCGAAGTGTCGTATCCATTTCCGTCGGACTTGTCATTGCAACAAGCTGTCTGGTCTCACTGGGGCAGGGTGCCGGTACCGTCGGGGTTATATTTATCGGAGCTATGATCGTTGCCTGTCTGCTTAATATGACAACGGTTGCTTCCCTTGCGGAATTAAACGCACTTATGCCAAATACGACCGGTGGACTGGCACAGTATACGCTGGCATGTATGGGACCTTTCCCTACATTAATTTCTATGGTGGGCGGATATCTGATCTGTAATATCCTCTCTTCCGGTGTGGAGGCATCCATTTTTTCCTATGCGATGACAGAGACGATCTGGCTTCCAATCCCAAGTATTGTATATACGCTGGTGATGACCGTGGTTGTTATGGTCGCAAATCTGTATGGTGTGGATATGTTTGCCAAAATTCAGGATCTGGTCGCATTTTTACTGGTTGGATCAATGGTTGTAATGGGACTGATCGGGATGTTTAAAATGGGAACAGGAACCGTGATCGAACAACCTTACAGCATGGTGGATAATTTTTCCGAAGTGATCTCAATGACAGCTGTTGCATTCTGGCTGTTTATCGGGGCAGAATATGTCATTCCAGTATCAAAAAATGTAAAAAATGCAAAGCGGAATGTCCCGCTTGGTATGATGATCGGTCTTGCACTGATCTGCATGGTACAGTCGATCATGGTTCTTGGATTTCACAATTATACGGCATGGGATGAACTGGCAGATTCGGCAGCACCACATCTGCTATATGGCTACAATCTGTTAGGCGAGGGTGGAAAACTCTGGATGACACTGGTTGCTGCGTTAGCGGTTGTCAGCACGCAGAATTCTACCGTCAATGGTCTGGCTAGTATCTGTCAGGGAATGGCGAAACTGAACATGATGCCACAGATTTTCGGAAAGACAAATAAACATGGCGTGCCATGGTTTGGAGTTGTGTTTGTCAGTGCATTTATTTTCCTGTTTGCGGCATTAAGTGACAGTTCGTCCGATGCAATTTCATTTTTGATCCTGACGGGGTCGGTATTCTGGATGATCTCTTATATTCTTGCACATGTGGATGTGCTGATCTTACGGAAACGGCTGCCAAAAGCACCGCGTTCCTTTAAGGTACCACTTGGTCCGGTATTCCCGCTGATCGGAATCATGGGAACAGTTTATATGATCTTAAATATTTCTACAGATCCCGCAGAGCGCAATGCAATCTGGATCCTTACCGCGATCACGTTTGCAATCCTGGCAGTGTATTCTTTCTTCTGGATTAAATTTAAAATGAAAATGCCTGTTTTTAAAAGTGTTCCAGTGGAGAAAGTTATGGCAATGGAAAATGATCTGTATTATACCATTCGAAAGAGAAGAGGGATCTGGAGGTAGATGCCTCTTCTTTTTACTGTATAGGAGTGCGAGACGCCACAAGGCGTCGGGTGGACACCTGTTCTGTGAGGATCGAAATGAAACGTAGAAACTCGAATGTTCGAGTCCGGCAGGACACATAACAAAAAAGAGACATATCATTTGATAAGTCTCTTTTTTAAAGAGCGCGAGACGGGACTCGAACCCGCGGCCCCGACCTTGGCAAGGTCGTGCTCCACCAACTGAGCCACTCGCGCATATGCGGTTATTTGTATCTGTCTGTCAGATACATCTGATATATTTTTTTAAGAGCGCGAGACGGGACTCGAACCCGCGGCCCCGACCTTGGCAAGGTCGTGCTC